>Ga0315336_1000250_pt1 | contig 197779 bp, 173 predicted proteins | sample ASW5metaG_FD_204512 | JGI IMG/M metagenome (GOLD analysis project Ga0315336, IMG submission 204512) | Ammonia-oxidizing marine archaeal communities from Monterey Bay, California, United States - ASW #5 | ecosystem: Environmental > Aquatic > Marine > Intertidal zone | place: USA: California... | reverse complement strand
CGCGGCGGCGTCGGATTCGCCGTCCGCGAAGCGACGCAATGCCGAGTATTGTGGAGCTGAGTGGATGGGCGAAGACGGCGCCGCCCCGTCAGGCAGGCGCGTGAATGCCTTTTTCACCGACCTGCTAGGGCGCGCGCCGGCGCTCACATGCAGGCGAAGCCCACGTAGCTGCAGCCGCAGGCCGTGGGTGTGGCGCAACACGGGAACTGGCTGGGGATCAGACAGGCAGGGCAGGCCGCCTCGACGCACGCGGCTTCGAGCACGACGGTGCCATCGCCATCGCCATCGCCATCGCCATCGCCGACGCCGATGCCATCGCCGTCCCCGTCTCCCGGAGTTGGCGGATCAACGCCGTCAGGTGGCGTCGTGTCGCCGTCGCCGGCCGAGCCCGCAGCATCGCCGTCGCCCCCGCCGCCCCCGCCCGTCGAGGGCGGCTCACCGCGGCCATCGCTGTTGCCGAAGTTCTCACCGTCACCATCGCCGTCGCCGCCGTTGGGCGCGTTGGCAAGGCAGACGCCACCGGTCCCACCGGACTCGTTGGCGCAGGTGAAGTTCGGGGCGCAGGGGCAGGGCCTGCCCTCGAGCTCGACGTCGCTCAGCACACAGGCCGCAACCCATGGCACCACGAGCCACACCCACATCCTGCTACCTACCCGGCACACACCTTGAGCATAGCAGAGCATCGCCGCATGGCTGGCGTCGGTCGATTTCGCAATTGCGGACGAATGCACCACATGGACGGCCCAATGCGAGACCTCGCAAATTGTCGGCCCCGATGTACTACCTTGAGCGGTGAGGGAGGCCACCATGCCGAGACTGCACCGCCGTACTCCGATCGCCCTGATGCTCCTCGCTTCGGTTGTTGCCGGTTGCGGACCGGACTCGGCGAGTAGCGGTGGTGACGGGGATGGAGACGGCGACGGCGACCGAAGCGGCGACGGCGACGGCGACGGTAACGGCGACGGCGATGGCGATGGCGACGGCAACGGCAACGGCGACGGCGACGGTGACGGCAACGGCAACGGCGACGGTGACGGCGATGGCGATGGCGACCCGAGTCCGTCGGGCGACACGCTCAGCGATCGGTACCCGGGGGACGTCGGCTTGGCGGACGACCCGGCCGTGCTCTTCTTCGACGATTTCGAGGCCGGTTGGGGGCGCTGGGATGCGCCCGGTGCGGACACGCAGTACCTGAGCTTGCTGACCGACGGGGCATCTGCGCACGCGGGCTCCGGTTACCTGCAGTCGAGCGTGACGCGGGCCGACCTCGATGCCACCGAGTACATCTCATCGCAGAGCCACATCAACTTCGCGGACCCCGTCGACGTCGTGTACCTGCGCTACTACGCCCGGTTTGTCGGCACGGCGCCCACGCCGCACCACTGGGTTCGGATGACCGCGGGGGTCCCGGGCTTCAACGGCAGTGGCCGCGCCAACATGGTGCCCGCGGGTGACGAGGGCTTCTGGTTCGACTTCGATGCGAACACCGATGACGTCTTCAACTTCTACGTCTACTGGCATCGGATGCGCTCGGGGCGGTGCAACGACGGGTCGACGGCGAGCGGCTGCGAGGGCGACCAGGGCAGCACCTATCACTACGGCAACGTGTTCCGTCCGCCCGCGCAGGCGCCGTTCCCGCGCGACGCGTGGTTCTGCATCGAGATGAGCGCGAGGGCCAACGCGGTCGGTGGCTCCGACGGCGCGCTCGCGTTCTGGGTCGACGATCAGTCGGTCGGCGACTACCGGCAGGGGCACCCTGACGGAACCTGGCTGCGCGACAGCTTCCACACCGGCGGCTGCGAGTTCAGCGCCTGCACGGCCCCGCAGCCGTTCGAGGGCTTTGACTTTCGGTCGAGCGCCGACGTTCAGTTCAAGGGGTTCGTGCTCGACGCCTACTACGAGCGCGGAAGCTCCGCCAACCGCCGCGCCACCCTCGAGGACAGGGGCATCGTCGTGTCCGACGCGCAGACCGTGCTGTATGACGACGTGGTCATCGCGACCGAGCGCGTGGGCTGCCGGCGTACCGATCCGTAGCCGGGTCACATCGCTGCACGAACGCGGGCAGTCGCCGCGTGGGCGAGCCTTGTGTGGATTTACTTCGGCTACCTTGCACGCGATGTCGTGAAGGAGACCACCCGCTGGACGACGCTGGGGTCGCGACGGTGAAAGGCTTTCCACGGTACGCTCGGGTATGACGAACGGCTCGATGTCTCTCGCTGTGGTGTTGGCTCCGTGTCTCAGCCTCGTGGCTTGCACTCCCGGCGGTGGGGCGGCGGTGTGCGGCGACGGCACGGTGCTGCGCGACGGCATGTGTGTGGTCGCGGACGGGGGCACGGTGCCGGATGGCATGGATGCCGAGATGCCCGAGCCCGACCCCGGGGGCCAGTCCGACGCGGATACGCCGGCGGTCACCGACGGATCGACGCCTCCGGACGTCGCCGTAGACAGTGGGACGGATCTACGCGAGGGGCGCTTTCTCTACGTCCGATCACTGGCCCGACAGGTCGTGTACACGGTGCCGGGGCCGGGCGGACAGCTCGAGTGGCGGGAGGTCACGCCCGCGGGGTTCGGCACCCGTCCCTCGTCCCTGGTCGTCGGCGGCGAGGGCTATTTCCTGACGCCCGCACTCGGCGAGGGCGCGGTCTATTCCTCCGAGGACGGGGTGAGCTGGCAGCTCCGCGAACGCGCCGGCACGACTGCGGCGGTCGTCATTGGATACTGCGGCGATCGATTCTTCGTGCAATGGACCATGGACAGCGCGCCCGGTGAGACGGTCTACGAGTTCACGACGACCTCGGACGGCGGCGACACGTGGGATGCATCGGGGGATGCCACGGACATCAGCCTCACGGTGATCGCGTGCATCGGCGATACGATCGTCGGCCCAGGTGGCTACTCGACCGATGGCGGCGACACGTGGAGCGCCCACTCCGATGCTGACCTGCCTGCACGCGGGCCCGATACGGTGTTGGCAGCCGACGGCGTGTTCCTGGGCGTGAAGGGTGACTCGTCTCTGGAGCTGGACAACACCTTTCCCCCGGTGCTTCTGTTCTCGTCGTCCGATGGCATCGCATGGGAGCCGCTGCCGCCGCCGCCGTTCGGGCTCGACAGCGACGTCGGCAGGACCTCCGTCGCACACGACGGCGCGTTCTACATAGGCGCACTACCCGACGATGCCGCGCTCGGCGGGGTGGCTGCGACGAACGCCGGGCGCTACTACCGATCGACCGACGGTGGCAGTACGTGGGACGAGGGCGTCGCGCGCGGCTGGCCCGGCGCGCTCGGCTCGACGGCCGCCGGTGATGGGTGGTTCGTGAACACGACCACCATCAAGGAACGACCCGTGTGCTACGACCTGGTGCCGCCCTCCACAAACTGTGCACTCCAGGAGTACGGACTGCGCTCCACCGACGGTCTGACCTGGACGGAGTTCACGCCCCCCAACCGGCTGGCCGCGGGCACGTCATCGCGCGTCGCCTTTGGAACCGTGAGCGTCCCGTAGTTCTACGGCAGCAGCAGGCCGTGCAGCGTGACCTTGCGGCTCACGGAGCCGATCGCATAGGCGACCAGCAGGACGTCGCCGTCGGACCACATCGCGACCGCCCGTGAGCGGAACGGCGGCGCGGGCAGCATGGTCACCTCGGGCGTGCCACCGTCCGAGAGCCCCGTGACGCGGACGATCTGCGTGCTGGTGTCATCACCGTCGCCGGTTGCGATGAACGCGGCACCCGGCATCGCGAAGAACGAATGAACGTCGGGCTCGGCGGCGTGCGTGGCGATGAGCTCGCCGGTGCCGCCGGGGATGAAGAACTTGAGTTCGGTGGGGTCCACCCGTCCGATCCAGTGCTGGGAGATCATGTGCTCGCCCTCGGTCGTCGTCGTGGCCTGGAAGGTCGGCTGGGCCGAGGATGCACAGCTGCTCGGATCACCGGCGCCGGCTGCGATGATGCCGTCTACGCAGGTGACTTCGCGGATGGCGACGTCGCTGCCGGCTCCGTAGCTCCAGCCCGCGAGCTCATCGTCACCGAAGCGGACGGTCACCGAGGGGCCCGAATACGCCACGCGCTGCGACAATGGGAAGTCGTTGCCGGTGAGCGCGTCCGAGAGCGTGAGCTTGCCGGCGAAGTCGCCGCTGTCGACGTCGTCCGCCATCAAGTAGACGTCGTCGTCGAAGGCCGCGAAGCCGCGCACGACCTGACGCTCATCGGCGGGCGTGTTGTCGAGCGCCAGCTCCGTCACGGATCCGTCGGGGCCCATGCGGAAGAGCACCTCGAAGGTGCCACCCGCGCTCGGCTTGGCGAGCCCGAAGAGCGAGTCGCCCGCCTGCGCGGTGTGCACGATCGCCTCGGCGTCGAGCACGGCGGTCTGGATCTTGCCGAACACCCCGGGGAGCTGGGCGCGGTAGACATCGAAGTCCTTGCCGGTCCCCTCCTTCAATAGAAGTGTGGCGCGGCATCCCTCCACGACGAGTTCCGTGACCGAGTCGTCGGTCACGACGGGGAGGTCGCTCATGTTGCCTTCCCCGTCCGCATCGCCGAGGACCACGTAGCTGGCCGGGCTGCTGAGGCCGAACATCGGGAAGTCCCCCGCGCATGCCGTCGGCCCGCCGCCGTCGCCGTCCCCGTCGCCATCGCCGTCCCCGTCGCCGTCGCCGTCGCCGTCCCCGTCGCCGTCCCCGTCGCCGTCCCCGTCGCCGCCGCCGGTGTCGGGGGGCGTCCCGCTATCGTTGCCCGCGCCGCCGCTGCTGTCGTCTCCGCACGCGACCAGTTGAGCTGCCAGGAGGAGGGTGGTTCCGAGGGAAAGGAGTTTCATGATGCGCCGATGCTACCATCCCTCCCACGGCCCCAGCCAGACGCTGCCGCTGCATGCCTCGGGCACCCGGGGGCTAGCGCGGAGACGAGATGCTGAACACGTGGCGGTGGCCGTAGCACTCGACGACGAGGCGCTCGCCCTCGAGATGCAGCGAGTCGGGGGCTGATGAGAGCGGCAGCTTCTGGACGACCTTGCCGTCGGCCAGGCGCACGACGTACAGGCGGTCGGGCTCCGCGGTGAAGCCGTAGCCGGTGACGAGGTAGTCGCCGAGCAACACGAAGTCGGCGTTGCACACGAGCGGCCGCGAGCGCCACAGCACCTCGCCGCTCGAGAGATCGAGCGCGGTCAGGAAACCCTTCTTGCCGTAGACCTCGCGCGCGTAGGAGCCGCCGCCGTTGCAGACGTAGATGCGGTCGCCCTGGACCTGGGCGTAGGTGACGTCCTGCACCGCGAACTCCTTCCACTGAGGGTTGGCGCGTGGAGGGTGACGCAGGGCCTCGAGGTCGAGGATCTGCTCTACCTCGGAGTCGCGGACGCTTGTCAGGTAGCGGCCGCCGTGGACGAGCAGCGTGCGTCGGCCCGAGGGGATCACGGCGCGCAGTCCGTGGATGCCGTAGCGCTCGGGAATCCACGCCGGTGCACCGTGGGGCAGCTTGCCGTTCGCGACGGGCGGCAGGTAGAAGGGCGCGTCCACCAGGAACGGTGGGCGCATCGGGCTGCGCGTTGGCGACGCCTTCTTCCGATCGACGGACCGTAGTCGGGGTGGCGGCGTGTGCGCAGCCGGGACGGCGCGCGGTCGCATGCGCGCGAACGGTGCAGCGGCGACGGCCACCGCCTTGCGCCGCTGAAGATCGAGCGGTCCGCCGGCCGGCGCGTTGTCGAGCCGTGCCCGCATCCCGTCGAGCTCCGCGGTGAGCGAGTGCAGTGCATGGGGCTCGCGCCGGTAGCCGTCGATCGCCTCGCCCAGCGCAGCAGCATCCCCGCGCCCGGTGGCGACGAGCCCACGGTGCGCCCAGCAGTGTGCGCCGCCCAAGCTGGTTGGGGGTGGTGTGGGCTCGCTGTCGCGACCGCCTTGCAGCACATCCGGCGTGCCGGCCGACAGCACGTAGTCGTGATCGTAGGTGCGCACGTGCAGCAAGCCGTTCTTGACGAGCAGGCTGTCGGGGCCGCTCACCAGGCGAAGCTTCTGAGTGCGTGCGCCCGAAGACAGCGCGTGGACGAAGAGATGGTCGGGCTCCTTGGTGAAGCCGTAGCCGGAGATGACGTGGTCGCCGGCGATGACGAAGTTCGACAGGCCGCCGACCAGCGGCTCGCTCGACCAGCGCAGCAGGCCCGTCGCGACGTCGAACGCGGCCAGGTACGCGTTGTGTCCGCCCGACTGCTCGGCGTAGCCGTTGTAGGCGGCCTGCACGATCAGCTGGTCACCCGCGCGCTGCGCAAACACCACGTCGAACCCCACCGGGCCCGAGCGCAGGAGCTGCGCAGCATCGTAGCTGGCGAGGGGTGCTCCCCCGGCCGTAATCGCGAGGTAGGGGCCGTACACCGCGACCTCGTGGTCGACGTGTACGAAGCGCCTGCCGAGGCGGTGCCCCCACAGCGCATGGGGTAGGGCGCCCGGTGCATCGCGACCCCGGTGCACGACCGGCTCTAGCCCATTGCGCTCGAGCCAGTCGGCATCGTCGGTGATCAGGTTCTTGCGCTTGGACACCACGCGCAGCAGGGCAGGGACGTTGCTGGTCGGTTGCGCGGCGGGCGTCAGTGGGATGGCGGCCAGCCGCAGTGGCCGACCGTCCTGCGCGCGCGACGTCGCCAGGTCGCGGTCGAGCCGCAGCTGCGTCTGCGCGGCGCGTGCCAGCAGCGCGGCCGGCCGATCATGCGGTCGCCGTTGCAGCGCCGCGCGCGCTTCTCGTAGTGCCGCGAGCCGACGTCCCGTGCTGAAGCTCGACAGCGCGCGCTCGACGTTCGCATCGAGCCCGTGCGCGGTCACGTCGCGCTCGCAGTGCAACGGCGCCGGCTGCGGGTCCGGCGAAGGGATCGGCTCCGCTACCGGCTGTGGCGTCATCGCGATCGCCATCGCGGGTCGGGTAGGCTCGTCCGCTGGCTGTTCGGCGACGGGCGTCTCCGCGGGTGCACCTGAGGCCGCGGCTCCGCCGCAGGCCGCCAGCAACGACACAGGAAGCAGCGCGTGCAGGCACATCCAATTCTGCGCTGTCACTGAACACGGCCATGACGGCGAGCGACCCATGCGCACAGTCTACCCTGCGCCGCGGCGCTGCTGACCAAGAAGCGGGCTCCGGTCCCCCATCCGGTTGCCCCTGGGGGGACTGTCAGCTAGCGTCCGGAGCCACTCGCTGCCCAGGGGGAATTCATGTTGCGCGACTATCTTTCACTTGTGATGACGGTGTTGCTGCTTGCTGCAGTTGGCTGTGGCGACGATACGTCCACATCGACCGGCGACGCTGGCGGAGATGGCGACGGTGACGGGGACGGCGACGACAGCGCCGGCGGGGATGGCGACGGCGACGGTGACGGGGACGGCGACGGCGACGACTCGACGCCGCAGGCCTGCGAGACCGACGCCACGTGCGATGACGGCGTGTACTGCAACGGGGCAGAAGCCTGCCAGGACGGCGTCTGCGCCGACGGTACCCCTGTCGACTGCGATGACGGCGTGGCCTGCACCCTCGATGCCTGCTCCGAGGATACCCAGACATGCAGCTTCGACGCGCCCGACGCGGACGCCGACGGTCACCTCGATGCGACCTGTCTCGACAGCGCGGGCGATCCACTGGGCGACGACTGCGACGACGCGGACGGGGACCGCTTCCCGGGCAACCCGGAGGTCTGCGACGATCACGACGAGGACTGCGACCCCTCCACCATCGGCATGCGTGACGCCGACGGCGACCAGGAGGTCTCCGACCAGTGCTGCAACCCCGACGGTGTGGACACCGTCTGCGGGAGCGACTGCGACGACAGCACGATCTACCGACGCTCGGGTCAGGTCGAGCTCTGCGACGGCGTCGACAACGACTGCAACGGCACCGTCGATGACAACACGCAGGCGGTGGACTGGTACGTCGACGTCGACGGCGACAGCTTCGGCGGCGGCACGGTCGAGGCGACCAGCTGCTACATCATCGTCGGCGCGGGTCTCCTGAGCACGGACTGCGACGATGCCACGGCATCCTCGAACCCCGCATCGTTCGAGCGCTGCGGCGGCGGCGACGAGGACTGTGACGGGGAGACGGACGAGGGCCTCGACTGCGGCGGCGACCCCGCGTGTGTGATGGACAACGGGGACTGCGGCGATGTCTCGGAGGTCGAGTGCGTCGACAACGTCCAGGGCACGCCCGTGTCCTGCCTAGACGTCGACGAGTGCGCCACCGACAACGGCGGCTGCGGCGACGGTGCGACGATGGACTGCCACAACCGCTTTGGCGCCCCTCCCCTGTGCGACGAGGACGAGTGTGCGACTGGCAACGGGAGCTGCGGAAGTCCGGCGCTCTACGCCTGCTACAATCGCATCGGAGTCGAGCCGCTATGCGACCTCGACGAGTGTCTCACCAACAACGGTGGCTGTGGCGATGCCACGTACGTGACGTGCATCAACGAGATCGACGGCGTGCAGCCCACGTGTGTCGACATCGACGAGTGCGCCACCGACAACGGCGGCTGCGGTGACCCGGCCACGTTCACGTGCACCAACAACGACGGCGTCGCCCAGACGTGCGACGAGGACGAATGTGCGACCGACAACGGCGGCTGCGGCGATGCCCAGTACGCGGTGTGTACGGACAGCGTCCCTGGCTATGCCTGCGAGGACATCGACGAGTGCCTGGTCGACAACGGCGGCTGCGGCGATCCGGCCTTCGTGGTGTGCGTCAACAACGACGGTCAGGCGCCCACCTGCGCGCCCAACGAGTGCGCCTCCAACAACGGTGGCTGCGGCCCCGCCGAGTACATCGTGTGCACCGATACGATCCCCGGCTTCGACTGCGATGACATCGACGAGTGCCTCGTCGATAACGGCGACTGCGGCGACCCGACCTACGTCACCTGCGGCAACGTGGTCGCGGACGTGCAGACGTGCACCGACGTCGACGAGTGCCTCGTGAACAACGGAGGCTGTGGGTCGCCGGTCTACACCGATTGCGTGAACGTCTTCGGTGCGCCGCAGCAGTGCGAGGACATCGACGAGTGTGCGGTCGACAACGGCGACTGCGGAGACGTCCAAATGTGGACTTGCACCAACCAGCCGGGCAATCCGCCGACCTGCAGCGATCGCTGGAGCAAGGTGGACGCAAACAATGGAATCGTCTGCGGTCTGCGCTACGACGGGAGCATCGCGTGCAGCGGCTATGACTACAGCGGTGGCGGCGGCGCGGCGGTGGCCGACGGCCGCAGCGACATCATCGACGTGGTCGCCTCCAACGGACAGGTCTGCACGGTGCACGTCGGTGGCGACTTCATCTGCTACGGGAACACGGGCGGCGGCAGCATCACTGCGATGACGGCCGCGGTCAACGCCGAGCCCGTCAAGAACTTCGTCGCCGCCGACACCAACTACTACCAGCTGTGCGCCCTGCGCTCGACGGACGAGGTCGCCTGCTGGGGAACGGCCAACGGGGCCCACGGCGCCCAGAACGTATCCAACGTCAGTGTGGGTAACAGCCATGTGTGTGTGGCCTACCTCGACGGCAGCCTCGGATGCTGGGGCACCGACACCAACGGCTGCGTGACCGGCCCGATCGCGGGCGGTAGCAACTTCGAGCAGGTCGCCGCCGACAACGGCTCGACCTGTGCGGTGCGCGACAACGGGACGATCATCTGCTGGGGCGACCCGGCCGACGCTCACATCATCGGCGCCAACGCCGACGTCGCCTTCGACTACGTTCAGGTCGATGTCGGCTCGGACCACGTGTGCGGTCTGCATGCGGACGGTACGGTGAGCTGCTGGGGGCCGGACGATCACAGCCGGGTGACCGACGTCGAGGCTGAGGTGGATGTCACGGAGGTCGCGGTCGCTGGCCGCGGCATCTGCGTCTCGCGGGTCGAGGGCTCGATCGAGTGCTTCGGTCAGAACATCTACACGTTCCTCGAACTCAACCCGATCACGTCGATCCCGTAGCGACGGCGACTACGACGCTTGGCGTGCGGTCGCGAGGTAGGTCTCCGCGTCCCTGCGGCCGAGGTCGAAGGTGTCCTGCAGGGCCTGGGGGTTGGTGTAGTCCCACATCGACACGGGGATGGGCATCGACGGTTGCAGGTACGTGCGTTGCGCAACGCTGGGTAGCTCCGGGTAGCGACGCGACAGCAACACGAGTGTCTCGCCCGGCTCGTCCTCGAGCGCGTGCACCGGCACGTTGTCGACGATCCCACCGTCGAGCACGTGTTCGCCCTCGAACATCCCGACCGGCGTGACAGGCGGGGTGCTGCTCGACGCGAGGATCAGGTCGGCCAGCGCCTCGGGCGTCGCGCACGCACGGGTCGTGCCCAGAATGGAGCGAAAGCCGATCGCGCGTCCGAGCACCGGGTGCATCGGTTTGCGAACGCGCTTCTCGATGTTGTAGGCGAGCAGGCCCGCGAGCGCTCCGGTCTGCGTACCCGCCCAGCGGGGCATGCCGGCCATCGCTATCTGCAGATGCGGCCCCGCGTGAAGTCTGGCGAGCGCATCGGCATCGACCGTCGCCAGGATGGCGTCGCGGTAGATTCGCTCGTGGGGAAACACCTCCCCCCGGCCGACGACGCGCCCAGGGTAGAAGTTGCGCCGGTTGTCGGCCGCCCGCTGCTTGAAGTCGTCCAGTCCGAACTGGACTCGCCCCGAGAACGTGAGACACGCCATCGCCGCCCCGGCGCTCACGCCCACCACCCGCTGTGGCGTGCGCGTTCCGTCCGCGTCGAACACACTCCAGAAGCCCGCCTGCCAGAAGCAGCGGCTCCCCCCACCTGCAAACACCGCGTTCGAGAACTCGAGCATGGGCGGGACACTACCCATGCGGGCGCGTCGATACCAGGGCCGTGGTGCCGTGGTGCCGTGGACGGCGGCGCGCTACGCTCGGCCGCCTCGCACGGGAGATCCGGTCATGATCAAGGGTATTCACGGGATGTTCTACTCGGACGACGCGGAGGCCCTGCGCGCGTTCTTCCGCGACAAGCTGCAGCTACCGTTCAATGATGTCGGGCAGGGTTGGCTGATCTTCGACCTACCGGAGGGGGACCTGGGCGTGCATCCAACGGGCCCCGGCGAGCCGGGCAGTCCCCACAATACGCCGAACATCTCGTTCTACTGCGACGACATCGAAGCCACGGTGGCCGAGCTCGAGGGGCGCGGGGTGACCTTTGATGGGGGCGTGGCCGACGCGGGGTTTGGACTCGTCGCCATGATCGAAGCGCCCGGAGGTCTCAAGATACAGCTCTACCAGCCGCGGTACGCGAAGGGCTAGTCAGGCCCCGCGGGTCGCGCTCGCGCAGGCCCGCTCTTGCACCCGCGTGCTCGACGGTTCGAGCTCGAGCGCGGCGCAGTGAGGATCCCCGCTGTGCCCGCGCGCTGGAATGTCTGTCAGGCGGGTCGCGGCTCGTCGGCGCTGGCGAAGACTCCGTCGAGCCCGCGGAGGTAGTCGTAGAGGTAGTCGGCGACGACCTTCACCCTGCGCGCACGGCCGGTGTCGGGATGCAGCAGCAGCCACATGAACGCGGGCGGGCTCGGGCCAGGCCAGGGGCCGACGTGCGTCAGCCGCGGGTCGCGGTCTCCATCGAACACCATCAGCGGCCCGAGGCCGAGGCCCGAGGCAACGAGCTCGCGCACCGACTGCGGGTCGTCGACCTCCGCGTGGATCTGCGCCGCCGGGATGTGTTCCCTTAGCCAGCGCGCTGCCGGCGCCGCGGCCCAGCGGCCACCGAGGCCGATCCAGTCGTGCTCGGTTGCAACGAAGGGGTCGGGCGGTTCGGGGTAGCGGGTGCTCGCGCCGTAGGAGCCCCAGCGGATGCGCCCGATGCGACGTCCGAGCAGGTTCTCCGGCGGACTGTCGACCGCGCGCACGGCGATGTCCGCCTGGCGGTCGCCGAGGTTGACGAAGTCCTCGCTGTTGACGTGCACGATGGAGATCTCGGGGTAGCGCTCCCCGAGCTTTGCGACCGCATCGATGACGAGCGGCGCGAGGCTCGAGGCGTAGGTCACCGACACGCGTCCCTCCGGGCGCTGGTCCTTGCCCGCGAGCCGGCGCTGCAGATCGGCGACCTCCTCGATCAGCACGTCACAGGAGCGGCGCAGGTCTTCGCCGGCTTCGGTCAGGGTGAGGCCGCCGGGTGAACGCTCGAACAACGTCAGTCCCAGCTCCTCCTCGAGGGCCTTCAAGCGTCGCGACAGGGTCGTGTGGTTGAGGCCGGTCTTCGTCGCCGCCATGCGAAACGAGCCGGCGTCCGCAACGGCCACGAACCACTTGAGGTCGTTCCAGTCGAGCACCGCGTCAGGGTAGGGGTCTCCCAGGGGTGGTGCAAGGACGCACCACGGCGGTGCAAGTCTTTGTATTGTTTAGGTTTTACGGCGCTGCCATTGTTGGGCTCATCAACACGGCGCAATCAGCGCAGGAGGACACCACCATGAGCGAGTACACCTTTCAGTTCGTCGCGAGCCAGGCCGCCGAGGGCCACGTCTTTACCCCGGCCAATGCCGACAACCCCATGACCCCGGGCAACCGCGCCGGCTGGGCGACCCAGTCGTTCAAGCTCACCGACAGCGACCGTCTGGAGGACCTCGAGTCGGATGGCGGCCAGTGGGTGGGCACGGTCCACATGCTGCCGAACAACGCGGTCAGCATGACCTCGACGTACTTTCCAACGGCGGGCGAGGTCGACAATGTGCAGCTGGCGGGTCCGATCATGATGGGGCAGCCCGAGTCGGCCATCGCGGTCGTCGGCGGCGGCGGCAAGTTCGCGGGCGCGCGGGGACAGGCGCGCTGCGTGATCGTCATGTCGGACAAACAGACCCCGATGTACCGCTACGACCTCACCTTCCACGTCTAGCAACGGAGCCGGACATGGACGACAAGCACGACGGGTCGGGCGGCACACCACGACGCCCGACCCGCGTGCTGCCCGCGCTCTCGCAGGCGGACGGCACGCTGCGACGATTGGTAGGAGGCGTCGACGCGCGGGGAGGGGGCACGACGTTTCCCATCATGGAAGTCGGTCCGTTCATCCTGGTGGGCGAGGCGCGCGACCTCATGGGCGCGGAGCAGCCCCCCTTCGGCGCCCATCCCCACGCGGGGTTGGTCGCGCTCTCGCATGTCCCCTCGGGTGCGCCCTGGGAGTCGCGCGCCAACGTACCGGGGCTCGAGCTCTTGCCATTCACAGTGGGGGACGTCGTGATGACGCTGGCGGGCCGCGGCATCGTGCACGACGAGCCGACTGTGGGCGACGGTGCCCACGACCTGTTGCAGATCATCCTGCGGCTGCCTGCCGAGACGCGCGACGCGGCCGCTGCGATTCGTCGCTGGCGGGCGGTGCGGCTTGCGGACGGCGTGTCGCGTCTCTTCAACAGCGAACAGCTCGTCGAGACGGGCCTCGATGCGGCTGCCTACCTCGTACGCGTGCCGGCCGGTGGGAGCGTCGAGCTGGAGCTGTCGTCGGCCCACACCGCAGGCTTCGTGTACGCGCGCAGCGGCTGCGTGGACGTCTCGGGTAGGCGGCTTCAGCCGCACGACGTCGCGGTGCTCGGCTCGGAGGGCGATGTGCTTTGGCTCGCGGCGGATTGCGATCACGAAGTCGAGTGCCTGGTCGCCGTCGGTGCGCCAGTCGCCGGCCCGTGGGCGAAGCTCGTGGGGCACAACGGCTTCGTGGTCGCAGCTGATGAAGCCGGGGCCGCCGCGGCGCTCGCCCGCTACGGGCGTGACGGCTCGCGGTTTGGTTGGTGAGCGGCGACGTCGCGCGCGTCGGCGTGTTCGTGGTCGTGCCCGAATGCTTGCTGGATGACGTGGGCTGGTGTCTCTGCCACATGGCTTAATGACAAAGGGGGCTGCGCCCCCTTCGCGGACTGGAGTGCGTGCGCACTCCAGCCGCTACAACCCCGCAGGGGACGCACGCGCGTCCCCTCTGTTCGTGTGTCCACCGGACACACGAACATTCACCCCAGCGGGTCGCGCCTTTGGCGCTCCGTTGTGCGTTTGTGTTGGCGCTTGATCTATAGGTGTGTGCGGCGATCGCGAAGAGACTGCGTGGCGGATAGGCGCTGGACGCAAGTCGTGCGCGTGGTGTTGCTGCCGCTTTCAGACACGTGTGTCCGGATGTGTCTCGTCAGAGCTTCGGCCACTTGGGTACGACGCTGTAGGTCGAGGCGTGTCCGCCTGATGGCGAGGTGCGCGGTTGGCGCGAAGGCCCTGGAGTACGCGTGTTTTGGCCGTGCGACGACCATCGTCCTGTAGGCGCGAGTGTACTGCTGCGCTTGGCGGCACGGATGTGAACGGTGTTTCGCAGGCGCATCTCGACGCACGTGTCCGACTTGAACGGTTGTCGTGTGGCGCTGTGGCGCGGAGGGTCAATACTGGAGAGGGCGGCGCAACGATGCTCAGGGAGAGTGCAATGATGTTTCGAGCGAGCAAGACGATGTCGGTTCACCTTGCGTGCCTCGCGCTCACGGTGGCGATGACAGCGTGTGGTTCCGTCGGCGAAGAGAGCGGCGATGAGGCCGAGGCGCAGGACGATGGGCCTGCGCTGAATGACCTGCCGAGCTGCGACGGAGACGCCGCCGACGGTGAGGCGTGTACGGACGACACGGGCGCGCGCCTGTGCGCGGTGGACACCGGATACCCGGGCGATGAGCTCGCGCTTTGTGGTCCCGACCAGGGCGACGGTTTCCTGTTCCACTATGGGCCGAGCGACTACGACGACCCGGATGAGGTGGCGAAGTACCTCCTCGAGGGGGGCGGTGAGGATGAGAACTGCGTGTACCTCCGCACGCCGAACGAAGAGACCGTCTTCGCCAACACGTTCCACGGTCGCATGCGACCGGGTTCCCATCACCTCATCGTGACGATTACAGAGGAGTCGGACGACATCGTGTTCAACACGCCGGTGTCGTGCAGCCAGAGTGGCGCGATCACCGACCGCTGGCTGGTGGGCTCGCAGGACCCGCAGATCGACGTGTCGGTGACCGGTTCGGAGGTCTCAGGGCCGCTGCCGGGCGATCCGGAGTTCGGGGGCGCGATCAGGATCCCGCCCAGCTCGATCCTGCGGGTCGACATGCACTACCTGAACCCCACCGACAACGAGATCCTGCGCGAAGCCTGGATCTGGCTGGAGCGCGTCCCGGAGGACGAGGTGGAGGTGGAGGTGGATCTGATTTCGTGGCTGCAGGGCTCCATCGACGTCCCGCCGCAATCCACCGGCGTCACGACGTCGATCGCCCGCTGCAATGTGCCGACGGATCGCAATCTGGCGCTCGTGACGGGTCACTTCCACGAGAACGGCACGCGCTTCACGGTGTGGCACGAGCCGCAGGGGCAGGAGCCGGTCAAGATCTACGAGACCTTCGACTGGGAAAACCCTGGCAACGGGGTCTTCAACGACCGGCAAGACAACCCGCCCATGGGTGACGTCGGCGCCCGCTGGGGCGCGCGCAGTGGCTACATGGAGCTCAAGGCGGGCGACCACGTCAACTTCCAGTGCGAGTTCGACAACCCGACCGACGAGACGGTGGCCCTCGGCGACACGGGCAAGGACCAGATGTGCAACGTCTTCGGGTTCTACTATCCGTCGGACGGCGACACGTGGGACTGCTCGTGCCTGGGATCGCTCTGCCTGAGCGGCCTCAACTTCTGACGGCACTGCGACCTCATCGCACGATCGGCTACAGAAAGCCGTGGCGCTCCAGCCAGCCGTACCAGGTGCGACCGCGGGTCTTGCGGTCGAGGTACACCCAGTGCCCGCCGACTACCCGCGTGTAGTGCTCTAGATCCCAGCGGGCGACCAGGTCCCGCGTGTAGTGCTCGGGACAGATGCGGTCGCCCTCGTGGGCCACCACGGCGATGCGGTCGACGTCGATGCGCGGCCGATAGCTCGCGGGCGCGATGCGACAGAGCGCGGCTCGGGTGGCGGTGGCAAGCGCGCCATCCGGAGCGAATGCCATGCGGCTTGCGCGGGGAGCGAGGAACGACTCCAGGTTCGTCGCGGGCACCACGAGGAACATGAACTCGACGAGCGGCTCGGTGGTGGCGTACAGGGCCGCTGTCAGGCCGCCAAGGCTCGCGCCGATGAGGCCAACGCGCGCGTACCCAAGCTCCCGCAGCAGCAGCACCGAGGAGTGGAGGTCGTGCACGTTGCGAACCCACTCCTCGATCGTGAAGGGCACGTCCTGGGGCCGCAGAAAAGGGTTGTTCGGCGGCGATGCGCTGCGGCGCCAGTGGTGCGGCAGGTGGTAGAGCGCGACGTCCATCCCCTGCTCGAACAGCTTGGCGATCTTGAACATGCGCTCGGCCCGCCCCGGGCCCGCCATGCCGAAGCCATGTACGCACAGGACCAGCGGACGCCTCGTGTCATCGCCGTGCCGCCACAGGTGTAGGTACGCGCTCTGGTTGTTCTCGTCCCTGGTCATGTCTAGCCGCATGGCGGGATTGTTCGGCGTGAAGCGGCTGGCGAAGCGCAGGAGGTCGCGCCGGCCCTCGCCGAACGGACGTGACTCGATGACCACGGCCTCGGGGGGCGTGGCGGGCGTATTGAAGAAGGGCCGGCTGCCGTCCCAGTCCGCGTAGAACGCCAGGCGCTCCATGTACTCGTCCCGCCCGAGCGGGTTTTCGTCGAGCATGAAGTCCGGGATGCGAACCATCGCGCGGTCGACGAGGCCACCCACGAAGTTGAGTGGGCTTCGGCTTGGATCGGTAGGGCTCAACCGGAGGGACCCTCTAGGATGTTCATCACGATCGCCGCCTCGCCCTGGCCGAGAAACCCGCCGCCGTTTTCGATCATACCGACACGTGCACCCTCGACCTGGCGGGCGCCGGCCTCGCCGCGCAGCTGCCAGAAGCACTCGGCGACCATGGCCAGGCCGGTTGCGCCGATGGGGTGGCCCTTGGACTCGAGGCCGCCGCAGGGGTTGATCGGCCGTGCGCCGCCGAGGGAGGTCGCGCCCGATGCGGCGTAGGGTCCGCCTTCGCCCTCCGCGCAGAAGCCGAGGTTCTCTGTCTGTGAGAGCTCTCCGAACGCCGTCGCATCGTGCACCTCGGCGAAGTCGATGTCGTCCGGGCCGAGCCCGGCGGTATCGTAGGCTTGCTTGGCGAGTGCGCGTGCCCTGGCCGGGCCGCTCATGTCGAGCTTGGTGGAGCCGAGCACGGACGAGCGGATCTTCACCGCGCGCACGCTCGGCCCGAGCTTCTTCAGGTAGTCACCCGAGACGAGCACCGCGGCGGCCGCACCGTCGCCCGTGGGCGCACACATGGCTCGCGTCAGCGGGTAGCTGACCACGTAGTCGTCCATCACCTCCTGAGGGGTCATCTTGAAGCGGTACTGCGCCAGGGGGTTGAGCGATCCGTGGTTGTGGTTCTTGGAGGCGATGATCGCCAGCTGCTCCGCCGTCGTGCCGTACTTGTCCATGTGGGCGCGGCTCGCGAGCGAGTAGAAGTCCATGAAGGCGCTGCGCTCCTTCTTCTCGCCCTTCTTGATCTTGCCGCTCGCCTCCAGCTCGGCTCGCTTCTTATCCGCGGCCGCTTTGATCTGCTCCATCAGCCCCAGCATGATCTGCACGTCGGCCCCCGCGATGAAGCCTCCGAGCTCCCGGCTCTTGATCTCCTTGGGCGCGTCCTTGGCCACGGCCATCTTCTCGACGCCCACGGCCACGGCCACGTCGTGGATACCCGACAGGACGCCCATGTATGCGGTGTTGAAGGCGGTCGAGCCGCTGGCGCAGGCGTTCTCGACGTTGACGATCGGAATGCCATCGAGGCCCAGCGGTGCGAGCGCCACCTGGCCACGGATACACGGCTGTCCCACGTGCGGCAGGTACTCGGCCTTCATCGGGACCATGCCCCAGCCCGAGTTCGAAAACCACGCGGCCTGCACATCGGCCTTGGTGACCGGGGCACCCCCGAAGCACGCCTCGACCGCCCGGGCCGTGAGCCTCTTGACGTCGTCATCGTAGTGACGACCAAACGGGATCATCCCGACCTGGACAACGTACACATCTCGCATCGTGACTCTCCTCAGCGCGTCCGTGCGCTACAGCCGCAGGGTGTCTTCGCTGACGCCTCGTTGTTTTAGCGTGGCTTTGATCACGCGGTGGGTTGCGGTCTTCGGCAGCGCGTCCACGACGTCCATGTAGCTCGGGAGCGCGTAGCGGGGCAGTCGCTCCCGAAGAAAGCTCAGCATGCTGGCGGGATCCACGCTGCGGCCCTCGATGGGCACCACGCAGATCATGATGTCCTCCTCGCCCATGTCGGACGCGACGCCGAAGGCCGCGCTCTCGAGCACGTCCGGGTGCGCGTCGACCTGCTTTTCCACCTCGTACGCGGACACGTTTTCTCCACGGCGGCGCATGGAGTCCGTGTTGCGTCCGACGAAGTAGAGAAAGCCATCGCCATCGCGCTGCATCGTGTCGCCGGTGTGCAACCAGCCGTCCCTCACCTTTTCGTTGCTGGCCTTCTCGTTCTTGAAGTACGGCACGCGGCTCTCCTTGCGCTCGCCGACATGGACCCAGAGCTCGCCCGCCTGGTCGGCGCCGACGTCGCTACCGTCGTCGCCGACGAGCCGATAGCGGAAGCGCGGTTTGCCAAGCGAGCCCACCGGACCTGTGCCGAGGTTTGCGATGGCCGTGCCGCCACCATCCACCGCGCCGTAGGCTTCCCAGATGTCCACGCCGAAGCGCTGCTCGAAGACCTCCCACGCATCCTTGGGGCAGGCCGCGGACAGGACGCGCTTGACGCGGTGCGCCCGGTCGTACTGGGTGGGCGGCGTCTTGAGCAGGATCGGGATCATGCTGCCGACGGTGTTGAACTGCGTCGCCCCGGAGTCGGCGACCTCCTGCCAGAAGCGTGAGGCGCTGAAGCGCTTGCTGATGTAGACGGGGATGCCGATCCACATCGCCTGCATCACGGTCAGCAGCAGGCAGTTGGCGTGGAACAGGGGCAGGCAGGTGTAGAGCTTGTCCTGTCGCGAGTACAGCGCGTTGGCCATCAGGCCCATCGCCTTGAGGCGCTGGTTGCCGAAGGGCGTGACCACGGCCTTGGGGAGGCCTGTCGTTCCTGACGTGTAGAGCAGCAAGCTCGGCGCCTCCGGATCGATCGTGCGCACGGGGTTTGCAGTCTCGTCGCCTTCTCCCTGCTGAAGCTCCGAGTAGCCGAGCATCCCGGCCGGTAGCTCGAAGTCCTCTGCCGCATCGACGCTCGAGACGATCACCGTCTCCAGCCTCGGGGTGCCCTGCCGGACCGACGCGATGACGGGCGCGCTCAGGTGGTCGGCCACGCAGAGCTTCACCTCGGAGTGATCGAGGATGTACTGGAGCCCATCGCCGATCAGGCCGGCGTTGACCGGCACGGCGTATGCGCCGAGCTTTTGGATCGCGAAGAAGACCTCGAGGAAGCGAGCGTGGTTGCCCATCATCAGGGCCACGCCGTCACCGGCTTCTACGCCCAGGCGCTCGAGGTTGCGTGCTGCGGTGTTCGCCCGTCGGTTGAGCGCGTCGAAGCTCACATGCTCACTGTCGGTCTCGATGAAGCTGTCCTCGCCATAGCGGCGTGCGGCCCACTGCAGCAGCTCGGCGAAGGTCCAGTCGCGTACGAAGGTCAGGCCCCTCTGTTTGCGGATGCGCTCGAGGGTTGTGCCCAGGGTGCCCTCGCTGCGCTCGAGGCCGCCCATGTTCCACATCGCGCGCGCAGCACCTGTGGCGAGGTCCCTACGCGAGCGCCATTTGCGTGTAGCCAGCCCGGACATGTCACCTCCCTCAGGCCGTGGCCTGGACCGCCTGGTCGCTCCGTTCCGCTGGTCGGGCGGATGACGTCTCCTCCAGGGTGACGCCCATGCGCGCGGTGGAGGCGATCATCTCGCGCGCGCCGAAAGCCTGATGGGGAGCGACGAAGCCGGTCCGGCGCAGGTCACCGGCGAGGATGCGCTCGGCCGACTCGCCGCACAGGATGCCCGTCATCACGTACGGGCGATCGCCGCGCAGTACGACCTGGCTGCGCGCCCCCGGGCCGCTGCCGTTGGCGATGACCGTCCACGCGCTCTCCCCCGCGGCCTCGCGCGGCTTCTGCTTCCACAGGCGGTCGGTCAGCGTGTCGGTGCACCAGTCGAGTCGGTCGCGGTCGATCACCTTCTGCAGGTGCTGGAAGAACCCAAACGTCCTGCCCATGACCTTGGACACCGGGTCGGCGCGGAGCACCTGCAGGTTCTCGACGCGCGGGTCGCCGTCGAACCAGACGTTCTCCGCGGTGCCGAGACACGAGGCGGGTACCTTCCCGTCGCTTCCGGGGATGGCGACGGTTCGGTACATCGCGCCGTAGTCGTACTCCTCGAGCCGGCCGGCCCTGTTCTCGTAGTGGTTGCGCTTGGCAACGCGGAAGGTGCTCTTGGCGGACGCGATCGTCATGTAGCCGTTGACCTGGTAGACCACCTCGACCGTGTCCACGCCCCGGGTCTCGAGCGCGATGTCCGCGGCGCAACCGCCCGGGCACCAGTGGAAGGCGTTGGATGGGATGATGGCCAGGTCGCGCTGCGCGGCCACGGCGTCGAACTCGCGCCTGGTGTCGAGCATGAAGTCCTGCTCGCCGGTGACGTCGACGTAGTGGCAGCCCGCCTCGACCGCTGCCTTCACCACGTCGCGACCGATCTGGTTGTACGGCCCCGAGATGTTGATGACGACCTGCTTGCCCCGGAAGAGGTCCGTCATGGCGCCGACTTCGTGTTGGACCGCGGCTGCCTCGACGTCGCCGCCGCCATCGCGCAGACGCCCGGCGAGCTGTTCGAGCTTGTCGGCGTTGCGCCCGGCGACCGTGAGGGGAATGCCGCGTCGCACCAGGTCCTCGGCGACCAGCTGCCCGGTGAAGCCGGTGGCTCCGTAGACGATGACCTTCTTGTCCAGGTCGCTCATGGCGCTTCCTCCGCTCTCTGTTGACACGGTGTTGCCGACGACCAGGCGCCCCGTGGCCCCGTTGGCCCCGGGGCTAGACGAGCTCGAGTCCGGCGCGGTCGAGGATGACGATCCCGTCGCCGTCCCGAGAGATGAGCTCCTTGTTCTGCAATGAGCGCAGGGCACGGCAGACCGACTCGTGGCGCATGAACAGCAGCGACGCCATGTCCTGCTGTTGAAGACTGCCGGGGATACCGCCGTGGTGGCGCGGGCCCAGGGAGTCCTGCAGCACGCACAACAGTGCGGCCAGTCGCGAGACCGCGGCCGGGCGCGCGCGTGCGACGATGAAGCGCTCGACCCGGTCGAGGCTCTCACCCAGCAGCGCGTACAGCTCGCCGGACAGGTTCGTCTCGGGCAGCTCGGGCTTCTCGTAGATGCACAGCAGCGTGCGGTCCACCGCGTAGCCCGTGACCGCGTGGGCATGCAGCTGGCCGTCCGGCGCGGCGGTCGACGTGCGGAAGGCCTGCCCGGGGCCGACGACGTCCATGGCGGTGACGACCCCACGGCCGTCGTCCCGTTGCCGCACGACCAGCCCGCGGCGGACCACCGCGACCCCCGCCGCGGCGCCGTACGATGTGGGCAGCGGCTGCCGTGCCTCGACGGCGACGTTGTCGAACTCGCACTGGTGCTTGCCGTCCTCACCGAGGGTGAAGACGGGGTGCGCGTCGCTGATAGGGCAGCTGATGCAGCGCCGGGGAGCCTCTTGCCCCGCGTCGGTGGCGAGGGAGCAGAGGGAGAGGTGGCGACTCATGCTGTTAGCCGACGCAAAATCCGTACCTCGGGCAAAGCGCCGCTCTTGGGCGGATTCAATGTGCACTGGTGCCAGTCCAGCGCACTTCTTGCGGCGCTGCCGCCGAGGGACGCGACCCTTGCGTCTGCCGGCGACCCTCTCGTCCCCCCTCGTCGGCGCTGTCCCGCGCGGGCTGCACGAAGCGCCGAATCGCAGCGATGATCGGTTCGGGCGTGTCGTCCTGCAGGAAGTGGCTGGCGTCGTGAATGTGCACGCTCGGGGCGTGGTTGGGCAGGCGCGCCTCGAACTGCTTCAGGAACCAGGGCACGAAGACGGGATCGCGCATGCCCCAGATCAGTTGCGTCGGCACCTCCCAGCCGGTGAGCTCCGCGTCGATCTCCTGCAGCAGCTTCCAGGTTGGGCTCCGCGGGGTCATCGGCACCTGCCGCACACTCTCGAGATGCGCCCGTCGCGAAGACCACGTCGGGTACGGCGCGAGGTAGCCCGCCATGACCTCCGGCGTGAGGCGCTCCTTGTGATGGGTGGCAAACGGTATGAGCACGCGCACGAAACCGTTCATCCCCTGAACGAATAGCTCACCCACCCCGGGCAGCTTGAGGATCCAGAGCAGCGCAAGCCCCCACGGGGGCGGTCGCATGTTGCGGATCTGCGACGGGTCGGGGACGAAGCCCGTCGTGTTCATGATGACCATGCGCTTGATGCGGTGCTTGTTCCTGACCGCCCATCCCAGGCCGATGATCCCGCCCCAGTCCTGCACCACGACAGTGATGTCGCGCAGGTCCATGCGCTCGACGAACTCCTCGAGGCGATTGATGTGTGCCCGCATCGACAGATCGAGGCCGTCCGGCTTGTCGCTGAGTCCGAAGCCGAGGTGGTCCGGCGCGACGCACCGGTAGTCGCGTCGCAGGTCGTGGATGAAGTGCCGGTAGAGGTACGACCACGTCGGGTTGCCGTGGAGCATGAGGAGGGTCTCCCCCTCACCCTCGTCGATGTAGTGCATGCTGTGGCCAGCGACGGCCTGGGTGTGCGGTGCGAAGTCGTAGCCGTCGTGCATGTTCGTGGTCTCCTATTCCGCCGGTGGGGGTGGTGGGGCGGCGAGCGGGTTGGACGCGTGGGGGGCCGCGGCGCCCCCCGACGCCGCGGCCTCGTCCCGAGCGGGTGCGGTTGACTCGGGTTCCACGACTTGCTCGATCTGTGCCTTCCTTTCATGCAGCCACTGACGGACCACGAAGCCTTCGGCCGTGGGCGTCTCCGCGACGTCCGGCACGGTTTGTGTGTAGTGCGTGATCGCCGACTCCGGCGTGTAGCCATCGGGGGTGACCGAGCGCTTGGGCCATGCCAGGCGACCCGCGATGACGCGGCTGGCGACGAGCCTAAACCCCTTCTGGAGTACCGAGTCTCCGCGGAGGTGCCGCTCTGCCTTCTTGCGCAAGCGGCCGATGCGATCGCGCACGATGTCCGACTCCGGTCGCAGCTGCATCGCCCACACCACCGGCAGCAGCGCGCGCATCGCCTCGTACGATGTGTGCGCCTGGAACCGGAGGAACTCCGAGTCCGCATCTCGGAAGCTCTGGTAGGCGAGCATGTTGGCCTCGAAGATCTGCAGCACGGGCGAGCCGTTGACCTCCTTGAGCCGGTCGTGGGCCAGGTCGTAGTACTTGCGTATCTCGCCGTCCTCGAAGTTCTCCAGGTTGTGCGAGCCCTCCCGCCACAGGTGGAAGTCCTGCCAGTTGTAGTGGTCGTTGATGCGCTCGCCCTTGCGCATGATGTTGTAGAGCTTCGTGCCGGGGCACGGGCGAATGGGCCCGATCTGGTAGAGGGTTGGACGCAGGTTGACGAAGTAGTCGATGTCGCGCTCGATGTTCTCGCGCGTGTGGAAGTCGAACCCCAGGATCATCGACCCGATGGTCATGATCCCGTTCTCGCGCAGCGAGGCGAACAGCTCGGGGGCCTTCATGGTGCTTGCGCGCTTGTCGTAGAGGGCGTCGTCACCGCTCTCCTCGGCCAGTCCCGACTCGACTCCGATCCAGATACCCTCCACGCCACACTCGCGCAGCTCCCGCGCGGTGAATGACTGCAGGGCGCCCATCGAGCCGAAGCTGATCCAGCGGAAGCCCCAGGTGCTCTCATCGGAGCGTATGAGCCTGCCGAGCTCACGCACGTACGGTGCGTCGAGGAAGATGTCCTCGTCGAACAGAATGAACGTGATGCGATCACGCCCAAGCTGCTTCTGATGGTGCTTCATGAAGTCGTAGACCTGCGCGGGCGAAGCGACACGCAGCTTCTTGTGCCTGAAGAAGGCCGACGTGTTGCAGAAGTCGCAGGCCGCCGGGCAGCCCAGGGCGACCGAGATGGCGGGCAGCTCGATCTGGATGGACTTCATGGAGAACGGGTTCACCGTCGCGGGCGGCATGCGGTACTGCGTGACCGGCCGGTCGATCGGCCCGTCGTCGAGGAGCTTGCGCATGAAGCGCACGCCCTCCTTGCGGCAGATGTGGTCCGCGTTGTCGAGGATGTACTGAGCGTCGCCCGCCGTGTCGCCGGGCAGGCCCTGCTTGAGCGTGGCGACACCGTAGCCACCGATGACGATCTGCGTCTCGGGGCTGCGCTCGCGGATGAGCCGCATCATCTCGGCGACGCGCGCCGTGTGCAGGCTCATCAGCTGAATCGCGATGTACTCGTACTTCTTGTCGACCTCCGCCTGGAAGGCGTCGATGTCTGGAAACTCGAGGACGGTCGATGGGTTGCTGATGTTCTCGGCAAGCAGGTAGAGCGCCCAGGTGGGCAGCCGGCTGCTCTCCTGGAGCATCGTGTGGCCGCGCGCCAGGCGGGCGCCGAGCAGGTCGCTCGGGGCGGTGCCCCACTCGGTCGGGTACGGACCGCAGGCGTTGGTCAGCAACACGCGCGGCCTGGTTTCGGCCTGCGGTGTTGCCTCGGCGTCGCCCGGGCCAGGCGGCTGCGACTTCATTGGGCTGAACCTGAGCTCGGTGACCATCGTTGACTCCAGGGTGGGCGGGTTGTGGCGTCGCTTCCTGATCACTCTTAGGGATACGGCATCGTATGTCTACGACAATGACACCGTTGGGTGTGACAGTTTGCGCTGGATCAACCGGCGGTGTGGAAGTGCGGCTCAGGCGCCCGGTCGCTGCAGCGCGCGCTCGAGGATGTCCATCCGCCGCGTGGGCGAGGCGCCGAGCATGGCCTGGAGCTGCTTGGCGTCGCGCATGCGCTTTTCCTGGCCGTATTCGTGCATGTAGCCGTTGCCACCGAGCACCTGCACGCCGTCGGTGGTCGCGCGCGTCACGCCGCCGAGCACGACCTCGTGGATCGACAGCGCCCGCGATGCATTCGTCGACACGCCCCGTTCCTCGTCGGCGAGCGCCTGCTCGAGCGCCGCGCTTCCCACGTCGATCCACGACACCATGCCAGCGAGCATCTGGCGCACCATGTGATGCTCGATGATCATCTTCCGCGCCTGGTGGCGCTCCTGCGCATAGTCGAGGGCGAGCTTGTACGACCCCTGCAGGACGCCGAGCGCCGTTGCCACGATGCCCAGCCGAGCCGTCTCGGTGACCGCGCGGTAGGTATCGAACCCCGTCTCGTCGCCGAGCTGGCAGTCCGCATCGACACTGGCGTCCACGACGAGGTCCCCCGCGGGACAGGCCTTCAGTCCAAGGCCGAGCACCGGCTCGCTCACCTGCACGCCGTCGGCTTGCAGGTCCAACACGAACAGCGCGTGTCGACCCTCCTCGTGGAGGTGCGCCGGAACGACGGCATACCGCGCCGTGGGCAGGCAGATGAGGTAGTCGAGTCGACCCTCCAGTCGAGTGCGTCCGCCCCGGGTCGTCGCGCGCAGGCCTGCCGACATGTCCTGCGGGTCGTCGTAGAGCGCGGTCGCGAACAGCGCGGGCGCATCGTTGTGGGTAGCGGACAGCAGCCTCTGGGCGTGGGCCGGCTCGGCGAGCGAGGCGATCAGGTGCCGCGCGTGGGCCTGGCTGAGGATCAGCGCCGCCATCGAGCCGTCGGCCGTTGCCAGCGCCCGCAGCACCGTGCACAGCGCGCTCATCCCCTGCCCGAGCCCGCCGAGCGACTCCGGCACCGTCACATCCGCGAGGCCGAGCTCGGCGGCCTGCTGCCAGAGCTCATGCGGGAACGGGTCGAATGGGTAGTGATCGTTGTCGAGCGTGGCAGCGGCCAGGTCCCTGTCGGCGAAGCGCCGGGCCAGCTCGTCGAATGCGGTGAGATCGGCGGCTTCTGCGTGGTCCATGGTGCGCCCCTAGAAGACTTCCAGACCGGGCACGTCCCGGGCGACGAACTGGTTGAACATGTGCAAGCGGTTGAGCTGGTTGGTGCCTTCGAAGATCTGGCACAGCTTCGCATCCCGGAAGAGCTTCTCGGCGCCGGCCTCGTGGCGCACGCCCGCCGCGCCCATCATCTCGATGGCGAGATGGCAGGTCTCCATCGCGAGGTCGGAGCAGCTCACCTTGGCGAGGCTCGAGTAGAACTGCACCCGCTGGCCGGTGGCGCCCTGCTCCTGCACGCGCTTGCGGATCAGGGCCCGGCGCACGAACTCGCTCTGACGCACCACACTCACCGGGTAGCTGCGATAGATAGCGCTGAACCACGTGCTGTTGATGAAGCCGGGTGCGCCTCCGCCACCGGCGGCGCCCATCAGCGCGAAGAGCGCCTCCATATACGTGGCGCGCGCCCGATGCACGTTCATCATCATGTTGGTGAGCGCCTCCTGGGCCCACTGCTGGTCGATGACCCGCTCGCCCCGCACGTGGTGGGTCTTGGCGAATTGCAGCGCGGTCTCGAAGGCCCCACGCGCCGCACCGGTCGCCCAGGCGCCCACGTAGACCCGGGTCGCGCCCAGCACACCGTCGAGCAGCGCGCCCACGATGCTTTCGTCGAACGCCGCCCCATCGATGGCGATCATGTCGTCCGGCACGAAGCAGTCTTCCAGGACGAGCTCGCTCGCGGGCCCCGACTTCTGTCCCATCTTGTTTTCCAGCTTGCCCAGCGAAAACCCCTCGCTGTCGGTCGGGACCACGAATAGCGACCCGGTGCCGACGGGATCGCTGCGGTCGAAGGGCAGGATCACCAGGTGATGGGTGGCGAAGTGGCCGCCGCTGATGAAGCACTTCCGTCCGTTGAGCACCGCGCCGCCGGGCACGCGCTTGGCCTCGCTCACCATCTGCGCATGCGGCATGAGCGCGGTCTCCTCCATGTCGGTGCCGGCGCCGGGCTCCGTGATGGCGCAGTCGATCAGAAACGGCCGCCCGCCCGACTCCGACTCGACGGTGCGGCGGGAGAACCAGTCGATCAGTCGCACGTTGGCGGTGAGCATCAGCGCAACCATGCCGAGGCCGTGTCCGCTCAAGACGCCGACGAAGCCGGGGTCGACCGCGGCGATCTCCTCGGCCGCGATCATGGGTCCCACCGCGGTGCCATCGCCGAGCCCGCCGAAGACGGTCGGGACGAAGCGACTGAAGCGGCGGTGCTTGATCGCGAGCTGCAGCAGCTCCGTGGCGACCTCGTCGGGGTGCGCCTGCAGTCGCCGGTCGCTCGAGAGCGCAAGCGGTCGCACGTGCGTCTGGCAGAAGCTCCGGTTGTCCTCGAAGGTCGCCCGCGCCCGCGCGACCATCCCCGGCTCATGCTTCTGCAGGTAGTGCAGGCCCGGGAAGCAGTCCTCGAACGAAAAGAGGTCGGGGCTGTCGAACTGGAACTGAGGCCTCTCCACGCGGGGCCTTCGGGCAGCTTCGATCGGAATCACGGCGGCCATGCAACCAGCTTTCGACCTACGGCCTCGTATGTCAAAGGTCACCGCTCGCTTTGCACGGTACGGCGCCACGTGACTTGATCGAGCGCAAGTCGCGCCGCGCTCTTCCCGTCGGGCGGCGTCCGGACGTGTCAGTGCCGGGCGGGGCCGGCGTCGACGTAGCGCTGCAGCTCGGCCTCGACACTCGCGTAGCGGGAGCGCACCTGCTTGATGATGATCTTCTCGATGAGCTTGCCGAGGCCGAAGACGGTCACCCGCACATCCCCCGAGAACTGCAGCAGCACGTCGCCCGACGCCTCGGTGAACTCAACCTGACCGCCCACACGGATGACATCTCCGGCAAGGCTCTCGATGTCGAGGCGCGCCGTGCGCTGCCGTGGGTCGTAGCGGGTGATCTCGTGGTAGGCGACCTCGTTGCCGTCGAGTAGGCGGACGACCGGCCCGGGCAGCGCAACGTCTGGCACCATCCGCACGCGCCGAAGCTCGCACCCGTCCGCGAGGATCTCGTAGTGCTCGAGGACGCGCTGCTTGAGCTTCGCAGGACCGAGGGCCAGCTGATTGAAGTCCTCGGAGAAGTACGTCGCGAGGTAGTCGTCGATGCCCACGTTTCGGGTTCGCATTTGCAGCTCGAACTTCATGGTCGCTCGTTGAACCCTCGCACGGTCACCGGCGGCGCGGAACATGATAGTCCGTGGGAAACCAAGCAAAGGACAACGATGATCTTCAATAACCGCGTGACAGAGATGCTGGGTGTGGAGCTGCCGATCATTCAGGCGCCGATGGGCTGGATCGCCCGCTCGCAGCTGGCCTCGGCGGTCTCGAACGCGGGAGGCATGGGCATCATCGAGACCTCCTCGGGTGAGCTCGACGCCGTCAAGGATGAGATCCGCAAGATGAAGGACCTCACCGACAAGCCCTTCGGCGTGAACATCGCCCAGGCCTTCGTCCGCGATCCGAGCATCGCGCAGTTCGTCATCGACCAGGGCGTGCGGTTCGTGACCACGTCGGCGGGAAGCCCCACCAAGTACACGGGTCAGCTCAAGGCCGCGGGCCTGACGGTCTTCCACGTCGTGCCCACGCTGCGCGCGGCGCTCAAGGCAGTCGATGCGGGCGTCGATGGACTGATCGTCGAGGGCGGCGAGGGCGGCGGCTTCAAGAGTCCCAACGAGGTGGCGTCCATGGTGCTGTTGCCGCTGGTTCGCTCGAAGGTTGACGTACCCATCGTGGCGGCCGGCGGCTTCGTCGATGGCCCGACCATGGCGGCCGCCTTCGCGCTCGGCGCCGAGGGCGTGCAGATGGGCACCCGGATGGTCAGCGCGCTCGAGTCCCCGGTGCACGATAACTGGAAGAACGCCATCGTCGAGGCACAGGAGACGGGCACGGTGTTCCTGAACAAGTTCCACTCGCCCGCGCTTCGCGCGCTCAGGACCGACCGCACCAGCGCCCTCGAGCAGAAGATCGATGAGAACATCATGGGCGAGTTCGGCTCGCCCAAGGACCTGTACTTCGGCGGCGACATGGAGGCCGCGATCCCGCTCTCCGGTCAGGTCTGCGGACGCATCGACTCGATCAAGCCCGTCGCCGACATCCTGAGCGAGACCCGCGACGGATTCTTCGACACCGTCAAGCGGCTGTCCGCGCAGTACGACGGCTAGCACCGGCGACTCGGCCGGGCGCTACCGGTAGCTCTTCCAGTTCCCGCCCGTGACCTTGCCCTCGGGGATCTCGAGCGGCTCGACGCCAAAGGGTAGGGCGTCCCAGTTCTCCTCGAGCAGCGGCTGCATCAGGCCCTCGGCGATCGCGTGGGCACCGGAGTCGATGCGCTTGTCCTGGCCCACGTGCAGGTCGAGCAGCCGGTCGAAGCGCCAGTCCAGGATGCGCCGACCGCTCTCGATGCAGCGCGCCCGGTCGTGCATCGAGTAGTGTATCGGCGACCAGGTGACCTGCCCCTGCTGCAGGCGCATCATCTTGCGGATCAGCCACGGCTGCTTGTCGCCCTCGGACCAGTAGAACCAGCCGTGGCCGCCGTTGAGAAACGTGTTGCTCGCCTCGTGCCAGAAGACCGTCGGCTCGGAGGTGCCGCGCTTGGCGCCGATGCGGAACTGGGACTGGTTGAGGATCTTGCCCTCCATGAACCCGTCCCAGACGTGCACGTGAAAGCCCTGCTGCGACAGCTCCGGCAGCGCATCGCCGACGGCCATCGTCTCCACGTTGTCGAGCGCGCACAGCTCGGGGTTCTCACGCTGTATTCGTCCCGCGGCGACGCAGACCCGCGCATCCGGGAACGCCTCGGCGTACTTGGCGAGCGACAGGTGGTGCTCGGGGCCGGGGTTGAGGATGAAGCGGATCGGCGCGCCGAGCTCGGCGCTCAGCGCATGCAGCGCGGCGAACGGCTGGCCGTTGTCCTCGTCGGGCCAGACGGCGTTGACGATGATCAGGCTGGCGTTGCCACCCGCGTCGCGAACGCGGAAGACGAGCAACCGGTTGGGAATGCGAGGCGCGAAGCGCGAGTTCCCGGCGCCATGCATCGTGAGCAGACTCCACACCTCGGGCGCGACCGGCACCAGGCGCACCTGGGAGACCACGCGGCCGAGCGCCATGCAGCAGGTCTCGGACTCGGGTTGATGTGCGTGTGTCTCTTGGTTGGCGATGGCGTGCATTACGAGTCCTCGCTGCGTGGGTCCGCGACTCGGACCTGGGTGTGGGTGTGGGTGAACGCTGTGATCCTGTGGGTGGCGCCTTCCGAGGGTCGGGCTTACGACGATTCCGCCATCGGGCGTGCCACCCCGTGCAGCAGCAGGTCGATGGTCTGGCGGCACCAGTGGCGGCGGTACTTGGCGTCGTTGATCGACGTGCCGTAGAGCTGCTCGACGCTGCTCGCGTAGATGACCTGCGTGTTGAGACGCTCGGACAGCGCGCCGGCGACGATGTCGACGTCGAGGCCCTTGCGCAGGAGCCGGCGTCGCTGGGCGGCCTTCAGGAACTCGATGAGCACGTCGGCGTGTCTCGACAGCGCCTGCACGGACGACTCGTCGCAGTTGCGGAAGCCCTGCTGCAGCTCGGTGAACAGCACGATCAGCGGCTGCGGCTGCGCGAGGTGCGCCGCCAGCGTCTGCTCGGCGAAGATCAACAGGCGCGTCGCGAGGTCGGTCGCGTCCTTGGGCGGGCTTCCGAGAATGCGCTCGGCGCTGGCCAGTCGCTCGTCTCCCCAGCGGTTGATGACGCTCTGGTACAGCGCGCGCTTGCCACCGTGGTGGTAGCTGACCGCGTTTACATTGGTCTCCGCCGCCTCGCAGATGGCTCGCACCGACGTCCCGTCGTACCCGCGCTCCGCAAAGAGGCGGGCCGCCGCAACGAGGATCCTGTCGCCGGTCTCACTCACGAGGCGAGCATGGATCGGGTGTGAAACGAATGCAATAGAAATTGAAACAAACGTTTCAATCGGCCGGTCGGTCGGCCAGGGCCGGTGGGGCAGGTCTTCGCGGCTTCGGGGCGCGTGGTACGGTCGTCGCCCCGTCGCGGGTGCGGCGGCGTGACCCCACAGCCACGGAGTAGGGAACATGACGACGGTACAGACGCCATCGGGGGCGATGCGCGGAGAGACGCGGCGCGGCTACTCTTTCTTTCGGGGCGTTCGATACGCACAGGCGCCCGTGGGCGAGCGCCGCTTCGCCCCACCCGAGCCGGTCTCATCCTGGGAGGGTGAGTACGACGCGACGCAGTTCGGCGCGTCCGCACCCCAGGATGCCGAGCCGTGGGGTCTGCCGCAGGAGCCCACCGACGAGGACTGCCTGTTCCTCAACATCTACACACCCGCATCGGACGACGAGCGCCGGCCCGTGCTGTTCTGGATCCATGGCGGCGCGTACGTGGTCGGCTCCGGCCGCATGTTCCACGGGGGCGCGCTCGCGCGTGAGCACGACGTGGTGGTCGTCTCGATCAACTACCGCCTGGGCGCCCTCGGGTTCATGCACGTCGGCCACCTCGATGCTTCGCTCGGCCAGTCTGTCAACAACGGCGTCCTCGACCAGATCGCCGCGCTGCGATGGGTCCGCGACCACATCGCCGCATTCGGCGGGGACCCGGGCAACGTGATGATCTTCGGCGAGTCGGCAGGTGCGACCACCGCCGCGATGCTGATGGGCTGTCCCGACAGCGACGGGCTCTTCCACAAGGCCGCCATCCACAGCCCCAACGTCGACCTGATCGACGTCGGCGAGGGGCACGTCGCGTTCACCAACCGCTGTATCGAGCAGCTCGGGGGCGACCCGGAAGCGGGCGGCCTGCAGACGCTGCGCGGTGCGAGTGTCGACGCCCTGGTCGGTCTAAATGCATCCCCGGGACCGGGGCGCGTGAGCGAGCCCACGCTGGCGGTCCGGCGGCCGGAAATGGTCGGCTTCTCCCCAGCGATCGACGGGCTGCTGATCCCGCGGCCGATCGCGGAGACGGTTCGGCAGCGCGGCGCCGACAACGTGCCGTTTCTGGGCGGGGGCTGCCGGCACGAGGGCACGCTGTTCCCGTACATCGTCGGGGATGGGGAGCACAGCGCCGAGGAAGCCGCCGCGATGTTCCAGCGGGAGGGCGTCGACGGTGCGCGGGCCATGGAGGTGTACGAGCGCTTTGCGCCCGGGTCCACGCCGCGCCAGAAGCTGGTCTACGCGCTCACTGACACGATGTTTCGCAACTCGATGGTGCGCATCCTCGACGCGGCTGCCGAGTCCGGCGGCGACTGCTGGTCGTGGATGTGCACGTGGGAGAGCAGCGGGCCCGAGGGCGCCCTGCGCGCAACGCACAGCATGGATCTGTTCTTTTTCTGGGGTTGGACCGAGCTCGGCCCGACTCTGGCCGGCGACGATGCACCGGGTGACCTCGGGGCCGCGATGCGTGCGTACTGGGCGAACTTCGCCCGAACCGGGCGGCCCACCGCGGAGGGGGAGCCCGAGTGGCCGACCCACCGCACGTCGGACCGCCCCGTGCTCTTGCTGGAGGCGGAGCGACGCATCGAGCATGCCCTCGACGACGAGGTACGCGCGCTCTGGTTGGGCGAATAATGCCAACGAGCTGATCCGCCCGGCCCGCGACGGCACGCTGCGGGTATTGAAGGCGGCGAGCGCAGCCGGCGTCCAGCGGGTGGTCTTGACGTCCAGCATCGCCGCAGTGGCCGTTGGGCATGACCAATATGGCGACCGAATGTTCACCGAGGACGACTGGACTGACCTGGATGGCGAGGTCCCGCCCTACGACATGAGCAAGACGCTGGCCGAGCGGGCGGCCTGGGAGTTCGTGGAAGGCCTCGATGGCGATCAAGCGATGGAGCTCACGACCATCAACCCCTCCTACGTGCTGGGGCCGTCGCTGCTCGGAGTGGACAACGCCTCCAACGAGATCGTCGCCAAGTTGCTCAGGGGCGAGATGCCGGGGGCGCCGCGGATGCACACACCGCTGGTCGATGTCCGTGACGTTGCCACCGCGCATCTCCTCGCGATGACCACGCCCGAGGCGGCGGGCAAGCGCTTCATCATCAACGGGGAGACGCTCTGGTACCGCGAGATCGCCCGGACGCTCGCGGACGCGGGCTACCGTGTACCGACGCGGGAGCTACCCAACCTGGTGATGCGCATCGTCGGACTCTTCGACGGGACCGTGCGCCTGATCCTGCCCATGCTCGGCGAGACGGTGAACCTGTCGAACGCGCGGGCCGTGGAGGTCCTGGGCTGGTCGTACCGCGACGCGAAGGAGAGCATCCTGGAGACCGCGGCGCACATCGAGGGCCGCGCGTCGTCCTGAGCCGGAGCGCAGGCCATCCCGCGGGCTACGCCGTGGTCGCCGCGCCGGCGTGGAGCGCCTCGCCGCGGGCGCGGTATAGAAGACGGCCGCGGTAGCGACCCTTCTCGAAGTGCGTCCAGAAGTCGACGGACTCGGTCGAGAGTTGCTTGCAGGCGTCCTCGAAGGTGACGCCGAGGGCCGCCCCGTGCTTCTGCACGGCACCGTCATCGGCGCAGCTCCAGACCTCGTAGAGAGTTGATCGCATGCTCATTCGCACTGCTTGGACCTCAGCAAGCAGCTTCCTACTTGTACCATGCATACGCAGCTACCGCTCAAACACTGGCTGTTGTTGTCGCAGTCCTGGCCGGCCGAGCAGCCTCCGCAGCCATTTCCGCCGCAGTCGGTGTGGAGTTCGTCGCCATTCTGCCGGCCGTCGCTGCAGCTCGTGCAGATGTCGTGCGAGCACGCGAGGCCACAGCTCTCGCGGGTGCAGCGGCCGCTCTGGCAGTCGGCGCCTTCCCCGCACCCCTGACCATCCGGGCAGGGGCCGCATTCGATCTGTCCCCCGCAGCCATCGTCGAGCCGACCGCAGGAATCGGGCGGGCACGCGGCCGCGGGGCTGCAGCAAGCCGCCTCGTAGCACGTCTCTGTGCCCGAGCAGGTCACGCCGCAGGCGCCGCAATTGGTCGCGTCGTCGGTGATGCCGGTGCAGTCCCCGCCGCAGCAGCCCTCCGAACCCCCGCAGGAGACCATGCAGGCGCCGCAGTGCTGCACGTCGCTGTCGGGATCGGAGCAGCTTCCGCCACAGCACAGCTCGCCGCCGGCGCAGCTGTTGTTGCAGCTGCCGCAACGGTTCACGTCCGACCGAACGTCCTCGCAGCTCCCGGAGCAGCAGGCCTCGTTGTTCGTGCATGCGGCCCCGCAGGCGCCGCAGTGGTCGCGCTCGAGGCTCGGGTCGACGCAGCTTCCGTCGCAGCAGGTGTCCGCGCAGGTGACGCCGCAGCCACCGCAGTTGGCCTCGTCGGTCGCGGTGTCGATGCAGCCACCGTCGCAGCAGCCCTGTCCCGAGCCGCAGGCGACACCGCAGCCGCCGCAGTTGGCGTCGTCGCTCTGATCATCCACGCACACGTCTCCGCAGCACAGGCGCCCGCCGCCGCATGGCTTGGTGTCGTCGCACTCGATTACGGGCTCGGGCGGGTCGTCGGGCTCCATCTCCATGGGCTCGCCATCACCTCCGGAACCATCCATCGCCGGGTCGGAGCCGGACATGCCGCCGCTGCCCACGTTGCCGCCCGAACCGCTCGCGGTGTAGCCGCCCGCGCCGAGGGTCGTGCCGCCCGTGGATCCCTGAGCGACTCCGCCCGCGCCCGAGAGCGGACTCTGGAGGTCGTCGCCGGTCGCCTCCGTGCCCTCGGCACAGGCGGTGCACAGAAGCACTGCGGACAAGACGAGCAGGGGAGACAATCGTATGAGCATGCGGTGGGACCCTCGGAGATTCGGGCCAACGCGGCCCGATTCGGGGGTACACGGTCCGCGCGTACAAACGAATGCGCCGGCGTACCAGCCGCATACGAATTCGTACACCTGCGGTGCCTCGCGTGTGAGGCTAGAGTTCCATCCGTAGCTGCAGGGTCGGTTGCCAGGCGACCCCGGCGGCGTAGGTCTTGGTCGTGCGGTGGTCGCGCGGGCCTTCGGGCGTGTCCTCTTCTTCGTCCACGCTTCCCAGCTGACCCTGCAGTACCTGGTTGTCGAAGCGCAGGTAGAGCTGGTCGAGCAGGCGGTACTCGAAGACGACGCCGATGCGGAGCACCGCGAGGTACGCCGAGGCATCGCCGTACAGTGGGAGGTGCTCGCCATCCGCGTCGTTGTAGCCGCCGGTCCGTACGCCGTCCGCATGGATCCAGGCGACGCCCACGCTTGCGATCGGTGAAGCCTGCACCACAGCGTCTGGATGGCTTATCCACCGCATCCCGAGGCTCGCGCCCACACCTGCGTTCGTCGTGGCACTGCTCCCCACGAAGCTGGTCGGCTCGGCACCCACGCTGTCGTGCGTTTGGTAGGCGCCCTCCACACCCAGCACCCAGCGAAATGAGCGTGACTGTGCCACCTCGACCAGGCCCGTGCCCCGAGGGGAATACGGGTCGGTGCCGAAGCCGTGCAGCAGGAACACACTGGTCGACAGCAGGCTCGCGATGGTCCTGGAGCCACCGAAGCCGATGCCCGCACCTACCGACACCGCTGGCTGCGGTTGCGCCGTAGCTGTCGTCGGCTCGTGGGCTCGGGCCCCCGATATCCATGGGCTGAGCGTTGCCAGGCATACCAGCAGTATGAAGAGGCGAGCGGCCATGATCGCGATCCTACTCTCATCGCGCAGCGAGTCGACAGTCGAGCGCCCCCGCCGCTAGTAGCCGGACGGCGCGAGCACCTGCAGCTCGCCGACCTGCATCCCCACGTCCTGGTGCAGCAGGCGCACGGCGGCGATCAGCCGCGAGCCATCGAGGGCGACCTGCTGGTCGCTGCCGGCGGCGAGGGTGGTCTCGGCCACCCAGTAGCCGCCGTCGACGAGCAGCTCCAGCGCGGCGCCGTCCACCGACGACTCCATCGGCGCGAGCACGCGGATGGTCTCGGCGCGCACCGGCCGCCGCAGCGTGACGGTCAGCGTCTGGCCGCCGGTCCCTTCGGTCGCGGCGTAGTCGGCATGCCACCCGTTGATCGCGCGCTCGGCGGGGAAGGTCTGCCCGCCGCCCATCACGGCCGGGGAGAGCGTCGCGGTCGCACCACGCGCACTGCGGGCGTGGTTGAGCTGCGCGGGCCCGTCCGCCGTCGGGTAGCCGAGCACACGGACCTCCGTCAGGTTGATGACCTGCTCGTCCTGATACCCGACCTGGCACGCAGGTGTGACCGTGCTCCCCTGCATCGCCTTGAACAGCCGCACGCCGTGGACATCGGTCGCACTCGATGCGAACGACTCGACGAGTTCACTGTCGAGCGTTGCCAGGGCGCCGTTCGAGGTACCATCGACGGCCCGTGACGACAGCTCGGCTGCCTTGCTCCGGCGAGAGCAGGTGCCGTAGGTATCGCCGCATAGCGGGATGGAGGGGCAGCCACCGCCCGGCGGTGAGTAGTAGAAGTCGCCCGGGTAGCCCGGGTGCTTGGTGATCTCCACCCACGTGATCTCGTGTGCGGCGCCGAAGTCGAGCGTCATCCACGTCATATCCACACGCGTCGACGCTGACCCGGTGGTCAAGTCCCCGTCGGCAAAGGCTCCGGCGCTGCGCTCGGGCGCAGGCCAGTTGTCCGGGCTCGGCGGGTCCCAGCGCATATCCGCAGTCGACGTGAGCGTCAGATCACGCAGGGGCAGGCTGCCCGCCGACGGTGCATCCGCCCACACGCGCACCTCGCGCAGCTCGAGCGAGGCGTCGGGATCCTGGACCGCGTTGGCATCGCCCGATGGCAGTGCGGACACGATCTTCACGCCCGTCACCCCATCCACGGCCGCTACCTCGGCGAGGCGGTCCTCGCCGTATGCGCCGGCTGCGACGGTCGGGAGGGTCCAGCGCGGCCTCGCCTCGAGTACGCCGTCGACGACCAGGTACACCGCGGCACCCGCGAGCCGCGTGGGGGTGTCCCCGCGATGGATCTGTAGGGCACGAACGCGCTGCGGTCGGCCGAGGTCGAGGTACCACCAGGCGTTGTCGTTGCCGATGAGCGGCGCCTCGTCCACATTGCCGCTCCCGTACGGATAGGCATTGGTCGTCATGCCGAAAACCAGGTTCTCGAGCGCCACCGAGCCCGCGCGGACGAAGGACTTCGTGGTCGCGGAGGTCGCCGCGCGTCCGTCGACCGCGTTGGTCGCACCTGCGGGCGCTATGGATCCGCCGCCGACCTTCGCCTCGCTCAGCGTCAGCACGCTGCTCTGTCGCACCGCGCCGTGCAGCGCGACGTCGACTACGGCCCCGTCGTCCTCGCCCCACACCTCGACCTCCGCGAGCCCCATCGGCTGCGCGCCGTCCGCCTGCGCGACCTCGACGCTCGAGCCGTAGAGGGGCGGATCGAAGAGGATGACGTGGCTCGGTGCATCGTCCGGGTAGATGCCCACCTGGAAGCCATCGATGAACACCGCAGCGCCGCCCAGGCCGCCCGAGTCTCCCCCGAGCACGTTGTAGATCTCGATGCGATCGATCCGTCGCGCCCCGCCCACGGACCAGTCGGCGATGAAGCGCTCGCCGCCCGCGGGCGTCGCGGGCTGTGCAACCGGGGCCTTGCTGGTGTCGCCGCAGCGCTCGCCGTCGGCAGCGTGCAGGGAGGCGCATGCCGTGCCGCAGGTCGCGGGCGGCGTCTCGGTCCGATGGCTGCTCATGAACAGGGCGGCGTCACGCACGTGGTTCACCTCGTCGTCGCCGGCCACGCCCGCTGCGGGACTCACGTCGCAGGCGATCTCGCACGTGTCGCCGAGGAACCCGGTGGGACATGTGCACTCGAAGGCGTCCGCTGCCCCGGGCGTGCACGTTCCGCCGTTGTCGCAGGGCCCGTCGGCACAGGGATCCGGCGGCTCCGGCATCATGGTCGCGGCGTCCATCGGCGGCTCCGGATCCATGCCGCCGTCGACCACCTCCATCGGCTCGACGTCCCTTCGCTGCGGGTTCGGCTTGTCCGGGTCCAGTCGCTCACCGGGGTCCAGCGGCAGGAGATCGGACGGCGACGTGAACGGCGTCTCCGCGATGCACACCGAGTCGAAGCACACCGCGCAGACGCTGCCGTAGCAGCCCTGATCGCTCTCGCACAGGTCGCCAAACTCGCGGTCGCCGCACACCTCGAGCCACAGCTCCAGGATACGCACCTCGCCCTCGACGAAGCCGGTGATCGCGCGCGCCTGGACGAGCGCCTCGCCCTGGTCGTCGAGCGCGTCGATCACGACCTCGAAGATGCGCTCCGCGTCGCCGTCGCGCGGCGTGATCGGAACCTCGAACGGAAACGTCTCGATCTCGTCCGCCGGGAGGAGCACCAGCTCGCTCTCGGTCCACAGCTCACCTTCCTTCGTCGAGACGCGAATCCGGACGCTCTGCATGGCCTCGCTGACCTGTGGCTCGACGTAAACGCGCGCAGTGACCTGGGTCAGCTCGCGCGTCTCGTCGCAGCCCACCAGCCCGCAAAGGGTGGCGAGCGAGAGCAGCGCGGCCAGCGCGGCCAGCACGGGGCGGCTCTGGCGTGTCGATCGTGCCATCACTGCTTCCCCCCGGCGTGCAGCACCAGGCCCGGCACTGCGTTGGGCGTGACCTCCGGCTGTGGCTCCAGTGTGTCGCCGTCAGGCATCATCAGCAGCGCCACCACTGTGCCGGCGGCGATCCCCAGGGCGACCCAGATCCACGGCTTCTCGTAGAACGCGGCCTTCGAGGCGGGGCCTTCGGTCGCGGGCGAGGGGGTGGGCGCGGCGTCGTCGTACTGGGTGCTGTGCGCGACGGTTTGTGGATCGATGTCCGCGGCGGGCGCTTGCTCGGCTTGGGGCGCTTCGCCTCCTTCGGTCACAGGAGGTGCGGCTTCGGCCGACTGCGGCCCGTCAGTCGCTTCCGCTTCCGCTCCCGCGGGCCCCGTCTCGGTGGGCGTCGGCAGCGTGGGCCCGTCGGACTGGGCGCTGGCAAGACATGGAGCGCATAGGCTGAGCAGGGCGACGGCGGCGCAAAAGCGTGCGCTGGAAGGGATCAAGACAAGACTCCGAGGTTCAAATTGCGGCGGCCGAAATCTATCCGAGTCCTGGGGGCTCCGCTACCGCACAGTTGGGGGTGGTGTGCGCGTTGCACCGTGGCGTTCGCGCGGTCGCGACGGTGTATGATGTAGGTGGCAGGCCACCGATCGTTGCCGGCCAAATGCAGCATGACGTACCCAGCTCTCACCGCTGTCCTATCGCTCGACCCGCGGCTTGATGCCCGGGACAGCTACGGCGGCGGAGGAAACGGCCAACGCGTGTTCGCCGTCGTTCGATTCGCGCTGTGGCTAACCATCATCGCCGGTACAGCGGGCTGCGGGCTTGCCGGATACGACGCTGTCGGCCCAGACGGCGGCCGGAGCACTCCTGGGGCGGGCAGCGGTCCTGCCGGTGATCGGGACGCGTCCGTCGGCGCAATCGGCAACACTGGCGGCGACGGAGATGACAGCGCTCCTGGTGATGGCGACGGTGACAGCGCCACAGGTGGCGATGGCGACGGCACCGAGCCAGGCGACGGCGACGGCGATGGCGATGGCGATGGCGATGGCGACGGCGACGGCGATGGCGATGGCGACGGCGATGGCGACGGCGACGGCGATGGCGACGGCGACGGCGACAGCGTCCCCCCGCCCTGTGCAGTCGACTGGTGGAATGCAGCGTTCGGGGTTCGCCAGGAGCTGACGTTCAACAACGGGTCGGGCACGGCGCTGGATGATTTCCCGGTGCTCGTCTCGCTCGATGTGGGCAACATCGACTTTGCAGACACCGCCGCCGCGGGTGCCGACTTGCGGTTCATCGACGCCGACGGTGTGACCGAGCTCGACTACGAGATCGAGCGGTGGGACGAGGCGGGGACCTCCCTCGTCTGGGTGCGCGTGCCGCGCATCGATGCGGCGAGCGACGCCGACTCGATCTGGATGTACTACGGCAACCCCGCCGCGACAGATTCGCAGCGTCCCAGCGCGGTGTGGAACGCGGACTACTCGGCCGTGTACCACTTCGCGGCGGGTGCAGCGAACGACTCGACGGGTCACCTCTCGGCCGGCGCACTGTACGGAACGACCGTCGCCAGCAGCCTTCTAGGCGACGGGCTGAGGCTGGACGGTGGCTCCGACTGGGTCAACCTTGGCAATGATGTCGCGCTCGTCCAGGGCGTCCCCGGCTGCACATTGTCGACGTGGGTCCTTCCGGACGGTCGGGCCGGTGGCAACGAAGGCCTGATCTCCATCTCCATAGGGGCGTCCTCCCCCACGTCCGCGTCTCGGGCGACACTCGCGATGGCCGCGTCCAACGGGCTGCTAGGCGTGGGGCGAGCCGGCGACGGAGACGCCCTGCGCCAGGCACAGCTGTCGAGTGGATCGCTGCCGCCGGGCGAAGCCCACCTCGTCACGGCGGTGTTGAACTACGCCGGTGACCGCATCCAGATCTATGTCGATGGCCAACAGCGGGTCTCGACATCGGTGAGCTTCAGCGCGACGTCATCGAACACGCCCGCGGCGAGCGCCGCGCTGGGGTCGCAGGACGACGGCAGCGGTGGCTTCTTCGACGGCGCGATGGACGAGGTGCGCATCTCGTCGGTCGTGCGCAGTGAGGGCTGGCTGAGCGCGGAGTACCGCAGTCACACGGGTCAGCTCGTGGGACATGACATCGCGTGCCGGCTACGTTGAGTGTGCACCGAGGCCTGGACCCGACCGCTGCACACGTCGCGCTCTCCTCGGGGGTCGAGCAAGATGCCCTGATCAAAGACGAGCGCCACGCGCGGACGGTGGGGTGGCGAGCGCGGACATCCTCGACCGGCTTCACAGCGCAGGCGAGGGTTGGTTCTACGACGACTTTTCGCCGAGTGTCCTGCGCGACTGCGGCGCCGGCTATCGCATCGAGGTCACCCCCGGCGCGAGACCTCCCGTCGGCGTGAGGGTGAACCTCGCGTGCCGGTCGGTGCAGTGCGTGGGGGACGCGGGAAGCGAGACGCGGCCATGAACACGCGAGCCACGACCCTGGCGGCGGTCTGCCCGACGTGCACCATCTTCCCGGGCTGTAGCGGAGATGACCCTGCCGCGGGCGTCGGCGACGCCTGTCTGCCCGAGCTGATTCCCGAGGAGGGCTTCGACAGGAACCGGGTCTACGTCGAGACCGGCTCGGAGGACTGCCAGACGAACGTCTGCCTGGTCTACAGGTTGCGGGGCGACCCGAACCCTGCCACCTGTGTGGACCCCGACGTCGAGTGCGCCGACCCGGAGACCGCCCGCGTCTGCCAGCAGCAGCGATGCGCGCTCGATGAAACTCACAAGCACCGCGTTCACTGTAGTTGCCGCTGCGACGGATCGGATGCCTGCAGCTGCCCCGAGGGTTTCAGCTGCAGGGAGGTCGGATTCGGCACGCCGCAGGAGAGCTACTGCGTGCGGGACTTCATCATCAGCGATTGAGAGGCCAGGTGGCGCGCGGCCGCTGCAGTCAGGTCGATCGACGCGCTCCGCGCCGACGCCGCGGAGCTGGTAAGCTTGGGCACGCGGCGCGCGATGCCTCCAACCAGCAAGCCCAGCTCAGTTGCGGTGCCCCTGCTCCTCCTGGTTGCAGTGTTGCTCGCGGCCTACATCCCATCGATCGCGGCGCGCGAAGCGCGGAACGAGCACTTCCTGAAGGGAGACTGCTTCTACTACCGCGCCGTGGTCATCTCGCTGCTCGAGGACGGCGACCTCGTCATGAACGATGACATCGGCTCGGTCCCTCCGCTCAATGGACAGCTCGCACTCGGCGCAGGCGGCGACGTCGAGCGCCTGGTGCCCAAGCATCCGGTCCTGATGCCGGTCGCCTCGATCCCTTTCTATGCGCTGTTCGGCACCCGCGGCCTGCTGTACTTCAACGTCCTGATGGTCGTCTCACTCGTGGCCGTCATCTTCCTGCTCAACCGATTGTTCTTCGGCCTCGGCACATCGCTCGGTGTCAGTGCGGCATTCGGCATCGGGAGTCTCTTCCACGAGTACATCTTCAACTACTCGCCGGACATCTTCTCCACGCTGCTCTTCATGGGCGGGCTGCTGCTCGCGCTCACCGGTCGATACGCTGCCGCCGGTCTCGTGCTCGGGCTGTCCGTCTTCGCCAAGCTCCCCAACGTGCTGCTCGTCGGTGTGGTCGGTCTGTACTTGCTCCACCGAGCGCTGCGGCCAGGGCCGGAGCTGGCGATGTCGACCCGTGAACGTCTCGAACCGGTGCTGCGCTTCGGCGGCGCGCTCGCGGTCGGGCTGCTGCCGATGGCATGGGTCAACACGCAGCTGTTCGGTGCGCCGTATGTCACCGGCTACCAGCGCGCGATCTATGCCGATGGTCTGCTCGACCACGTCGCCCAGTTCAACCAGCCCTTCCTCGGCGGGCTGTGGCGGCTGCTGTCGGACGTGAGCAACGGGCTGTTTCCCACCAATCCGGTGCTCTTCATCGCATGCCTCGGCATTCCCTTCGCACTGCGCCATCCCGCGACGCAGCCCATGCGGCTGCTCGGGCTGCTGTGTCTCACCCAGTTGGCCTTCTTCGCCAAGTACGACGACTGGGCCGTCAGCCACTACAGCAACCGCTTCCTGATGACGACGGTGGCCATCATGTCGGTGTTCGCTTCCGCGGCTGTCCAGCGGGTGGTCGAGGCGACCCCCTTCGGCCGACGTGACCCGCTAGAAGAAGAACCAGTGCCCCTGCACGAAGCCGGTCCCCCAGAAGACGAATGAGAAGGCATTGGCGGCCATCAGCGGACCGCTCACGAGCCATGCGATGCGCTGGGACGAGCGCCGTGCGATCGCATCGTGGAGGCTCGCGAACATCAGGAAGATGGGAATCAGCAGTGCGTGGTAGCGCGTGGTGCTGACCAGACCGTCACGTCCCGCCGTCGCATAGTAGACGAGCAGAAAGTAGCCGATGAAGCCGGGGGCGAGCCAGCCGAGCTTGCGCGTCGCGATCAACCAGAGTGACGATCCGAATGCGAGCACGCACCAGACGAGGTTGAGCACCTTGTAGATAGGCACGTCGTTGGTAAAGGCGAGCCCGACGTACCGCCACATGTGCTGGAAGCTGAGAAACTCCCACCACGTGATCACGCTGTGGGACACGCCCCACGAGGTCGTCTTGATCTCCCGGAAGACTTCCCACACGGGCCCGTATTGGGCAAAGGCGATCCACATGCCGCCGAGGTAGATCACCGGTCCGGACCATGCCAGCGCCGCGGCCGCGAGGTGGCGAGCGAGCTGGCTGCCGGATGCTCCCGCTCGCCGCGCCTCGAGCGCACGCCACAGTATGGACAGCCCGATGAAGAGGCACATCGGCGCGGGGGTCAGCCGCGACAGGCCCAGGGCGCAGGAGGCGAGACCCAGTGCGAGCAACCTCTGCTGCTGCATGAGCCGCCAGCACACCGCGATCCCGAGCAGCATCACGCTCTCGGCGTAGAGCGCGGAGAATGCGAAGGAGCCGGTCGAGAACGCCACGCCCACGCTGGTCCACAGGGCATGGGTGGCCCCGAACTGCGTCTCCACGGCGCGGTGCAACAGCACGAGGCCAACGATGAATGAGAGCCACACGATTGCGAATCCGCACGCTAGCAGCGGGATGCCGGTCAGGGCGTGCAGCACCGCCATCAAGAGCGGAAACAACGGAGCGAAGACGATGTTGGGCGAGGAGGCCGGGTCGCCGTCGTAGCTGTAACCATGCTTGGCAATGTCGAAGTAGACGTGGGAGTCGAAGCGGAAGAGCAGGTCGTTGTGCGCGGGGTCGTTGGGCATGCCCGGTCCGGTCGGAACGACGGCGCCCGCGTGGCTCAGCAGCAGGTGCATGGTCACGATCGACAGGCAGGCGAGGGCGGCCGGGATGAGCACGCGTCGCTGCCGTGCGAACTTCATCACCGCCGATGTGCGCGCCGTACGTTCATCCATGCACATCCAGGTTCTCCCGGCGCGCGAGTGGCCGTCAAGGAAGCGCGGCATTGTGGTGATCGCGCCCCGGACATGGTCCAATGGGGAAGCATGAACGACGCTGGCAGTGCGCCTCTACTCTCGGTCGTGATCCCCGCCTACAACGAGGCGGCCACGATGGAGGAGGCCGTGCGCCGGGTCGAGCAGCTGCCGCTCTCCCACGAGATCATCGTCGTCGACGACGGCTCGAGCGACGGCACGCAGGCGATCATCCGCGACCTCGAGCAGCAGGGCCGCGTGGTCGCCCAGTTCCACGACCAGAACCGCGGCAAGGGAGCCGCGCTGCGCACCGGGTTCGCGAAGGCGACGGGCGACATGGTCATCGTCCAGGACGCGGACCTCGAGTACGACCCGATGGAGATCCCGAAGCTCATGCAGCCGATCATTGATGGCAAGGCCGACGTGGTCTTCGGCTCACGCTTCATCGGGTCCGGATCCCACCGCGTGCTCTACTTCTGGCACTCGATCGGCAACCGCTTCCTGACGACGCTCTCGAACATGATGACCGACCTCAACCTCACGGACATGGAGACTTGCTACAAGGTCTTCCGCCGCGAGGTCATCCAGAGCGTCGACATCACCGAAGACCGCTTCGGCTTCGAGCCCGAGATCACCGCCAAGGTCGCCAAGCGCCAGCTGCGCATCTACGAGGTCGGCATCACCTACAGCGGCCGGACCTACGCTGACGGCAAGAAGATCGGATGGAAGGACGGCGTCCGCGCGCTGTACTGCATCCTCAAATACAACATCAAGTAGCGCCAGCAGCGCCGACGGCACCCGGCGCCCGCTAGAGTTCGGCGCACTTGAGGATGTGGAAGATCGCTGCGCTCGCCGCTACAGGGGCCCGGCCGGGACCTTGCTCTCGAGGATGGCGGCGTGCTGCGGATCGGTGAACGGCTGCTGCAGCAGGCCCGCGTCGCACTGGCGCGAGCGGAACAGGGCGATGATGTAGCGCATGCGCTGGGCGAGCACGGTCCAGTCGTCGGCGCCGACATCGCCCTTCGCACCCGGGTCCGTGGCGTCGTAGTGCGCGAGCAACTCGGCGGCGTCCTTCTCGTCGACCGTCTCGAGCACGGCCGGGTACATCGGCCGCTGCGGCGGCGGCGGCAGTGCACTGCCGAGGTGCAGCGTCTGTCCCGGGACCGCCAGCGTCATCAGGGCGGCGGTCGCCACATCGGCCCAGGCCGTCTCGGCGTCGCGCACCACGGTCGCGCCGGCGCGATCCCACAGCGCGTGGATGCGCCCCAGCAGTCCGTCTCCGTCGTCCTCGGCATGGTCCGCCCACAGCTTGCCCAGGGTGTCGGCGATCGGCGCATCGAGGGAGCCGGCGATGAAGGGCTGCAGGCGGATCTGCTCGTGCAGCCCGGTCAGGGCGTTGGCCACGAGCATCTGTTCGGCGCGCCGCTTCGGGTCGTCCAGCTTCGAGGCCGCGAGCAGATGCTCCATCGCCTCGCGCAGCAGGCTCTGCCCGCCGGCGTTGCTCGGCCCGACGCGCAGTGAGTCCAACAGTCTCTTCGCCTGCGTCGCGTCCGGCGCGCCGTCGGCGAACAGGGCGACGTATCCGGCGAAGACCGGTGCCAGCTCGGAGAACACCTTCAGGTTGCCCGCCGTGATCTGTCCGCTCACGTCGCCGGCCACCGTCTCCGCGACCTGCAACAGCGACCCCTCCTGCAGCTTCGTCTTCGGGTGCAGCGACGTCAGTCGCTCGACCGCCCGTGCCGAGCTCGCGCGGAAGGACGACGAGTCCTCGAGACCGCTGCGGAACAGCGAAGGGATCTCCTCGCTGCGGATGAACTTGCCCGCGGTCCTCGACGCCCAGGTCGCGAACGTGCACCAGTTGACGTTGTCGGCGCCCATCACGCGCGCCACCTCCGACGACAGGTCGTGGTAGCACTGGGTGATCAATAGGTTTCGGAGGATCGGCTCGTCGTCGAGGCCGATGATCCAGTCGATACGATCGGTCAGCAGCGGCTGTGCGGTCATGCTCTCTCCAGCGGCCCGTTGGCGGGACACGTGCGGTGACTTGCGACTACGCGACCACGGTAGTCGAAACTGCCCGGTCGACGCACGCGCAACTTCGCTGCTACGCTGCGACGCATTCCTGGGACGGGAGCGGATGCCGCAGCTCGAGAGCAGTGACACGGTCGACGGGCGCTTCGAAGTCGAGGAGGTAGCCGGCGCGGGTGGCATGGGCCAGGTCTACCGCTGCCGCGACCTCGCGAGCGGTCGCACCGTCGCGCTCAAGGTGATGAACGTCGTCGGGGACTCCAACCGCGGGCGTTTCGCGCGCGAGGTGAAGGTGCTCGCCGAGCTGCGTCACCCGAACATCGTGGCCTACGTGGGCCATGGTGATCTGTCCGACGGCAACCCCTATCTCGCGATGGAGTGGATCGAGGGAACGTCGCTCGACAAGGCGGTGGCCGAGCGCAAGCTGCCGGTGGGCGAAGCGATCGCGCTCTTTCGTCGGCTGTGCGATGCGCTCGGCCAGGCCCATGGCCGCGGCATCGTCCACCGCGACATCAAGCCGGAGAACATCATCCTCGAGGGCGGCGAGCTCGACCGGCCGAAGCTCGTCGACTTCGGCCTCGCCCGCGCCGTCAACCCCACGCAGGCGATCACCCAGGCGGGCGTCATGGTCGGCACGCCGGCCTACATGGCGCCCGAGCAGGCGCGCCGGGAGTCGGAGCTCGATCCGCGCGCCGACGTGTTCTCGCTCGGCTGCGTGCTGTTCGAGTGCCTCGCGGGACACCCGGCCTTCCGCGGCCCCAACCTGGTCTCGGTGCTCTGCAAGATCCTGCTCGACGATCCCCCGTGGCTCGGCGACGTGCGCGACGACCTTCCCGAGCAGCTGGTCTCGCTCGTGGCCTCGATGCTCTCGAAGGACGCCGACAGCCGACCCGCCGACGCAAGCGCTGTGCGCGCGGTGCTGGCGGGCGTCGACGCGGAGCGTGCTGACCGTGCCAGCAAGCGGCCCGCGCTCGGCGAGGGGGAGCAGCGCTACGTCTCCGTGATCCTCGCGGGGTGGCCACCCGCCGACTCGGAGGAGACCCCGCGCACCGCGCTCGGCTTGCCGCGCGTGCTGCGGGGGATGCGGCGTGCGATCGCGCCCTTCGATACCGAGCTGCACCAGATGGTCGACGGCACGGTGGTGCTCACGCTCGTCGGTTCCGGCACCGCCCAGGACCGCGTCGCACGGGCTGCACGCTGCGCCCTGTGCATCCGCGACATCATCCCGAAGGAGCCGGTGGTGATGGCGACGGGCCGCGGCGTGCTCCGCGCGCGCCAGCCCATCGGCGCGGTGATCGACGAGGCGGCCTCGCTGCTGCACCTCGCCGCCGTGGGCCGGCGCCTGCAGGCGGAGTCCGATGCAAACGCGGTTACGGTCGCGACGGCGGAGCGAAGGGGAGAGGTGCGCGCCGGCCTGTCCGCGGATGCGATCCTGCTCGATGACGTGAGCGCCAAGCTGCTCGACGCTCGATTCGAACTCGAGCGCACGCCGGACGGCTATGAGCTGCTCAGCTACCAGGCGCAGCCCGTACAGCCGCACATGCTGCTGGGGCGCGTGATGCCCTGCGTCGGACGCACTCGGGAGCTGTCGATCCTACGCGCGGCCTGGGAGGAGTGCATCGACGAGTCTGCGGCCCAGGCGGTCGTGATCACGGGCGAGGCGGGCGTGGGCAAGTCGCGGCTCGTGCGCCAGTGGCTCACAGAATTGCAGGAGGAGCCGGAGCGGCCGCGCGTGCTCTCGGTGCGTGCCGACGCGATGGGCGCGGGCGGCGCATTCGGCATGCTGGCGCGCCTCGTGCGCGTTGCCGCGGGCGCCCATGACGACTTCGACGCCGGCGAGGCCCAGCTCAAGATCCACAGCCTGGTGCAGACCCACGTCCCGGCGTCGGAGCGCCAGCGGGTCGCGGAGTTCCTCGGCGAGATGGTGGGCGTGGCACCCGACGAGTCCGGTAGCGTGGCTCTGCGAGCAGCGCGCCGCGACCCGGTCCTGCGTGGTGACCAGATCCGTCGTGCATTCCAGGACTGGCTTGCCGCGGAGTCCGGCGCGCGTCCGATCGTGATCATCCTCGAGGACATGCACTGGGGCGACCTGCCCACGGTGGAGCTGATCGACTCGGCGCTGCGCACACTCAAGGACCAGCCGCTGTGCCTGGTCGCCCTGGGACGACCGACCCTCGACGATCGCTTCCCGCGGCTGTGGTCCGACCGCAACGCGACCACGGTTGCGCTCGGACCGCTGCGCAAGCGCGCGTCGATGGAGCTGGTGCGAGCAGCGGTCGACGACATCGAAGACGTCGATGCGGAGTCGATCGCCTCGCGCTCCGGCGGCCACCCGTTCTTCATCGAGGAGCTGGTGCGCGCCCACGCCGAGCAGCGCCCGGCTGCACCGGAGACCGTGCTGGCGAGTCTACAGGCGCGGCTCGATGACTTCTCGACCTCGCAGCGCCTCGTGCTGCGCGCGGCGAGCATCCTGGGCGCGGCCTTTCCCGGCGACGCGGTGGCCGCCCTGGTCGGCGATCAAGCGTCGGACGTCGCGGGTCTGCTGCAGGCGCTGGTCGAGCGCGAGGTGCTGGTGGACGACGACACAGGGGACGCCGCGGCGCCGCACACGCTCTCCTTTGCGCAGGGCCTGTGGTGCGAGGCGGCGTACGCTTCGCTGACCGAGGACGACCGCCGCCTGGGGCATGGGCTGGCAGCGGCGTGGCTCCAGCGCCACCGTCCGGGCGATGCCATCGCGGTGGCGGAGCACTACGCGCGCGGGGCGGTCGAGGAGCGCGCTGCCCACTACTTCGGCGTCGCGGCGAGACACGCGCTGCTCGGCGGCGACTGGGAGGCCGCGCTCGAGCGCGCCGAGCGCGCGGAGTCCCACTCGCGCACGGGTGCGGAGGGTGACGTGCCGCTCGTGCAGGCGGTGGCGCACAAGTGGCGCGGCGACAACGACCTGGCAGACGGCTGTGCCACGCAGGCGATGGCGCGCCTCACCGCGGGCCGCGTGCCCTGGTACGAGGCGGCGGGCGAGGCGGCGGCCGCCCGTGGCAAGCTCGGCCGCGTCGATGCGCTGGCGAGTCTGGCCGACACGCTCGCGGAGACAGCCGCCGGCGATGAAGAGGCGCGCAGAGCTCGGATCATCGCCGTCAGTCGGGCCACCACGCAGCTGGTGCTCGCCGGGCGCACGGACGCGGCCGACTCGCTGCTGCGTTTGCTGTCGATCGAGCAGATCGACCCGTCGGTCGAGGGTTGGGTCTACGAGGCGAGGGCGGTGCGCGCGGGCTCGGCGCGGGATCCCGGTGGGCGCATCGGCATGGCGGAGCAGGCGGCTCGCTGCTTCCAGATCGCTGGCGACTTACGCAATGCGTGCCTGCAGCTCACGAGTGTGGGCTTCGCGCTCAACGAGGCCGGCGACTATGCGCGCGCCCGCAAGTCGCTGGGCGAGGCCATCGAGCTCGGAACGCGGATGGACCTCGATAACGCCGTCGCCACCGCCGAGGCGCAGGTTGGCCGCGCGCTGTCGCGGCTGGGTGAGCACCCGGCCGCGCAGCAGACCCTGCGGCGCGCCTGCGACGCGCTGCTCGCGCAGAAGAATGCGCGGCTCGCCGGTGTGGCGCGGACCTATCTCGCCTGGTCTCGCTACCAGTCCGAAGGGGCGGCGGCGGCGGAGCCGGACGCGCGCGATGCGCTGCACACCCTGAAGGACGCACCGCTGCTGCGGGCCGGCGCCAGTGCGCTACTCGCCCGGCTGCTGCTCGAGCAGGGCGACGTGGAGGCGGCCGCTCCACTGTGTGCGGATGCCATGCAGATCCTCGATGAGCTTGGCGTGCTGCCCACGGGCGAGTCCTGGGTCCGGCTGGCGAGGATCGAGCTGCTGCTGGCCCAGGGCGCGACGCGGGAGGCTGGCGACTGCGCGAGGGAAGCCTGCGCGAAGCTCGACGAGCAGGCAGCCCAGCTGCAGGAAGGCCCGCTCGCCGACGCCTACGCAGCGGTCGACGAGCACACCGCCATCCGTCGGCACGCAGCCGGGTAGGGCCTCGACGCGGTCCTGCGGTGACCCGGTTGCTGGGCCGCGAGGCCCAGGATGACCACCTCTGGGGGCTGACAACTGCCGGCCAGGGGAATACAACTCCTGGGCTGAAATGCCGGGGGCTTCGGGGCCAAAATGACAGGTAGGGATTCGATGACGCAAGCGGTGCGGGCATGCGCCCGACTCTTTCCGGTGGGTGCCCGTAGCGGGCTCCTGGCAGCAATCATCCTGCTGTCGGGCTGTGGCGACGATACGGTGACGCAAACCCAGGTGGACGCCTCCACCAGTCGCATCGAAGTGTTGAATTGCGAGGCGGACGGGGACTGCGACGACGGCAGCTTCTGCAACGGAGTCGAGTCGTGCGAGGCGGGGCGCTGCGTGCACGGCGACACGATCGAGTGCGACGACGCGGTGGAGTGCACGGCCGATCGTTGCAGTGAGGACCTTCAGGGCTGTGTCTTTGCTGCCATCGATGCCGACCGCGACGGACACCCGGCCAGCACGTGCCTCGACGCCGAAGGGGCGCCGCTGGGCGATGACTGCGACGACGCCGACCCCCAACGCTATCCCGGCAACGCCGAGGTCTGCGACGGCGAGGACCACGACGAAGACTGTGATGCACGCACCTTCGGCGCTGTGGATGCCGACGGCGACGACCACTTCAACGCCAACTGCTGCAACTTCGATGACGACGGCACGGCCTACTGCGGTGACGACTGCGACGACTCCCAGCCGCGCACGCATCCAGGCAACGTCGAGACCTGCGACGGCATCGACAACGACTGCAACGGCCTGCTCGACCATCCCCTCGAGGATCGGGACGCCGATGGCTGGGCGACCGTGCACTGCGGTGGAGCGGACTGTGACGACACGAACGCCGACGTCTACCCGGGCGCGCCCGAGCTCTGCGACGGCGTCGACACGGACTGCTCGGCTGGCGGCGGCGTCGTGGCCGACGAGCAAGATCTCGACGGCGACATGCACGTCGTCGCAAAGTGCGTGGCTGTCGAGGGCGGGCTGGCCGGCGGCGACTGCGACGACAACGCTCGCGTGGTGAACATGGACGCGGCCGAAGCTTGCAACGCGCTCGACGACGACTGCGACGGTCTCGTGGACGAAGGCGTCGCCTGTGATCGAGCCGTCGCCGGTGTCGTAGCCTCGGGCATCCAGAGCTGCGTGGTGCGCTACGACGGAACGGCCGCCTGCTGGGGCTACAACGGGATCGGGCGACTGGGTACGGGTGCTGTCGACGCCATCGAGACCCCGCGCGACGTGCTCGACCCGACCGAAGACGACCTCCTGCTACATGACGTCGCGGAGCTCGACCTCGGGCTCACGCACACGTGCGTCATCCGACGCGATCGCACGGTGAGCTGCCTCGGGTGGGCGCAGGAGCAGGGCGAGCCGGGAGATGGCACGACCGAGTTCGGCATCTTCAGGCCCACGACGGTGACGGGTCTCGAGGACGTCGTCGACCTGGCCGTCGGCGTGCGCTTCGCATGCGCGCTACGGCAGGAGGGGACCGTCCACTGCTGGGGCGACAACGACTACGGGCAGCTGGGCGACGACACCGAGGACATATCGCCCCTCCCCAAGCAGGTCGAAGGACTGCAGGACGTGGTCGACATCTCCGCAAAGGGCTACAGCACGTGCGCGGTGACCGCGGACGGACGCGCGTACTGCTGGGGCCGCAACGACCGGGGGCAGCTTGGCGATGCGACCTCCACCCGTAGACACACGCCGGTGCCGGTCTTCGGTCTGCGGGACGCCGTCGATGTGTACGCCGGCTTCCTCCACACGTGCGCGCGCCTGAGCGACGACACGGTGCGGTGCTGGGGCGCCAACGACAAGGGGCAGCTCGGCTGCGCGGAGCCGGACGTGACCGTCGACCGACCCTGCAGCGTGTTCGCCGCCGACGGCTTCCCGATCGATGACGTCGCCGAGGTCGCCGTGGGCGGGAACACCGCGGAGCTTGGGTTCACATGCGTGCTCGATGCCCGCGGTCGCGTGTACTGCTTCGGCGTCAACGGCAACGGGCAGATGGGCGTGGGGTTCACCTCCAATAGCGGCAGCTACATCGCGCGGGACGCGGTGCAGCTGTGGAGCGACCCGGAAGGTGAAGAGCTCATCGATCTGGAGGCGGTCGACATCAGCGCCGGGCACGCCCACGCCTGTGCGCTCGACAGCGCCGGTACCGTCTGGTGCTGGGGCACCAACAGCGATTCACAGCTAGGCGACCCCGAGGCCTCCTACACCAGCAATCCGGTCCCACGGGCCGTCCAGGGGCTGTAGCCATGAAGATGCGACACGAAGAGGAATCAATGAAGCCTGGTCCCGTCATGCGAAGTTTTATGTGCATTGCGCTGCTGCTCCTGGCCGTCACCGCAGGCTGCGACGACGAGGGGGAGACCGACACGGGTGCCGACCCCGGGGACTCGGGCGCGACCGGTGATGGCGACGGCGATGGCGATGGCGATGGCGATGGCGATGGCGATGGCGATGGCGACGGCGACGGTGGCACGACCGGTGACGGCGACGGGGATGGTGATGGCGACATGGACGGGGGCCAGCCCGGACCTGGACCTGGACCGGGGCCGGGACCGAGTCCGGTGCCCGGCTGTCCGGATGCCGACGGTGACGGCCACGCGGACGCCGAGTGCGGCGGCGACGATTGCAACGACGGCAGTGCACAGATCCATCCCGGCGTGCGCGAGATCTGCGACAACGGTATCGACGACGACTGCTACCGCGGCACGCCGGACGACGGCGACCTCGACGGCGACGGCTACGGCTGCCTGGCCGACTGCGACGATGCGAACTACCAGGTGCACCCCGGACGACCGGAGGTCTGTGGAAACGCCATCGACGACGACTGCTCCGGTGCGACGGCCGACGTGTGGGACATGGACGGCGATGGCAGCAGCTGCGACGTCGACTGCGACGACCTCGACCCCCGCGTGGGCACCGCGAGCCCGGAGGTCTGCGGCAACGGCATCGACGACGACTGCGATCCCAGCACCGCCGACCTGCGCGATGCCGATGGTGATGGGCTGCGCTGCGATGCCGACTGCGACGACACGGATGCGCTGCAGCCCGGCCTGGGGCACCGCTGTGGGGCACGCTTCTTCTACGCCGAGGACTTCGAAAACGGCGACGGTGGCTGGACCTTCGGCGGCACGGACCCCAGCTGGGTGGTGGCGGTCCCGGGCGACGGGAGCTACCTCGATGAGGCGCCGCTGGGTCCGACCGTACTCGGTACCGGCGTGATCGATGACTACAACCCGAGCGAGGCCTCCTATGCCGAGTCGCCGGTGCTCGACCTGACGGGGGTCGCGGAGGATCCGGTCCTGCTGTTCAACCGCACCCACAACTTCTGGGACGGCGACTTCGCGTGGTTGGAGGTCTCGATCGACGGCGGCGTGGGCTGGACGCGCGTGCTGCCCTCGGGGCTCACGGAGAACTTCTACAACTTCCTCGGCAACCCACCGGCGTTCTCCGATGACGACTACGACTGGCAGACCGCACGCACGGTCCTCACGGGGGTCGCCGGCGAGTCCGACGTGCGCCTGCGGGTGCACTTCTACGCCGGGAGCAACAGCCGAAACGACGGCATCTACATCGACGACATCAAGATAATCGCGCCCTACACCGACGTGGGGCCGACGGTCCTCGGGCTGCAGGAGACCAGCTGCGACGGCGGTCCGGCGATCGACGTCACGCTGACGGTGGCCGATCGCTCGGGCGCGTCCCGTGACGGCATCATGGTCGCCTACAGTGTCGATGGGGGCGCACCCGTCGAGGAGACACTGCCATCGACCACACCCGGTCAGGCCATCGCGCACACGTTCAGCGTGCCGGCCGACCTGAGCGCAGTGGGAACCCACACGGTGCGTGCCTGGGTCGTGGACTCGCCCGCCTTCGATGTCGCGCACGGCGCACTGGAGGCGGAGCACCACACGCTGCCGCAGCTTGCAGCCGGCGACTACGCCGAAGGTTTCGAGCAGGGCGATGGTGGCTGGGTGGCCTACGGTGAGAACGTCAGCTGGGAGCATGGGCGCCCGCTGAGCGACTTCATCGACGGCGCGTCCGAGGGACAGTACGCCTGGGTGACCAACCCCTACGGCGTCGCGCCCCTCGACGAGACCTCGTATCTGGTCTCGCCATGCCTCGATTTCTCGAACCTCGACGAGGACCCGATCCTGGCGCTGCAGTTGATCCATCAGATGTCGACCCGTGACGACGAGGGTGTGTGGCTCGAGCTTTCCGACGACGGGGGAGCCAGCTGGACTGCCGTGGGCGACGTGGGCGAGGGCTTCGGCTGGTACGACGACTCGACGCCAAACCCGCGCTGGAATGGCGACAGCGACGGCCCCGGCGCCTGGGGCCTCGCCTACCACGCCCTCGACGGCACCTCCGGTGTGGCTGCGACCCAGCTGCGTCTGGCGATGCGCGGCGACGGCTACTACGACGGCGGCGGCGTGGCGGTGGACGACATCCGTGTCGTGGGCGGCTTCGTCCAGGCTGCGTTGACGGCGATCAACATGGAGCCACTGCTGTGCGACGCGGACGCGAATGCGACCGTCAGCATCACGATCGAGAACACCGGGAACGTCGACCTCACCGACCTCGAGGTCTCCTACGAACTCGATGACGGGCAGCCCGTGGTCGAGACCGTGCCCGTCGTGATCGCGCCGGGGGAGAGCTACCAGTACGACTTCACGACGCCGCTGGGCAGCACCACCGTGGGCGATCACACGATCACCGCGCGGGTCGTGGCTGCCAACGACTTCGATCCGACCAACGACGTCCTCAGCGCGATGCTGACCACGCGCCCGACGCTCTCGGCGACGGGATACTTCGAGGACTTCGAAGGCGGCGACGGCGGTTGGATGCCGATCGGCGAGCTCAGCTCGTGGGCACTCGGCACACCCGGCGGCAACTCGACGCAGATCGGCGCAGCCTACGGCGGCGACAGTGCGTGGGTCACGAACCTGCTCGGCGATCACCTGGACCCCGAGGCGTCATCGCTCAACTCCCCGTGCTTGGACTTCGGCGACTACGCTCAGGATGCTTTCCTGCGCTTCGCGCTGAACTACGACCTGGGCTACAACGACTACGCGTGGGTCGAGATGTCGATCGACGGTGCGCCCTTCGAGCGGGTTGGCACTACAGACAGTGGCTACCGCTGGTACACCGACGCCGACAGCGTGAGCTGGAGTGACGACGTCGCTGGCTGGGCGCGCCCGTCCCATCGCCTCGCGGGTACGGCGGGCGCATCGTTCGTCAAGCTGCGGATCGTGCTCGACGGTGACTACTACGACGCCGAGGGACTGGGGGTAGATGACGTGTCGATCGAAGTGGGCGACCCCGATGTCGCGATCGCTGACGTGAGCTACGAGCCGGGAGTCACCTGCGACGGCGATGGCTATTCGGTGACGGTCTGGAACGGGGGCAACGTGGCGGTCAGCGACGTGCCCGTCGCGTACATGGTCGAGGGCGGTGGCGGTGCCTCCGAGGTGATCGCCGGTCCGATCGCACCGGGCGAGCGCGCCACGCACGTCTTCGCCTCGCAGCCCGGACTCGGCGTCATGCGCATCACCGCGCTGGTCAGTCTCCCCGGTGACACGGTGGCGGACAACGACATGTTCGTGCTCGATACGAACGTGCTCGCGACGGTGTCCGCCACCGGATACGCGGAGGACTTCGAGGCGAACGACGGTGGCTACGTTCAGGCGGACTTCAACGTGAACTCCGACTGGAGTTGGGGAGCGCCGGCCGGTAGCTACATCACGGACGACGCCGGTGGCGGTGGCAGTGCATGGGTGACGAACCTGTTGGGCGCCACCAACGTTGACGAGAGCGCGAGCATCCTGTCGCCGTGCCTCGACTTCAGTGACTTCGGGGTCAACGATCCCGTGCCATCGGTCCAGCTCGACAGGACCCTCGACACCGAGAGCGGCTACGACTACGCGTTGGTCGGCATCAGCTACGATGGTGGTGCGACCTGGGGGCTCCTCGACTCGGGCGACTCGGGGGTCGACTGGTACCCGGTTGGCGGAGTGTGGGAGGGGCGCTCGCCCTGGACCACCGCGTCGCATCCACTGTGGAACGCGGCGGGGCGCACGGGCGTAATCCTGGAGTTCTACTACTACTCCGACTACGCCTACTCCCTCGAGGGGATCGGCATCGACAACGTTGCCGTTGTTCCCTGAGGTCGCCGGCCGGTACTGGGTGACCTGAGCCGCACCCGGGCGGTCGCTATATCGGAGTCGCGCGCTGTGCGGCTCCTGCGATCGCGCGCTCGATCTTGCGCGGGCTGAACCCGACGAGGACCGTGCCCTCGATGTCGATGGTGGGCACGCTCCCGCGCGGGTTGAGTGCCCGACACTTTGCCCGTGCCGCCGGGTCGCGCTCGATGTCGTGCTCGACGTAGGCGATGCCCTGGGCCTGCAGATGCCCCCGCAGCGCCTTGCACGCGCCGCACCAGCGAGTGCTGTATACGACCACCTGTACGCGGCCCCGGGCGCGCTCGAGGCTCCGCTGCCGCCGCTGCTCGCGGTCGCGTTCGAGGACCTTGGCAACGTGGGCGTCGGATTCCCTGCGTTGCGCCCCCTGCTCCGCCTGGCGCCTCTCGTCGGCGACTTCATGTCGTCGATCCGTTTCCAGTCGCTGCTGCATCGCCTCCATCTGTAGGCGCTCGTCGGCGGCGGCCAGCTGCCGGTCGAGCGCCTCCTGGTCGCGCGCCAACTCCTGTGCGCGGTCGGCGATACGCCTCTCGCGGAGGGTACCCGCGTCGTCGCCGCGCGGCCTGTCATCACTGGGCGCAATGCTCTCGGCGTGTGACCCACCGCCGTGCCCCAAGCGGACGTACAATGCGACGCCAGCAGCCAGCAGTCCCGACGCGACGAGCAGGGTGACGGCGCTTTTGGCGGAGGCACGGCTCCGAACCGCCGGTGGTGCCGCAGAACGGGAGCGGCACAGCGTGCACAATCCGTCGGCACCTGCGACCAGATTGTGCTGGGAACACCGAGCGCTCACCCGGCCATTGTACACCGGTTGCTCGACCCGCGTGTCGGGCGCCCGATCGCAGGCAAGCGGCCCGTGGTGGGCCGGCTTCCTGCAGCCCCGAACCCGTCATGAGAACTTCACAACGGATGGTGTTGGATGTTTCGATAGCTGGGGCGGGTCGCGCGTGATGAGAAGGTGTCCTCCAGCGAAATCGGTCTTGGCCGTCGCGGCGCCGGCCGACTGTACGTCGGAGGCGATCGAATCGCTCTGAATGGCGGTCCTCCGCAGCAATGGTGGAAGCTGCCCCGGCGACGATGTATAGCGACGGCGAGGTGTTCCCATGAGCTTTGGTCGAAATCCCCACGTGGCACGTGCAGAGGCTGCGGAACTGAAAGCGGAGAGCGCCACGGACGACCGGGCCTACGAACAGGCATGGCGCGAGGCCGCGAGGCAGTGGGACCGCGCGTCCGATCGCGAGAAGGACGCCAAGCGCCGAGGGCTCTACAGCGAGAACGCTGACAAGGCGCGCGCCACCGCCGATGCCCCGCGCACGGAGGATGAGCCCGAGCAGCAGGAGCCTGAGCCGGCCGCGCCCAAGCCCATCGAGCCGAGCTCGCTCAACTAGCGCGTTCCCTGATTTCGCCGTCTGCCGGGGCCGCGTGAAGTCAGATACGGGCGAGGGGGACCGCGAGTCCTCCCGTTTGCACCCGCGTGCGAAACAGGGTGCCGCCCAGCTCGGGTGCTTCCGTGTTGTCCGCGCTGGCGATGTAGAGCTCGCGCCGGTCCGCGCCGCCGAAGCTCAGGCTGGTGACCGCCGTGGCGGGCACCTCCAGGTGCATGTCCACGGCACCGTCGGGCGTGAAGCGCGTGACGCACCCGCCTCCGTAGGCGGCCACCCAGACGCAGCCCGCCTCGTCCACGGCGAGACCATCGGGCGCGCCGCGGGGTGTCTCGGCCAGCACTCCCCGGTCGACGCACTGCCGCGTGTCCGTGAGCCGGTGGACGATGATGTGCCGGCGAGCGGTGTCGCTGTGGTAGATGCGGCTCCCATCGGGCGACAGGCCGATGCCATTGCTCAACGACACGTCGTCGTAGACCACGTGCGCCTGGCCGTCGCCTGTGATGCGATAGGCCTCGCCGGCGACCCGCTGAGTGCTCGCCTTGAAGGGGTCATCGCGAATGGACCCGGTGAGGACGGCACCCGACGCGTCCACGGTCAGGTCGTTGAAGCCCGGGCCGCCCTCGGGACCGAAGACGACCCGCGTCTGCCCATCCTTGACGTGGCAGATGTTGCGGCCGGAGACCACCACGCCGCCATCGGCGTGCAGGGCGATGCCGCCGACGCCGCGGCGCTTGGGGACCACCGTCTCCAGCGCTCCGTTCGCGTCCAGACGGTAGACGCCACCACGGTGCACGTCGCTGAAGTAGACGCCACCGCGCTCGTCGGCGCGTGGGCCCTCGACCAATCCGTAGCCGCTGGCGAGCACGTCCATGATGAACCTGGGCGAGTGTACTGGGCCTCCAGGGCGGCGTGAAGCCGGGTTTCCGCCCGCTGAGAGCGCCCCGAGCCCCGCGGCCGCCAAGTTGCGGCCGTCAACGGTGTCCGAACCCACATGCACGATGTGCGCGACTGCTCCGGCCCGTCGCGCCCGAACGCTGCGGGTTTTTGCCACGACAGGTGCGAGCAAGGAGCGATGTCCGATGCGCGTGCTAGGGTGCAGCGATGGGAGGGACCATGAGAATTCTACCGATCACGTTATCGTTCTGTCTCGGGCTCGCGGCGACCGCTGCGGCCGAGGGCGCCCCGAAGGGCAAGGCCACGAGCTCCGCGAAAGCGACGAGGGCGCAGGTGAAGGAGATCCGTTCGATCGTGCACGAGCTCGAGCGGCAGAGCAGCAAGCTGAGCGTGCTGTTGGACGACTTCCGCACGCTGTCGGCCAAGCGCCCGCGGAAGGCCCAGAAGGAGCAGCTCGCCCGGTGGGACGCGGCCTTCAACCGGCTGCTGAGGTCGATGCAGAAGACGCAGACGGCGCTCGTCGAGACGGGGAAGCGGCTTGACCAGGCGGCCACCGTCAAGCTGCCTACCACGCTCCACAAGGAGGTCGCGGACGCGCGCAACGCTGCGGAGCCGGTGCGCCTCGCGGTCAAGCCGCTGCTCGCCAAGAACAAGTCCAGGCTGAAGAAGAAGCCGAAGCGCGCGAAGAATCCGTCGTCGGACTCGGACGCGGACGCGCACCTGCTCGACGACCTGGATCTGTAGCTCCCGGCGCGAGACCGCCGCCGCGGGAAGCACGCGCATGACCGACAGCCCACAGCCGCCGTCCGGCAATCTCTCCCCGTGGACAGCGATCGCCCGCCTCCTGACCTTCAGGCTGACGCACGAGGAGTTCCTGCAGGTCGATCGCAGGCACCTTGGGTACGCGCTGGGTTCGACATGGATCGTGGGCATGGGAAGGTGGTGGGACGACCCGGACGCCCACCTCGCTCAACACCTTGGCCTCGGCTCCGTCGCCTACGCCTTCGTGCTGGCTGGGTTGCTACGCCTACTCGTTTGGCCCTTCAGTCCAAAGGGCATCGACTATCGGAAGATACTGACCTTCGTCGCGATGACCTCGCCGCCCGGGATCCTCTACGCGTTCCCTGTTGAGCGGTTCTTCGATTGGCAAACAGCGGGCCAGTACAATCTGTGGTTCCTGGCCGTCGTCGCAACCTGGCGGGTCGCCTTGCTCTTCTACTTCCTCAAGAGCCTGGCGCAGCTCCGAATAGCGGAGGCAATCGTGACCGCATTGCTGCCGCTCACCGGAATCGTTGCATCCCTGTTTGCCCTGAACCTGCACCGCGTGGTCTTCAGCTTGATGGGGAGCATTGCCGACAACGAGCGATCCGCGCACGACGCGGCGCACGGCATCCTGTTTCTTCTCACCGCGCTGTCCATGTTCGCGGCCCCGGTCTTTCTGGTGAGCTGGATAGTCCTGGGCGGCATGGCTTCCAGGCGCGAGCGGGAGCTGAGCGCGCGGCGGCGCTCGACCGATGAGACCTGAGCGATTGCCGCCAAACCCGGAAGATTGCCCCTCTCGCGGCACCCGGTTGGTCGTTTCTTGGTGTGCTCCGTCGGGCCTATCTACAATTACCTCGTCACGTTCGGGCCTTGCCCGCGGGAGGAGCTGCGATGTCAGAGTGGATGAATGAGGTCGCGGCGATCGTTACCCAGCGCCTGCCGATCCTGGGAATCAGTCTAGCTATCCTGGTTGGTGGCTGGCTCGCTGCCTACGTCGTGCAGAGGGCGTTCTATTTCGTCCTGTGCCGAACCTCGCTGCGCTCGCGGCTCGCGAAGCTGACCGGCGGGGAGGCTGTCGACGCGGACAACCGCGACGTGGAGCGGATCACGGCGCGGCTGCTGTACTACGTCCTGCTGTCCGGCGTCCTGGTGGCGTTCTTCAACTACCTGCGCATCGATGCCGTAACGCGGCCGCTGCTCACCGCCCTCGACGGTCTGGCAGCAGCGGTTCCGAACCTGCTCAAGGCTGCGGTGCTCGGGCTGGGAGGCTACCTGTTGGCGGTGATCGCCCGCCGCCTGATCCTCTTCGCGCTGCAGGGAGTCGGCTTCGACAGTCGCATGCACGCGCTCGGCGCAGGCGACGACGAGGAGGGGCAGCCCAGCATCTCCAACACCATCGCGAGCATCGGATACTGGTTCGTGGTCGTGGTCGCCGCGATCCCCGTGCTGGAGGCATTGAAGATCGGCGTGCTGGCCGATCCGCTGTCGGCCGCGTTCGAGACCATCACCGTCTACCTTCCGCGCATCGGTGCGGCCGTGGTGCTCATGGTCATCGGCTTTGTGCTCGCACGCTTGGCCCGCGGCTTCGTCGAGGGCGTCCTGCGGCGGCTCGGGGTCGACGAGCTGATGGCGCGCGTCGGGCTCGGCAGCTCGGCCGAGGGGCAGTCGGCCAGCGGCATCATCGGCGCCATCGTGATGGCCTTCGTGCTGTTGCAGTTCGCCATCAGCGCCGCGGGGCGGCTTGAGATTGCGGAGATCAGTGAGCCGCTGGGCCTCATCCTCGTGCAGATCTACGGCTTCCTGCCGAAGCTGCTCTCCGGTGGCGTGCTGCTCGCTGTCGGCGTGGTGATCGCGAAGATCGCGGGCAACGTCGCGGGCCGACTGCTGGCCGCCATGGGCTTCAACACGCTGATGACCCACGTCGGGCTCTACGCCGATGTCTCCGACGAGGCACGCGACCAGGAGAAGGCATGGCGGTCGGCCCTCGAGAGCCGCCTGAAGTCCGTCGCAGGTCAGTCGGAGGAGTCGGACGACAGCCCGGACCCGCTGCTTGCGTCACCGCCGACGATCCGCACGGCCTCCGATGTGGGCGGGTTGGTCATCTCGGCGCTCGTCGTGCTGCTGTTCTCGCAGCAGGTGCTCTCCATCCTGCAGCTGGAGGGGCTGGCGCTGATGCTGGACGGATTCATGAACTTCCTGCCCGACCTGGTGGTGGCGATCGTGTTGCTGGTCGCGGGTCTGTGGGCCGGGCGCTGGGCCAACACGCGGGTCGACGAGCTCACGGCACACAGCCCCGACCGCCTCGCGCGCGTGCTCGGGTCCGTGGCGCGCGTGGCGGTGATCACCTTTGCCGCGATGATGGCGCTGCAGCAGGTGGGGGTCGGCGCGCAGCTGATCACCACGGCGTTCGGTCTGGTTCTCGGCGCCGTGTGCCTCGCGTTGGCGTTGGCGTTCGGTCTTGGCGGCCGCGACGTCGCGGCGCGGATCCTCGAGGAGGAATACGCCCGCACCCGCAAGGACAGCGCAGAGCAGACCCCGTAGGCGCTCTCGCCACAGGGGTTGAGTGAGAAAGGGGCTGCGCGGGTTTCGATTGCGTCAGTCGCAGCTCGGATCGGGCCGACAGCCGAGCCCCCGGACCAAGTTCTGTCCTTCGCCACAGTTGCAGCCGGGCCCCTCGCAGCTGACCTGCTCGCCGCACTGGTAGAAGCATTGCTCCCAGCGACCGCCGGTGTCCTCGCAGAAGAGATCGTTGGTGATGCATGGAAGGATGAGCTTGTTGCCGATGGGGCACTGGCAGACGAGCCCCCGGCATTGGAAAAACTCGAAGGCCTGTTCGGGGGTCAGCAAGACCGTCGTCGCATCGCCGCAGATGATGCGGACGCTGCCGTCCTCGGTTTCGTCGATGGTGACGTTGTCGGTGCCCGCGCTGAGGAACTGGACGTCGGGCGAAGCACCCGTCGAGAAGTACTCGAGCTCCAGGCACGGGTTGCCGGCGCCATCCTGGAACGTGTCGCCGAGCGGGCTGCTGTTGCGCCGGTGTCCCGATTCCCAAGACAGCTCCGCCCCATCATCGACGCACCGTGCGTCCACGTCCGGATCCCAGCAGCTCGCTGCGATCAGGGTGTCGAGGCACGACCCAAACGCGGGGTTGCCCGCGGTGTCGCACTCGAGCGCCTTCCGTACGGCGACCGTCTCGGGCAGGGGCAGCATGGCTGCGTCCGCCGCGGTGTCACCGCTCGTGTCCGACCCGGACGAGTCGGTGACGGCACCGTCGAGCGCATCGTCAGGTGGGCTGCGGTCGGTCCGCTCGCCGCACGCCAACAACGCGAGTGACACCACGACCACGCGGCCCACACTGCGAAATCGGCCCATGAGGTCCCTTCTAGCACGCGCAGCGAGCCCAGTGGGACGGTACCGCGGTGTCCCATCGTCGCGGCCCATGGCGGGGGAATGCCCGCGCCCTCCGCGGTAGCGATCACGCGCGGAAGAAGCCGCCGTCGATGAGCATGGTGTCCGCCGTGTGGTAGGCGCTCGTGTCGCTCATCAGATAGACAGCGATGCCGCCGAAGTCGGCCGGCGTGCCCCAGCGGCGCATGGGAATGCGCGGCATGATGGCGTCGCGGTACTTGGGGTGGTCCTGCATCCGCTGCGTCATCGCCGTACCGATATGCCCCGGCAGGATCGAGTTGGCCGTGATGCCATGTCGTGCGTACTCGACGGCCAGGCTGCTCATGAAGGGGAGGATGGCGCCCTTGGTGGCGGCGTAATGCTCGGCCCGTGCCATGCCGCACAGGGCGCCCAGGGAGGAGACGGCGATCAGCCGGCCGCCCGGGTCGTCAGCCTTGGCGCGCTCCACCATGTGGCCCGCGGCGCCGCGCAGCGTCAGGAACAGGCCGTCGAGGTTGACGCGCATCACGCGCTGCCACTCCTCGACGGTCATTTCGTGGAAGGGCTGCCGGCCGTCGCCGCCCACGCCTGCGTTGGCGAAGCATGCGTCGACGCGGCCAAACGCCTCGAGCGTCCGCGCGAACGCTGATCCCACCGCGGTCTCATCGCCCACATCGCAGACCACGGCCTCGATGTGTGTGCCGTGTCGCGCGAGCGTATCGGCCGCTGCGCCGTTCTTGTCCGGGTTGGTACCCCAGATACACACGTCCGCGCCTGCCGCGGCGACGGCCCCGGCCATTCCGAGGCCGATGCCACCGTTGCCGCCGGTGATGACGGCCACCTTGCCGGTGAGGTCGAAGGGTCCAGTTGCCATGACGACCTATCCGAAGTCGATGAGTTGACGGGCGACCTCGCCACCCTTGAGTCGCTCGAGGCCCTGGTTGATCTCCTCGAGTGGGATCCTCGACGAGATCATCGAGTCGAGCTCAAGCTTCCCGGACATGTACCAGTCCACGAGCCTGGGCATGTCGATGCGGAAGCGGGTGGAGCCCATGTTGGAACCCTGGAGCTTCTTCTCGAGCAGCAGGTCGAGGCCGTGCACCTTCACCATCGCGCCCACCGGTGTCATGCCGATGACCGTGGCGGTGCCGCCCTGGCGGAGCATGTTGAAGGCCTGCTCCACGGTCTGGGTGAGACCGATGGCCTCGAACGAGTAGTCCACGCCGCCGCGCGCGATCTTCTTCACCTGCGCGACCACATCGCCCTTGGAGGCGTCGATCACGTCGGTGGCGCCGAACTTGCGCGCAAGCTCGAGCTTGGAGGGGAGGGTGTCGATTGCGATGATCCGCCCCGCGCTCGCGAGTGCTGCGCCGTTGATCGCGCTGAGCCCGATGCCTCCGCAGCCGATGACGGCCACGTCGCTGCCCGCCTCCACGTTGGCGGTCCGCAACACGGCGCCCACCCCGGTCGTCACGCCACAGCCGATCAGTGCGGCGCCGTCGAGCGGCATGTCCTTGCGGATCTTCACGACCGCGTTCTCGTGCACCAGCGCCTTCTCGGCGAACGACGAGAGGTGCGCGAACTGTCCGACGGGCTCGCCGCCCGCGCTGAGGCGAGGCGCCTCGTCCTTGCCACGCTCTGTCGCGCGCCCGCCGCAGCGGTTCGGAAACCCGGACAGGCAGTGGCGGCAGTGGCCGCAGAACACGGACAGGCACGTGATGACGTGGTCGCCCGCTGCCACGTGCGTGACCGCGGAGCCGACCCGCTCGACGACGCCCGCGGACTCGTGGCCCAGCACGCACGGACACGGGGTCTTCAGCGTGCCCTCGGCGTAGTGCAGGTCGCTGTGGCAGATCCCGGCGAAGCGGGTCTTGACCAGCACCTCGAAGGGGCCGGGGTCGGCGAGGTCCACCTGCTGGATCTCGAGGGGGGCTCCCGCCCTGTGAAGAACCGCCGCTTTCATAACCCGCTCCGTCTGTGTCGTCGGCGCCGACCCGACATGTAGTTAGGCGTGGCGAACTATATCCACCCGCGCCGGCGCCGTGTCAAGGCCACCGCTGCGGCTGTCTCCGGCGGTCCGGGTGCGCAGGCCCCATGCTAGTCTGGACCCGATGACGCAAGCCAAGTCGAAACCTGGGCGAGGCCGCACCGGTGCATCGAAGCCGCGCAGCACGCGCTCGCGCGTGACGAAACAGGAGCGAAGATCGCGGGCGGTGCGCGCCTTCGTCTTCATGAACAGGCTCTTCGAGTACGAGTGTTCGGAGGCGGGACTCAGCCTGGTGCAGTACCGAATGCTGCTCTATTTGCGGCACGGGCCCAAGCGCGCCGGTGAGCTGGCCAACCAGGCATCGATCACCCGGCCGTCGCTGTCGGGCATCGTCTCCACCCTGGAAAAGCAGAAGCTTCTTCATCGAACTACGGTTCACGCCGATCGAAGGGGAGTGCGTCTCGAGCTCACGCGGGCGGGGACCGAGGCGATCGAGCGTATCGAGAGTCGCTGCGGCGAGGTGCTCGACAGCGTCGCGGCCGACTGCGACACCGACGCACTGATGAGCTCGCTGGACGAGCTCGCCACCGCCATGTCCGACCAGATCGAAGCGCGCGTGCGTGCCGACGTGCCGCCGCGCCCCGAGTAGACCGCGCCGTAACCCGCCCGCAGACAGCCGCCCGGTGCGGGGGTTGACTCGCTGTCGCCCATGTAGTTAGGGTCGGCGAACTATGTGGATGGGCGAACTATCTGACGTGTCGTCGCAGGGCGCACCGAACGCGATGCGACTCGCGGACAGGACCGCCATCGTGGTGGGAGCTGGCCAGACGCCGGGCGACAGCCTGGGCAACGGGCGCGCCACCGCGCTGCTGTTTGCGCGCGAGGGGGCACGCGTCCTGGTCGTCGATCGCGACGAGGCATCCGCTGCCAAGACGCGCGACATGATCGTGGACATCGGTGGCACTGCGGAGGTCGCCTGCGCCGACGTCTCGAAGGAGTCCGACTGCCAGGCGGTGATCGAGGCGTGCGCCAAGCGCTTCGGCCGCATTGACGTCCTGCACAACAACGTGGGCATCGGCACGGGCGACCGCGGGCCCGGCTCGCTCGACGAGGAGACGTTCGACCGCATCATGGGCGTCAACCTCAAGGGGCCCTGGTTCATGGCGAAGCACGCGCTGCCGATCATGCGCGCGCAGAAGTCCGGTGTGATCACCAACATCTCGACGGTCGCAGCCGTCTGCGCCTCGGGTCTGTTCGCCTACAAGGTGTCCAAGGCAGCCCTCAATGCCGCGACCCACTGCCTCGCCACCGGTAACGCGAAGCACGGCATCCGCGTCAACGCCCTCATGCCCGGCCTGATGAACACGCCGATGGCGGTGGACGGAATCGCCGAGGGCCGGGGCATCGACAAGCAGGAGCTGATTCGCAAGCGCGACCGTCAGGTGCCGCTCGGCGGCAAGATGGGAGACGCGTGGGACGTGGCCTACGCCTCGCTCTTCCTGGCCTCGGACGAGGCGCGGTTCATCACGGGGGTCATCCTCCCCGTGGACGGCGGCCAGGTCGCCCGCATTGGTTGAAGCCGCAGCACGCGTGCCGAGCAAGAGGACGAGGAGTCACATGCATATCCACGAGAAGATCTACATCGACGGTCACTGGGTCGAGCCGGCCGAGTCCACGCCCATCGACGTCATCAACGCGAGCACCGAGCACGTGATGGGTCGCATCCCGGGGTGCAGCGTGCGGGACGTGGGCCGGGCGGTCGACGCCGCACGCAAGGCGTTCCCGGCGTGGGCCGCCCTGACCGTGGAGGAGCGAGCGGGGTACCTGGACCGCATGCAGGCGGCCCTGGCCGACAAGGTGGAGGAGATCGCCACGGTCGTGTCCGGGGAAGTGGGCATGCCGCTCAAGCAGGCGCGCAGCATTCAGGCGGGCTATCCGGCGATGCTTGCCGGCGGTGCCGCAAAGGTCGCCCGCAAGTACGAATTCGAGCAGCCCATCGGCAACTCGCTCGTGCTGAGGGAGCCGATCGGCGTGGTCGCGTGCATCACGCCCTGGAACTACCCGCTACTGCAGATCATCCAGAAGATCGGTCCCGCACTTGCCGGCGGCTGCACCGTAGTCGTGAAGCCGACCGAGGTGGCGCCCCTGTCGGCGTTCATCCTCGCCGAGATCATCGATCAGATCGGGCTGCCCGCGGGCGTCTTCAATCTCGTGACCGGCGACGGGCCGACCGTCGGCGAGGCCCTCGCGGCCCATCCCGACGTGGACATGGTCAGCTTCACCGGCTCGACCCGCGCGGGCAAGCGTGTGACCGAGCTGGCGGCCAAGACCGTGAAGCGCGTGGCGCTGGAGCTCGGCGGCAAGAGCGCAAACATCATCCTGGACGAGGCGAGCCTCGAGCAGGCGGTCGGCAACGGGGTGAAGAGCTGCTTTCTCAACTCGGGTCAGACCTGCATCGCCCAGACGCGCATGCTCGTGCCCAAGGACCTGCAGGACAAGGCCGTAGCCCTCGCGAAGGCGGCCGCGGACAAGATGACCGTGGGTGATCCCAACGCCGAGAGCACGCGCGTGGGGCCCGTCGCCTCGGCCACGCAGCAGGCGCGGGTGCGTGACTACATCCGCCAGGGACTCGCGTCCGGCGCGACGCTGGTCACCGGGGGTGAGCAACCGCCCCAGGGACTCGAGACGGGCTTCTTCATTACGCCCACCGTATTCGCCGACGTGAAGAACAAGATGTCGATCGCACAGGAGGAGATCTTCGGTCCCGTCCTCTGCATCATCCCATTCGAGGACGAGGACGACGCCATCGCCATCGCTAACGACAGCCCCTATGGACTGTCGGGCGCGGTCTGGTCCGAGAGCGTGGAGCAGGCCACCGCGGTCGCACGTCGGTTGCGCACGGGACAGGTCTACGTCAACGGAGGACGCGGTGCCGCGGGCGCCCCCTTTGGTGGCTACAAGCAGTCGGGCAATGGCCGCGAGTCCGGCCGCCACGGCCTCGAGGAGTTCCTCGAGGTCAAGTCGGTCATGATGTAGCGCGCGAAACGCGCGTGGATGGGAGGCAAGCATGGAACCCAGAATCGCAACGCCGAGGATCGCACCGGTGGACCCGGAGCACAGCGGTGACGAGGTGCGTGAGCTGCTGTCGCCGTACCGACGGCCGGTGATGAACATCTTCCGCACCTTCGCTCACCACCCGAAGCTCTTGAAGCGCTGGAGCGTGTTCGCCGGACACATCCTCAGGAAGCAAACGCTTCCGGAGGCGGACCGCGAGATCATCATCCTGCGCGTCGGCTGGCTGTGTCAGGCCGCCTACGAGTGGCAGGCCCACGTTCGCATCGGCAAGCACAGCGGCCTGAGCGACGCCGACATCGAGAACATCAAGACCGGGCCGACCGCGCCTGGACTCGACCCGTGGCGTGCCACTCTGATGACCGCAGTCGACGAGCTACGTACCGACACGATGATCGGAGATGCGACGTGGACGGCGCTATCACAGCGCTACGACACGCAGCAGCTCATGGACCTGGTCTTCACCGTCGGTCAGTACAGCCTCGTCTGCATGGCGCTCAACAGCTTTGGTGTCCAGCCGGAGGACAACGGTCGACCGAGCTGACGTGATTGATCACGGAGCCGGAGGACGGGCCACCTGTGCCCCTGCCCAGCGCTCGTAGTGACCCGAGCCTCGTCTTCGGCGGCGAAGACCTGTGCGACCTCTACATCGTCAGCGCAGTCCCCGGATGCATCTTCCGCACCCGTGTCGAGACGCCCGGGATGCCACCCGCTTGCGCGTGTCTAGCCGAGCACGCGCAACAGTCAGCTCGCGGTGAGGTCGCGCGCGATCGCACGCAGCAGCTCGATCGTCTGCATCTCGCGGTATGCGTCCTCATCCGTACCGAGCGCGTAGCCACTGAATGCGGAGAGCTTCACGATGACGACACCCCGGGTCGGGTTGACGTAGATGAACTGGTTGTAGATGCCGATCGCCGCGTACTCGCCCTCGTTGCCCGCCGGGATCCACCACTGGTAGCCGTACCCGACGGGAAACAACTCGTCGGCCTTCGACTCCGGTGTGAGGTGCGGCGCATCTGCCTTGGTGGACGCTTCCACCCAGGCGCGCGGCACGATCTGCTTGCCGCCGAGGCGCCCACCGTGCCGATAGAGTTCACCCAGCTTTGCATAGTCGAGCGCAGTCGCATTGAGGCCGCCGAATGCCATTTCGGTGCCATCGTCGTCCAGAAGCCAGTGCCCGCTCGCCTCCATCCCGAGCGGAGTCCAGAGCTTCTCCGCCATGTACTCCGACAGGGGGCGCGCGGTGGCTGCGGCCACCAACATGCCCAGCACGTGCGTGTCGGCGGAGTTGTAGCGGTTGTGCGTTCCGGGCTGCAGCTCGCGCTCGAGCGTCGGCACGAAGTCGTTGAGTGATCCGCCAACAAACAGGACCGCTCCGAAGCGGTTCACGTCGCTGAAGGGGTTCGCATAGGTCTCGTCCCACGCCACCCCCGAGGACATCTGCAGGACGTCTTTGATCCGGACACCGTCGTAGGCAGAGCCGACCAGCGCGGGGACGTACTTGCTGACCGGATCTTCCACGCCCCCGATGGCGCCCTCCTCGATTGCGATTCCCACGAGCGCCGAGACGAAGCTCTTGGCAACCGACCACGAGAGCCAGTGGACGTCCGGTCCCCCCGGATGCCAGTAGCGCTCGTGGCGAATCTCCCCGTCCTTCAGCACCAGGAGCGCGCCGGTATCGGTCGTCTCGAGAAATGTATCGACGTCCATGCGCGTGCCATCGAAGTCGAACGCGGGCGGCAGGGAGACGGGGGCGCCGCGGGGATGTCGGTAGGGGCGGTCGGCCGCGCGCATCGTCGAGGACGGGAAGAACTCCTTGGCGTGGCTGAAGTTCTCGCCCTGCTCGACACCGTGGAACAAGCCGAGCCCCATGAGGATCCGGTCGGCGCCGCTGCGCTGCACCCCCCATGCGCCAACCGCCAACACCAGGGTCGCGAGCGACAGCAGGATCCTCCTCCACTTCACGGCTCGTCTCCCCGCTGATTGGGGATCAATGTGGCGGCGAGTCCGTGAGCCAGTTTCCGGACTCGCTTGCGCGGGGCGCCGGCCACTCCCAGCTCGCGGAAGCTGACTTCACCGTACGCGAGGGACATCAGAGCGAACGCGACGGCTTCTATGTCGCGCTTGGTGGCGTTGACCCGGGGGTCCCTCCGAAGCCGCTTGACCAACTCCCGAACCAGCTTGGTGTAGACCGCCTCGAGTCGCGCGCGCGTGTCGTCATCGCGCTCCGCCAGGTTCCACAGTTCGTCGACCACAGCATTGGACGTCGCGTCCGCGAACATCCGATCGAATAGAAAGTCGACCACGTCATACACCGTTCGTGCGTCGTCCCCCTTCGTTCCTGGGCTGGTCAGCTCATCCTCCGCGCGGGCAACCATCCGCGCGATCAACAGCTCCACCATGTCGTCGCGGTTGCCGACGAAGTACCTGACGAGCGACCGGGGCAAGCTGGCCTCGGTGGCCACGTCGCTGAGGGTGGTCGCCGCCAGCCCCCGGCGCACCACGCACGCCTCGAAGGCGGCGATGATCTCCTCGCGTCGCTCCTTGTCAATCTTCGGTCGTGCCACGGGGCTCCCAAGTTGTCGGTTGTGACCAGTTATGATCGCTAGGCATCGATGTCGACAGTGACAAGATTGGCTCGCCGCCGCCAGGTAGCTGAACGCCGCGGCTAGAACGCGTCGCAGGTCGGGATGAATGTCGCCGCCACGGTGTTTGCCTTCATTGTGGCGCAGACCTGCGAGCAGTAGTTGGAATCCGCTCGCCCGCCGCAACACGCATCGAGGATGTCGATCAGCGGCTGGGCGCCTTCGATGCCCGGGCCGCAGGTCGCGCCGGGCGCCATCTCGTCAAAGCAGGAGAGTACTTGCCCATCCGCGTCGCTGCTTGCCCACGCTTCGCACTGCTGCATGCAGCCGCCGCACTCGAGGTTGTCCACCCCGGAGAAGCCCAGTGCTTCCAACTCGGCGGCCAGGATCGGGCCAACCGTCAGGTTCTCCACCGCGCAGTCACCGAGCAGCTGGCACGCGGCCTGGCATCCCTGCATCGGGCTGCTGCCACAGCTGACCTCCAGAGCTCCCTCGAGTGCATACGGCCCGCTCGAGCAGCTCACACCCCCGCCGGGCTCGGGAAGGTTGGGGTCCGTCAGGCCCGGAACGCCCTTGGGGTGCTCGAGCAGGCGGTCGACAAACCAATCATTGATCGGAAGCCAAGCGTGCCCCAGGTCCGCGGAGCAATGGGCCTGCCCCACCGAAGCCTCTTCCTCGTAGAAGCTGGACGCGAGGGACGCTTGCTCGACGAAGTTGAACTCGGGGAGCGTGAGGCCCCCTGCGCTGCCTCCGTAGCTGTCGTTGTCGCCACCCCATGTGACCAGGACGAACAGGGAGTCCAGGACTTCGGCCTGCGGCGGCTGCGTGAGAGAGAAGACCCCCGAGGCCACGATGCCGCCTGCGAGGATCTCCGAGCGGCGTTGCAGCACGTAGTTGGTCATGCTGCCACCCGCTGAGTGCCCGGTGGCGTAGATGCGATGTTGATCGACAGGGACATGCCCGGCCACGCAGCTCAGCAGCTCGTCGAAGAGAGACAGGTCGGCGTTCGGCATCGCCTGGTCCGCGGGCTCCCGCATCGCGTCCCACACCGGCCACACCGTACCGTTGCCGGCGCTGTCGGGCGCCACGACGATGAACCCCCGGTCGGCGAACTGCTCTAGCTCGGCGCGTTGGGAGAAGGAGCGTCCGCTTTCGTCGGTGCCGTTGAATACGAACAGCAGCGGGTGTGGACCTTCGCCGGCGTCGGGAAGGATCAGCCAGAAGTCGCGCGACTGTCCTGCGGACATGAAACCCGTGTTCTGACCTGCAACCAGGGGCCCCGTCGCGAAGGCTCCTGGGCAGTCGCTGGTCGCGTCGGCATCGAGGCGCTCCGCAGGGATGTCGCTGGCATCGAGCTCGGCTCCGGCATCGGGCTCGGCCCCAGGGGACTCATTGGCTTCACTGCAGCCCAACGTGAGCACCAGACTCGAGCCAACCAAGATACGGTGCCACGTCGCCAGCCGAGTCGCCGATGACGGGATGGGCTGACGAGCTTTGTCGAGCCCGAGACTCCAGCGCAGTAGCTCCTCGATGAGGGAGAATCCGAAAGCGCCGAGCGCAACCGCTTGTTGCTGTCCGTGCATCTGTGCTCCATGTGTTCGGACTTCAAAACTTGTCAGTCTTGACAAGTAATGATCGCCCGACATTAATTGTCAAGCATGACAAGATTGGCCTGGCCGCCGCGCTAGCACCTCTTACTTCAGATTCACGTCGCCCGCGCATCACGCGGAATGAGACGGTGCAAGGAGGGGCCGTGGGCTCGACAGCTCGCGACGCTTCGACAGTTGCTGCTGGCAGCGGAAGCACCGCGGACGGGACTCGGCATTGAAGAGGCTCACGATGGGAGCGGACCGCTACGCCTATCCGGGCCTGTTCGACCGGCGGGCCGCGGCAACGAAGAAGCGGCGCAACTTCCACGCGCACACCGAACGGGTGTCACTCGGGCGTGCAGCCCGTCGTTCGTTCGATTTCGAAGCCCGAGAGTGTGAGGCGGTAGTTGGAGCCGACTGGATTGCGCTCGGCGTGAAAGACGACGATCTCGTAGATGTTGCCCGGGGTGAGGCCCTGGCTATCGAGGTTCACCGAGCCCGACTCCGGATTGTGGACTCCGCCGAGATCCACGGCCTTGTTTCCGTTCACGAACACGAAGACGTCGTCGTCCCCGCGGAAGTCGAGCACCTCGCCCCCCTGGTAGCGGAAGACGGTGCGCACCTCGCTCGTGAAGTGAAAGTTGTGGACTCCGCTGCACGGGTCGGGCCCCAGCGGCTGGCGGTCGGTGACGTTGTGCTGCTCGCAGTACTCGATCTCGCCGTTCATCGTGAGGCCATCGAGCGGGAAGTGCGCATCGCTACTGAACTGGTACGACGAGCTCGAGTTCACCTGCTCCAGCTCGAGCGTTCGCAGGTAGGTCGTCTGCTCGGGGTGGGCATTGTCGTACCACTGCCCGAACGTGGCGCTGGAGAAGATGGAGGGCGCACCGCCGAGCTCGGCGCAGCCCGCGTAGTCCGACCGAAGGCGAGGCTTGCCCTGATCGTCCAGACTTCCATCGACCATGCTTTGGCAGAGCCCGAGCAAACCACCCACCACGGTGCTCCCGTCGCTTCGTTGGTTGCCGGTGACGAACATGTCGTCGTGTCCCCCGGGGTAGCCGGCCGCGATGAAGTCCCGATAGATGACCGGCAGCACGATGCATTGTCGCTGGCTGTCGTAGGAGCACGGGAGGGCGTCACTCACCGTCTCGGTGTTGCAAGTGAACCCTGACTCGACCGCGCATGTGCTGGAACAGCCATCGCCGTCCGAGGCGTTGCCGTCGTCGCACGCCTCGGGTGCGATGCGCATGCCGTCGCCGCACGCCGAGACGCAGCCATCCACACCGTCGACTCGGCAGTTGGGCTCGAAGCTGCAGAAGTCCGTGCAGCCCGTGCCGTCGCCGAAGTAGACGCCGTTGCGCTGCCCCGCATCGCAGGCTTCATCCCCTTCGACGACCCCGTTTCCGCAGTTCCTCGTCGTGCACACCGAGGGCTCGCCCGCGCAGGCCGACAGCTGCTCGACCGCGCATGCCGCGGAGCAGCCATCGCCCGGGGCCGTATCCCCGTCGTCGCATTGCTCCCCCGCCTGCAGCAGTCCGTCCCCGCAGCTTGGCGAAGGGGGATCTTCACCGCCGTCCGCGCCTGCATCCGTGGGCGGCTGGCCGGAAGCATCGATGGATGCGTCCCCCGCGCTGCCCGCGTCAGACGTGCCGCCAGGGCTGTCGGTCACGGCTGGCCCGCCCCCGTCACCCTCGCCGTTCGCGGATGAGTCGGGATCGACAGAGGCGTACCCGAGGCGGCCGCACCCACTGGCGCACAGCAGGGCGCACAGCAACGGCGCGTACCCAACGGAACGGCGGAGCTGAGCGGTGCGAACCACACCGAATCGTAGCATGATTCAGTTGCAGGTCTTTGCTCGGTTCCTGCCAAGCGAGTCACAACCGCTGGCGGCAAAGTATAGGCGCGCGAGACGCGGATACTCTGTCCGCGTGTCGCGGCGCGGAGTACGCCGGGGCGATCAGGTCTCGGTGAGTCAGCCCGCGCGTGCGGCCTCGAAGCACTCGCGGGCGATGCGCGTCAGCACAGCCGCCTGCTGCCAGCGGTCGCATTCTTCGCGTGGCTCGCCCGATGCATCCGGGAAGGTTCGCGCGTAGCTTATGAAGGCGGGCAGCAGCTCCGGGCAGAAGCACACGTGGTCGCCCGCGGCGGCGTCGGCGAGGAAGCCCCGGAAGCTGCGCGTCCACATCTCGCGGAATTGGTCTGCCTGGGGAGCGCCGGCCGCGCGGCCCCCCTGTAGCCGGCGCCCTCCGAAAACCGCCCAAGACGAGCTTCACCGACCTACTAGAAGCTGCAGCTGTGGTAATCCGTTGCGGGTGAGTGACCTACCCACGTCCAAGCGGGCTCGTAGCTGGCGGGGCCCGCTGCTGATTGCCGCCGGCGTTGCGGGCCTGGTGCTGTTGGGTCTGCTCGTCCTCGAGCCGCGTCGCAGCGATGACGGGCCGGGCGAGCGCGAGGACCGGCCGAGCGAGGGGCTGCCCACCCACACGCTCATGTTCGGCGGTGACGTCTTCACCGCCAGGCAGCTCAACCGCGCGCTCTTCGACGACGAGTCGCGCGCGCAGATCCTCGGCGGCCTGGCCCCGCTGCTGAGGCAAGCCGACCTGAGCATGCTCAACAGCGAGGGCGTCATCGCGACCGGCGGCGCCTTCTACAGCCTCGGCCGATCTTCCTACATGTTCCACGCGCACCCGCTGCTCATCGACGTCTACCGCGACGTTGGCATCGATCTGCTGACCCTCGGCAACAACCACATGCCGGACTACGGCCCGGCCAGCCTGGTCGAGATGACCCATCGCCTGCGTGCCGCCGGCATCGGCTACACCGGCGCCGGCGTCGATGCTGCCGACGCCAAGCGTCCGGTCTACCGCCGGGTGGGGGACACCGTCGTGGCCGTCGTGGGTGGCGAGCTGACGTATGCCAAGCGCTATCGGGCGACCAAGAAGCGCGCGGGTGGCCACTACCACAAGCGTGCCTTCATGGGCGGTGACGGCGACCGCGCCAACCTGAAGCACTACGCGAAGATCGCACGCGAGGCGCGCAAGCATGCCCATGTGGTGATCTTCTCGCCGCACTGGGACGCCCGAAAGAGTCCTCCGGTGGTCAGCGACGCGATGCGCGAGTTCGCCGAGGACATCCTGTCCGCAGGTTACGACGCGATCCTCGGCCACGGCCGACACGATTTGCAGGGCGTGGAGGTCTTCGACGGCAAGCCCGTCCTCTACGACGCGGGAAACGTGCTCACCGACTACGCCCGAAGTGGCACGGGGGCCGCAAGCATGCTGTGGGAGGTGAGCTTCAGCCGCGCAGGTGTCACGGGCCTGCGCGCGATCCCCATTGCGATGACCCGCAACCGCACCACCCTCGCCACGGGCGAGCAGCAGACCGAGGTCCTGCAGCGCCTGAACGAGCGCTCGGCCGTCTTCGATACGCGCTTCGAACTGCGCGACGGCGCGGCCCACCTGGAGCTAGACCCCGGCGGCGTCGAGGGACCAAGCGCGCCCGTCGACCCACCGATGCGCGCTGCGGTGGACGCCGAGCTGCTGCGGTCCAAGCTCGCTCCGTCGGTCATCCGCGTGGACGCGCTGCCCCCCGATGCCACGGCCCTGCGCGTGGGCTTCGGCGAGGACCTGGAGCTGCTGGGCTATCGGCTGGTGCTCGACGCCCTCGTGGGCAAGGCGACGGAGGGGCAGCTCATCATCCTCTACTTCCGGGCGCTCACGGACATTCAGCGCGACTACATGGTCGACCTCGAAGCCCGTCCCGTCGATGGCGGTGTCGTCCGCAAGACCGGGGGCAGCAGCGCCCGCCACGCGCCGGGCGACTGGCTGTGGCCGACGACCCACTGGAAGAAGGGTGAGATCGTCCAGGACCTGGCGTACCCGCGCTTCCAGGTCGAGCCAAGCGACGCGGTGCGCTTCGCCGTGGGTCTGCGCCGCGTCCGCGACAGCCGCGAGCGCGGGCGACTGGTCAAGCCAACGAGCCACGGCGCCGGGGTTGTCATCGATGGCAACCGGGTCGTCCTCGGGCAGACCCCGCGCCGGGACGACGCACCCTCGCCGCGCAAGGTATGGGAGCACTACCAGCGGCAGCGCCCGCTCGAGCCGTCGGCCATCCAACCGTGGGGAAACCCGCCGCCAGGGAAGACCGGTGCGCGGGCTGCAGACTGAGCAGGTGTCGGCGGCCGTGACGGCCGTCCCGCTGGCAGCCCTGTGCCTGGCGCTGCTCACGCAGGTGCTGCGTGCGACCGGCGCCGAAGTGCTGCCCCTGCCGGGACCGCCGGCGGCGCGGGTGCTCGTCGGGATGCACCTGGGCATCGTGCTGACGTGGGCTGTGGCCTGTACTGCCCTGCTGTTGCTGCGGCGACTGCTCACACGAGTGGTGCCCGTGCTCGACAACTACCCGACCGCGGTGCTCGCCGTGTTGGTTGCGCTCTTCAGCGTCTGGCCGCTGTGGCTGGTGGGCACGGAGCTGACCGACGGCGCCTGGATTCGCCAGCAGCGCTGGGCTCCGCTGGCCCGCGTCGCACCGGCCGCGCTGCTCGCGCCTGCGCTTGCCACGCTGCCCCTCGTGCTGCGTTGGCTGTCCTCTCTTGGCGCCGCCACCACCTTGCCGACGCGCCATCTGCGCACCGCGGTCCTCCTGGTCGGCGCACTCGGTTTGCTGGTCGCCGATCGACAGCTGGTGCCGGGCACCTACGCCAGCTTCCACCTGCTGTGCTACGCACTTTCGGCGCTGCTGCTCTGGCTGGTCTTCGCATACAGGAGCCCCGCTCAGCTCGGGTCCGGAGAGCGGCCACGGCGCGCGCGTGTGCTTGCCCATGCGGGTGTGCTGCTGGCGTGCCTGGTCGCCGCACCGGCACTTGTGCTGGCTAGCACGTCCGCGGGCCGGGCTGCGGCGCTGCAGCTGTCGCCCATTGCAGAGATGTGGGTGAGCACCCTCGGTATCGAGGTCACGCGTCGCTCCCAGCTGCACAGCGAGCTGGCCCTTCTCGATGCAAAGCGTGGTGATGCGACCGACGGTGCGTCGCTGCCCCGCGGACTGCTGCCCGCCCGCGCACCCAACGGCAAGCCGTGGAACATCTGCCTGGTCGTGGTCGACGCCCTGCGTGCCGACGTGCTGCCGCCGGTGCGGGGTAAGCGCTCGAAGCACGCGCGGCAAGCGGACACGCCGCGCATCAACCGCTGGGCCGAGGGCAACATGCGCTTCAGCAACGCCTACAGCCAGGCCAGCGCCACCCATCGCTCGATGCCGCCGATGTTCCGCTCGCTGCACCCCCACGACGACCCCGAGGGACTGGGGACTCCCATCGCCAGCGCGATGCGTGCGCTGGGCCGCGTGCCGGTGGCGGTCGTCAACAACTACTTCGTGGAGCCGCGCATCAAGGTCACCCACGGCCTGCTCGAGGGTTTCGACGTGGTCGCGCCCTACGAGCGCAAGTACGCCGAGAATGCGGTCGCGCGCACCCGCGAGGTGCTGCGCTCGGTCGCCACGCGCCCCTTCTTCCTGTGGATCCACGTCTACAACATGCACGCGCCGGGCTACGACGGGCAGCTGCTGAGCGACGCCGACGGCTCGCTGGCCAAGCGCTACCGCCGCTCGCTGCGCTGGCTCGACGGGCACCTGCTGAGGCTGACGGGCGCGCTCGAGGAAGCGGGCGTCGCGGAGCACACGGTCGTGGTCCTCGCGTCCGACCACGGCGAGGCCCTTGGCGCCAACGGCATCCGGACCCACGGCAGCACGGCCTACCAGGAAGAGATCCGCGTGCCGCTGCAGTTCCACGTGCCGGGTCTTCCGGGGCGGGTGGTCGACGAGGTCGTCACGAACGTCGACGTCCTGCCGACGCTCTTCGACCTCCTGGGGCAGCCCCCCGTGCCCGAGCATCGCGGTCGCAGCCTGGCGCCGCTGCTGGTCGGCAAGCCGGTCGCCTGGGCGCAGCCCTACTACATCGAAAACGGCCACGGCAACCGGCGGCAGAACCGCATCGGGATCATCGACGGCCACGACAAGCTGATCTACCAGCCCAGCAGTGGCGTCTTCATGCGCTTCGATATCGACCGCGACCCGACCGAAGACGACAACCTGTACGACGAGGGCAGCGCGACCGACCGGCGGCTGCGTCGTCACCTGCTGCGCTTCAATCCGCGTCCATTCGCGGGCGAGCTGGCCGATGACGAGGTGCGCGACCTGCTGCTGCGGCGGCTCGGCGAGGTGCCCATCGACCGGGAGAGCGACACCCTGGCGTGGCTGCTCCAGCTGGCCGCCCTGGGCAGTGGCCTCGAGCCCTCGGGCGAGGGCGAGGGCGATGGCGAGGGCGACAACGACGCGCCGCCGGCGGCCACCAGCGCCGAGATGTATCGAGAGGTGGCCGACCGCATGTTCGCGCAGACCGCCAGCGACGGGGTCCGCGCACTCATCGCCCATCACCTCTTCGACAGCGACCGCAAGCACTGGTCGCAGCGCCTGGAGCAGCGGCTGGGGGAGCTGGCCGATACGCCCGGCGAGCTGGACTTCGTGCGCGCGCTGGTGGCGCAGGGGCAGGGTCCCTTCGCGGTGGCCACGGTTGCCGGGCGCATCGCACACTGGGCCCGACGTGGACAGCCCGAGGACTTTCGGCCCTGGTTGCTGTTGACCGAGCGCTGGCCCGCCCAGCGATCTCGCGTGCTCGGCCAGGCGTATCGCACCATGCTCGAGCGACTGCGGGCCGACGCGGTGCCGGCGAATCGAAGGATTCGGAAGGTCCTGCTGGCGGTCGCCGGGCTGCGTCGTGACCGCAGGGGGAGCAAGCTGCATCGGGCGCTCGCGCGGCAGGCCGAGGCTTACCTGCCGCACACCGACATGGCGCTGCGACGTGCGGCGGCCGCAGCGCTGACCACGGTCGGCGACGCCACCAGCCTCCCGCTGCTGCAGCCGGGCCTGGTCGATCCGGAGCAGCGCGTGCGCCAGCGGGTGCTCGCGGCGTTTGCAGCCATCGAAGGCGATGCGGCCGTGCCGCGCATCATCGACCATGGCAAGCGCGACCCGCTGCTGACGATGGACGCCATCAAGCTGCTCGGTGAGCGCAGCACGCCCGCGGCGCTGGGGTACTTGCAGCAGCTTTCAGCCGACCACCCAAACCGTGTGCTGCGCAAGCGCGCAAAGGCGGCGGCCCGCAAGGTGGAGCGACGGCTGAAGCGCGGACGCAAGAAGTAGCGCCGGCTGCGCACGACCTCCGGGGTTGGCGAACGCCGCTGTCCCACGCGGCGGTCGTCGAGGGCGTGGGAGCGGACCCGGTTCCTGAGGGCTCACCGCAGTTGACGGGTGTTGGCGGGTCGTCGCTGCCGTCGCGGCACGCTCGGGTCCCGCCCTTGACATGCACGCGGGTGGATGGAAATGAGGTGTGATGGCAGATGTCGGCTCGTGGACAACCATCCGGACTTTCGGCGGCGACGATGCCCGTTCGCAGGCGGACTTCGCTCGCCACATACTCGAGAACATCGAGATCGAGGCACAGGTGCTCGACACCGAGCCCGCGAGCGGTACAGGCGATCCGACGCTCAGCCCGCCCGGTCAGGCAGAGCTAAGCGTCCGGGCGAGCCAGGTGACCGAGGCGTGCTTCGTCATCGAGTTGCTCCACGTGGGCAACGAGACGGCGCTGGTCATTGACGGCAGGCAACGGTTCCCCTTTGGCCTCGCCTCACTGCTCGTCGCGGGCGGACTGGTTGCTGCGGTGGGCGACTCATTGTCCGATTGGCTGGGTTACACGATCATGGCGGGCGCGTACGTCGCCGGTAGGGTCTTCCGCGTGGTGCATGCCGGCAAGGTGTGTTCAGCGTGTGCTGCAAGGGCGAAGCCCGCAGAGGATGCCTGCTCTGGATGCGGCATGGGGTTCTCCAACCGGAGACCGCCGGCAGCGCGCGAGGCCGCGGCACACGTGCCCCAATAGCGGCCGGTGACCCTGGCGCGGCCGCACCACCAAAGCCCGTGAGCGGAGCGCCGCGCCGCCGTTGAAGCAGAGGGCCACCGTGGTGTCGTTCCAGCAGGCGAAGTCGTGCTCGGCCGCATCGAATACGCCCGCGTGGCAGAAGAAGGTGCCCTGCCATCGACGGTCGCATCCATGGGTGGTGGTACGGAGCCATCTGTGACCGAGTCGGTGGCGTCGCCATCGCCACCGCCTCCGCCACCGCTACCGCCGCCACCATCCGAGCGCGACCCGAGCGGTCCACCGCACCGTCGGCGAGCTGTCCAGGCCCGCCGGCACCGTCACCCGTCGCTGAGCCGTCGCCGGGCGGTTTCCATACGCTTGCCGGGCTGCGGGGGTTCGCTGGTGCCTTCCGCGCAGGCGGCCAGGGTGAACGCCGCGAGCACGGCGAGCGGTCGCGGCCATCGCGCAGCGATGGGGCATCGCGGGCGACTCAGAACTTGCATTCCGCCTGGGGTGCGAACGAGCGGGCTGGCGAGCTCGCCCGCGTGGTCACCGAGCTACTCTGCGAAGCCGCCACCACGACGTCGTGCCTGGTCGCGTCGACGCTCGTCCAGACCTGGCAGCTCACTGTCTTGCTGCAGGTGTTGTCCACGTGGACCACGTGGCGGTAGCCGAGGCCCTCGTAGCGCGCCTCGGCTCGGAGCTTGACGCACTCGCCAGCGATCTCCGGCGGCGCATCGTCCGGGTCCGAAGCCAGCGCGGACGCGCTGACCACGAGCGGCACGAGCACGGCGAGGCCAAGGAGGGCGGCGTTCACACGGTGCATGTAGCTCAGCGTAGGGGCGATGGCGGCCGCGGGCCAGCTGGGCGACTCGCTTCGGGGCCCTTTGGGGCCCACGCTTGTGCGTCAACCCGCGCCCAGACTGCAGCCACTGGCTCCGCGGGGCGGCCAGGCACTCAAGACTAACCCGGAGGCTCCTGCCGTATTCAGACACGCTCGTCCGCAAGTATCCCGATAAAGTTCCGACCACCTGTGTGCCGGGCCCGCGCGTCGAGGCGAGCGCGCATGGTGAGACATGTGCGACGGTGCGCGAAACCCGCTCAGTACGCGTATTTGTCGACTCACCACGACGCTGCGCTGTCGGGTGACGGCATGCGCGTTGTCGGTCGCGCAGATGTGAATTTTGATTCGCATGGCGCATCTCGACGCGCGTGGCCGACCTTGTTGGTTGTTGTTGCTCGTGGTGCTGCGGCACAGTTTTCCGAGTGACGGCGTCAGAGATGTCGAGGGAGAGCGCAATGATGTTTCGAGTGAGCAGGGCGATGTTGGTTTCCGTGGCGTGCGCCATCTCGGCAGTGACGGCGGCGTGCGGTTCGGGCTCCGAGGGGAGCGACGACGGGGGTGCGCCGCAGGAGGCAGCCGAGGCGAGTGGCCTTCCAGAGTGCGACGGAAGCGCAGCGGACGCACAGGGCTGCGTGGACGAGTGGGACGCGCGTCTGTGCGCGGTCGATACCGGGTATCCCGGCGACGAGCTCGCACTGTGTGGCCCCGAACACGGCGATGGGTTCCTGTTCCACTACGGCCCGAGTGACTACGAGGACGAGGACGAGGTGGCCAAGTACTTGCTCGAGGGCGGCGGCGAGGACGAGAACTGCGTCTACGTTCGCACCCCGAACGTGGAGACTGTCTTCGCGAACGAATTCCACGGTCGCATGCGACCTGGCTCCCACCATCTGATCGTGACGATCACGCCCGAGTCGGAGGACCTCGTCTTCAACACGCCGGTGCCATGCAACCAGGCGGGCGGGGTCCTCGATCGCTGGCTGGTCGGCTCCCAGGATCCGCAGATCGATGTCTCCGTGACCGGGTCGAACAAGATCGGCGGCCCGGCCCCGGGGGACGCCGAGTACGGAGGCGCGATCAAGATCCCGCCCAACGCGATTCTCCGGCTCGACATGCACTACATCAACAGCACCGACCGGGAGATCCTGCGGGAAGCCTGGGTCTGGCTGGAACGCGTCCCGGAGGATGAGGTCGAGGTGGAGGTGGACCTGATCTCGTGGATCCAGGGCTCCATCGACGTGCCGCCCCAGTCGACCGGGGTCACGACGTCGATGGCGCGCTGCAGGGTTCCGGCGGACCGCAACCTGGCGCTCGTGACGGGACACTTCCACGAAAACGGCACGCGCTTCACGGTGTGGCACGAGGCGCAGGGGCAAGAGCCGGCCAAGATCTACGAGACCTTCGACTGGGAGAATCCCGGCAACGGCTTCTTCAACGGCCGTGAGGTGAACCCGCCGATGGGTGACGTCGGGGCCACCTGGGGCGCGCACAGCGGATACGTCGAGCTCAAGGAGGGTGACTACGTCAACTTCCAGTGCGAGTTCGACAACCCGACAGACGTGAGCGTGGCCTTCGGCGACACCGGCAAGGATCAGATGTGCAACGTCTTCGGGTTCTACTACCCGTCCGATGGCGGCACGTGGGACTGCAGTTGCGCGGGGCCCCTCTGCCTCACGGGCCTCTCGTTCTGAGTGGCTGTCGTGCCCGAGCCGGCGCCCTGAAGGCGCCGACGTTCCAGCAGAACGCACCCGGCCCTGGGCAGCACCCCCGAGCTGTCTGCGGTGACGCGCGGCGCACCTCAGTATGCGGATGAGCGCGGCTGGCGCGGTCAACGCCCGCTGATATGCTCCGCGCGCATGTCGACGCTCACGCCGCGGATCGGGACCCTCGTGCGCAGAAGTGCCCAGGCGGCTGCCAGCCTGGTGGCGGCCTGCGTCGTCGCATGTTCCACGAGCAGCCTGCCGGTCGATAGCGATGGTCTGCCGGGCTACGGTATCTGCGGCAACGGGATCGTGGAGCGCGGCGAGGCGTGCGATGTGCACACAAACGGTTGCTGCAACGCCGACTGCAGCGGGGCGATCGGCGCCGACATCGTGTGTCGCGAGGCCTCCGGTTCCTGCGATTTCGCCGAGTCGTGCGATGGCTCGTCGGTTGACTGTCCCGAGGACGCGCAGCCGCGCTGCGACGTGCAGGACCTGGGCGTGGTCGTGTCGCGGACGCTGGAGGGCACGACCCGGGGTCGCTGCGCGGTGCTCACACCGACGTGCTCACCGTCGGCGGCCACCGAGGTGAGCTACGCCTTTTCGGCCCCCCGCGACGGCTACTACCGATTCGACACCTTCGGGTCCGAGTACGACACGATCCTGTATGTCGTGGAAGGAAGCGCGTGCAACGGGCAGGAGCTGGCGTGCAACGACGATGACCCGAAGGGGAGCGACTTCACCTCGGCCATCGACATGCCGCTGTTCGAGGGCCAGGTCGTGCAGGTGGTGGTCGATGGCTACGACATGAGCGACGGCCCGTTCGTGCTGAACGTCCACACGCAGGCCGAGCCAGTCGCCGGCCCCTGCTGCTTTGCGAGCCCGTTTGCGAGCTGCAACGAACCGCGAATCTCAGACTGCGTGTGTGCCGAGTCGCCGCGGTGCTGCTCGGAGCTCTGGGATGAGTCGTGCGTACAGCTCGTGAATGACCTCGGCTGCGGGCGGTGCGGCCGGCAGCACCCGCCGCCGCCGCCGCCACGGCCACCGTCCATGCCCCCGGACTACAACTGCTGCGAGCAGCACCCGTCCCCGGGCTGCAGCGATCCGGCCATCAATCAGTGCGTGTGTGAGGCGGACCCGTACTGTTGCTCGGGGCAGTGGGACGATGCGTGTACCGACCAGGCGAGGCGCGGGTGCGACGCGTGCGACTGGCTGGACCCGCCGCCGCTTCCGGAGGAGGGCAGCTGTTGCGAGGCCCACGAGACGGCCGGTTGCGAGGAGCCGCTAACCGCCCAGTGCGTGTGCTGGGGAGACAGCTACTGCTGCAACAACGGGTGGGACGACATCTGCGTTGACGAGGTTCAGCACTGGGGCTGCGGCGTCTGCCCCGAGCCGCCGCGGCCGCTGCCCGCTCCCCCCGGGGCGTGCTGCGCGGAGCAGTGGTCGCCGAGCTGCATGGACGAGGCGGTCTCGGCGTGCGTGTGCGAAGCCGACCCATTCTGCTGCCAGCACCGCTGGGATGATCGCTGCGTGGCCCAGGTGGACAACCTGGGATGCGGCACCTGCGGCGGGCAGCCGGCGTCCTGTTGCCAGGCGAGCGTGGTCGCCGGCTGCGACGACCCGTTCATCCAGGCATGCGTCTGCGATCTGGATGGGCCATGCTGCCTCGAGCAGTGGAGTGAGATCTGCGTCCAGCACGTGGAGGAGCTTGGTTGTGGCACCTGTAACTAGGGTTCGGTTGGTCGTCGGCCTGGGCTGGCTGCTGGTGCTGGCACTGTCGCTGCCCGCTTGCTCCAACGCCGGGCAGGGCGAGTCGGGTGCGATGGGCCCGGGCTGGGACGATGACAACGGCGTCGGCGCGGCCGGCACCGGGGCGCTGGCGAAGGATGCGCTCGGTGGCGATGGCGACGGGTCCGGAGGCGGAGTCTCGGGAGTCGTGATGCCTCCCGAGGAAGCCATCCCGTTCATCGCGGTCGACGGCGGGTTCTACCACACCTGCGCGGTCCGGCAGTTTGGCGGCATGGTGGTGTGCTGGGGCGCCGACGACCTGGGCGCTGCGACGCCGCCCCAGGGCGTGGCGCTCTCGTCGCTCAGCAGTGCCGGGCTGCTCAACTGCGGCGTGGAGACCGCGACGGGCAGGGCGCACTGCTGGGGTGACGACACCGGCGCAACGACGAGCCCTCCCGGCGACTTCTTCACGAGCGTGGCTGTCGGCAACACGCACGCGTGTGCGATTCGTGGTGATGACAGCACGGTGGACTGTTGGGGGATGGGCTTTCGTGGGCAGGGGGACGCGCCCGCGGGCGTCGCGTTCTCCTCACTGAGCGCCGGCCGGTTCCACACGTGCGGCATTCGCCTGGCGGACCGGCAAGTCAGGTGCTGGGGACCGACCGCGCCCGGGTACAACCACGGGCAGTCCGATCCCCCCCAGGGCGTGGCCTTCTCGATGATCAGCACGGTGGGCGACACGGGGACCGCGCACACGTGCGGGATCCGGGAAGCCGACGCGAACGTCGAGTGCTGGGGTCGCAACCACCGCGGGCAGCTCGACGCGCCCGCGGGCGTCGCCTTCAGCCACGTGACCACGGGGACCGTGCACACGTGCGGGGTGCGGGCGGCGGACAAGCAGGTGCAATGCTGGGGCGCGGGCGGCCCCGACGATCTATTCGATGGCAGCAACCACTTCGGGCAGTCGGCGCCGCCGATCGACGTGGAGTTTGTGAGTGTCGGCGCCGGCTCGAGGCACACCTGCGGCGTGCAAGCGTCCGGCGGCCTGGTCCAGTGCTGGGGCGAAGCCGCGTGGGGTAAGACCAACTCACCCGACGGCACGTGACGGGCGACGCGAACCCGGTCGCGGACCCGGACCCGGACGCGGTCTCGGTCTCGGACGCGACCTTCATCAGCGTTGGCGCCGAGGAGACGCTCCAGGGGCTCGAGTACCCCAGCCTCCAGATGCGCGACGTTGCGTTGCAACTCGGTTCGCGGCAAGATCGGAAGATGGCGGTCAATTGGAGTCTAGAGCTCGGTACGATTGAGGACGGAAGGCGCTTCATCAGGCAACGCGCCGCCGCGATGTCTCCCGAGGATGGTCTCACTGCATTGGAAGAGTTGAGGCGTGTCCACTACGACGACCCCGAAGATCCCCCACGACTTGAAAGAGTTTTTGTTCTGTTTGCTGGACCACGACGTGAGGTTTGTGGTCGCGGGGGCCTACGTACTGGCGACTCTGGGTAGGCCGCGCTACTCGGAAGACCTCGACGTGTTGGTTGAGCCCAACACCGACAACGGGACCCGCCTCGGTGAGGCACTGCGGAGTTTCGGCGGGTTCGGAGAGCTTGCTGACGCTGCCGCCCAGCACTTTTCTGAGCCCGAGCGCATGGCCACCCTGGGTCGGCCACCCCTGGCGATCGATATTCTCAGCAGTCTGACCGGACTGACGTTCGCCGAGGCCTGGACAGGACGAGCCGAGGTCAGCATCGACGGCCGCCCCGTCCCCTTTCTTGGCAAGGCCGAGTTCGTGAAGACCAAGAGGGCGACGGGCCGGACGAAGGACAGACTCGACCTGGAGCTGCTTCGAGAGGCTGGCCTGCTCGAGGAGCCCGAGGAAACTTGACCGATCCGCTGGTCGAGATCGACGGGCGGCCTTGCGTTGAGGCAGCGGTGCAGCGCGGCCATCGTGAGCTGGTGAGCCGCACCCTTTCATTGCTCGTGTGTTTGACGGGCTGCAGTCCTGATGCCCCGGCGACCGAGCTGCCGCCTTCGCAGCCGTCGGCGGAGGAGGCCGGACAGCCCGTGCTGCCTCCGCAGGCCGAAGCTCCCGCCGCTCCGGCCTCGCCGCAGCCGCGCGTCACCAAAGAAGGCGGCATCCTGCGGGTCAGTCCGCACGCCGCGGACTGCCCTTCGATTCGGCTGCACCTCGTCCGCGCATCACTCGAGATGAGGCGGTGCAAGGGCCGGCGGTGGGCCCGGCAGGTCCAGACGCTTCGAGAGTTGCTGCTGGCAGCGCAGAAGCACCGCGGATCGGACTGGGCGCTGAAGAGGCTCACGATGGGAGCCGACCGCTACGCCTACCCGGGCCTATCCGAACGGCTGGTGGCGGTGACGAAGAAGCGGCGCCACCGCGGGGGGAAGGTGACCCCCAAGGACCTCAACGACCTCGTTCTTCAAGTCGCCAACGAGCAGCGCCTGTACGGCGAGGTGATCGAGATCATGGCGGCGGTCGGTCTGTCGCCCACGATGAAGTGGGTCGAGAAGTGCAACCGCGCGGGCTGCGCACAAGCCCGCTACGAGCTCACCCCGATCGCAGCGGCGGGCACCCGACCGTAACGGCAAGAGTCACCCCACCGCGCAAATGTCGCGCGGCTCCGGCCGTGCCCTACCCAACCGGGTAGTCATCCAAGCTCGCCGATCCACCTTGGCAATTGTCGGTCGAAGCTGACGACGGTCGATGACCGTCAGTGACCGTCAGTGATCGGTGCAGATGCCGCGCCGAGGGCGCAAGTCGCAGGGTGCGATCGCCGCGCGCGGCGAGGAATGCAGACGTTGCTGCTGGCACGACGGTTGCAATGGTCGAGGTCTGAACGCCGACCTCGATCGCACCTACGCACTGATATGGATGGCCCAGCAAGAGAGGCGATTGCCATCGCCGCAGAAGCATCGCTCGGTAGCTTCGGCATCAAGGAAGCACAGCGCTTGCTTCGTCTCGAGATGGTACGGCTCGCCGTTGCACGCGAAGGCAGCATCCGCAGGGCAGCGGTGGTGCTAGGAATCGACCGCAAGCACGTAAGGGAGCTCGCGCGCAACGCCGCCCCACCAACATCCGTCGCGTCTGATGAAGTTGGGCACTAGGGGGGCATTTTGCCCATGGGACAAAACCCCCATCTTGCTGTCCTAGCTACCCGCCACCAGTATCGCCGTGAACCGGGAGATGTGGATAGACATCAGCGACTGCACCTTCCGAATGCACCAACCCCGGTGGCTCGATGTCACCAACAGAAAGCGATACCCATGTCACACAAGAGTACGAAACAAACTGCAGTGCGATCACTTTGCGGCGCAGGCGTGCTCGCCGCGGGCGCATTCGTCGCGGCGGCGAACGGCGTCGATGCCAGCGCGTGCTGTGTCGGAGACTTCGAGAGGAGTGCCAACTCCTTCTGCGGCTGCAGTGTTGAGGGCGCCCCCGCCGAGACCGGCGTAGTCAACCTCGTCGCATCGAACCGCATGAGGATCGCCAGCACGGACAACGTACCGAATGGTGTTACGTGGTTCGGGCGCGCGCACAGGCTCGGCGGGGGCGAATGCCTCTCGCCCGAGACGGAGGGCTCGACGATCACCCACACCTGCCCATGGAACATCTACAACTATCGAGTCGAAGGCCGTACCAACTTCTAATGGTTCGCCGTCCGGAGACCGTAGTCATGCGACACGCTGTCATTGCAGCTACCGTAGTCCTGCTCGCGTGCGAGACACCACCCCCCCTTGCACCGAGCAGCGACGAAGGCGCGGTTGTCGGTGCGTACCGGCGTGCGCGTTGGCGCCTTGCGCCATCGGAGCTTGGACGGACGCGGCTCTGGTTCTCACATATCGTGCTCACCCACGATCGCACCGAGCCCGTGCCGTCCTTCGCGCCCACACTGGTCGCGAGGGACGGCCGGAGCCCACAGCGAGCTCGACAAGTCGCGCGCGAAGTCTTCCGATCGGGGCTCGCCTTCGAGGTTGCAGCGCGCGGCTACTCCGATCATCTCGAGAGCCGTACCCGAGGGGGCGCGATGGGAGGCTGGCGCGCGGCGGCCCTGCCACCGCAGTATCTCGATGCACTGTCGGCGCTCGAGTCGGGGGAGACGTCACGCCCCTTCGAGACGAGCATGGGCGTCCACATCGTGCGACGTGAGGCGCCGCCAAAGCCGCAACGCTTGTCCGCCGATGTCATTCTGATCGGGTTCGCCGGAGCGTACGACGAGCACTTTCGCCTCGATCGCGAGGTTAGCCGCACACGCCGGGATGCATGGTTGCTCGCGCATCGCCTGACCACGGAGCTTCAGCGAGATCCGGAGTCCTTCGCCCGCCTCCGCGAAACGACCACCGACCACGAGGACCACGTTCAGCATCCGGTGATGACTGTTCACTCGCGTGACACCGGCTTGATTCCCCACGCGATAGCCCAGCTTGCGGTTGGTGGGGTCTCGCAACCGATCGCGACGGAGTTTGGGATCTATCTCTTGCGGCGGACGCCGCTAGCGTCCGAAACGGAGCGGACCTATGGCGCAAGCTTCGTGCGCATCCCTTACTCCAGGCATGCATCGAGTGGGCCCCCCTCATCGCGGCATGCCGCTGGTCAAACCGCGGCCCGCCTGGCGGCTCAGGTCGCAAACGATCCGAACAAGCTTGCGGACATCCAGTCTGCTCGGTGCTGCACGTTCACGGAGGTGTGGACGACCGATCGGGACGCGCCCGCGCTGGTAGAACGTATTGCGAGGCTTGCCGTCGGAGAAACAGCCCGACAACCCGTCGAGGCCCGTGGCGCCTATTGGATCGTCCGAAGGATAGAAACCACTGACGCGATCGATCCGCGAGATGCGCCGTTCGGCGTTGAACTTGTCGAGCCGGCACATGCGGACCTCGGCAGTGTCGCGTCGATGGTTCACGGCCCCGTGCTGGCGGTTCAGATAGGAGCCTTCTGGCTGGGCGTCCGGCACTCGCTGGCGCTTGCGGACGCCCAGGCCGCCCGACTGGACTCGGCCTTCAGCGAGCTCGCGCTGTCGCTGCCAACCATGCAGGACACGCAGCGCCCTGGCGCCGTGACGGCGGCGATGGTCGAGGCGAGGCGAACGCTGACGGCCGAGCAGCACGCCCGGTTCATCGCCGAGGCGACCGCGCTCGCCGATGACGCGCTCATGGCGACCTTCTGACACCTCGACGCCATGACGCTGATCCAGACGCTCCTCGAGTACCAAGTCGCGTTCCTGGCGTTCCGCGGATTGCCGTTCCTGGCATACCTGGCGGTGACCGGTGCCCGCGGCCTCGTAGTCGGTGCCACGCTGCTGGCCGGACTGTGTGGGTTGTTGGCCGGCCATGCCTCGCCAGGAGTTGGGCGGCTCATCGACCTGTTGGCGAGCTATGCCTACCTCGTCGCAGCCACCTGTGTACTGCTGAAACTCAGGTCGCAGCTCCCCGCAGGGACGCGTGGCAAGGCGATGGCAGCGGGGCTGGTGGTAACGCTGTTCGGAGCGGTGCCTGTGGTCGCGCTGCGTTGGCTGGAGTCGGGCAGCTATCTGCCGCTGCTCGCATGGTTCGTTGGCTTGTCCGCATACAGTTTGATCGCGGAAGAGTTCCGCAGTGGAGAGCACGTACGCTTCGGCGGCGCGATGACGTTTTTGCTGGTCAACCCGGCGCTCGTCTACGCCGATCGGGGCAAGGTGATTGGCGGGCCGGCCTGGCGCCTGTCGGGCGGCGCGCGCCTGGGCGAGGGCTTGCTGCTGGTGGGCGCGGCGGTGCACCTGATGCCCCTGGCATCGCAGCAGCTCCTATTCGCCGTCCAGGGGCCGGCGCCCACACCGGTCGGACACGCGTTTGGCGCAATGGTCGGGTTCGTCATGCTCTACATGCAACACGTCGGGCTAGCCTCCTTCCAGATTGGAGGCATGGAGCTCCTCGGGTACGAGGTGCCGGAGCAGTACCGGCGGCCGTACCTCGCAAGGAACCCATCGGACTTCTGGCGCAGATGGAACACCTACGTCGGTGGTTGGCTCCGGAGATACGTTTTCGAGCCATGCATTCGGGCGCTGCGACACCGTGTGCCGTCCCGGAAGTTGCGCGCGGCTGTTGCGTGCATGGTCACCTTCGCCGTCGCCGGGCTTCTGCACGACGCGGGTCGACTCGAAAGCGAGGTCGGCCTGTCCGAGACGCGTTTCTTCCTGTTCTGTGGCGCGATGCTGCTCGCGTGGGCCGGGCTCCAGTCCGCCCTTCGGCGTGGACGGATCGGCCGCACGCTGCCGCACTGGTTTGCGGCGGCTTCGACCCGAGGCCTGGCGGCGGTGACGATGGTTGGTACCGCATGGTTCCGAACACAGTGGTAGCCGTCCGATGACAGCGCATTTCCATCGGAGCCCTCGATCGAGACAACCCCGCATCCTTGCAGGCGCTGCGGCGATGTTCTTCGTTGTCGCATCCCTCGCGACGGGTGCGGGCCGCTCCCATAGCGTGGTCGACCATGCACCGACTCCCGGCCTCGCCGCCGCCGTCGTGGATGCTCCCAGCGTGGCAGCCGGGACCGAGCGTGCGCACTCCGCAGCTACCGCATCACGTGCGGCCGCGGTGGGTGGCGCGCCGTCCGAACGGTTCGAGCGCCGTACAGAACGCGTTCTTGAGCATACCTTCACGCTGGGCACGGCAGGGGCGGGCGCACCCGAGCCCCCTCCGAGGCCCACGTTGGTGCAAGGGCGAACTAGCGTCTCCGACAAGCGATGGCGCACGGAGCGACCGAACGCCGACTGGACCTCGGCGGTGTCGGAATACGTGGACACCGCTTTCGCTGACCTGGACGTGTCCGGGCGACGTCACGTCGACTGTCGAGAAACGGTCTGCAAGGTCGAGTTCGAGTTCGAGACGATCGAGCACGCGGAGCGTTTCCGTGATGCCGACGGGGGCCTCGAAGGCACCGAGCTCGAGTTGTTGCGACGAGGCACTGGCATCGGCGTCATCGCGTACGTGCCAAGGTCCGCGCAAACGCAGTAGCAGCTAACAGGCCCTCGGGTCACGTGTGCGACCGCCGCGGTGGTATCCTGGCGCCGTGGTGTACGTTTTCGGGGAGTTTGAGCTCGATCTGTCGACCTATGGGCTCGTCCGCGACGGCCAGCGCGTTGCGCTTCAGCGCAAGCCCTTCGACGTGCTCTGCACACTCATCGAGCGCCGCGACAGCGTCGTGACGCGGGAAGAGATCCTGCAGGCGTGCTGGCCCGATGAGCACGTGGAGGACTGGGCGCTGACCTGGTCGATCCGACAGGCCCGCAAGGCCCTCGGCAAGGGCCACATCCAGACGGTGCGGGGCCGCGGCTACCGCTTCGTCACACCAGTAGAGACGCGCGCTTCGGGAGGCGAGCAGACTGCGGCGGAGCCGGCGCCCTCCACGGCCGTACCCGCGGTGACCGGGGGGGTGACCGGCGTGGCCGCCGCATCCCTCTGCCCTTCGTCGGGCGCGAGGGTCCCCTCACTACTTTGACCGGGGCCCTGGAGGCGGCGCGCGCCGGTACGGGTGGTTGTGTGCTCATCCACGGCGAGGCCGGCATCGGCAAGAGCCGGCTGGCGGCCGAGCTCGCCGCGCGCGCCGACGGAGTCGAAGTGCTTCGTGGGGCCTGTCACGAAGGCGACCTCGCGCCGGCGCTCTTCCCATGGCTGCAGGTACTGCGTGGCATGGCAGCGGAGCGACCGGCCCCGGTTCCTCATCTGGCCGTTGAACGCGCGCCTCTTCAGCCTCTCGGGACCCGACGATGTGCAGGCGCAGCTCGCCGTCTGCGATGAGCTTGAGACGTTGGCGCTGGAGCTGGACCGGCCCCTGGACGCCTACACCGCGAGCATGGCCCGCTACTTGACGCAGCTGACCGTGGGCGACGCCGAGGGCATGCGCCGCTCGCTCGATCGGATGGCTGCCGCGGGGCGCGCCAGCGGGGCCGCAGAGAGTGTGCTGCTCCACGAACGTCTGCTCGCCAATGGTCTGTTGCACCAGGGTCGCTTCGCGGAAGCCGAGGCGGCCTATGGCGCGTGGCTGCGGCAGGGACGGCGGCGCGGCTTGAACTACGCGGGCTATTTCAACAGGATGAGCATGGCCGTGCTGATCCGCTGGCGCGACGGCGAGCGAGGACTGCGCGCGCTGCCACCCCGCCCGGTCAGGGGAAACTTCGGCGAGATGCCGGTCGTGCGGGCGCGGATCACGGGCGCCGCCTTCGCGGCCGGGGATCACGACAAGGCGGCGCACCTGCTCGAGCTGCTCTCGGTGCACGACTTCGAGGACGTCTCCAAGGACTCCGAGTTGCTGCACGCGCTCGTCGGTGCCTCCGAGGTGGCGGCGGGGCTCGGGGACCGCAGGTGTTGCCAGCGCCTGTACGCGCTGCTCGAGCCCTACGAAAAGCTCCGCGCGGTCAGCTCGACCACCCTCTCGTTCGGTGTCGTGGCCCACTACCTGGGCTTGCTCGCCGCTGCACTCGGACAGGGGGATAGGGCGCAGCGTCATCTGAGCTGGGCGGTGGAGGAGGAGCGGCGCCTCGGGCACACGGCCCGGGAGGTGCTCTCCCAGAGCGCCCTGCTGCAGACGCTATCGCGGCAGGGCGCCGAGCCGGAGGCGATCGCCGAGCTGCGCGCACACGTCGAGACCCGCGCACGCCGCCTGGGGATGACCTCGGTGCTCGACTCACTCGGGTAGACCGAAGCGCTCGAAGCGCGAGCGAGGGCTCCTCGAGCAGCGGCACGAGGCTTCGCCCGAAGTGGGTGTGGCTCGTCTCGACTTCGCCGAGGTCGAGCAGCGTGCCCGTCAGGTCGACGAGCTCCACCATGCCCTGGGTGATGCCCTGAAACAGGGCGTCCAATTGCTCATTGTGGATCTGCACAAATCCCGGCAAGGCCCGCCGACCCTTGGGCGACAGGCGAAGCTCATAGGACCGGCCGTCGTCAGGGGGCGCCTGCCGGATGACCCACCGGGTGATCGGTACTTTCCAGGCCCTGCAGCATCGGGCGGCGGACCTGTTCATGGAGCTGCAGCTGTGCCGTACCGTGGTCATGGTGGCCGCACGGCAACTCGATGACAACGACATGGCTGCACCCCAGGGGGCATCGGCAGCCAAGGCACGCTGCAGTGACTTCGTGGTAAAGATGATGAACGAGGCCCTCCAAATGCACGGCGGCATCGGCATAACACACGAACATGACATCGGCTTCTTCATGAAGCGCGCCAGGGTCTGCCAACTAACCTTTGGCGATTCGGCGTTCCACAAGGACCGCTGGGCCACCCTCAACGGCTACTAGCCCGCACAACGCGCCTTTCACCCACAGCCGGCGCCGCGCCGCGCCGCCCCATCCCACGTGGAACCAACATGCAGGCATGTATCAGCGGAACCGGGCTCTACACGCCCGAACAGAGCATCTCCAACGCCGAGCTGGTCGAGGCGTTCAACGAGTATGTGAAGCGCTACAATGCGCGCAACGCGGACGCCATCGCCTCCGGAGCCATGTCGGCGCGGGAGCCCTCCTCGGCCGAGTTCATCGAGAAGGCATCTGGCATCAAGTCGCGCTACGTGATGGACAGGGAAGGCGTGCTCGATCCGGAACGCATGCGACCGAATCTGCCAGCGAGGGGCGACGACGAGCTGTCCGTGCAGGCCGAGATCGGAGTCAAGGCCGCAGTCCAGGCCCTCGAGCGGGCCGGCCGCCGCGCCGACGAGGTGGATGCGGTCCTGGTGGCCTGCTCCAACATGCAGAGGGCGTACCCGGCCATTGCGATCGAGATCCAGGCCGCGCTCGGATGCGGGGGATACGCATACGACATGAACGTCGCCTGCTCATCTGCGACCTTCGGTCTCAAGACCGCCGCCGATGCCGTCTGCAGCGGAACCAACCGATGCGTGCTCGTGGTCAGCCCCGAGATCACGTCTGCGCACCTCGACTTCTGCGACCGCGACAGCCACTTCATCTTCGGCGATGTGGCCACGGCCGTGGTGGTCGAGCCCCTCGAGGGATGCAAGTCCGTCGCCCCCTTCGAGATCGTCGACTGCGAATTGTGGACCAAGTTCTCGAGCAACATCCGCAACAACGCGGGCTTCCTCAATCGCACAGAGGACCGCGGCGCCGGGCCCAACGACCACTCGCTGCTCTTCAACCAGCGTGGACGCAAGGTATTCAAGGAGGTCGTGCCGGCGGTCGTCGAGCTGATCAACGGGCAGCTGTCGCGGTGCGATCTCAGTGCCAGTCAGATGCGGCGCCTCTGGTTGCACCAGGCCAACATCCACATGAACGAGCATGTCGTGCACAAACTGTTGGGCGACGACGTGGCCGCCGATCGCGCGCCGGTCATCCTGGACGAGTACGCCAACACGGCCTCGGCCGGAACCATGGTCGCGTTCCACCGCCACCACATGGACCTCGCCCCCGGTGACCTCGGCCTCATCTGCTCCTTCGGCGCCGGCTACTCCATCGGCAGCCTCGTGGTACGACGCGCCTAGCCGCATGCCCAGGCGGGGGCGCGACGTACTGCATCGTCAAGTGGCGCGCTATTTCGCGGCCGCCTGCAACTCGACGGCCTTCAGCAGAACGCCCATCGGCAGGTTGTAGTCGACCACAGTGGTCGAAGGCATCCGCCACATCCATCACGTAGAAGCAGTCGAAGGCCGGCTCAGCGGCCACCTCATGCGCGTCGAGCGCGAAGGTCCCATCGGCCAGCACCTCGGTCGCATCGAGGTTGACCTCGCACTCGTTGGGTGTGGCGTCCGGGCGGCATGCCCACGTGGCCGGGTCGGCGCAGTCCAACGGCGCATCGACACCGACGTCGGTGTAGCCCGAGCGATCGAAGCTGACGTCGTCACCGCCCAAGTCCGCCTGGGCCTCCTGCAGTGCCTCGATGCCTCCCTTCTCTAGCCGCGCCCTGAATTTGTAGATGGTCTTGCGGCTCACCCCGTACTCACGCGCAAGGTCCGTGACCCGCTCACCGCGTTGCAAACGACTCAGTAACTCGTGGCGGAGCGCTGCGGCCGGGGGGAAAGCGAAGCCCGTAGTGGGCTGCGACAGCCGCGGCGTCGTCGCGCGACAGTTGCAACAGCAGCTCCGGCTCCGGGAGGTCGTCGTCGTGCCGGGCCGTCACGAGGTGGCAGACGAGCTCCACGTCGTAGGCTTGCAGCAGTGGGCGCAGCAGCTGGGCCGCGAGGTGACTGTAACCGTCGTCGACCTGGTGGAAGTACTCGATACGATGCGGCGCCCCGCCGCGGTGGCGCTTGGCCTCGGTTCGCTTCCGCCTTTGGGCTGTTTCGGTTGGCGTTAGCTGTCGGTGCCGGCGGCGTAGGCGGCCGACGGTTGTGCTCCATTCGCATGGGGTTGCTGGCCAGGGTGGACTCCTGCGGTGGATCCGCTGAAGGCCGAAAGCATCGCGTCTCACCGTCGGTGCAGCCCAGGCGAGCGTTTGCTGCAGGCGCTCGGCGCGATGAACGATGGCTTTGCGCTCAAGCGCGCTAACCTGCAGCGTTTGCATCCCGACGACACGGCGGAGCAGATTGACGCCGGGCTAGGCACCTGGATGGCCGGTGGCTGACAGCCTACCTCTGGCCGCACTGCGGCATGCCGATGATGCCTTGAGGTCCCTGGGGCGTGCGTTTGCCCTCGTCGGCGGACTTGCCGTATCGGTGCGTTCGGAGGTCCGCTTCACGCGAGACGTCGACTTGGCCGTGGTCGTTGGAGAAGATGATGACGCCGAGCAGCTTGTGTTTGCGCTAGGCGAGTCGAGCTATGAAGTCCTGGCCACTGTGGAACAGGAGGGTACCGGGCGTCTGGCGACGGCGCGGCTGCGGGGCCCCAATGCGGTAGTCGTCGATTTGCTCCTTGCCTCGAGCGGCATCGAAGCAGAAGTCGTCGAGCACGCGGAGAGGGTGGCCGTACTGCCTGGCCTCGTGCTGCCTGTCGCGCGAGTGGAGGAACTGCTCGCGTTGAAGGTGCTCACCTCTGCGGAGGACCGACCTCAGGACGTGATGGACTTCAGGAATCTCGTGCAGTTCAACCCGGCCTACGACGAAGCAGCAGTCCTCCAAGCCCTCGGGCTGATCGAGGCGCGCGGCTACCACCGGGACCAGGGGCTGCAGGAAAAGTACCGCCGGATGCGCAGCCGCGTGGTTCCGTAGACGCCTGCGACACCAATTCGCCACTAGAAAAGAAAGAGCCGCAGCCAGGGGCAGGCTGCGCCTCGGAGCGTGCCCACGTAGACGATTTTGTAACTGCGCTGGGCGAGATGGTGATCGCGGTCTGAGCCTGGGCTAGACGCCGCCCACTTCAACCAGCCATCGTGCGAGCCGGCTCTTGCAGGTAGGCACACTCGCGGGTACCAAAGGGGGGCCGCCGTCACAGGGCTTGGACGCGGGCACGCCAGAGGCAGGAGTAGGCATGAAGTCGCAAGTGGTCGTTTGGACGGTCCTCGCTTTCGCAGTGAGCGCCTGCGGCAACGACACCGACGACACCGACGGCGCGGGTGGCCAGCCGCCGCTGTCCGGCGGTGGCGGGATGCAGATGGGCGGAAGCACCGGCACCGGTGGAGGCCCCGGCAGCACCGGTGCGGGAGACGGCACCGGCACGGGCGGCACGGGCGGCGGCGTCACGGACGTGACCGTGCCGACCGCCGGCGAGTACTGCACCTCGGGCTACTACCCGGGCATGTACGAGGGCGCCTTCATGGGCCCAGCCCTACCGGAACCGTTCCCGATCGCCGGGCCGTTCAACATCGAGCTCGAGCCGGTCGATGCGGGCGCCTGCGCCGCCGACGAGGAGTTCTGCTTTTCGACCATTGCGGAAGGTTCGGTCCTGTCCATCAGCTACGCGGGCGTCATCACCGTGGACGCGATGTTGCAGGGCGGCGTGAACTGCGAGACAGGCGTGTTCACGGCCAGCTCGAGCACGAGCGAGTGCTCGGCGCTCGTGGCGGGCCTACCCTCGGGCTGTTCGATCGAGATGCAAGGCATGATGGACCCGGTCACCAAGACCGTCACGGGGACCTTCGAACTGCCCAACGACTTCGGTGTTTCCACAGGCACGTTCAGCGTGACGCTCGAACCGTAGTGCCCGCCCGACGGCGGGATCTTCTCTCCCGCGCCACCCGGCCAGGGTGGTGGCCCCCCACTCTTACGAGGTCGACGGTGGCCCGGAGATCATGGTCGATGTCGGCCCCGACTCTGACTGCGTTCAACGCGGCGCCCACGGCGTGACCGGCCCGACCCAGTGCCCGGGTCACCGACGCCGCCCGAAGCAGCAGGGCATCGCGCGACGCGGGAGACCTCAGCAGGTCCAGGACGCAGCCCTCGTGCCTACGATGTCAGCGCCCGAGACCTCGCCGTTGCCATAGCAGTGGGCGCCATTGCCATGCGTGTTGACGAGCGTGTCGATGTGGTTGGTTGCGCGGGTTGCGTCGCACATGGTTGACGAGCATCCCGCGGGTCAGCGCCCGGTCGAAGAGCGTGTCGATGAGCAGCGCCTGGTCGCCGTCCGTGATCCCGTCACGCAAGCTTCAGAACTGAACGTCGTCGCCGTTGCCCGTCCAGCGCGCTCGACGCATCTCTAGCGTCCAGGTGTCGATGTCGTCCCAGCGCGCAACAGCCGCGACGTCCGCACGCGAGCCGGTGGGCAGGCGGTTGTAGAGTCCCGGGAAGCCGTCGTCCGCAGCCCACGCGAGGGCCCCGTCGAAGGGCACCGCGTCCCACACCCATACCGGACCGGCAAGCGCCCCGCCGCCGGGCATCGCAGTGGCGGGCATGTACGCGGGCATGTCCGACGCACCCGGCTCCCAGTAGGAACTCATTCCGTAGTCCGAGTTGCGTCCATTGTTTGGAGTGCCGGCGTAGGTGCCGTCGTCCCACCACTTGTCGTCCGCGGTGAATGCCGGCCCGTTGCGCGCCGCCTTCCAGTGCCAGACGTCCCACACCTTGTCGGTGGGCGCAGCCATGGTGCCGCCGTGGCAAGCCGACACGCAACCGCCCGCGGCGAAGCCGTCGTCGTCGATGGGAAACGCGAAGAAAGCGCGGTCCTCGTTCGCCGTCCGCGTCCACGCGGCGCCATCATAGGTGTAGGTCTTGCGCGCGGCGCTCTTGCCGATGGTCGCGCCGTCCCCGGTGGTCTCGGTCCACTGCGCAAAGAAGTAGATGTACTCGTCGTCGTACAGGCAACGGAGCGTGGCGCCGGCAATGCCGTTGTTTCCGGAGCCCACATCGAACGTCAGGTCGCTCTCGAGCGCACCCCACTCGTCGGTGCCGTCGACACCGTCGAGCCTGGGCGGAGCTGCGGGGCGCGTGCAGACCACGGTGCTGCCATCGGGTGCGTCCCCGTCGAAGTCGAGGGTCACCACGTTGACGCCCCGGTGGGTACCGCCGGAGTTGTTGGTCACGGCGAATGACATGAAGGTGTCGGCCGGGTCCGCGACGCGCGCGTCGACGCCGTTGACGCCGTCCGCGCCGTCCGCACCGGTTGCACCGTCCGCACCATCCCCGCCAGCCGTACCGGGCGTTCCGTCATCGCCGTTGGTGCCAGACGGTCCGGCCTCTCCTTCGGCACCGGTCGCGCCGGTATCTCCCACTTCACCGGAGCAGGCCCCGAGCGAGAGGGCGAAGACGACTGCTGAGATTTCTGACCATGGAAGTCGGCTCATCGCGAGATACCCCGTTTGCGATGCGCAGGTCGCTACCGACCGTGCGCGTGATTCACAGCACCCGCTGCATCACGTATGCCAAGCCGACAGCTCGCACGATTGGCAGGCTCGGGTCACGGTCATGTGCAGAAACCGCGATCGGTGCGGCGCCTCAGCGGTCGGTCTCAGGGATGGAGAGAGCAGGGCGCCCCCGGTCAGGTCGATCGTGTTCGCAATCCTTGCGTCGCATCGCCGGTGGATGCACAAGCTGCGCCCGATGGCCCCGGACCGAACAGGGCAGATCGACGCGAGGTTTGGACACAAGCAGGCAGTCATCGAAGCGCTTACGAAGTGGAACGAGGAGATCGGAACGCAGATTGGCTGGACTACGGACAAGCTCAGGGTGACCACGGGCTCGATCGGCGCGTTCGAGTCGACGGTGACGTCGACAATGTTCGAGGACGCGGCACGCGGCGACCTGCTCGGCCCCTCCGGCTGAATCGCAGCCCGTAGCGTGCACGTGGGGAGTCGAACGGAACACTCGGCAAGGCGCGGCCTGTCAGCGTGATTCGCTGGGAGCGATGGACACGCCGATGCTCTATGCCCGTGTCGTCGTCGCGGAAGAAAAGAGAAGAGCCGCAGCCAGGATCAAGCTGCGGCTCCGTTTGCGTCCCCACGTAGACGATTTTGTAACCGCTGGGGGAGATGGTGATGGCGGCGTGACGCCCGCAGGGATGACCGCGGGATTTTCGATCCCGGTTCCCGTGCGGCCAGGGCCGCGGAACCGTCGGGGGGAAGGGTGCTGCGAGTCGGGAGACTGCAACGCAATTGCAGCATGTCACGGTTGAGACGTAGTAGATTGCTGGCGCGAACGGGGGGCTCAAGTGGCCAGGTAAGACTCACGTGGTTCCAGGTGATGGACGATCACCCCGGCCGCACCACTCAAGTCCGCGGCCGCCCGGGGCTGTTGCCCTCGACCGGTGGCCATTCGGGTTGCAAACGCATCAGCTCCTCGACGAGCTCCCGGTGGAGCGCGACGTTGGCGCTGGTCAGCGACTCCAGTATCCGCTCGCGGTCGTAGCGGCCTTGCAGCAGCTGCTCGCCAGTGCGGTAGTACAGTGCGTTGAGCTGTTCGGTGTACAGGGCCACGCGGTCGTAGTGCTCCGGGCGCGTCCCCCCGATGAGTGACAGCGCCCAGTTGTCGGCGATCATGTCGTCCTCCACCTTGCGCGCGACACGGGCGATCGCCCCGCCAAGCACGGTGGGGTCGAAGCGATAGCGCAGGTACAGATCGGCGAAGGTCGGCTCGGAGACGAACACGTCGAGCATCCGCTCGAGCAGCGCGCGGGTGGGCGCGGGCTGAAGCATCGCAGCGGCGGTCTGCGGTGTTTGCATCGCCTCGCGGCGCATGCGCGATTGACGGTCCGCCATCCCGGTGAGCACGTCCGTGACCGCGACCTCGAGCAGCGCGTCGAGGTTCTTGAAGTGGTTGTAGAAGCCCGGCTGGCTGATGCCGGCGGCCTTGGCCACCCGGTGGGTCGTCAGGGCGGTCAGGCCTTCGGCGCGGATCAGCTCGATGCAGGCCTGCAGAAGCAGCGCCCGCGTCTCCCCCGCGGGCCTGCGCCCGCCCCTTTGTCGCGATTTTGTAGCCGGGGCCGCCCGAGTCATGGCTCGATATTATCGAAACATAAGAATTCGTCAATGGAGAGTGGATCCGAGCATAAATCTATATTATGAAGTAATCACATGGGAGGTGCGACATGGGGCTGCGTTTGATTGGGTTGGGTACCGCGGTGGCGGTTTTGGTGTTGGGCGGCTGCGAGAGCGGCGATGACGAGGGCTACCGGGGCGGGGGGACTGCGACGGGCAACATGGGGAACATCAACGACGGCCCCGCGTCCGCCATCGGCGGTGGAGGTGGCGGTACCGCTGGCATGGGAGGCTTCCAAGACGGAACAGGCGGCGGTCCGGTCGACCTCGGCGGCGGTGACAACTGCAACCAGGACGTCGACGTGGTGTTCGTCATCGACGTGTCCGGAAGCATGATCGCGCCGCTCACCACGCTCGAGAACGAGGTGGGCCAGGTGGACGCGGCGCTGCAGGCCAAGAACCTTCCCAGCCCGCCGCAGTACGGCCTGGTGATCTTCGTGGACGATGTGGTCGTGACGAACGGCGGACAGCCCTACGCCGACATCGGCGCGCTCAAGGCGGCGGTCAACGCCGAGATCATGATGGCCAACACTCAAGCATTCAGGCAGGCGGACCGGGCCATCGCCGAGAGGAACGCGAGCTGGCCTGAGAACACGCTCGATGGGCTGCACGCTGCGGCGACGCAGTTCGCATGGCGTCCCGCGGCCACCACCCTGCGCACCGTCATCCACTTCACCGACGCGTCGTTCTGGAACGTGGGCGACGTCTCGAGCGCGGAGGGCGACCCGATGAACCTCGAGCCGCCCGGCGGATGTTCCGTCACTTACACCGCCCAGCCCGGGGACTGCACCATGGTCCGCAGTGCCCACAGCTACATGGAGACGATCGACGCGCTGCGTGCCGCGAGCATCTGGACCAACACCTTCAGTGCGCTCACCGGTGGACCGCCACCCAACGGGTATGCCAACGGGCCAGCCTCCCACGGTCCGTACCGGGGCGAGCTTGTCGACGTGAGCTTCGGCTTCCACAAGCCCTACAACGGCATGCCGAGCATCGCGAACTCCACCGGCGGACTCGCGTGGAACATCGACGACGTCTTCGACGGGGTCATCTCGCTCGCGACGCCGATCAACGATGCCATCGCCGACGCCCAGTGCATGGAGTACCCGCCGATCGTGGTCGAGTAGCCGCGCCGCACATGCGGCTACCAGAACACGACGAACGGCCGAGGGCGGGATATGCATATCGTAGAGGCAACGCAGCTCCATGCGTCAAGATACGCCGACGAAGTCGCCGAGTTGGTGCATGCCACGGGGCCGGCTTCCTATGACCATCAGTTCCTTCGTCGCGAACTCTTCGACAGCATGATCAAGGCGTCGTGGCGAGCGCCGCACACGCTGTTTGGCTACGACGAAGCGACCCTTGCGCTCGACGGAGACGAGCTGCTCGGCATCATGATTGCGTTCCAGGGCCCGGAGTTCCTTCGACGAAGGAAGGCCATGGCGAAGCTCTGGGAGCCAGCCATAGCGGCTGGAGAAGTACGACAGGATGAGGCCTCCGAGATCGCGCGTCGCTCGTATGTCTGCAGCTACCTCAACGTCGCGATCCCGTCCCAGGTCTTCTACATTCACGCACTGGCCGTGAAGGAGACCCAACGGGGTCGAGGCGTCGGTGCGAAGCTTCTGCAGCATGCGGTCGACCAGGGAAAGCAGGCGGGCCTGCGAGGCCTGCATCTGGATGTTCTGTCTGACACTGCGGCCGTGAACTTCTATCGCGCCAAGGGGCTCGCGTGCCTGGCGGAGACGGTTTCGCCTGAGGCGCTCGAGCACGGCGTTCCCATGGAGATGCGCATGGCGCTCGATTTCAATGCGTAGGCGTCTGCGCTGAACTGCTACTTCCGAGGGACACCATGCAAATCCGAGCCGCCGTCGTACGCGCACACGAACAGCCCTTCGTCATTGAAGACGTCGAGCTTGACGACCCCAGGCCCAACGAAGCGCGCGTGCGCCTGATCTCGGCTGGCATGTGCCACACCGACCTGGTCACGCGAGACGGCTACTACCCCATCCGGCTGCCCTGCGTACTCGGACACGAGGGCGCAGGCATCGTGGAGGCCGTGGGCTCGCAGGTTACCCACGTACAACCGGGCGACCACGTGGTCCTGGGCTTCAAGGGCTGTGGTCATTGCGCCAACTGCCTGGATGCCACGCCGTACTGTGAGTACAGCGGGCTGGTGCTGTTCGGCATGGCCCGGGCAGACGGTAGCCCGACCATGCGTCAGCGACCCGACACCATCGTTCACGGGAACTTCTTCGGCCAGTCGTCGTTTGCAACCTACGCCTTGGCCAGAGCAGACAGCCTCGTCAAGGTCCGCGACGACGTGCCGTTGGACATCCTGGGCCCCTTCGGCTGCAGTGTGGAGACCGGCGCGGGCGCGGTCTTCAACTCGCTCGGGTGCACTGCCGGCAGCAGCATCGCCGTCTTTGGGACGGGCGCGGTTGGCATGTGTGCGATCATGGCCGCCCGCGTCGTCGGCTGCACGACCATCATCGCCGTCGACCTCAAGGCAAACAGGCTCGAGCTGGCCAAGGAACTCGGTGCGACCCACACCGTCAACGCCGCCGATGACGATCCGGTGGAGGCGATTCGACAGCTCACCGGTGGAGGCGTGCACTACTCGTTGGAGAGTACGGGTGTCGCCCCTGTGATTCGGCAGGCGGTGGACGCGCTTCGGCCGTTGGGTGTGTGTGGCATGGTTGGCCAGGTCCGCCCGGGCGACGAGGTGTCCATAGACCCGAACGTCATGCTGAATGGGCGTGCACTGCGCGGGATCGTCCAGGGTGACGCGGTCCCCCAGATCCTGATTCCCCGGATCATCGAGCTCTATCGCCAGGGCCGTTTCCCGATCGACCGTCTGATTCGGTACTACACGCTGGATGAGATCAACCAGGCCGCAGCCGACAGTGAAGAAGGCACCGTGATCAAAGCCGTGCTGCGCCCGCACGGACCCTCCTCGGACCTGGCGAGCGTGTAAGCTGCGCGTATGGACACCGGGGCACAACTGGCCGGACAGACTGTTGAGCTTCTTCAGTCGCTGATCCGCAATCGCTGCGTGAACGACGGCTCGCCCGAGTCCGGCCACGAGACCCGCAACGTCGAGCTGCTGAGCAGCTTCTTCGAAGGGGCTGGCATCGCACTGCAGCCCTACGAGTCGTTGCCCGGTCGCGGCTCGGTGGTGGCGCGCATCGAGGGCAGCGACCCGAGCGCAAAGAGCGTCTGCCTCATGGGTCATCTCGACGTGGTGCCCGTCAACGCCTCCGGCTGGAGTCAGGACCCCTTCGGCGGCGAGCTGATCGACGGCGAGGTCTGGGGCCGCGGCGCGGTGGACATGCTCAACCTGACGTCCTCGATGGCGGTTGCGTTCCGTCACCTTGCAAAGAGTGGCTTCAAGCCCAAGGGAACGCTGATCTTCCTCGGCGTCGCGGACGAGGAGGCAGGCGGTCTGCTCGGCGCCAAGTGGCTGCTCGACAACGAGTACGAGGCAGTCAAGGCGGACTACGTGCTCACGGAGTTCGGCGGCCTGTTGCAGTCGCGCGGCGACCGGCCGGTGGTCAGCATCGCCGTCGGCGAGAAGGGCCCCTCATGGCGACGGCTGACGGTGCGTGGAGAGCCGGGACACGGCTCGATGCCCTTCGGCTCCGACAACGCGGTGGTGAAGGCCGCCGAGGTGGTGCGCCGGCTGTCGGACTACCGACCGCGGGCCATGATGCACGACCTGTGGGAGCGCCAGGTCGCGAGCATGAACCTGCCCGATGAGCTGCGGGATCAGCTGCTCGACCCCGAGCGAGCCATGGACATCATCGGCGCGCTGCCGCCCGGGGCGGCACGCTACTTCCACGCCTGCACCCACACGACCTTCTCGCCCAACGTGGCCATGGGCGGCAGCAAGGTCAACGTCGTGCCGGACGAGGTGAGGATCGAACTCGACATGCGCACGCTGCCCGGCGAGACCTCCGAGCACGTGGAGGCGCATCTGCGCGAAGCCCTCGGCGATCTCTACGATCAGATCGAGATGGAGATCATCGTGGAGGATGCGGCGACCCGCTCACCCTTCGACACGCCGATGTGGAAGGTGCTGCAGGAGGCCGTTCAACAGGAGCACCCCGGCGCCGTGCTGCTGCCCTCGCTGATGACCGGTTGCACCGACGCCCGCTTCTACCGGCAGAAGGGCTCGGTCGCCTACGGCGCGGGCCTGTTCAGCAAGGAGCTGGATACGGCCCAGTTCGGCGCCCGCTTTCACGGCCACGACGAGCGCATCGACATACGCTCGCTCGACCTGGCCACCCAGCTGTGGCTGCAGGTCGCCGAGCGCATGCTGCTCGACCCGCCGGGCTGAAGTCGCCGCCCAAACACGCCTTGGAGAAGCCGATGGAACCCAGTGCTGAACTCGAAGAACAGATCATCCCGTCCGTAGACATCGCGATGCGGTGTGGACTGGAGCGCTGCAGCGATGCCTGACGAGATCGCACTCTGGTCCGCAGTGCGCCAAGCGGCGGCCATCCGAGATGGCAGCCTCACCAGCCGCGGCCTGCTGGAGCGTTTCATTGAGCGCATGGAGCGCATCAACCCCGAGCTCAAGGCCATCGTCACATTCGACCTCGAGCGCGCGCGGGCGGACGCGGACCGCGCCGACGCGGCCGTCGCGGCGGGCGAGGAGCTTGGGCCGCTGCATGGTGTGCCCATCACGATCAAGGACGCGCTTTGCACGGCTGGCATCCGGTCCACCGGGGGCGCCCACGAGCTCATGGAAAACATTCCCGACTACGACGCGCCCGTGGTCGCAGCGGTCAAGGCCGCCGGCGCCATCGTATTCGGCAAAACCAACGTGCCTCGCTGGTCCGGTGACATCCAGACGTTCAACGAGATGTTTGGCACGACGGTCAATCCGTGGGACCCCGAGCGCGTGCCGGGCGGCTCGTCGGGGGGCGCGGCCGCGGCGGTCGCGGCGGGCCTCACGTCCTTTGAGATCGGTACCGACATCGGCGGATCGATTCGCTTTCCGTCCTCCTATTGTGGCGTCTATGGTCACAAGCCCAGCTTCGGAATCGTGCCGTCGACGGGGTACCTGGACCATGAAAAGGGCGGCGACACCGAGGCGGACATCAACGTCATCGGCCCGATCGCCCGCAGTGCGGAGGACCTGGAACCGCTGCTGGAGCTGCTCCTGCGCAGGGAAGGGCCCCTGCAGGCGAAGCTCAGGCCGCCGCCAAAGGACGTCACCAAGCTCCGCGTTGCGGCCTGGCTCGACGACCCGTTCTGTCCCGTGGACAAGAGCGTGCTCGGGGTGCTGTCGGCGGCGGTGGATAGCCTCGAGGCATCCGGCATCGCCGTGGACCGGGCGGCGCGGCCGGACATCGACCCCGGTGCGGCATCTGGCCTGGGCATGATCATGGTGGGGGCCGCAGGCGACCCGGCGCCGGAAGAGGAGGGGGCGGAGAAGTCCCCGGCCCAGCCGGTGCTCACGCACAAGCAGTGGCAGCAGATGCACCGCATGCGCGAAGCCATTCGCGAAAAGTGGGCCACCTTCTTCGAGGCCTACGACGCCGTCCTCATGCCCGTCGGCTTCGTGCCCCCCTTCGAGCACCAGCCCGAGGGTGACTTCTTCAGCCGCACCCTCCCATGCAACGGTGAGTCGCGTCCCTACTCGGACATCATCCGCTGGACGGTTCTCACCGGCATGGCCTACCTGCCGGCCACCGTGCCGCCGGTTGGACTGACCGGGGCTGGGCTTCCCATCGGCATGCAGGTCGTTGGACCCCGTGGGGGCGACTACACGACGATTCGGTTGGCCGCCGAACTGGGCCGGCTTTGTGGCGGCTATCGCCCACCGCCTATCGCCTGAGCGTCCGACCAACGACGCGACCCAAGGAGGAGAAGAGGATGACGACCCAGGATCAGCGTTTTGCAATCGAAGGCTACCGGACCCAGGGCGGCGTTACGTTGGATCTGCAGTTGGCCTATCAGGTCCACGGTGAGCTGAACGACGCCAGGGACAACCTGGTCGTGCTGCCCACGTACTACTCGGGCCGCTCCTCCGACAATGCCTATTGGATCGGTTCCGACCAGGCGCTCGACCCGGCGAAGTACTGCATCGTGATCCCCAACCTGTTCTGCAACGGGGCTTCATCGTCCCCGAGCAACACGCCGCCGCCCTTCGCGGCAAGCGCGTTCCCGCACATGACGTACCTGGACAACGTCAGCTGCCAGTGGCGCATGGTGCAGGCGGTGTTCGAGGTCGAGACGGTGCACGCGGTGATCGGTTTTTCGATGGGCGCGATGCAGGCCTATCAGTGGGCGGCACATCTTCCCGACGTCGTGCAGCGCTTCGTGGCGGTCTGCGGCAGCGCGCGCACGTCGGAACACAACAAGCTCTTTCTGGACGCGGTCTGCGGTGCGCTTCGCGCGGATGCGGCCTGGAACGGTGGCGACTACGACGAGCCGCCGACGCGGGGCCTGGAGGCCTTCAGCGTGAGCTACGCCGCATGGTTCGCGTCGCAGCAGTTCTACAGCGAGCACATGTATCGCGCCGTCGGGGCGCCGGACGTCGCCACTTTCCTGGCCGGTGCCAAGATGGGCTTCATGTCCCATGACGCCAACGATCTACTGGGCATGGCGGCCACCTGGCGTGCCGGGGACCTGGGCGCTTCACCCCAGTACGATGGCGACTTCGAAAAGGCGATGGGCGCCATCAAGGCACGTGGCCTGATCATGCCCTGCGACACGGACCTCTACTTTCGCGTTCGCCACAATGAACGGGAGGTGGCTCTGCTCGCCGACGCCGAGCTGGCGCCAATTCGTTCGGACTTCGGACACCTGGCCGGCGGGGGCATGGACCCCGAGGCGCTAGCGTTCATGACGACAAAGGTCCGCGCACTGCTCGCGAGCTAGGTCGACCTCAAACCCCCGAACAAGGTCCATTGGCTACTTGCCCTGTTGCAGTGTTCGCGACGGTTTTTCCAGAGGTCCGAGTGTGTCGAGGTACTCGGTGGTTCGCGGGTCCTTCGCGTACACGTCGAACTGAACCCTGCGATCACGAAAGCTCTTCAGCGTCTGGCCCAGACCGAGCAACCCGCGCTCGCGCGAGTGCCTGACGCGGTCGAGGTCGATCTCGAGCGGCATGAGCTGCGGTGAGGTCCCCGCTTCGTGAAGCACATCGCCATCCGGGCCGACGATGATCGAGCGACCGCAGCCGCCGTCACCAAGCCCGTTGATGTCGAAGAAGAAACACTGGTTCTGCGCCGCACTCGCTCGAGCGATTGACAGCTCCACGTCGCGGTCGATCGTGCCGGTCATGGTGGGGTGCAGGATGACCTCCGCACCGAGGCTGGCCAGGGTGCGTGTGGTTTCCGGAAACCACATGTCGTAGCAGATCGAAACCCCGAAGCGGCCCACCTCCGGAACGTCAAAGACGGCGAAGCCATCGCCGGCCTCGACACCGACCTCGTAGGGACGAAAGGGAAACATCTTTCTGTATCGGCAGACGACCTCGCCGCTTGGATTGATGACGCAGGACATGTTGTAGATCCCATCGTCCTCAGCCCTCTCAAACGTCGACCCGGGTAGCAGCCAGATCCCGTGCTTGCGGGCCCACGAGCGAAAGGTCTCCTCCACCGGGCCGTCGATGGCCTGTGCGTGTTTGAGCGACGGTCCATAGGCGGCGAGCTCGCTGAAGACCACCATCTGGACCCACGGGAAGGTCGTCATGAGTTCGTCGAGCTTCGCCGACATACGCTTCAGGTTGGGCTCGGCGGCAGAGAGGTGCTGCTGAATCCCGGCGATGGCGAAGCGAGTCACTTGGACTCCCGCGCCGCCCGCTTCACTGAATCGCACAGAATGCCGAGTCCCCGCTCGAGCTCATCGTCGGTGATAGTCAGTGGAGACAGCACACGAACCACGTTGCCATAGGGACCTGCGGTGAGGGCCAAGACCCCATCCACACGCGCGTAAGACAGCGCCGCTTTCGCAACGGCGCCCGCGGGCTTTTGTGGGTCGCGGTCGTGGCATAGCTCCATGCCGACCATGGCACCGAGCCCGCGCACATCGGCCACCAGGGGGCAGGTTTCCTGCAGCTCGAGGAACGCGCTGCGAATGACGCGGCCTATCTCGGCTCCGCGCGCATTGAGGTTGTGCGCCTGCATGTAGTTGATGGTGGCCAGCGATCCCGCACAGGCGACAGGGTTGCCGCCGTAGGTTCCGCCGATGGTGCCAGGCTGGGCAGCGTCCATGACCTCGCCGCGGCCCAGGACCGCACCGATCGGTAGGCCACCTCCCATGGACTTGGCCCATGTGGAAATGTCCGGCGTGATCCCCGCATGCTCATACGCCGCCCACGTGCCTGTGCGGCAGAAGCCGGACTGAACCTCGTCGGCGATCAGCAGGATACCGTGCTCGTCACAGATCGAGCGCAGGCCCTGCAGGTAGTTGGCGGGTGCCGCCACGAAACCGCCCTCGCCCTGGACCACCTCGATGATCACCGCCGCCACCTGGTCGGCGGCCACCGTGGTGACGAAGGCATCGCGCAGCAGGGCGAGCTCCTGCTTGACGAATGCATCCTCGCTCAAGGTACCGCCACGGCGAAAGCGGTTGGGGTAGGGGATGCGGTAGATCTCCGGAGCGAATGGGCCGCTGCCCAACTTGTAGCCAGTCTTCGACGTGAGCGACATGCCGAGCAGGGTGCGGCCATGGAAGGCCTCGCTGAAGCACAACACGGCGGGGCGCCCCGTCGCCTGCCGAGCGATCTTGACCGCGTTCTCGACGGCTTCCGCCCCGGAGTTGACCAGCATCGCCTTGGTCTGCTCGCCGTGCGGCAGCAGCCCGGTGAGCTTCTCGCACAACGCGATGTAGGGTTCGTAGGACGCGACGTGGATGCAGGTATGCAGGAGCTTCGCAGCCTGCTGCTGAATCGCGGCGACGACCGATGGCACGCCGTGACCCGCGTTCATGACGCCGATGCCCCCGGCGAAGTCGAGGTAGGTGTTGCCATCCAGGTCGGTCAGTGTCGAGCCTGCACCGCTGTCGGCACTGATCTCCCCGGCGAAGATCCCGATCCCGCGGGCCACGACGGACCTGCGGCGCTCGATGAGCTGTCGGGTGTTGTTCATGACAGCCCCCAGGAGACGTACTTGACCGCGAGGTACTCGGACATGACGTGCCTGCCGCCTTCGCGGCCGAAGCCCGAGTGCTTGACGCCGCCGAAGGGCGCCTGTTCCGTGGACGGGGCACCGTCGTTGGCGCCGACGATGCCGTACTCCAGCTGTTCGGCGACCCGCATCAAGCGACTCGCATCACGGGTGAAGAAGTAGGCGGCGAGCCCATAGTCGGTGTCGTTGGCCCACTCGACGACCTGGCTCTCGCTGGAGAAGCGCCGGATCGGGCTGACGGGTCCGAAGGTCTCTTCCCGCGAGACCCGCATGTCTGCGGTGCAGTCCTCAAGGATGGTCGGCTTGTAGAAGCGCTTGCTCATCCCGGGTAGGTCGGCGAGCTCTCCACCGCAGCGCAGCGTGGCTTTCTTGCTGAGCGCATCATCGACGTGCGCCTGAACCTTCTCCACTGCGGCGTCATCGATCAGCGGGCCGACGGTCACGCCCGGTTGGTCGCCCGGGCCGATTGTCATCGCGCTCACCGCCTCGGCCAGCTTGCCGACAAAGGTGTCGTAGATGCCGTCCTGGATGAAGAAGCGGTTGGCACAGATGCAGGTCTGGCCCATGTTGCGGTACTTCGAGGCCATCGCACCGGCGACCGCCGCGTCTACATCGGCGTCGTCGAAGACGATGAACGGCGCGTGTCCGCCGAGCTCCATCGACAGCCGGGTGAGGTTTTGGGCGGCCTTGGCCATGAGCAGGCGACCGACCGGGGTGGAGCCGGTAAAGGACAGCTTGCGCACCGCCGGGTTGGACAGGAGCTCATCCCCGATGACAGCCGGGTCGCCGGTGATCACATTGAAGACTCCCGCCGGCAAGCCAGCCTGCAAGCCAAGCTCGGCCAGTGCCAGCGCGGTCAGCGGTGTCTGCTCGGCGGGCTTGACGACCATGGTGCAGCCGGCTGCCAAGGCCGGTCCGAGCTTTCGGGTGATCATCGCGGCCGGGAAATTCCAGGGCGTGATGCATGCGGTCACGCCGACCGGTTGCCTCAGCACGAGGATGCGCTTGTTGGGATCCGAAGCGGGAATGGTCTCGCCGTAGATGCGCTTGCCCTCCTCCGCAGCCCAGTCGATGAACGAGGCGGCGTAGGCGACCTCGCCCCGCGCCTCGGCCAGGGGCTTGCCCTGCTCTCGAGTCATCAGTCGCGCGAGCTCGTCCTGTTGGGCGAGGATCAGCGCGGCATAGTCTCGAAGGATCTTTCCACGGTGCTTGGCCGTCTGCTCTCGCCACTCGGGCAGCGCCGATGCTGCGGATTCGATCGCCCGGCGGGTCCCCGCCGTGCCGAGCTTCGGTACTTCGGCGACAACCTCGTCAGTTGCCGGGTTGTGCACGGGGAAGGAGGCACCATCGGACGCCTCTAACCACTCGCCGTGTATGAGGTTTCGCGTCTCCATCAGTCGCTACCTGAAGCGTCCCGGGTCGAGACGCTTGCTGCGGATGGTGGCTGCATGCCGATGGCCTCCATCGGTTCGAGTGCCAAGTGCTGCATGGGGCTGTCCATCTGCGCGACCTCCAAATCAGAAAGGGAGTATATACCCCCTTCGAGATGGAACGTCCCATGGGTCCGCCCACTCGTCAATCGCTGCCGCGTCGCCGCGGGCCGCGCGGGGCTGACTTCGGGCTGCGCCTTGCGGTGGCGGTGTGACGCCAGCTCGGGCCGGTTCATGTTTCCTATCGACACTGGCACAATGGGGAGTTCAAACTGAGCATCGCCTGGGAGCCGCCATGAAGTTGAGTCTGCAAGTTTTCGCGTTCGCCGCACTCGGGCTGCTCTGCGCGTGCGATGGCTGCAGCAGGGGCGGCCGTGGAAGCAGCCTGGACGACGCGGGGGGGGATGCCGGTGCCCTCGAAGGCGGGGCCGACGGTGGCGACATGGACAGCGCGGTCGGGTCCGGGGACGCGGCGGCGGGTCCCGGGCCGGATGCCATGGTCGACGGGCCGGCCGATGCCGAGGCACGGGATGCCGAGGCCGATGCGTTCGTGGATGCCGATGCGGGAGCGGTCGACCCCGTCGACCCCTTCGACCCGGCCGACTTCGACGACGAGCCCGCCGGGTGCAGCGGCGAGTGGGTCTACGGCACGCTCGGCGGCCAGGCGGGCTGGACCGGGGTCACCAACGACTACGCCCAGCCGGACAGCTTCCCGGGAACGACCCAGGTGCTCGGAGATGAGCCCGCGCGAGGACTATCCCTGGTCGGCACATTCACGGGCGGTGATGGTCTGGAGGAGACAGGCCAGGTGTTCGCCGGAAGCCGCGCGCTCTGGTTCAAGCGAGGCTACGACTCCCCCGGGTCGGGCACACCGCAGAGCCCCAACATCGAGCCGGCGGGCCTGGGATCGGGCGCCGACAGCACGGCGGCCGGAGGCGACGGAGCCTACCGCGACACCTTCCGCTACTCCCTGCGCATCCGCGCCCATCAGAACAACGACGGTTCGCGTCTGGCTATCGTGACCGGAAAGATCGATGGCAGCGACAACGCCAGCAACTACCTGGAGGTCGCCAACGACGGCGACGGCGGCATGCGCGTGCGTGTCTTCGTGCAGACCCCCGGGGGCGGCTGGGACGGAACCTACACCGACATCGCCGACGGCCTCGCCTACGACACCTGGCACGAAATCGTCGCCGTGATGAAGCACCGCCCCGGCGCTGTGGTCGACCTCTGGAAGTACCGCGTGGACGGCGTCCTCAGCGACGTCACGGACGGCTACTACAGCGTCGCCCGCGATGAGTTCGGCTTCGACTACGAGTCGAGTTCGCGCATGAAGCTCCGCCCTAGGCACGCCAACTACGACGGATCCAAGCTGGGCTTCTACCTCGACAACCTCGCCGTCTCTTCCTGGAGAGCCGACGCGAAGGTCGCCACCAAGGCCGAGTACTGCGCAGACTTCGAGGGCGAACCCGGCGGCTGAGCATGCGGGTGCGTGGCCCTGGCGTCGCACGTCGGCGCGGTGCCGGGTGGTCATGAGGGGAAGTTCTGGGTTGAGTACGACCTGCCGGGCGGCGGTCGCCCGGCAATCTCGAACGCAACGCCTGCCAGGGGTGGCGGGTCCCGACCTACCTTCAGCCCTTACGAAACTGCTTGATGCGCAGTCGGTTCCGCGAGTCGTCGATCAGCGTCGCCAGCCGCCGCTCTCGAGTCTCTTCACGCTTCGCGCTCGTCACCCAACGTGCCGCGTGCCCGCGGTAGCCGGGCGGTTGCTCCTGGTAGAACTCCCATGCGTCAGCGGTCTCTTTGAAGCGGGTTACCATCGGGTCCGTCAACGCGCCGTCGAGCTTGGCTGTCGCGTAGCCACTGTCGGGGTGGACATCCTTGAAGGCGAAGGCAGCGAGACCCTCGGCTTTCATGCGGCCCTCCGCGCTGAGCCGCTCGACGAGGTCGATGTTTCTTTGGCTCCAGACGCTCCTCGGTTTCCGAGGTGTGAAGCGAATCATGTAACTCCCATCGTCGCGGGACTTACGGACCCCGTCGATCCAGCCGTAGCACAGCGCTTCATCGACCGTGTCTTCCCAGGTTACGGATGGCTTGTTCGTCGCCTTCTTGTAGTAGCCCACCCAGAGGTGGTCGGTCGTCGCGTGGTGCTCTTCGAGCCACGCTCGGAAGTCGGTGGGTGCGGGGAAGAAGGTCGGTGTGTGCTCGGACATGCTCGACTCAGCCGATCGGTCGGTCAGCGGCTCCAGTCCGTAGCATGGCCGGAGTGAGCGCCCATGCTCAATCGCGAACGGTCGCTGACGGTAGCTAGGGCAGGCACTTGCCGGCGGCGCCCGCGGCGTAGATGGCCCGCACGTCCGCGTCGTCGAGGGCGGCGTCGTAGATGCTGACCTCGTCGATCAACCCCTCGAACAGCTGCCCAACGCTGCCACCAAAGCCGTACCACGCACCGATGATGAGCGGGTCGTCGCCCTCGTAACGAAACTGCCCGACGACCTGGGGTCCGATGGGCCCCGTCGCATCGAGCTCGCCGTCCACGTACAGCCGGTACTCCCCGTTATCCAGGTCGCGCACCCAGGCCGCGTGGTGCAGCTCTCCGTCGTCCACCCGCGTCACACCGGATGTGATGTCGGTGGCATTCTGGTTAACGCTGCCGGTGAGTGGCAGCGTAAAGACCTCGGGTCGGTGCAGGCCTCAATGCCATTGCGGAAGTGGTTGGGCGCGGGGCTGGGGCCAGGCGTGGCCCGGCGACGGATGTACGACGCCCCACAGCGCCTGCCAGGACGGTAGCCCCGTTTCCGCATCGATGGCTAGCGCAATGCTTGCGCGATCCGACCGTGGTTGGTGGCCGTCGGCGGACCGGCGCAGGTGCGTGCAAACGCGCACACCGACGCTTGCGATGCCGAGTGCAAAGTCGGACAATTGCGGTCACGACGATGTTGGTCGGAAACCGCTATCAGTTGGGCGAGCCCCTCGGCAAGGGCGGGATGGGCACCGTCCACGAAGCGGTGGATCTGCAGACGGGTCAATCGGTCGCGCTCAAGCGACTCGTGGTCGAGCAGCCGCGCCACAGTGACCGGCTGCACGCGCTGTTCCAGCGTGAGTTCCACACCCTGTCGCGCCTCAGCCATCCGGCGGTCATCGAGGTCTACGAATACGGCGTCGATCCGGGCGAGGGGGGCGGTCCGTACTACACGATGGAACTGCTGCCCGGGGGGGACCTGCGCGGCGCCGTGCCGCTGCCCTTCGGTCTGCTGTGCAGCTTGCTACACGACATCGCATCCTCGCTGTGTCTGCTGCATACGCGGGACCTGATTCACCGCGACGTCACCCCCCGCAACATTCGGATGGTCGGCGGTACGCGCGCCAAGCTCTTCGACTTCGGAACGCTGACCCACCGGGGGTACACCGGCGCGGTCGTGGGCACGCTCCCCTTCGTTGCGCCCGAGGCGGTGTTTGGTCAGCCCCTGGATGGGCGCTCCGATCTCTACTCCGTCGGCGTCGTCCTGTACCACGGGCTGTCAGGCAAGCTGCCCTACAACGGCAAGTCCTGGGAGGACCTGCAGCGTGCATGGCTGGGCGATGTCGTGTCGATCGGCGAGCTCGTGCCCGACCTGCCGGACGAGCTCGAACGACTGACGATGTCTCTGCTGGCGATCGACCGCAACGAGCGACCGCGCAGCGCGGCGGAGATCCTCGAGCGACTGGCCGCACTGGCCGACTCGGTTCCCGCGGAGGCGCCCATCGACGTTGCGCGCGCCTACCTCGTCGAGCCGGAGCTGGTCGCACGCGCCGAGCCGATGGACCGCATCCGCCGGGCACTGACCGATGCGGACGCGGGCCGCGGCGGCGGCGTGATCATCACCGGCCCGCGCGGGGTCGGACACTCGCGCCTGCTGGACGCGACGACGCTGGAGTCGCGGATGGTCGGCGCGCTGGTGCTGCGGGCGGGCGCATCGGAGGGGGAGGGTGCCTTCGCGGTGGCGCAGGCGCTGTCGGAGCAGCTGTGCGCTTCCGCCCCCGTCCTCGCCCAGCGCGCGGCGTCCGCGGACCCCGAGGCCTGCCGTCCGCTGTTCACATCCGCGGCTGACGATGCCTCCGTCCCGCTCGCCGATCGGCTCGTCAACCTGTCGGCTCCCGCGGCGGATCGCTCGGCGATCATCGTTGCACTGCGGACCTGGTTTCTCGCCGTGGCCACGGAGCGCTGCCTGGTCCTGGCCGTCGACGACATCGCCGACATCGCCGACATCGATGAGCCGTCGGCGGCATGGCTGGCGACGCTGCTGCAGGATGCGCCCGCCCACCGACTGCTGCTGGTATCGGCGGGCGGTAGCGGTGCGCACGATGACCAGGATGACGAGGACCCGGCCGGCGCCGCGCATACGGCCATCGCAACCCGCAGCGACGCCATCGCCATCGCCCCCTTCGATCTCCCCCAGACCACCGAGCTGTGCCACACCCTCTTTGGCCCGGTGCCCAACGTGGATACCCTGGCGCGACGGGTCTTCGCCGTGTCGCGCGGTCGGGTGCGTGACGCGATGGCGCTCTGCGAGCACCTGGTCGATGCGGACATCCTGCGCTACCGCCGCGGAAGCTGGCTGCTACCCACCGAGTACGACGATGGCGCACTGCCGAACAGCATGAGTGATGCGCTGCAGCACGTCGCCCGGGGCCTGTCGCCGGACGCGCGCTGGCTCGGGCACGCGGTCGGGCTGTCGACGGACCGCAGCCTCACGCTCCAACACTGCCAGGAGCTGTGTCCCAAACAGGACGCGGGCGCGGTGCAGACCATGCTGGACGCGTTGGTCCACCACGGCGTCCTGCGTAGCGATGGCTACCGCTATCGCATGACCCATCGCAGCTGGGACCTCACCTCGGACTGGGCACCCGACGAGCTGGAGCGACGGCAGGCCGCCCTGCGCATCGCCCTCGCGGGGCTGGGCCACGTGCGCGAGCGCGACCCGGCGGCCTGCGCCCACCAGTTGCTGCTGGCCGGGCAGGACGCCGATGGGCTCGCGATCCTGCTGCCGTTTCTCAGCGGCTTCGGCGAGGACCGACTCGAGATCTTGGATCGCACCCGCCTTGCCCCGCGCGCACTGGGCCAGCTGCTCGACCTCGCCGACGGTGCATCGAGGCGGCTGGACGTTCCGCGTTTGCAGCGCGACGACCTTGTGTACTTCCGGGTCATGCTGGGCATCTACGTGGACATCTCCTGGTTTGAGGCGCTGCGACCCGCCGCACTCGCCGACCTCAAGCGCGACAGCGGCTGGCTCGCGTGGCAACAGCTCGGGGCCGAGACCGATCCCATCAAGCGGGTGTTTGCCGCGCTGCAGCAGGTGCAGACGCGCTACGACGCCACGCCCGCCCCGCAGCGCAGCCGCTCCCCCGAGCAGGCCATTCGTGAGCTCGCCGGTTTCTGCGCGGGCTGCGTCGCGGTGGGCGCGCAGACCGCCGACTGGCCGCTGCGCCGCTCGCTGCCCGACCTGCTGCGTCCCTTTGCCTGCCTGTCGCCCGTCATCGACGCGATGCTCGAAAACTGCATCGCGGTGACCGAGATGGGCAGTGGCCAGTACGAGGCGTTCATCACGCGCTCAGCGCGACTGCTGCAGCGACTCTCCGAGCCCGAGACCGCCAGCATGGAGCATGTGGACGAGATTCGGGCGGCGGTCACCTACGGCGTGGCTGCCATGGAGGCCCGCATCGGCTTGCCCGGCGCGTTGACGCGGGTCACCACGCTCGGGAGCAACCCGCGCCTGCGCAGCAATGCACTCGACCTGAAGGCCCACATCCTGTTGCAGCAGGGCAACTGGCGGGACGCCAGCGCGTGCAAGAGTCGCGTCGAGCGCATGAGCCTCGAGGGCAACCGCGGTCAGATGTTTGGCGACGCCAGCCTACGACGCGACCTCGAGGTCTACGCATGGGGCGGTGACATCGGCACGGTCAAGTACCTGCTCGACAGGATACAGCAGCTCGCCCGCAAGTACCCCGGCTGGCAGCCCGGCATGCACAGTGCGGAGGGCCGATACGAAATGCTGCGCGGCGACTCCGACGCTGCGCTTTCGGCCTTCGAGTCCTGCCTCGCCATCGTCACGCCGATGGAGGTCCCGCTGGGGCCGCACGCGGATTGGCATGTCGCTGCTGCGGGCAAGGTCGAGGCGTTGAGTACGCTGAAGCGCTTCGACGGGGCCCTCGAGTACGGGCTGGCGGCTCTGCAGACGCCTGGCTCCCACTCGGAAGCGGGGATCCCGCGGGTGCAGTTCCATGAGCTGGTGCGGGCTGTGGCGATCGCGGAGAGTCGACACGGGCAGCATGAATCCGCCGCCGCCCGCCTGACCGCCGCGATCGCCGAAAGGACGCGCCTGGGGACGGTGGGGATGCAGCTGGGCGCCCTGCATGAAGCCTCCGGCTACGTTGCACTGTGGGCCGAAGACATGGATGGCTACCAGCGCGCGCTGGTAGCGACGCGGCTGCAGTACATGACGTGCGAGGACTCGGCCTTCGCCTGGCGCGTGCGACGGCTGGAGAAGGCGGCGCGGCGCAGCGAGCGTACTGCGGACCGGCCCTGGGTCCCCGGCGGCGACACCACGGCGGCAACCGGCACCGCCACCGACGATGCGGTCACCGCCAAGTTGGATACCAGCGCGACCCCCACGCGGATCGAATAGGCGCAGCATGGGCGTCCCACCGACCGCCGGCTCAAGGTGAGGCGTGGCCCGTTGGACGCAAGCTGCCCGGCTCATCGATACCGGCAGCCACCAACGCCTCCGAGAGCTTGCCGCTTTCGGGTAGGAGGTGGCGCAGGTGCCAAAGGTGCAAGTGCAGGCGCTCACGCATTTGCAGCGTCGCATCGCGGGCGCGCCACACGACGGCGGCGGGGATCAAAACCAGCGTGATTCGAAGCGGGAGGTGGCGGTTTGATCTTCCCCCGGTCCCACGGACTGTTTTCCTAAGCTGCCTGAGTTGCTCCTGACGCGTGCCTTCGTTCGTACTCGGCCGGGCTGAGCTGGCCCAGGTACGAGTGTCGCCTGTGTGGATTGTAGAAGCCCTCGATGTAGTCGGCGATGGCGTGCCGAGCCTCAGGGCGCGTGGGCCAAGCGTTGCGATGCAGCAGCTCGGTCTTGATCGTCCCGAAGAAGCTCTCGGCGACGGCGTTGTCCCAGCAATCGCCCTTGCGGCTCATGCTGCAGACGATGCCATGGCGGCGTAGCCGCACACGGTACTCGTTGGATGCGTATTGGCTTCCGCGGTCGGAATGGTGGACCAGGTCGCCGCCCGGCACGCGACGCTCCAGCGCCATCTGCAACGCCTCGAGCACGAGCTCGGTGCGCATGTGGTCGGCCGCCGCCCAGCCGACTACGCGGCGCGAGAAGAGGTCGACGACCACCGCCAGGTACAGCCAGCCCTGCCAGATCCAGACGTAGGTGATGTCGGTCGCCCACAATTGGTTGGGGCGCTCCGGGTTGAAGTCGCGCTGCACGACGTTGGGCGCCACCGGTAGGTCGTGGCCCGACTTGCGGGAGCGTCGATAGCGCCGCCCCGCTGCGGCAACGAGGCCCATCTTGTGCATCAGACGAGCGATGCGGTTGTGCCCCGCAGTGATGCCCTGCTCTCGCAGTTCCATCTGGACTCGAGGTGAGCCATAGGTGCAGCGGCTCGCTTCATGGATGGCTTTGATGTGCACCGACAGGACTCGGTTCGCCTTCTCCCGGTTACTCGGGCCTCGGCCAATCCAATCGTAGTAGCCGCTCGTGGAGACTCCGAGCACATCGCACATGGTGTCGACGGCGTGGTTGGCGCTCTCCGCGTGGATGTACGAGTACCTCACTCGCTTTCCTTCGCGAAGAACGCTGCCGCTTTTTTCAGGATGAGCTTCTCTTCGCGGAGCTTCTTCACTTCTTTACGAAGACGCCGCAGTTCCTCCAGCTCGTCCGACTTCAGAACGCCTGGTGGTCCCTTGCCGCTGTCCACCTCGGCCTGCTTGACCCATCCGCGCAGCGCCGACTCCGTCAGGTCCAACTCGCGAGCGACCTCTCCGATGGACCGGTCTCCCTGCCCGCAAAGCCGCACTGCCTCCTGCTTGAACTCGTCGCTGAACTTCCTTCTCTTTCGCCGTGCCATAGACACCTCCTACCATTTTGGTTTGGTGTCCGTGGAACCAGGTGAAGATCAGTTCGTGGTGCAGCGTACTTGCATCGGATTGCGCGTTCGTGCTCCTGGCGCTAGGCTCTCGCCGTCATGTCTCCCTCGCTCGCAGTTTAGTGGTTGCTCTCAAGTAGACTTGCCGTCGCCCGTCGGGCGATGAGCTGTCCGTGAGCAGAGAAGCTCTCTGTCGCCACATGCGACGAGCTTCATTCCAATCTGGAGCCGTCGTCGCCGCTGAGGTGACGTCCAAAGACAAACTACGCACGCCCGCCAGCGAAGCTGCGGGTGTTGCGCGCAGCGGACAAATTCAATGGATGAGAAGAAGAACCCAATCAGCACGACACCAACCGATGGCCCTCGGCGAGCGGCCCTGACACTCGAGCAACTCATCGGGCGTCGCGTCCCACCCTTGCCTTGGGCGGAGGGCGACAACATCCCGTGGAACGAGCCCGCATTTAGCAATCGCATGCTGGATGAGCACCTGTCGCAAGCGCATGATCTGGCTAGCCGACGCGAGCCGCTGATCGAAGCGCATGTCGAGTTCATCCAACAACAACTGGGAGATGGACACGTCGCCAGGATCTTGGACTTGGGCTGCGGACCAGGGCTCTATGCCCATCGCTTGGCGCGGCTCGGGTTCAAGTGTCACGGCATCGACTTCTCGCCGGCGTCGATCGTCCACGCGAGGGACGTCGCGGCGCGCGGGGCACTCGATTGCAGCTTCGAGCAGGCCGATCTGCGCGAGGCGGACTTCGGCGCGCGCCGCGACGGGGTGCTACTGATCTTCGGCCAGCTCAACGTCTTCGAACGAGAGCGAGCGCGGGAGATCTTGCAGCGTGCGCATGCCGCGCTATCACCCGGAGGCAAGCTGCTGCTCGAGCCTCAGGAGCTCGACGCGGTTCGGGGCGAGGCAGAGACAACGACGGACTGGAGCGTTGTGCAACGCGGCCTCTTCGCTTCGACACCACACCTGTTACTGCACGAGCGCTTTTGGGATGAGCCTAGCCGGACGGCCACCGACCGCTGGTATGTAGTCGACACCGATAGCGCGACAGTGCAGCAGCATGCCATGTCGACCTGCGGTTACGCACGCGACGAGCTGAGCACACTGCTGAGGACGATCGGATTCAAGAAGGTGGATTTCTACCCATCCTTGACTGGCAGGGAGGAGGCCGGAACTCCAGGACTCTTCGTATTGGTGGCATCACGGTAGCTTGTTCTCTGCCACCGACTGGGCATCGATGTCCGTGCCCAGTCGGTGGAAACCGGGACGTCATGTCCGTGTGTCACGCGCCCCGGCGTCGGGCGCGCACCGAGTGCGCGTCGAGCGCGACCTGACCGTGGTTGGCGGGATCTTGTCGAATCGCGCTGTGGACACGCTGGCTCCTCGCCCTGCCAGATGATAGTCGCATGTTGGACCCTGGAGACGATGGGCCAACGGAGATGAGCGTTCAACGAGCAGTATTGTCAACGAACGCAGTGGCGGGTTCGCGCTGCGCCGCGATCTCGGTGCTGTGGGTGCTGTGGGCGGCCGGCTGCTCGCTTGCGCCCTTGAAGCTGGATGGACGGGCGTGTCCCTGCGTCGACGGCTACACCTGTGGCGTCGACAACGTGTGCGTGAAGGACCCGAACGACAGCTCGAGCGGCAACGGCGGTGAACCGGGCGGTGGCGGGGACGGGCCCGGCGGCACGGCTGGCCAGTCCGGTGGCGATGGCGATGTGGGTGGGGGCGATGGCGATGTAGGCGGCGATGGCGATGTAGGCGGCGATGGCGATGGCGATGTAGGCGGCGGCGACGGCGACGGCGACGGTGATGCGGTCGTGGAGCCGCCACGCGTGTGCACGCCCGTTGCCCCGGTGGGCGACTGCCCCCCCGAGTGCGACACGTGTGAGGGCGGTGTGTGCACCTTCGACTGCACCGGATCGCTGCTGTCGTGCATCGGTGCGACGAAGACCTGTCCACCCGGTTGGCCGTGCATCATGAACTGCGCCCCCGGGGCGGGAGTGGCCGCCTGTACCACCGCGAACCTGATCTGCGCCGACGGGCCCTGCGAGCTTCTCTGCAATGCCGCTTCCTGCAGTGCGATGGATGTCACATGCGGCACGGGCCCTTGCCACGCCCGCTGCGTCGCCGGGCCCAGCGTAGCGTGCGGCCAATCCTGCGACTGCCCTGGCGGGTGCGAGTAGGGGCGGGTCCGGGTGGGCGGCCGGCCAGGGCCAACGCGACCGCGACCCGACCATGGATACGCCGCGTCAAGCAGGGCAACGCACAGCCGCACCCACGGGTGCCTTGCGCGTCAGGTCCATTCGCAAGATCATGAGGTATGGACGATGAGTTCGCCAAGTTCGCACGCTCGCGCAGCCGGTGGAATCGGCTCGTCGCCATTGCGCTTGCATTGTCGACAGCCTGCGTCGGTGGCGGTTCCGGCCAAATGCTACAGGAGACACCCGAGAGCGACGACGCGTCCGTTCCAGGCGGCGACGGTGAGGGCGACGGCGTCGGCGACGGTGATGGCGACGGCGACGGCGATGGTGATGGCGACGGTGATGGCGACGGCGATGGCGATGGCGATGGCGTCGGCGTCGGTGATGGCGACGGAGACGGCGACGGTGACGGCGACGGCGGTGGTCTCTGTACAGGCGGGCGCTACGTGGGCAGCTATGCGTGCGATTTGATTGGGGGCGGCACGCACGTCGGGGTGCTCGAGGGAAGCATCGATTTTACGCTGGGTCCCGCACCTGCCTGCGGGCAGGCAGACGACTGCGACACCTTCGTCATCGAGGCGGGGAGCGGCTCGACGCTCGGCTTTGTCGGGCTGCTCGTGGGCTTCGCATCGGGACTCGAGGGGCAACTCGACTGTCGCACGGGGGTGCTCGATGCCCACGCCGTCGGGTCTGAATGGGGCCTACCAGTCAGCTCGGACCCCAACGATCCCAATGCCCCCGCGGTTGTCGCACAGCCGGCATCCGGGACGTTCGCAGCCACACTCGCGGGTGTTCAGCGCGCCGCCCCCGCGGAGGGGATCATGGGTACGTGGGCTCTGAGCGAAGCGACCCAGGGGTACACATGCAATGCCCCCTTCGAAGTCGAACTCCAGCCCTGACCCGCACAGTCGCCGCCCATTGCAACACGGCGGGGTTGCTTAGCTACTCCCAGTTCAGAACAGCACCGACGCGATGATCACCATCCCCGTCACCGACGCCGCCCAGATCAGCGTGCGGACATACGGCACTCCCACCACGTAAACCGCCGCGTGGGCAACCCGCCCCCAAAAGAACAGCTGCGCACCCAACGCGCTGGTGGCATCCGCTTGCCCAGCTACCTGCACCACCAACACCAGCGCCGCGAACATGGGCAAGTTCTCCCGCAGGTTCGCATCCGCACGCTGCAAGCGCCCTTGCAGCTTCGGCACCACCCCCAGCACCTCATCCCGATTGCCCAGCGCCCACAGGGGGTTCCGCAACAAACTCGGCGTCGCTGCCAGCATGGTCAGCACAAAGCTAAGCCCTACACTGGCCACGAGCATCCATAGATCGATTGTCATCCCATGCCTCCTGCAGCAGACAGCAAACCTTGTCTACCATAGGCCGGGCTGACGGGGACGTTCCTGGCGGCTGGCATGAAGCCGTGCCGAGGACATTCGCATGTGCGGGGTACCAGTCGCTACAACCCCCAAGGGGACGCACGCGCGTCCCCTCTGTTCGTGTCCGCAGGACACATGAACACTCACCCAGCGGGTCGCGCCGAAGGCGCTCCGCCATTGCTAGCCTGAGGAGCACAACGCAGTCGGTGACAGCGCTCCACCAACGCTGACCTTCGCGCACAACGCATCCGGTCGCGGACGCGGCCGCGGACAACAGGACTCATGGGCACGGCCACCGGTGGCTGGCAGCGGAACCGTCAACCACGGTGGGGTCGCGCGGCCGGGCATGGTACCTGCTTGGGGTCGTCCCCGGACGTGTCCATGGCTTCCCAGACCTTCTCCCAGCAGTGCTTCCAGGCCGGCGTCGCGGAGACGCCGACCGACGATGGCCTCTTCCTCGCGCTGTCACCGATGGATGGGTTCACCGACGCCGTGTTCAGGGAGCTGATCACATCGGTGCCCTGTGCCGCTCCCGATTGCGGGCGGCACGGCGGGTCGCCCGTGAGCATGTGCACGACCGAGTTCTTCCGCGTCATCGACGCGCCCCCGTGTGAGGAGACGATCGTTGCCGGGTATCCGGAGGTGCGCCGCGGGGGCAGGACGCGAACCGGCGTGCTGGTTGTCCCGCAGGTGATGGGCAGTGAAGCGGCACTGGTCGCGGAGACCGCGGCCCGGCTCGTCGCCCTGGGTGCACCGGGCGTCGACCTGAACTTTGGCTGCCCGGTCAAGGCGGTCAACCAGAAGCAAGCGGGTGCGGCGCTGCTGAAGGAACCCAAGCGCATCGAGTCGATCTGTCGTGCGGTGCGCGGGGCCATCGGCTCGGGCGCCACGCTGAGCGTCAAGACCCGCCTGGGCTGGGATGGACGCGACGCGCTGCCGGAGCTGGCGAAGCGCATCGAGGGCGCGGGGGTGGACTGGCTCACGATCCACGGCCGCACGCGCCGCGATGGCTATCGCGGCGAGGCGGACTGGTCGGGCATTGCGCTGGCGCGGACGGCCGTGTCGGTCCCGGTGGTCGCCAACGGTGACCTGACTCGCATGGCGCAGCTGGGGGCGTGTGCGCAGCAGTCGGGATGCCGCGCGTTCGCGATTGGGCGTGGTGTGCTCGGGCGGCCCGGGTTGTTCCATCAACTGAGGGGAGGGCGCCCCCCGGGCAATGATCATGCGCTTCTTGCGGCGACCCTCCAGACCTACGCGCAGGCCCTGCTCGAAGGTGGGATGCGGGAGCGGGGGGTCGTGAATCGGGTCCGGCACTGGCTGCGCCTGATCCCTCTTCCGGACCAGGGCGTGACACGGTGGGCGCGGGCGCTGACGCCACAGAGCGATGCTGACGAGCTACGCCAGCTACTCGATCCGACGCGGCCGCTCCCTGCTACCGCCTAGCGGACGGCCTGCGCGACCCGACCCACGACCCGACCGTGGTTGGCGGACTCTCGGCGGACGCACGCAATCTGCAGAGGATTGGTGGGTGGCGGTCGCCGGCGGGAGGTGGCGGAACCGTCAACCACGGTGGGGTCGCTTGTCGCGCTCAGTCCATATGCTCGACTTGATCCGCTGGGAACAGCCCATCCACGGACAGGTAGCGCTCGCCGCTGTCGCAGATCAGCGTGCAGACGCTCTTGCCTTCGTACTCGGGCCGTTGCGCCAGCAGGTCGGCCACGTACATGGCTGCGCCTGTCGTTACGCCAGCCAACACGCCCTCGGAAGTGCAGAGCTTCTTCGTCCACTCGAAGGCAACCTCATCGGATACCTCGATGAGCTCGTCCAACCGCTGCCGGCCGCGCTTGAAGTTCTCTGCCACGAAGCCTGGTCCGATACCGATCAGCTTGTGCTTGCCCATCTGCCCGCCGCCGTACACCGGGCTGCCCTCGGGCTCGAAGCCCACGATGCGCAGGTTCGGGTTCTGCTGCTTCAGGTAGCGTGAGAGCCCTTCAAACGTCCCGGAGGTTCCCAGGCCGATGACCATCGTGTGGAGCTTGCCTTCGGTCTGCTCCCAGATTTCGGGGCCCGTGCTGGCCGTGTGGGCGTCGCCGTTGTGGGGGTTGCTGTGCTGGTCCATGAACCAGGCATTGCCCTGCTTGGCTTCGCAGTAGGCGATGGCGCGCTCGCGTGCGCCCACGGTGTGCTCGGCGCCGGGCGTGAGCACCACCTTGGCGCCGAAGGCGTTCAGGATCTGGAAACGCTCCCTGGAGCAGAGCTCGCTCATGAATATCTTCACGGGCATGCCCATGGCGGCGCCCACCATGGCGATCGCGATGGCGGTGTTGCCACTGCTGGCTTCGACCAGCTCCACACCAGCCGAGATTTCACCCTTCTCCATGGCCCGCCGAATCATGTTCTGGACGGGACGATCCTTTACGGACATCGGGTTACAGAGCTCGAGCTTGCCGTAGACCGTCACCGGACGATCGGAGAACAGCTTGTTGAGCCGGAGCATCGGGGTCTTGCCGACCAGCTCACTGATGTCGTCTACGACGCGCATTGTCCTATCCCTCGTCCGTGTCTGTCCCATCGGCTCCAGCCGGTTGGGGGACGATTTCATAAGAGTGGGTAACCCTGGCGCCGGAGCGCGCGAGCATGATCGATGCAGAGCAGTACTTATCGGCGGAGAGGTCCACTGCGCGGGCGACCTTGCGCTCCGAGAGGTCCTCGCCGGAAACCGTGAAGTGGATATGCAGCGTCGTGAACACCGAGGGCACGTCGTCGGCTCGCTCGGCCTTCACGTGGGCGTCGCAGTTGGTGACCCGCTGGCGACCCTTCTGAAGGATGAGAAGCACGTCGTAAGCCGCGCAGGCACCGGTGCCCATGAGCAGTAGCTCCATGGGCCTTGGGCCGCGGTTCAGGCCGCCACTATCCGCGGGCCCGTCGGTCACCACCGTGTGCCCGGTGCCCGACGTTGTGGAGAACGAAACTGCGTCTTTCCAGCTGGCCTTGGCTTCCATCATCACTCCGGAGCGGACTCCAGCGGGGCAGGCATACCACAGGCGGCGACCTGACGGCCAACCACGTCCGGGATGCCGACCTACGAGCGGCAGGTGTCGTTGATGCAGTCGCCTTCGCAGTCGGAGCTGGTGCTGCACTGGTCGCCATCGCTGCCATCCACGCACTGATCGATCCCACACCCGAAGATACCGCTGCAGTCCCCGTCGTTGCCGCACGGATCGCCCTCGACCGTGCTGCGACACCGGCCGTTGAGGCAGACATCGTTGCAGTCGACAGGGCTGCTGCATTGGTCGCCCTCGCTGCCGTCCACGCACTCGTCAATGCCACATACGAGGTCGCCCCCGCATACGCTGTTGCCGGTGCACGGATCACCCTCGCGACCCACATGGCACACGTGGTCCAGACAGAGGTCCTCGCAGTCAGGATCGCCGCTGCACTGATCGCCCTCGCTCCCATCCACGCACCGATCGATCCCGCACCGCGTTCCGGGGCCGCAGTCGGAGTTGACGTCACAGGGCTGACCCTCATCGCCGTCACCGTCACCGTCACCATCGCCATCGCCATCGCCATCGCCGACGCTGTCGCCATCGCCATCGCCGACGCTGTCGCCATCGCCGTCACCGACGCCGTCGCCAACGCCATCGCCGTTGCCGTTGCCATCGCCAACGCCATCACCCGAGGTGCCCTGGTCCGAGCCGGTGGAACCGTTGGTCCCGGCGGAGCTCGCACCCCACTCGGCACCGCCGTCCGGCTCCCCCGCGGCCTTCCCAGTGCCATGGCCGTCGTAGCCGACAAGGGCACAACCCACCGGGCCCAGTAGAAGGTAGAGGGCTGTGGTCACGCGTGGCGTAATGCGTTCCACAGCCCCCAAGCCTAGCACAGCGGAAGCCACACATTTCTGCTCCGCAGCATGCGCCGCTGCGGGACCGCGACCCGACCGTGGTTGGCGGACTCTCGGCTGACGCCCATCATCCGCGGAGGATTCGTGGGTGGCGGCCGCCGGCCGGAGGTGGCGGAACCGTCAACCACGGTGGGGTCGTCAACCACGGTGGGGTCGCGGGGCGCGACGTTCCACGCCTCCGCTGGAAACATCAACGATTTCCGGCGACGTCGGCGAGGTTGGCGGTGGGACAGGCGGTCCCCGTCTCGATGCCGGGCCGCGCAACAAGACCGTCGGACTTCTTGATAGACTTCGGAGGTCACCAAAGGAGACGCCATGCGCACATCGATTCCCTTTGCTCTACTCCTGTCGATCGCGTTGATGGGATGCGCGGAGGACTCCTCGTCCGACGGTAGCGGTGACGATGATCCGACGTCCATGGAAGACGAAGACGGTACCGGTGGCTCCGAGTCCGACCCGGACGGGGATCCCATCGCCTGCGTCGATGACGTCGACTGCCCGGAGGGCGAGCGTTGCATGGGTGAATTGTGCGTCGTGGACGCGAGCAATGGCGACGGGGATGGCGACGCGACGAGCAGCGGGGATGGCGACGGCGACGGCGGTGACGGCGACGGCGACGGCGACTGCGGCGACGGCATCGTCGACTTGGGTGAGGAGTGCGATCATGGTGCCGCCAATAGCGACATGGATCCTGACGCGTGCCGTCCCGACTGCACTCTCCCACGCTGCGGCGACGGCGTGGTGGATGGGCTCGAGGACTGCGACGATGGGGTCGACAACAGCGACACGGTGCTCGGTGCCTGCACGACCACCTGCGCGTTTGCGATCCCGTGTGACGTGTACTGCACGCTCTCGCTGGGCAACTGCGCCGGTGAGTACGCCGACGATGCCGAGTGCCAAGCCGCGTGTGGAGACTTCGACGACAGTGGTACCACCGGCGACGACACGGGGGACACATTGCAGTGCCGCGTCTACCACGCCGGTGTGGCCGCCCAGGATCCGGGCACACACTGCCCGTCCGCGGGCGAGCTGACTGCCGGTGCCTGCATCGATGGGCCGCCACCCCCGACGTGCGATGAGTACTGCCAGGTGATCACCGCCAACTGCGACGGAGGCAACGCGCAATACGCCGACATGGACGGATGCATCGCCTACTGCGCGGACTACGGCCTTGCGGCAGGCGACGCGTCGGACACCACCGGCAACACGATCGGCTGCCGGACCTACCACGCCGAGGTGGCAGCGCAGGACCCCGTCGTTCACTGTCCCCATGCCGGCCCCTCGGGCGGTGATACGTGCGGCAGCTGGTGCGACGTCTACTGCGACATGTCTGCAAACAATTGTCCCGGGGACTACGATGACCATCAGGATTGCCAGGCCTACTGTTCGACATTCGACGACAGCGGCAGCGTAGGGGATGCCAGCGGTAACACCGTGCAGTGCCGCATCTACCACGCTGTGATCGCGGAGCAGGACGGACCCCTGCACTGCCCCCACGCCGGCCCCTCGGGGGGAGACGTGTGCGGAACCTGGTGTGACGTGTACTGCGATGCATCCGCCAACACCTGCCCGGGGGAGTACGCGGACGACGGCGAGTGCCAGAGCGCGTGTGCAGGATTCGACGACAGTGGAAGACCGGGCGACATCGCGGGCGACACGGTGCAGTGCCGTATCTACCACCTCGGCGTTGCACAGGAGAGTCAGGACCCGGGTACGCACTGCCCGCACGCGGCCGAGGTGCCGGTCGGCGGTTGCGAGTTCGCACTCCCCGCCTGCGCGCCGGACCGCTTCGAGCCCAACGACGCGATGGTGGCCGCGACTCCCCTCGTAGAAGACTCCTACCCGGGACTCAACGCGTGCATGGACGAGGACTGGTACGCGATCGACGTTCCTGCAGGCACCAGCCTCTACGTGGAGGCGCTGTACATGCAGGCCGAGGGCGACGTCGAGTTCACGTTCTTCGGCCCGGATGGCGTCGAGTTCGACCCGTATGACGACGGCGACGGTCTGTATCAGGTCGACGTAGTCGAGGCGGAGACGATCTACGTACGAGCGCGGCTCATCAGCGATGCTGGCGTCGAGGCCGGCGCGGGATACTCGCTCGACCTGATCTTCGTTCCGTTCCCGATGCCGACCTGCGACAATTACTGCCAAGTAGTCACCGACAACTGCGACGGCGCCGACGCGCAATACGCGGACGTGGACGCGTGCCTCGCCTACTGTGCCGACTACGTCATTCCGGTGGGCGACGCGTCGGACACCGCCGGCAACACCATCGGCTGCCGGACCTACCACGCCGGGGTGGCAGCGCAGGACCCCGCCGTTCACTGCTCCCACGCCGGCCCCTCGGGTGGTGATACGTGCGGCAGCTGGTGCGACGTCTATTGCGACATGTCTGCCAACAATTGTCCTGGGGACTACGACGACCGTGATGCGTGCCAGGCTTACTGTTCGACATTCGACGACAGCGGCAGCGTAGGGGATGCCAGCGGAAATACCGTGCAGTGCCGCATGTACCACGCTGTGGTCGCTGAGCAGGACGGACCGCTCCACTGCCCCCACGCCGGCCCCTCGGGGGGCGACGTGTGCGGAACCTGGTGTGATGTGTACTGCGATGCATCCGCCAGCACCTGCCCGGGGGAGTACGCCGACGACAGCGAGTGCCAGAGCGCGTGTGCAGGGTTCGACGACAGCGGAAGCCCCGGCGACATCGCGGGCGACACGGTGCAGTGCCGCATCCACCATCTCGGCCTGGCACAGGAGAGTCAGGACCCGGGTACGCACTGCCCACACGCGGCCGAGGTGCCCGTCGGCGGTTGCGAAGCAGTGCCCGTCTGCACGCCGGACCGTTTCGAGCCCAACGACATGATGGTGGCAGCGACTACCCTCGTAGAAGACTCCTACCCGGGACTCACCGCGTGCATGGACGACGACTGGTACGCGATCGACGTTCCTGCAGGCACCAGTCTCTACGTGGAGGCGCTGTACATGCAGGCCGAGGGCGACGTCGAGTTCACGTTCTTCGGCCCGGATGGCGTGGAGTTCGATCCGGAGGACGGCGGCGGCGGTCTGTATCAGGTCGACGTAGTCGAGGCGGAGACGATCTACGTGCGAGCGCGGCTCATCAGCGATGCTGGCGTCGAGCCGGGGGGGGCGTATTCGCTCGACCTGACCTTCATTCCGTTCCCCATGCCGGCCTGCGACTGGACGTCCGCTACGCCTGACTTCGTGGAGGTCGCGGTGAAGGACTGGGTCGACGCCGACACGCTGTCACTGCAGGCGTTCACGTCCGACGTGCCGGTATTCGACTACGTCGACGTGACGCTCTGGTACGCCTACGGTGCGCCGGTCGGTCCGTTTAGCCACACGTTCGACGGTGAGAGCTACGCCACGTGCGCCGTCTGCGCGGCCTTCTGCGCCGGCTTCGACGGCGTGGATTGCGCTGGTTGGTACCTCGCGACCGCCGGCACCCTCGACGTCACGCAGAACGACAACACCGTGGGCGGCACCCTCTCCGGCACGCTCAGCGACATGGAGTTCGTCGAAATGGACCCCAATACCGGCGACGGGGTACCCGATGGCACGACCTGGTGCTTCGACGACAGCTCGGCTTTCGACGTGACGATTCAGTGAGCAACCCGTTCACTGGTCGCGGCGCCCGTCGGACTCCAGACCGATGCAGTGCGCGACCCGCGACGGACGCGCGACCCGACCGTGGTTGGCGGGCTCTCGACGGACGCACACGTCGATGCGGCGACATCGTCAGAGACGTGGTCAGCACAAACGCGCGTCTAGAACTTCAACCTGGGTTCGGACTCTCGGTAGGCATTGGGCTGTCGCTGACACGTCGTCAGCGATGAAGTCCCGTGACCATCGCACATGGGCCCCTCATGAAAGCATTCGAACAACTCGTCACCGGCCTTCACAGCCGCATCTTCCGGTGCGGGCACGGATCACCGAAGGGCGAGAACGGGATGAGCTCTACGCCCGCTTCGAAGCACTCAACAAGAGCTACACCGGACACGCGGTAAAGGCTTCCCGCGTAATTCCTGTGCTCGTTCTTACCTGACGCTGATCGCCGCGGTGGATGCAGCCGCGACCCGTAGTGTCCGGAAACTCGCGCGGCACGATTCACGCCGCTTTCCGACAACTACGATGGGGTCGCGAGGTCCGCGGAGCTTTCAGGGGTGGCGGCCGCCGGCGAGAGGTGGCGGAACCGTCAACCACGGTGGGGTCGCGTCAGGACGGGATGGGGACGGGGTAGGGTGGGTTAATGCGGACTACGCGCTTCCATACAGGATCGTCTGCGAACTCAACCGCCGCCGGGACTCGCAGGGCCGAGCAGAAACCACGTGGGCATACGTCCCTTGCCCTTGATGTCGATCTCGCCTCGTGCTTCCAGCTCAAACTCGCCGCTGAAGGCCTCTCGAGTCGACCCGCCCAGCTGAATCCTGCCCGCTACGCCATGTGACTCCATTCGCGCCGCGGTGTTCACCACGTCGCCCCACAAATCGTACGCAAACTTCTTCGTGCCGATAACGCCAGCGACAACCGAGCCGGTGTACATGCCAACCCGGATGGAGAGCTGTCGCTCGACAGTCGACCGCGCCTCTACGACCCTGCAGATGTCCAGACAAAAGCGCGCGGCGGCAGCGGCGTGATCCGGGCGGTGCACCGGCACACCCGACGCCACCATGTAGGCATCACCGATGGTCTTGATCTTCTCCACGCCGTGCAGCTCGGCCAGGCCGTCGAAGTCGGCAACGATTTCGTTGAGCAGCGCCACCAGGTCTGCAGACTCCATCGACTCTGACAACGGCGTGAAGCCAACGATGTCTGAAAACACAATGGTGACGTCGTCGTGCTGCTCGGCGGTCGACTGAGGGCTTGCTTTCAAGCGTTCCGCGATCGATGCGGGCAGAACATTCAACAGGAGCTCATCTGCACGCTCCCGTTCATTTTCGATCTCCGTCTGTTCCTCGCCAGGAGTCGTCCCTGGGCGAAGGAGACCCGCGAGACCAGCTCGAGCACATAGGCGGCCATCAGAGAGAGCATGACACTCACGACGAAGACAAGCAGAAGGAACACTACATCTTTATGCTTTATCCGGTCGGCCATGAAGGCCTCCAGCACCATCCAGGTTGCGTAGCTGGTGTAACCTCCGATCGTCAGTGCCGAGGGAACGAGCCTTTGCCGCAGCACCGTGGCGCCGATGAACGAGGCAATCGGAATGCCAGCGGCCATGTAGATGACGCTGCCGACCAGCTGCGACATCTCTACGATGACGATGCCCGCGATGATGTTCGCCAGCACGCCCAGGCTCATCGCGCGATCAGCGCGTCCGCGAAGGAACGTTGCACCGAACGCAGCAAGGATGGCGGCGATCACTGGAGCCACCAGGATCACTGCGGAAGGACCCGCCGACGGGTCGGCAATAGGAACCGCAACCACCACCAAGATCCATGCCACCAGCGAAGACAGCATGCCCACACGCACATACGGCAACGCGGTTTCGTTGTGCCAGCTTCGGAAGGCGACTTCGGCCTCAGCGCTCGCAAAGCGGAGCGACCACCGCCCGCGTTCGTCTTGCTCCGGCGCGGTCATTCCAGCGCGAGAAACTAGTAGCTTCGAGCCCACACCGCAAGAGATCGAGGGCGCGCCGGACGTCCTGAGCGCAGTGGGAAGGCTGGCACTCAGCCACACGCTCCGCGCCACCCGCCAGGGTGGTGGAGGACCCGAGTTCGCAGAAGACGCCATCATCTAAACTCGGGGCTGGGCCGGTTTATGTTGTCTATCCGACGCGAGGGGGCGGACCGCAGTGGTAGAGAAGATTGCCTATGTGATGGCCAACCCGGTCGCCGCCGGCCTCGTGAAGCGGGCCGCTGACTGGCTGGGCGTGCGCACGCTGCCCCAGGGCCTCGGCCGGTCCTCGCTGCAGGCCAAGCGCCTGCGGTGTACTTCAGCAGCACCGATGGCGCCTGGCCGCCGCGGGCCTCGCTCGAGCTGACCGTCCCAGCCTGCCTGGACATGCCCCCCGGGGAGCTGCGGCGGCTCGTGGCTGAAGAGCTACGGCAGGCGGAAGAAGCGGCAGGTGTCGACGTCCAGTCGAAGGGATGGACCGTCGTCGGAGCGAAGCGCGCTGCGAGGACGTCGCCGTATGACAGGGACGTGACCCCGCGCGGGATGCGAGGTGGCGGTCCAGGGCAGCCCGTCGAGGTAGAGGGACCCCGCGGTGCTCTCCTGAGAATCTTCCAACCGCGGTCGGGTCGCGGTCGGGTCGCGGGTCGCGCGGCTCGTGGTTGACGCCAGGGACGGGTGGTGCGAGTTTCAATAAAAGGGAGTATTGAATCCCCTCTTTGAGGAAGTGCCATGAATTCCAACAATCGGATCGACACGCGCAGTGCCGCGGCGTCGTCATTGAGCTGTCTGGTCACGTCTCGCAGCGCTCAGAAGGAAAGCAGTATGCGCACTAACCTTGCAGTGGGGCTCTTCGGTGCTTCTCACACCCCGATGGCGACAGTGGCGGTGATTGCGCTGGCCCTGGCCGTTGGATGTGGCTCCGAAGACGATGCTCCGGACGCCGGCGGTTCTGCTGCGAGCGACGGCGGTTCCAGTGGAGACGGGCCGCGTCAGAACTCGATCGAGTGCCACGATACTGATTCGGCTCCAGGCTTTCCCCAGAGTTGTCAATCATCGCGGATGGTCCGTCGCGGCGACGGACCGATTCACGAGTTGCCGCAAGGGGCGCCCATGGAGCTCCCGACAACCTTCGCCGGCGCGGGAGGCGTGGAGCTCAATGTAGACGACTTCCTCGAACGGAGAACGAGCACCAAGGGGCTTCTCGTGATCAAGGACGGCGAGATTGTTTTCGAGAAGTACTATGCGGGCGAAACAGCGACTTCCTATTTCGTGTCCCACTCGGTCGCCAAATCCATCACTTCACTGCTCGTCGGCATCGCGCTTGATGAAGGCTACATCGAGGATATCGACGAGCCAGTCGAGGACTACGTGAGCGGTCTGCGTGGCACTGGATATGACGGTGTCACCATCAAGGACTTGCTGCAGATGAACTCAGGAATTGAGTATTCCGAGGTTTATGGTGTTCGCGGTAGCGACGTTTCCAGACTGGCCAATCCGTTTTGGGCATGCACCTCCGTGGAAGAAGTCATCGGCACGTTTTCACGGGAGTTCGAGCCAGGAACCCACCATCAGTATGCAAGCATCGATACGGAGGTGCTGGGTTTGGTTCTGCGGGAGGCCATCAAGCGTGGCGGCTACACCAGTACTTCTTGCTTCATGGAAGATCGGGTGTGGAGACATCTAGGTGTCCAGTCAGATTCATTCTGGGCGATCGATGGCGTTGGCGTGGAGAACAGTTTTGGCGGCTTCTACGGGGTCCTGAGAGACTATGCTCGGTTTGGCCTTCTCTATTTGAATGGAGGCACCCTCAACGGCGAACGCATTGTCTCGGAATCCTGGGTTGATGCATCGGTGGCCCGTTCCGGCCCGGCGGGGTACGGATTCCAGTGGTGGTTGCGAACGGGTAAGCGCTATTCCGCAATAGGTATCAATGGTCAGTTTGTCTTCGTGGACCCGACAAACAACATAGTCATTGCCAAAACCTCTGACCAAGCTGACTACGCCCAGGATCCGCAAGAGACCAGCCACTTCGCCCTGTTCGATGCCATCGTTGAGAAGCTGGTATCGGCCAACTAGAGACCCCGGCGCCCGACTGGGAAGGGCAACCCTCCCGTGGTTGGCGGAGCCTTCGCTGGCCCACATGATCGTCGGAGCTTGGAGGGTGAAGACGTTTCAGGTCCGCACCTGGCGAGACCTCCGCCGCGTCTTTGATGCGCTGTCGCCGCAGGCGCGACGGGAGGTCGCGCACTTCGTCCCGGGCTGGAGGAAGCCTTTGCCAGCGCACGGCCTTCATAGGTGACGCGGCCCATGGGTGCGCGCCCACTGCTCCAGCAGGGCGCAGCCGGCGCGCTCGCGGACTGTCTCAGCCTTGCGAACGCTCTCGCCAACTTCGACGTGCCGACGGCGCTCGAAACCTACCGAAGCCAGCGCGAGCCGCGGTTTCGGGGCGTCGGCTGTTCTCCATTCGCACGGGGTTGCTGGCCAGGGTGGACTCCTGCGGTGGATCCGCTGAAGGCCGAAAGCATCGCGTCTCACCGTCGGTGCAGCCCAGGCGAGCGTTTGCTGCAGGCGCTCGGCGCGATGAACGATGGCTTTGCGCTCAAGCGCGCTAACCTGCAGCGTTTGCATCCCGACGACACGGCGGAGCAGATTGACGCCGGGCTAGGCACCTGGATGGCCGGTGGCTGACAGCCTACCTCTGGCCGCACTGCGGCATGCCGATGATGCCTTGAGGTCCCTGGGGCGTGCGTTTGCCCTCGTCGGCGGACTTGCCGTATCGGTGCGTTCGGAGGTCCGCTTCACGCGAGACGTCGACTTGGCCGTGGTCGTTGGAGAAGATGATGACGCCGAGCAGCTTGTGTTTGCGCTAGGCGAGTCGAGCTATGAAGTCCTGGCCACTGTGGAACAGGAGGGTACCGGGCGTCTGGCGACGGCGCGGCTGCGGGGCCCCAATGCGGTAGTCGTCGATTTGCTCCTTGCCTCGAGCGGCATCGAAGCAGAAGTCGTCGAGCACGCGGAGAGGGTGGCCGTACTGCCTGGCCTCGTGCTGCCTGTCGCGCGAGTGGAGGAACTGCTCGCGTTGAAGGTGCTCACCTCTGCGGAGGACCGACCTCAGGACGTGATGGACTTCAGGAATCTCGTGCAGTTCAACCCGGCCTACGACGAAGCAGCAGTCCTCCAAGCCCTCGGGCTGATCGAGGCGCGCGGCTACCACCGGGACCAGGGGCTGCAGGAGAAGTACCGCCGGATGCGCAGCCGCTTGGTTCCGTAGACGCCAGCGACACCAATCTGCCATTGGAAATAGAAAAGAGCCGCAGGCAGGATCAGGCTGCGGCTCGGTTGCGTCCCCACGGGGACGATTTTGTAACCGCGGTGCGCGAGTTGATGATCGCCGCGTGAGGACCGTGGGTTGGGCGGTGCCGGCAACTACTGTCTGCGGTGACGTCGAGGGCAGCGCATGCCACCATCCCACACGTGAGCGATGCCCTTCGCAACATGGCCTGGAACGACGTCCAGGTGCTGCTGACGCTGTTGGAAACGAGGTCGCTGAAGGGGGCGGCGAAGCGGCTCGACGTGGACTCGAGCACTGTCGGGCGACGGCTCGATGCACTCGAGCAGGCCCTTGGCGTGCAGCTGTTCGAGCGCAGCCGCGCCGGCGTGTTGCCGACCGCGTCGGCCCAGGCGCTGGCACCCTCCGCCCGCCGCTTCGCCGACGCCGCAGCAAGCTTTGCCCACGCGACGACCGCACTCGAAGACCGGCCCACAGGGGAGGTTCGCATCGCGGCGCCGGCCCCGATCGCGAGCAACCATCTCGTGCCGCTGCTTCCCGGCCTGCGAGCGCGCTTTCCGGAGCTGAGCTTCGACATCGACCCGGGCCTGTCGGTGACGAACCTCGACAAGCACGCCGCCGACCTGGCCCTGCGCGGCAACGGACTCGAGAGCGGCCTGCCCGGGGGTGAGAACCTGCTCGCACGCAAGCTGTGGTCGGGGCCATGCATCCCCGTCGCGTCGGAAGCCTACGCGGCGGAGCTCGGCACGCTGGATGACCTGGGCGATGCGCGCTGGGTCACCTACGGTCCGCGCCACGCCGACCTGCGATGGGCGAAGATGGTGCTCGACCACGTGCCGCCGGCGCAGATCGTCATGCGCTCCGACGACACCCAGACACTGCTGTCGGCGGTCGCCCATGGGGTCGGGGCTAGCTGGATGAACCGCCTGATGTGCGTGAGCGGTATCGTCGAGCTGCCGCTTGCTCCGAAGCTCGATTACGTCGAGGGAACCGACGAACAGATGTGGATCATCGCGCACCGCAGCCTGCGCCACGTGCCACGGGTGGATGCGGTGTGGAACTACCTCGTCGAGCACCTTTACGCGCCGGACGGGTAGTCGACCGCTCGCGGACCCCGGAATGGCGAGCGCTCCGGAAGTCCGCGGCGGCGGGGACCTAGGCCGGCTTCAGTACGCCGACCTCGGTCATGAGCTTCAAGGCGTCGACCTGCGCCCACTCCTCGCGTACCTGACCGTCGACGACCCGGGCCACATCGATGAAGGCGACATCCAGCTCCTTGCCCGTCGCGGCGATGCCCTGGAACTCCGCGGTGTGCTTCATCTTCACGTGGCCCCAGGTCGTGACCGTGTCGCAATCGCAGGTCTGACCCTCGATGACATGCAAGAACCCGGGAAAGGAGCCGTGGAAGTCCTGGTTGAGCGCGATGTGCGCGTCGATGCCGAGCACCGTCGGCGACAGGGGCAAGTGAAAGGCATGGTCCGGGTGCAGCAGCTGACGAAACTCGTCCCATTGCTGGTTGTCCATCGAGGAAAAGAATCGGTTGAGTACGTTCTTGGGATCTTCAGACATCGCCGGTCTCCGCTATGTGGGTCACCCTGTTGTGACGCCCCCCACGTTAGCGGTGCCCACCGGCGCACCTAGTGCGAGACTGCGCACCCCTACGATGCAGAGATGCATCACCTCCGTGTGCGCGCAGTGCACGTGCCCGCGGACGCGGTCGACGTGACCCGAACACGGTCGTGGTCGTTCTGCTTCTGGCCCCTCCGACTCGAGGCCCATGCCCACGTGCAGGGTCACGCAGCCGTTGCCTTCGTCGCGACTCCTCGTCCCTAGCTCCTCGGCATCGGCGGACTCGGGCAGCATCCAGGTGCTGCCTATCACGAGCGCCGCGCGAAGCCCGATGACGCTACCGGGACGACCGTCCCCGCGCTCCACGCCCCTCGGGGACCCGCGAACAACGCTGTGTACCGTCGGTGTGCTGGTTCGAGTGGCGGCGTAACGGGAAGCGCGGTCGTATGCGGACGCCTGAAGGGACGTGCTGTGTGTTCAGCGGATAGGTCACATGAACGGGCAGGTCGAGGGTTTACGTAATCTCATCTTCTGCGAAGTCGGGTCCTCCACCACCCTGGCGGGTGGCGGCGCCCGTCGAACTCGCACTCGACCTTCTCGGCACCGCTCTGCATGGCGGCGGCGTTCGCAAACCGCCCCCGCGCATGATGCGTGAGGGCGGCAGCGGGGCAGGTGCCCATGGTCGCGTCGGCGCTTGCTACTGGCAGACCGGCGCGGGGTCGCAGATACCCGCGCACTTGCCGGTGGTGGCGCAGTTGCCAAGCTCGTTCGAAGCCGCGCAGGCGGTACCCGCCCCGGGCTCGCAGGCGGGTCCGATCATGGCGCCGTTGACAAAGGCATTGGGTGTCGCGCCCACCGCGGCCTGGCCGACCTCTTCCTGGCACGGGCCGGCGTTGATGTTGGCGCCCTGGGCATCGCAGATCGTGCCGCACGTGCAGCAGTCGCCCGTGCAGTTGTTGACCACCGCGCATTCGTTGAGTGCGGCGCACAGCGGATCGTTCTCGCACTTGTTGCGCTCATCCAGGCAACCCGTCCCCTGGGTGCACAGGCAGTCCGCGCACGCCTGGGTGACGTCGCCGGGGGCGGCGAGGGTGTCCGTGACGCACTGCGCATCGGGCGTGCCGCTCACGCCGCCGCCCGTTGCGCCGGTGCCGCCGCCCGTTGCGCCGGTGCCACCGCCGGTTGCTGCAGTGCCGCCGCCGGTGCCGCCGGTGCCACCGCCGGTTGCTGCAGTGCCGCCGCCGGTGCCGCCGGTGCCACCGCCGGTTGCGCCGGTGCCGCCGGGCCCGCTGTAGCCGCTGCTCCCACCGTCGTCTCCGCAGGCGAAGAGGATTAGACACGCTGCCAATGCAGCGCCGAGGTCACGAGGTCGAAAGTTTCCGGTCATTGGCCCAACTCCTTTGTCCCAGCGGGGGTGTGGATGATTCCCACGACGGAACATATGGATATGGGGAACCAAACACAATCGCATTGCCACCTTTTTGTTATGAAATAATAAGGTTATTTATCGGCTATATTTAGTGCGCATTGACAACTACTTATAAAAACATAATGTAGAAGCCGTGGCGCAAACGGCACCAGGTACTCAAGCGCGGCAAAGGGGCGGACGCAGGCGCGTCGGGAAGCCCGGGCGCTGCTGCTGCAGGCCTGCATCGAGCTGATCCGCACCGAGCGCCTGGCCACCCTGACGACCGAGCGGGCGGCCAATCAAAAAGGGAGCATGTGCTTCCGTTAGTCGCCGGGGACGTGCCCCGAGCAGCCGAGACAGGTACCCATGTCAGCATGCCTTCCGTTCCGGTCCGCCACCGAGCTCGTCGCAGCGCTCGGGCGCGGCGAGACTTCCTCCAGCGAGCTCCTCGAGCTCTACATCGAGCGCTACGAGCGCTTCAATCCACAGCTCAATGCCATAGTGGACACGGACCTGGAGGGAGCCCGGGCCCGGGCCCGGCAGGCGGACCAGGCGCGGGAGAAGGGTGAGTCCCTGGGCGCGCTCCACGGCCTGCCCATGACGCTCAAGGACTCCATCGAGATCCGGGGCATGCGCACCACCCACGGCTCACCCACCTTCAAGGACTATCGTTCCGTACGCGACGCGGACGTGGTGGAGTCCTTGCAGGGCGCCGGCGCGGTCATCTTCGGCAAGACCAACCTGCCCCTCTTCGGCAACGACTTCCAGACCTTCAACGAGGTCTACGGGACCACCAACAACCCCTGGAACCTGGAGCTGAGCCCGGGGGGCTCCTCCGGCGGTGCAGCGGCCGCCGTTGCCGCCGGGCTCACCGGCCTGGAGATTGGCAGCGACATCGGTGGGTCCATTCGCTCACCCGCCCACTACTGTGGAGTCTACGGCCACAAGCCCAGCTTTGGCATCGTGCCCTACTTCGGCCAGCTGCCGCCGAGCAAGCACCACGTTCACGATCACATGGTGCCCCTGGACCTGGTGGTCACCGGGCCCCTGGGCCGCAGCGCCGAGGACCTGGCCATGGTCATGGACCTGGTGGTGCGCCCGGCCAGGGGAGACCGCAAGGCCTTCCGCATTGAGCTGCCCCCGGCACGCAAGAAGTCCCTGAAGGACTACCGCATTGGCGTCTGGATCGACGATGGGGACTACGGGCCAGACAGCTCCGTGGGCGACGCGCTGCAGCATGCGGTGGACGCGCTGGCCAGGGCCGGGGCCCAGGTGGTGGACAAGCGCCCGGACCTGGACTTTCGTCGCTGCTACCAGGTCTACAGCGAGCTGCTGAACCTGGCCACGGCCCACACCCTGCCTGAAGACCAGTTCAAGCAGCTGCAGGAGCTGACGCGCCAGCCGGATGCGGACCAGGAGCATCCCATCGTCAAGTATGCCCACATGAAGACACGCACCCATGGGGAGTGGCTGCGGCTCAACGGACAGCGGGCCATGATGCGCACCCGCTGGGAGGAATACTTCCAGGACGTGGACGTGATGATCTGCCCCTGCGCGCGCGTGGCCGCCTTCCCCCACGATCCACGCTCGTTCACCAAGCGCGTCAATACGGTCAACGGCCAGGAGCTGCCCCACGATGAAGTGCTTCTTCCCTGGGCCGGTCTGACCCTCATGGCCTACCTGCCCGCGACCTCGGCGCCCGTGGGGCTGACCCCGGATGGTCGTCCCGTGGGAGCCCAGATCGTGGGTCCTTACCACGAGGACCGTACGCCCATACACGTAGCCCAGCTCATGCAGGACGTGGTCGGGGGCTACACCCCACCGCCCGGCTATGAGTGAGCGGGCCCTTTCTGGTGGCGACCCATGGGCAGCCGTTTTCGGTGGGCCGGGAGACTGAATGGACACAGCAGAGCTGGTGGCACGACGCGATCGCATCTTCGGTGCGGGCGCTGCGCTGTTCTACGACGAGCCGATCCACATCGTGCGCGGCGAGGGGGTGCACCTCTTCGACGCGGACGGCAAGCGCTACGTGGACATGTACAACAACGTCCCGTGCGTCGGTCATGCTCACCCCCACGTGGTCGAGGCGATGGCGCGGCAGGCCGCGACCCTCAACGTCCACAGTCGCTACCTCCACGAGGGCGTGCTCGAGTACGCCGAACGGCTAGTGGCCAAGCACGACGATGCACTCGACCGCATCGTCTTCACGTGCACGGGCTCGGAGGCCAACGAGGTGGCGCTTTTGATGGCGCGCGCCTTCACGGGCGGCCGCGGCATCCTCTGCAGCAACCGCGCCTACCACGGCAACACCGCCGAGGTTGGCAAGCTCACCCGCGCCGACGACCGTCACCGCCCGGAGATCCGCTCGATCCCGTATCCCCAGATGTACCGGCCGTTGAAGGAGGGTGCGAGCGAGGCCGAGCTGTGCGACCTCTACCTCGCCGAGGTCCAGGCGGCCATCGAGGGCTTCGCCGAAGACGGCGTGCCCTTCGCGGGCATGCTCGTGTGCTCGATCCTCGCCAACGAAGGGCTGCCGGACATCCCCCGCGGATTCATGCCGCGCGCCGCCGAGTTGGTGCGTGCGGCCGGTGGGGTGTTCATCGCCGACGAGGTGCAGGCCGGGTTCTGTCGCGTCGGGAAGTTCTGGGGCTACGAGGAGACCGAGTTCGTGCCGGACATCGCGACGCTCGGCAAGCCGATGGGTAACGGGCTGCCGCTGGCGGGCGCCGTGGCGCGTGCGGAGCTGATGGATGCGTTTCGGCGCACCTCCTACTTCAATACGTTCGCCTCGAGCCCGCTGCAGGCGGCGACCGGCATGGCGGTGCTCGACGTAATCGAGTCCGAGGGCCTGATGGAGAATGCGGCGACGATCGGCGCGCGCCTGCGCGCCGGCCTCGAGCGGCTCGACCACCCGGCGATCGGCGACATCCGCGGCCACGGGCTGTTCCTGGGCATCGAGTGGGTGAGCGACCGGGAAAACAAGACGCCCGATCGCGATGGCGCGAGGGTCGCCGCCAACCTGCTCAAGGACCGGGGCTTCCTGTTGAGCAACGCCGGCTCGAAGGGCAACACGCTGAAGATCCGACCGCCGCTGGTGCTTTCCGCGGGTGACGCCGACGCTTTCCTCGCCGCGTTCGAGGAAGTGCTGCAGGCGCTGTCGTGAACGTGACGTCCGAGGACCCCCGCATGCGCGCGCTCGCCACGCGGGCGCTCGAGGCGTGGGACCTCCAGGTGCAGAAGCTGGAGATGGTGTCGCTGTCCGAAAACGTGGTGTTCCGCGTCGGGACCGACGGCGGCGACTTCGCCCTGCGCATCCACCGGCCCGGCTACCACACGCGCGCCGAGCTCGACTCCGAGCAGATGTGGGGCAGGGCGCTGTCCGAGTTCGGCGTCGGTGTGCCGCTCGGCGTCCTCACCCGGACCGATGAGTACTATGTCGAGGTACCGATGCCCGATGGCGCTGGCGACACCCGGCTGGTCGGACTCATCCCGTGGTTCGACGGTGAAACGCTCGCGCAGCGCATCCGCGGGTCGTCGGACGACGCGCAGCGGCTTGCGGACTTCGCACAGCTGGGCGCCGTGATCGCGCAGACCCACAACCAGGCCAGCGGCTGGGAGCCGCCGGCTGGTTTCGTCCGTCATTCGCTCGACGCCGACGGTCTGATGGGTTCGTCGCCGTTCTGGGGTCCGTTCTGGGATCCGCCGGAGCTGTCGGGCGCGCAGCGCGCGCTGGTGCTGGAGACCCGCGACCTCTTGCACCCACGGCTGGAGGCGCTGGGCAAGGACCCGCAGACCTACAGCATGATCCACGCGGACCTGCACTCGGAGAACGTCATGGTCGATGGCGACCGCGTGCAGGTGATCGACTTCGACGACGCCGGCTTTGGCTTCCACGCCTACGACATCGCGGTGGCGCTGTTTGACCTGCCCAAGCAGGCCTACCCGGCGGTCCGGGACGCGCTGCTCCACGGGTACCGCAGCAAGCGACCGCTCGACGACGCGGTCGTGGAGCTGCTGCCGATGTTCGATTTGATTCGCGCGCTGGCGATCCTGGGTTGGTTGTACGAGCGCCCGGAGCAACCGCGGAAGTTCGTCGAGGCGGTGATCGTGCGCGCCTGTGCACAGGCCGAAGCACTGAAACTGGGGGAGAGCACATGACCGATGTCAGACAAGCCGCGATGGACCACCTGTGGCTGCACTTCGCGCAGGTTCCGACCGAGGGCCCAATGGTGATCGAGCGCGGCAAGGGCTGCGAGATCTGGGACAGCGAGGGGAAGCGCTACCTCGACGCGCTCGGAGGTCTCTTCGTGACCGCGATCGGACACGGGCGCACCGACCTGGCCGACGCGGCGAAGAAGCAGGCCGAGTCGATGGCGTTCTTTCCCGTGTGGGGCACTGCGCACCCGCCGGCCGCGCGCCTCGCGGAGAAGCTCGCGTCGCTTGCGCCCGGCGACATGGACCGCGTGTTCTTCACCAGCGGGGGCTCGGAGGCCGTCGAGTCGGCCTGGAAGCTCGCGCGGCAGTACTTCCTCGCCAAGGGCGAACCGGAGCGCATGCGCGTCATCGCGCGCAAGAGCGCCTACCACGGCACCACCCTTGGGGCGCTTGCGATCACGAGCATTCCGCCGATCCGCGACCCCTTCGAGCCGATGCTCAATGGCCTGGTCACGCACGTGTCCACCACCGACCAGCTTCACTGCCAGCGCTGCGAGGGGCCGTGCTCGCTGCACGCGGCTGACGAGATCGAGGAGGCAATCCTCGCGGCCGGCCCGCAGACGGTGGCGGCGGTGTTCCTGGAGCCCGTGCAAAACTCGGGCGGCTGCTTCGTGCCCATGCCCGGCTACTGGGCGCGTGTGCGTGAGATCTGCGACAAGTATGGCGTGCTGCTCGTCAGCGACGAGGTGATCTGCGCCTTCGGTCGGCTGGGCACCTGGTTCGGCGGGCACAAGTTCGATTACGTGCCCGACATGATCACCTTCGCCAAGGCGGCCACCTCCGGCTACTCGCCGTTGGGGGGCGTGATCACCCGACCGTTTCTCGCCGACACGCTCAAGGCCAGCAAGGATGTGGTGTGGCACGGGCTCACCTTCGGCGGCCACCCGGTCTCCTGCGCCGTGGCGCTCGCGAACATCGAAGCGCTCGAGTCCGAGGGCATCATCGACCACGTAGCGAAGCACGAGGGAATGTTTCGCGAGAAGCTAGAGACGCTGCTCGACCATCCGATCGTCGCCGAGGTGCGCGGCGCGGGGTACTTCTATGCGATCGAGCTGATGAAGGACCCGGCCAAGGGCGTGGCGTTCACCCCCGACGAGGGCGCCGCGCTTGTCGCGGGGCTCAGGCCGGCGCTACTGGAACACGGACTGATCGCTCGCGCCGATGGGCGTGGTGCCCCGATTCTCCAGTTCTCGCCGCCGCTGATCGCGGGGCCCGACGAGTTCGACGAGATCGTGGCGACCTCCCGCAAGGCGCTCGACGCCGTGTGGCGCTGACCACCTTTCCGGCGATGAGGGAGCATGGTTTCGCTTGGGCTGTCGGGGGCTTGCAGGAGCGTCCCCACGTAGACGATTTTGTAACCGCCTTGGGGGAGATCGCGGCGCAAGCGCTGACGGTCTCCGCGTCGCGGAGCCTCCCTGTGGCCCGTGTCCCGGTGACCCGACACCCAGCGGCTTGGACTCAGGGCATCCCCATGCCCTATCCCTTCGCGACGCGGCCACGGGTGCCTCCGCGCACACGCTAGTCCGAGCTCGACCGTGCGCTGCGCCGGAAGCTCAAGGGCGTCGTCTTCCGGCTGCGCTTGAACGAGCGCACGAACGCCTGGGCGGTGGAAAAGCCCAGCAGGTACGCCACCTCGCCGACGCTCAGCTCGGTATCGCGCAGGTAGCGCTCGGCCAGCTCCAGGCGTGTGGACGCAACCAGTTCACTGAACGACGAGCCCTCCTCCTTGAGGCGGTAGCGTAGCGTGCGCTCGGGGATCGAGAGTAGCTCGGCGACGCGCGTGATCGCGCACTGTCCCTGGGGTAGCAGGTCCATCACGCGGCCGCGGACCTCCTCGACCAGGCTCGCGTCGGCGCTGTGGGCTGCCAGCATCTGCTCGGCGACCCGCTCGAGGGAGGTCGCGAGCGGACTGTTGGACTGTCGGATCGGCCAGTCGAGCATCTCGGCGTCCATCGTGAGGCTGTTGCGACTGGCGCTGAATCGGATCGGGCAGGCGAAGACCTCGTCGAAGGCGTCCATGCACTGAGGTGCGGGGCAGGTGAGCTCGACCTGCGCCGAGGGGAGAGGCCTGCCCGCGTAGCGACGCCCTGCGACGACCATGCAGGCGACGCCGTAACTGAGCACGACGGGATGGTCGCTGCGCCCGGACGTGCTGAAGATCGCGCGCACCCGCGAGCCGTCGCGTGACATCTCCCAGCGGATCCCGTCGCCTTGGAGCGGTGCAAAGCGCACCACGGCTGCCAGTCCCTCCCCGAGTGTCGGTTTGAGGCGCGCCGCGTACTCGGGCACGTCGTACACCTCATCCAGCATGAACGCGGCAGCCGCCGGCCCAATGTCGTCGCGGCCCGTGGCCTCCACGGCCATCGTGAGCGCCGCCTCTGCCACGGACCAGGGGACGGTCGCGCTCGGGTTGTCGATGACCTCGGGGTCGAGCCCGATGGCGCGTCGCTGAGCGTCGCTGACCGGGGATCCACCGGCGCGGTTGAGCTCGAAGAAGGGCCGGATGATGCGGCTCGCTACCCCTCCGGCACGCGCTCGCTTCGAAGTCGACTTGGCCACCCCCACGCCTGCAAGCATGCCGCAGCTCCGGCGGTGCTGTCAGCGGCCAATTGGGGAGGGTGGGGTCGAAAGGGTCCCGCGGGGCAAGAGCGCCCGGGTGCTTGCCGCGCATGATCATCCTTCCCGCGGCGCTACGCGACTGGCCTGTCCTAGGCTTGTGATGTCGGAGGTGTAGCCATGTGTCGGGTAGGAATCATCAAGTCGAATGTTGGGTGCGCGTCGGTGCTTCGGGTCAGCACGGTGGTTGCCGTCCTGCTGTCGGGCGGGTGCGCGGAGGGTTTTCCGCTGGCCCACGAGGCAGTGGGTTGGTCCGCCGCTGGGGTGGCTGGCAGCGCGAGCGAGACACCGGTGGCCGGCGGCGGGGATCCGGGCATGGCCATGTACGACAGCGCGGAGGGCGTGGCCAGCGAGCCCGATCCGCTGGCCGGCGAGCCGTGCGCGGTGGGCGAGGAGCGGGTGTGCACATGTGCGGACACGGGCACCGAGGGGATGCGCAGCTGCCTGCCTGATATCGCTTCGCCAGCGGGGGGCTACTTCACGGCGTGCGAGGGATGCCCGCCCCCTGCTCCTGCGGAAGACGGCTTGGACGGCGGCGATGGCGACATGCTCGAGGACTCCGGCGGTGCGGAGAGTTGTGCCGAGTCCTGCGCTGCGCCAGAGGTGTGCCTGAACTACGAGTGCTGCACGCCGGTCATCACGGTCGCAGCGTGCAACCAGGACCAGTGCGGCATCCTCGACGATGGATGCGGCGGCACCATCGACTGCTCCCACGTCTGCGGTACCAACTCGCAGTGCATGGGCGGCCGGTGCATCCCGATCTGCGTTCCCACCGCGTGTAGGGACTGCGGATTGGTCGGGCTGCAGGGCGGTTGCTGCAAGGCAGACGGCACCTGCGGGTGCCCCGGCGGACTGTTGGGGGGTGGCAGCTGCATCTAGCGAGCGCGGTGGCGATATCCAGATGCAGGCTGGCTGCGATCGCCCTTCAGGTGGCTCTGCTTCCCGCGTGCGCTGAGTACTCGGGCGGCCCCTGGCAGGGCCCGTTGGACGGCGCCTCCGCCGAGGCTCATCCGGGCGACCTAGGCAGTGGTGGCGTCGGCGCCACGGTCGGCGCAACGGTCGGCGAAGGCGACAGTGGAAGCGCTGACGGCACACGCGCGTCAGGAGACGAAGACGGCGGCGTACGAAGCCCTGACGCGGGTGTGGGCCCATCGGGTGCTGACTGCGATGCCTCGGAGGGCTGCATCGGCGACCCGCCAGACGCGGGAGAGGCGTCCGACGGCGGGATGAACGGTGAGGCCGAGGACTGCGCCCAGTCTGACGATGGAAGCCACGATGACCGTGACGGCGACGGTATCGAGGACCGATGCGACAACTGTCCCGACGCCGCCAACGGTGGTCAGAACGACCGCGACCGCGATGGCATCGGCAACAAGTGCGACAACTGCAGGGACAGCGAGAATCCCGACCAGGCCGACGCGGACGGCGACGGCGTGGGCGACGCCTGCGACCCGCTCCCGGATGACGCCGACAACGACGGCATCGATGACGCCGACGACGACTGCCCGGCGGACCCGGACAAGAGCGAGCCCGGGGATTGCGGATGTGGCGTCGCGGCGGGCGCATGCGGCGGCGACCGCATCCTGTCGGCGGTCTACGGCGGCGGGCCCATCCTTCGCGATGACGAGGGCGCCATCGACGAGCTACGCGCCTCCGGTTTCACGACCGTGATCGTGTGGACCATCCACATCAGTGCGACCGGCAACATGAACTTCAACGGCAACTTCCGGATCGTCGCGAACGGCGAGTATGTCGGGGACGACGTGATCCCCCAACTCCCCGGCAACGTCGCACGCCTGAAGACGCCACCGACGTCGGTGACGCGGGTCGAGTTCGGACTGAGCGCGTGGGGCAGCAAGACCTTCGAGAACATCCGCGCCCTGGTGGCTGCCGAGGGCACCGGCCCCGACAGCGTCCTCCACAGGAACTTCGCGGCGCTCAAGGCACGCATCCCCCACATTGACGCGCTCAACTTCGACGACGAGAGCGAGTACCACGCACCCTCGGCCACCGCGTTCGCCATCATGCTCGCCGACCTCGGCTACAAGGTAGCGCTGGTCCCTTACACGGCCTCCAGCTTCTGGCGGACCGTCGCGGAGGACACCAACGCGGCGCGCCCTGGTGCCGTCGACGCGGTTTACCTTCAGGTCTATGCGGGCGGAGCCGGCAACAACCCCTGCACGTGGAAGGGCTACTTCCCTGGCATCCCGCTCATCCCCGGCCTCTGGTCCAGGGACGACACGCCTGCCCAGGTGCAGGCGCACATGAACACCTGGCAGAGCCGGTGCGACATCCCGGCCGGCTTCATGTGGATCTACGACGAGTTCGACGACAGCCCCCACGTCGAACAATACGCCGGCGCGATCAACGACGCGCTCGGGCCCTAGACCCACTTCCTGTCATCGACCCAGACGGGATTGGAAAAGAGAAGGGCCGCAACACCAGTGTGTTGCGGCCCCTGCGTCCCCACGTAGACGATTTTGTAACTGCTGTGCGGGAGATGGTGATCGCGGCTTGAGACATCGCCCGCCGACACAGGGAACCGAGACATCCTGGAACCACGAATTTCCAGTAGGAAGCCGGGCAGGGGCTTCAGTTGAGCGTGGCGCCGTAGCTCGTCGCCAGGCCAGGCGTCCAGTCTGGCGCCTTGACGACCGGTCCAGGCGTGATAATTACTAATTATCAATGACGGAGATCGATCCCACGACGACGCTGCGGGCGTTCGACGAGTTTCTCGCTCGTGAAGGGCTGAGCTTCTCTGCCGTGGTGATCGGTGGGGCTGCGCTTCATGTGCTTGGCCACATCAGTCGTACTACCGACGACGTGGACGTGTTGGTGCCCCAGGTTCCGCAGGCGATTGCGGATGCGGCAGGTCGCTTTGCCGCCCTTGGCGACAGTCAGCCGACCGACAAGGCGCGGGCGGCGCTCGCCGAGATTGCCGAGGCGCTGGAGCACGGGGACGACAATGGCAGAGCGTAGAACGACTCCTGCGCCGCTGTCGGGCGGCACACTCGACGGCGCATTGCGGGCTATCGGGATGCGTATGGGGGCGAGGCGGAGTGACACCGAGCCACCGCCATCGCTGGAGCATGTGATCGTTTCCGCCGTGGGAGCCGCCTTCCCCAGGGACTACCGACTGTTGAGTGTTGCGACGACGTGGCTTGGTGTGCACGCGGCACGCCTGCACGTCAGCGAGCTCGCACGCTTGCTCCCGGCCGTGGAGGCCGCGTGCGCAGACCCCGTCCGGTTCCGGGCCTACTGGGCAGGCGTCGCGCATTGGATGCGCAAGGACAACCGTTGGGCCAAAGTCGTGCGCATGTACCGCGGCCCTCGCGTGCACCTGAGTCGGCTCGGCAAGGAGCTCGCGGAAGCGTCCATCGAGCGCAAGGGCGAGGACCCGAGGTTTGTCGGCAGTCGGCTGCGGGTGCCGCGGGGTATGCTGCGCGACCGCGCGTCCGACGTGGACCCGCCTTCGGTCATGGTCGCCATCCACCCCTGGTACAGGGAGCGTGTCCGGCAGGGGCCGACCTATCGAGCGGATTGCTGGGCCGAGTTGGAGCGGGACTCGACAATGTCGGCGGCTGAGCTGGCGAGGCGGGTGGGGTGCACGTATCCCATCGCGCATCGGGCCAGGCAGGATTGGATGTTGATGGAGGCAGGGGCTGCTGCGTGAACGCCGGTCCGAATGGCCTGCCTCATGGGTAACGTCGACACGCTCGTGAAGGCGCCCTTCAGTCGGCACAGCGCTCGTTGACGATCCTGCTGACCGCGCTGCGGGATGGTGATGGCGGTGTGAACCCGCGCCGTTCATCGACACGTGGATGTTCAATCCCCGTACCGATGTGGCCAAGGCCTCGGAATCATAGAGGGACGCGGGTGGTGGTGGTGCGGGGTGCAGCGCACTTGCAACAGACGGCCCCCGAATCCAGCTAACCTGCGTCGTCATGAGCACAGAGAGAGGGCGCATGGAGTTCGGCGTACAGGTCTTGGTCTATCGAACCCAGGGGGAACACACACAGTCAGGAACCTGCCCGCGCTACGCCCGTCATTGGCTGCAATGGCTGATGAATCAGTGGGTTGTCGATGGCTGTCAGTAGTGGCTGTGTAGCCGCGTGAGACCAATCACGTCATCCGTTCTTCGACCGTGCCGCCCCTCGTTGCGACAGAACCCGCCCGGCCCCGCGTCGCCTTGGTGATGATGCTGAGCGTGTTCAACTGGCTGAAGCCGCGCCTGGAAATCACGCTGGACTAAAGAAACGGAGGGGAGCGGCCACGGACAGTCCATTCTGGCCGCAAATGGTTATTATGTTTGCCCAGTCCGCGGGCGCCGGTCGCTTAGCTTGTATGAGGACAACGTAGCGCAGGGGTGTGTGTAGTGAACAATCGGATGGGTGCTGGGCGCTGGATCGGCGCCCGGGTGTGGGTCGTGGGCGCGCTGCTCGCGCTCTTGGGATGCGGTGACGGGTCGGAGGGCGGCACCCCGCGGGACGGCCTGCCCGAGGGCCCCGATTCTGCCGAGGCCCCGCCCGGCCAGGTGGACGGCGGCGTCGGCGACACCACCGGCACGCCCGGCGGAAGCGGCTCCGATATCCCCTCCATGCCGGGAGGCGATGGCGGCGACGAACCGGGCCCGGACTCGGGCATGGGCATCGAGCCCGATTGCGCAGCCGCGGACGACTGCATCGATGCGTCATGCGCCGACGACTCGGACGATGACGCGTGCGGCGACGCGGGTCGTGGCGATGCGGGTGGTGACGATTGCATCGACGGTGGCGTGGGCAACGACACCGACGGCGACGGCGTCGGCAACGCGTGCGACAACTGCCAGGACGACAAGAACCCCGATCAGGTGGACGCGGACGGCGACGGCCTGGGTGACGCCTGTGACGAGTTTCCGGATGACCCCGACAACGACGGCGTCGACAACGAAAGTGACAACTGCCCCGACGTGGCCAATAGCGGGCAGGGTGACCGCGACGACGATGGTGTCGGCAACAGGTGCGACAACTGCCCCGACGACGGCAATGGTGGCCAGAACGATCGCGATGACGACGGCGTCGGCAACGCGTGCGACAACTGCCAGGACGACGAAAACCCCGATCAGGTGGACGCGGACGGCGACGGCCTGGGTGACGTCTGTGACGAGTTTCCGGAGGACGCCGACAACGACGGCGTCGATGACGCGGACGACGACTGCCCCACCGATCCGAATAAGACCGAGCCCGGTGAGTGCGGCTGTTTTGTTCCGGGGGGCGGGTGTCGTGGGAACCGCATCCTATCGGCGGTCTACGGCGGCGGGCCCATCCTGCGGGACGACAAGGGCGCCATCGACGAGCTACGCGCCTCCGGATTCACGAGCGTGATCGTGTGGACCATCCACATCGGCGCATCGGGCAACTTCAACTTCAACGGGAACCGGATCGTTACGAACGGCGTGTACGATGGGGACGAGGTGCTCCCCCAGCTCCCCGGCAACATCGAGCGCCTGAAGACGCCGCCCACGTCGGTGACCCGGGTCGAGTTCGGCATCAGCGCCTGGGGCAGCAAGACCTTCGAACGCATCCGCGCTCTGATCGCGGCAGAGGGAACCGGACCCGACAGCACCCTCTACAAGAACTTCGCGGTGCTCAAGGAGAACATCCCCGGGGTCGACGCGATCAACTTCGACGACGAGAGCGAGTACCACGCGCCCTCGTCGACCGCGCTCGCCATCATGCTCGCCGACCTCGGGTACAAGATCGCGCTGGTTCCATATACGGCTTCCAGCTTCTGGCGGACCGTCGTGGAGGACACCAACGAAGCGCGCCCGGGAGCCGTCGACGCCGTCTACCTGCAGGTCTATGCGGGCGGCGCCGGCAACAATCCTTGCACCTGGAAGGGCTACTTCCCGGGCATCCCACTCATTCCCGGTCTGTGGTCCAGGGACGACTCGCCCGCCCAGGTGGAGGCGCACATGAACAGCTGGCAGAACCAGTGCAACATCCCGGCCGGCTTCATGTGGATCTACGACGACTTCGACAACAGCCCCCTGGTCAAGCAATACGCGGGCGCCATCAACCGCGCGCTCGGGCCCTAATCGGACCCATTGGCCGACCGGGCCTATCCAGAAATCTCAAAGACACCCAGCCCTGATGAGCTGGGTGTCCCTGATGTGGCGTCCCCAGTGGGACGCGATCGTCGCAACCGTGGAGGCGATGGAGGCGGGCACATGGGATAGCGCGTGGTTCCCGGACCACTTCATCCCTCCATACTGTAAGCGGGAGGACGAGGCGGAGCCGGCGTTCGAAGGGCTGACGTCACTCGCCGTGATCGCTGGTATGACGAAGCGGCTACGCCTCGGCAACCTGGTGCTGGGCAATACCTTCCGCAACCCGGCGCACGTTGCAAAAATCGCTGGCACCATCGACGCCGCAAGCAACGGACGCTTTACGCTTGCGCTTGGCACCGGCGCGTACGGCCGCGAACACAGGGCCTGCGGCTGGTCGTTTCCCGAGGTCAAGGAGCGGTGCGACCGCCTCGAGGAGGCGGTAGAACTGATCCGCCGGCTGTTCCACTCGGAGGAACCCGTCAGCTTCGACGGAACCTACTATAAGACCGACAGGGCACGACTCTCGCCGCGGTGCGTCGACAGGCCGATCCCGATCTTGATTGGAGGCACCTGCCCTAAGCGCACTCTGCGCACGCTCGCGCGCTACGGCGATGTCATGAATCTGGACGGCTGGTCCGGCGGGGGACTGGAGCTCGACTACTACAAGAGCAAGGTAGAGATTCTCGAACGGCACTGCGAGGACGCGCGTCGCGATCCCGCCGAGATCCGCCGCACAATCCTCGCGCCGTGCTTCATTGCCGACGACAAGAGCGCCGTCGAACAACTGGTCGGAATGTTCGGCCCTGGCACCCTGGCAGGCCCGCGCCAATACATCGTGGACCGGCTGGGAGAATTCAGCGAGGCGGGAGTCGACGAGGTCATGTTCGGCGGAATCAATCCCGGCGACTTGGAGAAACTTCAGCAGTTCGAGGCAGAGATCGTTTCTGCGTTTCGTTGAACCCCTGCCGGGGTGACACTGGGATGTTCTATCCCCGTGTCACACGTCTGGGCGCGGCCGCTCACCCAAAGGGTTTAGAAAAGAAAAGGGCCGCAACATCGACGTGTTGCGGCCCCTGCGTCCCCAGGGGGATTTCGCCAGAGCTGAACGCGAGGGTGGCTCCGTGGGAGTGGCTTGATGTGATGGCAGTGTAGGGGAGGGCAGCAGGGTCCGGTGGTGGCGCTGTCCGGCGGGTCGGCGGCGGCCGCCGGGGTGGTTCACCGACAAAGCGCGATGATCTCGACCCGAGCCTCGACGGCCCCGTGCTTGCAGGGTGCCCGGCCGCGATGCAAGCGGCTGCCCATGGGTGCGGCGGTCTGCCACAGGGCCATGCGCCGCGAAAGCCCGAGCAGACGCTACTGCACCAGACGCTGTCGGCGCACTGGCCGGCGTTCAGGCGGCGTGCCGAGGCCCACGGGGGCCTGCCGGACTTCGTGGTCAGCGAGGTGGAGGACTACCTGCGGTGCGGCCTCTTCGAGCATGGCTGTGTCGTGGCTCGTTGCAGCGGCTGCGGCCACGAGCAGGTGGTGGGGCTGAGCTGCAAACGGCGCGGCTTCTGCCCCAGCTGCTGCGGTCGCCGGATGGCGGACACCGCCGCGCACCTGGTGGACGCGGTGCTGCCGCGAGTCCCGATCCGGCAGTGGGTCTGCAGCTTCCCCTGGCAGCTGCGCTACGCAATGGGCTACGACCGCAGGCTGTGCGCACAGCTGATGGGCGCCTTCGCGGCCGAGCTGTCGCGCAGCTACCGGCGTCGCGCCAAGCGTGCGCTTGTCCTGTCGTCGGTGAGCGATGCCCTGACCGGCGCGGTGACCTTGGTGCAGCGCTTCGACAGCGCGCTGCGTCTAAACCCTCACGCCCACACGCTGGTGCTCGATGGGGTCTACGTGCGCGACCGGGACGGCGCTGTGGAGTTCCATCCGCTTGCCGAGCCGACCGTGGCCGAGGTCACCTCCGTGGCAGCAGCCACCGCCGCGCGCATCGAGCGCGTGCTGCAAGCTCACGGCCGCGACTTCGGTGAGCGCTCTGACAGCGGCGACGACCAGCTGTCGCTCGACTACCCGGCCCTGGCCTCGTGCTATCGGGCGGCGGCCGCAGGCCAGCAGCTGCTGGGCGACCGTCCCGGTCAGCCTGCGCTGCGGCTCGTGGGCCAGCCTGCGCAACGCACGGCCCGGGCAAAGGCCACGCTGGTGGCCGAGGTGCGCGGCGTCAATGTGCATGCCCAGCGTGTGGTCGATGGTCGCGACCGCCGTCAGCTCGAGCGGCTGTGCCGCTACCTTGCCCGGCCGCCGCTGAGTCACGACCGCCTCGCGCAGCTGCCTGATGGGCGGCTGTCGCTGTCGCTCAAGACGCCCTGGTCGGACGGCACGGAGGCGATCGTGATGTCGCCGATGGACCTGATCGCACGCTTGTGTGCGCTCGTGCCACCGCCGCGCATGCACATGACCCGCTACTTCGGTGTGCTTTGCTCGGCCAGCAAGCACCGCTCACAGGTCGTGCCCACGCCCGAGCCAGACCCCGAGCTATCGCTGCCCGTGCAGCTGTCGTTGTTCGGGCCGGGCGGGACAGCTCCCGCGCCGCCACCTTCGCTCGACCCGCCGCCGCACTCGGGTCGCCACCCATGGGCGTGGCTGCTGCGGCGCGTGTTCGAGGTCGATGTCACCGTCTGCCCGCGTTGCCGAGGCCGCATGCGCATCGTCGAGGTGGTGCTGACGGCGGCCGCCATCGATCGGGTCCTGGCCCGGCAGGGGCTGTGCGCCCAACCTCCGCCGTCACCGCCGCGGTCGCTGCCCGGACAGCTGGGGCTGCCGGGTGTGCCCTTGCACTGACCACAGCCCCGACGAAAAAAGCCGGTGCGCCGAGCAGGCGCCCCGGTGCGCCCTGCGGGGCGGGGCAGGGCTGCGAGCAGCGGTGGTCATGGCCCCAAGGGGGAGGTGCGGCGCATGCGTTGTCGCCGCGCGATAGCAACCGGCCCCCACAGCCCGCTCCGATACCCCGCCTTCTCGCCGTTCCGCAGCATCGTTTGTCCTAGGAGCTACGCCCGTGTCCTCGAAATGCGCGGTACACCCCTGGGGTGCTTCGGCCGATACGCCCGGACCGACAACTTGCGTGCTGTAGCCGGTGAAGCCTGTCTGGCTAAACATGTACTCCGCATTGAAGGTCGCTATGGTGTTCCCGGAACTGTCGTAAACGACGCATGGGAACGTCACCGAGCAACCATTGCGAATCCCGGTGCAGCTGCCCAGGGCGCCGGGGAAGACAACCTCGACAGTTCCATCATCTAGATCAAAGAACTGCACTGGGGTGGCTGTCTCGCCGGGCGGACAGTCCCCGGGGTTTCCAGGTTCCCTAATATCCGTAACCGCGTAGGTGCCTGTGATGTTGCAGGACCCCGCACCGCCGCCGCCACTGGAACCGCCGCCGCCGCCGCCAATGCAGGCAGTACCGGTCACTGCGATGCATGTCCCCAGGATCGCGCGAAGCAGCATGGGCACCAGTGTACCTCAGAGTCGTCGCTGAAGGCAGTGCTCCAGCTGCCCGATGCGGGTGCCCCGGATGGCTGCTACCAACGCAACCATTACCGCTTAGCGCGTACCGCCGTTCGTGCTGCAACGCGCCGCCCCGCGCACTCACGGCACCTACTCATCGGCCCTACGCCGGTTGCTAGCCGCTATCCTCTCGCGCCCCTCGTCGGTCCTAGGTCCCGTACTGAGCCCCCCATGCATGCGGCAGCGGCCGTTGCGGGGTGCGCCCTTGAACGGGTCCCACACGACCCGCATACGGCACGGTGCACCGCCTCGGCTGCGCGTGCGAGCTCCACACTTCGGCCGCTTCCGAGCCGCTTACTGCGCCGCAGGGCGCCCTGTGGTAGAGCCTCGGCGATGCGACGCTTGCCCCGACATGGCTGCGCCCTCCTCGCCCTGTCCACGCTCTTAGCAGGCTGCGCTAAGAAGCACGGTGGGGCCGAAGACGCCGACAACGAGCCTGCGGTCGATGCAGCCGTCAATGATGGTGAGTCGCGCGCCCAGCTGGGCGACGCCGACTTCCGCGAATCATGCGGTCTGTCGCTGTGTGATCTCGGCGAGCGCTGCTGCTACGAAACCGGCGCGTGCGTCGAACCTGGCACCGATTGCCCCGCTACCGCCGCCCCTGTCGACGTTCCTGCCTCGCCGCCGCAAGGCGAGGTCTGCACCTCGCTGGACGACTGCGCTGACGGCGAGTTCTGCGACGCGCCCACGTGCCTCGGCCCTGGCGTGTGTGTTCCGCTCAACGGCGGGGCGGGCATCTGCCAGGAGGCGGTCGACCTCACCGAAGGCCTCTCCGGGTTGAGCTCGGAGGAGCGCACGTACCTGGATCGGCTCTCATTGATCTGCGCGTGCGATGGGCAAAACTGGCCAAGCGAGTGCGCGGCACTCGAGGCGGGCGTGCGGGTCAACTCGTCAAGTAGCCTCCAACCGTGCGCAGGCACACTCGGCGACAAGCCCCCTGGACTTGAGGACTTCGCTGACACCGGTGGGAGAGTGACCGCCAACGTTTGCAGCGAATCCACCGACTGCGACGGCGGAAGCATCTGTTGCAACGTCACTCGCACGTGCATGACGAGCGAGGCACAGTGCTTCATACCGCGAGGCCCGGGCTACCCGTGTCTACGCACCGAAGACTGCGGCGGCCTCGGGGATGCGGTCTGCGTGCGCCCCGGTTGCGCGGACAGAGGCTACTGCATTGATCGTCGCGAGTACGAGGGCCTGGAATGTGACGCTCAACGCATTGTATGTGGCTGCGATGGCTTGACGTATATTGATCGATGCGCGGTCGTCGAAGCGGGACAGACAATAGCGTCCCTCGGAGAATGCCCGTGATCTGCCGCTGCTCAAGGCTAGGTGCTTGCGGCAGCGAAAGTCATGCTGCTTCGGCTTCCAGACTGTGGTAGGGCCGTCGCGGCGATATCGTCGGAGGTTCGCAAGTGCGCGGGTACGTCGTTGCAGCGGTCACGGTTGTCATCAGCACCCTCGTCGGTTGCGACGAATCGCAGCAAGTTGAGGACGTCCCCCCGGACGCTGGGATCCCATCGCTCGCGGGGCGAGCGATACGAGGTGACGCAGACTTCCGCGAGTCCTGTGGGACCGCGACCTGCGACGTCGGTGAACTCTGCTGCTTCCCGACAGGCGAGTGTCTGCCAAGTTCTACGGACTGCATCGCCGAGGACGCAGCCGTCGATTTCTACCCGCTCGCATCGGATGCTGTCTCTTGCACCACGAACGATGACTGCAACACCGAAGAGTTCTGCGATGCCCCGACATGTCTGGGCCGCGGTGTGTGCTCGCCGCTTGAGGCGGGCGCCAACACAACGTGCGCGCAGCGTGCGAACGCGACCGAGGGCCTGGGGGATCTGAGCCTCGATGAAACGGAATACGTTAACAAGTTGTCCCTCGTATGCGCGTGCGACGGGCAGAACTGGCCGAGCGAGTGCGAGGCGCTCGCAGCGGGAGTCCGCGTCAACTCCTCGAGTGAACTTCTTCCGTGCCCGGGAACCCTCGGAGACCCGCCGGAACAATTCGAGAACTTCGTGATCACGACGGGCGGTGTGCCGGCCAGTCCCTGTGCTGCCGACAATGATTGCGGTGCCGGTCAGATGTGCTGCGAAGTCACGCGCACCTGTATGACAACCCCCGAACAGTGCTTCGCCCCACCTGGCGCTGGCTACCCTTGCCTCGACAACTCCCATTGCGCGATGGGTGGTGGATTCTGCATTCGCCCGGGCTGCGCCGACAAAGGGTATTGCTCGGGGTACATACGATGGGGCGACCGTCGCTGCGATTTGTACGACCCGGTCTGCGGCTGCGACGGCGCGACCTATGACAACGTGTGTGCGGCGGGCAACGCGCGCGAATCGATCGCGACTCAGGGAGAGTGCCCCTAGGCTGCCCCCAAGTCGGGACGACACGAGCGGCGGGGGTGGCTAATTCTAGCTAGCGCAAGCCCGGCCCGGCATCGGCGACGCGATGGCCCGCCTGATAATTCCATGGATGTCCTGATGAGTGCGTGCTAGCTACGGCGGGTCAGGTGGGGTCGAATTTACGCCCGCTAGATTCGGAGTAGGAGCGTGGAAGAATGACCAACCGGACTCTCGTTGGACTCGTCACCGCAACGCTCGCCCTCGGCATGTGCAGCGCCGTCGCGATTGCCGCGGACCGCAAAAACTACCCGGGGGCTTTCTGCACAAGCAGTGACGGCAACGGGCTCTACTACAACCGAACCGGCGCGGTGGAGAACAGAGAGCCAAGCCTGCTAACGACAATCTGCCCGGTACACAGGGATGACACCAGGAGTTCGATGTTCATCTCAGACTGGGATGTCGTCGTCAGCAGACCATCAACGGGCCCAGCGTGGGACTTGTTCCTGCACAGTCGAAACACCAGCGGCACGGCCGGCTACAGCGGCTACATCACCGTCGGGGCAGGCAACGGGGACCAAGTGAAGGATGGCGGCCAAGTCTCCTCCTATAGCGACGGAGTCGTCTACATCCAAACAGAGCTCCCCGTCGGCGCAACGATCCGGGGCTACCGGGTCTCGGAAGAATAGCCAATGAGTCGAAAAGCACAGGTACGTACACTCATCGCGCCATTCGTCGCTGGGTTGCTCTTCGCTCTCGGGGCAGCGGCACACGCAGACCGGAAGGTATTCCCCGCGACGTTCTGTATGCGCTACGCCGAATCGCAGCTGCACTACGACATACGCGGTGGAGCTACCAACCCCTATCATTCATCGCGCTGGGTCATCTGCCCGATCTTGCGCGACAACACTTATGGAACGGCGTTGCCGGTGTCGCTAGGCGGCATCATCACCGACTGGGACGTGACAGTTAATCGGAACGGCAACAACGCCCTCTGGGAGATTGAGTTGTGGTCGATGCCTGCAACTGGGACCTCCGGGGTGAGGTCAACGCTGACCGTCCCTGGCACCCAAGTGAGCACCGGGGACGACGACTGGGATGGAGATGCCACCACGTGGGCTTACGCGGACGGCTTTCACTGGATCCGCACGAAGATGCCATCCGAGGCAACCATCATCCGCTATGCGGTGTCTGAGAAATAGCCGGAGACCCACAATGAATTGGCGACTCAAGAAGTTCGCGGCGGCGATATCGTGTGTGCTCGGGGTGGCCGCTTCCGCCGCTCAAGTCAGTGCGGATCGCAAGGTCTTCGCGGGCACGAACTGCATGAAGGAAGGCACGTCAGTCCCCAAGTACGCGGGCCCACGCGCAGCTGCGTACACCGCCATGATGATCTGTCCCGTGGTCCGAGACAACACGTACTCGAGCATGGATGTCACCGACTGGGACGTGTCAGTGGAAGGGGCTGGAGGATCGGGTACCTGGCATATCGCTCTGTACTCGCGGAATCACGCCGGGACGAAGGGCTACATATACACTGTCCGCACTTCGGACCATACCGGCGTCCAGCACATCGACGGGGCGCCAATCCCATACGCGTTCAGCGACGGCCTCATGTACATCCTTTCCTGGATGCCCTCCCCGGGCCCCATCTTGTACTACCCGGGGCCCGCCATCATCCGGTACGCGGTCTCCGAGAGCTAACCGCGTCGAGTCATTGCGATGAGGAAGAGTGCGATCGCTGCGTTTGTACTGGGAGCCGTGGTCGCGACCGCGGGCGGGGTCGTGCTGTCGAGACCGCCGGACGGCTCCGAGCAGGCGCGACCTACTCCGTCGCGGGACGTGGTCGAACTGGCAGAGCGCACTCGAAAACTCCAAGAGAAGACTGAGGACCTCGAGCGCCGGCTATCCGCTGTGGACCGCGATCCCACTGCCCAACCAGAGGTCAATGACGTCGCGAAGCCGCCACAACCCTCACCCTCGATCGAAGAGCGCCGTCGCCGCGATGAACTCATGACGGCCGCTGCGAAGCGGGCAATGGAAGCTGCCCTCACAGATCAATCGTTCGATCCCGTATGGACTGACGAGTTGAACCACGCTCTTGGCGAGCTACTCGATCAGGATGACTTCACCGGCACCGCCGTCGCAGGTGTCCGTTGCGCACAGGAACTCTGCAGGGTTCGCCTGGAACACGAGAGTCGGGAAGCATTCAACAGGTTCAGGGACGAAGGTCTGAGCTCAACTGCCCTCCGCGGCAATGTGTTTTTCGACTACGACACCGAGACGCGCAAGACACTGGTGTACCACGCCAAGATTGGCACCGAGCTCCCGCGCCCAGACGTCCGGGACTTCAGGGAAAACTAGGGCAGCGACGCCCTCGGGCTATTTGCATCCCTCACCACTCCCCTGTCGCGAGGGCCCATCGCTCCCGGCAGGTCACTCGTCGGGGGTCTCGATGATCTTCGCGGCGGTGGCCAGCGCGGCCGTGGGCGAGCCGGTGGGCATTCGGAGCGCAGGCCCGCGCGAAAGCCCCGCGTTAGTGGGGATCGACTGGGGATTCCAGTCCGATACGTGCCTCACGAACGCAGAAGACTGCCAGCCCCCCACAGCTTCGAGGGTCGACGGTCACGGGCAGCGGAAGCCGTTGGACACCACGTTGTCGACGAACTCCGGAGCGGAAGGTCACAGGTTCGAATCCTGTATCGCCCGCCGCTAAGCTGCCGCAATGACGGGTTGTTTTGCGTTTGGGCTCATCGCTTCCTGGATCCGTGTCCCGGTGTGCCCCCCGGTATCCCCCCCTCGGCTGTTGTCGCGTTGCACGTTGGCTTCGGTGCACCTGTCGGGGCACATCATGGGAGCAACTGGAAAACTGGTAGCTTGGCCCCGCCTGCTATGCCGAGATACTCCCCAGTGTTTGGCGTCGTGATCGCGGCATCGCTTACCGGGGCTCTGGCCGCGGGTGGCTGCCACAGGCAACGGGCCGGAGCACGTTCACCCAGTGCCGAGCAACAGAGAGAGCGGGAGGCATGGCTTTCCCAGCACCGCGCGATGGACGAGCGCGATCGTCAAAGGTGGAACGAGCAGCAGCGTGAACAGGGCTTGGCCGCTCGCATGGCGCGGACCATGGAGCACCTTCAGAACAGTGCGGAGGTATTCCGAACGCTGGCAAATATCATCGAGGACGGTCTGGCAGACGACGTGCAGGCGCTTGATTCGGACACGCTCAGTGATGAGGAACGGGCCGTGGTTGCCAGTGTCGTTGAGCGGGAGCACGCGAGCGCCGCTCTGTGCCGCGGTCTTGCAGACGACATGCTTGTATTGCGCCAGTTGTATCGACAGATGTCATCGGACACTTCCGCCGCCGGGCTGAGACCTTTGGTTCTGCCGGCCGCTGACCTCCACTCGAAGATATCGGGCGGCATTGGGGAGTTGCTGGACACGGCTGAGCGACGCCTCTCGCGGGAGAAGGCCCAAGAGATGCACAACGATCTCGTATGGCACCAGTCTGTCGCTGTCGGGCTTCGGGCCTCCGCATCGCGCTAGAGCTTGATGTGACCAGCCGCTTTAAGCCGCCGAAGCAGACCCAAGCCGACACGTCGCAACAACTGGGATGTCTCGGATCGCTTTAGATCGATGTGTCGCTGACGTGGACGCCTCGCATCGGCAGGTAGCGGAAGAGGAACTCGTAGAGCCATTGCAGCTCTCGAGGGGCCTTGGCAGCGCGGTTTCACCCGGCACCTACTGGCGGCGGAGGCGGCGCGGACCGCCCGTCACAGCCCCGCTGCAGATGCCTTTTTTTTCGCGGCCGGATCGAAGTAGCTCACGAAGAGCCTGCCAACCCTCGCGCCTCCCTCCTCCACGACCTGGGCGGTGTACCGAATCGCATGACCTGACGGCCAGACCCAGCGGAGGTCGAGCTGCGCGCGTCCGTCGATGAGGCACTGGTAGTACATGGGCCGGCACTCCGGTGGAGTCACTTTCACCCCTCTGTACGCCGCGCCGTAGCGCTGGACCAGCATGAGGCTGACGCGTTTCCCCGTGCGGACCCACTCGCCGTCGTCGGTGCCGATAGGCGTGAGCGACAGATCCACCGAGCAAGCCCGGCTCTCGCAGAGGCGAACAGATACCCAGCGTACCTTCGGGCCGATATTCGCTTCCACGGGATCGATACAACTGATCACCAGGCCGGACGCGTCGGTGGTCGCTGTTCCTCCCAGGGCGACGCACTGCTTGGTCACCTCCTGCGCGGAAGAACCGAAGACGAACCCGAGCGCGCCGGTGGGTGCGTCCGAACGGAGCTCATTGTCGGCCGCGACGGCCCCTGCCGCATCGCCTCCGGCGTGCGCACCCCGACGGTCAAGCGTGGGGGAGGGCTGCCGCGCCCCGTGCACTAGCATGTCCCCGCTCTCATCAATCGGGCGTTCGGTTGATTCCTCGGACCCCCTGCGATAGCGCGGTGAGGCCTCTGCCGGGAGTGGCACCGGTGCGAGACCCGACTGGAGGCGGCCCCACGATGCCGGGTTCACGCGAACGAGCGCAAAGCGCGTGTGTGAACTGTACCCGGTTGCACCTGGCCGTACGGTCGTCTTGCATTTCGCGTTGGACGTTCCCTGACCGTAGGTCGTGTTGCCGTACGTACTGGCGTGGCCACGACTCGAACCGGTGCAGTTCGTCGTAGCAGTGTCATCGGTGATCTGAACCTCGCGAAAGGTCGTGCCGGTGTGGATGACGTGAGTTGCCCCATGCCTTGCAGCAGCTCGCAGGGCCTTCACCTGGATAGTGCCGGTGCTGGTGTACACGCCGCCGCTCGCGCTTAGCATCCCGATGAGGTAACCGCCGGCACGCGCGAGCTCCTCGGCATCGCCGTCTCTCGCGATGACCGCCTCCTTGGTCACCGGCTGAAGACCGGAGTATTCGGTCTTGTGCGGAGTGAAGTGGGTGCGAACGCAGCTGGCGGCAAAGACCATCGCGAAGACCGCTGTGATCGACGGCGCCGCTCTGCTCAAGTCCCACATTTCAAGGAGCGAGTATCCCCCGGATGGGCACGATGAGACAACTGCCTTGGGGACTACTCAGCTTGCCTTCTGCCGCCCCGCTCATCAGCCCTACGCCGATTGCTATTGCGCCCCGGGAATTGCGCCTCGAGCTTACCGACGATGGCGTAGAGGTCGCGAACGAGGCCAGGCACTTTGGCGACGGGGGAGGTCATCGAGAGCTACCTCTTCTCCAGCGCCGCGACGCGCTGTGCCTCTTTTAGCGCCCGCCGCGACGCGTTCGCCCACCTCCGGATGTAGGTGCAGTGATGCATCTCGGATTCCGCGATGACGCTGAGCTCAGGGTCCCCATCGAGGTAGGCAACGACCCACGCGGTGAGCCCGTCCCACACTGCCAAGTCCCCGGGTGGGCACAGCTCCCAGCCAATCTCTTCCAGCAAGTAGTTTGCCTTGGCGCTGTTCCTGCCCATCGACGTTGTGATCCAGTTGTTCTCCTCGTCGGGCCCTCCGCGGGCAACGGGCACAAGGTGGTCGATTGTCGGAAACAGCTCGTAGAACGCGACGTGGGTCTCGCTGAGCTTCCAGTTCTTGTGGGCAGGGAACTCCTCCGGGAGAAGTGCCGCCACCAGACGCAGCGCCGCCGGATTGACCAGGCGCTGGCCGGTGTACCGATCAACGAAACCGTCCCGAAGAAACACCTCCGTGCTTTGGTACGGTGTGATCCGGCGTCCGGCATTCCTTAGGGTTTTGTATGGGTAGTCCTGCTGAAGCGTTGCGGCGGCTCGCGGCAGGTCGCCGGTCCGGATGTGAGCGAACACAGCTCTCAGCGTTTCGGCGTGGTCTACCATGGCCAGGAATTCCGATCGTCGTGTCTACGTGGCGCGTGCGCAAGTAGGCACGTCCTGTCGGCGATATCTACGCCTTCCCAGCCCACACCCGTCCCAGCCACACGCACGGCGGCTCGGCAGGCTCGGCGAAGTACCAGCTGCCCGCCGACATGCGCGACAGGAGCAGCTCGCCACGCACCTCCTGGTCGCCGACAAGCCCCGTGACGATGTAGCGGTAGCCAGCAGGACCGAGGTCTGTGGCCTCGCTCACGCTGACGCCCCGTAGCGGTAGGTAGCGGAAGAGGAACTTGGCGCCGTAGGGGTCGGGCATGGCGAATTGGCCATGGTATCCTACCCGTGACCACAGGGGTCTGTGAGGCAACCGTGAGCGACTTCATGATCGATATGCTGGCGGCGTTTCTCAGGTTCACCACCTCCCCGGCGGGGCTGCTGGTCTTGGGAGTCGTCGCTGGGTTCCATATCTGGGAGATCGCCGCCCACAGACCCAAGGGGTGGGGCGAATGGGAAGGGGTACGGTGGCTCTGGTGGGGCTTCGTTGCACTGTTCGCGCTTGCGGGTGCGAGCGTCGAGATGCGCGCGTGGCTCGATGAGCGAGAATCGGAGGAGCGCGCAGCAGAGAAGGCCAACTGGATGCGCAAGTGTGCCCAGTCGAGTGAACTCAGGGACTGTGAGCGTCGACATCGCGAACTCGAGGCCCGCCAGTGACGGTGCTGCGCCCCGGCGCGAGCAGCATGATCGTTACGGGCACCAGCCAAGCGACTAGCCACCACTGCGACTCGCTACAACCTGTCCCAACGACTGACAGCGCAACCGCCATCGCGATCTGTGCAGTTACAACTCGATTCCGTGTGGTCATCGGGGCATGCGAGCTACCTCACCTGCAAACACGACGCTTTGTCGCCCAGCTGGCAACCTTTCTTGAAGTACCTATCCGCTTTGCGCTGACTTCTCGGAACACCTTCCCCAACTCGATAGCGCTCCGCGATATTGAAGCACTGCATGCGTTGTCGCCGCGCGATAGCAACCGGCCCCCACAGCCCGCTCCGATACCCCGCCTTCTCGCCGTTCCGCAGCATCGTTTGTCCTAGGAGCTACCGCCACTGCCGGATTCTGTTCCGCAGGCGACTGAGGCACCAGCGAGGAGCATCAGCGCGACTAGAGTGCAGCGGTCCGGTCTCGACATGGCAGCCTCCCTTGCGGCAACGGTAGTGCATCGGCTCGATGGGCCTCCCTGCCTACGGCGCAAGCGCAGCAGAGCAGGTCATGAACGTGGTCGCCTCGTCCATGCACGCGGTGACGTCAGATAGACCGACCTCACCCTCGTCGTCGCACGCGAACACCGTGTCGAAGTTCTGCGCTGCACAGACGCCGAATGCCAGGTTCTCGTCGTAGCAGGGGTCACCGGGCTTGATGTCCTCGGCGATGCAGTCGGCCGTACAGCTCTCGAGTGTCTCCGGCTCATTGGGGCAGCCGAGATCCGCCCGGTCCTGGCAGAAGATGGGGCAATCGAGCTCCAGGTTCACGTCGTCGTTCGTGCCATCGCTTCCCTCGCCGACGACGTAGATGCTGAAGCCCATTACATCGATGCTCGCCTCGCCGGCCTCGAATGCGCCACCGTCGACGACCTCCCAGGTCTCGTCCGAGTCATCGTCGAGCCTCAGGATGACCGGATTGGTCGGCGTGCCGTCGTACGGCAGCATGATCGTAACCGCCTCGTCGAACGTGGTGCCGTGGGGCGTGAATGCGAAGGCCTCGCCGATCAGCGTGGTGCCCTCGGGCGTCTCGAGCGCGTCCACCGCGACCGCTGTGATGCCCACCTCGATATCGTCGCCGAGGGCACCGGCCGGAATGATGATCGCAGCGCCGTCGGTGCTGGACAGCTCGCCGCCACTCGCACCTATCGAGGCACTGACGTCGCCGGCGGAGTCGCCGTCGCCATCACCGTCGCCATCACCATCGCCGCTGTCACCGTCGCCGGTCGAGGCATCGGACCCCGTGTTGGAGTCGCTCGTGTCGTCGTCGGAGCAACCGGCGGTACACAGGCCGAGCGCCAGAACTAGGGAGAGTGCTTTGGTCATCGGGCTTCCTTGGGATCGAAGGTCGGCTGACGGTCGGACGCCGCAGCCGCGGCGCTCGTCCGAATGCTACCGCCCCTGGCACGCCTGGGGAACCACGCGGCCACGCTGGGCTTTGGACACCCAGTCAGCACTCCACCACCCTGGCGGGTGCGCGGCGACGGCTCTGGACAGTGCCGGGTCCCACGCCTACGGTGGATGTGTGTCTGTCGAACGCAAGATTATCGATCTCGAGATTCGCATCGCCCATCAGGACAAGCTGCTCGCGGCCCTCGACGATGTGGTGCGCGAGTATTCCGATCGGGTGCTGGTGCTGGAGAGGCAAGTCGTCTCGATGCGAGAGGCCGGAACCGGGCAGCCCGGCGTCGGCCCCGCCAACGATCCGCCCCCGCACTACTAGGTTGCCTCACGAACGGTCGCATCCGGGCTCGATTCGCAGCGCGCATTGGCGCTACAATGCCAATTCGCAAGTCGACCATGGCCAACCATTTTCCTTCAGTTGCACCTCCAGCCGCCGAGATAACCGCCACCCTTGGCCCAGCCGAGGTGGTGCACTTTCCGCTCCATCACATCGAGCTGGTGGTCACGGACGGTCGCGACAAGGGTGCCGTCTGCAAGGTGAGCGGGCTGCGCGCGACGATTGGTACCGGGGCCGGCAGCGACCTGCGTGTCCACGACAAGCGCGTCAGCCGCTGCCACTGCGAGGTGGTGGCGCGCGACGGCTTCTACGTCTTGCGCGACCTGGGCTCGAAGAACGGAACCATGCTCAACGGCCTGCGGATCTTCGAGGTGGTCATTGCTCCCGGTTCCACCGTGACGGTAGGAACGCAGGCGATTCGCTTCGCCCCAAGCCTCAAGTGGGTGCCGACATTCCCGTCCACCGACGACCACTTCGGCGAGCTGGTGGGCGCGACCGATGTCATGGCACAGACATTCGGCCTGATGGGCCGCATCGCGTCGAGTGACCTGACCGTGCTCATCCACGGCGAGACCGGGACCGGCAAGGAACTTGCGGCCCGTGCGATGCATGACCGTAGCAAACGCAGTGACGCGCCTTTGGTGGTACTCGACTGCGCGACGGCGGCGCCCCAGTTCATCGAGGACATGCTGTTCGGTCATGTGAAGGGTGCTTTCACCGGCGCAACCGAAGGCACGCTGGGCGCGTTCGAAGAGGCCCGTGGTGGCACGGTGTTCCTGGATGAGGTGGGCGAGCTCCCCCTCGAGCTTCAACCCAAACTCCTGCGCGTGCTCGAGCGCCGCGAGGTGACGCGTCTCGGCAGCCACAAGAACCAGCGCGTGGACGTGCGGGTCATCGCAGCGACTCACCGCGACTTGGCCGAGATGGTCCGTATCGGGACGTTCCGTGAGGACCTCTACTACCGCCTCGTGGAGGTGATGCTGCCGCTGCCCCCGCTGCGACAGAGGCAGGACGATTTGCCACGTGTCAGTCGGGCACTACTCGACCGCGCGGGCCATGACGATGTGACGCTAACCGATGACGCCCAGGCGTACTTGAAAGCGCAGAGCTGGCCGGGAAATGTGCGCGAGCTGCGCAACGTCCTGCGCCGCGCAGCCGCCCTGGCCGACTCGAAGGTCATTGACTCGGCCTTGCTCGAGGGGCTTGCATCGCCGAACCTGGCTGTCGGTGGAACTGGCGCTGTGGCTTTGAGGGTCGCTGGTTCCGACGAATTGCTCGGCGAGGACCTCTGTATCCGCGACGCGACCGAGCAATACCGCAAGGCGTACATCGATCGCATCGTGGAGCGCTTTGGGGACGATCTCGACGCGGCCGCGGACCACGTTGGCGTGCACATCAAATCGATCCAGCGATTGATTCGCCACTACCGAAGCTAGCTGCACAGCGTGCTAGCTGTGCATCATCGACCAAAGTTGGTCGGCCGATGCAAAGACCGCTTCCACGCAGCCGAATCGCACCGAGTCCCCATGCGCCAGGTCCACCCGCGTGTCTGCGGACTCACCGTTGACCAAGGTGTGGTTCCTGCTGCCGGCATCGGATACCGACATGGCGCCGATGCGGTCCACGTGGAACTTGGCGTGGTTCTTCGACACGCTCGGGTGCCGCAGGACGATGTCGTTGGTGCGGCTACGTCCTACGCTGACGGCCATGGCATCCTCGGATCCTCGACGCTTCTCGATCGGGACCATGAAATGCGGTTCGTCGACCAACAGCCCTGGAACCGTGGCGCCCGAGGCGACCTCATCACCGAGGCGGAACTCCGAGGTGCATGGTTGCTGGGTCCTTACATTGCGCAGGGGCGTCCCTGCCGTGAGGGCACTCGAGAACCGGGCCAACCCGCAGGCTACGGGGTCGCGCTGTTGCGTCACTTTGACGAATAGAAACTCCACGCCACCGTAACAGCTCAGAAAATCGCCCAACGGCAAGTCGTGGGCCTGGGCGGTGAGCGCCGCGGGTCCCCAGTTCGACAGGCGAGCGGCGTCGACGGCGGTGGCGCCCAGCATGTGCACCGGCCTCACCGTGGGGCGGCAGGAGGGCCGGACCGGACCATCACGGTAGGGGGGGCGAATCGTTGCGCGACCGGACCTGACTTCGAGTATCTCCATGCCTGCTCCCTCCTTCATTCCTGCCGACCCGTTAGCTCCGAAGGTTGCGCCACAGTGCATCTGCGGTGCAGATGATCGCCTTGACCGACCCGAACTGGATGTCATCACCGGGGGATGCGACGGCCTTCGAGATGGCCACACCATTGATCAGGGTATTGTTCTTGCTGTCCTGGTCGCGCACCAGGATGGTCCGGTCGGGGAGCAGCTCCAGGCTCGCGTGGTACTTCGATACACTGGAGTCGCGCAGCACGAGATCGTGGTTGCGGGTGCGTCCCACGGTCACCTTGTCCAGGAAGGCCGCGCCGTCTTCTCGCTTCTGGATCGGGAAGAGGAAGTGAGGATGCCCGGTTGCCTCGGCGACCTTGGTGTCCTCTGCGTTGCCCTCGACATGCCCCAACATTCCCGCCATGCCGATCGGATCCTGGCGGAAGTCGTGCATCTGGGTTGCGAGGTCGATCAGCGGCGCTTCGTCCGTGGGGGATCGCATCGTGATGGTGTGCCCAGTGGCCTGGGCCATCCACGGGGTCGAGTCGCCTGTGATCTTCGCGAGCAGGAACATGCGACTACGCTCCGACGTAGCCAGTTCGTGGGGCGTCAGGGCCACCACGAAGTTCACCACCTGCTCCGGCATCCAGTTGTCGCGTGCCGCTACAATCGATGTCATGCGGTCACCCTGTCCAGCACGCGCCATAGTGTTCCAGCATCCACAGTGAAACCTCCCACCTTTCCGAGCACCAATCGGTCGCCGTTGTGCAACACGAGCCCACCGCTCAGCCGCTCTCCGTTGACCTGAGTACCGTTTTTGCTTCCCATGTCTTCGATGCGTAGCTGAACCGCGTCATCGTACGAAAACGTCACGTGCTTCTTCGAGATGCTCGAGTGCTTGACCGGGATGTCGGCTGTGCCCGAACGTCCGAGGGTCAGCGTCTGATCCTCCGGCAGTCGATTGAGCGGCACGATGACGGCGCTCTCCATCGCGAATGCGTCCAGTAGACGATCCAGGGTCTCGTGGGGATCCCGCGCCGACTCGGAAGCCTTCGCCGCCGCCGCGTCCTTGGCCCAGTCGGCCACGAACTCGGTCGCCATCGCGGTCATCGGGTAGATGGACTCGCTGGGTTGTCTTCCCGCGCGATGGGCGAGTTGGTCGACGGCGGATGAGCTGAGTGTGCGCCGTTCGACGAGTAGGAACATGGGGGCGCTTGCGGATTGTGTGAACTTCGTTCGAGTGGTGCTCACGGCGGAGGCGGCGAGCTCGCATGGTTCCCAGCCGGGGGGAGCTTGGGATTCAAGCTGTGTGATTTCGGAATCGTGCATCGTGGGTATTTGTAAAGCACAGACAATGCCAACCAACTGTGCCCGTAATCACGGAGGTTCCTGGGCATCCAGGGTAGCCCCGGAACAGCATCCGTTCCCGCTGCCCGCCGCTGGAACAGTTCCTGTTCCCTCCACCGCGTGCGGCCGTCGCGCGCCGGTCAGGTGCCTTTGCGCTTGCTCGTCAGCGTGTGCAGGGTGTGGGCCACCGCGCGGACGAAGGCGTGGGGCAGCTCGGGTACATCCATGGTCCGCAGCGCCACGACGCCGATGATGCGCCGCTCCCCCGCGTGATCGCGCAGCGCCACGGGAAAGTATGTGCCGCCCTTGGCGTCCTTCAGGAACCCGGCGTCTTCGCCTGCCGTAGCCGTCGCGGTCGCCGTCTCGAGTGACGTCTCCCCGTCCTCACTGGCCTCCTGCGGCACCTCCAGGTGTTGTTGCAGCTCCACGTCGAGGTGGGGATTGGGGGCCGTCACGCCACGGTGCGCGAGCAGAACGAGCTTGCCTTCCCGGGTGTGGCGGTAGAGATAGCCGCCGTTGAGTGCGACCTCACCGAGCACGAGCGCCAGAAGGTGCTGATACTGCTCCACCAGACTGTACCCCGACATCTGGCTCTGCATTTGCGAGGCCATCAGGCTGTCGGTTGCCAGCGTGGAGCTGGATCCTGTTGCGCTTGTCATGTCGGTGCTTGCATCGCCGGTCGTCAGCAGCCCCTGCTTGCGGCCCGCCCGGCTCAGGCGTTCGACGCGTGCTGCGAGCCCAGGGTATCGCCCGCGCCTGTAGACCGCACGCATCGCCGCCGCGGCCTGCTCCGCTCGCACCTCGTCCTTCGCCGCCAGCTCGACCCAGGCGAGCGCCTCCTGCAGCTCGCCCAGCACCAGGCCGTCGGGTGCGCGCCGCTCGACGTCCTCGATCATCGGCGCCAGCACGGCGCGCGCCTCGTCGATGCGACCGAGTCGTGCCATCGCCACAGCCCGGAAGCCCATCACGCGGGCCGCCTGCTTCGGCGTGTCGTAGAGGTCCGCCAACGTGGCCTCGACAGCTTCGGCCCGCTTAATGGTTTCGTCGTAGTGACCCGACATCATGAGGGCCTCGACCTCCGCTTCGGCGAGGGGCAGCCAGGCACCGTGTTGCGCGACTGGCGCCAGGGCCTGCCCACTGCGTATCTCCTCGAGCGCCGAGTCGAATTGGTCGCACAGCAGTCGGTAGAGCGCGCGCACCACGTGCGCCCAGGGCTGCCAGCCAGCATTGTCCCGTGCCCTGCCCTCCGTGATGCGGAGGGCTTGCCCGACGCCGAGCAGGTCCCCACACCGGTGGTAGGCCCGCGCCTCGAACCCAATGCTCAGCTGCACGTGTTCCTCGCAGTCGGCGCTCACAAGGCCCAGTCGGTCGCGATCCTGGCGGGCTGCCTGCGATCCGGCGAAGTCCCCGCGGTACAGCGCGGCCACCATGCGTAGCTGCTTGCCGAGCAGCGCGTAGATAGGCTCGGTCTCGATTTCGTCGGCCAGATCGAGGGCCGCGTCCAGCCCGTCCGCGGCGTATTCGAGGCCGAGATAGAAGTTGCCGATCTGCAGCAGGCCCGTCCTCGTGAGATTGTCCATGCCATCGAGTGGCTCGCGCAGCATCGCGGAAACCTGTTCGCGCTGGTCGGCGACGAACATCCCGCGGACCAGCTGGTCGGCCCCCAGCTGTGTTTGCTGATAGACGACACCGAGCACAGGAACCAGTCCGCGCAGTGGCCGGATGATGGAGGGCAGGCGCGCCATGCCCTCCACGTCGTAGCAGGTCCCGTAGACCCCCGTGAGGATGGCGCAGCACGTGGCGAGCTCCTTGATGGCCACACCGGGCTCGAGACCCTGCTCATCGCGGGGTGTCTCCTCGTAGCGCTCGGATGCGGCGCCAAGGCACTTCAGAAGCCGCGGCACCTCCTCCTCGATATCTGCGAAGGCGTCCCAGAGGTCCAGCCCCACGTCGTACTGCAGCTGCTCGAGGGTCTCGTCGGCATACCGCACCAAGCTGCGGTCGGTGACCGATGCGATCTGCAGTAGCGACTTGCGGTATCGGAAGTGCGTGGCCGGTCGGAAGCCCTCGGCCTTCGTGTAGGCAAGCAGGCGCTCGTACATCGGGGCGCCAACCTCCGAGCGGGTCACACGGGCATTGACCGAGGACGCGCCCACGGCCTGCTCTGTCATCGTGTTCAATACGCGGTGGGCCTCGGGCAGGTCCTCGGCCTCGAGGAAGTGGTACGCGGACAGCGCACGGAATCCATCGCCACGTGCTTCGAAGCGGCTGCCGAGGCCCGCGTGCCAGCGCCGGGTCACGCCGGCTGGAGAGTCGTGGCGCACGACGTCTGCCACGTGGGTGTCCGTGAATACGTAGCCTTCGCCCTGGAGCTCGACGAGCTGGGCACCCGTCAACTCGTCCAGGCCATCGAAGGTTTCCGAGTCACCCTGGTGCCCGGCCATGACGGCAACGATGTCGGCGAGGTCGAGCGGGGCGAAGCGTGTCGCGCTGGCCAGCACGCGCGCGATGTTCAGCGCCGGCTTGCTCAGCTTCGTCAGGCGCAGCGACAGGGCCTGCTCGAGGTCCTGTGGCAGGTCGAGTCCGACGAGGTTGGTCGGCAGTTCGAAGCGGCCGCCTCGGAAATCCACGACGCCCTGTTCCACGACGTGATGGGCCAGCTGCATGCACGTTTCGGGATTGCCGCCGGAGACGCCCTGGGCCCAGTCGACGATGACCTGCAGGCGCTCGCTGTCGCCGAAAATGGACGCCAGCAGCGCGTAGGTTTCATCGGGTTCCAGAGGCTCGAGGCTGCGGATCTCCGAGCGCGCCGCCATCTGTTGAAGCGCGGGGCTATCGCTGCCATCCGCAGCCACCTGGGCCGCGCTGGTCACGACGACGATGGGCCGTTGAATCGTGCTCCTCGCCAGACGGCCGAGGAACTGCAGCGCGAAGGGTTCGGCCAGGTGGATGTCATCGACGGTCAGCACCACCGGCACGAGGTCCGACAGCTGCTCGATGAGCTGTACCGCGGCCTCTTGAAGCTGCTGATCGGCCGTGGGGAAGACTTGCTCGTCGTCGTCGTCTTCCCGCGACGGCGGTGGCCACAACGCGTCGATGCCGGGGATGCCGGCGGCGACGTTGTCCGCACGTTCGCCGGCAACGGTCTGGAGCGTCTGCATCAAACGCATCAGCAGGATGGTGTCTTCGTTGTCGGTTCGTAGAACGCGGGCGGGAAGCACGAGGCAGCCCTGGAGCTTGGCTTCCAGGCCGAGGGCCTGGAGCATACGGGTACGCCCCATGCCGGGGTCCCCACGCAGCATCAGACTCGTGCCTCGGCCGGCCTTCATCTGCCCCAGCTGCAATCTGAACTCGCCCAGCAGCTCCTCGCGCCCGGCGAGTGCCGGCGTCGTGAGGTGTGCCTGGACGTCCCCCGCCTCGGCGCTGGTGGCGAGTCCGGCGACCGTCGCAGCGCGCTGCCGCACTTCGGCAACCTGGGTCGGCCGAGCCTCAGGTTCCCGCGAGAGCATGCTCATCACGAGCTCGTCCAGCGCGCCCGGTATGTCGGGTCCGTAGTGCGACGGTGGGGGTGGCGTCTGCTCCCATACGAGCGTGAGATCACGCATGCGCGACGCGGGAAACGCGTGCCGTCCAGTGAGGGCCCAGTAGGTCAGGGCGCCGAGGGAAAAGATGTCGGCGCGCGCGTCGATGGTCCTGCGGTCGATGAGCTCCGGGGCCACGTACGGCGGTGTGCCAACGACGTTGCTGCACGCGCCCATTGGGGCCAAGGCGCCGAAGTCGATTAGCTTGCAGACGCTTTCGGCACTGATCAGCACGTTGCGCGGTGTCACGTCGCGGTGCACGAGCCCGCGTGAGTGCACCACGGCGAGCGCAGAGCACAGGTCGACGAGGATCTCGCAGCAGCGCTTCCACGGAAGTGGAGCGACCTCGCGCAGGTCCTGCCCATCCAGCACCTCCATGGTGTAGTAGGGCGTTTCGTTATCCACGCCGTAGTCGAAGACCCGCACGACGTTGGGGTGTGCCAGCTGGGTGAGCGTGTGAAACTCGCGCTGGAAGAGGGCAGAGCGTTTGTCCTGGGACTTCTCGCTCAGGGCCAGCTGCTTGAGTGCGACGGTCTCATCGGTGGCGGTGTCGAGCACCTCGAGCACCTGGCCCATGCCCCCCTTGCCGAGGATCCCGGTGACCCGGTACCGCTCCGCAATGATCTCTTCAGCATTTGACGTTGCCGCCACAGTGCAATTATACACCACATCGAGTCCGCAACGCATCCTGCGAAACCAAGATAGACGCCTCAGACGTTCCTGCTCGCTGGACTCGTACTGACCGCTCGCGGCGCGACCCCACCGTGGTCACCGGAAACGTCGGTGGTGCGCAAAGTCTTCGCGGGTTCCATGCGTGGCGGCCGCCGGCGGAGGGTGGCGGAACCATCAACCACGGTGAGGTCCAACGGTCGACATCGCGCAGGCCCGTGTCGAGCCATGGCGAGCGTGGAGGTGGCTGCGCGAGTCAGATCGAGACTGCCAGCTCTCTAATTGGTGCGGACATTCGGACGGAACGACGCGTCACTAACAATGGCCTACAACGTGCTCAGTGCAGGGGGCCGCCGACCTCCAATGATGAGGTGGCCCAGCGCCCGGTCGTCGCTGGCACTCTGCCTGTTGGCAGGACTGTCCGCGTGCGCGGCCACTCCGCAGGACATGGCGATGCCCGATGGCGATGGGACCATGGCGGGAAGCACTGCGGGTGACCGGGGCGTGCAGGGAAACACTGGGGGCTTGGGCGGTATGGGGTTTCCGCCCAGCGGATCGAATGGCGGCTCCGCCGGCACCGCCACCGGCGGCGGAGCCGTGGACCCTCCTACCTCGGGTGATGGTGACGGCGATGGTGATGATGCGGGCGACGGCGATGGTGATGATGCGGGCGATGGTGATGGTGATGGTGCGGGCGATGCTGGCTTCCGAGCGGACGGAGGCTGCCGAGTCGATCGTTGCGGCGTGGGGGTCGAAGGCGATGCATGTACCAACGATGCCCCTGCGGGGCGGGGCAGGGCTGCGAGCAGCGGTGGTCATGGCCCCAAGGGGGAGGTGCGGCGCATGCGTTGTCGCCGCGCGATAGCAACCGGCCCCCACAGTCCGCTCCGATACCCCGCCTTCTCGCCGTTCCGCAGCATCGTTTGTCCTAGGAGCAGAAACACTAGGTGTCGATACCGATTCTTGTCTAACCGGCAGTAATTACTTCGGATAGCGCACACTTGAAGAATACCCCGTCGTCGGCTTAGTGTGACCCGTGGCCGAGACGACACCCCAGAAGCCCGCGAAGCGGCCCCGGCGCGACAAGCGCAGCGCCGCCAACCGACAGAAGCTGCTGACGTCCACGCTGGAGCTGGTCGTCGAGAGCGGTGTTGCCGCGGCGACCATGGTCGCGATCACGAAGCGGGCGGGTCTGCACCCGCCGGCCTTCTACGTCCACTTCAAGAACGTCGACGAGTGCATCGCGGCGTCGGCCCGTCACATCTGGGAGCGCGAGCGCGAGGTCAGCGCCTCACTGCGTGCGTCGGTCGCCGCCGGGACGACCGCAAGCAGCCGCGACGAGATCGAGCTCGCCGTCATCGAGCGAAGCCTCCAGGGCATCGTCGACAACGCGCAGATCTACGAGGTGCTGCTGCGCCGGCTGCACGACACAGGTCCGATCGGAGACGTGGCCCGCGACCAGCGCGAGACGGTGTGCAGGGAGCTGACCGAGTACCTGTGGCGGCTCGCGATCGCGGCTGGCGTGGAGGCCGGTCACCTGTTGGAGCTACAAGCGACCGCGCGGCACCTCGTGAACCTGTACTTCGCCGCCGCCACCGATCTCATCGAGGGCCGCAGCAAGGACGTCGTGGCCGAGGCGAAGCGCATCGACCGCTACTCGCGCACCATTGCGCAGACGGAAATGCAGCGCATGCTCGAGACGCCCTGAACACGCCGCGCACCCCCGGGGCCGCCGCCCCGCTACTCGCTACTCGTTGCAGCCGTAGATCACGTTGACCTGAATGTGATCGATGTGGATGGTGCCGTCGTCGTCGTGGATGTGCTCCAGCTTGAGCCGGAACCACGTGTCGTCCAGCTCGGTCACACTCCAGGTGCGCCCCCAGGTGTCACCCGCGCCACCGAAGGTCGTGATCGAGTCGTTGTCGGACGGCCACGTGTGCTGATTGCCCGTGTCCGTGAAGGTCGAGCCGCCATCCCACGACAGCTCGACGCCGAAGACGTGGTTGTTGCCCTGGCCCTCGATCGCAACCTCGATGCCGAGCACCTCCGAACCCTCGGGGACGACGAGACCGAACTCGTACCAGTCGGCTTCCTCGCCCTGGTCGCCGTTGGTTACGTCGGAGTTGTCGCTCTTGCGGGCGCGTCCTTCGTAGTACCAGTCGCCGTGGTCGTCCTCGTCCGCTCCCGGGCTGCGCCAGCCCGTCTCCGCCACACCTTCTATACAGCCGGACGCAGGCGCGGGCGGCTGAGGTGCCGCCACCTCGCAGTCGTCGCTCGTCTCCGCGTCGCACGCGGGCACGACGCACAGTCCCGTGGACGCGTCGCACGTCGTGCCTCCCGAGCACGCGCCCGAGACGGTGCACGAAGCCGCGCAGATGCTTTCCTCGACGGCGATCGGTTGGCATACGTAGTCGTCGTCGTCACGGCAGTCGGCCCCGTCGTCGCACTGCGCCATGCAGAGACTGATACCCGCGCTGTCGGCGAAGAAGCATGCGGAGCCGTCGGGGCAGGGGGTGCTGTCGTCGCAGTTCAGGAGCGTGCAGTAGCCCCCCGGCTGGGTGTCGCTCGGGGGCAGGCAGGTGCCCGCCTCGCACTCGGCGCCGTCGCTGCACGCTGCGCCGACCGCGCGCATGGAGTCGCCCATCCCGTCGGTCCCTGCCGCATCCGCGACACACTGTCCATCGACCTCGTGGTGTCCGGGATCGCATTCCGGGGCCACTCCACCGTTGCCGCCATTGCCCGGACTGCCTGCGGAGCCATCGCGCAGGGGCGCGCAGTCGCCATCGGCCTCGTAGGCGTCCGCGCCGCACGACGCGGTGGCCCCCTCGGCGCAGCCCGAAGCGGCGACTGCGATGCCAAGCGCGACGATGCCCATGGAGGTGCTCAGTACGGTTGTATGCATGACGTTCTCCTTGGACCCTGTGCCACTCGATCGTGGTGGCGGCTGGCTACAGATCACGCGACTCGAGCGCGCCGTCGGGCGCGTCGACGACGCCTAGTCGACGCACGGAAAGCTGGGGCACTGGTCTTCGCAGTTCGCGCGCCTGCAGTCGCCGAGCTGGGTCGCCAGTGCACAGTCGTTGCTATTTTCGGACTTGCACGCCTCTTTGACGTCTTCCGAAACAGAGGCGGGGTTATAGATGACCCCGGACGCCTGGTAGAACGCGTCGCCGCAGGGACCACAGCAGGTCGAGTCGCACTCGTTGCCGGCGACGCAGTCCGAGACGGCCTGCGCCTTGGCCTTGGCTGCCACCGCATCGAGCTGGGCCTGGCAGTACGTCACCTTGCACGCGTCGCAGGTCGCGACGGTTGCAGGTCCGCCCATGCCGTCCATGCCACCCGTGCCGCCCTGCTGCGCGCCGCCCGCTCCACCCTGCTGCATGCCAGCCATGCCACCTTGCTGCGCGCCGCCCGTGCCCTGCTGTGCGCCGCCCGTGCCCTGCTGCACTCCGCCCGTGCCCTGCTGCGCGCCGCCGGTACCCTGCTGCATACCGCCCGTGCCCTGCTGCATACCGCCGGTCCCGCCGCCCTGCCCGTTTGTATTGGAGCCTGTCTCCGCGGAGTCGGCCTCGCAGGCGCCAAGGGCCAGGGCGAGGATGAGTATCGTTGCTGTCTTCATCATGATTATTCCCTCCATCGTCCGATGAAGGCGGGAACACGCGACCGCCCATCGACAGTAAAGAGTATTAGGTCCTATGGTTTAAGAATGCAAGATGTGTCGCGAACTAAGCGTCTTTCTGCGTCAGAGGTCAGAAAAGATACGTAGAACTACTTGTTACTGTGCGGCCGGTCGGCTAGTGCGGTGGTCGTAACGCGGGGGGGGGACCGCGGCTGCCAAGGGAGCGCTGATGGAAGACAAGATCTTGGTTTCGATGTGTCGGGTCGTGTTGGCCGGTGTCTGCCTCCTGGGCTGTGCCCAGGACGACCGCGCCGCCGCGTCGGGCGAGCAGGACGGGACCGCGGGCGCGGCAGCGCTCGACACCGACGGGCCGGGCGAACGCCCCGATGACGAGCCCATCTACACCGGCGGCTGCGACGCGATCGAGCTGGCAGAGCCTGACAGCGGTGCGCAGCTGCGCATGCATGTGGACGTATCCGCCGCCGACGAGGGCGAGTACTGCAAGCTCGTTGTGCTTCAGCAGGACATCAACCTCAACGGCTACGACGGTCTGTTCACCAGCGGTTCACACCACGCCAACATCTACACCACGCGGTACAAGGGCTCGCTGCCGACCACGACGATCTACGGCGCGCGTTTCCCTGATGCCGGCGAGGCGCATCCGTGCATGACGCCGGAGGCGCTGTGGGACACCACCGGCACGATCGGGTTCGGCCGCGACGTGCGGCGCCGTGATGAGCGACCGCCGGCGTTTCCGCAGGACGTGGCGTTCAAGCTCGAGGCAGGCGATGTCGTGCTGCTCAACTTCCACATGATCAACACGACCGAGGAGGACATCTCCGCCTGCTTCAAGGTCAACCTCAACTCGGTGCCCGATGAGCAGGTCGTCCACGAGGCGGGCATGTTCTTCTTCTACAACCCGTTCATCACGGTGCCGGCCGCCGGCACCTCCACCGCGCGCCAGGCCTGCCCCATCACGCAGGAGGTGTCGCTGCTCAACGCGTTCAGCCACATGCACGAACGGGGCGTGGGCGCGCAGGCCTACCTGTACGACGGCCCGTCGACGGCAAGCGACAGCAACGAGATGATGCAGCTCTACGACCAGCACGACTGGGCCGAGCCTCGCTTCGAGCTGTTCGGGGAGGGTCTTCAGCTGCGGCCCGGACAGTTCATCGACTACCGCTGCGACTACCTGAACCCGGACGACGTCGATGTTGCGCAGGGCTTCGCATCGACCGACGAGATGTGCCAGTTCATCGGCATGTACTACCCGCGCGACCCGCAGATGGAGGCGTGCGAGCAGCCCCTGTTGATCGGAACAGGCAACGACGACGGCGCGGCGTACCTGGACTGCAGCGACGCAAACCCCACCGACGGCAACGCAGTGTACGGCGCCGGGCATAACCCCCGTCGCTACGCGATCCAGCGGTGCGTGACCGAGACCTGCCCGGGGATCTCCGCCGCCCTCAGCGCGCACTACGCCTGCGGCCAGCGCGGCGGCACCTGCGATACCGAAGAGGCCGAGCTGCTCGCGGCCCGCTGTGACTAGCGGGAGATAGTCCTCGACCACGGTAGGGTCGCGCCGCGACCACGCCGGTCTATGGGCTCCAGCCCGAGACGCCGAGCAGCACGCCGAATCCGATGTTGCTGATGTCGTACTCGCCGCCGCCATCGAACTCGACCGCGTCGTGTCCGGAAATAGGATCCACGCCTATGCGGCCTCCCTATAGTAGTACTTCAGTACTCCACCGAGCCGCTGTCGGCAGTGAATCTCACCATTGTCGTTGGCCGGCTGGCAGGACTCCTCGATCAGCTCGTTGCCCAAGCCCTGGTGATTCCTCTCGAGGTGATAGTGCGCGGCGTACTCCGTCACGATCTGTCGTAGATGGCCCTGGCCCAACACGACGAGCCGGTTGAGGCACTCGCGACGGAACGAACCGACGAAGCGCTCGGCGTATGCGTTCAGGTTTGGACTCTTCGGTGGCAGGCGCAGAGGCTGCACACCACTGTCGCGCAGCAGGCGGCGAAACTGCTCGGTGAAGACAGGGTCGCGGTCGAGGATCAAGTGCGTCTTGCCGAGTAAGAATCCGTCGACGGCGTCCAGGAGATTGCGGCCGATCTGCATGACCCACCGGCCTCCCGGTTCATGGACGATTCCCGCGATGTGGACGGCTCGGGTCTTCAGTTCGATGACGAATAGCACGTGGTACCGGGTCAGGCCGGTGAGGGTCAGCGCCTCGACGGTGAAGAAATCGGTGGCCGCGATGCCGCTCCAGTGCGCTCGCAAAAACTCCTTCCACGACGTCCCTCTGGAGCGCTCGGGAGCCGGCTGCAGCCCGTGCTGAGACAGGATGTCGGCCACCGTCGTGCGGCCCACGGTGATGCCGAGATTCTTCATCGCCCCGACGATGCGGGTGTATCCCCACGTCCTGTTGTCCTTGGCCATCTGGACGATGAGGTCACGGACCTCTGTGGGTTTTCGAGGACGGCCGCGACCGCGCTTGGCGCTGCCGTCGTACTTGTTGGCGATGAGCTTGCTGTACCATCGCAGGATCGTGTCGGGCGTCACGAGGGTCCCGAGCTCGCGGAGCTTCTTGCGGCCCAGAGCTTTGCCCTTCTCACCGAGCCGCCGCCGCTGGGCGTCGGTGAAACGCAACCGCTTGTCTCCGAGATGTTCTCGCAGCACGTGGTTCTCTTCGCGCAGGTACTCGATGACATCGAGCTGTCGTCGGTTCACCCAGCCGCTGACAGTCAGCAGGAGGAAGTTCAGAGTTGTTACCTCGGTCACCGGCGCAGTCTACTCGGATCCTAGACATCGATTGCTCGCCTGCTAACCACGCGGGACTCGGTCGTTTTCAGCTGGATCGATTTTCCGGACACGACGAGGTCTTCACGCCACCCTGACGGGCGGGCGGTACAGGGCTGCAGGGTGACGCGTGGCACGCGAGGCCGCGCTGGCTCCAGGCTCAGAAGCGGCTGAAGAAGTTCCAGATCTCTTCGGCCGCGTAGGGCGGGTCCTGATGGCCGTTGTTGGTCGGACACCACACCACGGGCAGCGCGGAATCGCATCCCACGTACTCGACGCACTCGTCGCGCGGCAGCGCCATGGTCATCTCCGTGCAGCCGTTCTTGGCGGCCCAGAAGTCCCGACTCGCCTCGCCGGACTCGAACGAGACCGTCCCGTCGTTGCGCCCGTGCGTGATCCATGCGGCGACCTCGCCTACACAGCCGGGGTTGGGCTGCCAGGCGCTGGCCGGACCGTTGCCCATGATCGGACCGATCGCGCGGAACGAGTCGCCCATCTTGCAGCCGACGCGGTTGCTCATGATCCCGCCGTAGCTCGATCCTGTGGAGAAGATCCGCGTCTCGTCGATGCAGAAGCTGCCCCGCATCAGCGCAAGCAGGTCCGCGGTGAGTGCGAGCGACTCGCTCTCGTTGCCCCAACCGATGCCGCCGCCGTTGGACGACTGGCCGCGCGGCGCGACGAACACGGTGCTGTCGCCCGCGCGTCCTTCGAAGCCGTTCCATCCCCACGAGTTGGTGATGCGCTCGGGCTCCACCCCCAGGCCGTGGAAGACGAACATCAGATTGTAGGTGCGGTTGGGGTCGTAGCCGGGCGGGACGCGCAGGATGTACGTCCGCGCTTTTCCGCTCGACTGGATCTCGTGCGTGCCGCCCTGTGGCCAGCTCGCAGCGCCGCAGCCCGAAGACGGCAGGGGCTCCGACGGGGTTGCGGGGTCTTCCATCATGGAGGCCTGCATGCCCGCGGTCGAGTCCTGCGGATCCATCGGCGGGCCGTTCATCGCACCGCCGGTGCCGCCCGTGGCTCCGGTGCCCCCGGTACCTGCGGCGGGGGCCGCATCGCCGCAGAAGCACTGCGACACGTAGAGGCCCGTCGCGTCGCAGGTCTGCGAGCCGGCTGCGCCGCCCGCGCACACGCAGGTGAGCAGCGCGCCCGGCAGGCAGCCACCGTCGATCGCCTGCGACTGCGACTGCGAGGCCGGGTCGGCATCGTCACCGCATCCGACGGCGAGCACGCTCGCGAGCACCAGGACCGGCATGTGGTGGGCGGGAAGGAGGCGTCGTGGGGTACTTCGGCACATTGGACCAGCGTGCTCGACGCACGCCCGCGATGCGACACCCAGGTCGGACATAACCTTGATCCCGTACGGCCAAGCAACACCCCGACAGGTGGCGGCGGCCCGTGGCAAAGGGGAGCTACCTCTTCAAATGCCAGACGCCAGACCCTACCCTGCGCGCATGGACTCCCGGCCCGGGCGCGATCGCGAGCGGCGAGGTGGAACGACGGCTGCGTGCATCGCGCTGGCCCTCGCGACGCTGGCGGGACCGCTCGGCTGCGCGGAAGGCACCCAGTCGCCCACCGCCGCGGCAGACGGCACCGGCGGATCCTCCGGAAGCGGCTCCGACGCCGGCGGCGGCAGCGGGGACGACGCTGGCGGCGACGGAGACGCGACCGGTGGCGATGGCGACGGCGATGCGACCGGCGGCGACGGCGATGCGACGGGAGGCGATGGCGACGGCGATGCGACCGGCGGCGACGGCGACGCGACCGGCGGTGACGGCGACGGCGATGGCGGGGGCCGGCGCAAGCCGTTGACGATTCAGGGCAGCCAGGTGCCGGCACCGCAGACACAGTTCCCGGTGCTGGTCGACATCACGGACGCCGATCTGGCCGCCCACGCAGGAGCCGGTGGGCTGGACATCTACTTCGAGGATGCCGACGGCGGTGTGCTGCCCTTCGAGCGCGAGTCCTACGACGCCGCCACGGGCGCGCTCATCGCGTGGGTCAAGATGGACCTGACCGGCGAAGACCAGGACTTCTACCTGCACTACGGAGGCGGGACCACGCACGAGAGGTCCACCCCCACCGACGTCTGGACCCATGGTTTCGCGGCCGTCTACCACATGGACTACGGAGGCGGCGCCGGCACCCAGACCGACTCCACCGCCAATGCCAATCACCTGAGTCCGCCGATGGCGAGCAGCGAGCCGGTCGCCGCACCGGGGCAGGTGGGGGACGGCCTGTCGTTCGCGACGGCCAACGACATGCTCCGCGCACCGGACCACGGCAGCCTGGACATCACCGGCGCGCTCACGCTGTCGCTGTGGGCAAACAAGAGCGCCACCAATCCGAACCACTGGGAGACGCTCATCGCCAAGCGCATCCCCCCTGGTGAAAACACCAACTACCAGATCGGCCTCGGTGACGACGGCAGTCAGCGCGACCTGATGTTCTTCGATGGCAGCACGATCGCCATCTCCTCCCAGACCGCGCCCGCGGGCACCTGGACTCACATGGCCATCGTGGTCGATGCCGCCACGTGCTCCTTCTACATGGGGGGCGTCTTCTACCAGAGCATCTCCAGCTGCGATCTCTCGCCCAACAGCGGCCCCCTGTTCGTGGGTGGCACGGACCAGGAGCAGGACGAGCCCTTCTATGGCGCGCTCGACGAGGTGCGCATCGCGGGCGTCGCGCGCTCGGCCAATTGGCTGCTCACCGAGGTCAACAATCAGTCGGGCCCGGGCTTCATCGTGGTCGGCGCGGAGCAGGCGCTCTAGCCCGCCGCCGAACCGCGGAGCCTACTCGAGCACCACGGGGACGTAACCGGCGGTCTCGAGGCCGAAGCCGGTCATGTCGCTGTAGGAGTAGGCGCCGACGAGCCCGCTGAAGATCTCGACGGTGCCGTTGTTCGGGTCGAGGCGAAAGGCCTTGTCGGAGTCGCTGCTCGTGTTGCCGCCGCCGACGCCCCAGACGTTGCCGTCGACGTCGATGCTGACGCCCTTGACCGCGCCGCCGACGTCGTGGCTCTCCAGCAGCTGCAGGCTGTCGACGTCGAAAGCATGCAGGCCGCTCTCGCCGCCGTCGGCACCGCCACCGACCCAGATCTTGCTCCCGCCGTCGGTCATGCAGCCGTTGAGGCCGAGGGCTACCGCGCCGAGGTTCTCGTCGAAGCGCTGGGTGGACGGATCGAAGCGGGTCACGCCCACCGCCCCGCAGAGGAAGATGCGCCCCTGCGGATCCACGGTGATGCCGTAGCCGTTGGCGCTGGGTATCGGCCACGTGAGCGGCTCGAGGGTGGCCGCGTCGACGCGGAACAGGTGCATCGTGTTCGCGGTGAAGCCCCAGAAGTTGCCGCCCGCGTCGGATGCGCCTCCGTAGGGGCCGTAGTTGGGGATGCCGAAGTCGCCCGCCAGTGGGCCGCCCGGTACGAAGCTCACGCCGGTGAGGCCGCTGAACTCGACGCGATCTTCGATCGCGCCGCTGTTGCCGTCGAGACGAAGCACGGAGAAGTCACAGCCGCCGGACAGGCAGTTGGTCGCCCCCGCGGTCCAGACCTTCTCGCCCTGGTCGGGTCCCGCACCCGGCGCCCAGGAGACGGGGCGGTTGCTGTAGAAGTCGAGCGGCGTCCACCACGCCATGCACTCGTCCTGCATCCACGGCAGGATGTCGTCGGCCCCGGTCGAGGTCTGGATGGCGCCGTCGCCGTTGCGGTCGGCGCAGCGCTGCTCGTCCGCCTCGATCTTGGTGACACCGGCCTGGCCCAGGAAGCCGATGCCGCCCCCACGGTTGGCAACCGCCACAGCGCCGGTCGAGCCGACCGACGTGCGCGACGGGTGGCCGTCGCCGCCGGGGTTGGTCAGGTAGCGCCCCTGCTCCTGCATCGTGCGGGTGTCGATCTTGCTGACGGTTCCCTGCTCGCTGTTGGCGATCCAGATGAACGAACCGGTCAAGGTGGGCTCCGAACCGAGGTCGCCGGGGGTGGCGGCGGCGGTGGTGTTGCCACCGGGGGCTCCCGCGTTGCCGCCATTGAGGAAGGGACTGGCTCCGCCACCCGCGAGCGGCCCTGACCCGCCGCGCGTGGTCGCGCTGTCCTCGGAGCAGCCCGGGGTCGTCAGCAGCAGCAGGCACGCAAACCCAGTCGAGATCGAACGAACAGCGGTCACCATGGCAACTCCCTTTGGGCGCAGGTGTGCCGTGGCGCCGGGGACAACCGCAGGCCCGGGGCGACCGCACTGCTACGACAGACGATGGTCTCGAATGAAGGCGCGTCGTCGTCAGCCCGCGGCACCCACCGCAAACACCGACGACCTCACGCCTACCAACACTTCACACGTCCACACACTACGCCACGGGCATACACGGTCGTTGCCCCGGTGCGCCGAATGCGTTGTCCGAAACGGCCACGCCGGCGACGCCCTGCGCAGCAGCTCACACGTCGCGGCAGTAGCTCAGGCCCCCGAAGCCGCCGTCGTTGATGCACACGCCCTGCAGGCAGTCGGCGTCGTCCTCGCATCGGTCGTCGAGCTGGCCGCTGGTGCAGACTCCGGCGCCCGAGTCGCGATTGGCGCACAGACCGCTGATGCAGTCCGCGTCGTCCACGCAAACGTCGCCGGGGTTGCCATCCACGCACTGGCCGAAGCCGTACTCGAGCGCACACCGGCTCGAGCCTCAGTGCATCGCCTCGGTGCATGGTGAGCCCGTCGCTCCGTCACTGCACATGCCACCGGAGTTGGGGACGCTCCAGACGCACAGGCCCGACTGACAGTCGTCGTCTTGACGCCCGCAGTCGGCACCGATGCCGCCGTCGGTGCAGATGCCGAAGCTGTTCTGCTGATTGCTGCAGTAGCCGCTGACGCACTGCACGGCTTCGTCACAGGGGTCGCCCAGGCCGCCGGCCGTGCAGGTGCCGCGGTTGCCGGCCGCGTTGGCGCAGCCGAGCCCCGGCCGGCACTCGTCGTCCTCCTCGCACAGGTCGCCCGCATTGCCGTCGGTGCAGATACCGCCCACGCCGACCATCGCGCAGTAGGCGGTCTGACAATCGGACACGTCGGAGCAGCTCTCGCCGGCACGCCCCTCGGTGCACCACTTGCTGAAGGTGCCGCCCCGGCACACACCGACGCTGCAGTCGCCGTCATCGTCGCACACCGAGGCCACCTGACCGGTCGCGCACATGTGGGAGCTGCTGGCGCTGTCCACGACGCAGTAGCCCGTGTCGCGGCCAACCCCGGATGCCACGCAGTCCGCGTCCCCGTCTGCCCGCGTTGCCGAGGCCGCATGCGCATCGTCGAGGTGGTGCTGACGGCGGCCGCCATCGATCGGGTCCTGGCCCGGCAGGGGCTGTGCGCCCAACCTCCGCCGTCACCGCCGCGGTCGCTGCCCGGACAGCTGGGGCTGCCGGGTGTGCCCTTGCACTGACCACAGCCCCGACGAAAAAAGCCGGTGCGCCGAGCAGGCGCCCCGGTGCGCCCTGCGGGGCGGGGCAGGGCTGCGAGCAGCGGTGGTCATGGCCCCAAGGGGGAGGTGCGGCGCATGCGTTGTCGCCGCGCGATAGCAACCGGCCCCCACAGCCCGCTCCGATACCCCGCCTTCTCGCCGTTCCGCAGCATCGTTTGTCCTAGGAGCCACGATGGGTGGCTGCAGTGGCTCTGACTCGCGCCCGTGGCCTTGCGAAGGGCAAGTTGAGGCGGTCTGGAGCCTCAACGAGCAATCGCAGACGGACCGGTGCACAGCGCATCCAATCGCGTGCTCGAGTTGCCGCCCCTGTTGCGCTCCGCTGGCCCGGTGCGAACGACGCAGCGCACCAGGGCGCATGCACGACGTCGCAGCAGACGTCGTGCAGCAATCGCATGCAGAGCGTGCCCGCCGGGAACACCGTATCTCGCAGGCTGCCGCACGGCAACTGTAGCGTAGGTGCCCACCTGAACTTCGCAGAAGGGGTGATATGACAACTCTCGCGGAGGCCGCAGTGCACGTTCATCCCGACTATCCGCAACGCACCAGAAGACAGACACCCACAGAGACAATCGTCTCCGGGAGAGGCTACGATCTCCCCTCGGAGGAGGTTCATGCAGATGTCACTACCGGTCCGCTTGCTCGCGCTCGCGCTTCTGTTCGTCTCGGCTGGAGCGTGCAGCGAAGACCCTCCAGATGGGAGTGTCGTGAGCGACGGGGGCGCTGGGACTGAAGCGGGGAACGGTGACGGTGATGGTGACGGTGATGGCGACGGCGACGGCGACGGTGATGGCGATGGCGATGGCGATGGCGACGGTGACGGCGACGCGGGTACCACAATTCCGCCAACGTCGATCGCGCCCACCGATGAGCCCATTCAGACAACCCCCATCACTGTGTTTTGCTATGAGGATGCGCTTCCCCTCGACTATGCCAACTATCGCGGTCCAAACATCGCTCTCGTCAACGGGACATTGATCGCACTGTCCGAAGGGCGTAGTTATGATGACCCCGGGGTTCGGCCGGGCCAGACCCTCGACATGGTCATGCGTCGCAGTACCGACGGCGGACAGACCTGGGCCGCGCCGGTCGTTTTGGTGGCGAATGCAGGGCGGGGCATGCACACGACGCCGGGCACAAATACGTACAGTAACTTCTCGGTGCTTGTCGACGCCGTCAACGGGAAGGTGTTCGCACACTTCAGTCGTTGGAGAGAGGACCAAGGGCTAAGCAGTCCCGATATCTTTGCGCAGCCGTACACGGACGATAGTACTGCATGGGTGATGTCAAGCGCGGACGAGGGGGTGACCTGGTCAGCGCCGGAGAATATCACTGGCAAAGTCAAAGATGATGCCTGGCATGCGGTGTCCTACGGACCCGGCAACGGCATACAGCTCAAGAGCGGGCGACTCCTCGTTTCATCGGCTCGCTGGAGTAACGGATGGGCACCTTATGCGGTGTACAGCGACGATGCGGGCGTGACCTGGGAACGCGGCGAGGTTGCCGGCAACCTGGGCGGTGAACATCAAATCGTGCAGCTCGATGATGAACGCTTAATGATGCAGCTGCGCCCCAACGACCCTAACTTGCGGCACCGAAACCTATTTAGTACCGACTCTGGGAAGACCTGGGCGAACGAGATTGACGGCATGGACCTTCCATCCGTTCACACCTCCCTGGAACGCTATACCTCGATACTGGATGGACACGACAGGAGTCGCATCTTGTGGACCGGCCCCATCGATCCGGGCCGCAACACGATGGCGGTGCGTGTTACGTACTCCGAGTCCTCAGCCTTCGAGCCTCCGCGGATCCTTTGGGACGGCTACTCTGGCTATTCGGACATCGCCGTTCTTGAAGATGGGGACAGGGTGGGTGTTTTGTTCGAAACCCATCAGGCGCGGTGCCTCACCTATACTTCATTCAATCGAGGGTTCCTTGAACCGCCGGAGGCGCTCATCGCGTGGGAGCCCTTTTCCTACAATCTTGAGTCGTCGTTGCCCAAGCGGGGGGGAGCTGGCTGGAGTTCATCTTGGGGTGCCGGGCCTTCGCTGGCTGGCGACTATCCCACGGCCTCTCTCGACGAAACTGGCGACCTGCAATATGGCGACAACTACCCATTCACCAACAATGGCAACCGTCGGCTGACGTTTTCCAGTGGTGCGACGCTTGCCCGTGCCTTTGAGCGCGAGATCGATCTGGCGAAGACCCAGGATTACTATATTTCCCTGCTGATACGTGGCGAGGCGACATCCGGAAACACCGATGCCAGCCTTGCGATTGAGCTGCTCAGTGGCGAGACGCCGGGATTCGGTTTTGGTGTCACCGGTGACCAGGCTTTCTTCGTGGACGGCGGTCTGAATGCGCACGCCGAGACAGCGGCGAATACGCTGACATTCGGAGAAACGTACTATGTTGTTTTCAAGATCGCTGCCCAGGCGAGTGCCTCCTCCGATGAACAGGTCTACGTCAAGATCCTCAACAGCAATGCTCCGATCCCAGAGTCGGACCTAGGAGCCACCTGGGACCTGACGGTTGGTTCGACACGGCTTCACGACATGCAAATGGATCGGATCTACATTCAGTCGGGCGCGAACGCGAAATACGCTATCGACGAACTGCGTCTTGGAACCACATGGGGGGCTGTGGTCGCGAACACGAACTGACGCAGTTCGCTCCCACGGTGCGCGTAGGCAGCATGAACGTGCATTTCGTCTTCACGTCCGGTTGACGTAATCACACCTTCTGCGAAGTTCAGGTGAGTACAGCGCCTAGTGTCACCTCGGACCCCGCCCTGGTTGCACCTGTGGTCAATGCAACGTGCCACCTCCGTGCCAACGTCGTCGCCAACTATTGGTTGTTCCGGCGGCAGTCGCTCGCGACGCTCCGCTCGTCAGAGCATAGTCTGTCTGAACTGGGCTCAGCGGTGACGTCTCGTGGGACCGACCTACCTCCATCCGAGGCGCAGACCCAATCCTCGACCGGTAGAGCGAGCTGGCAGCTCAGGTATGCCTCATCGTCTGACCTCTACGACTGCATGGTCGGAGCCTTCGAGGGGAAGCAAGTGGACCGTCGCCGCGCGGGTGTCCTTCTCGAGAGGGCGCCCGATGCACCCCCGATCGCATCCGATGGCTCGGCCCTGCACGTGCTCGTCGTCGACGACAACGCCATCAACCAGTTCGTGGCGCAGGAGCAGCTGGTGCGCTTTGGATACGAGGTCAGCCTGGCAGACAACGGCAAGCAAGCGGTCGAGATGATCGCCCGCGATTCCTACGCTGCCGTTCTGATGGATAGCCAGATGCCCATCATGGATGGCTACGCCGCGACCCATGCGGTACGCAAGGCTGAGGAGGGCACCGACCGCCATCTCCCGATCATTGCCCTGACGGCCCATGCCCTGGTCGGTGAGCGCGAGAAGGTGCTCGCGGCCGGCATGGACGACTACCTGACCAAGCCGCTGCGCGTGCAGTCACTGCGCAAGGCGCCGCCTGGGACCACCTAGGCAGCCGAGAGACGGTCGGCCGAGCCCAGGCGCGGGGGTCCGGCGCCCTTCCCGAGGGAGCTTGGTAAGGGCGCAAGCACCGACTGCGGCATCGCCGGGAAAGCGACAGGGCCCGTCTACCGGCCACGTGTGGGCCGCCCTCGCACCTTTGTGCGCGGAGTGAATTCGTTCGAGGTCTGGGACGACGGGCTGAGTGGCGACACACCATCGTCCGGGGTAACTTGTAGGGTGTGCTGACTCTTCAGAGTATCGACCTCCGTCCCGTTCCGAACAACCTCCGCGTCCCAGCCCTTGGTTGGGTGGCGATCCTGGGCACGCTGGTTTGGGCTAGCGGGTGTGGCGAAGGGGCGAACACGCAAGCCGACATGGAACCCGATGCTTCGGGCGTCGGCGACCAGGGCGTCGGGGGAGGCGCTGGCGTCGACGACGACGACGATGTGGCGCCGACCGATGGAGGCACTCCTGTGACACCCGATGCCGAAACCGGGTGCAGGCCCAATCCTGACGATCCAAGCTGCCCCGAGATCTGCCCGGAGGTCTGTGACGGCGGTGACAACGATTGCGACGGCGAGGTCGACGAGGGCGAGGACGTCTGCTTGAGCGCCAATGGCGTATCCGTCTGCCTCGGCGGCCGCTGCATCCTGGCCGAGTGCAACGAGGGCTTCCGCGACTGCGATGGCCAGCCAAGCAATGGTTGCGAGGGTGACCTCGCCAGCATCGAACACTGCGGCGTCTGCCGCAACGCATGCCACTTCGACAACACGCTAGCAGCCTGCGTAGGCGGGCAATGCGAGCCCGCGGGCTGTGCCGACACCTACCTCGACTGCGAGGGTGACGACGGTCTGTGCGAGACCTTCGGACAGACCCTCTCCGACTGCGCAAGCTGTGGCGCGGCCTGCCTGAGTCTCGATCACGCCGTCCCGACCTGCGGGCCGCAGGGGTGCATCATCGACGAATGCCTCGGCAACTACGGTGATTGCAACGGCGTCGCGAGCGACGGCTGCGAGACCAAACTCAACACGGCCGACCACTGTGGCGGGTGCGGCCAGGAGTGCTTCAGCATCGGCGGCGACGCGAACTGTGACGGCGGGGTCTGCCTGGTTGAGTCCTGCGATGAGGGGTACGGCGACTGTGACGGGCGTGGCGACACCGCCTGTGTACCGCTCAATAGCGAGGAACATTGCGGCGTCTGCGGGCAGAGTTGCACCGTGGAGTCGTTGCAGCATGTCGTCAGCTCGGCCTGCGAGCGTGGCGCGTGCGACTCCGTCTGCGAGCCTCTCTTCGGCAACTGCGACGGTGACCCGAACAATGGCTGCGAGACCGGGCTCAGCACAAATTTCCATTGCGGGGGGTGCTCCGTGGCGTGCAGCCCTGCGCACTCCATGGGTCGTTGCGATGGCGGAAGCTGCGGCGTGGGCGCATGCCTGACGGGGTGGGCGGATTGTGACGGCCAGCCGGGCAACGGCTGCGAGACCAATACCGGGCTTCCAGAAAACTGCGGCGGCTGCGGCGTCCAGTGCCAGACGGATCCGGACCCCATCGGTTGCGACGGGGAGATCTGCACCGGCATCGCCTGCCCCGAGGGGCGAGCCGACTGCGACGGCGTCGACAGTTGCGACTATGACTTGGGCGACGACGGGACCTGCGGCTCCTGCCAGGTGCGCTGCGAGTTCGACCAGAACGTCACCGCCCACGGCACGGTGGGCTGCGCCCTGACCAACGGCACCCCTCAACAGATGGCCTGGGCCTGCGAACTCGCCTGCGACGACGGTTTCGCGGACTGCGACCAGGACTATCGAAACGGTTGTGAGGTCGACCTGACGGATCTGAACAACTGCGGTGAGTGCGGCGCCGTATGCACGAAGTCGAACGCGACGCCGACCTGCGAAAATCGCGTCTGCGAGGTCGGTACATGCAATCTCGACTGGGGCGATTGCGACGGCGACGACCTCGACTGCGAGACCCGGCTCAACAGCGCCAACCACTGCGGCTCCTGCGGCAACGACTGCGACTTCCCGTCTGCCGAAGGCCAGTGCAGCGGAAGTCCCGGAAGCCGCCTATGCATCATCCAGCAATGCGTGCCTATCGAGCACGAGAACTGCGATGGCAACATGGGGACCGGCTGCGAGGCCGACACGCGCAGCGATCCACTCAATTGCGACGGCTGCGGCAACGACTGCACCGCGGGAACGCAGGTACAGGACGGCGTCTGCACCGACAGCGCATGCGTCTACACGTGCGCTCCCAACTACCGGGACTGCACCCCAGCGGCCGATGGCTGCGAGACCAGCATGCTGGCCGTCCGCAGCTGCGGCAGCTGCAGCAACGACTGCCTTTCGCCGGACGAAGTGGCCACCGCGCTCTGCCAGCCGGGCAACGGCGATCCGTTCTGCGAGATCACCGGCTGCAGCCCCAACTTCGGAGACTGCAACGGAAACCCGGCCGACGGCTGCGAGGAGCCGGTCGACAGCAGCGAGCTGCACTGCGGCGCATGCAATGGGGACCCGGGGCACCAGCCCTGCGAAAACCTCACGGGTGTCGACGACAGCACATGCAACGCTGGCCTCTGCGTCATCAATGACTGCACGGGCAACCTCGAGGACTGCAACGGGGTGTCAGCGGATGGATGCGAGTGGGACCCCGACATCGACGGGGTGTGCTGTGACCCGAACATGGACGCCGACAACGATGGCTCCGACGACTGCGCCGATGAGTGCCCGAGCGATCCGGCCAAGGCCGCGCAGGGTGCCTGCGGGTGCTTCGTCGCGGACACCGACAGCGACGGCGACGGCGTGGCGAATTGCATCGACGGGTGCGAGAACGATATCGGCAAGACGGCCCCCGGCACCTGCGGGTGTGGGACGCCGGATGACGACGGGGACAATGACGGTCACCTCGATTGCGACGAGAGCTGTGACGCGGACCCGGACAAGCAGGAGCCTGGGCTGTGCGGCTGCGGCACCCCTGATGCGGAGCACCCGGCGTGCCTGTACACGCGCAAAGCGCTTACGATCCAGGGCAGCCAGGTGCCGTCGGCGCAGAGCGACTTCCCGGTACTGGTTCGCATCACTGACGATGACCTGAAGGACCACGCCGATGCGAGCGGGCGCGACATCTACTTCACGGACAGCGACGGCAGCACGCTGCTGCCCTTCGAGCGCGAGTCCTACGACTACGCCACCGGTGCCCTGGTGGCCTGGGTCAAGATGGACCTGACCGGCGGTGACCAGGTCTTCTACATGTACTACGACGAGGACGACCTCAGCGAGAAGTCGACGGCGAGCGCTGTCTGGGACAGCAACTTCAACGCCGTCTGGCACCTCGAGGACGTCGGGAGCGTCACGGACTCGTCGACCGGTGGACACACCGGGAGCAACAGCGGCGCCGCGTCGGTGGCGGGTGTGATGGGCAGCGCCGCTGACTTCAATGGGACGTCGTCCTACGTCGACCTGCCCACCGGCGCCCTGGCCGACGTGACCACGCACGTCACAGCGTCATTGTGGGCCTATGGCGATGCTGCCCAGCAGCCCGTCAACGACCATCTGTTCGCGTCCGTGGGGGCCGGTGGCACGTACTACCTCATCAAACTCAACTTGCCCTGGGGCGACGGCACCATCATCTGGGATGCCAACAACAGCACGACCGGCGGCAGCACCGACGTCGACCATATCCGCAAGTTGGCGACCGAGGCTGAGACCGAAGGCCAGTGGAACCACTACGTGCTGACCAAGGACACCACCGAGGGCGGCGGTATGATGCGCATCTACATCAACGGCGCCCTGTGGCACTCGGCGAGTGGCACCTCGGAGGTGATGGACGGGGATGCGGCCACCGTGTTCAGGCTCGGCTCCAGCGATCTGGGCACAGGCAACTACGGTGGCTTTGTTGACGAGTTCCGCGTTGCCACGACCGAGCGTGAAGCCAGCTGGATCCTGACCGAGTACAACAACCAGAAGCCCGGCTCGAACTTCCTGATGGTTGGGGCACAGGAGTAGCGTTCAGGTAGCTGGATGCCGCCGCCCGAAGGGGCGGGTAGTCGCTACAAACGTGCGAAATCGCTCGCGGCGAAAGTGATCAGAACACCCGTTCTGCGAAATAGGCTCCGCTGGCACCCTCCCCTGGCGTGATTTGGGTGGCCTATGCCGCGCGGCGGCGGTCACGACCTTCCGTCGGGGCGTTGGGGGAGGGTGGGGCGGAGCGGGCCGTGCATCACGGCCTCGGAATGGCACCCAACTCTAGAAACATGAGAAGCGGTTCCGGTCGGGTTCCGAGCTGACCCGACAGAACGTCCTCCAGCGCTGCCGCACGGCAACTGTAGCGTAGGTGCCCACCTGAACTTCGCAGAAGGGGTGATATGACAACTCTCGCGGAGGCCGCAGTGCACGTTCATCCCGTACAACTGATGACGTCTGTGGATCCGTCCTGGTCGAGATCGCCGAGCGCGACTCCTTCGACACTTGCCGCCCGGTTGGTCACCACGTCAGGCCACGGCGAGTCAGCAGCTTCGGGACCAGGGTTTTCGTAAAGTTTGACGATGCCCGACTCCTCCCATCCGACGGCGAGATCGAGGAGCCCATCCCCGTTGACATCTGCGGTCTTGACGCCGTCGGCGCCGGACGCTGAGTCGTCGATCGTGTGCATCGACCAGGGCGCGGCCCAGTCTACCGATGGTGGAGCGTCGTCCAACGAGCCATCTTCGGCGCCATCGACCGGCGCGTCGCCTTGGCAGGCTTGCGCCATAGCGATGCCCACGAGTGCCAGGAGCTTTGCGAGACGGCAGGGGAGTCGTCCGACCATGCTCCGTAGTTTGCCAGCAAGTGGTCCCGCGAGGAACTTGGGGCGACCCCATGACCATGGAGCGGAGATCGGCGGCGATAGCGCGCCGACCCTCGGGTTGTCGAGACGAAGGCCCGGAACGAGAACGACCTGGGGATGTTCAATCCCCGTGTCGTAGACGCGGAAGAAAGGAAAGAGCCGCAGCCAGGATCAGGCTGCGGCTCCGTTGCGTCCCCACGGGGACGATTTTGTAACCGCGCTGCGCGAGATGGTGATGGCGGCTTGAGCGCCGTCTGAGCGACCGCTGGACCTCTTTAGCCTGGGGCCGAATCGGCCAAGTACCCATGAGCGGCGCCGACGACTTCGAACGAGAGCCGGACGGAATTGCTGTTCGATGGTGCCGCTATTCGAGCGACTGATCTCATCGAATGTGGTCGTCCGCTGCGACGATGCCCTCCGCGATGCCGACGACATCGTCTTCGTACTGTTGCGCGATGGGATGATTCACGATGCTCACGTCGTAGATGGCGCTGAGCCAGGTCAGGCTGCCGACATCCCGCAGCATTTGGCCGGCGTGCCCCTTCGCGTCGGTGTGGAGCGCCTCGTCTGCGGGGCCGCGCAGTTGGTCGATGTCGGTGAGCGTCCCTGCCTCGAGTCGCTCCCGCAGCTCGACCGCGGCGTGGCCGTGGGGCAAGCAGGTTACGCTCACTCCCGGGTAGCTCCCACGCAGGTCGTCGATGAGGCCATGCCAGGCGTCGTGACCAGGGTGCCAAAGGGCGCCGACCTCGGCTGCGTCCGCATAGTCTTCGGGGAAATCCACCCACGGCATGGCGAGGACGAAGCGTGTGTCGGGATTGTTCGACAGGGCGTAGTCCATCCAGAGTTCGATGCCCGGATCGCTGAAGTCGACGAGGAAGCTCTCGGAGCAACAGATCATGACAAGGACGTCGACGTCTCCGCCGTCGAGGATCGCCTGCGCCGCCTCTCGGTCCTGCGTGTCATCCCACAGGGCCTGCGGTGCCCCGCTGGCGCCACCGCTAAACACGATCTGCTGCATGTGGTTCTCAATGCCGGCGCCGGCGGTGAACTCGGGCAGCTGATTGGCGAAGGGGCGCCCGAAGCTGTGGCCGATGTAGAGCATGTTGAGCCCGGCTGTGTCGGGCTCGACGGCGGCGTCCTGTGTGAGCGCCGCGTCCTGGTCCATCGCGGCATCGGAGTTGTCGCCGGTGTCGGTGAACGAGGGTTCGCTCGGATTCGACCCACTGCCCTCGTCTGAGCACGCACCCGTCGCAACGGCACACAGAAGAAACAACATGCGTAGCGCGATGGGCTGTCTGGGCACGACCACCTTCCTTTCAATAGCTCGACCGCCCACTCGCCGGAACGGGGCGGCCGGGTCCTGATGCCGTGCAACGAACGCCGAGGTTCCCGCAGATCGCGGTTACGGTACAGCCCTACTCGCGCACACGCTCGGCGGCCTCGCGCTCAAGGCGCTCGACCTCCCAGCCACAAGCTTGCGGACCTACCCAACGGGTTTAGAAAAGAAAAGGGCCGCAACATCGATGTGTTGCGGCCCCTGCGTCCCCACGTAGACGATTTTGTAACCGCGTTGGGGGAGATGGTGATCGCGGCGTGAGCGGGGGCGGCTCGTTGGCGTTGAGCCACCAGGGCACCGCCGGCGGGGCGCCTGCTCTGGCTCTCTCGGCCAATCGCCGTGGCGGGTGAACGGTTGGGCGCCTTTCAAGCAGCTCGGATCTTCCAGAGGCTGGCTCCCACTGTTCTGCTCGGCGGGCTCGCCGCCTTCGTGGCCCACGGACGCTTCCGCGCCGCGCCGATCATGACGCGCGTGCCTCGTTCCCGACGGCGTACCTCTGGCTCGGACGTGGCTAGCGCGACGTCTGTTCTCGCCTAGCGAGCAAGGTTCTCTACGAGCTGTCCCGAGTAGAGCTGGAGCGCCAGCGTCGCGAAGGGGAGGCGTAGACAGCTAGCACGTCGTCCCGGTGCCTGGAACGCTTGCGTACAGATTCGGTACACGGTAGCCGCGCGACTGCCCACGGACGTCATCTGCAGAGAATCAGTCCACCGCAGCACTCGGCTTCGCGAAGGACCCGCTGCCGGCAGCTCTCGGGGGCGACGCAAGCGTCGAGTTCGCCGCAGCGACACTCACCGCCGCTGCAGGCGTCGCCGGTGGAACCACAGGACTGCCCGCATCCGCCGCAGTGGTCGGGGTCGCTGCCCGTATCGACGCACTGTCCGCCGCAGCATTGCTGCCCGGCTCCGCAGACGTTGCCGCACGCCCCACAGTTGTCCGGGTCGTCGACCCCCGTGATGCAGGCGGCGTCGCAGGGGAACTCCCCGGCCACGGGACAAGTACATGCCCCCGACGTGCAGCTCGACGGTCCCTCGCACGCGCGGTCGCACGCTCCGCAGTGCGCATCGTCGTTGCGCGTGTCTCGGCACGTGTCCCCGCACAGCTGTCCGCCGCCCGGGCAAGCGCAGCTGCCGCTGGTGCACTCGGTGGGCGATTCGCACGCGTTGCCGCAGGATCCGCAGTTTTCGTCGTCTGACTGCAGGTCGAAGCAGAGGTCCCCGCAGATCGTCTTGCCGGCCGCCGCACACTGGCAGCTGCCATCGACACACGCGGTGCCCGCCGGGCAAGCGTTGCCGCAGCCACCGCAGTGCATGACGTCGCTGTCGCGGTCCACGCAGGCATCCCCGCAGCAGTCGAGGCCACACGGGATGCCCCCGCAATCGACGCCTGTCTCGTCGTCCGCGACTCCGCCGGGTCCGTCCGGCCCGGGTGCCGACGCGACACCTGCAGTGCCGAATGCACCCGCCGGGTCCCCGCCGCGCCCCGCCTGCGACAGGGGTGCGTCCTCCGAATCCCCGGCACGCGATGTGCCCTGTGCGCAGCCGCCGCAGACGAGCACCAGCACCACCGATCCCCACGACCTCGCATTCATGGGGATGGACGCGTCACGGGCGACCAGGCGGGACCCTTGGCGACCATGGGTGGTGGCAGAACGAGGGCCCTTGTGTCGACGATGCTCGCGCATCAGTTCGCCCTCAGAAATGCTCGCGCGCTCTCGATGAGGGCTTCCGGGTGCTCGTAATGCAGCATGTGACCGGCCGAGTCGTAGCGCTCGAACCTCGCTCCCGGAATGCGTTCGGCCAGCATCTCGCCGTTTTCCACGGGGACGAGCTCGTCGAGCGCGCCGTGGAGCACGAGGGTCGGGGCGCTGATGCTTCGGACCAGCTCGCTTCGGTCGCTTTCCAGAATGGCGCCGAGCTGCACTACCAAGCTCTGTTCCCCGACTTCCATGCGGTTTGTCACGTACTGTCGTGTCGCCTCGGGGTTTTGCTCGGCGAAACCGGGCGCGGTGATCACCGAGAAGGCGTGCGCGAGAAACGCCTCCCGCGTCGCGTCTGGCTTGGGTGTGAAGGCTTCCAGGGCGGCGCCGCGCAAAGGGACGGACTCGGGCCCACCGAAGCTGGTGGAGGTGAGCACGAGGCGATCCACACGCTCGGGGTGCTCGGCCGCCACGACCTGCGCGATCATGCCTCCCATCGAGGTGCCGATCAGGTGCGCCCGAGGGAGCTCGAGCGCATCGAGCAGCGAGACGGCATCGCGCGCCATGTCGGCCAGGCTCCACTTGCGCGTCTTGCTCTGCGAGCGGCACACGCCGCGGTTGTCGAAAGTCACGACGCGCATGTGTTCCGCGAGTGCGGAGGGCACGTGGGTCCCCCACGACTTGGCGCTACCGCCGAGGCCCATCACCATCAGAACCGTTTGCTCGCCGCTGCCCTGCACGTCGTAGTACAGGCGCGCTTCCTCGTTTTCCACGTATGCCATGGCACCTCCAGGGACCGGGACGGAAGCCGCCCCGTATCAGTCCATCTCTTTCTTCTGGACGTCCCAGTCGGGGTCGGCGCAAAGGCCGCAATCGGGACCGTAGAAAAGGTCGCGGGCACTTTCGCTTTCGTCGCCCATCAGGTGGAGACGGAACCAGGCCGTGGACGGTCCCCGGAAACCGGTGATATCGCCGGTCGCGTCATAGAGGTGCCTCGCACCTGCCAGGGTTCCCCAGAAGGTGGGTACGTTGGAGCCTTCGAACACCTGAGATTGGTTGGGAACGGGCGCGGCAATCGTGTCGGCGCCGCCCGACATCAGGAACATGGGGCCGCTCTGTTCCGAGATGGAGGCCTGGTCGTAGCCGCCGAGAGGAAACCGCGTGTACGGCTGCAGCGGAGCCGTCGCGGTGACTCGCGGATCGGCGCCGGCCATGATCGACCCTGCACCGCCCTGGGAGTGGCCGGAA
>Ga0315336_1000249_pt1 | contig 198966 bp, 185 predicted proteins | sample ASW5metaG_FD_204512 | JGI IMG/M metagenome (GOLD analysis project Ga0315336, IMG submission 204512) | Ammonia-oxidizing marine archaeal communities from Monterey Bay, California, United States - ASW #5 | ecosystem: Environmental > Aquatic > Marine > Intertidal zone | place: USA: California... | reverse complement strand
CAGGAAGATCTGACCGTCAGTGATGGAAATCACGTTGGTCGGAACGAACGCAGAAACGTCGCCAGCCTGGGTTTCGATGATCGGCAGAGCGGTCAGGGAACCGGTTTTGCCAGTGACAGCACCGTTGGTGAACTTCTCGACGTACTCTTCCGAAACGCGCGATGCACGCTCCAGCAGACGGGAGTGGAGATAGAACACGTCGCCTGGGTATGCTTCGCGTCCTGGTGGACGACGCAGCAGCAGGGAGATCTGACGGTAGGCAACGGCCTGCTTGGACAGGTCATCGTAAACGATCAGTGCGTCTTCACCGCGGTCGCGGAAGAACTCGCCCATGGTGCAACCGGCGTATGGCGCCAGGAATTGCAGTGCGGCGGATTCCGAAGCACTGGCAACAACCACGATGGTGTTGGCCAGGGCGCCGTTTTCTTCCAGCTTGCGAACGATGTTGGCAACAGTGGAACGCTTCTGGCCGACAGCAACATAAACGCAGAAAATACCGGAGTCTTTCTGGTTGATGATGGCGTCGATGGCCATGGCGGTCTTGCCGATCTGACGGTCGCCAATGATCAGCTCACGCTGGCCACGGCCGACAGGGATCATGGCGTCGACGGATTTGTAACCAGTCTGTACAGGCTGGTCTACCGACTTACGCCAGATCACGCCTGGAGCCACTTTCTCGACTGCGTCGGTCTGGGTGTTGCCCAGAGGACCTTTGCCGTCGATCGGGTTGCCCAGTGCGTCGACGACGCGACCCAGCAGTTCCTTACCAACCGGAACTTCCAGGATGCGGCCGGTGCACTTGGCGCTCATGCCTTCGGCGAGGGTGTCGTATGCACCCAGGATCACTGCACCTACGGAGTCTTGCTCCAGGTTCAGGGCCATGCCGTAGACGCCGCCAGGGAACTCGATCATTTCGCCGTACATAACGTCGGCCAGACCGTGGATCCGCACGATACCGTCGGATACCGAAACGACGGTACCTTCGTTACGGGCTTGGGAGCTCACATCGAGGTTATCGATGCGGCCCTTGATGATTTCACTAATTTCGGAAGGATTGAGTTGCTGCATTGCTCTGCTGCCCCTTCAAACTCAAGATTTCAATGCTTCGGCCAGTTTCGCGATTTTGCCGCGAACAGAGCCATCGATTACCAGGTCACCGGCGCGGATGACGACGCCGCCAATCAGGCTGGCATCCTCCGACGCGTGCAGGCGCACTTCCTGGCCTAACCGTGCACTGAGAACCTTGGCGAGTTTGTCTTGCTGTTCTTGGTTCAACGCGAAGGCACTGGTGACTTCCACGTCCACGGATTTCTCTTGCTCGGCCTTGTACAGGTCGAACAGGGCGGCAATCTCCGGCAGAAGCAGGAGACGGTCGTTTTCCGCGGCAACATGAATGAAATTCTGTGCCTGTGCATTGAACTTGTCACCGCACACGTCAATGAACGTGGCGGCCTTTTCTGCGCTCGTCAGTCGCGGGGCCTTGAGCAGGCGCTGCATGGTGTCGTCTTGCGACACCGCAGCAGCCAGGCCGAGCATGGCTGACCAATTGGCCAGTTGCTGATGGGCCTGGGCATGCTCAAAGGCAGCCTTAGCGTAAGGTCGGGCCAACGTGGTCAGTTCTGCCATGATCGCCCTCGCTTAAATTTCAGCGGCCAGTTTGTTAACCAGCTCCGCATGCGCGTTTTGATCGATTGTGGCGCCAAGGATCTTTTCAGCACCACCAACGGCCAGAGCACCCACTTGGGCACGCAGGGCGTCTTTAGCGCTGTTCAGTTCCTGTTCGATCTCGGCCAGAGCCTGAGCCTTCACACGGTCAGCTTCGACGCGGGCCTGTTCACGGGCTTCCTCGACAAGCTGAGCAGCGCGTTTCTTGCTTTGCTCGATGATTTCGGCTGCTTGTGCTTTAGCTTCACGCAGTTGCTGACCCGCTTTCTCTTGGGCCAGCTCCAGGTCGCGAGCTGCGCGGTTGGCAGCGTCCAAGCCGTCGGCAATCTTCTTTTGGCGCTCTTGCAGAGCAGTGATGACCGGAGGCCATACATACTTCATGCAGAAGAGTACAAAAATCAGGAAAGCAACGGATTGGCCAATCAGGGTTGCATTAATGTTCACGCCAACACCTCGCTCGGTCTTAATTCATACAGCCATCAACTCGTGGTGACGAGTGATTAGCCGGCGATCTGACCAACGAACGGATTCGCGAAGGTGAAGAACAGAGCGATACCAACACCGATCATGGTTACGGCGTCGAGCAGACCGGCAACGATGAACATTTTGACCTGCAGCATCGGAACCATTTCTGGCTGACGAGCAGCGCCTTCCAGGAATTTGCCACCCAGCAGGCCGAAACCAATGGCGGTACCCAGAGCACCCAGGCCGATCAGCAGAGCAACAGCGATAGCGGTCAGACCAACTACAGTTTCCATCTTTCCTCCCGACTTTTACGTCGTATTGGTTAGGTTTTTAGTTTGAAGCGGTAAAACAAATCGTTTGGTACAGCATGCCCTTGCGGACTTTTTAAGCCCTCCCCCCGTACCGGCAGGGAAGGCTATCAGACACGCCAGGCGGTCTTAATGGTTATCTTCGTGAGCCATCGACAGGTAGACGATGGTCAGCATCATGAAGATGAAAGCTTGCAGGGTGATGATCAGGATGTGGAACACAGCCCACGCCCATTGCAGCACCACACCCAGGCCGCTGAGCCACAGCAGGCCGGAGCCGAACATTACAGCGATCAGGATGAACACCAGCTCGCCAGCATACATGTTGCCGAACAGACGCAGTGCCAGCGAGATCGGCTTGGCGATCAGGGTGACGAATTCCAGCAGGAAGTTGACCGGAATCAGCAGGATCTGCACGAAGATATTCTTGCTGCCAAACGGGTGCAGGGTCAGCTCACCGATGAAGCCGCCCAGTCCCTTGACCTTGATGCTGTAGAAGATGATCAGGGCGAAAACGCAGAAGGCCATGGCCAGGGTCGCGTTCGGGTCGGTGGTCGACACGGCGCGGAACGGAATGTGCGGGTCACCGGAAATCAGGATGGCCAGCTGAGGAATCCAGTCGACCGGTACCAGGTCGACGGCGTTCATCAGGAATACCCAGACGAAAATGGTCAGCGCCAGTGGTGCGATTACCGGGCTACGGCCGTGGAAGGAGTCCTTCACGCTGCCGTTGACGAAGTCGACCATCACCTCAACGAAGTTCTGCAGACCGCCAGGTTGGCCGGAAGTCGCCTTCTTGGCCGCCATGCGGAAGATCAACAGGAAGATCAGACCCAGCGCGACGGACCAACCCAGGGTGTCCAGGTGGAACGCCCAGAAGCCCATTGCCTTGGCTTCTGCAGCCGAATGGGCGAAGCCCCAGCTGCCGTCTGGTAGTTGACCGTAGGTCAGGTTCTGCAAGTGGTGCTGGATATAGCCCGAAGCGGTTTCTGCTGCCATGGTTGCCTCAAACGCCCTAAGGTCTCGAAAGTCTTTTATTCATCAGCAGGGGCGCGAACCAGCTGACCAAAAGGGTCAACACGAAGACGCCGAATACTGCTAGCGGCGCCAGTGGCTTCACTCCTGCAAAGGTCAGTGCAAAAAGCACTGCCGTCAAAATCATCTTGCCTGCCTCGCCAGCGTAAAACGACTTGACGATAGCTTGTGCCGCCCGAGCCCCGCTGAAGCGAAAAGCCTTCCAGGCGAAATACACATTGGGCAGCCAGGCAATCAAACCTCCGCAAAGGCCTGAATATCCACTGACCGACCCTTTCCACTGCCACACCACCAAGGTTGCCAGCAGCAGTACGACAAATTGAGCCAGCAGTACCGGAAAAACCGCCCAGCGATGGAAAGGCAGGCGGTTTGGCGTGCGTATTTCCATCACAACTGCTCCTCGGAAGTCGACCAACAAGTCAGCTATGACTTGGCATAATTTGTGCCGACAAAATGCGCGCAGAGTATAGGGGTGGATTAACCCCTATTCAACTCTTCGGTAGTGATTTCCGACTTCGCGCTACAACAGGAATTGTTTCAGCGGATGTGAGCGAGCACGCCTTGCAACTCATCAAGCGAGTTGTAGCGAATAACCAACTGGCCTTTGCCCTTGTTGCCATGACGGATCTGCACGGCCGAGCCCAGGCGCTCTGCGAGCCGCTGTTCAAGGCGTGCGATATCCGGATCAGGTTTGCTCGGTTCGACCGGATCAGGCTTGTCGCTGAGCCACTGACGGACCAGTGCCTCGGTTTGGCGCACGGTGAGGCCACGTGCGACAACATGACGCGCCCCCTCCTCCTGACGATTTTCATCCAGGCCGAGCAATGCACGGGCGTGCCCCATCTCCAGATCACCGTGGGCGAGCATGGTCTTGATCGCATCAGGCAAGGTAATGAGGCGCAGCAGGTTGGCCACAGTCACCCGCGACTTGCCCACAGCGTCAGCCACCTGCTGCTGGGTGAGCTCGAATTCCTGTTGCAGGCGCTGCAGGGCCATGGCCTCTTCCAGTGGGTTGAGGTCTTCGCGCTGGATGTTCTCGATCAATGCCATGGCGATGGCGGCTTCGTCGGGCACTTCGCGGACCATGGCCGGGATCGTGTCCAGGCCGGCCTGCTGGGTAGCGCGCCAACGGCGCTCACCGGCGATGATCTCGTATCGGTTGTCGCCAATCGGGCGTACCACGATCGGTTGCATCACACCATGGTTGCGAATCGAGTGCGCAAGCTCTTCCAGCGCCTCCGGGTCCATGTCCCGGCGAGGCTGATACTTGCCGCGCTGGACCAGCTCGACCGGCAGGTGTTGCAGTTCTTTCTGGTCGATCTTCACAGCCTGCTCTTCGAGCGCGCTGACGGAAGGACCACTGAGCAGTGCATCCAACCCACGTCCGAGACCCCGTTTCTTGACGGCCATACGGATTCCTTAAGTTGTTTGTGCAGTGCGTGATGGACGGCGTTGACGGCGTACCAGTTCCCCAGCCAGGGCCAGGTACGCCAGCGCGCCCCGCGATTGCTTGTCGTAAGCAAGGGCTGGCATGCCGAAGCTGGGGGCCTCGGCCAAGCGAATGTTGCGCGGAATGACCGTGTCGTACAGCTGAGGGCCAAAGTGCTCCTTCAACTGTGCCGAAACATCGTTGTTCAGGCTCAGACGCGGATCGTACATGGTCCGCAGCAGGCCCTCGATCTTCAACTCCGGGTTCAACCGGGCGGCGATACGCTTGATGTTATCCACAAGGTCGCTGAGACCTTCCAGTGCGTAGTACTCACACTGCATGGGGATAATCACGCCATCGGAAGCGACCAGAGCATTCAGCGTGAGCATCGACAGCGACGGCGGGCAGTCGATGAGGATGTAGTCGTAGTTATCGCGAATAGGCGCCAGGGCGTTGCGCAGACGGCTTTCCTTGACCTGCATTTCCAGCAGCACCACCTCAGCGGCGGTCAGGTCACGGTTGGCCGGCAGCAACTGGAAGCCTCCGTGCTCGGAGTAGTGCATAGCCTGGGCCAAGTCGCACTCCCCGATCAGCAGGTCGTAGACCGAATGCTCGAGCTCGTGCTTGTCCACACCGCTGCCCATGGTGGCGTTGCCCTGCGGATCGAGGTCGATCAGCAGGACACGACGCTTGGTCGCAGCCAGCGAGGCGGCGAGATTGATACAGGTGGTTGTCTTGCCCACACCACCTTTCTGGTTCGCGATTGCGAATACCTTAGCCATTGTTGCGAGTGTTCCCAGTCATGCCTTGCGGCGCAGTATCAGCAGATGGCGCTGGCCCTGGCAACCCGGAACGGTCAGGGCCTGTTCGCTTTCCACTGTGAAGTCTGCGGGCAATGCTACCAGTTCATCGGCAGGATGCAGCCCCTTCATTGCAAGCCATTGCGTCCCGGTGTCGCCCAAGTGGCGGGTCCAGTTGGTGAAGTTCTCCATGCTGCTGAAGGCGCGGGAGATGATTCCGTCGAACGGTTGTGCCGGCTGGAAGGCCTCGACCCGGCTGTGGATAACCGTGAGGTTGTCCAGCTTGAGTTCCATTTTCACCTGAGTCAGGAAACGGGTCTTCTTGCCATTGGCGTCCAGCACGGTGACGCGCTTGTGTGGATGCAGGATAGCCAGCGGGATGCCGGGCATGCCACCGCCGCTGCCAACATCCAGCCAGTTATCACGATCGTTGTGGATAAAAGACATGACGCTAAGGCTGTCGAGCAGGTGACGCGAAACCATCTCGTCCGGATCGCGCACAGCAGTCAGGTTGTAGGCTTTGTTCCATTTGATCAACAGAGCCAGGTAGCCAAGCAGCTTCTCGTGCTGCTCGGCAGTCAGCTCGCCGCCAAGCTGGCGCGCACCTGTGGATAACTCTTCAGCGTGTTGAGGGGTGACCAGGGAACTCAAGCGCTTTGCTCCAATTCGCGGCCAGCGCCGCGTTTTTTCAAGTGAATCAGCAACAGGGAAATCGCCGCCGGGGTCACACCCGGGATACGCGAAGCCTGGCCCAGCGTCTCCGGACGGGTCTGGCTCAGCTTGCCCTGTATCTCCTTGGACAGGCCGGAAATCGTCGTGTAGTCGATATCCACAGGCAGGCGTGTGTCTTCGCTGGCGCGCAGTCGGGCAATTTCATCCTGCTGACGGTCGATGTAGCCGGCGTACTTGGTGCGGATCTCGACCTGCTCGGCAACCTGTGGATCGATTGCTTCACCGCCAGTCGCTTCGATCAGGCCGGCGTAGTCGATTTCGGGACGCGCCAGCAGGTTGAGCAAGCTGTACTCGTGGCTCAGCGGAGTGCCGAATTTATCCACAACGGCCTGGCCTTGCTCGGTATTCGGCCGAACCCAGGTCGATTTCAGGCGCTGTTCCTCACGCTCGATACCGTCGCGCTTGGCGCAGAACGCGGCCCAGCGCTGGTCATCGATCAGGCCCAGTTCACGGCCCTTTTCGGTCAGGCGCAGGTCGGCGTTGTCTTCGCGCAGTATCAGCCGGTACTCGGCACGCGAGGTAAACATGCGGTACGGCTCCTGAGTACCCAAGGTAATCAGGTCGTCCACCAGTACGCCGATGTATGCCTCGTCGCGGCGCGGGCACCAGCTGTCACGGCCCTGCGCCCGAAGTGCGGCGTTAGTCCCGGCCAGCAGGCCCTGGGCGCCGGCTTCTTCGTACCCGGTGGTGCCGTTGATCTGCCCGGCGAAGAACAGGCCGCCGATGACTTTGGTCTCGAGGCTGTACTTGAGGTCACGGGGATCGAAGTAGTCGTACTCGATGGCATAGCCCGGGCGCACGATGTGGGCGTTTTCCATGCCGCGGATCGAACGGACCAGCTCCAGCTGCACGTCGAACGGCAGCGAAGTGGAAATACCGTTGGGATACAACTCATGGGTGTTCAAGCCTTCCGGCTCAATGAACACCTGGTGGCTTTCCTTGTCGGCGAAGCGGTGGATCTTGTCTTCGATCGACGGACAGTAGCGCGGACCGACACCTTCGATCACACCCGAGTACATCGGTGAACGGTCGAGGTTCGACGCAATGATCTCGTGGGTGCGCGCATTGGTGTGGGTAATCCAGCAACTCACCTGACGCGGGTGCATTTCGGCATTGCCCATGAACGACATCACCGGGATCGGCGTATCGCCTGGCTGTTCGGTCATTACCGAGAAGTCCACCGAGCGGCCGTCAATGCGTGGCGGGGTACCGGTTTTCAGGCGGCCGACGCGCAGCGGCAGTTCACGCATGCGGTGGGCCAGGGCAATCGAAGGTGGATCACCGGCGCGACCACCGGAATGGTTTTGCAGACCAATGTGGATAAGGCCGCCGAGGAAGGTACCGGTAGTCAGCACCACCGATTCGGCAAAGAAACGCAGGCCCATCTGGGTCACCACGCCTTTGACCTGGTCCTGCTCGACAATCAGGTCGTCGCAGGACTGCTGGAATATCCACAGGTTTGGCTGGTTTTCCAGGATTTCACGTACCACTGCCTTGTAGATGGCGCGGTCGGCTTGCGCACGGGTGGCACGTACGGCCGGGCCCTTGCGGTTGTTCAGAACGCGGAACTGGATGCCGCTCTTGTCGGTGGCCAGCGCCATGGCGCCGCCGAGCGCATCGATCTCTTTGACCAGATGGCTTTTGCCAATACCGCCGATGGCGGGGTTGCAGCTCATGTGACCGAGGGTTTCCACGTTATGGGTCAGCAGCAGGGTTTTCACACCCATGCGTGCAGACGCAAGCGCAGCCTCGGTACCGGCATGGCCGCCGCCGATGACGATCACGTCAAAACGGGAAGGGAAATCCACCACGCACCTCGTGCCTGTTTTTGCGAATAGAGAAGGTAAGCGGACAAGTATAGGGACTTCACCCCCACTAAAGAAACCGTCTGAGCAAATTTTGACCAGTCTGTGGATGAGTGGCAAACAACAGAAATCAAAGAGAAGAAATTTAAAAAGCTTTGTTTTTATGTTTATTCTTATGCACAGCGATATCTGTGGATAAAGTCCTGTATCCCAATAATGGCGCTATGTAGAGAGAAATTAAACCCTGTGTCTGGAGTGCCATGAGGCCTATGGATAACGTCTTTTAGCCTGTGGATTAAATGGCTGTTTACCCACAGGCGGGTTTTCCCTCAGAAAAAAAGCCCGCTTATCAACTGAGCTGAAGGCGACTTTTCCACAGGGCTCCTGAGCACAGTTTTCAAGCCGAGCATGGAAAATTCATCGCGCTGGCGGCCAGACATGGTCAGGTTGGAGCGGTCGAGCCCGCGAAAGGGTCGGTACATCCACAGGGATCTGGAGCTTGTAAGGGCTTCTTCGCGGCCCCGCCCGCCCCCACAGGTGTTTGGGTCATCGGCCTGCATTCATCTTCTGCAACGAATTTCAGGCAAAAAAAAGCCGCTCCCTAAGGAGCGGCGCTTGGCCTTGCCTGGCTGTGGATTACTTGCCGATGCAGAAGCTGGAGAAAATCCGCCCAAGCAGGTCATCCGAGCTGAATGCTCCTGTGATCTCCCCCAGCGCATGCTGTGCCTGGCGTAAGTCCTCAGCCAGAAGCTCTCCCGCGCCCGCCAAGGTCAATTGGGCACGGCCGTGCTCCAGGTGCTCGCTGGCCTGGCGCAAAGCATCCAGATGGCGCCGGCGGGCGCTGAAGCCACTCTCTGCAGTCTGCTCGTAACCCATACAACCCTTCAGATGGTCGCGGAGCAGTTGCAGCCCTGTGTCGTCGCCCTTGGCGCTCAGGGTAATGGTCACATGGCCGTCATCGCACTGTTCCAGCGCTACCCGCTCACCACTCAGGTCGGCCTTGTTGCGAATCAACGTGACCTTGGCCGGGTCCGGCCGCTGAGCGAGAAACTCCGGCCACAAAGCGAACGGATCGCTGGCCTCGGGCGCAGTGGAGTCGACCACCAGCAGCACACGGTCTGCCTCGCCAATGGCCTTCAGGGCGCGTTCCACACCGATCTTTTCCACATGGTCATCGGTATCGCGCAAGCCGGCAGTATCGACAACGTGCAGCGGCATGCCGTCGATGTGGATATGTTCGCGCAGGATATCCCGCGTGGTGCCGGCGATGTCAGTGACGATGGCTGCTTCCCGCCCGGCCAGCTGGTTCAGCAAGCTCGATTTACCGGCATTCGGTCGGCCAGCAATGACTACCGTCATGCCGTCACGCAGCAAGGCGCCCTGCCCGGCCTCGCGCTGCACAGTGGATAACTCGCTGCGCACGGCATCAAGCATCGACAGCACATGGCCATCGGCGAGGAAGTCGATCTCTTCCTCAGGAAAGTCGATCGCCGCCTCGACGTAAATACGCAAGGCAATCAACGCCTCGGTGAGGCTGTGCACACGCTTGGAGAATTCCCCTTGCAGCGAGCGCAGGGCGTTGCGCGCTGCCTGGCTGGAACTGGCCTCGATCAGGTCGGCGATGGCTTCGGCCTGCGCCAGGTCGAGCTTGTCGTTGAGGAAGGCGCGCTCGCTGAACTCGCCCGGGCGAGCCAGACGACAGCCGACTTGTACACAGCGCTGCAGCAGCATGTCCAAAACCACCGGGCCGCCGTGTCCCTGCAGTTCAAGCACGTCCTCACCAGTGAACGAATTAGGCCCGGGAAAGAACAGAGCAATCCCTTCGTCCAGCACCAGCCCTTCATCGTCGCGGAACGGACCGTAATGGGCATGCCGCGGGGTCAGGGTGCGGCCAGTGATCAACAGGCCGGCCTTGGCAGCCAGAGGGCCGGACAACCTGACAATTCCCACACCGCCCCGGCCTTGGGCCGTGGCGATGGCGGCGATGGTTTCACGCACAGTGTTCATGCTCGAAAGCCTCTACGACAAAAACGACAGATAGCAAAAACGCCCCACTAGGGGGCGTTTTTTATTCACAGGCTAGCGTATTAGCCCGTCAAGCAGCAGCTTTTTTGGTAGCTGCTTCGATACGGCGAGTGATGTACCACTGCTGCGAAATCGACAGGCAGTTGTTCACAACCCAGTACAGCACCAGACCGGCAGGGAACCACAGGAAGAAGAAGGTGAAGATGATTGGCATCATTTTCATCACCTTGGCCTGCATCGGATCCGGCGGTGTCGGGTTCAGGCGCTGCTGGATGAACATGGTGGCGCCCATGATGATCGGCAGGATGAAGAACGGATCCTTGATCGACAGGTCGGTAATCCACAGTATCCATGGGGCCTGGCGCATTTCCACGCTTTCCAGCAATACCCAGTACAGGGCCAGGAATACCGGCATCTGCACCAGGATCGGCAGGCAGCCGCCCAGTGGGTTGATCTTCTCTTTCTTGTAAAGCTCCATCATCGCCTGGGACATCTTCTGGCGATCGTCACCGAAGCGTTCCTTGAGTGCGGCGAGCTTAGGTGCAACGGCACGCATACGCGCCATGGAGCGGTAGCTGGCAGCCGACAGTGGGAAGAACAGGCCTTTGATCAACATGGTCAGCACGATGATCGACCAGCCCCAGTTACCCAGCAGGCTGTGGATATGTTGCAGCAGCCAGAAGATCGGTTGGGCGATAAACCACAGGAAGCCGTAGTCGACGGTCAATTCCAGGCCTGGGGACAACTCTTTCAGCTTGGACTGGATCTTCGGGCCGGCGTACAGCAGGGCACTGGTTTCGACCTTGCCGCCAGCCGGTACGCTGATAACCGGGCCGGTGTAGCCGATGATGTAGTTGCCCTGGCTATCCTTGCGGGTCTGGACAACGTTGTTGTCCGACTTGGCCGGAATCCAGGCGGTCACGAAGTAGTGCTGCAGCCAGGCAACCCAACCGCCGGACACATTTTCTTTCAAACTACCTTTGTCGATGTCCTTCATCGAGACCTTTTTGTAAGGCTCAGATGCTGTCCACAGGGCAGCGCCCAGGTAGGTAGCGGTGCCGGTGGCAGTACTGGAGGACGGATCGCCGCTGGCATCACGCTTGAGCTGGGCAAACATGTTGCCGCTCCAGGCCTGGCCGCTCTGGTTGTCGATCAGGTAGCTGACATTCAGGTCGTACTCACCGCGCTTGAAGCTGAAACGCTTGATGTAGTTCACACCGTTGTCACTGAACTTCAGGTCTACCACCAGTTGTTCCTGGCCGTCGGCCAGCTGGTAGCTCTTCTGCTCGGCGGCATACAGGGGACGGCCGCTGGCGCGGGCATCCGGGCCATCGGTGCCGGTCAGACCACTTTGTGCCAGGTAAACACGCTCACCACCGTTGTCGAACAACTGGAATGGAATGTTCGGGTGGTCTTGACGGCGTGGGTACTTCGGCAGGTTCAGCTGGACGATGTCACCACCGACCGGATCGATAGCCAGTTCCAGAACGTCGGTCTTGACTCGGATCAGGTCCTTGCTGAGTGCGACCGGTGCCAGTTCGGCAGGGCTCGATTCGGCGTTGGCGCTCGGTACATCGGCGCTGGCACCGTTGTTACCGGCCGGCACGCCATCGGGCAAGCCCGGAGCAACAGTGCTGGCAGCAGTATTCTGAGTCGGCAGGGCAGCCTGGCCGTAGTCATCGTTCCACTTCAGGACCATGACGTAGGACACGACTGCCAGCGCGGCGATCAGGATCGTGCGTTTAATATCCATGATTACTCGGCTATCGAAGAAGTTCGGGAGGAAGGAGCGGGTGGAACGGGGTCGAAACCGCCGTCATTCCACGGATGACAACGCCCCAGGCGACGAACGGCCAGCCACCCACCACGCCAGATGCCATGGTTTTCGATGGCTTCATACGCGTAACAGGAGCAACTGGGGAAAAACCGACAGTGATTGGCCATCAGAGGACTAATGGCGTAACGGTAAAACTGGATCGGAACGAGTGCCAGTTTACGCATCTTGGCTGTCTACCCCTGCGGAATTGGCGGTGACTGCTGGTGTCGGCCGGCTGCGCGCCAGGCGTTTCCAGAGCTTGCCAAAGTGTTGGTGCAATTCCGGGTTTTCTATCTCACCCAATCCCTTGCGCGCGACGATCACGATGTCCAGGCCGGCAAGCAATTGCTGGTTCAGACGAAAGGAATCGCGCATCAAGCGCTTGAGGCGGTTGCGTTGAACGGCGAGCTTGACACTCTTCTTGCCGATTACCAAGCCAAGGCGTGGGTGATCGAGGCCGTTCTCGCGAGCAAGGATCAGCAGGTTTTTCCCTGGAACCTTGCCGGTTGGGGAGTCGAAGACCGCTTTGAAATGCCGGGGTGTAAGCAGTCGCTTTTCCCGACTGAAGTCCTGACTCACCACCTGTGCCGAAAAATCAAATGGCCAGACGCTTACGGCCTTTGGCACGACGACGCGACAGAACAGCACGGCCGTTCTTGGTAGCCATACGGGCACGGAAACCGTGGGTGCGGGCGCGCTTGATGGTGCTTGGTTGGAAAGTACGTTTCATGGCGTGTTACCTGGTTTGTCGACGACGGGCCGGGATGGCCCCCTTTTTAAGAGACCGGCGATTCTAGAGAAAGCAAGCCCATAGGTCAATTTCCAACCAGTCTTTCCATATAGAGCATGTGATGGACGGTGCCTGTTGATCAGTGCCCAAGGGGTGCTTGATCGGACACACGGATCGGGGACAACATGAAAAAAAAGAAGAGACATATAAAAAGCTTTTTTGAAGAACTTATAACTCTTAAGTGGATAACCTTCTGTGGATAACCTGCGCTAGCCCATGAATTACGGGGTGTACAGAGTTTTACAACTTTGTTCTGAACCCGTGCTGCGCTTGTTCCCATCGTGAGCGAAAGCTGTGGATGAAAACACCTGTTATCCACAGTGGAGTTATCAACAGGCTAAGGGCTGGGGTTGTGCATAGCCCTCATGGGCGTTTATCCACAGGGCTTATTCACAGAGGCGAAAAGCCGTTTTGGTCGATAAATGGCTGTTTTGTCGTGGTTCCTAACGTGTCCACATGTGGATAACTGAACGCTCGACCGGTACAATGGCGGTTTGTTTTTGCCTCATCCGGCTTTCAAACTCAGGGGATATCCGTGTCAGTGGAACTTTGGCAGCAGTGCGTGGAGCTTCTGCGCGATGAACTGCCTGCCCAGCAATTCAACACCTGGATCCGTCCGCTACAGGTCGAAGCCGAAGGCGACGAGTTGCGCGTCTATGCGCCTAACCGTTTCGTTCTCGATTGGGTCAATGAAAAGTACCTGGGTCGTTTGCTCGAGCTGTTGGGTGAGAACGGTAGCGGCATTGCACCAGCCCTTTCCTTATTAATAGGTAGCCGTCGCAGCTCGGCCCCAAGGGCTGCGCCTAACGCGCCGGTGAGCGCTGCCGTTGCGGCTTCGCTGGCGCAGACTCAGGCACACAAGACAGCCCCGGCAGCAGCGGTTGAACCCGTTGCCGTGGCTGCAGCCGAGCCTGTACTGGTCGAGACGTCTTCGCGTGACAGCTTTGATGCCATGGCCGAGCCTGCTGCTGCGCCGCCCAGTGGTGGCCGGGCTGAACAGCGCACCGTGCAGGTTGAAGGTGCGCTCAAGCACACCAGTTACCTGAACCGGACCTTTACCTTTGACACTTTCGTCGAAGGTAAGTCGAACCAGCTCGCCCGCGCGGCTGCCTGGCAGGTTGCGGACAACCCTAAGCATGGCTACAACCCACTGTTCCTTTATGGCGGTGTGGGTTTGGGTAAAACCCACCTTATGCATGCTGTGGGTAACCATCTGCTGAAGAAGAATCCGAACGCCAAGGTGGTGTACCTGCATTCGGAGCGTTTCGTCGCGGACATGGTCAAAGCGTTGCAACTCAACGCCATCAACGAATTCAAGCGCTTCTACCGCTCGGTGGACGCGTTGCTGATCGACGATATCCAGTTCTTCGCTCGCAAAGAGCGCTCGCAAGAAGAGTTTTTCCACACCTTCAACGCCTTGCTTGAGGGTGGCCAGCAGGTAATCCTTACCTCTGACCGCTATCCCAAGGAAATCGAAGGCCTGGAAGAGCGTCTGAAGTCGCGCTTTGGTTGGGGCCTGACGGTGGCTGTCGAGCCGCCAGAGCTGGAGACCCGCGTAGCAATCCTGATGAAGAAGGCCGACCAGGCCAAAGTCGAGCTCCCGCATGACGCAGCCTTTTTCATCGCTCAGCGCATTCGATCCAACGTCCGTGAGCTGGAAGGTGCACTGAAGCGGGTTATCGCTCACTCGCATTTCATGGGCCGTGACATCACCATCGAGCTGATTCGTGAATCGCTCAAGGATCTGTTGGCGCTGCAAGACAAACTGGTCAGTGTGGATAACATTCAGCGTACTGTCGCTGAGTACTACAAGATCAAGATCTCCGATCTGTTGTCCAAGCGTCGTTCGCGTTCTGTCGCGCGCCCGCGTCAGGTAGCCATGGCCCTGTCCAAGGAGTTGACCAACCACAGTCTGCCGGAAATCGGCGACATGTTCGGTGGTCGCGACCATACGACCGTGCTGCACGCCTGCCGCAAAATCAATGAACTGAAGGAATCCGACGCGGACATCCGCGAGGACTACAAGAACCTGCTGCGGACGCTGACGACCTGATGGCCGTCTGCGCAGCTAATTGAAGGCAAGGGACTAGACCATGCATTTCACCATTCAACGCGAAGCCCTGTTGAAACCCCTGCAACTGGTCGCCGGTGTCGTCGAGCGCCGTCAGACCTTGCCGGTCCTGTCCAACGTCTTGCTGGTCGTACAAGGCCAGCAACTGTCGTTGACCGGTACCGACCTGGAAGTCGAGCTGGTAGGCCGCGTGCAACTGGAAGAGCCGGCCGAGCCTGGCGAGATTACTGTTCCGGCGCGCAAGCTGATGGACATCTGCAAAAGCCTGCCTAACGACGCCCTGATCGATATTAAGGTCGATGAGCAGAAATTGTTGGTAAAGGCCGGCCGCAGCCGCTTCACCCTGTCGACCCTGCCTGCCAACGACTTCCCGACTGTGGAAGAAGGCCCGGGTTCGCTGACCTGCAACCTGGAGCAGAGCAAGCTGCGCCGCCTGATCGAGCGTACCAGCTTCGCCATGGCCCAGCAGGATGTGCGCTATTACCTCAACGGCATGCTGCTTGAGGTTTCCCGCAACACGTTGCGCGCCGTATCCACCGACGGTCACCGCCTGGCGCTTTGCTCGATGAGCGCGCCGATCGAGCAGGAGGATCGACACCAGGTCATCGTGCCGCGTAAAGGTATCCTGGAGTTGGCGCGCCTGCTGACCGATCCTGAGGGTATGGTCAGCATCGTGCTGGGCCAGCATCACATCCGCGCCACTACTGGCGAGTTCACCTTTACCTCCAAGCTGGTGGACGGCAAGTTCCCGGACTACGAGCGCGTACTGCCCAAAGGCGGTGACAAGCTGGTTGTCGGAGACCGCCAGGCGCTGCGTGAAGCTTTCAGCCGTACTGCGATTCTTTCCAACGAAAAGTACCGCGGTATTCGCCTGCAACTGGCTGCCGGTCAACTGAAGATCCAGGCTAACAACCCTGAGCAGGAAGAAGCTGAAGAAGAAATCAGCGTGGACTACGAAGGTAGCTCGCTGGAGATTGGTTTCAACGTCAGCTACTTGCTGGACGTGCTGGGCGTGATGACTACTGAGCAAGTTCGTCTGATCTTGTCCGATTCAAACAGCAGTGCGCTGCTGCAGGAAGCTGGCAATGACGATTCTTCCTACGTTGTCATGCCGATGCGCCTGTAACCTGTAGCAGGCGAAATGTCCCTTCGACGTATCATGGTCACCGCGGTGCGCAACTTGCACCCGGTGACACTCTTACCCTCCCCCCGCATCAACATCCTTTACGGCGCCAACGGCAGCGGCAAGACCAGCGTGCTTGAAGCCGTGCATTTGCTCGGGCTGGCCCGTTCATTTCGCAGCACCCGCCTGAATCCGGTTATTCAGTACGAACAGGCTGCCTGTACTGTGTTCGGCGAGGTTCAGCTGACGGAGGGTGGTACGAGTAACCTGGGTGTGTCCCGTGAGCGACAAGGGGAGTTTACTATCCGCATCGATGGGCAAAATGCGCGCAGCGCCGCGCAATTGGCTGAGTTACTGCCGCTTCAGCTCATCAACCCAGACAGTTTCCGGCTGCTTGAAGGCGCCCCCAAAATACGCCGCCAGTTTCTGGACTGGGGGGTGTTCCACGTGGAACCTCGTTTTCTGCCAGCCTGGCAACGCCTTCAGAAGGCGCTGCGGCAGCGGAACTCATGGTTGCGTCATGGTACACTTGACCCAGCTTCGCAAGCCGCCTGGGACCGGGAATTGTGCCTGGCTAGCGCGGAAATAGATGAATACCGTCGCAACTACATCAAGGCCTTGAAGCCCGTCTTCGAGCGAACCCTGAGCGAACTGGTCGAACTGGACGGGTTGACCCTAAGCTACTACCGAGGCTGGGACAAGGACCGGGAACTGCAAGAAGTGCTCGCCTCCTCCCTCCTTCGCGATCAGCAGATGGGCCATACCCAAGCCGGTCCGCAGCGTGCTGATCTGCGTTTGCGGTTGGCTGGCAACAACGCAGCCGACATCCTGTCGCGTGGTCAGCAAAAGTTGGTGGTATGCGCATTGCGCATTGCCCAAGGCCACCTCGTTAGTCAGGCTCGCCGCGGTCACTGTATTTATCTCGTGGATGACTTGCCGTCCGAACTGGATGACCAGCATCGCCGCGCACTGTGCCGCTTGCTTGAAGAATTACGCTGCCAGGTGTTCATCACCTGTGTAGATCACGAATTACTGAGGGAAGGCTGGCAGACGGAAACGCCAGTTGCTTTGTTCCACGTGGAACAAGGCCGTATCACCCAGACCCACGACCATCGGGAGTGAAGGCATGAGCGAAAATCAAACGTACGACTCCTCCAGCATCAAGGTGCTGAAAGGTTTGGATGCCGTACGCAAGCGTCCCGGCATGTACATTGGCGACACCGATGATGGTAGTGGCCTGCACCACATGGTCTTCGAGGTGGTCGACAACTCGATCGACGAAGCCCTCGCCGGTCACTGCGATGACATCACTGTCATCATCCACCCGGACGAATCTATCAGTGTGCGCGACAACGGTCGCGGCATTCCGGTCGATGTGCATAAGGAAGAAGGCGTTTCCGCAGCCGAGGTCATCATGACTGTGCTGCACGCCGGCGGTAAGTTCGACGACAACTCCTACAAAGTATCCGGCGGTCTGCACGGTGTAGGTGTGTCGGTTGTGAACGCCCTGTCCGAGAAGCTGGTTCTGACCGTTCGCCGTAGCGGCAAGATCTGGGAACAGACTTACGTTCACGGTGTTCCACAAGCGCCTATGGCGGTTGTCGGTGACAGTGAAACCACGGGTACCCACATCCACTTCAAGCCATCGGCTGAAACCTTCAAGAACATTCACTTCAGCTGGGACATCCTGGCCAAGCGCATCCGCGAGCTGTCGTTCCTCAACTCGGGCGTTGGCATTCTGCTGAAGGACGAGCGCAGCGGTAAGGAAGAGTTCTTCAAGTACGAAGGCGGTCTGCGTGCGTTCGTCGAGTACTTGAACACCAACAAGACGCCGGTCAACTCCCAGGTGTTCCACTTCAACGTTCAGCGTGACGATGGCGTGGGTGTTGAAGTCGCCCTGCAATGGAACGACAGCTTCAACGAAAACCTGCTGTGCTTTACCAACAATATTCCGCAGCGTGATGGCGGTACCCACCTGGTGGGCTTCCGTTCCTCGCTGACCCGTAGCCTTAACAGCTACATCGAGCAGGAAGGCCTGGCCAAGAAGAACAAGGTGGCAACCACTGGCGACGACGCCCGTGAAGGCCTGACCGCAATCATCTCGGTGAAGGTACCGGACCCGAAGTTCAGCTCGCAGACCAAGGACAAGCTGGTCTCCTCGGAGGTGAAAACCGCCGTGGAACAGGAGATGAACAAGTACTTCGCCGATTTCCTCCTGGAAAACCCGAACGAGGCGAAGGCCGTCGTTGGCAAGATGATCGACGCGGCTCGCGCCCGTGAAGCCGCCCGTAAAGCCCGTGAGATGACCCGCCGTAAAGGTGCGCTGGATATCGCGGGTCTGCCGGGCAAGCTGGCCGACTGCCAAGAGAAGGATCCTGCTCTCTCCGAACTGTACCTGGTGGAGGGTGACTCTGCGGGTGGCTCGGCCAAGCAAGGCCGCAACCGTCGTACCCAGGCAATCTTGCCGCTGAAGGGTAAAATCCTCAACGTCGAGAAAGCGCGCTTCGACAAGATGATTTCGTCCCAGGAAGTGGGCACGCTGATCACTGCGCTGGGCTGTGGTATCGGCCGTGAAGAGTACAACATCGACAAACTGCGTTATCACAACATCATCATCATGACCGATGCTGACGTTGACGGTTCGCACATCCGTACGCTGCTGCTGACCTTCTTCTTCCGTCAGCTGCCGGAGCTGGTCGAGCGTGGCTACATCTATATTGCCCAGCCGCCGCTGTACAAGGTGAAACGAGGCAAGCAGGAGCAGTACATCAAGGACGATGAGGCCATGGAAGAGTACATGACCCAGTCGGCTCTGGAAGATGCCAGCCTGCACCTGGACGAATCGGCGCCAGCAGTTTCGGGTGTGCAGCTGGAAGCGCTGGTGAATGAGTTCCGTAGTGTCATGAAGACTCTCAAGCGCCTGTCGCGCTTGTACCCGGAAGAGCTGACCGAGCACTTCGTCTACCTGCCTGAGGTGACCCTGGAGCAGTTGGGTGACCACGCAGTGATGCAAGCCTGGCTGGCCCAGTTCCAGGCGCGTCTGAACTCCAGCCAGAAGTCTGGCCTGGCTTACAACGCCAGCCTGCGTGAAGACAAAGAGCGCAACGTATGGCTGCCTGAAGTGGAAATTACCTCTCACGGTCTGGCCAGCTACATCACGTTCAACCGCGATTTCTTCGGCAGCAATGACTACCGTACCGTAGTCAACATTGGTGCCAAGCTTTCGAGCCTGTTGGGTGAAGGTGCGTACGTGCAGCGTGGTGAACGCCGCAAGGCAATCGTCGAGTTCAAAGAGGGCCTGGATTGGCTGATGAACGAGACCACCAAGCGCCATACGATTCAGCGATACAAAGGGCTGGGTGAGATGAACCCGGACCAACTGTGGGAAACCACCATGGACCCGACCGTTCGCCGTATGCTCAAGGTCACTATCGAAGATGCCATCGCCGCTGACCAGATCTTCAACACCCTGATGGGTGATGCAGTCGAGCCGCGTCGTGACTTCATCGAAAGTAACGCGCTGTCGGTGTCGAACCTGGACTTCTGATCAGGTGTAGGTTCACAGAAAAGCTGCACGCTTTCACAAATAGATGACCGGCCGGGCTTCAACCATGGCCCCTGTCGGTCACCATCAAGCCCGCCTTCGCGGGCTTTTTTTTGCCTGGAATTCCTGCCGGGGCGCCCTACTCCGCTCATTGGAAAATGATGCAGATGGGGGGATTTGAGGAAGTGATTTGATGGGGCGCTGGAAGTGCTGAGAGGGTCGGCGGGCGGATCTGAGCAGCAGAGAGATTGAGAGGACTTTAAAACTAATATTTGAACACCTTAATAGTTAATTAAGCGTACGTGTTAAGTATTAATTTGAACAATTTAGTATGGAAATGGAATTTGGTGGAAGTTGCCATTTTGGATTTTTTGTAGATTTCGAAGGGATGTTGGAATAAGATCTATGACCAACTTTTCCGCTTTGCACTGAAGATTTTCAGCCAAATCAGCTGTTTGAAGCGAGAGCTTCAGACCTGATCCAAATTGCTCCAGCGATCACGAAGTGGCCGTTTAGAAATAAAGAGAGCAAGCCGATTGCTTTAGATTCTGATCAGTCATGAGAGTCATGACCAATGAGAGAAAAGGAGACCTGAAAATGTAGAAAAACGCGATCAATCCCGAGAGGACTGACCGCGCTTAGCGAAGCAGACTTGCGTCCTCAGAACCCGCAATGTCTGCTTTTTCGAAGCGACTGTCAATCCTCTCCCATTTTTTCGACCTTAGCGAGGTTACTCGACGGCACAGTGTTGCCTGTCGAAAGGCCTCACTTCGCCCGCCCTGCGCCTTGATTTTTTGGCGCAGCGTCGGCGCTCGTTTCGAGATTTTCGGAGGTGTTTCATGACAGTACGAAAGGTGGTCACGCGGCGGTCCAACCATTACCGCGGCTACTTCCCATCGCTCAAAAATAAAAAGCCTGTGCCCTGGGAGTCCCAGCTCGAAGGCGCTCTTTTTCGGCTTCTTGAGCTGTCTCCTGCGGTCATCGGCTACGTCCCGCAGCCCAGTGAGGAACGTGTTCCATCGCTCCAGGGCTACTTCAAATATTACCCAGACGTACAGGTTTTCCTCGCGGATGGGCGCGAGTGGTGGTTTGAAGTGAAGCCTCACGACCGACTGAAGATTGCCAGCGTCAGGCAGCGACTGGATGCCGCTGAGCGCTACTTCAACGCCACTGCCCGTAACTTTTCGGTGATCACTGAAAAGTTAATTGAAGCTGAACCCCTGGCTACCAATCTTAGAAGGCTGATGTATCACCGGCGCGGTCCAGAGCTTTCGCATCAGGCGTTGGAGGAGGTAATGGCGACCTTCAACGAATGGCCGCCTATGACCGTTGCAGATCTGCTCTACGTGGTTGGTGAGGGGAAAGCCTGGCGCTTGTTAGGCCTTGGGGTGGTGGGCATTGACCTTGATAGGTCAATTGACACTGACTCCCCGGTCTTCCTGCAAGGGGGGCACCGTCATGCAAACCTTTTCCCTTAGGGTGAAATTGGTCGTCATCGTTCGTGGCGTACTGATGGTGCTTGAGAAGAGGCTTATTGACCGGAAGCTGCTCTTTTTCGATGAGCTTGGTGAGCCCACGAAGCTATCCGAGAAGGAGTTCTATGAGGCCTACGAGAAGCGCGAGATCGAGATCTCCGCTGATCAGCCATACCTTGGGAGGGTTCCGTATGTGCGGAACGTCCCTCCAGATATTTCATGCTTCCCCAAAAAACATGGAGATGAGGCATTGCGTCGACGCAAGTATCTGGACGACCTAACTAAGCGCGGTAAATACAAGCTACCGGGTGACGAAGACATGATCAAGAAGCTTAGAGATATCGCCAAAAAGATTGGGGATGCGTGCGCACCCTCGGTTTCCACTATTCGACGTTGGGCAGCCAAATACATTGGCCAGAACGTAGTAAAGCTTATCCCTCAGCATGCCAAAAAGGGTCGGGCTGCCGCGATACAGGGAGAGCTCGAAGTTATTCTTGAAGGGGTGATTAATAAAACCTACCTGCAGGATACGATTCCAGCGGTCAGCGTGGTCGTTTCAGAATTCGAGGATCAGATAAAAGAGAGGAACAAAAGTCGTTTGCCTTCGGATCAGCTCAAGATCCCAAGCGGAATGACTGTCCGAAGGTACATCGCCAAGCTGGATCCGTACCTTGTGGATAAGGAGAGGCTCGGAAAACACGCAGCAGACAAGAAGCACCGTGTTGCGGCGGGTGTCCTACGTGTCCATGAGATTTTGGAACGTTGGGAAATTGATCACACCTTGTTGGACGTCCAGCTTGTGGATGAAACCTCGGGGCTGTGCATTGGGCGCCCCTATCTGACGATCGTCCTCGACCGCTTCTCTCGAATGGTGATGGGATATTTGCTCCACCTGTCGGCGCCAAATACGGAAACCGTGCTTCGTGTGATCGAACGCTCAATCCGTCCAAAAGCCGAATTGCTGAAGCGCTTTCCGAAAGTGAGAAATGAATGGTGGGCACGTGGGCTGCCGGCTCGAATAGTCCCAGACAACGCAGCGGAATTTCACGCGGGCGATCTCATCATGGGATTCAACGAGTTGGGTATCGAGATCATGTATCCCGCTTCAAGGGCCCCTCAAAGGAAAGGTGCCGTCGAACGCTTTTTCAGCACACAGAACCTGGGGCTTATCCACAACCTCCCGGGTACCACCTTCTCGAATATCCAGCAGCGTGGCGATTACGACTCGGAGAAGAATGCATGTTTCACGCTCCCTCAATTGGAGGCGGTGGTAGTGAAATGGATCGTCGATGGTTACCACCAGACTCCTCATCGGGGGCTGGACAACAGAACACCGGCTCAAGTCTGGGGGACTAGCGAGGCGAACCATGTCATCAGCCTTCCCGTCGACCTGGACTCGTTGGAGTGCATTCTGGCCAAGCGGGCCTCGGTGAAGGTTCACCATTACGGCATCGAGGTTGCCAAAGTGGGCTACCACTCTACGGAACTTGCTGAGCTCCGTATGCGTTTGGCAGACGGAGAAAAGGTAAACGTCCGCTATCGAGACGAAGCCGGGCACGTTTGGGTTCACGACCGCTTCAGAAACTTGTTCTTCAAAGTGCCCGCCAAAGATGAGCGAATGGCCGGTAAGAGCAGGGAGGTGTGGAAGGCTGCCGAGAAAGCGCTGCGAGAAAAATATAATGAGCAGCCTAGCTTCGAGGCTACGCACAGGTGCTACCAGGAAATTATGGAAGATGCAGACGAGGCCCGCCGTTCGCAGACGCTCAGAAAACGACGCGCAGCTGCCATAGCGAAAATCGACAAGGAGGGTCGAGTGACCGAAAGCACGCCTCCACCCAAGGTACTCGCTGAAGTGGAATGGACCGGTGACTCTATTCCTAACATTCCGCCAGCAGCCTTCAAGGTCTCGGTTCGTCGCCCTGCTGGGAGTTCTAAGCCATGAACGCCATCAATCTGTACGAATGCTACGAGCATGGTGAATACAGCTTTACGCTCCGCGATCGTTTTATTCACAGCCCTCAAGTCGAGCGAGCGTTGACGCGACTAGGCGATATCCACGGCGATAGTCGGCGTACCAGAGCAAGTAAAGGGTTGCTGATCCAAGGTCCAAGCGGAGTGGGCAAGAGCACATTGGTCAAGGAGTACATTCGGTCATTGGAGGAATTGGAGAGCCATGACCCACAGAAGCGGACAGTTCTGTTCGTCGAGATGCCTTCGTCTCCAACCAAAAAGAACCTGGCAGCAGCCATTTTGGCAGAGCTGAAGGATCCCTTCGCAGAGGCACGAGGACATTCGGCAGAGGTTAAATTTGCGCGAGTAGTCCTGCTGCTGAAGAACCTTGGCGTGGAGATGTTGGTCCTCGATGAGGCGCAGCACCTGGTCGATTATCGTCGTAATGGTGCGTATGAGGCAGCAGACTGGATCAAGAGTCTGATGAATGAAACCAGTATCGCGTTTGTTCTGATTGGGCTGAAGCGCACCGAAAATCTCCTGCTAGCAAACGAGCAACTGCGACGCAGGTTTTCGGCCACGGTGGCATACGATCGCTTCACCTTCTCCGCTAATACGTCTCTTCATTTCGTGATGTTGTTGCAGGCAATCGAGGGCGAACTGCCTGTTCAAACCATCAGTTTTGTAGAGCCAGCGATGATTAAACGCTTCTACCTGGCTTCCTATGGATTGATCGACTACCTCATCAAGATTGTGGACAGGGCTGTTTGGCTGGTTCAAGTCCAGGACCTTGTCGGGATTGAACTTCCTGTGCTGGCCCAGGCTTTTGAAGACGAGGTTTGGAGCTACGCCACCGAGGATCGAAACCCCTTCAGTGCGAGCTTCAATTTCCAGCCTCTGTTCGGGAAGCGGGAGCCGTTTGAGACGTTCGAAGAGAGCAGTACCTGACGGCCAAGGGCCGGGCTTATCGGCCCGGCTCTACTCCCCTGATTTTTATGTCTTCGATTTCATGGATGTGTAGGAATGTTTGGTCTTTTAATCAACCCACGACCACACCAAGACGAAAGTCTTTTGGGGTACCTGCAGCGCCTGGCGAAAGCCAACGGATTACCCAGAAAGGAACTGCTCACCGCCTTTGCACGAGCCGACGAGACCGATGTTGCGGACTGGCTGCAGATGATGGAAGGACCACTGAGCTGGCCTGCGGTATCTGCTGAGTTTCGTGATCCAAGGCCCAAGGGGGTCAAGTTATGGACGACTCATCACGCTCGTTACTGTCCGATCTGTTTGGGCGAAGCCGGTTATTGGAGAGAAAGCTGGGGCTTGACCCTGGTTACGACGTGTTCTGTCCACGGCACTGAACTCCACGGGCGGTGCCCCAACTGTCTGAAGGAAACCGATCCAAGCGCAATGAGTGCGAATAGTTGCCAAGCGTGTGGCACCTCATTGAGTGGGACCAATTTTGAGATCGCGCCGGCGAGTGATACGGCCGCCTGGCTCACCTCTGGCTTTGAAGATAGGTTTTACGCCGACTCGTTGCCAGCTGACGCGGGATTGGCGGCCCTCACCTACGAACAGTTTCACGAGTTGTCATCGCGTCTCGCTGTCAGAAGTTTGCCTACGGAAAGAACCCAGCCGCTGAAGGTTGCTGATTCGGGTTCGCTAGAGATATCGCGGCTTATGGCAAACGCGGCGGGCGTGGTTCTCATGAACTGGCCTCTCGCATTCAGAGAACTGCTGAGTGGCCTCAAGGCAGTCCATTCCGATAACGAACATTGGACGCTCAGCAGATCGTTCGGCCCGATATACCACGACATCCACCGTGATCTGGATGACTCTTGTTTTGACTTTCTTCGTCGAGAGTTCGAATCATTTCTGCAGCATGCGTGGGAAGCACCGTTAGCGAAGCGAAATCGCAATTTGAGTGAGGAGACGATTGAGAGACATCGTTGGGTGTCGTTCGATTCTGCTGCTGAAGCTTGTGGTCTCGGGGTATCAGTCATAAAACGCCTTCATCAGGAGGGACAAATCGCCTATCGGGAGAAGGTCCATGAAGATCGAGTCTTTACGGTCGTGGACCTGGATCATTTGAAGGCAATCTCGCAGCATCTCCAGGGCGTGGCTGATATGAAAGAAACCTCGACTTTGCTAAGCCTCTGTCGCAATCGGGTTAGGCAGCTGCTAGCTGGTGGTACCCTCCAGTTCTTTGGTGGAGAACCGCGCCCAGGCGAAAGGTGGCTGATTGACTGCCGCTCGATCAACGAATTGATTGATGAGAAGCTGCCTACCAGCTCTGACCAGAGCCTGGTGTCGATCAACTACTTGGCCAAGCATTCTCTGCCCAAGGGGGGTGGGTTGGTCGAGTTGGTTCAGGCAATACGTGCAGGTGAACTTCGCGCTTACGGCCCAGCTGAGAATGGCTCGGTTGCGGTAGGGGCGTGGTTACTCAAGCCGCAAGATTTTGCAGCGTGGCAACAAGCCCGAGCTGAGAACAAGAGTCCGGTCTTTCCCGGCCTGTCGGTAGTCAAGGCTGCTGCGCTGTTAGGCGTCAAAGAACAATGCGCATACGCGTTCGTTCGACTGGGTCTGCTATGGAGCACTGCTGTCGAACGAGGCCGGCGTACGCAATTGATGGTTAAGCCTCAAGCCATCGACAGATTCAGGCGTGGCTATATCTTGGGACCGGAGATTGCGGTGTATTTGGGGAAGTCGACCAGGGAGGCGTTCAAGCACCTTTGGGAGGCCAGGTTTCGCCCCGTTGCGGGGCCATCCATTCCAAACGCGGCTTGCCGGCAGTACGTTTGGGTAAGAAGCAAAAAGCTGATCGATTACCTCGCAAGTGAAGCCGCCCAGATCGACGATCCTGAAGCCATCACGTTTTTATCCACACCGATCGCTCAGCCTCGTGATTGCCGATTCAGGCATGTGGGATCAAGATAGTTAGCACGCTTTCTTTCTTGATTGCTAAAATCATCGAACCCATTTTGGAGAATCTTATGTCCCGTCTCGCTGAATTCCGCCTGCTCGAACAACAGCTCGCAGCCCAACTGGCGGAGCTGGAAGCGCTGAAAAATGACTCTGCCCTGAAGCAGGAAATGGAATTTGAAACGAAGCTGCGCAGTTTGCTCAACGAGTATGGCTACGGCCTGCGCCAAGTGGTGCTGATCCTCGATCCGCAAGCGGTGGCTTCCACTGATATGGCCCCAAAAACCTCTCGGAAACCACGCGAAGTGAAGGTCTACAAGAATCCACACAGCGGAGAGGTTGTTGAGACCAAGGGTGGTAATCAGCGTACGCTTAAGGCCTGGAAAAACGAGTATGGCGCTGAGGTAGTCGAGTCTTGGCTCGCCAATTGATTGCACTGCAGGCGGCTTCTGGCACGAGATGAATCGTGGTGCGCCCCGAATGCAAATTCCCATTCTGGGGCGTGACGAAATTTTCTGCGGGTGGTGGATTTAGAGAATTAAAACTGTCGCTAGAGGGTCCCGTCTTTCGCGGCCTGCAGCCATTTGGAGAGGAAACGCAAAACTGTCGCAATCACCCAAAACGCCGGTTCAGACTGATTCGCTAGAGAATTAAAACTGTCGCAGCCTGAAACGACGCGGCTTTCACGTGTATTCAGAGCCATCATTATCGATAGCCTGCTTACAAACATGTAATTCCTGGATCACGTGGATGACAGCTCCCAGTCGGTAAGCTTCACTCATGTCTTCATGGAGTAACAGAAATGAACACCGCTAAAAGCATTGCCGCCCTCATGCTCGTAATCGCCTCCTCATCCGCTTTAGCTGAAGGAGGATCTGATCGCTTACACGGAAAGATGATTCAGGCAAATGAGCAAGCAATGCGTGCCTACGCCGCTGCCAATGGAAAAAAACCACCTGAAGTGATCCATTATCGCTACGGAATGAAACTGGATGTGGCGAGAGTTATCAGTATGACTTCGCTCAAAGGTAGCTGCGACGTGATGCCGACACAGATGAATTACGAGGACTCAACAGGTGAGTTGAAAATCCTCGAATATCGCTCTGCTGGAATTAACTGTAGAGGTCAAAACTGACCGAAGGGACAGGGTAAGTCTTGGAGTAAGCTGACCACGACCAGCGCTGCAGCTGGTCGGCTGGCCGGCAGAAGCCCTTCCCCCGGGGCATCTTGCATTACGTGTCAGGATAACTGGCAACTACTTGATCGTCCCCACTCTTGGTGAGGCCGATGACTTGATAGGCGTGTTTCATGCCATCAACCTCCATACCTGGTGAGCCAGCGGGCATGCCAGGTACCGCGACGCCTGCCAGGTCGTTGCGCTTTATGAGCTCCTGCACCTGGGCTGCGGGGACGTGACCTTCCACAAACTTGCCATCGATAACCGCGGTGTGACACGAAGCCAGCCTCGGAGCTACTCCTAGCTCTTGCTTCACCGCCCTCATGTCCGTTTCAACGTGGTCGACGACCTTGAAGCCGTTTGCCTCCAAGTGCGCTATCCATTTCTTACAGCAACCGCAATTAGCGTCCCGGTGCACATCGATAGTCAGGGGCTCCGCAGCAAAGGCGGCTGAGGCGATTAGAAGTGACGCTGCGGTACTTAAACCGAGGAAGCGGCGCTTACTTGTCATGAGTGTGCTCCTTCCCGTCTTTGTGCACATGGGTTTTGGGAGTAGAACCTGTGTGGTGGTCCGAGTGCGCCTCGCCGGACTCGTGTTCACCGTGGTGCTCCGCTACTGATGAAGACTCCGAATGCGAACTGCCATGATCATGACTTTCCTCAGCCACGCCGTTTGCTGCGGAATCATCATGATTTCCATGACCTGATTTCGCACCACCGTGTTGGCCTTCATGGTTATGCATATCGCTTTCGCCACCGCCATGTTGGTGACCACCACTGGAAGCGACCATCATCTGGTACTGCTCAGCATTGAGTTGCGGTAGCTGGTCCAGGAACGCGACGATTCCCCAGATGTACTGGTCGTCCATGCTCTTACCCCAGGCTGGCATGCCTGTCGCTTTGATACCGTGCTTGATGGTCCAAAACGCAGCAGCAGGGTCACCGCTTACACCTATCTCGGTGAGGTTTGGTGGGGATGGGTATAGGGCTTGGCTGAGTTCAGTTTTCTCCACCCCTGGCGCGAGGTGGCAACCGATACACATGGCGTTGTAGTTGCCTGCCCCTGCTTGGATGAGAGCAGGATCTTTAAGGTTTGGCACCTCAATGTCGCTTGCTCGGACTTCAATCGAGCGATCCCGCGCCATGGCCAAAAACGCATGCACAGCGGGGAAGTGTGGGTCGTCCGCACCAACGTTCACGAGACCGAAGTAAGCAGCACCTAGCACTGCTGCGCTAGTAACAGCACCTGCCGCCACCAGCGTTGTAATTGTTTTTTTCATGTTGAGTTCTCAAAACCACATCCGAATACCGGCCACAAAACGAGCTTCGTCCACGTCCCCGCCTTCATCCCGAATGAAATCGGCGGTTTTGCCGTAGGAACGGCTCCAGGTGACACCTATGTATGGCGCGAACTGGCGAACAATCTCGTACCGTAACCGCAGCCCGACTTCGGTGTTTGCCAGGCCAGAGCCGACGCCGCGTTCCGGGTCGTTCTTGCCATAAAAGTTGGCCTCAGCGGTTGGCTGAAGAATTAAACGATTGGTTAGCAAGATGTCGTACTCGCCCTCCAGACGGGCAGCGGTTTGACCGTTCTCGCCGATAAAGGCGGTGGCTTCAGCTTCGAAGTCATACAGGGCCAGGCCCTGAATACCGAACGCAGCCCAGGTCTGCGGATCCTCCGGTTTGAAATCCTGCCGGACGCCGGCGACAACATCCCACCACGGGCTTACCGAGCGGCCATAGAGGAGCTGCAGCTCAGCATCTTCAGTCACACCATTGGTTCGTTCACCTTCCGAGCGAATCCAGAGCCTATTGATATCGCCGCCCACCCAGCCGGATGCATCCCAAGCAAGCGTGCTACCTTCATCGGCATCTTGGTATTCCAGTTGGTCTAGCAAGAAAAAGCTGTTGAACCCGCTGTCATCCATTTTGTGCCCGTCAAGCGGGGGGAAGGCAGCCTGCCGGTCGGCATCAGTCAGCACCGGGATTGGCGTACGGCTGGTCGGGGTCGGCGAATCAGCGTTCCCGTTTCCCATCGTGGAATGACCCATCGCGCCATGATCCATGCCTTCCATGGACCCGTGATCCATGCCTTTCATGCTTCCATGGTCCATCTTGCTGTGGTCCATCGAGGCGGGTTTCGCTTTGGGCTGGCCATGGCCCATTTTGCTGTGATCAACGGGTGCAGGTTGCGTGGGTTGCTTGCTCGCGCCCATCTGGCTGTGGTCCATGCCCGGCATCGCAGCCTGTGATGAGGCGTGGTCCATCTGCATGGCACCGTGGCCCATTGCCGAGTGGTCCATTCCGGAATGATCCATTTCAGCGGCGAAGCTGGGCGAAACGCCCAGCACACCTAAAGAAACGGCGAATGCCAGCAGCGATGGTCGTGCAACGCTATTGGCCATTTTTCCCTGCCTTAGCTTTGTCGCTGCCATGCGATTCCATCATTTTGCTGTGATCCATTCCTTCCATGGAACCATGATCCATGCCCTCCATAGAGCCATGATCCATGCCTTTCATGGAGCCGTGATCCATGCCTTCATGGTTCATGCCCTGGGCTTGCTTGCTCTTCGAGCCGTTCGATTGCGCCGCGTTGGACGACTTTTGAGAGTGCTGATCATGGTTGTCACTGGACCAGGAAGACGGGGCGTACACCGCGAGCAGGCCAACCATCGCGGCAGAGAGGAAAAAGGCGCTTCGTTTCATTGGTTTGCTCATCTCGTATCTCCAGTTCATTCGTCCACGCGGACTTCTCGGAACATGCCCATCTCCATGTGGTACATGAGGTGACAGTGATAGGCCCAGCGCCCGAGTGCATCTGCGGTTACGCGATAGCTTCGTTTCGAGCCAGGCGGCATATCGATCGTGTGTTTTCGCACCATGAAATTGCCGTCCTCATCCTCCAGGTCACTCCACATGCCGTGCAGATGGATGGGGTGAGTCATCATGGTGTCGTTGACCAAGGTAATACGCAGGCGCTCGCCGTACTTGAGCCGCAGCGGCTCTGCGTCAGAAAACTTGATCCCATCGAAGGACCAAGCGAACTTTTCCATATGCCCGGTAAGGTGCAGTTCGATTGTCCGGCCAGGTTCCCGGCCGTCAGGGTCGATGAAGGTGCTACGCAAATCCGAATACGTGAGAACCCGACGCCCGTTATCGCGAAGCCCGATCCCCGGATCGCTCAGCTTTGGCGTAGGGGTCATGGTCTGCATATCGACCAGAGGGTTGTTTGTTTCGGAGGCGGGATGGTTCTGCATGGCACCGCTGGCGGCCATATTGCTTTGGTCCATACCGGTCATGTTGCCGTGGTCCATGCCAGCCATCTTGCTATGGTCCATACCGGCCATGCTGCCGTGGTCCATGCCAGCCATCTTGCTATGGTCCATACCGGCCATGCTGCCGTGGTCCATGCCAGCCATCTTGCTATGGTCCATACCGGCCATGCTGCCGTGGTCCATGCCAGCCATCTTGCTGTGGTCCATACCGGCCATGCTGCCGTGATCCATGCCACCCATGCTGCCGTGGTCCATCCCCATATCACTCATGGAGATGAGAGGCCTTGGATCTACAGCCGGCACCGGTGCCTGCAGGCCCTCACGGACAGCCAAGGTACCCCTTGAATAGCCGGTGCGATCCATGGATTGAGCAAAGATGGTGTAAGCCTGCTCGTTTTCAGGCTCGACAATGACATCGTAGGTTTCAGCAACGGCAATCCGGAATTCATCGATCGACACTGGCTTAACGTACTGACCGTCGGCTGCGACAACCGTCATTTTCAAGCCGGGGATCCGCACGTCGAAATAGGTCATCGCCGAGCCATTGATAAAGCGAAGCCGGATTTTCTCCCCTGGCTTGAAGATTCCCGTCCAGTTCCCATTTGGCGCCTGGCCGTTCATGAGGTAGGTGTAGGTGTGCCCGCTCACGTCAGCGAGATCGGTTGGGCTCATCTTCATCTCGGCCCACATCTTTCGATCGGCCACAGCAGCAGACCAACCTTTCTCGCTCACGTCGTCGACGAAGTCGCCAACGGTGCGCTTGTGGAAGTTGTAATAGTCCGACTGTTTTTTGAGCTTGGACATAACCCGCGCCGGGTCTTCGTCGGTCCAATCACTCAGCATGACGACATAGTCACGATCGTAGGTGAAAGGCTCTGGATCCTTGGCATCAATCACCAGCGCACCGTAAACACCGACCTGCTCCTGGAAGCCCGAATGGCTGTGGTACCAGTAGGTGCCGTTCTGGTGGACCTTGAACTTGTACTCGTACATGCCGTCGGGAGCGATGCCATGGAAGCTTAGACCCGGCACGCCGTCCATATTCGCCGGCAGGATGATGCCGTGCCAGTGGATGGACGTGTCCTGCTTCAAGCGGTTGCGAACCCGTAGCGTGACCGTGTCGCCTTCGCGCCAACGGAGTATTGGTCCTGGCAGCGAACCGTTGATGGCCATCGCCGTTCGAGCTGCCCCGGTAATGTTCACCGGGAGCTCCCCGATGTACAGGTCAAAATCGGTGCCGGTCAGTACGTTAGGCTGGCCAGGGCTGGTTACGGCCCAGACCGGCGCGCGCCACATGCCCAGCCCACCCAGTAGTCCGGTAGCAGCCAGGCCTTTGACGAATGAACGTCTCGTGGTTTTGCTTTGCATGCCGTTGCGTCCAATCAGGTAGATCGCTGATATCCAGACTGCGGGATCCGCAGCCATCTGGTTTCAATTGAGCTCCCCCAAGCCTCGTAGACTTTCGCCAAAGCACAAGGATTGCGGGAGGCAATACCCCGAAAGCTGACATAGTTCAGATTCCGGGGTGATTACATTTCTGTAAGCTAAGCTCAGCAGCTCTCGTGGCCGGGGTGCTTTTGGCTTTGGGCGGTAACAGGAGCCTCTGCTTTTTTCTCCTGAGCAACCTGGTAAGCCTGCATGGAAGATGCACGTGCAGCTTCCATCCTGGCGAAGGTGCGATCCGCGCCGCCTTCAGCCAGGGCGAGGCTCGCCATGCCGAAGGTGACTACCATCACAATCGCTTTGATCATGTTCATTTGCGTTTCCTCTAAGGGTCAGTTTCGCCTGATTGGCGCCGTTCACAGTGCTCAAGCTAGCTACCCGGCACTGTCAGCAAGCTGAGCCCGACATTACTTTTCCGTCAGCTTCTGGTTGGGTGCCTTTTTTGCTGCACACTGAAGGGCATCCAAGGGGGCGCAGCAGATGAAATTACTCGTAGCCGAAGATGAGCCAAAAATCGGGGCCTACCTGCAGCAAGGGCTGACGGAGGCAGGCTTTACCGTCGATCGTGTGGTCACAGGGACCGACGCGCTGCAATACGCTTTGAGCGAGGCGTATGACCTGCTGATTCTTGATGTAATGATGCCGGGGCTAGACGGCTGGGAGGTGCTGCGGATGGTACGTGCGGCAGGGAAAGAGGTCCCAGTCTTGTTTTTGACGGCCCGTGATGGCGTGGACGATCGCGTGAAAGGGTTAGAACTCGGGGCTGACGATTACCTGGTCAAACCCTTTGCATTCTCGGAACTGCTAGCGCGTGTGCGCACTTTGCTGCGAAGAGGCAGCAGTGGCTATGCTCAGACCACTATGAAGATGGCTGACCTGGAGGTAGACCTGCTTAAGCGCCGGGCCACCCGAAATGGCAAGCGGATCGACCTCACAGCCAAGGAGTTCTCCTTACTGGAACTACTCATGCGCCGACGCGGCGAGGTACTGCCGAAGTCCCTGATCGCATCGCAGGTGTGGGATATGAACTTCGACAGCGACACTAACGTGATCGAGGTTGCTGTTCGTAGGTTGCGGGCCAAGATTGATGACGATTTCGCCCCCAAGCTCATACATACAGTTCGTGGCATGGGCTATCTGATGGATGTTCCCGAGTAATGCGCGCCCAATCGTCGCTCGTTAAACGCCTTACCCTCATGTTCATGTTCGCGGTCATCGCCGTATTGGTCGTTGCCGGCGTGAGCTTCTACATGCTCAGTCAGCACCATTTCCAGATGCTGGATGAGCAAGCCCTGGCCGAGAAACTCGAATCCACCCGGCACATCCTTTCACTTTCAGCAGCACGTGATGAACTTGAGGATCAGGAGCCTCAACTGCGTGCTTTGTTGGGGGCTCATCAGGACCTTTCTGCGGAGATTCTTGATGCTGACGGTACTGTCCTGTTCTCGGACTCCAAGGCATCCCGCATCCCTGAGCGCTTTAAGCAGGCCTCTTCTGGCGCCGTTTGGGACTGGCAAATCGACTCGCGGAACTTCCGGGGGATTACCTCTCAACTGGCTATAGCGCAGGCGCAGGCGCCGGTAACAGTCATGTTGATGCTGGATGTCACCAGCCATGCCCACTTTTTCAAGACGCTGCAATGGTGGTTCGGCATTGGCTTGGTCATCAGCGCTCTGGTTAGTGCAGGATTGGGGTGGATCGTGGCCAAGAGCGGTCTTCGGCCGGTTGGGCAGATCACCAAGGTGGCGACATCCATGTCTGCCCGGTCCCTTCGCGAGCGAATTCCATTGGAGCCCGTGCCGCTTGAATTGCAGGAGCTGATCCTCTCCTTCAACGGAATGCTTGCACGCCTGGAAGACGCGTTCGTCCGGCTATCAAACTTCTCAGCCGACATCGCACATGAGCTGCGGACTCCGGTAAGTAATCTTCTGACGCATACCGAAGTCGTTCTGACCAAAAAACGCGACCTCGATGCCTACGAAGACAACCTCTACTCCAATCTTGAAGACCTCAAGCGCATGTCGCGCATGATCGATGACATGCTGTTCCTGGCAAAAGCTGATAACGGCTTGATCATCCCCGAGCAGGTTGATATCGATCTGGTCGGGCTAGTGTCCAGACTGATTGAGTACTACCAGCTTGCAGCCGAAGACCGAAGCATTCGGCTTGCCCTTCAAGGCGAAGGTACGATCCGTGGTGACCGGCTAATGATTGACCGGGCGGTTTCCAACATTCTATCCAACGCTTTGCGCTATACCCCCGAAGGCCACGATATCGCCGTCCGGATTGTCGAGGCGGCTGATCAAGTGAACCTGTCCGTCCAGAACAATGGGGCCACGATTGATCCGGAACATATCAACAAAATCTTCGACCGGTTCTATCGCGCTGACCCTGCAAGGCGGGAAGGAAGCCCAAGCAACGCCGGCTTGGGTCTGGCCATAACGCGTTCGATCATCGAGGCTCATGGTGGGCGAATTTGGTGTACCTCCGCTGACGGCGTGACGAGTTTTCACATCGCTCTGCCGCACGCCAAACAATCCACTTCCAAGCCTCAAACGGCTTAATGCTCATTTCATGCGTGTAACCTATACTCGGCCATCATGAACCGGCTCCTACGACTGTTCACCATCCTGCTTCTAATCGCATCGCTTCCTCTCAACGGCATGGCGGGAGTCGACTCAGCCATTGAACCATGCCCCATGCAAACCATGGGGATGGAGATGATGGCGGGGATGGATCACGATTGTTGCCAGGATACTGATCCAGGATCAGCTGCCGACCACTCCAAAGCCTGCAAAGTGGGCCAGGAGTGTAGAACCGCGAGCACAGTTCAGGTCGAAATAATTAACCCCACGCTCACCTATTCTGCGCCTAGGCCAGTAGATACCTATGCGGTGAGCCTCGTAAACAGGGCGCCTCCTGACCCTTGGCGGCCACCCCGCGCCTGATTACCTCTTAAATTCACCCCATCGTCCTGTTTTGCAGCCGGATGATGGCATGCGCTTGCGCGCTGATTTTTTGAGGAATCATTTCCATGACTCCCCCACGTTACCGATTAGGGATGGCATGTCTGGCCGCTCTGATCAGCCTGTTGTCGACGTTACCGGCTCAGGCTACACCGTTGTCTCTGGAGGAAGCGCTTCAACTTGCCGAACGCAATGCCCCCATCCTCCAGGCCAGGCAAGAGCAAATGACGGCCGCTCGACACGCTGTGATCCCAGCAGGCGAGCTGCCTGATCCACGTCTCAACCTAGGAGTGCAGAACCTTCCTGTTGACGGCAGTGATCGTTGGAGCATGAACCGCGATTTCATGACGATGCAGGTTGTCGGCCTCTCCCAGGAAGTACCAAACCGGGACAAGCGGGAGGCACGAGTTGAGACGGCACGAGCGAGCGTTGAGCGAGCCGATGCAGAGGCGGTGTTCGAGCGCTTAAAAGTGCGTGCTGCCACAGCCCAAGCTTGGGTCGCGGCGTACACCGTTCAACGGAAACTGCAGCAGTTTGAGGACTTCTACAAAGAAAACCGTCTGTTGGCCGCAGCAATCCGCGCACGCCTGGCCGGCGGTACCGGCGCGACGGCCGACGCACTTGCTCCTGACCAGGAAGCTGCGCAACTCGATGAGCAAAAAGATGTTCTGCTCACACAGGCCGCTCAGGCACGGGCTGCACTCAAGCGATGGATTGGAGAGGATGCTGATCCGCAAGCTCAAGCATTTCCGCGCTGGCCAGTGAGCGCGCCGGACTATCTACACGCTATACATGCACATCCAGAATTGGCGACCTACAACGCCCTTACGCGGGAAGCACAAGCTCAAGTGCACCAAGCCTTGGCAGAAAAGAAGTCGGACTGGGGGTGGCAGGTGGATTACCAGCGGCGCGGGCCTGAATTCAGCAATATGGTGAGCCTGCAGGTAAGTTTCCAACTGCCCTTGTTCGCTGGCTCACGGCAGGACCCGATGATCGCGGCACGTCGCGCACAAGTCCGGCAACTGGAGGACGAACAGGAAGCGGCATTGCGTGAGCATAAAGCGCAGCTGGAGACAGATCTTGCGGATTACCAGCGATTGCAGCGAGCAGTGCAGCGCAGCCGTGAAACATTGTTACCGCTAGCGGAGGATCGAGTCCGCCTCGCCCTTGCTGACTATCGAGCCGGTAAATCACCCTTAAGTGAGGTTCTCACCGCTCGACGTCAGCGGGTTGAAACACGACTGCAAGACATCGATCTGCAAGGACAGTTGGCCGCGACAGCTGCACGGCTGCACTTCGCGTATGGAGAGGTGCGCGCATGAGAAATTCAACTATCAGCCTTGTGGTATTGGCCGCGTTGGCTATCGGCGGTGGCGTTGGCTATCAGCTAGCAAAGCGTGGGCAGGTGTCCACTGCCTCCCCTGAAACGCTACAGAAGGTGCTGTATTGGTATGACCCGATGTACCCCCAGCAGCACTTTCCAGCACCGGGCAAGTCGCCCTTCATGGACATGCCACTGGTGCCGAAGTACCAGGAAAGCACCGCTGCTGAGGTGAGCCCCGCAGTTCAAGTTTCACAGGGGCTCCAACAAAACCTGGGGGTCCGTCTGGCTACCGTAGCGAAAGGGCAGCTTGCTCGAACCCTCCAGGTGAGCGGCGTGCTTACCTTCGATGAGCGGGATTTTAGCGTTCTGCAGGCTCGTACCGGTGGCTACGTCGAACGCACCTATGGCCGCGCTACAGGCGACGTGGTTGCCAAGGGCGCCCCATTGGCAGATGTGTTGACGCCTGAATGGGCGGGCTTGCAGGAAGAGTACCTGGCGCTTCAGCGATCTGGGGACAATGAATTGCGCGCTGCAGCTCGGCAACGACTACTGCTGGCGGGTATGCCTGCCGATCTTATCAACCGGATTGACCGTACGGGAAGGGTCCAGAATTCGGTAACGCTCTTGGCCCCAACAGCAGGCGTCCTTCAGGCTCTGGAATTGCGGCCAGGCATGACAATGACACCGGGTGCAACGTTGGCGAAGATCAATGGTATCGCGAACGTCTGGCTTGAGGCCGCAGTACCTGAAGCGCAAGCCCAAGGCCTACAGGAAGGACAGGCAGTGCAGGCGAATCTGGCAGCGTTCCCAGGCGAACCTGTTCCCGGCAAGCTGACCGCATTGCTGGCTGATGCGGATCTGCAAAGCCGCACCTTGCGGCTTCGTATAGAACTGCCCAACCCCGGCGGCCGGTTGCGCCCAGGCATGACCGCGCAGGTTTCCCTCCATCCGTCCGGGCAACAGGATGACAGCCTACTGGTGCCAGCCGAGGCGATCATTCGGACGGGGAAACGCGATCTCGTAATGGTGTCAGAAGACGGAGGTCGATTCCGGCCGGTGGAAGTAGTGCTCGGCCAGGAAAGTGCTGGCCAGGTGGTCGTGCTGCGAGGCCTTCAGGCGGGCCAGCGCGTTGTGGCGTCCGGGCAGTTTCTGCTGGACTCCGAAGCGAGCTTGAAAGGTATCGAGGCCGTTACTGCTGGCGATGCTCCACTTGCGCAACCTGTACAGCCGGCTCTACATCAGGCCAATGGGCGCATCGTTCAAATAGAAGGTAATCAGCTGACCATCGCTCATGGACCGTTCGTGACGCTGGGCATGCCTGGTATGACGATGACTTTCCCTGTGGCAGATCCCCGCTTGATTGCCGGACTCAAGGTTGGCGAACGCATCCGGTTTGGAGTGCGCGAGCGCGATGAAGGCATGGTCATCGAGCAAATAACCCAGCAGGAGAACCAGCCATGATCGCGAACCTGATTCGTTGGTCGGTTGGCAACCGCGTCCTGGTCCTGCTGGCAACACTGTTTGCCGTAGCTTGGGGCGTTTTCTCTCTGCGCAGTTTGCCGATCGACGCGTTGCCTGACCTGTCAGATGTGCAGGTGATTATCCGCACCTCCTACCCAGGGCAGGCACCGCAGATCGTGGAAAATCAGGTGACATATCCCCTGACCACCACAATGCTTTCCGTACCCGGAGCCAAGACAGTGCGGGGCTTTTCAGCATTTGGAGACAGCTTCGTATATGTGTTGTTTGAGGACGGCACAGATCTCTATTGGGCGCGGTCCAGGGTGCTCGAATACCTAAGCCAGGTTCAGTCTCGATTACCGGCGTCCGCTAAGCCAGTGCTCGGACCCGATGCCACTGGTGTAGGCTGGATCTACCAGTATGCGCTGGTGGACCGCAGTGGTACCCATGACCTGGCACAGCTGCGCAGCCTTCAGGACTGGTTCCTGCGCTTCGAGTTGAAAACTCTTCCGGACGTTGCCGAAGTGGCGACGATAGGCGGGATGGTCAAGCAGTACCAGGTAGTGCTCGATCCGCTGCGCATGGCCAGCTTGGGAATCACTCAAGTTGAGGTTTCGGACGCCATCGCCAAGGCCAATCAGGAAACCGGTGGCGGCGTGCTCGAACAAGGCGAAGCTGAGTTCATGGTAAGGGCTTCCGGCTATCTGAAGTCACTCGATGATTTCCGAGCCATTCCCCTGCGCCTGGCTGCGAAGGGTATACCCGTAACACTGGGCGATGTAGCCACTGTACAGCTGGGCCCTGAGGCACGTCGCGGCATCGGCGAGCTTGATGGACAGGGCGAAGCGGTGGGCGGCGTAGTAATTCTGCGCAGTGGCAAGAATGCGAAAGATGCCATCGCTCACGTCAAATCCAAGCTTGAATCGCTGGAAAAAAGCCTGCCTGCCGGGGTCGAGCTGGTCACTACCTACGACCGTAGCCAGTTGATCGATCGTGCTGTGGAAAATCTGAGCCAGAAGCTGATTGAAGAGTTCATCGTGGTCGCACTGGTGTGCGCTGCATTTCTTTGGCATCTGCGCTCATCGTTGGTCGCCATCGTCTCGCTTCCGGTTGGTGTCCTCATTGCCCTGATCGTCATGCGCCACCAGGGCATCAACGCCAACATCATGTCGCTTGGGGGCATAGCCATTGCAATCGGTGCGATGGTGGACGCCGCTGTGGTGATGATTGAGAACGCGCACAAACGGGTTGAGGCTTGGCATACGTGGCACCCTGGAAAGTCGTTGCGTGGCGAAGATCATTGGAAAGTGATGACTGAGGCAGCAGTCGAGGTCGGGCCTGCGCTGTTCTTCAGCCTCATGATCATTACGCTGTCCTTCATACCGGTATTCACCTTGCAGGCTCAGGAGGGAAGGCTGTTTGCGCCCCTCGCATTCACCAAGACTTATGCAATGGCAGCAGCAGCGGGCCTTTCGGTTACCCTGGTACCCGTGCTGATGGGGTACTGGATTCGGGGTCGTTTACCGGCAGAAGAGCGCAACCCACTCAATCGAACCCTGATACGGCTCTATCGCCCAGCATTGGAGATCGTTCTACGCCGGCCAAAGCTCACGTTGGCGGGTGCACTGTTGATTTTGCTCAGCAGTGTCTGGCCCCTGAGCCAGCTCGGCGGCGAATTCTTGCCGCCACTGGATGAAGGCGATTTGCTGTACATGCCGACTGCCCTGCCAGGTCTTTCGGCGCAGAAAGCCTCTGAGCTTTTGCAACGTACGGACCGGCTGATCCGAACGGTACCGGAGGTCGCCAGTGTCTTCGGTAAAGCGGGCCGGGCTGAATCAGCGACCGACCCGGCCCCGCTGGAGATGTTCGAGACGACTGTCCGACTTAAACCGAAGGATCAGTGGCGAGCAGGGATGACCACTGAGAAGCTGATCGAAGAGCTGGACCGTACCGTGCAGGTACCTGGGCTAACCAATATCTGGATCCCACCGATTCGAAACCGTATCGACATGCTCGCAACCGGTATCAAAAGCCCGATCGGCGTAAAGGTTGCCGGCAGCAATTTGAATGAGATCGACCGGGTGACTCTGGCTATCGAGAAGGTGGCCAAAACGGTTCCAGGGGTGACTTCCGCCCTCGCCGAGCGATTAACCGGTGGACGCTACATCGATCTGGATATCGACCGCCAATTCGCAGCGCGTTACGGCCTGAACATTGCTGATGTCCAAGCGATTGTTGCCGGCGCCGTTGGGGGCGAAAACATCGGCGAAACCGTAGAAGGCCTGGCGCGATATCCCATCAGTGTTCGGTACCCACGGGAGTGGCGTGACTCTGTTGATGCCCTGCGGCAGCTACCGATTTACACCAGCCAAGGGGGGCGAATCACACTGGGAACCGTGGCACGGGTGCGTATTGCGGACGGTCCACCCATGCTCAAGAGTGAAAACGCGCGCCCCTCGGGCTGGGTGTATATCGACGTGCGGAGACGGGACCTGTCCTCCGTCGTTGCCGACCTGCGCCGGCTAGTCGATCAGCAGGTGAAGCTCGATCCTGGCATAAGCTTGAGCTATTCCGGGCAGTTCGAATACCTGGAGCGCGCCAATGCGCGCTTAGCATGGGTAGTACCGGCGACGCTGGCCATTATTTTCGTCCTTCTCTACCTCACGTTTGGCCGCCTCGGTGAAGCGCTGCTGATCATGGCTACCTTGCCATTTGCGCTAACCGGCGGCGTATGGCTGCTGTACATGATGGGCTACAACCTGTCGGTGGCCACGGGTGTCGGTTTTATCGCCTTGGCTGGGGTCGCAGCAGAGTTTGGAGTCATCATGCTGATCTACCTCAACAATGCCTGGACTGAACGAAACGGCAACGGTACGCAGGGGCAACCTGCGCTTCTGGATGCTATCCGCGAAGGGGCCGTGCAGCGCATCCGCCCCAAAGCCATGACCGTAGCAGTGATCGTCGCAGGCTTGATGCCAATCCTCTGGAGTAGCGGTACCGGCAGCGAAGTCATGAGCCGGATCGCTGTACCCATGGTCGGCGGCATGCTCACCGCGCCTTTGCTCTCACTATTTGTAATCCCTGCGGCTTACTGGCTCGTCAGGCGCCGCGGACTCGCTGTACACGATAACCCCCAAACAGGAGTAACCCGATGAAGAAGCTACTGATCAGCGCTGGCCTGGTGTTCGCCGTTGCGGCGGCGGTGCAGGCCCAAGACATGTATGGCACGGATATGAAGAATATGCCCATGGAAGGCAACGAGACCCAAGGCAGCCAGGCGGCTCCGACTGCATCGGCTGAGGGAACCATCAAAGCTTTGGAACCAGGTAAAGTTACCTTGGCGCATGGACCAGTATCAGCCCTGAAATGGCCGGCAATGACCATGGGCTTCAGCGCTACCGAGCAGCAACTCAAGGGACTCAAGGTAGGCGACAAGGTCAGCTTCGATTTCCGAATGAATGGGGGCACAGCGACGATCGTAGGCATTCGCAAGCAGTGACGGATTGACTTCTAACCCTGCCTATTAGAGCTGATAGGCAGGGTCATTTAGCCAAACTTTGGAAAAAGTGCTGCCGCAATTCCTGACCGCGCCGCCTTCAGCTCTGTGCCTCGGGACGCTAGTTGGTCTTTGCGCTCTGTAGCCGGGATGCATTCAGATCAGAGTAGTAGCTGACGTTTGAGCAGAGATCTTCGTGCATCACGATCTATATGGGTCGAAAGCGGACAGGGCATCGCAAAGTCATCCAACTGCCTGAGTTATCCGAACGCCAACAAGGATTCCACCGAGCTTGTCGACAAGAAAACCCGCGACAACTCAGAGTGTTATCCGAGCAAACAGACTTTGGATACCCTATTCCCGCTAGAAACACTGCCGCTGAAACCCTCCTGGCATGTAGCTCCTTCGTCCTACGCTTCAGCCTCTATGACCCCCACCCAACCTTTCGCGCAGGTGCGGAACGAACCTAGGCGTAACGCGGGTATAAGCTTCGTAGGCAGCGCCAAACTGCTTGTGCATTTCCCGCTCTTCGGAAACCGCCAAACGCCCGTACATCACCAGCAACACCGGGAACATTGCCAGCGTCAGCAGCGTCGGCCACTGAAGGAGAAAGCCCAGAAGAATCAGCACAAATGCCACGTACTGCGGATGTCTGATCCAGCCATAGGGCCCGACCGTTGCAAGTGAACGGCGGCGTTGCGCGTGATATAGCACGTTCCAGGCGGCAGAAAGCAAATAGAAGCCGAAACCCAGGAATAGGTAACTGGCAATGTGCAAAACACTGAAGTGTGGGTTGCCCTGGTCACCGAGCAACGTCGACCACAGATGGCCGGATTCGTGGGAAAGCAGATCGAGGTTGGGGAACCTGGCCTGCAACCAGCCTGACAACAGATAGATCGTCAGGGGGAAGCCATACATTTCCACAAACAGGGCAACGATGAAGGCCGAGAATGCACCGAAGCTCCTCCAGTCTCTCGCCGTTGCCGGCTTGAAGAAACTGAAGGCAAACATGATGAAGATCGCGGAGTTGATGAAAACCAGCGACCAGAGGCCATACGCGCTTTCACCATGATTCATGATGGATCTCCCGGCTTATGGATATCAGCCTTATCGGAGGGGGCCGGTTTGCTCTGGCCCTGGTGATGGTGTCCCCCATGTCCTCGATGCATGAAGACATGCATCAGCGGACAGGCGAGCAACAACAGATAAGGCAGGGCTCCAACGACATGGGCAAGGTGCTCGGTGAGCAGGAAGTAGACGGCGATCCCACCGATTACCACCAGGCCGATTGCATAGCGTGAACGCCAGAAACTGTGTGGTGAGCCGTTTTCATCGAAGTGAGGGTTCATAGCGACTCCTGGGAAAGGAGATGGGTTACTTCGATGCAGCAGATGGCATGCGGTCCATCATCATCTGCATCATCGACTCCATCATGTCCATGCGCTTTTCCATCATCTGGTGGCGGGCGGCCATATCCCCGCCCATGCCGCCATGCATGCCCCCCATTTCAGGCATGCCACCCTCCATGGACTTCATCATGGCCATGCCATTTTTCATCAGCGCCATATGCTCGGCCATCAACGCCTGACGGGCTTCCGGCGTTTTGGCTGCAGCCATCTTTTCGTGCATGGCTTGCATGGCCTTCATTTGCTGGTCCATCGCCGCCATTTGCCCTTTGTCCATTGGCTGAGAAGGCGTCTTCTCGGTAGCCGCCGCGCTTGGCGCATCGGCCGGGTGATGTGTCGAGTGTTCATCGGTGTTTTGCGCCATGGCGCCCACGGACGCTGCGGCCAAACAAAGTCCGATCAGTAAATTTCGAACGTTGTTCATCATCATCTCCTTAGCACTGTTTTAAAGCCGGATGCCTTGGTCTGGGCGCTAGGCCTCACCTGGCACGACAAGCAAATTACTGCGCCGGCGTGAATGCTCATTTTTCGCGTCGTGCTCGGGTTGTACACCGACGGGCTATTATTGGGCACTCGGCGGCTCGAAGCTGATCCCGTTTGGCCCGGCGCCAACCTTATGGGTAGCAACGACCTTTCGGCTGCTCGTATCGATGACAGATACGGTGCCCGCTTCAATATTGCTGACAAACACATAAGCGCCGTCGCTGCTGATGGCCACACCATGGGCACCCTTGCCGGTGGTCACGGTGCCCAGGCTGCTACGCGTCTGGAGATCTACGATGGAGACTCGGTCGTCCGGATTCTGGCCACTGCCCTGATTCGCGACATAGACCTGGCGACCGTCAACGGTGGCCATCATCTGGATTGGCGTGCGGCCGACATCAACCTTGCTGATCACCTTGCGTCTGGCCGTGTCGATGATGCCAAGCTGATTTGTCGCACTGAGCGAGACGAATGCCAGGCGACCGTCAGGGGCAAAGCCGACCTGGACAGGGCCTTTGCCCACGGGAATCTGCGCGGTTTCTTTGAGTGTGACGACATCGATAAGCGATACGCTGTCGCTCTTCATGTTCGCGATATAGAGTGTCCGGCCATCAGGGCTCAAGCGCAGCCCATGGGGATAACGCCCAGTTGGAATACCGGGCAACTCGATTCGCTGCTCAAGGTCAAATACTCGCACCTGGTTGGCAGCGGAATCGGTCACAAAAGCTCGCAGCCCGGTGACGTCGGTGACCACATGAGCCGGGTGATCGCCTGCCGGGAAGCTGAACGGTGGCCTGTCCAGCGCGCTGGTACTGAACACCAGCAACTGCCCACCGGGCTTTTCACCGCTCGAATGCCCCGCATGTCCAGCCACTCCAACAACCAGAAGCAAGCTGCCGTCGGGCGAAACCTGTAGGTTGTGGGGTGCGATCGGCAAGGCGACCGTGCTCACATCACCTGTCGCAAGATTTACCTGGCTAATGGAAGCGGACCGTTCATTGGCCGTGTAGACGTTACCCGTAGGGTTTGCCATGACCAGCCCCAGAGGGATGAGCAGGGATATCCCCAAGGCCATAGAACTAAACCGCTTGGCAGTCATCATTGTGAATGAGCTCCAACGAGGGGCCGGGGTATGTGAGCCAGGCTGGCCTATACATTTACTCAAGATAAACACCAATCGCGAAGCATTTTCTTGATCAGCGTCAACGTCCACAGCTTGACTCGGCACTGGGTGATCGAAGGCCGTCCATTTCTTGGGGAGTATTGCTGGCTATCCCGACCCGGAGTCAGTCGACATCAGGCTGTATATGAAGAAACCGCGCCATGAAACATGGCACGGCGGCTTGCCATCTGAGCGGTAACGAGACTTAGCGACTGACTTTGGTTGGGTAACCAAGCGCCTGGACCAGTGCACCGACGCGTTCCGCCTCGATGTTGCTTTGGACACTCACTGTACCGGCAGCACGATCAACGATCACCTTCGCGTCGCCATCGGCAGCCTGGATGGCCTTGGTGATCTTGTTGACACAACTGCCACATCCCATACCGGAAACTTCCAAAACGAACATAGCGGGCCTCTCATGCTGGTACGGCTTTTCTCGCCGCATTTACAGCTTCAACCTTGACACGATGACAAGGTCAAGGCCCGGTCAAAGGATTTATCTTCGCCCTGAAATCTTGTCCAACTCCTCTGGCGGCGGCCCCTGCTGCATCACAATTGTCCCTTACGATCTTGGCAGAAGATGGCGGACGTCGCAGTTGCCCGATGTCCTCCATCAGGACCAGATTGGCGCCGAACTCGCGGACATACCCGCTAAGGCCAAAGCCCTAGACAGTCAGTCATATGGATCAGGCGTTGAAACGCTGATGGCGGAACTTCCTCTCATAGGTTGCGGTGTGCCCATTTCAGTCTGTGACTACGCGCTTCAGCCGCAGTGCGTTGAATACCACGGAAGCCGAACTTACGCTCATGGCCAATGCCGCAATCATCGGTGACAATAGATGGCCGGTAAGCGGGTAGAACAAACCTGCCGCCAGCGGTATGCCCATAGCGTTGTAGAAGAATGCGAAGCCCAAGTTTTGACGCATGTTCTTCACCGTGGCCACGGATAGTGTTCTGGCCCGCAGGATGCCCATCAGGTCGCCCTTGACCAGCGTCAACTGGGAGCTGTTCATGGCAACATCGGTGCCAGTTCCCATGGCGATCCCGACATCAGCCCGGGCCAGCGCAGGGGCATCGTTGATCCCATCTCCTGCCATGGCAACCCGGCGCTTATCGCCCTGCAGGAGCGCCACCAGTTGCTCCTTGTCCTCGGGTTTCACTTCTCCGTGGACTTCCTCGATGCCGAGTTGTTTCGCGACCGCACGTGCCGTAGTCAGGCCGTCGCCGGTGGCCATGATGACCTTCACATCTTCTGCCTGTAGCCGGGTTACCGCCTCCTTGGAGGTGGGTTTGACCGGATCGGACACCGCTAGCAGGCCAGCGAGCACGCCATCGACGGCCAAGTACATGATACTCATGCCTTCCAGACGCAGCTGCTCGGCGCGGTCTCGCAACGGACTGGTGTCGAGGCCAGCCTCTTCCATCAAGGTCGTGTTGCCAAGCTGCAGCCGTTTGCCGTTCACCTGGCCACGTACACCGATCCCAGAGCCCGACTCAAACGCCTCTGGCTTGGACAAGCTGTGTCCATGCGCTCGCGCATGATCGACAATCGCATGTGCCAGCGGATGCTCGCTGCCTTGGTCCAGGCTGGCGGCAAGGCGCAAGACTTCGGGTGGCATGAACTGCCCGGTACCGACCACGCTATGAAACACTGGCCGGCCCTCGGTGAGGGTCCCGGTCTTGTCGACGATCAGCGTGTCGATCTTGCAGAGGTTCTCGATAGCACTGGCGTCTCGGAAGAGCACGCCACTGCTGGCAGCCTTCCCGGTAGCGACCATGATCGACATGGGAGTGGCTAGGCCGAGCGCGCAGGGGCAGGCAATGATCAGGACCGCGACCGCATTGATCAGGCCGAAGACCCAGCCAGGCTCCGGTCCGAAAAGCCCCCAGCCGAAGAGCGTGACCAGCGCGACCAGAATCACCCCCATGACGAAATAGCCGGCCACGGTGTCCGCCATCCGCTGCATCGGGGCTTTCGAGCGCTGAGCCCGCGCGACCATCTGCACGATTTGCGAGAGCACTGTCTCGGCGCCGACCTTCTGCGCCGCCATCACAAGGCTGCCGTGGGTATTCAGCGTGGCACCGATGAGTGCATCCCCAGCTTTCTTCATCACTGGCACGGGCTCGCCTGTCAGCATGGATTCATCGATAGCACTTTCGCCTTCCAGGACCACCCCGTCGACCGGCACCTTCTCGCCAGGGCGAACGCGCAGGTGGTCGCCCGTATGCACGTGGGTGAGCGGAATATCTTCCTCCTGACCATCGGCCCCGATGCGACGGGCCGTCTTGGGGGCAAGACCCAGGAGCGACTTGATGGCGGCGGAGGTTTGTGAGCGCGCCTTGAGCTCGAGCATTTGGCCGAGCAACGTTAATGAGATGATGACTGCAGCCGCTTCGAAGTAGACACCGATGCGGCCATCCTGCATGAAAGTCGTCGGGAAAACCTGCGGGAACACTGTGGCCGCAACGCTGTATAGGTACGCCGCAGCCGTTCCCAAACCTATCAGGGTCCACATATTCGGGCTGCGATTACGAATCGATGCGACCCCACGCACGAAAAACGGCCAGCCAGCCCATAGTGTCACGGGAGTGGCCAGAATCAACTCCACCCAATTCTGTGTGGCACCATGCAGCAATTGGAGTTGGTGGGCAGTCATGGCCAACACGGTCACGATGACCGTCAGGGGCAAGGTCCACCAGAAGCGGCGGGAGAAGTCCTTGAGTTCCGGGTTCTCGTCTTCCTCAAGCTCCGGTATTACCGGCTCTAGGGCCATGCCACAGATTGGGCAACTGCCCGGCCCACGCTGGCGGATTTGGGGATGCATCGGGCAAGTGTATTCGGCGTCCGCCGCGTTGCTTGGCTGCGGGGCAGCCGAGTGGAGATGGCCCGCGTGTTCTTGGTCCTGGGGAGGGCTAAGATAATGCACAGGCGCTGCGCGGAATTTCGTCAGGCACTTTTCACTGCAGAAGCGGTATGTCCTTCCCTCGTATAGCTCGAAGTAGCGACTATCCGGTGGCACCGTCATACCGCATACCAAATCGCGCTGACTACCATCCGGTTGCTCATACGGGTGCGAGTGGTCATGGTCATGGTCATGCTGGCACGATTCGGTGTGCATGAAGTAGTTCCCTTTGTTGTCCGGTTTGGACGAGTTTTCACCCTTCTGGTGAGAATACCCGCCATGGTTGTGCCCGAAGAGTTGCGTCAGCGGACAGAGCAACAAAATTAAATAACTGTAGTGCCTGTGACAGGTGGCCATAGTGCACGAGCCACATAAAACAGGCCAAATATGGCCAGCATGATCAGTGCAATACCGCCTTTAGTCCGCCAAAAAGGTATTGCCAGATCTGTACCACGGCGATGGGCTCCATCATGATCAACTCCCAAGCTGGGTGGGAAATATCGGCCGCTGCCGTATTGTCCAGCCTAGACAACATCTCCTTGAACAGCTGTGACGCCAATCAATGCTCCTGTAAGCGTGTCGATTATTGTTGTGGTGTAGCGTCATGGCATAGATCATTTCTGGAGGTTGCTGATCCTGCTGCTGCACCAGTGGTTGCCCTTCGACAATGCGCTGGCTGCCTTGTACCCCGGCGAGGGAGTGCCCAAGCCGCTGGAGGAGTACGACGCCGGCTCCCGGTGGGGAACGCCGTCCATGCTTTCCTGCCTGGACGGCCTATACTTGCTCGACCCCTTCTACCAGGCCTGTCAGGAAGGCCTGCCCAGTGGGCTGTAACGCCTGGAGGAGATCGCTTCTGACCAGTTCCGTCAAAGCGAGTACTTCCTCAGTTACTTCCACGCCAACGCATTGGAAGACGAGGAGCAGTTCGTTCTCCAGTTGCCGGCCAAGGTAGCCTTATGCGATCTAACAGCTCAAGCCCCAGACCTGATACATGCGGTGCGGTACAGCGCTGATCGGGTCACTCTTCGCTGTTCCCCTTCCAGCTTTGCCTTTGCCCACAGCAGACGTCGGAGATGAAACTGCTCGGCGGACTCACAAACCTGCTCCAGTGCTCTCGCACAAGGCTTTGATCTGGCCATCTTTGCTTGAATGGCTGACCCGTGGCAGGGCGTTGGCCGTGTTTTCTTCGTGCGTGTTGAGCCCAAGGCGAGCGCGATCCACCATCCACAGGCCGCTACTGCCGCGCGCCAATTCTATGCCGGCACTACTCGTCAAAAAATAGGTGAGTGCTTACCCGGCAGGCAATGGGCTACTATCGAGCCCTATATCTATCCGAAAGGGTTAGCTCCGTTGCCAGGGAATTGCATGCAGGCCATCGATATTGAAAACGCGATCGTTCTTCCTTGGGGGCTTGGCTCAAGATCGCCCCATGACCTGTTTTCTGTGTGCGCAGAAATCATTAACTGCCCTGGTGACATCGTTTTAGACGCTAGCAACCTCTCGTATATCGATCCGTTAGGGATGGCCACGCTGCGAGCGTTGTTTGAAAACCAGTTGGTCCAGAAGCGAGTTTCGATGCAGTTTTTGAGCAGAGACCTGACCTCCTACCTGGCCAGGATGGATTTTTTCAAGGACATTGATGTAGAGGGTGTAGATCTATCGGGGGTAGGACGTCGAAACGACCGAAGCACCTCGTTGGTGGAAATCACCAAAATCAGCGAACACCATCAAGCAGAGGCTGCAGCCTCTCGCCTCGCTAGAGCTATTACGGGAAGGTTGACTCAATCGGACCCGGATGCCCCAGTCGACGAGCACACGGGACGGAATGAGTTTGACTCCTACCGGGGCCCTCTGGAGTATTCGCTCAAGGAGCTATTGGAAAACTCGCTTACTCACGCCCGCAGAGAGGGACGTGGTGACGCCGCCGTTTGGCTGACCTGTCAGTTTTATCCAAAATTGAACCTTGTACGCATGGCCATCGTCGATAATGGGTGTGGGTTTCTCGCGACACTGAGGAATCACCCTGAGCTTCATGACCGCACGCATTTGCACGCGATCGAGGCGGCACTCAAACCGCGAGTGAGCTGCAACCGGGGTGCGATGGCCCAGATCCTGGGTAGCGAGAACCAAGGTATCGGGTTAACAACTACCGCAAAAATTGCAGACGCGGCGGGCGGTGGTTTGATCATCGTGAGCGGCAATGGCATACATGACACAAAGCGTCGGCAGTCTCAGGAGCTGCATGATGCGCTGTGGAATGGTGTATCGATCGCGTTTAGCTGTACCCGTGAGCTGCTGCCCACCATTTCGATCAGTGACTTGCTGCCGAAGGACGATGCAGGACAGGTTGACGACGATCTCGACCTAGATCTGAATTTCCGCTAGCTCTGGCTTTTTGATAGCTCGAGGGCTAGAGTCGATCATGCAAGGAGCGGTAAATGGGAGATTCAGCGTCAACTGAAACTCTCGGGCTGCAAAAAAGGATTATGCAATACAAGGGGTTACGACATGCAAACTCAAATTCGATTAAGTAGGGATAGTTCTATCCGAACGTACGGAATGCGAGCTTCAGCGATCCCCTACCGTACCGAAATCGAACGCTCGCTCAGCAGTGGTGAGAGCGTTGTCATAGATTTCGCTGGGAACGATGTCACTCAGTCCTTCGTCGACGAGTTGATCGGGGCGCTGATTCTGAAGGAGGGTCGCCAGGTGGTATCGCGCCTTGCCTTTGAAAACTGCACCAACGATGTCAAAGGAATCATTAAATTTGTGGTCCATGATCGAGTTCGACAGCTGCAAAAAATGCCCGCGTGACGGATCCGCATTGAATTTAAGGCCCTCAATATTGAGGGCCTTTTCATTGGTGCCAGGCAAAAGATAGCCGTCTTGAGTGGCCCCCATAGCTCGCCCTGAAAAGCGAATGTCAGGGGACACACCGCAGAAAAGCGTTCTGTAGCGGAGGAATACGTGGAAAACGGAGCTTAGGTTTCCTCATTGAGATGTGTAGAAATCCATCGCGACTCACCTATGCAAAGGCTGCGAAAAGCCTGAATCTACTGGGGTATCGTGGCGTGAGATATGTGCAAAAAAATGTGCACAGCATCTGCGGATTGGAGAGCTGGCTTGGCTCCTTAAGTAAAACCATCAAGCTGCAACGGACCTGCAACTCCTGCGGCTTGAAGCAAAGCGGGTAATACCACCCCTGAGCCCTACGAGGTGGTGTTCCGGTTTTTGACCAAACGAGAGCACGCCAGGCGCGCAAATGAGCTGCACGACCAGCTGAATGAAGTGCTCGGGGTGGCCAGAAATCTCAACGATGGGCTGTACTTCGGTGGAGCAGACGTCACGGTGCTACAAGACTTTACCATGCTCGATGCGGAAGACTTCGTGCGGTACAACCTTCACGACTGGCTCAGTGTTGGGGATACCGATGAAGATGAAGAAGGTGCCGATGATGCTGACTGAGCTGCTATCGGCCTCCCCTTTAGGATCTGGGTTTGACCTTAGCTGACCGGCTGCTCTACAAACCAATTGATTTTCTCCGGAGCCGGTGTCACTGTCGCTCCAAGAATAGCCCCCACGCCTCGGGCAGGTCCCAGACCTGTACTGCGCATCAGGGGGTTAGTTGTTTCTAGGGCCCGCCCAGGTCGATCAGGCATGCTTTGGGCTGGCCTCAAACCAGTGGGTGACCACCAAAAGGGTCAGTTAGGCCTACTGCTGCCTATCCTCGCTCGTTACCATCCAGAAACCCTCTATTGATACGGTTTCAGCAAAGATGGATGTCTATAAGCTCCGCATCGAAGACACAGAAAGCAAGATCATCGACAAGGAAGGTTTCGAGGCCGAGACCTTCCGCAGAGATCCGTGGTACCAGCCTGGAAGTGCGGGCAAGCTAGCTCAGTTTGCTGTATGCCCGGCATGCGACAACCCTGTCCAGCTGGTTGGGCTGTATGAGCTACCGCCTAACGTGAAGAACCCATTCGGGAAACATGCTACTAAGAGCATTCGCGGCATCGCTCCATTTGATAGTGAGGCCCGTAACGATTGCCCGTACTTCAAGCCTCGCCAGCATAAGAAAACAGAACGAAAAACCAGGTTTGACGGCGTCCCGCGGAAGATTCTCAAGCTATTGATCGAACAGTTCGATCGCGTGGTTTACATCCTGGAGAAAGAGACCCAACTGGTCCTTTCCGAGAACGCGTTGAGAGGCATGCTGCAGCGTTACAAGGGAGAGCGTGGCTACCTCTATACCGGCGCGACGCTTCGCAATGTGCCATGGATCTTTGCTTACATGTCGGACGCCACCCGCCTGTTTGGCCAGAAGGTCAGTGGAAATGCTGAGCTGGTGAAAGCTATTGCCGCTGAGGTGCCGGGGGCGGAAATCAGCAGCACTGGTCGGCTGGAATCGAAGAAGGTGCCTGGTTCGAAGGCGGCATATTTTGATCTCAAAATGAGTTTCATCCGCCATCGAATCGTCAAAGACAGTGAAGCGTCTGGCTTGGTTGAAAGCATGGAGTTTGTAGTGTCACAGCCTCGCGGAGGTGAGCTTGAGCACATTCACAAGGAAGTCATCAAATTCGATTCGGCTTGGTTCGAATCTCTTATCCGGATGCCGGTTGATCATCCTTATCGCAGAATGGATAGAGTGAAGATGGCCCGGGAGGAACTGGGCGATCTGCTGGAGCTGACTCAGGCCTGAGGAGGCCTGCTGTAAACCACTTTTTTTCACTGTAAACCACAGTGGTTTACAGTGAAAAAAGTGGTTTACAACGTAGCTATGACACGCGCCCTGGCCACTCCCCAGGCCAGCGCGCTCCTCATTGGTTCGTTCAGCCGGACGTCGAACACCTGTGCTGCTCGGGGCCTTGCCACGCCGCGGTGTCCTATAATTCATCTTCAGCTGAGTGGAGCAAAATGTTGTGAAGCGCACATTCATTGGAATGGTCGAGGCTGGTGAGCCACTGATGAGGCAAGCGCTTGAAGCTATCCGACAGGCCCACGAAGCGGAGGCTGCTGGATTGCCAGACCTTGAGGTACAGCGTCTTCACCTATTGGCAGATTCGCTCTATCAGGCGGTCATTGATTTTCAGCTCCTCAAAGCAGGTAAACCACCGTCGACTATCCAGTGAGGACCTGCCGCTACATGACGAAAAAGATACCAGCTCTTCTCCCCGACCACCCCATGTATACCGACGCAGTGGATGCGATGAAGCAATACCACGAGGCGCAGGCTTCTGGCTCATCTGCCGAAGAGGTTGAGCGCCTGCGTCAAATCGCAGAATCACAATTTCGGGCTGTCAGCGAGTATCAGCTCAACGCTCTGGGATATCAGTCTCGTCGTCCGCACTGAAGGGATAACCGATCCGGAGGTAGCTTCAGAATCCATCAAGCCAAGCGGAAGACTCACGACGCGGTCCGATTGATCAGCGAGACGGTCGGGAGGGTTTGCACACAGCCCCAAAAAAAAAGCAGCTCCCGAGAGCTGCTTTTTTCTTACTCCCCCTTTTTGTGCTTGTGGGGTTTCAGGTCCGGATGGTCCTTCTGCTTTTCAGGGGTGACTCGCTGCCTTTTGTCCGGAGTGCCATCTTCATTGGTGCGCTTTGGGCCTGGCTTGATGCTCATGCAAAACTTCCTTTTCCGCTTGGGTTGTTGAATGCAGCTATGTAATTAGTCCAGCTTCTCTCAGCTGTCAAAGCAGGCTGGTGCAGAACCGCCTGGCCGATGATCCGGTCCACATCGAACATTCAGAGGCCAGAATAAGAGCCTCCGACAAAGGGCTTACAAGGGGCAGTGAAATCCAGCGCTGAGCGATACGAAGACGTCTGGACGTTCATCATGCCGAGCACGGTGTGGAACAGGTTGTCGTGGCTCAGCGGTGACGTGGTTTGAGCTTTCAAACAACCCACGTTGACCTTTTCGCTCTTCGCGAGCGAGTCAGACATCCAAAGTACCAACGGCACCTTTGTTTGCTCGTCAGGAGCCATCGCGTAAGGCAGCCCGTGTAGATAGAGCCCACCCTCCCCCAGCGATTCGCCGTGGTCCGAAACGTACATCAGCGCAGTGTCGAACTTGGTGTTGGCCGCCAGGATATCGATGAGATTTGCAGTCACATAATCGGTGTAGAGGATTGAGTTGTCGTAGGCATTGACCACCTCCTCCTGCTTACATTTGTCGAGCTCGTTGGTCTCGCACACCGGTGCGAATTTCTTGAATTGCGAGGGGTAGCGCTTGTAGTAGGCCGGGCCGTGACTGCCTTTGTAGTGGAGCACCAGGACAGCATCGCCTTCCTGGCGCTTGATGAAGTCTTGCATCTCCGTGAGCAGCACCCCGTCCTTACACTCCTCGCTGGTGCACAGTTGGGAATCCGCGTGAGAGGCAGCCTTGTGGTTGGGAACCCTGTCGCAGACCCCTTTGCACCCCGAGTTGTTGTCAGTCCACATGACACTGATGCCAGCGCGTTGAAGCACGTCGAGCAGCCCTTCTCGGCTCTTGGCCAAGCCATCTTTGTACTGGGCCTTACCCACGTCCAGGAACATGCATGGCAGCGAGACCGCGGTAGCGGTACCGCAGGAGCTCACGTTCGTGAAGCTAATGACATTTCGCTTTTCTAGTTCCGGATTCGTTTCACGGGAGTAGCCGTTGAGGGAGAAGTTGGCGGAGCGAGCGGTCTCTCCTACTGCCAGTACCAGCAGCCTGGGTTTACGAGCCGCACCCTGTCGATTAACTACCGCATCAGTACCAATGGCCGTCAGCGTTTTAGGTGAGGCCAGCTGACGCTTCAGGTACCCATGGCCAGCCGCAAACAAGTTGGTAGGTACCAGAATCAGCCGGATCTCCCGATTGTTGCGCAGCAAGGAGGCATACGACTGGTACTGACTCAACGCGATGCCAGATAAGGTCAACAGAGCGAGCGACAGAGCAATGAACCTGCTGACCAAAGCTTTGGCCCAAGGCTTGCGCCGGAGGGGAACCCGGGCAATCAGGTAGACGGGCAACACCCCAACCATTGCGACCCAAAGACCGAGCTTCCAATTCAGCAGCTCGGTTGCCTCAGCGACGTCGGTCTCCACAACGTTGGTGAACATTGTGTAATCGATCACGATGCCGTAGGCATTCATGAAGTAACTCGCAAAAGACGCGCTGATCAGTACCAGGCACAGTATGGGTTTGGCCAGCCGCCCCCATGACAGCAAGCTCAGAACGGTAAACACCCATGCGAATACTATGACTGGGAGGCTAGCCGCTAGCTGCCAGTTCACTTCATCGGTTTTGAATACCAGCTTCCAGAGCACGTTCCAGAGCTCAGCGTTCGCGAATAGCAGTAACCAAAAAGTCACCAGGCCGATTAGCAAATTAGTACTGATGCCTTTCTGCCGCGCATTGCGAATAGCAAAGATCCATTTGCTTAACAGGGTGTGAACAATGGATTTGGAAGGTGTCATTATCAAACTCTGGAAGCTGCTTATCCATGGCGGTAGCTATGGAGTTAGCGGGAGCTACAAGGCAAACCGTCGACAGATGCTGAGCGATTGCGCAATGTGCGGAGCGTCAGAGGCCTTAGGCCCCTAGGCGTTGGGGACGCTTAGTATGTGTGAGGCATAGGGATAAAAAGAGAAATGAATCTCGCTGAGCGCATTATTTCCGGGACCTGATAACGACACGATGACCTCGGGATTACAATGCTGACAGAAATCCAATTACTGCTGTTTTGATTGTCATTGATCACGCTATGATCAAAATTAGGGGGATACTACCCACCAAAAGCAATGCTCCGCTCAGCTAGATAAATTTAATTTCACAAACAAAACGGTTTCGTTTTGTCGTAGGCTAATTTTGAACTTTCAATTCAACTTACAAGTCTTTCTCGCGAGCAGAATATTATTTTCAACTTTTGCTCGTTAATATGTCACCCATCAATGAGGGGCGAATACCATGAGCTTTTTCAAAAACATCCTGGGCGGGCACCATGGCCGTGGAAACCACGGTGGAGGCAAGCACCACAGCGGGGGACATGGGGCCGAGCAATATGATCGCCATGGCCGGCAGCAGGGCTGCGACGGCGGTAATCAGGTGTATGACGGCGGGCGCCCTCCCACTCCTGCCCCCATCAAAGATCTGCAGGGCTGCAGGCAGTGCCGGACGGCCAACGATCCGTCAGCACGCTTTTGTCTAAACTGCGGAACACCGCTATCGAGTGGTTGCACCGCCTGCGGCTCGCTGCTGAGTGCAGGAGCAAGATTTTGCAGTCACTGTGGCCAAGCGACGCTCTAAGGCTAGGTAGACAGGAAGGCCAACGAGACCACAACCCTGCGCAAGGAGAAATACGTGGGTTCAAATCATGACCATGGCAGCGCTGCAGTACGCGAGGGGCATCAGAAGAAGCTAATCATGGCGCTCGGCTTGACTGGCAGCTTCATGATTGCAGAAGTGATCGGTGCGTGGATTACCGGCAGCCTGGCGCTGCTGTCGGACGCATCTCACATGTTCACAGATACTGCCGCCTTGGCGATCTCACTGATTGCACTTCAGATAGCCAAGCGGCCGGCGGATCAGAAAAGAACCTTCGGCTATGCGCGCCTGGAAATTCTGGCTTCGACGTTCAACGCCGTGCTGCTCTTCCTGGTGGCGATGTACATCTTGTATGAGGCCTACCAGCGCTTCTTCATGCCGGCGGAGATCGCTACCGGAGCGATGATGTGGATCGCAATCGCCGGCCTGATCATCAACCTAATTTCGATGCGCCTTCTGGCATCTGCGAGCAACGAAAGCCTCAACGTCAAAGGAGCCTACCTCGAAGTTTGGAGCGACATGCTCGGCTCGCTTGGCGTAATCATCGCGGCACTTATCATCCGCTTCACCGGCTGGACCTGGGTCGACACGATTGTCGCTGTGGCGATCGGCCTTTGGGTTCTGCCGCGGACGTGGCAGTTGCTTCGCGAAAGCCTGGGGATCCTCATGGAGGGTGTCCCGAGGGGGCTCGACGTTACGGCAATCGAGGCCACCATCCTCGGAGTAGATGGCGTGACGGACGTTCATGACTTGCACGTGTGGGCTGTCAGCAGTGGCAGTAACGTGATGACGTCGCACGTAGTGGTTCGGGATTCTGCAGATGGGGATGCTGTGTTGGCGGCCGTCGTGGATGCTGTCAGCGATGCATTCGAAATCCATCACTGCACCATCCAGATCGAGCGGGCAGCTTTCCACGAGAGCGTTCCCTCACCCTCGCACTGACCGATCGGTAAACACCATGCAAACACATCACCCTCCTGGCTGAGGGTGATGTTGCAAAAAAAATGCGGTGAGGGATGCCGTAAACGGCAGGAGCGCTTCAAGGGGGTTGGTGAATGGCTTCGCCTGCCCTCGTCAACAACCTCCAGAAGGCTCAGCGATGGCCTGGATCATCACGAAGTACCTACTCACTGCCGGTATAGTGATTCTCGTGTCAGAGCTGGCGAAACGCAGCGACAAGCTGGGCGGCTTGGTCGCCGCCCTACCCTTGGTCACGGTCGTGACGTTGGTCTGGCTCTATTTAGAGAACCAGAGCATGGAGAAGATCTCCAACCATGCTTGGTACACGTTCTGGTACGTGCTTCCGACCCTACCGATGTTTATTGCTTTTCCATTGCTGCTACCTAAGCTCGGCTTTTGGCCGACACTGATCAGCAGCATCCTCATCACAATGGCCAGCTTCGGAGGCTTCGCCATACTGCTGCGCCGGTTCGGCATTGAGCTTCTATGATCCGGTGGCCGCAGGGATCATCTTGATGAGTCTTAACGGCTATTAACACACTCGCCCTTCACCAGGTAGCGAACCATGTGCAGTTCGCCTTTCGAGTCTTCGTAGGTCATCATGCTTCTTACATTACCGCAGTACCGCACACTGGGTGATACATACACCAACTTACCAACGTCCAGGTCCATGCCATAGGCGTAGTCTTCTAGTTGAGGCATGGGCTTTTTTACGCGTTGAGCATAATCCGCTGTAGCCTCTCTAGCAGTACGCTCGATGCGTTTATTGATCTCCATACCGCTTTGGGCATTGGCTGTTAGTGATGTAAAGAGCAAAAACACGGCGATCGCTGATACAGTAGTGTTCATAAGAAGTCCCTTAATAAAAAAGCGCCCGTAGGGGGGCGCTAAAATTCACCTACCAAAGGAGCGTATGGTTTACAGGTGAATGCACTGGCGCGAACAACTGCTCGGTGCTCTTGCCAAGCTGCTTTGAAATGAGACAATTTCCAAAGCAGCGATGCCTCTTCCGCTGCCCTTAAACTAGCAAAGGAGGCTAACACCAAGATGATCGGGCAATTACAATTTGGACATGTAATAGATTGTAAGATAATTATTCGAGAGAATATCGAGCCGCCACGTGAACTAATTTGCAGAAAGGCGCTGCGGTTTGCGGCCGTGCATGGGGTCTGCCTGCGTGGCGCCCTCGATCCAAGGCCAGTACCAGTCCTTGCAAGCTAACGACCGAAATGCTGCCTGTCCTGGCCGATTCCACCTGCCAGGCGAATCTGTCATACACCGCCGCAGGCCCCAGAATCCGCTATGCTTAGGGGTGGAGCCTGCATGACTGTCAGAAATCTTGCGGCTACATTACAAATTTGTAGGATTTCGCCGCGGCCAGCTTCTTCGCGTTAAGATTCAAGCGTCCTCAGGTGACCCGGCGTATGGACAGAGGTAGCGACTACCACATGCCATACCCTCAGCCAAACTTTCGAACAGCCTGCAACCATAATCTTGGCGGATTAGGCCAACTCCTTCCTCACACCTTGAGATAAGTTATGCGCGTTCTAGTTGTGGAAGACGAAATTAAAACTGCCGAATATCTTCAGCAGGGCCTATCCGAAAGCGGGTATGTCGTAGATATCGTGCACAACGGTGTAGATGCTCTGCACTTGTTCAACACTAATGTCTATTCGTTGGTCCTCCTGGACGTGAACCTCCCGGGTATCGACGGCTGGGACCTGCTGGAAACCATCCGTAAGACCAGCCGGGTCCGCATCATCATGCTGACCGCCCGCGGACGCATCAATGACAAGCTCAAGGGCTTGGACGGCGGCGCGGATGACTACCTTGTGAAGCCATTCGAATTCCCTGAGCTGCTTGCTCGCATCCGTTCGCTGCAACGCCGTGGTGATGAGTTAGTCGAGAAGAGCTCGCTGAAAATTGCCGATCTGGAACTCGACTCCGTCCGCCATCGCGTCTTCCGCGGTGGCACACGCATCGATCTCACCACCAAGGAATTTGCGCTTCTGCACCTGCTCATGAGCCGAACGGGCGAAGCGCTGACTCGCTCTCAGATCATCTCGTTGGTCTGGGATATGAATTTCGATTGCGACACCAATGTCATCGATGTAGCCATCCGGCGCTTGCGCTCGAAGATCGATGACCCGTTTGAAACCAAGCTCATTCACACGCTTCGTGGCGTTGGGTACGTTTTTGAGGAACGCGCATGAGGCCATTCAGCCTGGCTGCAAAGCTGGGGTTAAAAGTTGGGTTGATGAGCGCAGCGTTGCTGCTTCTGTTCGCCACCTTTGGCTATCTGATGGTAGGCAAGGCTCTGGAAAGAAATGCCAGAGCAGACCTGGAAGTAAAGATGGCGGGGATGGCTCACAACCTGTCCACCATCCCGGACATCTCCGGCGTCAACGCGGATGCGCATCAGCTTGTCGATTTGGTCATGGGCCACAACAACCTGTATGTGAGCATATTCGATACCTCACAGAATCAGACTCCCCTGCTCTCGATTGGCTCGAAACAGGTCAATCTGGAGGTGCACAAGTTTCAGCCGGCGGCCCAGCCCAAAGAGCACGAATGGCGTGATACGCAGGACCGTCCTCTGCTGAGTGCTTCTCGAATCATGCGTTTGGGCGATGGAACAGAGGTCAGCGTCTATATGACCATGGACCAGTCATCCAGTGAGGCGCTGCTCGATGCGTTGCTGACCTGGGCCTTGATGATGTCCCCCGTCATCCTCGCACTGATCTTGGCCATTGGCTGGTGGACTGTGCGCAGAGGCCTGCTACCACTGACCAAGTTCCTCAAGATCGCCTCGAAAATCTCAACCGAGAGCCTCGACCATCGCCTTCCAACTGATGGGATGCCGGCAGAACTCAAAATGCTCGCCGACGGCATCAACATCATGCTGGCTCGCCTGGATGATGGGGTTCAGCAGCTCTCGCAGTTTTCTGACGACCTTGCTCACGAACTTCGAGCACCGCTTTCCAACCTGATGGGCAAGGCCCAGGTTGCCTTGACCAGAGAACGATCGCTTTCCGAGTACCGGGAGGTTCTGGAGTCGTGCACAGAAGAGCTGGACCGCATGAGCCGCATGGTTTCCGACATGCTGTTCTTGGCCCAGGTCAGTCATCCAGCATCAATGGTGGAGTTCGAATCCGTCTCCTTGGTCGACGAGGTTCAGCGAGTGTGCGAGCTCTTCAGCATTTCAGCAGAAGAAGGCGAGATTCAGCTGCAGATCTCCGGCAGTGATGACGTGGTGCGCGGGAATCGCCTGATGGTTCAACGTGCCGTCTCGAATCTGGTCTCGAACGCGATCCGTTACTGCCCTCGCGGCCGCACGGTCTACGTTAAGGTGCAGCATAGTGCGAGCGGTACGACGTTGAGTGTCGGCAACCCCGGCCGTGGTATTGCCAAGGAACACCACGCGCACTTGTTTGAGCGGTTCTACCGTGTGGACAAGAGCCGAGCACGGAGCGAAGGCGGTACCGGTCTTGGCTTGGCCATTGTGCAGTCGATCATGAGTCTGCACCAGGGATCGGCGAGCGTGGAGGTGACCGAAGAAAACTTCACCTGGTTCCACCTTCACTTTCCGGAAGCCCAGCAAATGCAGCCGGCAATGACCGCCGCTTAAATTGCGCAGACACGATTAGGCCCGTCAATCGACGGGCCTTTTGTTTGCCTCAATGCATCAGTGCCGAAGGACCACAGGGTCCATGGGCGACCGCAGAATCACCGACTTAATAATCTTCTGTTCGTCAGGATTGGCGTTTTTCCACAGGTGTGAGAAGTACTGAGCATTCACTTTCTCTTGAGCACTTACGCTGCCGGCGGCATCGATCAGGCGCATGGTCGAGTAGACACAGATCAGCGCCAGAATGAAGAACGCCGTGGCGACCACCATCACATAACGCTTGGCCAGCACCGGTGCCCGCTTGAGCTCCTGGATAGAGGCGTCCGCCGCCTTTGTCGCTGCTGTAAGCTCCGAGATCAGTGGCTGGATGGCGGTGTCGACTCCGCGGCATGCAGCTGAATACGCTGATGCAGCGGCGCGCAAGGCAACCTCCTCCGCGTTCGACCAAGCCTTCTCCGCCTTTCGCACCTCCTCCTGAATCTGCCGGCCGACAGCGTCCACCTGCTCCACCAGTTCGTTCGACCTCTCCAGAACAGCGCTGGAGGTGCGCGTCTGCGAGGTCAGCTCATCGAGCTGGACAGTGAGTTTTTCAGTGCAGCGGCGAAAGTCACCGATAGCAACTGCCCAGGGCTCTATGTCATTCATGGCTATCTCCTAGGGCGGCCAACAACGCCGCGCTGAATTAACGCGCTAGATATCAAAATTGTAATTTAAGAGAAAATTCGAAGTCGCCCTCGACAGTGCCGAGATAGACATGATCCTTCCAGATTTGAAGATTTAACGCATCCTATCTGCAGCCAAAATTACGGAATTGTAATTATTGACTCACCTTGTCGTTAGCTTCGCGTTCCTAAACTACAAACCAACAAAGGCCGCTAATCAGGTTGGCCTAGTATGAACCGAGGTTCACAATGAAATTTGTCAAATCTATCGCTATTGGCAGCCTGCTGCTGGGTCTCATGGGTACCGCTTACGCTGAAGGCGGCTTCGAGCGAACGAAACAGTTCAACGAGAACTTCCGAACCGAACAGGCTCGCCTATGGAGCGATGACTCTTCGGACCAGAACAAACAACAAGTCGCTCAAGAGCAAAAGAAAGAAAGCAAGGATGGTAAGGAACAAGCCGACAATTAATCGGCGGTTAAATAGGACTTCAAATGACGAAAGAAATCGACAAAAAAGCCAGGGTAAAACCTGGCTTTTTTGTGCTTGGAATTTAGCCTTCGTTCTTGCGAGGCGTTTCCGCATTGCTTTCTCCGGCCAGACCCTCGGCACCTTGTGCGGGGCGTTTCCAATGGCACAGCAGGAGCTGGCTGGCGTTCGCTTCGGTGATCGATGTGCAAGCTAGATCAGCGGGCAGACCATCCTTGCTGTCTCGCAAGCGCCTGGACAGATAGAACGAGCCATCCCGCGGCCACTTGGCAGGATCCTTGATGTTCTCGGACTTCCCGCTGCTGTAAAACTCCGACGAGTATGAGCGGCGGCCAGGATAGATCAGGGGAGCGGAATGAGCAGACTGCACATTGAGCCAGGCTTGAACCACATCCCGCTGATTCTGAGGGCGCTCCTCTAGTACCCCGGCGTAGATGATGCCCGCACCGATGATTGGCAACACCAATGCGCTCGCAGCGGCAGCCCAGGTGGTCTTCGGGCCAACTTCGCTGACCCGTGCAGACAGCAGCAATGCCCACGCTGGCAGCGCGGGTAGCAGGTAGGTCCACAGAATGTTGCCTGCAAATGTGAAGAAGACCGGTGTCGCCAAGGCCCACAGCCAGAGGTAGGCTTTGAAGCGCTGCATCGATCCACGCTTGCGGATCAACAGTGGTAGAAACAAGGCCCATGGCAGTAGCGACAATCCGAGCTGGATCCAGATGCTGCCGTACGGCTTGGCATGAGCACTACCATAGAGGTCCCCTGCCCAGTTACTGACGACGTAGCGGCTCCAGTGCTCACCAACGAAGAAGTACTCCATGAAGCCGGGCGTTTTCATCTCGGCCGCGACATACCATGGCACGGATATACCGAACATGAGTACAAGGCCGCTAATCCAGGGAAGCCTCAGTACCCGTCCCCATTCCTTGTAGATAACGAACCAGGCGAATGCCGGCGCCCCCATAAGCACCAGGGTCAGCGGCCCTTTGGCAAGCAAGCCCAGCCCGAGACCTGCGAACATCAGGTAGGCATCCGCCTTGCTGGCGCACTTCATCCAACGCCAGAAACCGTAGCTGGCCAGCAGAATCGAGAACGACAAAACAGGGTCAGTCAGCACAACACCGCTGGAGACCAGGCCAAGTGTGGTGCTGGAAAAAATAATGGCAGCCCAGATGCCGGCGTTACGAGAAATCTGCTGCGTGCCGAGTTTGATGATGATGAAACAGCTTGCCAGGTGGAGTAGCCACGCTGGGAAGCGCGCAGCGAACTCGTTAACGCCGAAGACCGTCATGCTCGCGGCCTGGGTCCAGAAGGACAACGGAGGCTTGCCCCAGAACGGTACCCCGTAGTCGAACATGGGCGTGATCCAGTCATTCAACTCGACCATCTTGCGAGCCATTTCAGCGTAACGGGCCTCAGATGTGTCCATCAGCGGGTAGATGCCCAGCCCCACCAAACGCAATAGCAAAATCGAACCCAGGACCCACCACAGCGTCCTCTCGTTCTTCAGGTTCAGCATTTCTTACCCTCGATCGAAGCCATCGAAGGGTGGAGTGACACGGGATCTGCCTTGTTGCTGTGCTTCAGGAAATAGAGAGGCCGGCGCTTCACTTCCGCGAGTGTCACGCCCAGGTACTCCCCCACCATGGCGACACCGACGCACATGAATGAAGCCATTCCGACGATCAGGTGATGGATGTCGAAACTGCCTGCCACAAGCGACGCAAGCATGTAGCAGATGCTGGAGACGAAAAGACCGAAACTGATGAGGCTGAAAATGCGCAGTGGTTTGCGAGAGAAGCTGACGATGCTCTCGATGGCCAGATTGAACAGGCCAGCTGCATTCCATTTGGTGCTCCCGGCATGGCGAACAGTGCGATTGTAGGGGAGTTCGATGGTACGAAAGCCTACCCAGCCGATCATGCCTTTGAGAATCCTGGAGCGTTCATCCAGGGCCCGCAGGGCTGCCAGCGGCGCAGGCCCAATCAATCGGAAATCGCTGACATCGGCCGGCATGTCCACCTTCTCCACCAGGCGCTGCATGACCCAGTAGTAAGCCCGGGCACTCATGCGCTTGAACCACGAATCACCGATTCTCAGGTTGCGCTGCATGTTCACCACGTCGTAGCCGCGTTGCCAGTAGTCCACCATGGCCGCGATGAGCTCTGGTGGATCCTGCAGGTCGACATCAATGAAGATCAGCGCACTGCCACGGGCATGGTCTATCCCGGCGCTCAGTGCAGCCTCTTTGCCGAAGTTGCGACTCAGGGACAGGCAACGTACAGATGACCCATCCTGATAGTGGCGAAGAATGTCGGCCGTCCGGTCATTACTGCCGTCGTCGACATAGAGGATTTCGCAGGAGACGGGTAAGCGCTTCACCACGCGGGTGATTCGCTGGTGGAACTCGGGGATGGTTTCCTCTTCCTGGAAGCAAGGGACCACGATGGTTAACAAGGGATCAGGGCGCTCGGGAAAGCGATGTAATGTCTGCATGATTGAATGTCCAAAAACGATGTGCAATGAATCCAAGTGCAGTGAGGCTTAAGGTCACTACGACTTGGGAGATGAGCGGTGACAGATTCGACTTGATGAGGAACCACATACCCACGCCATTGCCGAAGTTTGTGGTTAACGCGACCAGTGCAAACCTGACAGGCTGAAACTTACGAGAGCCATCTGCCACAAAACAGAGCGCCCTATTTCCAATGAAGCTCGCGATTGCGCCAACCATGCCGCCACAGATACTGGCCAGTAACGGAGTAACGAATTCTGTCGTAACCAGCAATAGGAACACCGCATAATGGACTCCCGTTGCTATGAAGCCGATCCCCAGATAACGAATCAGTAAGGTAGTAAGAGGTGGGGTTTGATTTTCCATGCCCAAAGCCTATGGAGGCAAAGGTGAAAAAATAGTGAACTAAATGTAAATGCGTAATTAGCCGAATCTATATATGGTAAGTAACAAGTCGGCGCACTAGGCTAGCACGCTACAATATCAGAGGGATTGCCTGAAAATTACGCTTTCGAAATAAAAGCCTTCCGATAACGCATGCATGACCCGTGGATTACAATGTTGACAAGATAAGGAAACACCGGGTGGCATTGAGATAGATTCCCCGAATTAAGGGGGACCTAATGGTTACACAAAATGAAACATATACAAGCAGCGTTGTTCCTTACAGCCCTGACATATTGGATGATTTGCCAATTGATGATCAGCTGGCCGTAGAGTTTTTCGCAACAGCACGTTGTGCCAGTTTCAAACAGGCTGCCCGAGGGCTCAATGTGCCAGTGGTAGGCCTGCGGAAACGCTTGGAGAAACTGGAAGAGCACATTGGTGCTCCCGTGTTTGTCTACAAACACAACAAGCTTGCCCTGACCCGCACAGGCGAGAGGGTCAGCCATTACCTGTGCCAGCTCTTCGGCCCAGACGGCCTTGGCAAGTCCGGTGAAAAGGAAGTCCCCAGGCTTACCATCGCGATCACAGAGCCAGTGCTGAACGACATCGTAAACCGCGATCTAGTCGCCTACGTGCGTGATCATGCCGAAATGCAGCTGGAAATCCATTCAGAATGCACAACGCAGATGCTTTCTGAGTGTGAAGTCGATGTGGGTATCGCTTTGGTGAGCCCAGATGATAAAGGCGCGCTTGATCGCCATCCTACGTATAGGTTTGAAAGGCTTGGCCGGATTGGGCACGCCCTGTTCATTTCCAGCCGCTATTCAAGAAGCGTCACCCTTCCAGTGGAGAGCTTGGATTTGCACAACTTCATGCTCGTTGTCCCTTGGGATGAAGAGATCTTGGCGGGCTCACGAAAGTGGGCATCGATAATGGCTGAGCATCAGGGCGGTACCACTCGGGTCAAGAGCTACAACCTATCACGAGGCCTTGTCGTTGGCGGTGCGTGTATTGGAGTGCTGCCCGACTACAGCCGAAAACTGGAGAGAAATATCCTACCCGTGCCGGGTTTCCTGGACGACCTGGAGGAGAAAGATGTCTATCTTGTTATCAAAACGAAGCTTGTCCGCAATCCGCAGGTTTTGGAAATTCGAAGATTGATCAAGAAGAGCTTCTTTGATAAGAAGGACTGGCTTGTTCGGTAACAGTTTTGTTAGGTTTCAAACTCCTCCGTTAACACTACAGAAACACAACTGTCATATTCGCTTGCAACCTAGTCAGAGTGCTTAGAACAAAGGCATCTTGTTACAGCGGGTGACAACCGTGGCCTGCTCCCATCTGCAAGATAAATTTAGGCCGGCGCAGGGCGAAATATAACGTCGGTAGCTAAGCACTTAACATACGAGAGGCAAGCAATGATCCGTTCTTCGAACATGCGGGAAAAGCTGTTGGCTGCCGCAATAATAGGCACATTTTCCTCGCAAGCATTCTCCGGAACAGTAACCACTGACGGAGCTGACATCGTTCTGAAGACCAAGGGCGGTCTTGAAGTATCGACTTCTGACAAGGAATTCAGTTTCAAACTGGGCGGCCGAGTTCAGGCCGACTACGGCCGTTTCGATGGTGTCTTCACCAAGAATGGCGATACCGCTGACGCAGGCTACTTCCGTCGCGCCTACCTTGAGCTCGGTGGCGTGCTGTACCGCGACTGGAAGTATCAGCTCAACTACGACCTTTCCCGCAACACGGGCAACGACTCCGACGGCTACTTCGACGAAGCCAGCCTGACCTACACGGGTTTCAAGCCGGTGCAACTGCGCTTTGGCCGTTTCTACACCGACTTCGGTCTTGAGAAAGCCACCAGTTCGAAGTGGACCACCGCCATGGAGCGGAACCTCTCGTACGACCTGGCGGACTGGATCAACGACAACGCCGGCATGGGTGTTCAAGCCACCAGCACCATCGCTGACATGGCTTATGTTTCCGGTAGCGTTTTCAGCGAAACCAATAACAACTCGGATGGCGACAGCACCAAGCGCTACAACGTACGTGGCGTGTTCGCACCGCTGCACAGTGATGGCAACGTCCTGCACGTCGGTGCTCAGTACGCTTACCGCGACCTCAAAAACAGTGCGGTCGATACCCGGATTCGTTCGCGTCTGGGCGTCCGCGGTGTAGATACCAATGGCGGCGGCGATGCCGGCACCAACGGCAACCGCATGCTGTTTGGCGGTGCTGCTGCACAAGATGGCCTGTGGAAGGACGACTCGGTCTGGGGTCTCGAAGGTGCCTGGGCCACCGGCCCGTTCTCGGTTCAAGCGGAATACCTTCGCCGCAAGCTGAAAGCTGACCAGGCCAACAACGACATGAAGGCCTCCGGTTACTACGCCCAGATGGCTTACACCCTGACCGGCGAGCCGCGTATCTACAAGCTCGATGGTGCCAAGTTCGACACTATCAAACCAGAGAACAAGGAACTGGGGGCCTGGGAAGTCTTCTACCGCTTTGACGATATCAAGGTCGAAGACGGCAACCTGGTCACCGCGGCGGACCAATCGAACGAGCGCAAGGCCAAGAGCCACACGGTGGGTGTGAACTGGTACGTCAACGAGGCGGTGAAAGTCAGTGCCAACTACATCAACGTGCGCACCGACAACAACGAGAACACCGTGGGCGACGACAGCGGCAATGCCATCGTGACCCGCCTGCAATACGTCTTCTGATCCCTCTCATCAGTCTGACGTGAGAAAGCCGGAAGCGCTCAACGTGCTTCCGGCTTTCCTGTTTCTGGAGGTGATCAAGCATGGAGCGCCCTCCTCCTACCTGCTTTCGCTTACCGATGACCGCTCTTGCCAAAGCTCGGCGAATCTGATGTGATTGCCGCGTCGGGCTTTGCATGGTGGCCGTGCAAGCAAATCAAACCTGACTCCTATTCATGATTGAACCTGATTCGACGTCCAGCTTCGCGTCTAACGGCCCTACAAGCGCAGCTACCCCAACGTCGCTCATTAGGGGATAGTCATGTCTGCAAAAAAGCTGCTTCAACCTCTCGCTGCTCAGCTGCACGCCTCGTTCTCGGCTTCTGGCCGCCCGTACTCTCATCTGCACCTCCACCAGCTGTTCCACGCGGCCATCGGCTCCGTTGCACCGCAAGTTGCCATCCAAGACAAGCTGCCAATTCAGGTCTGTCGTGACAACGAGACACGGCAGTACAACCTCTACGCGGCGGTCGAGCGGGCGAAAACGTGCTTAGGATTGACCGATCTTCAAGCAGTCGGTGTGGCTGAAGAAGTCATTGAGGTGCTACGAACTGCGGGAATCGGCGTGAACCAGGTTCGCCTGCTCCTTGACCCCTCCTTCAGCTCGAAGACTCGCAAAAAGGCCTTCAAGGCTCTCTGCAAGAACCTGGATCTGAACGAGCTAGGCGATCGCTTCGTCCCCAAGACTGCCACGTTGGCCATCGCTGCTGGTATTGCGCCGCCTCCCAAAATGTCGTGGAAGGATCGCTTCGCCCTGGCTGCAAATTCCCCCATGCGGGGGCCAAGCGAGCTCATCAGCATGGTCAACCGGGATGAGTGTTATCTGTGGGTATTCCCACCGACTGACCATCATGCGACGGCTCCAGCGACGCATGACCGTTTCTTTGGTGAAAAGACCCACCCGAGCGCAGAAATGGGCATGGGGTTCAGCATCATCGATTCCGGCTGGACCCGCCCCAAGTACCCGCTATCCAGGCAGTCACAAGAGACCTTCATCCAGTATTCGCTTTCTGCGCCGATGTGGTCCTGGCGCGCACAAAGTGACACCTGGCGCCTGGGAAACATCCTGCGTTCAAGAATCCTTGACGGGGCTCCTTGGCATAACGAGCCTCTGAGTGACGTGCTTCCGAGCGGCCTTAAATCCCTGCCCCGGATCTATGGGTGCGAAACCTGCCGAACGCTGTTCATTGAGAATCACAGCGACTACCCGGATGTACCCACTCAGTGCCAATGCGGTGAGGCGAGCAGCACGGGTGACCAAAACGAGTCATCTGCTCTCAATAGCTGATTTTCCTTACGGTGGCGGGCTGAGCCCCCCGTTAGGGATTGGCTATGGGAGCGGGATTCGCTCACCCCAAACCTGAAGGCGCCGCCACCTAACCGAGCGATATGAGCTGAATGCTCGCGGAGTAGATATGCAAAAGAGTAAAAACAAACAGGACACCCTGGCGGCGATCAATGCGCTTGTCGAGATTGCGTATGATCAGGGATTTGCGGACGGACACGGAGTCGGCAATCAAGTCGGTTTCGTAGCCGGTGTCATGAGCCTCAAAGCTGCATTGGCCTGCGGCTTACGGCATGGCTCACCTGAGTGCGGAAAGGCCCTTGAAAGCCTCAAGCGCATCGGGATCGACGAGTGAGAGAAAAGTACGGGTCGTGCGCTGATCGCGCACGACCCGTACTTCTACTTCAGGTCATTTCCCTGCTTAGCTTCATGATTGAAGCTCAGGGATCAGGTGCTTCTGCGGTAGGCCAACAGGCGCAAGGCGTTGAAGACGACCAACAGTGTGGAGCCCTCATGGATCGCAACAGCGGCACCAATGCTCAAGCCCATGATGGTGGACGGAACCAGGATGGCCACAATCCCCAAGCTGACGAACAGATTCTGGTGGATGATCGATCGCGTGTGACGGCTCAGCCCCACCGCAAATGGGAGTTGCCTGATGTCGTCAGCCATAAGCGCGATATCAGCCGTTTCCAGGGCAACATCAGATCCAGCAGCCCCCATTGCGATACCAACGCTCGAACTGGCCATGGCAGGGGCATCATTGACGCCGTCACCCACCATGGCCACCTTGGCGCTAAGGCGCAGGTTTTTGATGGCCTTGACCTTGTCTTCCGGCATCAGGTCTCCCCACGCTTCATCTAAGCCAACTTGTTTGGCTACAGCCTCTGCAACGCGGTTGTGGTCTCCAGAAATCATGACCATGCGTTCGATGCCCATCTCTCTAAGCTTCTGGAGTGCCTCTTTGGCCCCCTCCCGGGGTGTGTCCAATAGCCCGATAGCGCCCAGATCCTTGTCAGCACGCCGTACCACCATGGTGGTACGGCCTGACTGACGTAGACGCTCCGCAGCCTCCAGGGCTGCCTTGCTGAGTGCGGGAATACCATTGGTACCGAACATCTCGACCTTGCCAATCCAGACGAACTGCCCATCAAGCTCAGCACGCACGCCGCGGCCAATCATGTTGCTCATGTTCTTGGCTTGGAATCGGCGCCGTGTGCCAATCATCTCTTCACCGTCACGCACAATTGCCGCAGCCAGCGGATGGTCGCTCATCGACTCCACAGCGATGGCGACGTTTAGCAGATCCTCGATCTGCGTGCCGCCTATGGGTATTACATCGGTGATACGTGGGCGCCCTTCGGTCAGGGTACCGGTCTTGTCGAATGCCATGGCATTCAATGATCCAAGCTCTTCAAGTGGCGCACCGCCCTTGATCAGCACGCCACCTCGGGCTGCCCTGGCGATGCCAGAGAGAATGGCGCTTGGTGTAGCGATCGCGAGCGCGCAGGGGCTGGCTGCAACCAGTACGGCCATCGCCCGGTAGAACGAGTCACGGAACGGCTCGTCAAGGAAAATGCCGGCAAATAGCAGCCCGACTACCAGCAGTAAAACCAACGGGACGAATATGCGTTGGAAGCGGTCCGTGAATCGCTGGGTCGGTGACTTCCTGACTTCGGCTTCACTGACCATCTTGATGACCCGCGCCAAGGTACTCTCCGTAGAGCGCCGGGTTACCTCAACCTCGATGAGCGTTTCGCCATTGATGGTACCGGCGAAGACTTTCGAGGCTGCATCCACTGCATCTGGCTTGCTGCGTGCGAGTTCGGCATCAGGAACAGGTTGCTTGTCCACGGGGACGCTCTCACCGGTTACTGGCGCCTGGTTGATACTTGAGGAGCCTACGACTACAAAACCATCGGCCGGCAGGCGGTCATTGGGGCGCACGATGACAACGTCACCGGGAACCAGCAGCTCCACGGGCATCTCCACCGTGCCATTTGCTCTGCGTACGATCGCGGTGGCTGGTGCGAGCTTGGACAGTGCCTCAATCGCTTTCTTGGCCCGCCCCATCGCGTAGCTTTCAAGGGAATGCCCCAGACTGAACAGGAACAGCAGCAGAGCCCCCTCCGCCCAGGCGCCGATGCTCGCGGCACCGACTGCGGCGAGAAGCATCAGCGAGTCGATCTCGAAGCGTTTCTGACGGATGTTGGTAACCGCTTCCTTAGTGGTGAACCATCCACCGAACACGTAGGCCGACACGTACAGAATCAGAGGCAGACGATCAATCAGGCCAAGTTTTCCTGCGAGAGCTCCGGCACCCAGGAGAGCACCACAGATCAGCGCGAAAATCAGCTCTGTGTTCATTCCAAAAATGCCGCCATGCTCATGGCTATGACCTTCATGCCCGGCTTGGTCATCAGGGCGTTCAAGCAAACTCTTCATAACTCGTCCCTTCTGGGGTCAAGGCTTCCAATTGCCCTCTGCAGTTGGGGAGCCGTCTCTGTTGGTTGGCTAAGATCTATTGCACGGTTTGCCCGAGCCCAGGCGTTAACATTTCGAAGCTATGGGGTATCGGGCGTAATAAAAAATGCCAGGCACTGCCTGGCATTTATGAATTCTCTAATTGTTCTGTTCAAATCGTTTACTACTTGTTGTTGATGCATTGCGAATACATCGAGTAACGAACAGTCTTGAGCGTGCCCTGGGAGTCCTCGAAGGTCATCAACCGTGGATAGACCTGGCAGGTACGGGGGTCCTGCGACTGACGTACGAATTTCGCAACGTCTATCTTCATGCCATATTTGTAATCCTGAATCTCTGGCATTGGCTTGCCATTTTTCTCCGCGTACTTGGCCACTGCGGTCTGGTGTTCCTTGGTGTATTGAAGCTGCTTGCTCTCGGAGAAAGTGTTGGCCTGCGAAGCCACCGAGAAAACAACAAGTGCAGCAGCGATAATTAGCTTTTTCATAAAACCCTCTCAATTTCAAAACTTCTCGGGCGTAACCTTAGCAATGCATAGGCATCACCGGCATGACGAGAAACTTACAATTTTGAAAGGTAAGTGCATCTACTTCACTTTAAACAAAAAAGCCCACAACACGTGTTGTGGGCTTCTCTTTAGCGGAGGCTGTTAGCTAACCACTTCGGCCTCGTCGCCGTCTTCATCCTTGCGGTGTGCCCAGTGATACAGGGCAGGCAGTACCAGCAAGGTCAGTGCGGTGGAGGACAGGATCCCGCCAATCACCACCGTCGCCAATGGCCGCTGAACTTCGGCACCGGTGCCGGTGGCCAAAGCCATCGGGATGAAGCCCAGGGACGCTACCAAGGCTGTCATCAGAACAGGTCGCAGACGGGTCAATGCACCTTCATCGACTGCCTGTCTGAGCGTTCGTCCCTCCTCCCTTAGCCCGCGGATGAAGGCAATCATCACCAGGCCGTTCAGTACTGCAACGCCGGACAGTGCAATGAAGCCGACACCTGCCGAGATCGACAGTGGGATGTCCCGCAGCCACAACGCCACAACACCACCGGTGAGTGCGAATGGAATACCGGTGAAGACCAGCATGCCGTCCTTCAGGTTGTTGAACATCAGGAACAACAAGGTCATGACCAGCAGCAAGGCGACTGGAACAACGATCTGCAGGCGTTTGGCAGCCGACTGCAGCTGCTCGAACTGGCCCCCCCAAGTCGTCCAGTAGCCCGCAGGGATTTGCACCTTCTTGTCCAGCGATGCGGTCGCCTCCTCAACGAAGGACCCCAGATCGCGGCCTCGAACGTTGGCGCTGACGATAACCAGACGTTTGCCGTTCTCGCGGCTGATTTGGTTCGGGCCCAGTTGCAGGTCCAGATTGGCGACCTGGGACAGCGGGATGAAGCCGATCTGATTGGCACCCTGTGCCGCATTGGCAGGTACCGGGATCAGCAAGCTGGACATACCCGCTACGTCGGTGCGAACGGTCTCTGGTAGGCGTACTACCATGTCGAACCGACGGTCGCCCTCATACAGCGTGCCGGCCTGACGGCCACCCACGGCGATAGCGATCGAGTTCTGAACATCCGCGATGTTCAGGCCGTAGCGTGCTGCTTTTTCGCGGTCAATGTTGATGGTCAGCACCGGCAGGCCGGATGTCTGCTCAACTTTCACTTCCGATGAGCCCGGGACCGCTTTGAGCGCTGCCGCGATCTTGTTGGCGGTGTTGTTGAGCACGTCCATGTCATCGCCGAAGACTTTCACAGCGACGTCACTACGCACGCCCGAAATCAGCTCGTTGAAACGCAGTTGGATTGGCTGCGACAACTCGTAGTTGCTTCCTGGAACACCCGCTGCGGCCTTCTGCACTTCAGCAATCAGCTCATCACGAGGCTTCTTCGGGTTAGGCCACTGATCCTGAGGCTTGAGCATGATGTAGGCGTCAGAGGCGTTCGGCGGCATCGGGTCAGATGCAATTTCTGCGGTACCCGAGCGTGCGAACATCCGCTCAACTTCAGGCACCTGCGCAATCACCGCTTTCTCCAGACGCTGCTGCATCTCGACAGATTGAGTGAGGCTCGTTCCAGGCACACGCATGGCCTGCATCGCAAAGTCACCCTCACTGAGGCTTGGGATGAACTCGCTACCCATACGACTTGCCAGCAAACCACTGAGCACGACCAAGGCTACTGCGGCCGAGAAAGCGATGTTCCGATGTCCCAGCACCCATTGCAGAACCGGTTCATAGCGCAGTCGAGCTGTGCGCATGACCACGCCTTCCTCTTCCTTCACCTTGCCAGTGACGAACATGGCAATAGCTGCAGGAACAAAGGTAACGGACAGGACCATTGCACCCAGCAGCGCCATCACAACGGTGAAGGCCATCGGGTGGAACATTTTGCCTTCGACGCCGGTGAGGGCGAAGATCGGCAGGTACACCACCATGATGATCAGCTGACCGAAGATCAGCGGCCGGCGAGCTTCTCGCGCCGCGGCAAAGACCTCGTGGAAGCGTTCGGTTTTGGTGAGCATGCGGCCATGCTTATGTTGCGCATGAGCCAGTCGACGGATCGCGTTTTCTACAATAACCACGGCACCGTCGACGATGATGCCGAAGTCGAGTGCCCCCAAACTCATTAAGTTGGCACTGACCTTGTTGTTGAACATGCCTGTGAAGGTGAACAGCATGGACAGCGGAATCACCATCGCGGTGATCAGAGCCGCACGGATGTTGCCGAGGAACAGGAACAGAATGGCGATAACCAGGATCGCGCCTTCCACCAGGTTCTTCTTCACCGTCGCGATGGCTTTTTCAACCAGGTTGGTACGGTCGTAAACAGTCACAGCCACCACGCCCTTTGGCAGGGTGCGGTTGATGTCCGCCAATTTGGCGGCGACAGCTTGAGATACGGTGCGGCTGTTTTCACCAATCAGCATGAACACGGTACCGAGCACGACTTCGCGGCCGTTCTCAGTAGCAGCACCTGTACGGAGCTCTTTACCGATGCTGACGTCAGCAACGCTGCTGATGCGAATCGGTGCACCATCCACACTGGTGATCACGATGTTGGCGATGTCTTCGATATTGCCTACCTGACCCGGTGCACGGATGAGCAACTGTTCACCATTACGCTCGATGTAGCCGGCACCGACGTTGGCGTTGTTACTTTCCAACGCTGCGACCAGGTCATTGAGTGTCAGCTTGTAGGTAGCCAGGCGCTTTGGATCCGGCGCAACCAGGAACTGCTTGGCATAACCGCCGATGGTATTGATCTCGGCCACACCCGGGACGTTACGCAGCTGAGGCTTGATGATCCAGTCCTGGATCACGCGCAGGTCGGTCGGGGTGTACGGCGTACCGTCCTCTTTGACCGCGCCATCTTCGGCTTCAACAGTCCACAGGAAGATCTCGCCGAGGCCGGTAGATACCGGACCCATGACGGCCTCTACACCTTCTGGCAGCTGTTCCTTCGCAACCTGCAGCCGCTCGTTGATCAACTGGCGGGCAAAGAAGATGTCAGTGCCATCCTTGAAGATCACGGTGACCTGAGACAGGCCAGAGCGAGACAGGGAACGGGTCTGCTGAAGGCCCGGGAGACCGGCCATGGCCGTTTCAACTGGAAACGTGATCCGTTGTTCGGTTTCCAAGGGCGAGTAACCAGGCGCTGCAGTGTTGATCTGCACCTGGACGTTGGTGATATCGGGTACCGCATCGATGGGCAGCTTTTGATAGCTGTAGATACCGATACCCGCCATGATCAGAACGGCGATCATTACTACGATGCGCTGCTCGATGGCGAATCTGATGATACGTTCAAACATGAGAAATCATCCTGTCAGTTCGCATCAGTGACCGTGTTCGGCAGAAGCTTTGCCGAGCTCGGACTTGAGTGTGAAGCTGCCACTGGTTGCTACCTGGGCGCCGGCTTCAATACCGTCGATGATTTCCACGTACCCATTGTCGCGGCGACCCAGTTTTACCGGGCGGGTGTCAAAGCCATCTGGGGTGCGTACGAATACCGAAGGTTTGTCTTCAACGGTCTGCACAGCGTGCTCAGGGACCGCTACGGCAACTCGATCGGTCTGGAAGGTGACCGCAATGTTTACGAACAGGCCTGGACGCCAGGCGCCGTTGGGGTTGGTCAAGGTGACGCGGACAGTAGCTGCACGGTTTTGCTCGCCCAGCAGGCTGCCGACATAACCCACCTTCCCTTCGACCTCGACGTTCATGTCAGGCGAAGAGACTTTCACTGCACGGCCAGTCGTGACCTTGCCCAGATCTGTCGGCGGAACTGCGAAGGTCGCCCAGACCTGATTCAGGTCGGAAAGGATGAAGGCGTTGGTCGCCTCGCTGACGACTTCGCCGACGGTCAGGTGTTTCTCCACTACCACGGCGTCGAAGGGAGCGCGGAGCTCGTAACGATTACCGCCAACGGAGTTAACCGAGGCACCGATTGCGCCGACCTTCTGCTTGGCGTTGGCCAAGGAGATCTCCGCTTCTTGCAGCGCTTGGCGTGCTTGGAGGTAGTCTTGCTCTGCAGAGATCTTGTCCTGCCACAGTTGCTTCTCACGTTCGAAGGTCACACGCGCCAGTTCGACGCGACGCTGTGCGGCCTGTTGTTCGCTGCGCAGGTCAGAGATCTGCTGGCTGGCGATTACCGCGAGGACTTGCCCTTTCTTGACCGTCTCGCCCAGGTTGGCCTGGACAGCCTCAACAACGCCAGGAACACGAGGAACCACGTGGGCAGTACGATCTTCGTCGAAGCGAATTTCGCCAGGGAAGCTCACGACGGTACCGAGGTCACGAGGCGCTGCAGCTTCCAGGGCAACACCAGCGGCCTTGATCTGTTCAGCGCTGAGCGTCAGCTTGCCCTCTTCTTCACCGCCCTCTTCGCTGTGGCCTTCTTCACCATGGCCCTCATCACCTTCCTCTTTGGCGGCAGATGCGGCTTTCTTTTCGTCGCCATGGCCATCGTTAGCGCCATGCTCGGCAGTACTGGCGGCCTGCTGTCCGGAACTGTTGTTCCAGGCAAGGCTGCCAAATCCGAGGGCTGCCACAGCGGCTACCGCGAGGGCGATCTTGCGTTTGTTATCCATTGCTACTCCTGCTGATCGTAGGCACCGGCTTGTTCAAGGCTGTGTGCCGAAGAAAATGTTTGGCCCGTTCAGCGAGTGCCGGCGGTTGAGCCGACTTCGCCATAAACCCTTTCCACCTGCGCACGCGCATTGGTCGCCGCTGCCAACGATTCGAGGTATTGGCCACGAGCGACGATCAAGGTGCGCTGGGCATCCAGCACTTCGATGAAACCGAATTTGCCCATCTCGAAGCCGCGGGTTGCGGTCTCTACGGCTTGTTGGGCTGAAGGCAGAATGGTCTTGTCGTAGGACTCGACCTCCTGCATGGCGGTGGACCATTGGTTCAACGCGGTTTGGGTTTCGGTGCGCAGGCGCAGCTCAACAGCATTGCGCTGGTCCCGGGCCTGATCTGCACGACGAGAAGCGGAAAGAATGTTGCCCTGGTTACGATCGAACAGCGGCAAAGGCATAGACAGGCCCACAGTGTTGACCCGCTCGCGCACAGAGCGGTCGTACTGGCTACCTACACTGACAGTAAGGTTCGGGATACGCTGAGCTTTCTCTGAGCCGAGCGAGGCATCGCTCTTGTCTATCTGCACCACGGCCTGACGCATTTCTGCTGTTTGGTCGAGCTTAGCCAGCAGATCTTCAGTGCGAGGTGGCAAGCCCGGGGAGAGGGTTGGCGATTCGAGTCGATCAAACACGGTGACTGAGCTCCCGGTAATTTGAGCGAGCTGTTGGTAAGCGGTCGCTTTTTCCGTTTCTGCACGTCGAACTTGCAGCTGGGCTTCGGCCAGTTGCACTTGAGCGCGGGTCGCCTCCACTGGGGACGACTTACCTGCGCGAACACGGCCATCGACGATGCGAAGACCGCGCTCAGTCAGTTCGAGAGATTGCTTGGCCAGGTCGAGACCTGTCTGGGCCCGCAACGCGGCGTAAAAGGCTTGGACGACATCTGCACGCAGGCCGTTAACGCGACGGTCTAACTCAAGCTGTGCGGCGGTCTGCCCGTATGTGGCGACGTCAACACGAGCCCCCCGCTTACCGCCCAGCTCAAGGGTCTGGCTGAGAGAGACAGTCGTCTGGCTGGTGTTACGACGGGTGTCTTCCACGTCATACGAGATTGTGGGGTTGGGGATAAGCCCGGCCTGCTTGCGAGCACCATCAGCGATCCCAATTTCTTGCCTGGCCGCGGCCAGGTCTGGGTTGGCATCCATGGCCGTCGAAAGCGCCTGGGGCAAGCTGATGCTTTGGGCAAGGGCTGCAGGCGCCATCAACCCAGAGATGACTGCACAGAGTGCAGCGATCTTCCAGGGCGAGACGGGGGTCTTGGGTAAGACATTGCGGTTATACCGGGGCACTTTGATGGTCCTCGTGCACAAACTTCGATAAAGCTTGGCGAGAACGCCGAAACAGCTGCCAAGCCCCACTTGATTAGGTGATGGCACTCTAATGAGCGGTAGCTATCAGAGGGGTGGCTAGAAAATTACAATTCCGTAAGAATGTCCTGTAATGCCCGAAAATACTGGGAAACCAAACCCGACACGATGATTTCGTTACAAGCAACGGAGATGGCAAACACGCGGTGCGAAGGCCCGAACAACAGGTAGATGACGAAATTGTAATTTTCCTATCACCCCCCCGTTATCTTCGGCCTGCAAATATGAGCTCGCGCTACGCTAGGCGCGCCGCCTGGTCAGAACAATTAACGACACCCGCGCCGGTAAACATAATAAAAACTGCCGTGAATCAAAGGAGCATCGGATGAAAATCAAAGTACCACTGTATTTGGCGGCAGTTTCTGCGCTGTCTGGAAGCTATGCTATTTCGGCACAAGCTGAAGACAAGCCAGAAGGCTTCATTGAAGGCAGCAGCCTTACAGTGTTGAACCGTAACTTCTACTTCAACCGTGATAACCGCGACAGCACCGCCCCCACTTACAACAGTGGCAAGGGCAATACGAACGGCTACTCCGAAGCCTGGGCGCACGCGATCATCAGCAAATTCAACTCCGGGTTTACCCAAGGTACCGTTGGCTTTGGCGTTGATGCCTTTGCCATGATCGGCCTCAAGCTCGACACCGGTGATGGGCGCAACGGCGGCCGTAGCTCCTTCGACGTGCTGCCCGTTGATAACAAGGGTGAAGCTCGCGACGAATACACCAAGGTCGGCGGCGCAGCCAAAGTCCGCTTGTTCGATACCATCGTGAAAGTGGGTGATGTCTTCCCATCGACCCCGGTCGTCGCATCGGGTGACTCTCGCCTGCTGCCAGAGAGTTTCCGCGGTGTGACCGTTGAGAACACCAGCATCCAGGGCCTTACCCTCCAGGGTGGTCGTCTGCATGCGATGAGCCAGCCGGTCTCAAGCAACCTGAACGACAACTTCGTGACGTTCTACGGCGGCCCGGTCAACTCGCCATGGATCGGTTACGGTGGCGGTGACTACTCGATCAACGACAACTGGACTGTGAGCGTCTACGCCAGCCAGCTGAAAGACGTCTGGAATCAGTACTACGCCGGCACAAGCGTGGTTTACCCGCTGAGCGACGATCTGGCGCTGATCGGTGGCTTCAACTACTACAAAGCCGTAGATGAAGGTAAGAAGCGCCTGGGTGAATTCGACAACAACATCTGGAGTGCCAAGGTCGGTGTGCGTTACGGTGCCCACACCCTGGCCCTGTCGCATCAGCGCAACAACGGCGACGACGATTTCGACTACCTGCGTCAGTCGGACTCGATTTTCGTCGACAACTCCATCCAGTACAGCGACTTCAACTCGCCGAAAGAGCGTTCCTGGATGCTGCGCTATGACCTGAACTTCACCAGCTACGGCATTCCAGGCCTGACGTTCATGACGCGCTACGCCAGAGGCTCGGGTGCGGATTACTCGAACGCTAACCAGTTCTACATGCGCACCGACGACAACGGCAACCCGCTCGACAATCAGAAGCGTTGGGAGCGTGACGTCGAAGTCAAATACGTTGTCCAAACCGGTCCGGCAAAAGATCTGTCCTTCCGGTTGCGCCAGGCAACCACGCGTGCCACTGCTTTCGAATCGGATCTGGATGAAACTCGTGTAATCATCGAGTACCCGCTTTCGATTCTGTAATTCGCTAACTGGGCCAGTTATCCATTGGCGGGTCCTGTTAGTAAAACGAGCATTACGCATTCACCTTGAGTGGCTTAAGTGCTCCTTTGGTAAAAGGTGGATATTTGGCGCCCATTGGGCGCCTTTTTTTTGCCTAAAATTCAAGTAGGCGTTCGATTGTACGCATCGCATGCCGGTGAAGTTCATGACTACACCAATGACCAGTCTCTTCAATGTGAGCGACCTCGCCGTCATCTGAGCGGAACGAAGCCAGCACAAAGAAGAAAATAACCCAATACTTCATAAGGTCAAATCACCTGCTGGAGAGAGGGCCCGCAACTGTCAAACCCAAACCGCGACAAGATATACCGCCAGACTATCAACTGTATTACCTAGAAATTACAAATCCGTCATTTGAGCCCCGGCACGCTCATTTTGATTTACCATCCCTTTCAATAATGCCGGCGCGCGTGCGCGGTTAATTGCTCAGTGATATCGAGACAAAATCCCATGCGAATTCTGGTAATTGAGGATGAAGTAAAAACTGCGGAGTATGTGCGTCAAGGTCTGACGGAATGTGGCTATGTCGTAGATTGCGTCCACACCGGGTCAGATGGATTATTCTTGGCTAAGCAGCACGAATATGAGCTGATTATCCTGGATATAAATCTGCCAGAGATGGACGGTTGGCAGGTCCTTGAGTTGTTGCGTCGTAAAAACTGCCCTTCCCGTATCATGATGCTGACGGCGAGAAGCCGGCTGGCGGATAAGGTCCGGGGGCTGGAGAACGGAGCAGATGACTACCTGATCAAGCCATTTGAGTTCCCTGAGCTGCTGGCCCGGGTTCGCGCCTTGATGCGCAGGTCAGATCACCCTGCATCCGTAGAGGTCATTCGCGTCGCTGACCTGGAGCTTGATCAGAGCCGGCACAGGGCATTCAGGGACGGTCAGCGCATTGACCTGACCACGAAAGAATTCGCGTTACTGCATTACCTGATGCGTAATACCGGTGTGGTGCTGAGCCGCACCCAAATTATTTCGCAGGTTTGGGATATGAATTTTGACTGCGACACAAACGTTGTAGAGGTGTCGATTCGAAGACTCAGAGCCAAGATAGATGACCCTTTCGAGACCAAACTGATACATACGCTTCGGGGCGTAGGGTATGTGCTTGAAAAACGATAGTTGCCAAGCTCTCTAGTACCGAAAATCCGCTACATGCTCCCGTCGCTTGCGAACTTGAGGTTTCTGTTTACGATCCGCGGCGCTGATTCCTCACTCAACAAATGAGGTAGGCTGTACATGAGGTATAGCATTGATTATCAGCAGGTTTCGCAAGGACAATCCGATGCCAGCATTGATGCCTGTCCAGCTGACATTGTCTTCAACAGCGACCATGGCCTAGCTCTTATCCCGTGCGTTGGCGATGTTATCAACCTCCCCTCTACGGCGGTCAAAGAAGGGGTTTGCGGCATCGTTAGATCAAGGATTTTCAATTATCTCAGAGGTCCTGAAGAGCTGTACTGTCACGTCAATATTCTCGTTGAGGAGGCGGACATCAATTTCGAAAGTCTCATCTCGGAATACATGCGCAATCAGTCACGTGCTCGCTCGCCTTCTTCATAAAGTCGAAGGCGGGCCAGTCCATTAATGGTTGTGTATGGGTGAGGGTTCAGCAGAGCGAGCGCCTACTGAGCACCAGAGATGAATAGTCACAGCCTAGTGGTTTAACGCGGTACTGCTGGTGTACGCAGGGCCGGACTCATTGTTTTTTGAATGGCGCATTGCAGCACATAGAAATATAAAACCCCGGAAGCAAATACGATTGCGGACAGATAAGCAAACTCAGAGTCTAAAACCCCGGAAACCATATACAATTTAATCGTGATAGAACCCATAATAATTCCGGTACAGTACATGACGCCTGTGAACTGATTGCCCAAAAAACTCAGTATGCCGCTGAAGGCATTGTTCGCACTCAACAGCATTGCTTTCAGTATCGTCCAGCCGAGAACTGGCAGAAAAGCCTTGATCATGAAGGCGAATAACATCGACGATGCAAACAGTTTTATCGGGGTTTCTGCCCACGGCTTGATGGTGCCGTCTACTTCAACGCCGGTATACAAGATGATATTCAGAATAATCGCCATAAGGGTGCATATGCCGAGGCGTATCATTTCCCGCTTAAGCGGGGCCATCATTATCACTGCGTGAATCTTGTTTCCAAAGTATCGTTTTAGTCCTTGGATCGACATTTTTCTTCCTATGCTCTCGGGTATGACGCTGTTGTAGCGTTGTATGACGGTCATGCTTTTACCCGAAGAGAGGTGACGCTTCAACGGTCCTGAATTGCGCAGGGGATCTCATGTCCTTCCCCTGGCTGGGTAGCTTGCTGAGAAATTCTCATCTACCTGCGTGGCAACGATGCGGCCACCCCGCCGCCGTCAGAGCTCTGGAGGACTGGCTGCTGTCAGCAACTCATCGAGTGACGGAACCTTAGCGTTTGCACTGAGGACGAGTGTTCTGGATCGGAGTATGGATACATCAAAGAAAGATTCGCACTCGACTCTTCCGTTTACTTCTCTCCAGTGGGTGACTTCTGGTATCAACTCATTAGGCACCGGGTATAGTGCCATAGGGTTATGGAATACCTCCACTTCAGCAGACCACGGCTCGTAGCCATATTGCGGCCAGAGCTGACCGTAGTCGCTGGACGCTACATCCAACAGAAATGGGATACCTCGTGATGCTCCCGGAGAACGGTCGAAAAACTCACCAAACCGCAAGTATCGGTACCCGTCTAGATGAGCTCCACCTGAGATCGGCACTCGGCTGAGCTTTGGCACTGTGCAGGCATTGGTGAAAATGACCGCTGAAAGATGGGCATTTTCCATTAGCGTAAATAGGCCGTTGGGGCGCCCTGATAGCAGAGATGTCTCTTCCTCCACAGTTATCAGGTGCGTACCACGATGCGCAGATGAGTGAACTGCAAAGCCATAGAGATAGCTGATGAGCGACTCCCTGCTCCACAGCATTGAACTGGGCGCATGGAAATCGGCTAAGGCCAGAATGAGCGGCTTACCCTCCACGTGCGGTAGGGATTCGTAACGCTTGTCCAATTTGTTTTGGATGGTCCTCGCAAACCTTTCTGCAGCCGCTCCTAAGAAACGCTCATGTCGGTCAGCGGGTGGGGGGACCGGCGAGGCGCCAAAATGCTCATACCGCTCTTCCGGGTTGGCTGTCACTGCTTCAACCCAGGCCTCATCTCCCAGCCTATTCTCGATGTGAAAATCGGGTGATTCTTTAGGCTGGGTGACCAAGAGTCCCTGTTCACGAAAAATCGCTAATAGGTGGGCTTCCCAGAGGCGGGTGTGAAAATTCTCAGTCTGGCAATCGGGAACCCAATTTCTGTCTGGGGATGGCAGTGCGAGATACAGTTGATTCAGCGCCCACGCCCCAATACGGCGGCTTGGATCAAATAGTGATTTGAACACCACGCTTGGTGTGCGCTTACCCATTCTGCTTAGAGGAGCACGTCGTCGTTCACCTGAAGGGAGTGGAAGCGGATGGGCTTGGGTATAGAGAAAATGGCTGATTGAGGCGCGGGCTTCGGACTCGCCAGTGGTGCACTCACCATGGCTGAGGAGCACCCACACGCTATCGACACGACGCCGCAAGGTGACAATTCCGAAGCTGCCGGAATTGATATTTCGGGTTAGAGCGGCACAAGAAATTCCGTCCTCACTAAGCCATGCCCCTACTGGCGGGCTGTCCCCAAACCCCAACCCTCGTGGAAGCGACAAAGCGATTAGATCGAACATCGGCGCAGCAATTTCTTTCATTCGCTGATCTCGGCAGCCGTCAAAATGCATTCCATCAATGCCTCGGAGCGTGCCCGCCGGCGATGGCATCGGTGGAGGTACCTATTGAAGAAGGGGGCCTTGTTCCACCAGGACATCTCGGTTGGTGAAGATGGTCTCAATGGTTGCAGCCTCGGCAGCCACATGAGTCTTTCGCGTGATCTCTTCAAGGGCCAGTTCGAGCCGGTAGTCTTGGAAATACTCGTACAGCTTTTCAGAGCTCTCGGATATCTCCTCCCCACCATTCTTCGCGAACAAGATGTGGATGATCGCTGCGAGTGGGAGAGAGATGTCGAGATCCTTCTCTTCTGCATCTGAATCCGAGTTCAAACCGTCGAAATACCTCTCCAGATGACTCTGGAGCTCCTCAAGCCAGAACTGAGATAGGTTGCTTGGAAGGGAGCTTTCAGGCCCGGTCAGAAGGACTTCATCTCTGAATAGAGCCAGCAGATTGGGGTTTGCCATGGAGGACCTCACGATTAGATTTGAGAGCAACTGGTCAGCATAGTCCACCTCAAGATGACCACCTCCTTGACGCCCATCCTGGTGCTCCTGAGCATCAGACGAGTGAATCGCCCCGAAACCTGTAGATACAAAATGACCGCTTCTCGCCGTTAGCTGCCTTTCTTGAAGGACAGCTTTGGGTCGATAGCGGCCTTCGTGGAGGTTGGTGTCTACGGGGTCGGTTTAGTCAATCTGAATCTCCGGTTTCACCTCCGTGAGGCCGGCCATCGTCATGCATCAGATCTTGATTGACACGCGTGCCGCTTTGGATAGCCTTGCAATTGAGGGCTGCAACTGCGCATTTGTCGGGCCTGGGTACCAGCATGAGCCCCCCGCAATTTTGGCAGCAGAGGAAGCTGGTTCCTCTGAAGTAGTGACGGCGGGCATTGCCAGTCGGATTCTGAACCCAAGGTCGCCAGACTAGGAGCTAAAGGATCGCTGCGACTACTCCTCATCCCTTACCGAAAAGTCACGCGTCGGTCGTAAACGGCCCTTTCCAGGCCAATCAACTTTTGTGATTGGTGAGTAGGGATTTCTCGGCTTTTCTGTGAAAAGCACCCCTTCATTTCACAAAAAAAATGGCGAAGATTCCAATTTCACGGGGTCTGGCCTATCACCTATTTTGTGAACCTACATCAGGTGTAATTCGCCAGACACTAAAAAGCCCGCTGATGCGGGCTTTTTAGTGTCTGCAAACAATCAGTAGCCGGTGAGAATGTTCACGATCATACCGCTGGCAATGGCCACCAGCACATAGTCGCCATTCACATACAGCCAACGATGATCACGAGGTGGCGCATACAGGTGGCGCGCTTTCCAGTCAGTTACCCAGTAACGGTCACCACGGTAATGTGGATCAACGGCATGACCACGCTGCCACTGCTTATGAGGTATCGGCATGCCTTGTTGTGGGCGGAAGTTTGGATCACGGTAAGCAGGACCGCGGCCATTGTCATGTCGGCCCTGGTGCTGTGGTTGACCCTGTGGCGGGTTGCCTTGGTGCGATGGGCCGCCATCATGCCGATCAGGCGGGCCCGGTTGCGCGAAGCTTGCCAGCGGTGTGCTGAGCATGAGCGCGGCGCAGATCACGGTTAGGGTTTTCTTCATTTGATGCGGTCCTCTGCCTGTAATCGCCTGGCAAGTATTGATTGCCAGGTTCGGTTAACTGATCAGACCACGATTTTTCCCTTTCAATGTCAGGGCGCAGGTAAAGGTCCGGTAAAGTCTGGCGTTCTTTCAGTTCAGCCCGAGCGCTTTCAAGCGGCGATACAGCGTGCGTTCACTCATGCCAAGATGACTGGCCAGTTCACTGCGCGAGCCTTTGAACTGCTCCAGCGCCTGCGCCAGCTCACCCAGGTCATTGCGACGGCCGCTTCCTTTAGCCGCGCCAGTCAGTCCAGTGTCTTCCGGTAAATGCTCTGGCCTGATCACACCGTCATCGGCAAACAAACGCGCGCGTTCCAGAATGTTGCGCAGTTCGCGGATATTGCCCGGAAACGGATGCAACGCAAGTTGCTGCAAGGCGTCTTCACTCAGCCTGGGCGTCGGCTGGCCGGCCATGCGCTGCAGCAGGCTCTGTGCGAGCAGCGGCAGATCTTCCACCCGTTCGCGCAATGCAGGCAGACGAATCGGGAAGCCGCTGATGCGGTAATACAGGTCTTCACGGAAGGAGCCATCCGCGACCATTTGTTTAAGTGGTTTATGGGTGGCCGATATCAGGCGGAAATCCGAATGCACAGTGCGCAGGCTGCCCACGGGACGGAAACTCCCGGACTCTATCAGGCGCAGCAACTTCACCTGCATCGCCAGCGGCACTTCACCAATTTCATCGAGGAACAAGGTGCCGCCATGCGCCGCCTCGGCCAAGCCGATCTTGCGCTGATTCGCCCCGGTGAACGCGCCCTTCTCATAGCCGAACAGTTCACTCTCGAACAACGACTCGGTCAGGCCTGTGCAGTCGACCACCACCAGTGGGCCGTTGGCCCTGGGGCTGCCCATGTGCACTGCACGGGCGAACAGCTCCTTGCCGGTCCCCGACTCCCCCTGCAGCAACACCGGGATCTGCGCCGGTGCCGCACGCTGCAGGCTGGCCAGCGCGGCCTTGAAGGTTGGCGCGCGGCCGACCAACCCTTGCTCCTGTGGCTGCGCCGAAGCGAGGGTGATGGTGGTGAGGCGTTCGACAAAGACAACTACCTTGCCCTGCTCATCCAGGATCGGCCGCAACTCCACATCCACATGCTCCGGGCCGCGTGGTGTGTGATGAATGTGCAATACCCGCTCCGGTACCTTGCTGTCCCACGCCTTGCGCATCGGGCAATGTTCGCCAGCCTGGTCGCACGGCACAGCGTAGTGGTGCGAAACCCTGTGGCACTTCTCGCCCAGTGGGGCCTGATCATGCCGGCCAAACTGACGGCGATAGGCCGCATTGGCGGCGAGGATGTTGTAGTCGGTGTCCAACACGATGGTCGGAAGGGCATCGTGCTCGAGGTAGGAAACCAGAGCTAGGATGAGAGGATGGGCTTCAGGCATGTCGGCACCGTATGGATGACCGACGCAGGGTAACAAGGACTGCCAAACACTGCCATTGGCTGTCAGTCGACTGCCACCTGGGCTGCCAGTTTTGCCCGCAGCGGTCTGCAACTGGCCGGTTTTACTGGCCAGTGAGTGGCAAAAAGCCTGGCATGCATCTTGATAAAGCTCCTGTCACTGCCTACGCCTGTACAAGGCGGGGCGGATAAATTGGAGAACGTGATGATCATCGGCAACAACCTTCACGTGGACGCCTTCTATGACGAGGCGACCTCGACCATCAGCTACCTGGTCATGGACCGTGAAACCCGACAATGCGCATTGATCGACAGCGTGCTGGATTACGACCCCAAGTCCGGGCGCACCTGTAGCGCTTCGGCTGATCGCTTGGTCGAGCGTGTGAATGAACTGAATGCCAGCGTGCGGTGGGTGTTGGAAACCCATGTGCACGCTGACCACCTTTCAGCGGCTGCCTACCTGAAAGAAAAGCTGGGCGGCCATACCGCAATTGGCGCGCACATTACCCAGGTGCAGAAAGTGTTTGGCGCCTTGTTCAACGCAGAGCCCGGCTTCGCCCGTGATGGCAGCCAGTTCGATGTGCTGCTCGAAGATGAGGAAGGTTTCCGTATTGGCAACCTGCAGGCCCGTGCGTTGCACACGCCTGGGCACACACCCGCGTGCATGAGTTTCATGATCGAAGATGCCGGCGAGATCGCGGTGTTCGTTGGAGACACCTTGTTCATGCCCGATTACGGCACCGCCCGCTGCGACTTCCCCGGGGCCGATGCCCGCACCTTGTACCGCTCAATCCGTCGCCTGCTGGCGTTTCCCGATCAGACTCGGTTGTTCATGTGCCACGACTACCTGCCGGGTGGCCGCGACATGCAGTACGTCACAACTGTCGCCGAGCAGCGCGCCAGCAACATTCACATCCATCAGGGTATCGATGAGGACAGCTTCGTTGCCATGCGCGAAGCCCGTGACAAGACGCTCGAAATGCCCGTACTGATCCTGCCTTCGGTGCAGGTGAACATGCGTAGCGGCCAGCTACCCCCTCCGGAGGCGAACGGCGTGAGCTATCTGAAGATCCCGCTGAACAAGCTGTAACCGCCCTGCCCCCATAATCAGATTTCCAGGATTTGCCGCCATGCCTGCCTTGTTGTCCCCTGCCAATACCGACCACCACAAGGTGGTCATCGTCGGTGCCGGTGCCGCCGGTATCGCCACTGCTTCCAGCCTGATCAGCCGCGACCCATCGTTGGACGTGGTCTTGATCGACCCTGCCGAAGTGCACTACTACCAACCCGGCTGGACCATGGTCGGTGCCGGTGTGTTCAAGGCACCCAGCACTGCTCGCACCATGGCGTCGACCATTCCTCGCGGTGTGCGCTGGGTCAAGGCGCGGGTAAAGGGATTCGACCCGTTGGGCCAGTTGGTCATCCTCGATGATGCTCGCGCCATCAGCTATGAACAGCTGATCGTCTGCCCCGGCCTCAAGCTGGACTGGGCGGCCATCGATGGGCTCAGCGAGACCCTGGGCCGCAACGGTGTCACCTCCAACTATCGCTACGACCTGGCGCCCTATACCTGGGAACTGGTGCAAAAGCTCAAGCAAGGACGCGCGCTGTTCAGCCAGCCGCCCATGCCGATCAAGTGCGCCGGTGCACCACAGAAGGCGCTGTATCTGTCTTGTGATCACTGGCTGCGCCATGGCCATTTGGGGGCGGTGAAAGCCAGCTTCTACAATGCGGGTGCCGTGCTGTTCGGTGTCGCGGACTACGTGCCCGCGCTGATGAAGTACATCGAAAAATACGCCGTCGATCTCAACTTCTCTCACAGGTTGGTTGCCGTAGACGGCCCGGGAAAGCGCGCTACATTCTTGCGTACCTTGCCCGATGGCAGCAGCGAGACGCGCATCGAGGTCTTCGACATGCTGCACGTGGTACCGCCACAGGTGGCGCCAGACTTCATTCGCGAAAGCCCCTTGGCTGATAGCTCCGGCTGGGTTGACGTCGATCCGCATACCCTGCGCCATCGCAAATACACTAACGTTCATGCCCTGGGTGACGTGGCTAACACCAGCAATGCCAAGACCGCCGCTGCGGCCCGCAAGCAGGCACCGGTGGTCGCCAACAATGTGCTGGTGGCGCTGGGCAGGCTGGCGACCCTGGCCCAGTACGACGGCTATGGCTCGTGCCCGCTTACCGTCGAGCGCGGCAAGATTGTCCTGGCCGAGTTCACCTATGGCGGCAAGCTGGCACCGAGCTTCCCCAACTGGTTACTCGATGGCCGCAAGCCGACACGCCTGGCCTGGCTGCTCAAGGCACAGGCGCTGCCACCGTTGTACTGGCAAGGCATGCTCAAGGGGCGCGAGTGGTTGGCACGCCCGCAGCTGGTAGCCGAGGGTGGGCAGTGATCGAGCATCAACTGTTAGGGGCGGGCCTGGGCGCAATCATCGGCGCTGTGCTGGCGCTGACCGGCGCAGGCGGTGGCATTCTCGCTGTACCCTTACTGGTGTTCGGCCTGGGGTTATCGATGGTCGAAGCGGCACCGGTGGGCCTGTTGGCTGTAGGTTTGGCTGCAGCGGTTGGCGCAGTGCTGGGCTTGCGCCAAGGGCTGGTGCGTTATCGGGCTGCGCTGTTCATTGCGTTGGTTGGTGTGGCAGCAGCGCCGTTCGGGCTGATGCTGGCGCACCGCCTGCCGAATACACCGTTGCAGTTGGTATTCGCCGGCGTGCTGGTTTATGCCTGCCTGCGTATCTGGCGCAAGGCGGCCAAAGAACTGCGTGGCGAAGCCAATGACGCTCATCGCTTTATCGAGCCGTGTGTGCTGAACCCGTTGCAGGGGCGTTTGCGCTGGACCCTGCCCTGCGCGCGCGCATTGGCATTCACGGGTGCCTTGTCCGGGTTGTTGTCCGGCCTGCTCGGCGTGGGTGGGGGGTTCGTCATCATCCCTGCCCTGAACCGCTACACCAACCTGCGCATGGCCAGCATCGTTTCCACTTCGCTGGCGGTGATTGCCTTGGTCTCTACCGGCAGTGTGGTCAGCGCCAGCCTTGCGGGCGTCATGCACTGGCAGGTTGGCGCCCCGTTTGCCGTCGGCGCGGTGCTTGGCCTGCTGCTGTCGCGACCCTTGGCAGCCAGGTTGGCCGGGCCGCGTCTGCAGCAGATGTTTGCCGTGGCAGGTTGGGCCGCTGCCCTGTTGTTGGCTGGCAAGGCACTACTCGGCTAGCAACTCGCTTTGTTCGGCCGCGCACAACGCCAGCAGGTAGTCCCACACCACCCGCAGGCGCACAGACTTGTGCAGCTCGCGGCGGGTGCAGATCCAGTAGCTGCGCTGGATGGTTTCTCCCGGCAGTACGCGCACCAGTGTCGGGTCGTGGCGGGCCATGTAGTTGGGCAGCACGGCGATGCCCAGCCCGGCGCGGGCGGCGGCTTGCTGGGCGATCACGCTGGTGCTGCGAAACACCACGTTGGGTGCTCGGCAGAAACTGTTGAGAAACAGCAGTTCCTGGCTGAACAGCAAATCGTCAACGTAGCCGATCCAGCTGTGCCGGGCCAAGTCTTCGCGGTTGCGCAGTGGCGGCGCGCGGTCCAGGTAGTCCTGGCTGGCGTACAGCGCCAAGCGGTAGTCGGTGAGTTTGCGGGTGATCAGCAGATCGGCGTTGGGTCGCTCCAGATGGATGCTGATTTCTGCCTCGCGGTTGAGGATGCTGACGAAACGCGGCACCGCTACCAGTTCCACCTCCAGGCCGGGGTAGCGCTCGAACAACGCGTTCATGCGCGGGGTGAAGAACATGATGCCAATGCCTTCGGTTACCCCCAGGCGAATCTTGCCCAGCGGGGTGATGGCCTGGGTGATTTCTTCCTGCGCCAGCAGGGCGACGTTTTCCATGGCTTCGGCATGCTTGAGCAGGGCTTGGCCCGAGGGGGTCAGCTCGTACCCCTGGGCATGTTGCACGAACAGCGCGGTTCCCAGGCTCTGCTCGATGCTCTCGATATGCCGGGCCACGGTGCTGTGGGTAGTGTTCAGGCGCTTGGCGGCGGTCAGCAGGCGGCCGCTGCGCTGCAACTCGAGGAAAAACCGCAGATCATTCCAGTCGAACATGCTTGTCCTTTATGGCAGTTCGTTCCGGCCTCTTCACGGGCATGCCCCACAGGTGCGGTGAACACCCTGAAGGTAACGTGATCCCTGAGGTGCGGGCGAGCCCGCGAAAAGGTCGGTACAGGCTTGCCACTGTGCTAAAACGCACAGCGGCTGCGCGAAATCTCGTGTTTCATCCACGAAATTACTCACTAAGATGGATCGGGACAAGAATAAAAAACAGGCGCGAGGTTGCACATGCCATCAGCCGATTCTGTCTTCGACTACGTGGTCGTAGGGGCCGGTCCTGCCGGATGCCTGCTGGCCAATCGTTTGTCCGCCGACCCTTCCTGCCGCGTGCTGCTGCTGGAGGCGGGTGGCCGCGACAATTATCCCTGGATCCACATCCCCGTCGGTTACCTCTACTGCATCGGCAACCCGCGCACAGACTGGTGCTTCAAGACCGAGGCACAGCCTGGCCTCGGCGGTCGCGCTTTGGGTTATCCAAGGGGCAAGGTGCTAGGTGGCTGTTCGTCGATCAACGGCATGATCTACATGCGGGGCCAAGCCGCCGACTATGACCATTGGGCCGCGCAAGGCAACGACGGCTGGGCGTGGAAAGATGTGTTACCGCTGTTCAAGGCCAGCGAAAACCACTTTGCCGGCGCCAGCGAGCACCACGGCGCGGAGGGCGAATGGCGGGTCGAGCGCCAACGCTACAGCTGGCCGATCCTTGATGCTTTCCGTGATGCCGCCGAGCAGAGTGGTATTGGCAAGATCGACGATTTCAACACCGGCGACAACCAGGGTTGTGGATATTTTCAGGTCAACCAGCGCAGTGGTGTGCGCTGGAACGCTTCCAAAGCTTTCCTGCGGCCGATCAAGGATCGCGCCAACCTCACTGTGCTGACCGGCGTGCAGGTTGACCAGGTACTGCTCGACAACACCCGCGCACGGGCGGTGAAGGCGCTCTGGCAAGGGACCTGGCATGAGTTTGCGGCGCGCCGCGAGATCATTCTCTGTGCTGGGGCGGTTGGTTCTCCGGGCATCCTCCAGCGCTCCGGCATCGGCCCGCGTCAGTTGCTGGAAAGCTTGGGTATTGGTGTTCGCCACGATATGCCAGGCGTTGGTGGCAACTTGCAGGACCACCTGCAACTGCGCCTGATTTACCAGATCCGCAACACCCGTACCTTGAACCAGATGGCCAACAGCCTGTGGGGCAAGATGGGCATGGGCCTGCGTTACCTCTACGACCGTAGCGGGCCGCTGGCCATGGCGCCGAGCCAGTTAGGCGCGTTCGTGCGTTCAAGCCCTGAACAGGCCACCGCCAACCTTCAGTATCACGTGCAGCCGCTGTCACTGGAACGCTTCGGTGAGCCGTTGCATCAGTTCCCGGCCTTTACGGCTTCGGTGTGCAACCTGCGCCCGGTCAGCCGCGGGCGCATCGACATCTGCAGCACCGACATGAACAGCACGCCGCTGATCGACCCCAATTACCTCAGTGCTCCGCAGGACTTGCGGGTTGCTGCCGATGCCATTCGCCTTACCCGGCGCATCGTCCAGGCCCCTGCCCTCGCCGCTTTCGAGCCCAAGGAATATTTGCCGGGCCCAGCGCTGCAAAGCGAGGAAGAACTGTTCGAGGCCGCTGGCAAGATCGGCACCACCATCTTCCACCCGGTCGGTACCTGTCGCATGGGCAACGGTGCCATGGACGTTGTGGATAACCAGCTGCGCGTGCATGGCATCCCCGGTCTTCGTGTGGCTGATGCTTCGATCATGCCGCAGATAACGTCCGGCAATACCTGTTCCCCCACCCTGATGATCGCCGAAAAGGCGGCGCAACTGATCCTCAAAGGAGCTGCTACCCAGACCTACCTGAACGAAGACGCGTTACCGACGCCCTGACCCGGGTGCGTGCAGTACCGGCGGCTTGCGGTCAGAAGTCGCCGACAGTGGAACAACAAGAATAATCACTGTGGCCTAAGGGCCGAGGACAGCAACGATGTCGGATTACATCCAAGAGCAGGGTGCGGCGGCCAGCAGCTCCAGCCGCCGTGAAGAACGCAAGATCATTTTCGCGTCATCCCTCGGGACGGTTTTCGAGTGGTATGACTTTTTTCTCTATGGTGCGCTGGCAGCGGTCATCAGCAAGCAGTTCTTCGCTGGCGTGAACGATACCACCGCTTTCATCTTCGCCCTGATGGCCTTTGCTGCGGGCTTTCTGGTGCGGCCGTTTGGCGCGCTGGTGTTCGGCCGCCTGGGTGACATGATCGGGCGCAAGTACACCTTCCTGGTCACCATCGTGCTGATGGGCCTGTCTACTTTCGCTGTGGGGTTGTTGCCCACCTACGCCAGCATCGGCATCGCCGCACCGATCATCCTGGTGATCCTGCGCATGCTTCAGGGGCTGGCGCTGGGCGGCGAGTATGGCGGTGCAGCCACTTACGTGGCCGAGCATGCGCCGCCCGGCAAGCGTGGCTTGCACACTGGTTTCATCCAGTCCACCGCAACGCTGGGCCTGTTGTTGTCGCTGTTGGTGGTGCTGGGTAGCCGGTATATCAGTGGCGACCAGTTCGAAACCTGGGGCTGGCGCTTGCCGTTCCTGCTGTCGATTGTGCTGCTGGCGATCTCCACCTGGATTCGCATGAGCATGCACGAGTCGCCGGCCTTTGTGAAAATGAAGGCTCAGGGCAAGGTCAGCAAGTCGCCCATCCGTGAGTCATTCACCTCCTGGTCAAACCTGAAAGTGGTGCTTACCGCCCTGTTCAGCATCAACGCGGGGCAGGCTGTGACCTTCTACACGGCGCAGTTCTACGTTCTGTTCTTCATGACACAGATGCTGAAAATGGACTCGGCTCAGGCCAACACCCTGCTCATCATCAGCGTTGTGATTGGCGCGCCGTTCTTCGTGTTTTTTGGCTGGTTGTCCGACCGTATCGGCCGCAAGCCGATCCTGATGCTCGGCCTGTTGCTGGCCACGGTACTGTACTTCCCACTGTTCAAGGCGCTGAGCCACTACGCCAACCCGCAGATCGACGCTGCCAGCCGTCAGGCGCCGATCGTGGTCACCGCCGACCCGCAAGGCTGCACATTCCAGTTCGACCCAGTGGGCAAGGCTCGTTTTGACAGCCCGTGCGACAAGGTCAAGACCTTCCTGGTCAAGCAGGGCCTGCCGTACAGCTCGGTTAGCGTGGCCGGCAGTGAAGTGGTGGTGAACATCGGTGACAAGACCATCAACGGCTTTGATGAAACCGCCATGCGCGCTGCAATCGAGCAGGCTGGTTACCCGGCCAAGGCCGACCCTGCGCAGGTCAACCAGGTAATGGTGGTGGTACTGATCGTGGCGATGATCCTGATCGCGACCATGACCTATGGTCCGTTGGCGGCGGTGATGGTCGAGCTGTTCCCGACCCGCATCCGCTACACCTCGATGTCGCTGCCCTACCACATTGGTAATGGCTGGTTCGGTGGTTTCCTGCCTACCGTATCGTTCGCGCTGGTGGTCTATACCGGGGATATCTTCTACGGGCTGTGGTACCCGGTGCTGGTGACCGGGATCAGCCTGGTGGTTGGGATCTTCTGTCTGAGAGAAACCAAGGATGTAGATATCGACAAAGTCTGATGTCCACATGCCATAAAAAAACCGGCTGTAAAAGCCGGTTTTCTTATGCTTCAAAAAAACTTATGCACGATTTTCAGAAAAAATTCATACAAAGAAATAACTAGAAAATTCATACACTTAGGTATCAATTAAAGCATTTAATCCAAAAACTGCACACAAGTTATCCACAGAAGGTCAAGCCATCTGCTCCTGAGGTTTTTCCGCAGCTGGCGGCAGCGATCCCATGGCCCGCTGGGTCGCTTCGTTCCAAGCTGCAGCGCGGTCGTTGAGTTCGGCAATGGCACGTGGCCCCGTGCCGTTGGCGTACATCGGCTCACCAATTACCACTTCGATTGTACCGGCACGCTTGCCCCAACCGGTCTTGGGCCAGAACTTCCCAGCGTTGTGGGCAATCGGCAGCACCGGCAGCCCGGCATTCACGGCCAGGGCGGTACCGCCGCGCGAGAACTTGCCGATGGTGCCGAACGGTACACGGGTGCCTTCTGGGAAAATCAGCACCCACGTCTTCTGCTTGAGCAGTTCGTCACCCTTGCTCGCCACCTGGCGCAACGCTTCCTTGGGGTTGTCGCGGTTGATCGCGATGGGCCGCAGCATGGCCATGGCCCAGCCGAAGAACGGTACATACAGCAGCTCGCGCTTGAGCACCTGGCTAAGCGGCGAGAAGTACTGGGACAGGAAGAAGGTTTCCCAGGTGCTCTGGTGATTGGACAGAATCACGCAAGGCTCAGCTGGCACGTTCTCGGCGCCAGTGATCTTGTAGTCGATGCCCAGGATGGTGCGCACCAGAAACAGCGCGCAGCGGCACCAGTACACGTTGATGAACTTGTAGCGCTTGGGGAACGACAGGAACGGCGCGACGAAGAAGCTCAGCGAGCACCACAGCAGCGAACTGGTGCCCAGCAGCAGGTAAAAAAGAAAGATTCTGATCGCCTGCAGGATCGACATAGTGGCTTGTACCATTGCGGGGCATGCCCGCCTGAAGAAAAATGCGCCAGAAGGCGCACTGTTTAAATTAGTTCTCTGGCGATAGCTGCCAGATCGTCGAAAATCAGTGTAGTTTCCGGGACGCCTTTTTCCAGGGTCCGCTCGCCCTTGCCGGTCTTCACCAGCACGGGTTGTGCACCGACGGCCAGGGCGGCCTCCAGGTCACCTTTGCTGTCGCCGACGAACCAGACGCCTTCAAGGCCGATCTGGTAATGCTCGGCGATCGCCCGCAGCATGCCGGGCTTGGGCTTGCGGCAATCGCACCCTTCGTCCGGCCCATGCGGGCAATACACGATGTGGCCCACCTCGCCGCCCTGCTCGGCCACCAGCGCGCGCAGGCGCGCGTGCATGGCCTCAAGGGTTGCCAGCGGGTAGTAGCCACGGGCAATGCCGGACTGGTTGGTGGCCACGGCCACCGTCCAGCCCGCCTTGCTCAACTGCGCGATCGCATCGACCGAACCGGGGATCGGCACCCATTCTTCCAGCGTCTTGATGTACGCATCGGAGTCGTAGTTGATCACCCCGTCACGGTCGAGAATCAGCAGTTTCAAGGCTTACCCCAGCAGCGAAATGTCAGCCACGCCCAGGAACAGGCCGCGCAGACGGCTGAGCAGGGCATAACGGTTGGCACGTACCTTGGCGTCTTCGGCGTTGACCATGACCGCCTCGAAGAAGGCATCGACCGGGTCACGCAGGGCCGCCAGGCGGGCCAGCGATTCGCTGTACTGACGTGCCGCAGCCATCGGTTGCACGGCCTGGTCGGCCTGCTGGATGGCCGAGTACAGGGAGAACTCGTTGGCATTGTCGAAGTACTTCGGCTCGACCTGCTCGGCGATGGCACCTTCGGCCTTGCTCAGCAGGTTCGACACGCGCTTGTTCACCGCAGCCAGGGCCTCGGCTTCCGGCAGTTTGCGGAACGCCTGCACGGCTTGTACGCGCTGGTCGAAGTCCAGGGCGGAGCCTGGCTGCAGTGCGCGTACCGACAGGTACGTGGCCACGTCGATGCCTTCGTCTTCGTAACGCGCGCGCAGGCGGTCGAAAATGAACTCCAGTACTTGCTCGGCCAGGCCGGGGGCCTTGACCTTGGCGCCGAACTGCTTGACCGCAAACTCGACTGCACCGGTCAGGTCCAGGTCCAGTTGCTTCTCGATCAGGATACGCAGCACGCCCAGAGCCGCACGGCGCAGGGCGTACGGGTCCTTGCTGCCGGTAGGCAGCATGCCGATGCCGAAGATACCCACCAGGGTGTCGAGCTTGTCGGCGATGGCCACGGCAGCACCGGTGAGGGTCTGCGGCAGCTCGGCGCCTGCACCGCGCGGCATGTACTGCTCGTTCAGGGCCAGGGCTACGTCTTCCGGCTCACCGTCGTTGAGCGCGTAGTAGTAACCGGCAACACCCTGCATTTCAGGGAATTCGCCGACCATCTCGGTGGCCAGGTCGCACTTCGACAGCAGGCCGGCACGGCCAGCGCGCTGGGCGTCGCCGCCGATCAGCGGAGCAATGAAGGCGGCCAGCCTGGAAACACGTTCCGCTTTGTCGTACACGGTGCCGAGCTGAGCCTGGAACACCACGTTCTTGAGGCGCTCGTTGAAGGTTTCCAGTGGCTGCTTCTTGTCCTGCTTGAAGAAGAACTCGGCGTCGGTCAGGCGCGGGCGCACGACTTTTTCGTTGCCTTGCACGATCTGCTTCGGGTCGCGGCTTTCGACGTTGGCCACGGTAATGAAGCGCGGCAGCAGCTTGCCTTCGCTGTCCAGCAGGCAGAAGTACTTCTGGTTGTCCTGCATGGTGGTGATCAGGGCTTCTTGCGGCACCTCGAGGAAACGCTCCTCGAACGAGCAAACCAGCGGCACCGGCCACTCGACCAGAGCGGTCACTTCGTCCAGCAGCGCCGGTGGCACGATGGCCGTGCCTTCCTGCTGCATGGCCAGCTCTGCGGTACGCTTGCTGATCAGCTCGCGGCGTTCGGCGAAGTCGGCAAGGACGTAGGCCTTGCGCAGGTCTTCGACATAGTTGGCCGGGGTAGTGATGACCACGGTTTCCGGATGATGGAAGCGGTGGCCACGGGATTCACGGCCGGCCTTCTGCGACAGAATGGTGCAGTCGACCACCTGGTCGCCCAGCAGCATTACCAGCCATTGGGTCGGGCGCACGAACTCTTCACGGCTGGCCGCCCAGCGCATGCGCTTGGGGATCGGCAGGTCGTTCAGCGAATCTTCGACGATGGTCGGCAGCAGGTCAGTGGTGGCCTTGCCCGGGATGTGCTGGGAGAAGCGCAGCTTGGGGCCGCTCTGGTCGATTTCGGCCAGTTCCACACCGCACTTCTTGGCGAAGCCCAGCGCAGCCTGGGTCGGCTCGCCTTCGGCGTTGAAGGCAGCCTGCAGGGGCGGGCCGTCGATGTTGATGCTGCGGTCAGGCTGCTGCACGTCCAGCTGGCGAATCAGCACGGCCAGACGACGCGGCGCGGCGTACACCTGCTTGCCGGCGTAGTTCAGGCCAGCAGCCTGCAGGCCTTTTTCGATACCGGCCAGGAAGGCGTCGCCGAGGCTGGCGAGGGCCTTGGGTGGCAGCTCTTCGGTGCCCAGTTCTACCAGAAAATCTTGAGCACTCATTGTGCAGCCTCCAGCTTAGCCAACACTTCGTCACGCAGTTCAGGGGTGGCCATCGGGAAGCCCAGGCGTGCGCGGGCTTGCAGATAGCTTTGCGCCACGTCCCGGGCCAGGGTACGTACACGCAGGATGTAACGCTGGCGCTCGGTTACCGAGATGGCGCGGCGGGCGTCCAGCAGGTTGAAGGTATGCGATGCCTTCAGGACCATTTCATAGGTCGGCAGCGGCAGCTCCAGCTTGATCAGGCGGTTGGCTTCGCTTTCGTAGAAATCGAACAGCTCGAACAGTTTGTCGACGTTTGCATGTTCAAAGTTGTAGGTCGACTGCTCCACCTCGTTCTGGTGGAACACGTCGCCATAGGTGACCTTGCCGAACGGGCCGTCGGCCCACACCAGGTCGTACACCGAATCGACGCCCTGGATGTACATGGCCAGGCGCTCCAGGCCGTAGGTGATTTCACCGGTGACCGGGTAGCACTCGATGCCGCCAACCTGCTGGAAGTAGGTGAACTGGGTCACTTCCATGCCGTTGAGCCAGATTTCCCAGCCCAGACCCCAGGCGCCGAGGGTCGGCGATTCCCAGTTGTCTTCGACGAAACGAATGTCGTGCACCAACGGATCCAGGCCGATGGCTTTCAGCGAGCCGAGGTACAGCTCCTGGAAGTTGGCCGGGTTCGGTTTGAGCACCACCTGGAACTGGTAGTAGTGCTGCAGGCGGTTGGGGTTTTCGCCATACCGCCCGTCGGCAGGACGACGGCTCGGCTGCACATAGGCGGCGTTCCAGGTTTCTGGACCCACGGCGCGCAGGAATGTAGCGGTGTGGAAAGTGCCGGCGCCTACTTCCATATCGTAGGGCTGAAGTACCACACAACCTTGAGCTGCCCAGTAGTTCTGCAGGGCAAGGATCAGGTCTTGGAAGGTACGCACGGCTGGCGTAGGCTGGCTCACGAAATTCACCTGTATCTGGGGATGCGGATGTAAAGAGCGGGAGTATAACCTGATTCGCCTCGCCCTCTACTCATTGGAGCCTTATGCCACGCTGCTTTTGGTGTACCGACGATCCGTTGTACCAGGCCTACCACGACCAGGAATGGGGGATGCCACAGCGCGACCCGGCGTTGCTCTTCGAGATGCTTTTGCTCGAAGGGTTCCAGGCAGGGCTTTCATGGATTACCGTTTTGCGCAAACGCGAGCGTTATCGCCAGGTGATGTACGGCTTCGACCCCGTAAAGCTGGCGGCCATGGGCGACGAACGCATCGAAGAATTGATGCAGGATGCAGGCATCATCCGCAATCGCCTCAAGCTCAAGGCTGCGCGGCGCAACGCCCAGGCCTGGCTGGCTGTGGATAACCCCGCCGAATGGCTGTGGTCGTTCGTCGGCGGCTCGCCAAAGATCAACCACTTCAAGGCGCGCGGCGACGTGCCAGCTGTTACCGATGAAGCCAAGGCAATGAGCAAGGCCTTGCAGAAAGCTGGCTTCACGTTCGTCGGTCCGACCATCTGCTACGCCTTCATGCAGGCCACCGGCATGGTCATGGACCACACCACCGACTGCGATCGCTACGCCGCCTTGTTGCGCTGAGGGGTTACAATGCGCGCCTTGCTGAAATAAGGAATTCGCCTGTGGAAAAGTTCAAGGGCGCCCTGATGGTCGGGGTGCTGCGCCTGTTTGCCAAGCTGCCCTGGGGCGCTGTGCAGCGTGTCGGCGCCGGTATTGGCTGGCTGATGTGGAAAATCCCCAACAGTTCGCGCAACGTGGTACGGATCAACCTGGCCAAGTGCTTCCCGGAGATGGACCCGGTTGCCCGTGAGCAACTGGTGGGCCAGGCGCTGCGGGATATCGGTAAATCCTTTGTCGAAAGTGCCTGTGCCTGGATCTGGCCGCCACAACGCTCGCTGGAGCTGGTCAAGGAAGTGCATGGCCTGGAAGTGCTGGAGCAGGCTTTGGCCTCAGGTAAAGGGGTGGTCGGCATCACCAGCCACCTGGGCAACTGGGAAGTGTTGAACCACTTCTACTGCAACCAGTGCAAACCGATCATCTTCTACCGCCCGCCGAAGCTGAAGGCGGTGGATGATCTGCTGCGCGAGCAGCGCGTGCAGATGGGCAATCGCGTGGCACCGTCGACCAAGGAAGGCATCCTCAGCGTGATCAAGGAAGTGCGCCGTGGTGGCCAGGTGGGTATTCCTGCCGACCCGGAGCCGGCGGAATCGGCGGGCGTGTTCGTGCCGTTCCTCGGCACCCAGGCGCTGACCAGCAAGTTCGTGCCGAACATGCTGGCCGGTGGCAAGGCGGTAGGTGTGTTCCTGCATGCGCTGCGGTTGCCGGATGGCTCGGGCTTCAAGGTGTTCCTGGAGGCGGCGCCAGAGGAGATGTACAGCACCGACGTGAATGTGTCGGCGGCGGCGATGAGCAAGGTGGTCGAGCGCTATGTACGCGAGTACCCCAGCCAGTACATGTGGAGCATGAAGCGCTTCAAGAAGCGCCCGGCTGGCGAGCCGCGCTGGTATTAAGCCATTCACCGTCCTCTGTAGGAACGGGTTTACCCGCGAATGCGATGTTGGATTCACCGACGCATTCGCGGGTAAACCCGCTCCTACAGGGGCCGCGTCAACCCGCTGCTCTGTTGAGCTTCTTCAGGAATACGGTCATTTCTTTTTCGGCCTGCTTGTCACCATGGGCCTGCGCCGCCACGATCCCGTCTTCCCACGCCTTGCGCGCCGCCGCCAGGTCGCCCTGCAACTGATAGGCCTTGCCCAGCAGCTTCCACGCTGCCGAGTATTTCGGATCCTGCTCTACACAGCGCGCCAGGTGCACCGCTGCTTCAGCGCCGTTGCCTTCATCCAGCCAGGCCTTGCCCAGGCCAAACCTCAGCAGCGGGTTATCCACACCTTTGGCCAGCATCTTCTCCAGCGATTCGCGCATGCCCTCTTCTCCTAGAAGAAACTCAAGCCGACGTGGAACAGCTTCTCCACATCACGAATGTGCTTTTTATCCACAACGAACAGGATCACATGGTCACCCGATTCGATCACGGTGTCGTCGTGGGCAATCATCACCTCTTCGTCACGGATGATCGCGCCGATGGTGGTTCCCGGTGGCAGGGCAATGTTCTCGATCGCCTTGCCGACCACCTTGCTCGACTTCGAATCGCCATGTGCCACCGCCTCGATCGCTTCGGCCGCACCGCGGCGCAGCGAGTGCACGCTGACAATGTCGCCCCGGCGCACGTGCGCCAGCAGGGTACCGATGGTGGCCAGCTGCGGGCTGATGGCAATGTCGATATCACCGCCCTGCACCAGGTCGACATAAGCCGGGTTGTTGATGATGGTCATCACCTTGCCTGCGCCCAGGCGCTTGGCCAGCAGCGACGACATGATGTTGGCTTCGTCATCGTTGGTCAGGGCCAGGAAAATATCGGCGTCGGCGATGTTCTCTTCGAGCATCAGGTCTTTGTCCGAAGCGCTGCCCTGCAGCACCACAGTGCTTTCGAGGGTATCGGAGAGGTGCCGACAACGCGCCGGGCTCATCTCGATGATCTTCACCTGATATCGGCTTTCGATGGCTTCCGCCAGGCGCTCGCCGATCTGCCCGCCGCCCGCGATGACAATGCGTTTATTGGTCTCGTCGATGCGGCGCAGTTCGCCCATCACCGCACGGATATCCTTCTTCGCGGCAATGAAGAACACCTCGTCGTCGGCTTCGATCACCGTGTCGCCACGCGGGGTGATCGGCCGGTCGCGACGGAAGATGGCTGCCACGCGGGTGTCGACGTTGGGCATATGCGCACGGATCTGGCGCAATTGCTGGCCGACCAGCGGGCCGCCATAGTAGGCCTTCACTGCCACGAGCTGGGCCTTGCCCTCGGCGAAGTCGATCACCTGCAGCGAGCCTGGGTGTTCGATCAGGCGCTTGATGTAATTGGTCACCACCTGCTCGGGGCTGATCAGAACGTCGACCGGGATATGGTCGTTGTCGAACAGCTCTTCGCGGGTCAGGTAGGACGATTCGCGCACCCGTGCAATCTTGGTCGGAGTATGGAACAGCGAATAGGCCACCTGGCAGGCAACCATGTTGGTCTCGTCACTGTTGGTTACCGCCACCAGCATGTCGGCGTCGTCGGCACCGGCCTGGCGCAGCACCGTCGGCAGTGAGCCGCGGCCCTGGACGGTGCGGATGTCCAGGCGGTCGCCGAGGTCGCGCAGGCGGTCGCCGTCGGTGTCGACCACGGTAATGTCGTTGGCTTCGCTGGCCAGGTGTTCAGCCAGCGTACCGCCTACCTGCCCTGCGCCGAGGATGATGATCTTCATGCGCTACTCCCTATCCTTTGTTCTTATCCGCGCGAGGCGGCGATCTTGATCAGCTTGGCATAGTAGAAACCGTCGTGGCCGCCTTCCTGGGCCAGCAGCTGACGGCCGTGGGGCTGGCGCAGGCCGGCTTCGGTCGCCAGGTCCAGCTCACGGGCGCCCGGGGTGCGGGCGAGGAAGGCTTTGATCACTTCAGTGTTTTCGGTCGGCAAGCTGGAGCAGGTGGCGTATAGCAGCATGCCGCCCACTTCCAAGGTCGGCCACAGGGCATCGAGCAGCTCGCCTTGCAGCGTGGCCAAAGCCGGGATGTCGTCGGCTTGGCGGGTCAGCTTGATGTCCGGGTGGCGGCGAATCACGCCGGTGGCCGAGCACGGCGCGTCGAGCAGAATGCGCTGGAATGGCTTGCCGTCCCACCAGCTGGCAGTGTCGCGGGCATCGCAGGCGATCAGCTCGGCGTCCAGCTGCAGGCGGTCGAGGTTTTCTCGCACGCGGGTCAGCCGCTTGGCTTCGAGGTCGATGGCCACCATGTGCGCCAGGCCAGCCTCGGCCTCCAGCAGGTGGCAGGTTTTGCCGCCCGGTGCGCAGCAAGCATCGAGCACGCGTTGACCGGGGGCCAGTTCCAGCAGGTCGGCAGATAGCTGCGCAGCTTCGTCCTGGACGCTCACCCAGCCTTCGGCGAAGCCTGGCAGGCCGCGCACGTCGCAGGCTTCGGCCAGCACGATGCCATCCCGGCTGTACTGGCATGCGCTGGCGCCGATGCCGGCTTCGGCCAGCAGTGCCAGGTAGGCATCGCGGCTATGGTGACGGCGATTGACCCGCAGAATCATCGGTGGGTGGGCATTGTTGGCGGCGCAGATGGCTTCCCACTGCTCTGGCCAGAAAGCTTTCAGCGCTTTTTGCAGCCAGCGCGGGTGCGCGGTACGCACCACCGGGTCGCGCTCCATGCCGGCGAGCAGCTCCTCGCCTTCGCGCTGTGCACGGCGCAGTACGGCATTGAGCAGGCCCTTGGCCCACGGCTTCTTCAGTTTGTCGGCACAGCCCACGGTCTCGCCGATGGCGGCATGGGCCGGAATGCGCGTGTAGAACAGCTGGTACAGGCCAACCAGCAGCAGCGCCTGAACATCGGCATCGGCTGCTTTGAAGGGTTTTTGCAGCAGCTGTGCGGCCAGCAGGTCGAGGCGTGGCTGCCAGCGTGCGGTGCCGAACGCCAGGTCTTGGGTCAGGCCGCGGTCGCGTTCATCTACCTTGTCCAGTTGCGCCGGCAGCGAGCTGTTCAGCGAAGCCTTGCCGCTGAGCACAGCAGCAAGCGCACGGGCGGCGGCGAGGCGTGGGTTCATTGGCCCAGCACCTTGCCGGCGGCGAACTTCTCGCGGCGGCTGTTGAACAGGTCACTGAAGCTCAATGCCTTGCCGCCAGGCAGTTGCAGGCGGGTCAGGCTCAGGGCTTGGTCACCGCACGCAACGACGAGGCCGTCCTTGCTGGCGGAAAGTATCTCGCCCGGGGCGCCTTGGCCTGTGGACAGGTTGGCGGCCAGCACCTTGACGCTTTCACCGTCCAGCATGCTGTGGCACACCGGCCATGGGTTGAAGGCGCGGATCAGGCGTTCCAGCTCGACGGCCGGGCGGGTCCAGTCGATACGCGCTTCGTCCTTGTTCAGTTTGTGCGCGTAGGTGGCCAGGGCATCGTCCTGTATTTCGCCTTGCAGCGAACCGTCAGCCAGGCCGGCGATGGCCTGAACGACTGCGGGCGGGCCCATTTCGGCCAGGCGATCGTGCAAGGTGCCGCCGGTGTCCTCGGCGCTGATCGGGGTGACGACCTTGAGCAGCATCGGGCCGGTGTCCAGGCCGGCCTCCATGCGCATCACGGTCACGCCGCTTTCAGCGTCGCCAGCTTCCACGGCACGCTGGATCGGCGCGGCACCGCGCCAGCGTGGCAGCAGGGAAGCGTGGCTGTTGATGCAACCCAGGCGCGGGATATCCAGCACCACCTGCGGCAGGATCAGGCCGTAGGCGACCACTACCATCAGGTCTGGTTTCAGTGCGGCCAGTTCGGCCTGCGCATCGGCATTGCGCAGGGTCTGCGGCTGGAACACCGGGATGTCATGGGCCACGGCCAGTGCCTTGACCGCACTTGGCATCAGCTTTTGGCCACGGCCGGCCGGGCGGTCGGGCTGGGTGTAGACGGCCACGATCTCGTAGGGGCTGTCGAGCAGGGCCTTGAGGTGTTCGGCGGCAAACTCTGGAGTGCCTGCAAAGACGATGCGCATGGAGTTCTCGCTTCAAAAAAGAAAAAGGCTTGCCGGAGCAAGCCTTCAGGAAGGTGGGGATCAGGCTTGCTGGCGATGCTGCTTTTCCAGCTTCTTCTTGATCCGGTCGCGCTTGAGCTGCGACAGGTAGTCGACGAACAGCTTGCCGTTGAGGTGATCGAATTCGTGCTGTACGCACACCGCCAGCAGGCCTTCGCATTCCAGTTCGAACGGCTTGCCGTCGCGGTCCTGGGCCTTGACCCGGACACGCAGCGGACGGTCGACGTTCTCGTAGAAGCCCGGTACCGACAGGCAGCCCTCCTGGTACTGGCCCATGTCATGGGTCAGCTCTTCGACCGACGGGTTGATGAAGACGCGCGGTTCGCTGCGGTCTTCGCTGAGGTCCATGACCACAACCTGCTTGTGCACGTTCACCTGGGTAGCGGCCAGGCCGATGCCAGGGGCTTCGTACATGGTTTCAAACATGTCGTCGATCAGCTGACGCAGGGCGTCGTCGAACTCCGTCACCGGTTTGGCGAGGGTGCGCAGGCGCGGGTCCGGGAATTCGAGAATGTTCAAGATGGCCATAAGGTCAGGCAGTCACTGTGCGTTCGGTTGAAAACTGAGCACACATAATAAAGGGAAACGGGGATTTCGGCACCTGGCAAGCTCGTCTAGGGTGACTATGGGCTTGATAGCCCCCAATCAATGGACAGCTTTTCAAAGTGTTACTCACAGAGTTATCCACAGGTTGTGCCACGTAGATGGCCCTGTTTCGATCAAGGACGATCCCCATGCCCAGTTACCATTCGTCGCTCTGCCCGCCTGCTGAACTGGAGGCCCGATTACGCCTGCATCGCTTGCCCGAGACAGGATTGCGACGTTTTCGCACCTTGCTGGATGCGTTCGGCAGCGCCTCTAGTGCGCTTAGCGCTCCCGGTTCGGCCTGGCGAGCGTTGGGCATCCCCCAGGCTACCATCGATGCCCGGCGCAGTGCCGAGGTACGCGAGGGCGCGCTCGCCGCAATGGCCTGGTTAGAGCGCCCTGGCCAGCATTTGCTGATGTGGGACGGCCCAGACTACCCAGCCTTGCTGGCAGAAATCGACGATGCCCCGCCGCTACTTTTTGTCGCTGGCGAACCTGCCTTGCTCGATCGTCCTCAGCTGGCGATCGTGGGCAGCAGACGTGCCACACCCCCGGCGCTCGACACCGCCCGGGCATTTTCCCGCTACCTCGCGCAGGCTGGTTTCACCATTACCAGCGGGCTGGCGGTAGGTGTCGACGGTGCCGCTCATCGGGCCGCGTTGCAGGCTGGCGGCGGCACGATTGCCGTGCTCGGTACGGGCTTGCAAAAACTTTATCCACAGCGCCATCGGGACCTTGCGCAGGCGATGATCGACAACGGCAGCGCGCTGGTTTCCGAGTATCCCCTGGATGCCGGGCCGCTGCCTGGCAACTTCCCACGGCGCAACCGCATCATCAGTGGCCTGTCGCTAGGTGTACTGGTGGTTGAGGCGAGCCTCGCCAGCGGCTCGCTGATCACGGCGCGCCTGGCCGCAGAGCAAGGCCGTGAGGTGTACGCCATTCCGGGCTCCATTCATCACCCGGGGGCCAAGGGCTGCCACCAGCTGATTCGTGATGGGGCGCTGCTGGTGGAAACTGTGGAGCAGATCCTGGAAAGCTTGCAGGGTTGGCAGAACCTGCCGCCTGCGGTTGTGGACAGATTCGACCACCCCCTGCTCGCCCTGCTGCATGCCGCACCCCAGACCAGTGAAAGCCTGGCCCACTGCAGCGAGCAGCCGCTGGCCGACGTGCTGGCGCAGTTGACCGAGCTGGAGCTGGAAGGCCGGGTCAGCAATGAAGCCGGGCGTTGGTTTGCCCGCGCGGGCTAAGTACACTGCGCACAAGCAAGGTATTCAGGCGGAGAAACAGCAATGGTGAGCAGTTTTCGTGTGCAACAAGCCGCACGTGAGATCCGGGCAGGCGCGGTGATTGCCTACCCGACGGAAGCGGTCTGGGGCCTGGGCTGCGACCCATGGAACGAGGACGCGGTGTATCGCCTGCTGGCGCTGAAGTCGCGTCCTGTGGATAAAGGGCTGATTCTGATCGCTGACAACATCCGTCAGTTCGACTTCCTGTTCGAGGACTTCCCCGAGGACTGGATCGACCGCATGGGCAGCACCTGGCCGGGGCCGAACACCTGGCTGGTGCCGCACCAGGACCTGTTGCCCGAGTGGGTGACCGGGCAGCATGACACGGTGGCGCTGCGGGTCAGTGATCACCCGGTGGTGCGTGAGCTGTGCGCGCTGGTGGGGCCGCTGATTTCCACCTCGTGCAACCCCGGCGGGCGCCCAGCGGCGAAGACCCGCTTGCGGGTTGAGCAGTACTTCCATGGCCAGTTGGATCTGGTGCTTGGCGGTGCGCTGGGCGGGCGGAAAAACCCGAGTGTGATTCGCGACCTGGCAACCGGCGAAGTCGTTCGCCCGGGTTGATACCAATCCACAGGCCTGGCTAGGGTCTTGGGCCCCTGTGGGAGCGGGCGCGCCCGCGAAGAATACAACTCGGTGCCTGGCACGGGCTTCGCCCGTGTTCGTGGGCATGCCCGCTCCCGAAAGTGTCACGCACATGACTGCCCTTCGCAGCACGTTTGGTCGCGATGATGGCTATGGTAACGAGGTCTTCGATGAGGCGATTTTTGAACTGACGGCCCGCAAGCCCAAGGCAGAGCTCTATTCCATCATCCCGAAAGGGGATAGAAACAAGCCAAAAAATAAAGGCCGCTTAAGCGGCCTAAATGGCGGGGATGCACTCGCCCGGATAACTTGAAACTCAACCGGCGCACCAGCACTTCCTCAAGCAGAAATGCTACGTTTCCGAATCTGTACGGTCAAGCCGGGATCTTTTTCTCGCGTGCTGTAGATGGGCCTTCTGTGGCTTTCTAGGTGATCAGGGTTTTCTGATTATTGCCAAAATGTCTGTCCAGCTGGGCACTTCGGAAATATCCTACGACCCGCGTCCTCTGCCATCACCTTCTCAGTGGGAACCTCTGCCCCTAGGCTCAAACCGTCGCCGAACAACTTGGCGATCGGGTGTGGTAACCCGGGTTCTGGGTGATCTTGGCAGTCCATGGCGGCTGTTCGCAGGAGGCTTCGTGCCTGCTGGGTTTTAGATCTCCCACCCGGTTTACCACCCTGCGTACAGCTGCCACCCATTCGTGTGGTAACGACTGGGTGGGCCATGAAGCGAGATCTAGTGATGAAGAAGATTGTTCCTGATCCACCCCTACCCTGCACCTCCACCCGCCCCTTCGGCCGCTGCGATGCCGGCCACGATCCACTCTTCACCGTCAACCCAAACATTTCTGCCGAGGACGCTCTGGTCCACGTAGCCCTGTACCTGCGCAGCGCTTACGAAACCGGCTACAAAGCTTTGGACTACATGCGTGAAGAAGGCCGTGGCATGTTCTGGTCGAACCTGCATGCGATTGAGATGGCAGAGGGTGTGATCGAGGCGATACTCGATGGCATCGAGTCGACGCCATCGCCGTCACGCCCAGCCTCCAAGGCATAGCGCTGCTATCGAGGTCGACGCAGTACCTGTGGGAGCGGGCTTGCCCGCGAACACCGGCAAAGCCGGTGCCATCCATTGCGGTGGCTTCTTCGCGGGTAAACCCGCTCCTACAGGGATGTGTGTGGCTCAGGGGATTAGTACAGTCGATCCTACAGTCCGCCGCGCCGACAGCTCTGCCTGCGCCTTGGCCGCCTCGCTTAGTGGATACCGCTGCTGGATATCCACAACCAGCTTCCCGCTCGCAATCATCGCAAACAGGTCATCGGCCATGGCCTGGGTGTTCTCGGCATTGTTGGCATAGGTGGCCAAGGTCGGCCGGGTGACATACAGCGAGCCCTTCTGCGCCAGGATCCCCAGGTTCACCCCGCTCACCGCACCGGAAGCGTTGCCAAAGCTCACCATCAGCCCACGCGGGCGCAGGCAGTCCAGCGAGGTCAGCCAGGTGTCGGCACCCACGCCGTCATACACCACCGGGCATTTCTTGCCGTCGGTCAGTTCCAGCACGCGCTTGGCTACATCCTCATGGCTGTAGTCGATGGTCGCCCAAGCCCCCAGCGCCTTAGCCCGCTCGGCCTTTTCGGCAGAACTCACGGTACCGATCAGCTTGGCGCCCAAGGCCTTGGCCCACTGGCACGCCAGCGAACCCACGCCGCCAGCCGCCGCGTGGAACAGAATCACATCACCCGGTTTCACCTCATAGGTCTGCTTCAGCAGATACTGCACGGTCAAACCCTTGAGCATCACCGCCGCCGCTTGCTCGAAACTGATGTTGTCGGGCAGCTTGACCAGGTTGGCCTCCGGCAGCGTATGCACTTCGCTGTACGCCCCCAGAGGGCCGCCGGCATGGGCCACGCGGTCGCCGACCTTGAGCCGGGTCACACCCTCGCCCACCGCCTCGACCACGCCCGCAGCTTCAGTACCCAGGCCAGAAGGCAGGGACGGCGGCGCATACAGCCCGCTGCGGAAGTAGGTATCGATGAAGTTCAAGCCGATTGCATTGTTACGCACACGCACCTGCTGTGGGCCGAGCGGGGTCGGGGCGAATTCCACCAGCTGCAATACTTCCGGGCCGCCATGCTGAGCGAACTGGATACGCTTTGCCATCACACGCTCCTTTAGTTGGATCGAAATCTGTAGATACTAAATAGTAGCCCTCTAACACAGCTGCTTGGTTGTAGTCAACTGAGTTTTCTGTCAGTTGTTTTAAGAAAAATGAAGGTTCAAGATCTTATTCGCAAGACAACTAATTAAGAGGGAGTTGAAAGTGGATATTAATTATAGTCTGAGTATTATCCCAGAAAACGGTGACCCTGAGTGGGTGGACCTACCGCAAGAACAATTGAAATACATTTTTGAGCATATGGAAATAGGCACCCATGTTTGGACAACGAATAATTATTCTCAAACTGGAAAACTTATTTACAAGGATTTCCGTGGGAATGGAGCTCATATGCTGATTTCAGTTCCCGACCAAGATGCAAAAAAAACATATTTCTAAATTAACGGCTGTTTTTACATTGTTCTGGAAGTTTGGAATGGCTACATCTTCTTAACTTCCAGATTTTCTTGGTTAGATGCACTGTTTTTCGATATATTCCCTGCGCTAGAAACTTTAGGCTCTGTACTAAACGCCTTTATACTTAGTCATGCTGTGTTGAAAATAGCTTAGGAATACTCATTTACTCCAGTAAAACTCCGCTTCCTCGGCTGTTTTCGCCATGCCTGAGCGGCGTCTCAAGACGTTTCATACAGAGCTTGGGTCGTAATGATCGGATCGGTAAGCATGTACCCATAAGCAAAATGACATCATTTTGAGTTTAGTGTGCCTCAAGATAACTCAATGCCCTCTTTGCTTGACCATCGTCAACTACGACGCGGCGTCGGCCGGTGTTATGCTACGTGGCGAATTTTCCTCGCTCCTTCCTGGTGACCCGATGACTAGCCGCACCGAGGCCGTGAAAGCCTACCTGCTCGACCTGCAAGACCGCATCTGCTCTGCCCTCGAAACAGAAGACGGCGGTGCCCGCTTCGTCGAGGACGCCTGGGTGCGCGAAGCCGGTGGCGGGGGCCGCACGCGGGTGATCGGCGACGGTAAGGTGATCGAGAAAGGCGGGGTCAACTTCTCCCATGTGTTTGGTGCCGGCCTGCCGCCGTCGGCCAGCGCCCACCGCCCTGAACTGGCGGGCCGTGGCTTCGAGGCCCTGGGGGTGTCGCTGGTGATCCACCCGCACAACCCGCATGTGCCTACTTCCCACGCCAATGTGCGGTTCTTCATCGCCGAAAAGGAAGGTGAAGAGGCCGTATGGTGGTTCGGCGGCGGCTTTGACCTGACGCCGTACTATGGCAACGAAGAAGACTGCATCCACTGGCACCGCGTGGCCGAACAGGCCTGCGCACCGTTCGGCGCCGACGTGTATCCGCGTTACAAGGCCTGGTGCGACCGCTACTTCCACCTCAAGCACCGTGGCGAGCCGCGCGGCATCGGCGGCCTGTTCTTCGACGACCTGAACGAGTGGGACTTCGACACCTGCTTCGCTTTCATCCGCGCCATCGGCGATGCCTACATCAACGCCTACTTGCCGATCGTCCAGCGCCGCAAAGACACGCCTTACACCCCGCAACAGCGCGAGTTCCAGGAATACCGCCGCGGCCGCTACGTGGAGTTCAATCTGGTCTACGATCGTGGCACCCTGTTCGGCCTGCAATCCGGTGGCCGTACTGAGTCCATCCTCATGTCGCTGCCGCCTCAGGTGCGCTGGGGCTACGACTGGAAGGCCGCGCCCGGCAGCGAAGAAGCGCGCCTGACCGAGTATTTCCTGCAGGACCGCGACTGGCTCGGCCAGTAAGCCTGTGGATAACCAAGGAGCCGTCATGGACCAGTACGTCGTTTTTGGTAACCCCATCGGCCACAGCAAGTCGCCGCTGATCCACCGCCTGTTCGCCGAGCAGACCGGTCAGGACCTGGAATATGCCACGCTGCTGGCGCCGTTGGACGAGTTCAGCGACTGCGCGCGTGGCTTCTTCAAGCAAGGCAGTGGCGGTAATGTCACCGTGCCGTTCAAGGAAGAGGCCTACCGCCTGTGCGACAGCCTGACCCCGCGTGCCCGGCGCGCAGGTGCAGTGAACACGCTGAGCAAGCTGGCTGATGGCACCCTGCAGGGCGACAACACCGACGGCGCTGGCCTAGTGCGCGACTTGACGGTGAATGCCGGGGTCGAGCTGGCGGGCAAGCGCATTCTCATCCTCGGTGCCGGTGGCGCCGTGCGCGGCGTGCTGGAGCCTATTCTGGCGCACAAGCCGCAGTCGCTGGTGATTGCCAACCGTACCGTGGAAAAGGCCGAGCAGCTGGCGCGCGAGTTCGATGAACTGGGGCCGGTGGTGGCCAGCGGGTTTGCCTGGTTGCAGGAGCCTGTGGATGTAATCATCAACGCCACCTCGGCGAGTCTGGCCGGGGAGTTGCCGCCTATTGCCGACAGCCTGGTCGAGGCGGGTCGTACGGTTTGCTACGACATGATGTATGGCAAGGAGCCGACGCCGTTTTGCCAGTGGGCTACCAAGCTGGGGGCTGCCAAGGTATTGGATGGGCTGGGGATGCTGGCTGAGCAGGCGGCTGAGGCCTTCTTTATCTGGCGTGGCGTGAGGCCGGATACGGCGCCGGTGTTGGCTGAACTGCGCCGGCAACTCGCTCGGGGCTGAGATGGCCGGGGCCGCTTTGCGGCCCTATCGCGACGCAAGGCCGCTCCCACAAAGTAAGTCGTACGCCGATCCTCTGTGGGAGCGGCCTCGTGTCGCGATGGGCTGCAAAGCAGCCCCAGGACCCAACCTCATTCCTCAAACCGGATCGGGCACAACTCCACCCCTTCCAGCTTCTGCAACTCCTCGATCACTTGGGGCCTGGCCCGGTGCAAGGTCAAACTCCCCCCCAATCGCCGCAACCGCCGTGCCTCACGGTGCAACATATCCACACCCGAGTAATCGATGAAATTCACCTGCCGGGCATCGATCACTACATGCGGCCCTTGGCAGCGCTGCAAGCGCACCTGCAGGTAATGCGCCGCACCAAAGAAAATCGACCCACCTACCCGCAAGACATCCGCGTCCCCTTCACGGCTTTGTTGGATCCGTGGTCGTGAGGTGCGCTTCAAATAGAAGAACAGCGAAGCCAGCACCCCGGCATAGATGGCTGTCTGCAGCTCCAGCAGCAATGTCGCTGCAGCTGTCAGCGCCATCACCAGAAACTCCGAGCGGCTGACCCGGAACAATGCACGGATCCCTCGGTGGTCCACCAACCCCCAGCAGATCAGCAAAATGCTGCCGGCCATGGCCGGTATCGGCAGGTGCGCGATCAGGCCGGCGCCGGTCACGGCGAACAACGCCACCCACACCGCAGAAAACACCCCGGCCATCGGTGAGCGGGCGCCCGCCTCGTAGCTCAGGCCCGAGCGGGTGAAGGAGCCGGCAGACAGGTAACCAGAGAAAAATGCACCGGCAATGTTCGACAGGCCCTGTGCGCGTATTTCCTGGTCCGGGTCGATCAGCTGTTCTGAACGTGCCGATAGCGAGCGGGCAATCGACAGGCTGGTGACCAACCCCAGCATGCCTACCGCAACGGCGCTGGGCAGCAAACGCAACATAAGCTCCACGTCTAGCAAAGGCAGCGGGCTGAAAGGCGGGAGTTGCCCTGTGAACGCTGCCACCCGCGGCACATGGCCAAAGAAGCCCGGCAACAGCCAGGCCAGCAAGCTGACCAGGATCAGGCTTATCAACAGGCTCGGCCAGCGTGGGCGCCAGAGCTTGAAGGCCACGCCGATCACTACGGTGGCCAGGCCCAGCAGCAAGGAAGGCAAGTCGACCTCGCCTGCGTGGCTGGCCAGGTCTTGCACGGTCTTCAGCGCGGTGGCCTGGCTGGGCAGGGCCATGCCCAGCAGGTTGGGTAGCTGGCCCAAGGCAATGACGATGGCGGCACCCAGCGTGAAGCCGAGCACCACGGAATGGGAGACGAAGTTGACCAGCGCGCCGAAGCGCAACAGCCCGAGCAGCAGCTGGAAAATGCCGCCAAGGAAGGTCAGCAGCAACACCAGCGTGATGTAGTCAGCGCTACCGGCCACGGCCAGCGGGCTGATGCTGGCGTAGAGCACGATGGAAATGGCGGCTGTCGGGCCGCAGATCAGGTGCCAGGAAGAGCCCCACAGGCAGGCGATCAGTACCGGCACGATGGCGGCGTAAAGCCCGTATTCGGCGGGCAGGCCGGCGATCAGGGCGTAGGCGATGGATTGCGGCAGGGCGAGGATGGCGCCGCTCAGGCCTACCAGCAAGTCCTGGCGCAGGCTGCGGCCCGATTGGCGGGGAAGCCAGCTGAGGAAGGGCAGCAGGTGGATGATGCGATGCATGAGATATTCACATTTCCGAAGGTCCACTGTCCCCTTGTAGGCGCGGGTTTACCCGCGAATACGGCGGTACATTCACTGCAGCATTCGCCGGTAAACCCGCTCCTACAAGGGGCGCGTCGTGTCTGAGATTACAGTTTGGCTTTGACGGCCTCCAGGGCATCACCATCGGCCTTGGTGGTAACCCCGGCCAACCACCCATCCAACCGTTCAGGGTGCGCTTTCACCCAGGCCTTGGCCGCTTCATCGAAGCTGATCTTCTTGTCCACAACCTCTGCCATGATGCTGTTTTCCATGTCCAGTGTGAACTTGAGGTTACCTAGCAGCTTCGCCGCATTCGGGCAGGCTTGTGGATAACCCTTGCGGGTCAGCGTGTATACCTCGCCCTTGCTGCCGAACCATTTTTCACCACCGGTCAGGTAATGCATTTTCAGTTTCACGTTCATCGGGTGCGGGGTCCAGCCAAGGAAGGTGATGAATTGCTGCTTCTTCACCGCCCGGTCGACCTGGGCCAGCATCGCCTGCTCGCTGGACTCCACCAGCTTCCACTGGCCGAGGTTGAATTCATTCTTGTCGATGATTGCCTTGAGCGATAGGTTGGCCGGGGCGCCGGAGCCGATTCCGTACAGCTTTTTGTCGAACTGCCCGGCGTGTTTTTGCAGGTCAGCGAAGTCCTTCACCCCGGCATTCCACACATAGTCGGGCACTGCGAGGGTGAACTCGGTTCCCTCCAGGTTGCGCGACAGCTGCTGCACGTCGCCGTTGGCGATGAACTTGTCATGGAAGCCTTGCTGCGCCGGCATCCAGTTGCCGAGGAAGGCGTCAACCTGGCCGTCCTTGAGGCCGCCGTAGATGATCGGTACGGCCAGGCTGTCGATCTTCACCTGGTAACCCAGGCTTTCCAGTAACAGGCGTGCCACGGCATTGGTCGAGGCAATATCACTCCAGCCGGGGTCGGCCATTTTCACGGTACTGCATTGCGCATCGCTGTCTGCGGCGTGGGCCGTGGTGGCGCTCAGGGCCAGGACGAACACGGCGGCGGAGAACTTGTGCATGGCGGCCTCTCTTCTCAATCCAGGGGGGCGGGCTGTGGATAACGTGCCTTGCGCTCGAGGTCATCGAGATCGATGTGGTTGCGCATGTACTGTTGGCTGGCGTCCACCAGTGGTTGGTGATCCCAGCTTTTCAGCTTGCCGATGGCCAGCGCTTCGGCCACCAGCCGGCGGCGGCGCTGGCTGGCCAGCACCTGCTGGCGCAGGCTGGGGATGTCCCAGCGCTGTTGTGCTTCATCGACAAATGCCTGCAGCAGCACCTGGTGGTCCGGGCTGCCGGTGAGGTTCTCCCGCTCGTGCGGGTCGCGGCTCAGGTCATAGAGTAGGCATGGGTCGTCTTCGCTGTACACGAACTTGTAGGGCCCGCGGCGGATCATCATCAGCGGGCCGACGGTGCCTTCGGCCATATACTCGCCGATCACCTCGTCGTGACCGCCCTGCCCTTGCAGGTGGCCCAGCAGTGAGCGGCCGTCCAGCTGCAGGTCTTTATCCACAGCGCCGCCAGCCAGTTCGACCAAGGTTGGCAACAGGTCGCAGGTCGACACCGAGGCAGTGACCCGGCCCGCTGCGAAGCGCTTCGGCGAATGGATCAGCAGCGGCACCCGCGCCGACATTTCGAACCAGTGCATTTTGTACCAGAGGCCACGCTCGCCAAGCATGTCGCCGTGGTCGCCGGAAAACACGATCAGTGTGTCATCGGCCAGGTTGCATTCCTCCAGGGTCTGCAGCAATTGGCCAATATTGTCATCGATATAGCTGCAAGCGCCGAAGTAGGCGCGGCGGGCGTCGCGGACCTTGTCCACAGGCAGCGGCTTGTTCCACAGGTCGTAGACTTTCAGCAGGCGCTGGGAGTGCGGGTCGAGTGCTGCCTGGCTGAACTCGGCACGGGGCATGGGGATATCCACACCTTCGTAGCGGTCCCAGTAGCGTTTGGCAATGGTGTAGGGGTCGTGCGGGTGCGTCATCGAAACGGTCAGGCAAAATGGCCGGCCATCGTTTTCGCGCACATGGTCGTACAGGTACTGGCGCGCCTTGAACACCACCTCCTCGTCGAAATCCAGCTGATTGGTGCGCACGCACGGACCGGCCTGCAGCACCGAGGACATGTTGTGGTACCAGCTTGGACGCACATCGGGTTCGTCCCAGTTCACCGCCCAACCGTAGTCGGCCGGGTAGATGTCGCTGGTCAGGCGTTCTTCGTAGCCGTGCAACTGGTCCGGGCCGCAGAAGTGCATCTTGCCCGACAGCGCGGTGCGGTAGCCCAGGCGACGCAGGTAATGGGCGTAGGTCGGCACATCGGCAGGGAAGTCGGCCGCGTTATCGTAGGCGCCAATGCGGCTGGGCAACTGACCGCTGACCAGGGTGAAGCGTGATGGCGCGCACAGTGGGCTGTTGCAGTAGGCCGAGTCGAACACCACGGCTTGCTCGGCCAGGCGGCCGAGGTGCGGCATCTTGATGGGCGAAGGGCCGTAGATGGGCAGCAAGGGCGCGGCCATCTGGTCGGCCATGATGAACAGGATATTCGGACGCGTCATGGTGGCTCCCATCGTTGAGGGTTATGCGAACTGCTTGCCTACCAAGATGCGACTGTGGATAACATGGGTAAAGCCCATGGCGGGCAATGACTGGGATTAGCCAAGCTTATGTTTGACCACCTTGCCGGATTGTCGCTGGATACCCTGCGCGTATTCGAGGCTGCTGCACGCCTGCGTGGCTTTACCGCTGCGGCGCTGGAGTTGGGTACCACGCAGCCGGCAGTGAGCCAGCAGGTGAAGCGCTTGGAGGCACAGTTGGGCACGCGCCTGTTTGACCGCATTTACCGGGGCATCGAGCTGACCGAGGCTGGCCAGGTGCTGTTCGAACAGGTGCATCAGGGGCTGCAGACCATGGATGACGGTATTGCCCAGGCCAGCGGGCGCGGCCAGCGCGAAGTGCTGCAGGTCGCCACCGACTTTGCCTTTGCGGCGTTCTGGCTGATGCCAAGGCTGCAGCGCTTTCATCAGGCTTATCCACAGGTGGATGTGAGCCTGGTGACGGGTGAGCGCAGCCAGGGCATGTTGCGCCCGGACATCGATGTGGCGGTGCTGTTTGGCGATGGACGCTTTCACCAAGGAGAAAGCCGCTGGCTATTCGATGAGGAAGTGTTCCCGGTGTGCAGCCCCCATCTGATTCATGGCAAAGCCTTGTCAGCTGTGGCTTTGCAACGATTGCCGCTGCTGCATCTGAAGGGCGAGCAGGCCAGCCGCTGGTTTGACTGGACGGGGGTATTTCGTGGGTTTGGTGTGGACAGCCCACCGCCGGCGGGGCAGTTGCGGTTTGATAACTATACCTTGCTGATTCAGGCAGCGATTGCCGGGCAAGGGGTGGCGATTGGCTGGGCTCACCTGGTGGATGGATTGGTGGAGCAAGGGTTGCTGTGTCGGCCGCTGGAGGGGAGTTTGCGCTCGGAACGCGGCTATTACGCAGTTTTGCCGCCGCGCAAGCGGCGTGGGGCGTTGATCGAGCGGTTCGTGGATTGGTTGGAGCAGGAGCGCAGCCTTTGAGATTTTGGGGCCGCTTTGCGGCCCATCGCGACACAAGGCCGCTCCCAAAAAGACACTGCGCACGCCGGCCCATGTGGGAGCGGCCTTGCGTCGCGATGGGCTGCGCAGCAGCCCCGGCAATCTAGACCACGAAGTTCAGATGCTCGCCCCGGTGCAAGTCCAGCTCCAGCATGTCCACCATCCCCGCTGCGATCCTGGCCAAGCGCCGCAACGGCTCAGCCAGCCCAGGCTCCAGCGTCCCTTCGGTATTGCGAAAATGCTCCATGCCCAACCCGGCCAGTTCCTGCGGTGCATTGATCAGCGTCCAGTGCAACGCACTGCGCTGCAACCCATCAACCACTTGGGCCACGCAATCCCGCTCCATCTCGCTGTACTTGCTCGGCTCATCCAGCACATCGAAATCGCCCACAAGCAGCAGCCGGCGTATAGTCGTATGCGCAAGCCCCGCCACCAGCGCCTCGCTCAAGCGTGCCTGCCCCGGCAGGTCACCCGGCGCCAGCGCTGGTAACAGGGCGATCACCGCCGAGCCGCCCGCTGCGCCCTGCTCCGCCTGGTGGGCATCACCCAGCCCCCCTATCTTGAAGTGCAGGCCCGGGCGCGGTGAATGGCGGTTGAGGTCGTCCACCACGGCGATGACTTCGTGCTGGCGCGACAGCAGCTCGACCATCAGGGCATTGCCCAGGCTGCTTTCAGGCCCGAACAGGACCAGTTTGAACACTGGGGTTTCGGCGTTTTTCACTGCATCACTCCCGTTGCAGGTGGTGATGGTTGGACCGCAATCAGGAGTTATCGTGCAGAGGATCAAGGGTTACCACGCCCACGTTTATTACGACGCAGCCACCATGGAGCAGGCCCGGGAACTGTGCGAGGAGGCGGCGCGGCTGTTCCCCGTGACCATGGGGCGCATGCACCAGAAACCGGTTGGGCCGCATCCGGACTGGAGTTGCCAGCTGGCGTTCGGGCCCGAAGTGGTGGGGGTGGTGTTGCCTTGGTTGGCGCTGTACCGCAAGGGCCTGGTGGTATTCATGCATCCGGAAACCGGGGATGAACTGGCGGATCACCGGGATCATGCGATCTGGATGGGGGCCGTGCGGCCCTTGAATCTGTCGATTTTTGGGGGCTAGGCGGGGGTAGCCTGTGCTGGCCTCTTCGCGGGTGAACCCGCTCCTACAACGATATCGCAGAGCCAGAGGGTGGCGCTGGCCCCGTAGGAGCGGGTTTACCCGCGAAGCAGACGACGCGGTTTAGCGGCGTGCGCCACGCACCCCTTCAGCCAATGCCGAGCACAGGCTCAATACATCGGTCACCGCCTGATCGGCGCTTTGGGCTTGGGCGATCTTGTCGACCAGTGCCGAACCCACCACCACGCCATCGGCCAGGCGGGCAATGTTCGCAGCCTGTTCCGGCGTGCGAATGCCGAAGCCAACGCTGATCGGCAGATCGGTATGCCGGCGCAGGCGGGCAATGGCTTCGGTCACATGCTCGGTGGTCGCCGAACCTGCACCGGTTACACCAGCCACCGACACGTAGTAGACGAACCCGGAGCTGCGCTCCAGCACGCGCGGCAGGCGCGCGTCGTCGGTGGTCGGGGTGGTCAGGCGGATGAAGTCGATGCCTGCAGCCTGGGCCGGGGTAGCCAGTTCGGCGTCGTGCTCTGGCGGAAGGTCGACGATGATCAGGCCATCGACGCCCGCGGCCTTGGCTTCAGCCACGAACGTGTCCACACCAAAGCGGTGGATAGGGTTGTAGTAGCCCATCAGCACGATCGGCGTGGTCTGGTTATCCACACGGAATTCGCGAACCATCTGCAGGGTCTTGGCCAAGGTCTGACCAGCCTCAAGGGCGCGCAGGGTGGCCAGCTGGATGGCCACGCCATCGGCCATCGGGTCGGTGAACGGCATGCCCAGCTCGATCACGTCGGCGCCAGCAGCCGGCAGGCCCTTGAGGATCTGCAACGAGGCGTCGTAGCCCGGGTCGCCAGCTGTGACGAAGGTGACCAGTGCCGAGCGGCCTTCGGCCTTCAGCTCGGCGAAGCATTGTTCAAGACGGCTCATGCGTGTTTCTCCTGGGCGGCCATGTGGTTCATGACGGTTTGCATGTCTTTGTCGCCGCGGCCCGACAGGCACACGACCATCAGGTGGTCCTTGGGCAGCTTCGGTGCGCGCTTGATCGCTTCGGCCAAGGCGTGGGAGCTTTCCAGGGCTGGAATGATGCCTTCCAGACGGCAGGTTGCGTGGAACGCATCCAATGCTTCGTCATCGGTGATGCTGACGTACTCGACGCGCTTCACCTCATGCAGATAGGCGTGCTCCGGGCCGATGCCCGGGTAGTCCAGGCCTGCGGAAATCGAGTGGGCATCGGTGATCTGGCCGTCTTGGTCCTGCAGCAGGTAGGTGCGGTTGCCGTGCAATACGCCCGGTACGCCGCCGTTCAGGCTGGCGGCATGCTTGTCGGTGTGTACGCCGTGGCCACCGGCTTCAACGCCGATGATCTGCACGCTCGGCTCTTCGAGGAATTCATGGAACAGGCCCATGGCATTGGAACCGCCGCCGACGCAGGCAACCAGGCTGTCTGGCAGACGGCCTTCCTTCTCTTGCAACTGGGCACGGGTCTCTTTGCCGATGATTGACTGGAAATCGCGGACCATGGCGGGGTACGGGTGTGGGCCAGCCACGGTGCCGATCAGGTAGAAGGTGTCTTCGACGTTGGTAACCCAGTCACGCAGGGCTTCGTTCATGGCGTCTTTCAGGGTGCCGGTGCCGGCGGTAACCGGCACGATCTCGGCGCCCAGCAGCTTCATGCGGAACACGTTCGCCTGCTGGCGCTCGATGTCGGTGGCGCCCATGTAGATCACGCAAGGCAGGCCGAAGCGCGCGGCGACTGTGGCGGTGGCGACACCGTGCATGCCGGCGCCGGTTTCGGCGATCAGGCGCTTTTTGCCCATGCGCTTGGCCAGCAGCACTTGGCCGATGCAGTTGTTCACCTTGTGCGCGCCGGTATGGTTGAGCTCTTCACGCTTGAAGAAAATCTTCGCCCCGCCGCAATGCTCGGTCAGGCGCTCGGCGAAGTACAGCGGGTTGGGGCGGCCGATGTAGTCGCGCTGAAAATAAGCCAGCTCTTCAAGGAACTTGGGGTCTGCCTTGGCCGCTTCGTATTCGCGGGCCAGGTCCAGCACCAGTGGCATCAGGGTTTCGGCCACGTAGCGGCCGCCGAACGAGCCGAACAGGCCATTGGCGTCGGGGCCGGGGCGGTATTGGGACTGGGTCATGGGGCGCTCCAAGGCGTAGTGAATGAGTGATGGGCTTTACTCTAACCACGGCAAGCTCGGCTGAAAACCGATAAGATTGCGTAAACTTGTCAGAAAAACTCACAGGTAAAATGGCCCACGACCTCCCTCCCCTCAATGCCCTGCGCGCCTTCGAGGCTACAGCCAGGCTCAACAGCGTCAGCCAGGCGGCGGAAGCGCTGCACGTGACCCACGGCGCTGTCAGCCGGCAGATCAAGGTGCTTGAGGAGCATCTGGGCGTAGCCCTGTTCGTCAAGGACGGGCGTGGCATCAAACTCACAGATGCCGGTGTGCGTCTGCGCGATGCCAGCGGTGAGGCCTTCGACCGGCTGCGCAGCGTGTGCTCCGAGCTCAGCCGTGATGTGAGCGAGGCGCCATTCGTGCTGGGCTGCTCGGGCAGCCTGCTGGCGCGGTGGTTTATCCCGCGGCTGGGGCGGTTGCAGGCGGATTTGCCTGAGCTGCGCTTGCACCTGTCGGCGGGTGAGGGCGACCTTGACCCGCGGCGGCCTGGGCTGGATGCGTTGCTGGTGTATGCCGAGCCACCGTGGCCGGCGGACATGCAGGTGCACGTGCTGGCCGAAGAATGCATCGGGCCGGTGCTCAGCCCACATTTCGCAGGTTTCCAGCGCTTGCAGGGGGCGCCCGCCAAGGCATTGTTGGGCGAAGCCTTGCTGCACACCACTTCACGCCCGCAAGCGTGGCCTACCTGGGCGGTGCAACAGGGCCTGGACCCGACGGCCATTCACTATGGTCAGGCTTTCGAGCACCTGTATTACCTGCTGGAGGCTGCCGTGGCCGGATTGGGCGTGGCGATTGCACCGCAGCCACTGGTCGCCGATGACCTGCGGGCGGGCCGTTTGAGTGCGCCTTGGGGCTTTTCACCTACCCAGGCGGCGCTGGCATTGTGGGTGCCACGGCGCGCCGCAGACGGGCGCGCCGAGCAGTTGGCGCAGTGGTTACGGGCGGAACTTGCGCGGCAGAGCGCTTAGTTTCGCTTGCATATCAGGTAGGCCGCCAGCAGGCCCAGTGCACCAATGGCCACACCGGCGGTGGTGTAGGGGTGTTCCTGGGCGTAGTCCCGGGTGGCTTTGCCGGTCTGGCGGGTGCGCTGCTTCACTTCCTCGTACGCATCGCTGAGTAGGCTGCGCGAATGACGCAGTGCGCTTTCAGCGTTGCTGCGGATTGCCTTCACCGACTTCTGGGACTCTTCCGACGCATCATGCTTGAGGTGTTCCAAGCTTTTCAGAAGGCTCTCGATCTCCGCTTCCATGCTTTCCAGGGATGTTTTACGCAGCGAGTTGCGGTGCATGTTGACTCTCCTTTGCAGTATGGGCTGTAAGGATTGCGACCCTTGGGCTGCGTGAAAGTGCGATCGAACTTTCGCTGACAGTGACTGCTCGCAGGTAAACCAGGCCTGCGCTGCTAGGCTGAATCTCACTGTCAACCATGGAGAGCACTCATGACCGATCATCACACCTACAAGAAAATCGAACTGGTCGGGTCTTCGCCCACCAGTATCGAAGAGGCGATTAACAATGCTCTGGCCGAAGCCGGTAAAAGCATCAAGCACCTGGAATGGTTCGAAGTGGTCGATACCCGCGGCCATATCCGCGACAACAAAGCGGCGCACTTCCAGGTCACGCTGAAGGTCGGCTTCCGTATCGCCAATAGCTGAAACAACGTTGGGTTGTATGATCCCGGCGTGATGAGGTATTCAGAAAAGGGGCGCCTTGGTGGGGCCCCTTCTGATTTCATCTGCACAAGGAACGCGAGTGATGAACAAACTGATTCTGGCGCTGGGCCTGATGACCCTGGCCGGTGGTGCGCTGGCAGCGGGCAAACCGTGCGAGGAACTGAAGGCGGAAATTGCGGCCAAGCTGGATGCCAAGGGCGTCACTGGCTACAAGCTGGAAATCGTCAAGAAAGGCGACCCGGCGGGCAAGGTCATTGGTAGCTGTGAGGCCGGGACCAAGGAGATTGTTTACCGCCGCGGCTGATGCGTTTGCCCTTTCGCGGACTTGCCCGCTTCCACAGGCAACCTATGGGAGCGGGCGAGCCCGTGTCGAGGGTCACTCGGCCTTGAGGGCCTGCGCCATCAGCTCATATGACCGAATGCGGTCCGCATGCTCATACAGGTCACAGGTAAAGATCAGCTCATCCGCACCCGTCTGTTCCAGCAGCACTTCTACCTTGGCCTTTACCTTCTGCGGGCTGCCGATCATGGCCAGCCCCAGGAAGCTGGCCACCGTCTCCCGTTCATGGGGCAACCACAGCCCATCCATGCTTTCCACGGGTGGCTTCTGCATCAGGCTCTGTCCGCGAATCAGCGCCAGGATGCGCTGGTAAACCGAGGTGGCCAGGTATTCGGCCTTCTCGTCGGTCTGCGCCACCACCATGGGGATGCCCAGCATCACATACGGCTTATCCAGCGTGGTCGAGGGCCTGAAGTGGTTGCGGTACACGCGAATGGCCTCGTGCATGTAGCGTGGCGCGAAATGCGAGGCGAAGGCGTAGGGCATGCCGCGCATACCCGCCAGCTGGGCACTGAACAGGCTGGATCCCAGCAACCACATCGGCACGTCGGTGTCGTGCCCCGGCACGGCGATCACTTTTTGATCATCAGTGCGTGGCCCGAGGTAGCGCGAAAGCTCCTCGACATCGTCCGGGAAGTCATCTGGGCCGCCAGCGCGGTCGCGTCGCAGGGCATAGGCCGTCATCTGGTCCGAACCCGGCGCGCGGCCCAGGCCAAGGTCGATACGCCCCGGATACAGGCTGGCCAAGGTGCCGAACTGCTCGGCGATCACCAGTGGCGCATGGTTGGGCAGCATCACCCCGCCAGAGCCCACGCGAATACGTGAGGTGCCACCGGCCAGATAGCCGATCAGCACCGATGTCGCCGAACTGGCGATGCCGTCCATGTTGTGGTGCTCAGCCACCCAGAAGCGGTTATAGCCAAAGCGCTCGACATGCTGCGCCAGGTCCAGCGAGTTACGCAGCGATTGCGCGGGGCCAGCGTCGGCGCGTACGGGCACCAGGTCCAGGGTGGAAATCTTCAGGTCACGCAGCTGCGTCATGGGGCCTCCGCAAGAATGATTGGCCAGAGGCCTTTTTGATTCTGTATGGGCGCATTCGTTGGATTCAATGCCTGCAATCTAATTGCGCTGAACTTGCAGCAGGCGGCAGGCCTCTGAACCGTAGGTAAGCAACCCAGTGACCAGGAGGCATCATGAAAAAGACAGCATCGGCGATCTGGCAAGGTGGCCTGAAGGATGGAAAAGGTCTGCTTTCTACCGAAAGCGGCGCACTCAAGCAGAACCCTTATGGCTTCAACACACGTTTCGAGGGCACGCCCGGTACCAACCCGGAGGAACTGATCGGCGCGGCCCATGCCGGTTGTTTCTCGATGGCACTATCCATGATGCTCGGCGAGGCGGGGCTGACTGCGGAGCGGATCGACACGGCTGCAGAGGTGACGCTCGACAAGCAAGCTGACGGTTTTGCCATTACCGCTGTGCACTTGGTGCTCAGGGCCAAGGTACCGGGGGCCAGCGAGGCTCAATTCCTGGAGATTGCCAACAAGGCGAAGGAAGGCTGCCCGGTGTCCAAGGTTTTGAATGCGAAGATCAGCCTGGATGCGGCGTTGGTGGGGTGAAACGGTGCAACGGTGGTGGTTTGCTGTAGTCTAAAGAGCGTCGGCAGCGCCACTGCCCTTTCCAGGAGCCGTTCCATGATTCGCGTAGCTATCGCTGTGTTGGCTTCCCTTGTCGCCACGTCTGCGCTGGCGGCCGTCAAGCCTTGCGAGGAGCTGAAAACCGAGATCGAGGCCAAGATCCAGGCCCAAGGGGTTTCGTCCTATACGCTGGAGATCGTGCCCAACAGCGAGGTCAAGGACCAGAACATGGTCGTCGGGACCTGCGATGGCGGGACGAAGAAGATCATTTATCAAAAGAATGATCGATAAGCACCAAGGCCCGGGGTTGCTAGGCAGCCCCACATTCACGGTATGCAGAACACTTCGCTAGGCTCGTTCACCACCACCTTGCGGTCGGCGTCATACAGCAGCACCTGCGGCTCCATTACCGGCGCCCGCGCTTCCAGGCGATAGCGTTCGCCGGCCTTGAAGTTGTCAAAGCGTACGGTCAGGTAGCAGGTTCGGTCCCTGGGCTCGGACATGATGCCGCCCGAGTAGATTTCATAATCGAAGCGCACCACCAGTTCGTGCTTGCCCGGCGTCACCTGAAAATATCGGCCATCGTCCAGACGCTTGCCGTCGAGGCGGTCGGCCATGATCACCCGGCCGGGGGTCATGGTGTACAGATCGACCCAGGCCTGCTTGGGGTCGACGGGCGGCAAGGGGCTGGCGCAAGCCCCCAGTGCACTGAGGGCGATCAGCATCATGGGCTGGCGCATGGCAAAACTCCCACTTGCGATTTACAAGTAACAAGCATAGCGCCGTTTGTGCGGTTCAGGTGCGCTGACAACCCGCCGGCAGCCCTTGACCCAGCAGTTTTTGCTGGTGGTCGTAGAGTTTGATCCAAGGGCGGAAGCCAATGCTGCCGGCTTGCAGCTGATAACGCTGCCCGGCGCTGAAGTCCTTGAAGGTCAGCTTGACCTGGCAATCGCGCCACAATGGCTCCTCGACGGGGCCGATATTGCTGGGGTTAACCGGAAACTGATAGCGCACGGTCAGTTCGTGGCTGCCGGGTTGAACCTCGAAATAGCGGCTGTCAGCCCAGTCACGCTCATCTACCTGCACGGCGTCCAGCGACGTATTGTCGTAACGGGTGAGGTCGATCCAGGCCTGGTTCGGGTCTGGGTCTGGCAAGGTTGAACAGGCAGAGATCAACAACAGTGAGCCGGCGACCAACAATGCACGCATGGCGAAACTCCCCCTTGGCGAGATAGTCTTGGAGCGAAATGGTGTTGAGCGAGTCAGACAGTCCCGGATGCTTCGACTTTTTCTTATGCAGCGCTCAGGCCTTGGGGCACTCGACCGCATTTTCACCCGTTTGGTTCCGCTGCTTGCGGCGCTCCTGCTGAACGGTTGCAGCAATGCCGCCTACTACGGGCAGCTGGCGCAGGGCCAGTGGCAGTTGCTGCGGGCGCGGCAGCCTGTAGCGCAGGTATTGGCCGACCCTGCTACCCCCGCACCCTTGCGCGCGCACCTGCAACAGGCCGAACAGGCGCGGCTGTTTGCCAGCCAGCAATTGAAACTGCCAGACAACCGCAGCTACCGGGTATACGCCGACCTTGGACGCCCCTACGTGGTGTGGAATGTGTTCGCCACGCCCGAGTTGTCGTTGCAACCGGTAACGCACTGCTTTCCGATTGCCGGGTGCGTGGCGTACCGCGGCTACTACCAGCAAGGCGCGGCGCGAGGCGCGGCGGCGTTGATGCGTCAGGATGGCCTGGATGTGTACGTGGGCGGCGTGGAAGCTTATTCGACCCTGGGTTGGTTCGATGACCCGATTTTGTCGTCGATGGTGGGCTGGGGCGATGAGCGCCTGGCTACGTTGATCTTTCATGAATTGGCCCACCAGCGCTTCTATGTGCAGGACGATACCGAGTTCAATGAGTCGTTTGCCTCGTTCGTCGAGCAGGAAGGCACGCGGCAATGGCGTGCGGCGCGTGGGCTGGCGGCGGTTGGCGGGGATCAGGGAAAGCAGCGCGACCAGTTTATCCGCCTGGTGTTGGCCAGCCGTGAGCGATTGCAGGCGATTTATGCGGGGCCGTTGGATGATGCACACAAGCGCCGGGCCAAGCAGGCCGAGTTTGAGCGTTTGAGGCGTGAATACCGGCAGGTGCGTGATGGCCAGTGGGGCGGTGACAAGCGCTATGACGCCTGGATGTATGGGCCGATGAATAATGCCAAGTTGTTGCCGTTCGGGCTATATGACCAGTGGGTGCCGGCGTTTGCGGCGCTGTTTCGTGAGGTGGGTGGGGATTGGGTTCGGTTTTACGCGCGGGTCGAGCATTTGGGGCGGTTGCCGATTGAAGAAAGGAAAGCGGCGTTGCAGGGTCTGATGGTTAGCCTTTGAGATTTTGGGGCCGCTTTGCGGCCCATCGCGCCACAAGGCCCACAAAGGCCCTGCGGACGCCGATCGATGTGGGAGGACCGGCTGCAAAGCAGCCCTGCTGGCCCTCAAGCCTTGCTAAAAGCCTGATGCAAATCGGCTACCGTGGCGAAGTGGAAAGCGGGTTCTTCTGCCATCAGCTCTTCCTGGCTGCCAAACCCGTACCCCACCGCGACGGCCTGCAGCCCGTTGCTGCGCGCGCCGATCAGGTCATGCTTGCGGTCTCCGATCATCAGGGTGTGCGCCGGGTCCAGACCTTCTTCATCCAGCAAATGGCGAATCAGCTCGACCTTGTTGGTGCGCGTGCCGTCCAGCTCACTGCCGTAGATCACCTTGAAGTGATGATCGAAAGCAAAGTGCCGAGCGATTTCGCGGGCGAACTCCCACGGTTTGGAGGTGGCAATGTACAGCGTGCGGCCCTGCCCGTTCAGGGCCTCAAGCAACTCCGGCACACCTTCGAACACGAGGTTTTCGTAAAGACCGGTCACGCGGAAGCGCTCGCGGTAGAAGTTCACCGCATCCCAGGCCTTGGCTTCGTCGAAGCTGTAGAACTGCATGAAAGCCTGCAGCAGGGGTGGGCCGATGAAGTGTTCGAGGCGGGCCAGGTCCGGTTCGTCGATGCCCAGCTTGGCCAGGGCGTACTGGATCGAGCGAGTGATGCCCAGGCGTGGGTCGGTCAGGGTGCCGTCGAGGTCGAAGAGGATGTTTTGCTGATGCATGTACAGGGTTCCACTTGAGTGCTGCGTGGCCTTTTTCGCGGGCGTGCCCGTGAATGCGGTCATTCAGGTTGATCGTAGCCTTCGGCCAGGTGCTGGTCCTTGAGCTTCACGTAGTTGCCGGCGCTGTAGGAGAAAAATGCGCGCTCCTTGTCGTTCAGCAGCCGGGCCTGTTTTACCGGGCTGCCCATGTACAGGTAGCCACTGACCAGGCGTTTGCCCGGCGGCACCAGGCTGCCGGCGCCAATGATCACTTCGTCCTCGACGATGGCACCATCCATGATGGTGCTGCCCATACCCACCAGGATACGGTTGCCCAGGGTGCAGCCATGCAGCATCACCTTGTGCCCGATGGTCACTTCGTCGCCGATGATCAGCGGGAAACCGTCCGGGTTGAAAGGCCCGGCGTGGGTAATGTGCAGCACGCTGCCGTCCTGCACGCTGGTGCGCGCACCAATGCGGATGCGGTGCATGTCGCCGCGCACCACGGTTAACGGCCAGACCGAACTGTCTTCACCGATCTCCACGTCGCCCAGCACCACCGCCGAACGGTCGACGAAGGCCCTGGGCCCAACTTTCGGAGTGTGTTGCTGGAAGCTGCGAATGGCCATGATAGCGTCTCTCATCTGTGCCGATAGGCAGGCTGCCTGCTGCGGTCGGCGTCGATTGTAATTAAGATGGGGCAGTGTTTCTTCTGCCAAGGTATCCAAACCGTGACTGCGAACAACCCGCTTCTGCAATCCCACGATCTGCCGCCCTTCTCGCAAATTCGTGCCGAACACGTGTTGCCGGCGATCGAAGCGATCCTGGCCGACAACCGTAAAGCCATTGCCGAGATCCTCGAAAAGCAGGGCAAGAACCCTACATGGGCCGGCCTGGTGCTGGCCATGGACGAACTGAACGACCGCCTGGGCGCCGCCTGGAGCCCGGTCAGCCACCTCAATGCGGTGTGCAACAGCGCCGAGCTGCGCGAGGCTTACGAGTCTTGCCTGCCAGCCCTGAGTGCCTACTCTACCGAACTGGGCCAGAACCGCGCGCTGTTCGAAGCCTACCAGGCGCTGATCAACAGCCCTGAGGCTGCCGGCTTCGACGTGGCGCAAAAGACTATCCTCGAGCACGCCTTGCGTGACTTCCGCTTGTCGGGTATCGACCTGCCGGCGGACAAGCAGCAGCGTTACGCCGAAGTGCAGAGCAAGCTCAGCGAGCTGGGCAGCCGTTTCTCCAATCAGCTGCTCGACGCCACCCAGGCATGGACCAAGCATGTTACCGACGAAGCTGCGCTGGCCGGCCTGACCGATTCGGCCAAGGCGCAGATGGCCGCTGCAGCCCAGGCCAAGGGCCTGGACGGCTGGCTGATCACCCTCGAGTTCCCCAGCTACTATGCGGTGATGACCTACGCCAGCGACCGCGCCCTGCGCGAAGAGCTATACGCCGCCTACTGCACCCGCGCCTCCGACCAGGGCCCGAATGCCGGCCAGTTCGACAATGGCCCGGTGATGCGCGAAATCCTCGACCTGCGCCAGGAGCTGGCCGAACTGCTGGGCTACAAGAACTACGCCGAGCTGAGCCTGGCCACCAAGATGGCCGAGTCCAGCGACCAGGTGCTGAGCTTCCTGCGTGACTTGGCCAAGCGTTCCAAGCCGTTCGCCGCCCAGGACCTGCAACAGCTCAAGGCCTACGCTGCCGAACAAGGCTGCCCCGAGCTGGCCAGCTGGGATGCCGGCTACTTTGGCGAGAAGCTGCGCGAGCAGCGCTACAGTGTGTCGCAGGAAGCCCTGCGCGCCTACTTCCCGATCGACAAGGTGCTGGGCGGCCTGTTCAGCATCGTGCAGCGCTTGTACGGCATCGAAATCGCCGAGCTCAAGGGCTTCGACAGCTGGCACCCGGACGTACGCCTGTTCGAGATCAAGGAAAATGGTCAGCACGTTGGCCGTTTCTTCTTCGACCTGTACGCCCGCGCCAACAAGCGTGGCGGCGCCTGGATGGACGGCGCCCGTGACCGTCGCCGCACTGCCGGCGGCCAGCTGCAGAGCCCGGTGGCCAACCTGGTGTGCAACTTCACCCCGGCCGCGCCCGGCAAGCCCGCCTTGCTGACCCATGATGAAGTCACCACCCTGTTCCACGAATTCGGTCACGGCCTGCACCACATGCTGACCCGCATCGAGCATGCCGGCGTGTCCGGCATCAACGGCGTGGCCTGGGATGCGGTCGAGCTGCCAAGCCAGTTCATGGAAAACTGGTGCTGGGAGCCGGAAGGCCTGGCACTGATTTCTGGTCACTACGAAACCGGCGCCGCCCTGCCCCAGGACCTGCTGGACAAGATGCTGGCCGCGAAAAACTTCCAGTCGGGCATGATGATGGTGCGCCAGCTGGAGTTCTCGCTGTTCGATTTCGAGCTGCACGCCAGCCATGGCGACGGCCGCAGCGTATTGCAGGTGCTCGAAGGTGTGCGTGACGAGGTGTCGGTCATGCGCCCGCCGGCTTACAACCGCTTCCCCAACAGCTTTGCGCACATTTTCGCGGGCGGTTACGCGGCGGGCTACTACAGCTACAAGTGGGCCGAAGTGCTGTCGGCTGACGCCTTCTCGCGCTTCGAGGAAGAAGGCGTGCTGAACGCCGAGACCGGCCGCGCCTTCCGCGAGGCGATCCTGGCCCGTGGTGGTTCGCGCGAGCCGATGGAGCTGTTCGTCGACTTCCGTGGCCGTGAGCCTTCCATCGATGCATTGCTGCGCCACAGTGGTCTCACCGAGGACGCTGCAGCATGAGTGAGGTAGCTGTGAACAAGACCAAGAAGCGCTTCATTGCCGGTGCCGTGTGCCCGGCGTGCAGCGAGCCCGACAAGCTGATGATGTGGAACGACGACGGCGTACCGCACCGCGAGTGCGTGGCTTGCGGCTTTACCGACACCCTCAACGAGCAGGGCTTGTCGGTGCCGAAGGAACTCGGCACCCGGGTCAACCACCTGGCGCCGAAAGCGGCGCCGGCCAAGGTGCAGACCGTGCAGTTCTTCCCAAATCCGAAGCTGAAAAAGCCGGCTGAGTGATCCTGTCGTGCCGCCCGGGTGCAATGCCCGGGCAGGCATGGACAGGTGTTAGATAGTCAGGCCACCTGGCGCACGCGGGCCATGCAAGCTCTCTTGCTCATATCTATCAGCAAGGTGATGCACCATGGCCAACCCTCTTCTGCAAGATAGCCATATCCCCGTCGATTACTCTTCCATCACCCTCGAAAACATGCAGGCGGCGTTCGCTGCCGTGCTGTTGGCGCACGAGCAAGGTGTCGAACGCATCATCCTGGACCAGCGGGCCATGCCCACCTGGGATGACATGGTGCTGGCGTTGGATGGGCTGGATAGCCGGCTGCTGGCAGTGTTGTATGCCGCCTCACCACTGGTCGGCCGGGATACGGCGTGGGCCAACGCCATCATTGATTTCTACGGGAAAGTGACGGCGCGCTTCGAGCAAAAATTCGCCAACACGGTTTTGCATGATCTGTATGCACGCTTGGCCGGCAGTGACATCGGCAAGCAACTGGATGTCGGGAAGCGTGCCACTTTGCGTTGGCACCTGGACAAGTTCGTCGCTAGCGGGGCGTTACTCGACACCGCAGGCAAAGCGCATCTGGCAGACCTTCAAACGCAGATTGGCACTGCACGCGAGGCGTTCCGCAGCAACATCGACCGGCCTGGGTTGAACATCACCGATGAAGCGGAGCTGAGCGGCATCCCGCAGCGGGTACGTGACGAATTGGCTGCAAGCGCACAGCAAGCAGGTAAGCAGGGGTGGTTGATTGCGTGTGACACGGTGACTACGCGTGAGGTGCTCAAACATGCTGCCAACCGCCAGCTCCGTGAGCGTGTGTACCGGGCTTTTCACGCCCGTGGCGTCAGCCATGATCGGCAACAGGACAACCGCATGTATCTGCAGCAACAGGCGCAATTGCTTGAGGAGAAGGCCCTCCTGCTCGGTTATTCCGGCCATCTGGAGCAGAGCCTGCAGGTGAAGAGTGCGGGTTCGGTAGCCCAGGTGCGCGGCTTTCTCCACGATCTGGCCGATCATGTGCGACCTGCCATGTTGCGGTGGCGTTCGCAGGTGGAGTGTTGGGCTGCCGAGCAGGGCCTGGGCAAACCCCAACCCTGGGATTTCGAGTACCTGCGGTGTGCTTCGCGCAGCGAGTTTCCTGCCGAAGCGCTGCGCGATTATTTCCCGCTGAATACCGTTGTCAGTGCGTTGCAGCAATTGGCGCAGACGTTGTTTGGTGCAGTGCTGCAGCCCAAAGCGCTGCCTGTCTGGGATGACAGCGTGCAGCCGTTCGAGGTGTGGCAGGACAGCGCTTTCATTGGCTTTCTGTATCTGGATGCCGTGCAACACGCAGGCAAGCAGCCAGACGCGGTGTTCACCACCTATGTAAGGAATCGCCGGGTCGATGCAGAGGGTATCTGCCAGGCAGCCTCGGTGGTGGTGTTCAGTGATGTGCCGCAAGCGCTGTCAGGTTCGCAGCCGTTGCTCGATCATTTGTCACTGCGCAAGCTGTTCCATGAATTCGGCCATGCCCTGCACCACCTGCTGGTACGTACGACGAACCACGTCATGTCCAATGTGACCGAGCTGGGCACCGATGGTGTGGAGTTGTTCGGCAAGCTGTTCGAACGTTGGGTCTGGGACGCGGACTACCTGGTGGCGATCTCGGCGCGCACGCACGACGGCCACCAACTATCCCGCGAGCAAGCTGATGAGTGCCTGCGGCAGCTACGGCAGCAGGGCGTGGAGGAGATCGCGGGTGATCTGTGCCTGGCGCTGTTCGACATGGACCTGCATGGCACACCAAACGATGGCAGGACCTTTGAACAGCGACTGGGTGATGCCCGCGCGCGTTGCGGTTACTGGCCACTCGCTGACTTTGAACATCCGGCGCATGCCTTCGACCACCTTGTGAACGGCTACGATGCGGGTTACTACGCCTATCTGTGGTCGGATGTGCATGCCTTCGATGTGTTCACCCGCTTCGAAGCCGAGGGCCTGTTGAACGGAGCCACGGGGCGGGCACTGCAGGAAGCACTGTTCGCCCCAGGGGCATCGCGCCCATTGCGTGAAGGCATCGAGGCGTTTCTCGGGCGGCAATCGAGCCAGGCAGCGTATCTCAGCTGGCATGGCCTGAAGTAGTCAGACCAGAGGTGCTGGAAAGATCCCGGCATGCGCGATACTGTATATGAATACAGTATTCAGGTGAGCCATGATTCCTCCAGCACCGCAAAAGGGCCGTGGCACGGCGCACAATCCACACAACCGCTTTGCCCCTGGTCATTCGGTGGCGGAAGATGATGGCTGGTACCAGGAAGTGCCGCAAACCCAGGGTACCGAGGTGCGGATCGAGACAGCCAAGTCGGTGATCAGCCGCAACACTTCACCCGACCTCCCTTTCGATCGCTCCATCAACCCCTACCGTGGCTGCGAACATGGCTGTATCTACTGCTATGCCCGCCCCTCACACGCCTACTGGGACCTTTCTCCCGGCCTGGATTTCGAGACCAAACTGATTGCCAAGACCAACGCCGCCGAGGTGCTGGCACAGCAATTGAGCAAACCGGGCTACGTGTGCGCGCCGATCAATCTGGGCTCCAACACCGACCCGTACCAGCCGATTGAGCGCGAACAGTTACTGACCCGGCGCTTGCTCGAAGTGTTACTGCGTTTTCGTCACCCGGTGACCATTGTCACCAAGGGTTCACTGGTGCTGCGCGACCTCGACCTGCTGGCCGAAATGGCCCGCCAGCGCCTGGCACGGGTGATGATCAGCCTGACCACGCTGGACGAAGGCCTCAAGCGCGTGCTCGAACCCCGAGCGGCCTCACCCGGTGCGAGGTTGAGGGCCATCCGGGTATTGCGTGAAGCGGGCGTACCGGTGGGTGTTTTGTGTTCGCCGATGATTCCGATGATCAACGACAGTGAGCTGGAACGCCTGTTGGAGGCGGCGAAGGAGGCCGGTGCGCAAAGTGCGGCGTACATGATGCTGCGCCTGCCGCTGGAGGTGGCGCCGTTGTTTGAGCAGTGGTTGCAGGATCATTACCCGCAGCGGGCAGCGCATGTGTTGAGCCTGATCCGCCAGAGCCGTGGTGGCGAGCTGTATGACAGCCGGTTCGGTGTGCGCATGCGTGGTGAAGGGGTGTTTGCCGAGTTGCTGGCGCAGCGCTTTGCCAAGGCAATGAAACGGCTGGACTTCGAAGGGCGCGAGGCGCAGGCGCTGGATTGCTCGGCGTTCTGCCCGCCGGGTGGGCAGATGGCGCTGTTCTGACATGAACCCGCCCCACCAAGGGCTGCGCATTGCTCACAACGCAACTAATAACAACCAATAATTGCGCTAATACATATTGGCAGCTGATGTTTTTTTGCTATTATCCAGTTCCCGCCTTTTTCATCTGGAACGCCCGTTCTAGAGCCTTCGAATTAAGTTTCAGTTAAGTTTTCCCCGCTAGCGTAGGTAATAAGTCCACAGCGACTGTGATCTATGGCCCGTGCGTGTCATCTAAAACCCTGCATAGCCTGAATCTTTCACCGGTAAAATGGATTTACCTACACACCGTCAAGAGGATGAATCATGCCCGTCAAGGACCCATCCAAGGTCGTACCGCAGGTCCCCGCGGAAAGCGCCGATGCTGCCCTTAAGCACATCGTCGACGGCTTCCTGCGCTTTCACCATGATGTTTTCCCAGATCAGCAAGAGCTGTTCAAGAAGCTCGCCACCGCGCAAACACCACGCGCCATGTTCATCACCTGTGCCGATTCGCGCATCGTTCCCGAGCTGATCACCCAGAGCTCGCCAGGCGACCTGTTCGTGACCCGTAACGTGGGTAACGTGGTACCGCCTTATGGCCAGATGAACGGCGGCGTTTCCAGCGCCATCGAGTACGCCGTAATGGCGCTTAAAGTTCACCACATCATCATCTGTGGCCACTCTGACTGTGGCGCCATGCGTGCGGTACTCAACCCGCAGTCGCTGACCAAGATGCCTACCGTTGGCGCCTGGTTGCGCCACGCTGAAGTGGCCCGCACCGTGGTCGAGAACAACTGCTCCTGCGGCAGCGAACACGAGACGATGCAAGTGCTGACCAAAGAGAACGTCATCGCCCAGCTGCATCACTTGCGCACCCATCCTTCGGTGGCTTCGCGCCTGGCAGCCGGTGAGCTGTTCATTCATGGTTGGGTGTACGACATCGAGACCAGCAAGATCGAAGCCTACGACGCCGCCAGCGACAGCTTCCTGCCCTTGGCCGCGGGTGAACCCGTTCCCTGCGCCACTCCGAGAGGCCGCTACTAAGCGACCCGTCCGCCGCTAGAACCTTGATAGCCGGCTGCACCCTGCAGGGGTGTGGCACGGCATTCGGCTGCCTTGAATTCCCTGACTGCCCTGCCGGCGTGCTCGCTGGCGGCCCGCGCCTGCGCGCTTGTCAGGGGCAAACGTGCCCACGGCCAGGGGAATGGCCGTGCGACTAGAGAAAGGAGAAACACGGTGAACATTACACAGTTGAAAGCGGCCCTGCCGCGTGAGTTGCTGGCGTCGGTGGTGGTCTTCCTGGTGGCCCTGCCGTTGTGCATGGGCATTGCGATCGCTTCTGGCATGCCGCCGGCAAAAGGCCTGATTACTGGGATTATCGGCGGCATTGTCGTCGGTTTCCTTGCTGGGTCGCCGCTACAGGTCAGCGGCCCCGCTGCCGGTCTGGCGGTACTGGTGTTCGAGCTGGTACGCCAGCACGGCATGGCCATGCTCGGGCCAATCCTGTTGCTGGCCGGCCTGTTGCAGTTGCTGGCCGGTCGCTTGCGCCTGGGCTGCTGGTTCCGCGTGACCGCGCCGGCGGTGGTTTACGGCATGCTCGCCGGGATTGGCGTGTTGATCGTGCTTTCGCAGGTGCATGTGATGTTCGACACCGCGCCGCAACCGTCGGGCCTGCAGAACCTGCTGGCGTTCCCGGCAACGTTGTCGGCAGCCCTGCCACAGGAGAGCACCGGCGCCGGCTGGATGGCCGGGGCGCTGGGCCTGGGGACCATCGCCATCATGTGGGGCTGGGAGCGCTTGCGGCCGCAGCGGCTGCGTTTCGTGCCGGGTGCATTACTCGGCGTGGCCAGCATGACCGCTATCAGCCTGTGGCTGGCCTTGCCGGTGAACCGCGTGCAAGTCCCGGCCGACCTGTCCGAGGCCATCGACTGGCTTCGTCCGGCGGACCTGATGCAGCTGGCCGACCCTGCCCTGTTGGTCGCCGCTTTTGCCCTGGCGTTCATTGCCAGCGCCGAAACCTTGCTGTCGGCCGCAGCAGTGGACCGCATGCACAGCGGCCAGCGCTCGGACTTCGACCGCGAACTGTCGGCTCAGGGCATCGGCAACATGCTGTGCGGGGTGCTGGGTGCCCTGCCGATGACCGGGGTAATCGTGCGCAGCTCGGCCAACGTCCAGGCCGGGGCGCAAACCCGGGCCTCGGCAATCTTCCATGGCTTGTGGTTGCTGGCCTTCGTGGTGGCGCTGAGCAGCGTGCTGCAGCAGATCCCGGTGGCGAGCTTGGCGGGGGTGTTGGTGTTTACCGGGGTCAAACTGGTCGACTTCAAGGCGTTTCGCGGGCTGGGCCGTTATGGGCGCATGCCGATGTTCACCTACGCGGCGACTGCGCTGGCGATCATCTTTACCGACCTGCTGACCGGTGTGCTGCTGGGCTTTGCCCTGACCTTGCTGAAGCTGGCGTTCAAGGCGGCGCGGCTGAAGATCAACCTGGTGAGCCTGGCCAAGGATGGGCACATGGAACTGCGCCTCAGTGGCGCGGCGACCTTCCTGAAGGTGCCGGCGCTGACCCAGGTGCTGGATACCGTACCGGCGGGCACCACGCTGCATGTGCCGCTGGGGAACTTGAGCTATATCGACCACTCGTGCCTTGAGTTGCTGGAGGACTGGAGCCGCAGCAATTCTGCCAATGGGTCACGGTTGCTGATAGAGCAGCGGCGCCTGAAGCGTCGGATCGAGGGGCGGTTGCGGACTACGGCGGGGGTTGGGGCGTAGGAGCGGGTTTACCCGCGAATACGGTAGCGGCGGAAACGGTGATCGGCGGGTGGAGATAGGCCAGCAGGGCCGGCCCTTTCGCGGGTGAACCCGCTCCTACGACGGCCTGCGCCGAACCACCGATGCACCTAGGCCGTTACAGGTCTATCAGGCCGGCTGACCCAGCTCGACACCCAGTTGGCGCGACAGGCACGGCCAGCGCTTCCACGCCTCGCCAGTTGCCGGGCTGCTCAGCTTCTCTCGATAAGCCTCCACCGATTCAACCGCAAAGCTCTCGTCATTGAGCATTTCGTCGACCGAGTGGTGCACCACTTCATCCAGCTGGTTGGCAAAGCTTTCGCCAATCAACTGGTGGGCAATCAGGTTGGCGACCGTGGTGTCGACCGGAATCAACGGCTGCTGGAAGTAGCGAATGTACAAGTCATTCACCTCTTCCACCAGGCGGTGCGCCAGGTAGGCTTCATCCAGCAGGCAGTCCAGGCCTACATGCCCTTGCATCACGCTGGGCGGCTGCAGGAAGTAGGCTTCGGCAATTTTCAGTACAGGTTTGATCTGCGATTCGATCCCGGCTTCGCGGGCGACCTCGTGGGCGGCCTCCAGCAGTTCCGGAACCTGATCGATGTAGGCGCTGACGAAGCGCGCCAAAGTACCCTGGGCGTCCTGCTCAGGCAGTTGGATCGAGGGGTGCAGATGGGGCAGTTGCAGCTCGAGACGCTGTTTCAATTGGCCGGTCTGGCCTTCATGTTGATGGGCTTGGCTTACCTGCTCGCGTACAGCAGCGATGTTCATGACAACTCCAGGGACATTACGTTTCAAACGGAAGACACTAAATTAGCTCGGTATACAGAATACCTAAGACGTATTTGTTATAAACCGCGCAAACGTGTGCTATGTCTGGCATAACCAGATGCCATTATTTAGCCATGACCTCTCAAGCGCGCGGTTTTCAGGCTATCTGGCTATTTCGTGAAGTTCATTTCACAGGCTTCATTGCGTGCCATTGGTCGCTGTCTATACTCCCGGTGAACGTGATTCGTTGATGAGGCCCGACTGCTTTTAGCAGGGGCTCGGTCGTCGAAGCCATGCAGTCTTGACCGCCGTTCCCTCTTGCCGCAGGCCACGCCTCCGGGACAACAAGAATTAGAAGGGGAACCCGCAATGATGCGACATCCACATGTCTGGATGGGCCTCCTGTTGTGGTCGGTTTTTGGCCAGGCAAACGCCGCCTGGACCGTGAACATGCACCCAGGGGCGACGGAAGTCTCCAACGCCGTCTTCGACCTGCACATGACCATCTTCTGGATCTGCGTGATCATTGGCATCGTGGTGTTTGGCGCGATGTTCTGGTCAATGGTCATCCACCGCCGCTCCACCGGCCAGCAGGCTGCGCATTTCCACGAGCACACCTGGGTGGAAATCCTCTGGACGGTAGTTCCCTTCCTGATCCTGGTGGCCATGGCCATCCCGGCCACCAAGACGCTGATCGACATCTACGATGCCAGCGATTCGGACATCGACATCCAGGTCACGGGGTACCAGTGGAAATGGCACTACAAGTACCTGGGCCAGGACGTGGAGTTCTTCAGCAATCTGGCCACCCCCACCGACCAGATCCACAACAAGGCGCCCAAGGATGAGCATTACCTGCTGGAAGTCGACCAGCCGCTGGTGCTGCCGGTGGGCGCGAAAGTGCGCTTTCTGGTCACTGCTGCCGACGTGATCCACTCCTGGTGGGTGCCAGCCTTCGCGGTCAAGCGCGACGCCATCCCAGGCTTTGTCAACGAAGCCTGGACCCGGATCGAAAAGCCAGGCATCTACCGCGGCCAGTGTACCGAGCTGTGCGGCAAAGACCACGGCTTCATGCCGGTGGTGGTCGAGGTCAAGTCCAAGGCCGATTACGACACCTGGCTTGGCGAGCGCAAGGCTGAAGCCGCCAAGCTCAAGGAGCTGACCAGCAAGGAATGGACCCTGGAAGAGCTGGTGGCGCGAGGCGACAAGGTCTACCACACCACCTGCGTGGCCTGTCACCAGGCCGAAGGCCAGGGCCTGCCGCCAATGTTCCCGGCGCTCAAAGGCTCGAAGATTGCCACCGGGCCGAAGGAAGGCCACCTGAGCATTGTCTTCCATGGCAAGCCCGGCACGGCCATGGCCGCTTTCGGCAAGCAGCTGTCGGAAGTCGACATCGCTGCTGTGGTCACCTACGAGCGCAATGCCTGGGGCAACAACAAAGGCGACATGGTGACGCCGAAGGACGTGCTGGCGCTGAAGCAGGCAGAAGCCAAGTGAACCGGGTTACTCGCGGCAATCAATGGATTGCAGGAGACAGGACATGAGTGCAGTGATCGACGACCACGCCCACGGCCATGACCATGCGCACGGCCCGGCCAAGGGCCTGATGCGCTGGGTGCTGACCACCAACCATAAAGACATCGGCACGATGTACCTGTGGTTCAGTTTCATCATGTTCCTGCTCGGTGGCTCGTTTGCCATGGTGATCCGCGCTGAGCTGTTCCAGCCGGGTTTGCAGATCGTGGAGCCGGCGTTCTTCAACCAGATGACCACCATGCATGGCCTGATCATGGTGTTTGGCGCGGTGATGCCGGCCTTCGTCGGCCTGGCCAACTGGATGATTCCGCTGATGATCGGCGCGCCCGACATGGCCCTGCCACGGATGAACAACTTCAGCTTCTGGCTGCTGCCGGCGGCCTTCCTGCTGCTGGTATCGACCCTGTTCAGCCCGGGCGGAGGGCCGAACTTTGGCTGGACGTTCTACGCACCGCTTTCCACCACCTATGCGCCAGCCAGCGTCACCTTCTTCATCTTCGCCATCCACCTGATGGGTATCAGCTCGATCATGGGGGCGATCAACGTGATTGCCACCATCCTCAACCTGCGTGCCCCCGGCATGACGCTGATGAAAATGCCGCTGTTCGTCTGGACCTGGCTGATTACCGCGTTCCTGCTGATTGCGGTGATGCCAGTACTGGCCGGCGTGGTAACCATGATGCTGATGGATATCCACTTCGGTACCAGCTTTTTCAGTGCCGCAGGTGGCGGTGACCCGGTGCTGTTCCAGCATGTGTTCTGGTTCTTCGGTCACCCTGAGGTTTACATCATGATCCTGCCCGCCTTCGGTGCGGTCAGCTCGATCATCCCGGCGTTCTCGCGCAAGCCGCTGTTCGGTTATACCTCGATGGTGTATGCCACCGGCGCCATTGCCTTCCTGTCATTCATCGTCTGGGCCCACCATATGTTCGTGGTCGGCATCCCGGTGGTCGGCGAGTTGTTCTTCATGTACGCCACCATGCTGATTGCCGTGCCCACCGGGGTGAAGGTATTCAACTGGGTCAGCACCATGTGGGAAGGTTCGCTCACCTTCGAAACGCCGATGCTGTTCGCCATCGCCTTTGTCATCCTGTTCACCATCGGTGGTTTCTCCGGGTTGATGCTGGCGATCGCCCCGGCGGACTTCCAGTACCACGACACTTACTTCGTGGTGGCGCATTTCCATTACGTACTGGTGCCTGGTGCAATTTTCGGCATCTTTGCCTCGGCCTACTACTGGCTGCCGAAATGGACTGGCCACATGTACGACGAAACCCTCGGCAAACTGCACTTCTGGCTGTCGTTCATCGGCATGAACATGGCCTTCTTCCCCATGCACTTCGTAGGCTTGGCCGGCATGCCACGGCGCATCCCCGACTACAACCTGCAGTTCGCCGATTTCAACATGGTGTCGTCGATCGGCGCGTTCATGTTCGGCGCCACGCAGATCTTCTTCCTGTTCATTGTCATCAAGTGCATCCGCGGTGGCGCGCCGGCACCGGCCAAACCCTGGGATGGCGCCGAGGGCCTTGAGTGGTCGATACCCTCGCCTGCGCCCTACCACACCTTCCAGACACCCCCGGAAGTGAAATAGGAACCCGCCATGAACGGCCTGTCGGTGAAACGCCTGGTAACGCGCCTGTTGATGCTGACGGTGGTGATGTTCGCCTTCGGCTTCGCGCTGGTGCCGATCTACGACGTCATGTGCAAAGCGTTCGGTATCAACGGCAAGACCGGCGGCCAATACGAAGGTAGCCAGGTCAGTGACCCGACGCGTGCTGTGCGGGTGCAGTTCATGTCGACCAATGCCAGCGACATGGTCTGGGACTTCTACTCCACTGCCGACCAGCTGGAGGTCAACCCGGGGGCGGTGAACCAGATGATCTTCATTGCCCACAACCCGACCGACCGGCCGATGAGTGCGCAGGCAATACCCAGCATTACCCCGGCCGAGGCCGCGGCCTACTTCCACAAGACCGAGTGCTTCTGCTTTACCCAGCAGGTGCTGCAGCCCGGCGAACGCATCGAGATGCCGGTGCGCTTCATCGTCGACCGCGACCTGCCGGCCAGCGTGAAGCACCTGACACTGGCCTACACCTTGTTCGACATCACCGCTCGCCACCCGCCGGTCGCGCACGTTGCGGCGCAGGACGTCCAGGGCGCCCGTTAAGGGAAGGAGAACAGCAATGGCAAGTCATGAGCACTACTACGTTCCGGCGCAGAGCAAATGGCCGATCATCGCCACCATCGGCATGTTCATCACGGTATTCGGCCTGGGCACCTGGTTCAACGACATGAAGGCGGGCCACCCGGATTCGCACGGGCCGCTGATCTTCTTCGTGGGTGCGTTGTTTCTGGCCTACATGCTGTTCGGCTGGTTTGGGTCAGTGGTCAAGGAGAGCCGCGCCGGGTTGTACAGCCCGCAGCTGGATCGCTCGTTCCGCTGGGGCATGAGCTGGTTCATCTTCTCTGAAGTGATGTTCTTCCTGGCGTTCTTCGGCGCGCTGTTCTATGTCCGCGTACTGGCGGGGCCGTGGCTGGGAGGCGAAGGGGCCAAAGGTGTTGCGCACATGCTGTGGCCAACGTTCGAATTCACCTGGCCGCTACTGCACACCCCCGACCCCAAGCTGTTCCCGCCGCCCAAGGAAGTGATCGACCCGTGGCATCTGCCGCTGATCAACACCATCCTGCTGGTCAGTTCCAGTGTGACAATCACCATTGCCCACCACGCCTTGCGCCGTGACCACCGCGGGCCGCTGAAATTCTGGATGGCGCTGACCATTGTTCTGGGCATCAGCTTTATCGCGCTGCAGGCCTTCGAGTACCACGAGGCCTATACCAAGCTGGGGCTGACACTGGGCTCAGGGATCTACGGTGCGACGTTCTTCATGCTTACCGGGTTTCACGGTGCCCACGTGACATTGGGCACGATCATTCTGATTGTGATGTTCGTGCGTATTCTGCGCGGGCATTTCAACCCAGAAAAACACTTCGGCTTCGAGGCAGCCAGTTGGTACTGGCACTTCGTCGATGTGGTGTGGGTGGGGTTGTTCATCTTTGTCTATGTGTTGTGAATACGAAACCCCGTAGGGGTGGGTGAGCGCTTCAGAAAGGGGCGTGGGAGACCAGCTGACCGCTGATCAAGCCCCAGGCGACCAGGCCTATGGTCAAGGCTGCCAGGGTGACCCGTACGGTCAGGGCCTTGAGCAGGCGGGTCGAGTTTTCATCATCCTTGACCAGAAACACCAGGCCACTGAACAGACTGGCAATCGTGGCCAACAGCATCAGGACAATCGCGGCCTTGAGCATGGCGTTACTCCGGGGGGGTGCGGTGATGTGGATAAGTATAGCGAGGCGCCCGTGAGGCCGTTTCGCCCAGGCTGGGTACCGACGCTGGTGGTGCTTGCACTGCTGCCGGGGCTGATTGCGCTTGGTTGCTGGCAACTCGGCCGTGCCGAGGAAAAGCGCGTGCTGCTGGCCACCTATGCAGAACGGCGGGTTGAAGCGCCGATCGCCACCGCCCAGCTCCTCTCGAAAGAAGACAACGCCTTCCGCCGCGTGCACCTGTATGGCCGCTTCGACGCCGAGCACAGCGTGCTGCTGGACAACCGCATGCGCGACGGCAAACCCGGTGTCGAGCTGCTGCAGCCCTTCCACGACCAAGCCAGCGGCCTGTGGTTGCTGATCAATCGTGGCTGGCTGCCATGGCTAGACCGCCGGGTGCCGGTGCCCTTCGAAACCCCTGCCCAGGCCTTGGCGCTGGATGCCTCTGTGTATGTCGCGCCCGGTAGCACCTTCCAGCTGCACCCGGACCCCATCGGTGGGCAATGGCCGCATCTGTTGACCGCTATCGATGCTGCGCTGCTATGGCAACAGCTTGATCGCGAAGGCTTCGCTCAGGAATTGCGCCTGGAGCCGGGCCCTGCGAGCTATCGCCTGGACTGGCCGGTTGTGGCCATGAGCCCCGAAAAACACGTGGGCTACGCCGTGCAGTGGTTTGCCTTGGCTACCGCTCTGGTTCTGCTCTACCTCTACTTCGGCTGGCACCAAAACAAGGAGAAACGCCATGGCCACCGCCACTCCACTGGACGTGCCTGAACGTAGCAAGCCCAGAGCCCGTGGGCGTTTGCAGCTGTTACTGATCCTGCTGGTGGTGCTTGGGCCGATGGTTCTGGCCACCAGCATGTACAAGCTCAAATTCTGGGTGCCGGAAGGCCGCAGCTACCATGGCGCCATGATTGGCAATGGGGAAAGCCGTGCTGATCTCGGCGTGGCGGGCCAGGACGAGCGCTGGCAGTTGCTGGTCAGCGCGCCCCAGGCCTGCACCGAAGACTGTCAGCGCCTGGTGTACCTGGCTCGGCAGATTCAGGTCGGGCTGGGGCGTGATGCCAGCCGCGCCAGCCATGCGCTGGCCGCCGCCCAGCCGCTGAGCGCCGACTATCAGGCACTGCTTGGCCGCGAGTACCCGCAGTTGCAGCGCTACCCGCTGGATGCGCAACGTTATCAGCAGAAGGTTGTCGAGCCCGGCCCGCAGCTGTGGATCGTCGACCCGCACGGCAACCTGGTGCTGCGCTACGACGGCAAGGTCAACGGCAAGCATGTGCTGGATGACCTGCGCCACCTGCTCAAGCTGTCCAACATCGGCTAGGAGCCTGCCATGGCCAGACCTGGATTTCGCCTTGCTGTGTTCGCCACCCTGCTGGCACTGCTGGTCGTCCTGCTTGGTGCCTATACCCGCCTGACCCACGCCGGCCTCGGTTGCCCCGACTGGCCCGGGTGCTATGGCTTTATCAGCGTGCCCAAGACTGACGCGCAGTTGGCCCATGCCGAGCTGCACTTTCCCGAGCATCCAGTGGAAGCTGCCAAGGGCTGGGCGGAGATGGTCCACCGCTACTTTGCCGGTAGCCTGGCCGTGGTGATCGCCCTGCTCGCGTTCCAGGCAATGCGCCGGCATGCCCGCGATGGGCAGCCTTATCGCCTGCCGATGCTGCTACTGGGTGTGGTGCTGGCCCAGGCAGCCTTTGGTATGTGGACGGTCACCCTGAAGCTGTGGCCGCAGGTGGTCACGGCGCACTTGCTGGGTGGCTTTACCACGTTGAGCTTGCTGTTCCTGTTGTCTCTGCGTCTGTCCCGGGCCTTTGCGCCCTTGCCGAAACTGCCGCTGAGCCTGCGCCGGATCGCTGCGCTGGCGCTGCTGGTGGTAATCGGCCAGATCGCCCTGGGCGGTTGGGTCAGCGCCAACTACGCAGCCGTGGCCTGCATCGACCTGCCGACCTGCCATGGCCAGTGGTGGCCAGCGGCGGACTTCAGCAACGGCTTCCACCTGACCCAGCACGTCGGCCCCAATTACCTTGGCGGGCAGTTGGACAGTGATGCGCGCACGGCCATCCACATCAGCCACAGGTTGGGCGCGCTGCTGGTGACCTGTGTGCTGTTGATGCTCAGCTGGAAGCTGCACCGCTGTGGTCTCCCCGGCCTGGCGCGGCTGGTGATGCTGGCGCTGGCCTTGCAAGTGGGCCTGGGCATCAGCAACGTGGTGTTCCACCTGCCGCTGGCGGTGGCTGTTGCGCACAATGCCGGCGGGGCGATGCTGCTGCTGAGCATGGTGCTGGTGAACTACCGCATTCGAGTGGTCGACAAGGTTCGTATGGGTGTCGGCCATGGTTGGCGTCTGCGGCCGGTGGTCGGGGTGGGCATTTCCCATCACATGAGGAACGACTCGTGGCGACGCTTCTAAGCGTACGACGGGCCCGCTGGCGCGATTACCTTGAGCTGACCAAGCCCAAGGTGGTGGTGCTGATGCTGATCACTTCGCTGGCGGGCATGTTCCTGGCCACCCGGGCGGGCGTCAGCTGGAGCGTGCTGTTGTTCGGCAACCTGGGCATCGGCCTGTGCGCGGGTGGTGCAGCGGTGGTCAATCATGTGGTGGATCGGCGCATCGATGCGCTGATGGCACGCACCCACAAACGGCCTTTGGCCCAAGGCCGAGTCGAGCCCCTGCCGGCGCTGTTGTTCGCTTTGGCCCTGGCGCTGCTGGGCATGGTCCTGCTGCTGGTGTTCACCAACGCCCTCACCGCCTGGCTGACCCTGGCCTCATTACTCGGTTATGCGGTGCTCTACACCGGCTTTCTCAAGCGCGCCACGCCACAGAACATCGTCATCGGTGGCCTGGCCGGTGCCGCTCCGCCGTTGCTCGGCTGGGTGGCGGTAAGCGGCCATGTCAGCGCCGAACCCTTGCTGCTTGTGCTGATTATTTTCGCCTGGACCCCGCCGCATTTCTGGGCGCTGGCCATCCACCGCAAGGAGGAATACGCCAAGGCCGATATCCCGATGTTGCCGGTGACCCACGGCGAGCGCTACACCAAACTGCATATCCTGCTGTACACCCTGATCCTGCTGGCGGTGAGCCTGCTCCCGTATGCCATCCACATGAGTGGCCCGCTGTACCTGGCCTGTGCCCTGGGCTTGGGCCTGCGCTTCCTGCATTGGGCCTGGGTGTTGTACCGTAGCAGCCGGCCGCACGCGGCGATCGGCACCTTCAAGTACTCTATCGGCTACCTGTTCGCGCTGTTCATCGCGTTGCTCCTTGACCACTACCTGTTGCTGAGCCTATGACCCGAACCCAGAAAACCGTCTTCATCCTCGTTGCCCTGGTCGCGTTGATCCTGGGCCTGACCGTCAACAAGGTGCTTAATGGTCGTGACCAGCCCAACCCTGCCGAGCTGATTGATGCGGGCATCATCCTGCTGCCGCAGAGCCGCGCCGTGGCTGATGTCACCATGACCAATCAGGACGGCCAGCCGGTGCAGATGGATGACCTCAAGGGCAAATGGTCGCTGCTGTTCTTTGGCTACACCTACTGCCCGGACATCTGCCCGACCACCCTGGCCCAGTTGCGCCAGGTGAAGAGCGAGCTGCCCAAGGATGCCGTCGACCGGCTGCAGGTGGTGTTGGTGAGCGTGGACCCTAACCGCGACACGCCGAACCAGCTGAAGCAGTATCTGGGCTATTTCGACAAGGACTTTGTCGGCGTGGCGGGGTCGATCGAGGATACCCAGAAGCTGGCCAATGCCTTGAGCATTCCGTTCATTCCGGCGGATACCAGCAAGCCGGGGTATACCGTGGATCACAGCGGTAACCTGGCGATTGTCGGGCCGGATGGGCGACAGCGTGGGTTCATTCGGGCGCCGTTCAACAACCAGAAGCTGGGGGCGCAGTTGCCGGGGCTGGTCAAGCGGGATTGAGAGTGCTGGGCCTGCTGCGCAGGCCTTTCGCGACACAAGGCCACGGATCGGCGTACGCCTTACTTTGTGGGAGCGGCCTTGCGTCGCGAAAGGGCCGCAAAGCGGCCCCGGGGATGTTGGCTCAGAACGCCGGAACCACAGCGCCTTTGTACTTCTCGATGATGAACTGCTTCACCTCAGGCGAGTGCAGTGCAGCCGCCAGTTTCTTCATGTCGTCCGAGTCCTTGTTGTCCGGGCGGGCAACCAGGATGTTCACGTAAGGCGAGTCGCTGCCCTCGATGGCCAGCGCGTCTTTTTCCGGGTTCAGCTTGGCTTCCAGCGCGTAGTTGGTGTTGATCAGGGCAGCATCTACCTGGGTCAGCACACGCGGGATGGTGGCGGCTTCCAGCTCACGGAACTTCACGTTTTTCGGGTTTTCGGCAACATCCTTCACGGTCGACAGGATGTTCTTGTTGTCCTTGAGCTTGATCACGCCAGCCTTGTCCAGCAGCAACAAGGCGCGGCCGCCGTTGGTGGCGTCGTTGGGGATGACCACGGTGGCGCCGGAGGACAGCTCGTCCAGCTTCTTGATCTTGGACGAATACACGCCCAGTGGCTCGATGTGCACGCCTGCCACGCTCACCAGCTGGGTACCCTTGGCCTTGTTGAACTCATCCAGGTAAGGCTGGTGCTGGAAGAAGTTGGCGTCCAGGCGCTTTTCGGCCACCTGCACGTTCGGCTGGATGTAGTCGGTGAATTCCTTGACCTTCAGCTCTACGCCTTCTTTCGCCAGTTGTGGTTTGACGAAGTTGAGGATCTCGGCGTGCGGCACCGGGGTGGCGGCGACGGTAAGGGTATCGGCCTGGGCCGAGAAGGCCGCGACAGCGGCAGCGACAGCAAGCAGCTTCTTCATTGATCACTCCTTGTGAGGGCCGCGACGGCCCCCGAACGGGTCGGCCTGGCCGACCCCATTGGGGTTATTTACGGGAAAAATGCACGACCAGTTTGTCGCCCACGCTCTGCAGTACTTGAACCAGTATCAGCAGCAGTACCACAGTCACTACCATCACATCGGTCTGGAAACGCTGGTAACCGAAGCGGATAGCCAGGTCACCAAGGCCACCGGCACCCACCACACCGGCCATGGCAGTGTAAGAAACCAGGGTGATGGCGGTTACGGTAATGGCCGCGAAGATGCCCGGACGGGCCTCCGGCAGCAGCGCACTGGTGATGATCTGGCGGGTGGTGGCGCCCATCGACTGGGTGGCTTCGATGATGCCGCGGTCCACTTCACGCAAGGCGGTTTCAACCAGGCGTGCAAAGAACGGCGTGGCACCCACTACCAGCGGCGGGATGGCGCCTGCAACGCCCAGCGAGGTACCGGTGATCAGCACAGTGAACGGGATCATCACGATCAGCAAAATGATGAATGGCAGCGAGCGCAGGATGTTGACCACCAGCGACAGCAGCGCATAGACGCCTTTCTGTTCGAACATCTGCTTTGGCCCGCAGAGGAACAGCAACACGCCCAGTGGCAGGCCCAGCAGCACGGTGAAGAACAGCGAGCCGAACAGCATGATCATGGTATCGACGGTGGCCAGCCAGATTTCGGCCCAGTCGACGTTGGCAAAGAAATTCAGGGCGTCCATCAACGCAGTACCTCCATATGTACGTCAGCTGCCTTGAAGCGGGCGAACGCCGCTTCCATGTCTCCGCCGATCAGGGCGAGAGTGAGCTGGCCATAGGGGACATCCTTGATGCGGTCGATACGCCCGGCGAGGATGCTGTAGTCGACACCGGTTTCGCGGGCCACGGTGCCCAGCAGCGGCGCGTAGGTGGCGTCGCCCTGGAAGGTCAGGCGTACGATGCGGCCTGGCACGTGGGCAAAGTCGTCGCGCTGCTCGCCTTCGTCGACCTGCTCGTCTTCCTGGACGAAGCGCTTGGTGGTGGGGTGCTGCGGGTGCAGAAACACCTCGGCCACCGAGCCTTGCTCGACGATCTGACCGGCGTCCATCACGGCCACGCGGTCGCAGACACGGCGGATCACGTCCATCTCGTGGGTAATCAGCACGATGGTCAGCTTCAGTTCACGGTTGATCTCGGCCAGCAGTTGCAGGACCGAGGCCGTGGTTTGCGGGTCGAGGGCACTGGTGGCCTCGTCGCATAGCAGAATCTTTGGGTTGGTGGACAGGGCGCGGGCGATGCCGACGCGCTGCTTCTGGCCGCCGGACAGCTGCGCCGGGTACTTCTTGGCGTGGTCCGACAGGCCAACGCGAGCCAGTAGCTCGGTGACACGCTTGTCGATTTCGCTGCGCGACAGCTCACCGGCCAGGGCCAGTGGCAGGGCGACGTTGTCGGCGACGGTCTTGGAAGCCAGCAGGTTGAAGTGCTGGAAAATCATCCCGACTTGCTGGCGGAAGCCGCGCAACTGGCTGGCGTTGAACGCGGTGACATCTTCGCCGTCGACGATGATCGTGCCGCCGGAGGGCTCCTCCAGGCGGTTGATCAGGCGCAGCATGGTGCTTTTGCCAGCGCCGGAATGGCCGATCAGGCCGAACACCTGGCCATCTTCGATGGTCAGGCTGGTCGGATTCAGTGCGGGGATTTCCCTACCGGCAACGCGGTAGGTTTTATGTACCTGTTGGAACTCGATCACGTAGCGAACCTTGTGGGGCGCATTGAAATTTGGGTCAGCGGTTAGCTGGGGTCGCGCATTTTAGCCTTTTCCCATAGCTGTTCTTAGCATTTATTTCGTCATGCACCAATCCATCGGGCATATCGCGACAACCGGTAATCCTGATTGAACGCTCGGCAACGCCCTCCAGTCACTACTTGCACAAGCCCTGAACGGGCACGCCTTAAGACTGATGAGGAGAGCCGATCATGCCCAGCAAGAAAACGGATGCGCCCAAGCACAGCGAGGCCGCCGGCACCCAGACCCCCGACAGGGCCAACACCAATGCCAAGCTGCAGAGCCTGGAGGCCGACCGCAGCGATGCGACCGGGCATGCGCTGCGAACCAACCAAGGCGTGCGCATTGCTGACAACCAGAATTCCCTCAAGGCGGGTGATCGCGGGCCTTCGCTGCTTGAAGACTTCATCATGCGCGAGAAAATCACCCACTTCGACCATGAGCGTATCCCCGAGCGCATCGTGCACGCACGCGGTACCGGGGCACACGGGTTCTTCCAGAGCTACGGCAACCACGCTGAGCTGACCAAGGCGGGCTTCCTGCAAGATCCGGAAAAGATCACCCCGGTTTTTGTCCGTTTCTCGACGGTTCAGGGCCCACGCGGGTCTGGTGACACGGTGCGAGATGTACGGGGCTTTGCCGTCAAGTTCTATACAGATGAAGGCAATTTCGACTTGGTCGGCAACAACATGCCGGTGTTTTTCATTCAGGATGCCATCAAGTTCCCCGATTTTGTCCACGCGGTGAAGCCAGAGCCCCACAACGAGATACCGACCGGCGGTTCGGCTCACGACACCTTTTGGGATTTCGTCTCGCTGGTGCCGGAGTCGGCCCATATGGTCATGTGGGCCATGTCTGACCGCGCCATCCCGCGCAGCCTTCGAATGATGGAAGGCTTTGGCGTGCATACTTTCCGTCTGATCAATGCCAAGGGCGTGGCCAGCTTCGTCAAGTTTCATTGGAAACCACGCCAGGGCGTGCATTCCCTGCTGTGGGACGAAGCCCAGAAGCTGGCGGGCAAGGACACCGACTTCCAGCGCCGTGACCTATGGGAAGCCATCGAAACCGGTGACTACCCGGAATGGGAACTGGGCGTGCAAATTGTGCCTGAGGCTGACGAACACAAATTCGACTTCGACCTGTTGGACCCGACCAAGATCATCCCGGAGGAACTGGTACCCGTCACGCCGCTGGGCAAGATGGTGCTCAACCGCAACCCGGACAATTTCTTTGCCGAGGTCGAACAGGTGGCGTTCTGCCCGGGCCATATCGTACCGGGTATCGACTTTACCAACGACCCGCTGCTGCAGGGCCGGCTGTTCTCGTACACCGATACCCAGATCAGCCGACTGGGTGGGCCGAACTTCCACCAGATCCCGATCAACCGGCCGGTAGCGCCGAACCACAACAACCAGCGTGATGCCCTGCACCAGCACGTCGTGCACAAGGGCCGGGCTTCCTACGAGCCCAACTCGATTGACGGCGGCTGGCCGAAGGAAACCCCGCCTGCGGCGCAGGACGGCGGCTTCGAGAGCTATCAGGAGCGTATCGATGCGCACAAGATTCGCCAGCGCAGTGAGTCGTTCGGCGATCACTTCTCGCAGGCTCGGCTGTTCTTCCAGAGCATGAGCCCGACCGAGCAACAGCACATCATCAAGGCTTACAGCTTCGAGTTGGGCAAAGTGGAGCGTGAACATATCCGCGCCCGGGAAGTGAATGAAATTCTCGCCAACATCGACCTGAAGCTGGCGGCGGCGGTTGCGGCCAACCTGGGCCTTCCTGCGCCGAAAGCGGGTACGGTGAAGGTGAAGGGTAGCCAGCTGACGCAATCGCCTGCGTTGAGCCAGATGAACCACCCAGGTTCGGTGGGTATCAAGGGGCGCAAGATTGCTGTGCTGGTGGCAGATGGCGTGGACGCTGCCAGCGTGGACAAACTGGTCAAGGCCCTGGAAGCGCACAGTGCCCGGCCGATGCTGCTGGGGCCGACCTCGGCGCCGGTGAAGGCGGCGGATGGAAAACAACTGCCGGTAGCGGCGTCGATGGAGGGGATGCCTTCGATCATGTTCGACGGGATTGTCGTGCCTGCGGGCAAGGCCTCTACGGATGCGCTGGCGGCTAGCGGATTGGCCAAGCACTTCGTGCTGGAGGGCTACAAGCACCTGAAGGCGCTGGTGCTGACCAAGGAATTGGCGAAAGCGTTGGGGCTCAAGGAGGACAAGGGGCTGCTGCTCGGGGATGAGCAGAAGGCAGTGGATGCCTTTGTCAAAGCGGTTGAAAGCCACCGGGTGTGGGAGCGGGAGGCGGCAGCTGAAGCTGTTCCTGCCTGATAAGGCCTTGTCGCGGGTAAACCCGCTCCTGATAGAGGAGCGGGTTTACCCGCGAAGCGTTTACTGCTGATGCGGGACCAGCACCACCTGTGCCGGCAGCGAGCGCTGAATCTCATGCTTCTGCTTCAGCTCGAACCCACTGTCAATCTTGCGCACGCGCTTTTCCAGCAAGGTCTTCAGCCAAGGTGCATCCTCGGTGCGCGGTACCTGGAATACCACTTCGCACTGGTAACTCACCACATCGGCGGCAATGTCGTCCAGTTGGCGGCGCAGAACGCGGCTGTCAGTGGTCTTCAAGGCCACCACGGTACTGGGCGCTGTCGGGTCGATGATGCGTGCCTTGGGCTTGGCTTCGGCGGCTTTCAGCGCAGCTTCAGCCTTTTCCAGTTCGGCCTTGCGGGCCTGGGTCACGGCATCCCCGCCGGTCACCGCTGGCGCCTGCGGCATCAGTGCCCGGGCACGAGCCAGCGCGGTAGCTGCCGCGTTTACATCGCCCTTCTGCAGAACGATCTGGCTACGTTGCAGGTAAGCTTCGGCCAGTTGGCGCTGGTATTGCTCCAGGCGTGCATCATCCGGCGACTGGGCCTGCAGTGCAGCAAGCTGGTCTTCGGCGGTAGCCAGCTCATTGCTGGCGATGTTCTGTTGCAACTGCTGCCAGGCATCTGCTTGAGCAGGTGCGGTGGCCTGTTCGACCGGCGCATTGGAACAGGCAGCCAGGATCAGGGAAAACGCGGCAACAAGCAGATAACGGGAGGCGAACGGCTTCATTCCTGCGACTCTCTATTTGCGCAAAAAGCGAGCAAGTCTACACCCAGGTGCGCACGCTCGAAAATAGGCCTTACAGACCCTTTACGGGCCGAAGGTTGCAAGGCGTGCCTGCACACGCCTTGCTTTTCAGCGTTTTGGCAGAGCCAGGCTCAGCAAGAATAGCACCGCGGCGCAGACCACGATCGAGGGCCCGGCAGGGGTGTCCTTGAACCAGGACATGGCCAGGCCGCCGCACACTGCGGTGACACCCAGCAGGCTGGCACCCAAGGCCATCTGCTCTGGTGAGCGGGCGTGACGCTGTGCCGCAGCGGCAGGAATGATCAGCAGTGAGGTAATCAGCAACACGCCAACGATTTTCATGGCAACCGCAATCACCACCGCGATCAGCAGCATCAGCGCCATGCGCAAGCCGGCCACGGGCAGGCCTTCTACCATGGCCAGTTCTTCGTGCACGGTAACCGCCAGCAGCGGCCGCCACAGCACAGCGAGCAGCAGCAGAACCAGTGCACTGCCGCCGAGGATCCAGGCCAGGTCGGTGGTGCTGATGGCCAGCAGATCGCCGAACAGGTAAGCCATCAGGTCAATGCGCACATCGTGCATGAAGCTCAGCACCACCAGGCCCAGCGACAAGGTGCTGGGGGCCAGGATACCCAGGAGGGTGTCGGAGGCCAGCGGCTGGCGTTGCTGCAATGTCACCAGCAGGATCGCCAGCAACAGGCAGCCCACGGTTACCGCCAGCGCCGGGCTGACATCCAGGGCAAAGCCCAGGGCCACACCGAGCAGCGCGGCGTGAGACAGGGTGTCGCCAAAATAGGCCATGCGCCGCCATACCACGAAGGAGCCCAGTGGGCCTGCAACCAGTGCCAGGGACAAGCCGGCAAGCAAGGCGTAGAGAAGAAAATCAGCCATGCTTGCAGTGCTCTCCGTGAACATGGGTGCCAGGGGCGACCACCGAGCCATGCAGGTCGTGGCTGTGGTCGTGATGGTGGTGGTAGATGGCCAGGCTCGGTGCGGTCTTGCCGAACAGCTCGACGAACGCCGGATCACCGCTGACTTGCTCAGGGTGACCCGAGCAGCACACGTGGCGGTTCAGGCACACCACCTGGTCGGTGGCGCTCATGACCAGGTGCAGGTCGTGGGACACCATCAGTACGCCGCAGCCGTGGCGGTCGCGCAGGCGGGTGATGAGGTTGTAAAGCTCGGTCTGGCCGACCACGTCCACACCTTGTACCGGTTCGTCGAGCACCAGCAACTGGGGTTCGCGCAGCAAGGCGCGGGCCAGCAGCACGCGTTGCATTTCGCCGCCGGAAATAGTCTGGATCGGGCTGTCGATGACCTGCTCGGCGCCCACTTCCTGCAGCGCCGACAAGGCTGCCGCGCGGTCTACGCCGGGCACCAGGCGCAAGAAGCGCAGCACCGACAGCGGCAGCGTGGCATCAACCTGAATTTTCTGCGGCATGTAGCCAATGCGCAGCTTGGGTTTGCGCCATACCTTGCCGCGATGTGGCTTGAGCAGGCCAAGTACGGCGCGCACCAGGGTCGTCTTGCCCGCCCCGTTGGGGCCAATCAGGGTGACGATCTGGCCTGGGGCGACCGACAAGTCGATGCTGTCGAGCACCGCCTCACCGCCAAAGGTGACGCCGACCTGCTCCAGGCGAATCAGGGCGTCGCTCATGCCGCACTCCGGCAGTTACCGCACAGGCCGACCACTTCCACGGTCTGGGTCTCGACCGTGAAACTCACGCCTTTGGCGCTGTTGATGATGGCCTCGCTGATGCTGCTCTGCTCGAGCTCGATGGCCACATGGCAGGCCCGACAGATCAGGAACTGGCCTTGGTGCACGTGCTCGGGGTGGCTGCAGCCGATGAAGGCGTTGAGCGATGCGATGCGATGTACCAGGCCGTTTTCCAGCAGGAAGTCCAGCGCACGGTACACCGTGGGCGGCGCGGCGCGGCGGCCGTCCTGCTCACTGAGCACAGCGAGGATGTCGTAGGCGCCCAGTGGCTTGTGGCTCTGCCACACCAGCTCCAGCACACGGCGGCGCAGGGCTGTCAGGCGCAGGCCCTGGCGGGTGCACAAGGCGTCGGCTTCAGCCAGTGCGCTGTGTACGCAATGGGAGTGGTCGTGAGGACGGTTGGCCAGCGGTGTGATGGACATGGGCAGCGACGGTTCTGGACAGAGACGTTATTATGTTACCTGTTTCTGAAGATTCGAGTATCCACCGTGTCCCGATTCCTGGCTCTGTTTGTCGCTTTCATCGCATTATCCGCGCAGGCCGACGTGCGTGTGCTCACCAGTATCAAGCCCCTGCAGCAGATTGCCGCTGCCGTGCAGGAGGGTGTTGGCAGCCCTGACGTGCTGCTGCCGCCCGGCGCTTCACCCCACCACTATGCGCTGCGCCCCTCGGACGTGCGGCGGGTAGGCGATGCCGACCTGCTTTACTGGATCGGCCCTGACATGGAGAACTTCCTTCCGCGTGTGCTGGGAAGCCGCAGCAAGGCCACAGTGGCTGTGCAGTCGCTGCCGGGCATGAAGCTGCGCCACTTTGGCGAGGACAGCCACTCCCATGAGGAAGCAGACCATGACGATCATGACCACGATCACCGCCCAGGCAGCCTGGATGCGCATTTGTGGCTATCGTCGGTCAATGCGCGAGTAATCGCGGCAAAAATGGCAGCTGACCTGGCCCAGGTCGACCCGGCCAATGCGGCTCGCTATCAGAGCAACCTGACGGCCTTCGATGAACGCCTGGATGCGTTGGATGGGCGTATCAAGGCGCGCGTGGCCGGTATTGCCGGCAAGCCGTACTTCGTCTTCCACGAAGCCTTCGACTATTTTGAAGCTGAATATGGCTTGAAGCACGCGGGCGTGTTCAGCGTGGCATCCGAGGTGCAGCCTGGGGCGCAGCATGTGGCGGCCATGCGCAAGCGTCTTCAGGAAGTGGGCAAGACCTGCGTGTTCAGCGAGCCACCACTGCGGCCGCGATTGGCCGAGACCCTGACTGCCGGGTTGCCGGTACGCCTGGCCGAGCTGGATGCCTTGGGTGGCACCGATCCGGTGGATGGCAAAGGGTATGAGCGCTTGCTGGAGAAGCTGGGCGGTGACCTGGCAGGCTGCCTGGAACAGTTGTAAGCCTGTACCGGCCCCTTCGCGGGTGAATCCGTGCCCACAGGTACTGCGCAGGCCTCAAGGCTGTCGCTATCCCTGTGGGAGCGGGTTCACCCGCGAAGAAGCAGACGTGGTCTACAGCGCGAACGGCAGGTGCAACGCCACCTGCTGGCGCTGCGCCAGACGTACTTCAAACTCGCTCGGATCGTGGATCATCACATCCATCCCGGCAAACGATTCAGCCGCAATCAGGCGCGACAGCCAGAAACGCACGCAGCCTACCCTCAACATTTCCGGCCACAGCTCGGCTTCGGCTGCAGTGAACGGCCGTAGCGCCGCATAGGCTGCCAGCAGCGCCTGGGCGCGTGGTACATCCACCGCTCCCTGCTCATCCAGGCACCAGTCGTTCACGGTGATGGCAATGTCATACAGCATCGGCCCGGAGCAGGCATTGTAGAAGTCGATCACACCGGTCAGGTGGGTGCCTTCGAACATCACGTTGTCGCGGAACAGGTCGGCATGCAGGTTGGCCCGCGGCAAGGCCAGGATCTGCGCCTTATGTGCGCTGATTTCGTCCAGCGCCGGCTGCAGCAATGCGGCTTGCTCCGCAGTCAGGCGTGGCAGTAGCTCGGCACCCGAGGCCAGCATCCAGTCCAGGCCGCGGTCGGTGCGGCGCTCGATGATGTGCTCTCGGGTGGCCAGGTGAATGTGTGCCAGTAGCTCGCCGACCTGGGCGCAGTGCTGGTTGTTGGGTGCCTTGATGTGTTTGCCCGACAGCCTGGGCTGCAGCAATGCCGGCTTGCCGCACAGCTCGCGCAGGCCGTTGCCGTCGCGATCACGAATGGCATAGGGCACCGGCATGTCGGCACCGTGCAGGGTATCGAGCAGCTCGATGAAGAACGGCATGTCCTCGCTGGGCCCACGCTCGATCAGCGTCAGGACGAACTCCCCCTGTTCGAGGCTGACGAAGAAATTGCTGTTCTCGGTACCGGCGGCAATGCCCTGGAAGTCGAGCAGACGGCCCAGCTCGTACGGCGCCAGAAAGGTTTCCAGCTCAGGCCGGGTCACGGGGGTGAAGACTGACATGATGAAAAAATGCCCATACGGGCACTTCCGCCGGGAAGTGCCGGGTTGATGTGAACGGTGCGCGTCAGCTTACCACTCGAAGATCTTCCAGGACGGAATCAGCATGTCCGGCTGGTCGGATCGAATGAAATTGGCATCAGTGCCATCAGCGCGTACCAGAAAGTAAGGCTTGCCGTTTTTCGGCGTGATCTTGATCGCATACAGGAAGCCGTTTTGCCGGTATTCCTGGATGGTTTTATCGCCTTCCGTGCGAATGGTCACCTCGGGATCGGCCGAGGGGGCGTCGTCCGCCGCCAGGGTGACGACAGGCGTGGTTGCCAACAGGCCGAGCAGTAACAGGCGATTGAGTGTGCGCATGATAACCTAGTCCCTTTGTCGTCAATGATTCTGGCTATTCTAGCGCCGGACCCGTCGAAAAGGTTGATTCTGCTCATGAGCCAAGCGCCCCTCGTCCTGGTGGACGGTTCCTCCTACCTTTATCGCGCCTTCCACGCGCTGCCACCGCTGACCACGTCCAAGGGCATGCCGACCGGTGCGGTGAAGGGTGTGCTGAACATGCTCAAGAGCCTGCGCAAGCAATATCCCGACAGCCTGTTTGCCGTGGTGTTCGACGCCAAGGGCGGCACTTTCCGCGATGCCATGTTCGCCGAGTACAAGGCTAACCGCCCCAGCATGCCGGATGACCTGCGGGTACAGATCGAGCCGCTGCACGCCAGCGTCAAGGCGTTGGGCTACCCGCTGCTGTGCGTGGAGGGTGTCGAGGCTGACGACGTGATCGGCACCTTGGCGCGCAGCAGCGCCGCCCTGGGTCGCCCGGTGATCATCTCGACCGGTGACAAGGACATGGCGCAACTGGTGGACGGGCACATTACCTTGGTCAACACCATGACCGGAAGCGTGCTGGACGTGGCTGGCGTGCACGAGAAGTTCGGCGTCGGCCCGGAACACATCATCGACTTCTTGGCCCTGATGGGTGACAAGGTCGACAACATCCCGGGTGTGCCGGGCGTGGGCGAAAAAACGGCAGTGGGGCTGCTGACCGGCATCGGCGGCGGTCTCAGCGACCTTTACGCCAACCTGGACAAGGTGCCAACGCTGGCCATTCGCGGCGCCAAGACCTTGCCGGCCAAACTGGAGGAGCACCGCGACGCGGCTTTCCTGTCCTACGAGCTGGCCACCATCAAGGTTGACGTGCCGCTGGATGTCGAGGTCGAGGCGCTGGTGTGCGGTGAACCTGACCGCGAGGCGTTGCTGGCGTTGTACACCGAGATGGAGTTCAAGAGCTGGGTCGCCGAAGTGCAGCGCGATGCCGCCAAGGCCGGTGATGATGTTGCCCCGGCCGTGGAGCCTGCGGCCAAGGTCGAGCCCAAATACGAAACCATCCTCGACCAGGCCCGTTTCGACGCCTGGCTGGAGAAGCTGCGCCAGGCACCGCTGTTCGCCTTCGACACCGAGACCACCGGCCTGGACGCCCAGCAGGCGCAGTTGGTCGGCCTGTCCTTCGCTGTCGAGCCGCACGAAGCGGCCTATGTGCCGCTGGCCCACGATTATGAAGGCGCGCCGGTCCAGCTGGATCGCGAGGCCGTGCTGTTGGCGCTGAAGCCCTTGCTGGAGGACCCGGCCAAGGCCAAGGTCGGGCAGAACGCCAAGTACGACATCAACATCCTCGCCAATGGCTCCCCCGCCATCGAGATGCGCGGCGTGGCCTATGACACCATGCTCGAGTCGTACGTGCTGAACTCCACGGCCACCCGTCATGACATGGACAGCCTGGCGCAGAAGTACCTCGACCACACCACGATCGCCTTCGAGGACATCGCCGGCAAGGGTGCCAAGCAGCTTACCTTCAACCAGATCACCCTGGACAAGGCCGGCCCTTACGCCGCCGAAGACGCCGACATCACGCTGCGCCTGCACCATGCATTGCAGGCCCGCCTGGCACAGACGCCGAGCGTGCAACCGGTGCTGACGGATATCGAGATGCCGCTGGTGCCGGTGCTGGCCAGGATCGAGCGCCAGGGTGCGCTGGTCGATGCCGAGCTGTTGAAGGTACAGAGCGGTGAGCTGGGCGTGAAGATGGCTGAGCTGGAGCTGCGTGCCTACGAGCTCGCCGGTGAGACGTTCAACCTCGGCTCGCCCAAGCAGCTGGGCACGATTCTTTACGACAAGCTGGGCATGCCGGTGCTGAGCAAGACCGCCAAGGGCCAGCCATCCACCGCCGAAGCAGTGCTCGACGAACTGGCCGAACAAGGCTACCCGCTGCCAGAGGTGCTGATGCAGTACCGCAGCCTGAGTAAGCTCAAGAGCACCTACACCGACAAGTTACCGGGGCAGATCAACCCGCGCACCGGGCGCATCCACACGTCCTACCAGCAGGCGGTGGCGGCCACCGGCCGGTTGTCGTCGAGCGACCCGAACCTGCAGAACATTCCGATCCGCACCGCTGAAGGGCGGCGTATTCGCCAGGCGTTCATCGCCAGTCCGGGCTACAAGCTTCTGGCGGCGGACTATTCACAGATCGAGCTGCGCATCATGGCCCACCTGGCCAAGGACGAAGGCTTGCTGCATGCCTTCCGCAATGACCTGGACGTGCACCGCGCCACGGCAGCCGAAGTGTTCGGTGTGGCTCTGGAAGACGTGACCACCGACCAGCGCCGCAGCGCCAAGGCCATCAACTTCGGCCTGATTTACGGCATGAGCGCCTTTGGCCTGGCCAAGCAGATCGGCGTCGACCGCAAGCAGTCACAGGACTACATCGACCGTTATTTTGCCCGCTACCCGGGCGTGCTGGCCTATATGGAGCGCACCCGCGCCCAGGCGGCCGAGCAAGGCTTTGTCGAAACCCTGTTTGGCCGCCGGCTGTACTTGCCAGACATCAATGCCAAGAACCCTGCCCTGCGCAAGGGCGCCGAGCGCACGGCGATCAACGCCCCGATGCAGGGTACTGCGGCCGACATCATCAAGCGGGCCATGGTCAAAGTAGATAACTGGTTGAGCGAGAGCGGGCTGGATGCCCGGGTGATCCTTCAGGTGCACGACGAACTGGTGCTTGAGGTACGCGAGGACCTGGTGGAGCAGGTGAAAGATGAAATTCGCCAGCACATGAGCCAGGCCGCGCAGCTGGATGTGCCGCTGCTTGTCGAAGCAGGCGTTGGTGCGAATTGGGACGAAGCTCACTGATTGAGCAGGTAAAACTGTGTAGGATCTGCGGCGTAGTGACGCGGATCCGAGCACCGCTCAGTGCTGTGGGTGCTTAAGTTTCATGAAACTATCGCAAATAGTTTTGTGGGCTTCGGAACTAAACCGGTGAAGCGGAACTCAGAGTAACTGAATGGCTGGTGAAGCCCTTCGATGCTCCTATGTTGTGTTAAGTGTTGGCAGATATCTGGACCCCGCCCTAGCGGTCCGGACTTGGACCCCGAACTTCCCCCTCCCCATACGAAGTCCGGGGTTTTTTTTGCCCGGAATTTGCCGGATGGCTTGTACTGAGCCTCCGTAGGCGCGGGTTTACCCGCGAATGCGATGTCGAATTCACCGCTGCATTCGCGGGTAAACCCGCGCCTACAAGGGCCTGCGCCCAATCACCAAAGCGTGTCCAACCCCGATCAGGTGTAGGAGCGGGTTTACCCGCGAATACGGTAGTGGCGGCAACGGTGAACGGCGGGTGGAGAGCAGGCCCGGCCCTTTTGCGGGCAAACCCGCTCCTACGGGTCAGGCGCAAAGCATTAAATGACCGGCTTGTCTTCCAGTTCCATCCAGTCTGCCAGCACTCGGTAGGCGTCTTCCACGCCCAGGCGCTTGGGTGCCGAGAACAGCTGGATGGTCACGCCATCCCCCCAGCCCTTGCGGATTTCCGACTGTACTTTCAGCAGTGTGTTCTTGCCCGCGCCGTGGGTCAGCTTGTCGGCCTTGGTCAGCAGGATGTGCATCGGCATGCTGCTGGCCTTGGCCCAGTCGAGCATCATCTTGTCGAAGTCGGTCATCGGGTGACGCACGTCCATCATCAGGATCACGCCACGCAGGCACTCACGGCTGCCCAGGTAGGCTTCCAGGTGTTTCTGCCAGTGCTGCTTGAGCGGAATCGGGACTTTTGCATAACCATAGCCCGGCAGGTCGACCAAACGCCGTTCATCGTCCAGACTGAAGAAATTCAACAGCTGGGTGCGTCCGGGAGTTTTCGAGGTACGCGCCAGGCTGGCATGAGTCAGGGTATTGAGGGCGCTGGATTTGCCGGCGTTGGAACGGCCGGCAAAAGCCACCTCGTAGCCCTGGTCGTCCGGGCATTGTTCGACCTTGGCTGCGCTGAGGGCGAATTTGGCTTTCTGGCAGAGGCCGAGGATGGGGTTCTTGACTTGCATGGGATATCCGATGTGGGTGTTGCCTGACTTTGTAGAGCCAAGCCTGGCAAGCGGTGTCGTTTCCGTTTGGATGGCGGAAGTATATAATGCCCCAGTTTTTGTGTGCTCATTCTCCCAGCGAAGGAGAACGGGCATGGGGTGTCGAACAATAGCTCGCGCAACAGAACGCAGCGCGGCCCCCAACCCTGAAGGTCGTTCCGCATGGCGAAATGGCTGCTTGCTGTCGGTATGTTCCTGCCGTTTTTCAGCGCACAGGCTACACAGGATCCCGAGGTGTTGTACAACCGCACGTGTGCGGCCTGCCACACCGGGCAGTTGCCACAGGCACCCAGACGGGGTGACCGGGCAGCATGGGAGCCAAGGCTGGCGCAAGGCATGGATGTACTGGTGAAGCACGTGATCCAGGGTTTCAAGGCTATGCCGCCGCGTGGATTGTGCATGGACTGCAGTGCCGAGGACTACCGTTTGGTCATCCTTTGGATGAGCGGCAGTCCCGATACATAACATTTCACCCTTAGCCGTGTTGGATTAGCTGATGAACAAACTAGTCGTGAGTCTGCTGTTGACCTTGGGTGTCGCTGGTGCGGCCACTGCTGCGCAACCTATCAAAGGCGATGCCGCCGCTGGCCAGGCCAAGACCGCCGTCTGTGGCGCCTGCCACAATCCTGACGGCAACAGCCTGGCACCGAACTTCCCGAAACTGGCCGGCCAAGGCCAGCGCTATCTCGAAAAACAACTGCACGATATCAAGTCGGGCAAGCGTACCGTGCTGGAAATGACCGGCATGCTGGCCGCATTCAGCGACCAGGATCTGGCCGATATCGCCGCCTACTTCTCCAGCCAGAAAGGCAGCGTGGGTGCCGCCGATCCCAAACTGGTCGAGCGCGGCCGTGCGCTGTTCAATGGTGGCGACCTGGAAAAGGGCATGCCGGCCTGCACTGGCTGCCACTCGCCTAACGGCGCGGGCATCGCCCTGGCCGGCTTCCCGCACCTGGGCGGGCAGCACTCGCAGTACGTGGCCAAGCAGCTCACTGATTTCCGCGAAGGCAACCGCACCAACGATGGCGATGCCATGACCATGCGCACCATCGCTGGCAAGCTGAGCAACCATGACATCGAAGCGTTGGCCAGCTACATCCAGGGCCTGCATTAACTTTCGGTTAATGTTGTAGGTCAATGATGAAAGGGCGGCCGGGCTGCCCTTTTTTCAGTCCGCAGCCGTTACACTACAGAACTCGAGCCCTTCCCGGCCTGTCTCAGTGCAGGTCGCGTCGTGGCGACCCATGACTGCTCAGGAGTAAAGCATGCGTAAACTGATTCTCAGCGCTGCGCTGGTCGCCGCCAGCGTATTCGGTATGACTGCCGTTCAGGCCGCCGAGCCTGTCGCCGGCAAGGAATACATCGAGCTGAGCAACCCTGTTCCGGTTTCCGTGCCTGGCAAGATCGAAGTCGTCGAGCTGTTCTGGTACGGCTGCCCACATTGCTACCACTTCGAGCCGACCATCAACCCTTGGGCTGAGAAGCTGCCCAAGGACGTCAACTTCAAGCGCGTACCGGCCATGTTCGGTGGCCCGTGGGATGCACACGGCCAGATGTTCCTGACCCTCGAAGCCATGGGCGTCGAGCACAAGGTGCACGCGGCGGTGTTCGATGCCATTCAGAACCAGCACAAGCGCCTGACCGACAAGAATGACATGGCCGACTTCCTCGCCACTCAAGGTGTGGACAAGGACAAGTTCCTCGCCACCTTCGACTCGTTCGCCATCAAGGGCCAGGTCAAACAGGCCAAGGAATTGGCGAAGAAGTATGAAATCACCGGCGTACCGAGCATGGTCGTCAACGGCAAGTACCGCTTCGACCTGGGGACTGCCGGCGGACCGGAAGGCGTGCTGAATGTCGCCGACCAGCTGATCGACAAGGAGCGCGCTGCCAAGTAGGCGGCGTCACCCATGCCCCGCTTCAGAGCTACGCGTGGCATTGGCCTGCACGAGCCGCAGGTCAACGAGCATCACCTGCAGGCCCCGGGCCTGCCCGAGGATGGTCGTCTGCGGCTGCTCAGTTTCAACATCCAGGTGGGCATAAGCACCGAGCGCTACCGCCATTACCTGACGCGTAGCTGGCAGCACCTGCTGCCGCATAACGGCCGTGCCGGTAACCTGCAGAAGATCGGCAGGTTGCTGGGCGACTTCGACCTGGTGGCCCTGCAGGAAGCCGATGGCGGCAGCCTGCGCTCGGGCTACGTCAACCAGGTCGAACACCTGGCCCACTTGGGGGCCTTCCCCTATTGGTACCAGCAGCTCAACCGCAACCTTGGGCGTTTTGCCCAGCACAGCAACGGTGTGCTCAGCCGCCTGAAGCCGCAACTGCTCGAAGACCATCCGTTGCCTGGCCCGGCCGGGCGAGGTGCGATTCTGGTGCGGTTTGGCGAAGGCGAAGATGCGCTGATAGTGGTGATGATGCACCTGGCATTGGGGGCCAAGACCCGCGCCCTGCAGTTGGGTTATATCCGCGAGCTGATAGGCGGTTACCGTCACCAGGTGCTGATGGGTGACATGAACACCCATGCCACCGACCTGCTGGAGCATTCGCCACTGCGCGACCTGGGCCTGGTCGCCCCGCAAGTCGAGGCCACCTTCCCCAGCTGGCGACCGCAGCGTTGCCTTGATCATATTTTGCTCAGTTCAAGCCTCACGCTGGAGCGTGTCGAGGTGCTGGCGCAGCCAATTTCGGACCACCTTCCCGTTGCTGTCGAGATTCGATTGCCTGATGCATTGACTGTGGATACGCTGCCGGTTTTGAGCTAATTGCCATCACCGTTTGCGGACCCGGGCATGACTGAAGACGCTGAGCGCTGGAAAGAAAAATACCTTAAAAGCATCGAGCAGCAAGAAAAGCTCGAACGCCGTTGGGATGCCCGTCTTGACCTGCTGCGTCGAGGCCTGGTGCGCAGCACCCTGGCTGCTGAAGGCAGTGACAAGGTGGTAGACGAGTGCATGAAGGAAATGCGCGATGTCATTCGCAGCGACAACATGGACGCCGGCCTCGCCGGCTTGATTCCGCGCCTTGAGAAAGCGGTACTGGATTCCGAACAGCGTCGCGAAACCCGCATGAACCAAGTCAGCGATGCGCTGACCGCACTGGTTGGCCAACTGCAAGGCCTGCCCCTGCCCAGTGATATCTCGCGGCCATTGAAAAAACTGGCGAAGAAGCTCGACGGCGGGGTTGCCCAGTCACGCGAGCTGCCGCCGCTGTTGGGCGAATTGAGCGGCTTGCAGGGGCGCGCGCTGTCGGCCCTTGGCAAGCCGGGTGAAGAAGCCCGACCCGGGTTTCTGCAGCGGTTGTTCGGAAGCCGCGAGGAAGATGCACAGGCAGGAGCAGAGCTTGCGCCGGTGGCGTTGCCTGCTGCCGAGGTTGTGCCCCAGGCAGCCGGCAGTGCCGAGCCCTCGCGGCCCGATGACGTCGATGCGCTACAACCGTTGCCGGCCCCTGCTGCTCCGACTGCCGAGGTGGCCGAAGCGCCCGAGCTTGAGCTGGAGGCATTTGGCCCAGCGCTGATCGAAACGGCCGAAATGGCGCCAGCCCCGTTGCCAAGGGACAAGGCGCTATTGCCGGAAGCTGCAGTTTCCGTCAGCGAGCCATTGGCTGAGGCAGAACCCTTACAAGCCCTTGAAGAAACCTTTGGTGAAGACGGCCCCTATGCCCTGCCCTACGCAGTGGAGCCGCCTTACAGCCAGGTTGCCGCGCACATCGAGCAGACCCTGATCGGTCTGCTCGATGACCTTAGCCTGCCCGAGCGCCACAAGGCTCAGGCGTTGGAAATGCGCGAGCGGGTTGCGCGCGGCTTGAACTGGTATGAGCTGATCCCAGTGCTGGATGACTTGGCAGTCCTCATGCTGGCGATCACCGACAGCGGCCAGCACGAATTCGAAACCTACCTGCAGCAGCTCAATGAACGCCTGGAAGGTTTCCAGAGCCACCTGCACGAGGCCAGTGCCGGTCACGCGGACAACAGCACCGCTGCCCGGGAGCTGGATAGCCAACTGCGTGAGCACGTCGACGGCCTGCAAAGCAGCGTGCAAGGTGCCGCCGATGTAGACAGCCTCAAGCACATTCTGGAAAACCGCCTGGAAGGCTTGCTGCTGACCATGGACGAGCACAAGCACGAGCGTGATCGCCGCGAGCAGGAACTGGCCGGTCGCCTGCAAGGCTTGTCGGAGCGGGTGGCGAGCATGGAGCATGAGGCGCTTGGCTATCGCGAGCACCTGGAAGAACAGCGCCAGAAAGCGCTGCTGGACCCGCTCACCGGCTTGCCCAACCGTGCGGCCTGGAGCGAGCAAGTCGAACGCGAAATGCTTGACTGGCAGGAAAACGGCGGTCATCTGGCGATGGCGATTCTTGACCTGGACCATTTCAAACGCATCAACGACAACTATGGTCATCTGGCTGGGGACAAGGTCCTCAAGATCGTGGCCGACCAGTTGCGCAAGCGTCTGCGGGGCCGGGATTTCATCGCCCGTTTTGGCGGCGAGGAATTCGTCTTGCTGCTGCCGCAGACTACGCCCGCAGCCGCTGCGCAGATGGCCGAGGTGTTGCGCGCCACAGTCGAAGCCTGCCCATTCCACTTCAAGGGTGAGCGGGTAGTGATCACCACCTCCATCGGCCTGGGTGCATTCCGTTCTGGCGAACGCAGCGACCAGGTGCTCAAACGAGCCGATGCAGCGCTGTACCGGGCAAAGGATCAGGGGCGTAATCGCGTCGAGCAAGGCTAGCCAGCCGCCGTTTCCTCGGCAGGCACAGCGCAGGTGAGCACGTTATACTGTAGCGCTCATACGCTGAGGCCACTGACGTGCTTTCCACGCTTAAAAAAACCCTGATTTCCTTTTTGCTGTTGTCTGTCGCCGGTTGCTCGACGGGCCTGCGCATCGACCGCAGTCACCCTTCGGTCAATCAGGACAACCGCATCCAGTTCGTTGTCCTGCATTACACCAATGCTTCGCTGGAGCGCTCCCTGGCGCTGCTTACCCAGGGTGAAGTCAGCAGCCATTACCTGATCGGCGATGGCCCGGCTACGGTGTATCAACTGGTGGATGAAAACCGTCGTGCCTGGCATGCCGGTGATAGCCAGTGGCAGGGGCGCACCTGGCTGAACTCCTCGTCCATTGGTATCGAGATCGTCAACCCGGGCTTTACCGACACCCCGAACGGCCGGGTCTGGCACCCTTACAGCGAGGCGCAGATCCAGTCGCTGATCGCGCTGCTCAAGGACATTGTCAAACGCAACAACATCGAACCACGCCATATCATCGGCCACAGTGACATCGCCCCGCTGCGCAAGCTGGACCCGGGGCCATTGTTCCCGTGGAAGCGTCTGGCCGATGCCGGGCTGGGTATCTGGCCGGATGCTAACGCCGTGGCACGGCAGCAAGCCTACTTCAGCGTCAACCCGCCAAGCGTTGGCTGGTACCAGCAGGAGCTGGCACGGTTTGGCTATCAGATCGAGCAGACCGGCGTGCTGGATGTCGCCACACGTCATGTGATTGCCGCCTTCCAGATGCGCTTCCGCCCGCAGCGCTTCGACGGCATGCCGGATGCACAGACAGCAGCGATGCTGCAGGTACTTAACCGCATGCGTTGAGTCGTGGCGGGCGAGGTACTTGTTGCAGCAGCCTTGCGCTACGAAGAGGCGGGTTTGGTCGACGCGGTTTATTAACGTTCTCATCGCAGCCACAAGGCTGCCTCTACAAAGAGCGTGGGTGGATTGCAGCGAAGCGCCAAACGGTGAGGGTGATTATTGATTCCGTTGCTATACCTTGGTTATCAACTGGATGCCTTCGATGTCAGCCTTCATTGCCTTGCTGCGCCAAATTTTTTACCGCCCCTGGATGCTGGCCACTTTGGCAGCGCTGGCCAGCGCCGCCGTGTTGCTCTCTGCCAGCATTGGCATTGCCCTGCAACAAATGAAGCAAAGCGAAAGCGAACAGATGAATGCCCAGGGCGAGCGTTTTCTGGACCGGCTCGAACAGGTGTTCGGCCAGTTGCGCGAAGGGGTAGACCTGCTGCAGGCCCAACCCTTGCGCGGCTGCAGCCCGGCGATGCTGGCAGCCCTGCAACAGGTTGGCCTGAGCTCGCGGTTCATCTATGAAGCGGCTTATGTAGATGACAATGTTGCCTGCTCCAACCGCGGTGATGAGCGAGCGTTCGTTCCCTTGCGGGCGCCAGATATCCAGGGGCCGACGTACAGCTACTGGCTTAACACAACCACCGAGCCGAACGAGAACCTGGCAGCACTGATGCTGGGCCGGGGCAAGTTTCTGGTGTCCACCTCCCGTGGGCATTTGACCGATGTGGTGGACCTGCCTCCGGGCGGCAGCCTGGTCGTGGTGCTGGATAACGGCGCCCGGGCCATTCCGGTGCTTGGCCCGCCACAGGTATGGCCTCCGCCCTCGGCCTGGTCGACCAGCCACAAGTCGCTGCTGGAACTCAGTGATCGGCTGATCTACCGAATGCCGACCAAGTCGCCGGATTACCAGTTGGTGCTGATTGCCCCGAGGGCCAGTCTGCCGCTGAGGATGAACGGCATGCTCTGGTTGCTGTTCCCCGGCAGCGTGCTGGCGGCCTGCTGCATCGGTTGGTTGGTACTGCAGTTGATTCTGCAACGACGGTCGATGAGTTCAGAGTTGCAGAATGCCTTGCGTCGTGGAGAGCTGCAGGTGCTCTACCAACCCATCATCGAGCTCGACAGCCGGCGCTGTGTGGGCGCCGAGGCCTTGGTGCGCTGGCGCCGCCCGGACGGCACCCTGACCAGCCCGGACCTTTTCATTCCGCTGGCGGAGAATACCGGGCAGATTCGCCAGATCACCGACTTTGTCCTGCAGCGTGTGCTTGAACAGCTAGGTCAGCTACTGCGCTCGCACCCCAAGCTATACATATCGATAAACCTGGCGGCCTGCGATGTGATGGTGCCACGTATTGGCCGGGTGGCGGCGCGCTTGTTGGCTTTGCATCGAGTGGCGCCCAGCCAGATTGCCTTCGAGGTGACCGAGCGCGGCCTGATCGACGTGGTGGTCGCCCGTGACAATCTGCAGGCGCTACGCGCCGTGGGGCACCAGGTGCTGATCGACGACTTTGGTACCGGTTATTGCAGCCTGGCCTACCTGCAAACCCTGCCAGTGGACTGCCTGAAGATCGACAAGGCATTCATCGACGCTCTGGGCCACGATGCCGCCAGTAGCGGCGTGGCCCCGCATATCATCCGCATGGCCCATGACTTGCACTTGCGGGTAATTGCCGAAGGTATCGAGTTCGAGGACCAGGCAGTGCTGCTGAACAGCGAGGGGGTCAATTATGGCCAGGGCTGGTTGTTCGCCCGCCCGCTGAACGCCCGGCAGTTTGCCGAGTTGGTGACTCGCGGGCACCTGCCGCGGCGGGTGTAGGCGCGTTTAAGCAATCAGACCGGCAACGCCATGTAGAACTGTGTCCCCTGCCCCGGCCGGGAAAACACGCCCATACGCCCTCCGTGCAGCTGCACAATCTCCTTGCACAGCGCGAGCCCCAGCCCAGCACCGCCTTTCTTGCGACCTACCTGCACGAAAGGCTCGAAGATGCGCGCTTGCTGCCCATAGGAAATGCCCTCTCCATTGTCCTCGACGCTGATGATCACCCGTTCCGCATGCCGTCGGGCATGCAGGCGAATGCGCCCACCGTTGGCGGTATGGCGGATGGCGTTGTGCAGCAGGTTGTCCAGCACTCGATCCAACTGGGCGACGTCGGCCTGGATGCGCGGTAGCGGCGGGTCCAGTTCTTTGATCAACTCGATCTGCTTGTGCGCAGCGTGTTCGGCAAAGCGCAATTGCGCATGCTCCAGCAGGTCGTCGATGGCACAGGGGGCCAGCTCGAGCTTTTGCAAACCGCTCTGATAACGGGAGAAGTTGAGCAGGTCGTTGATCAGTTGGGTCAGACGCTGCATTTCTTCGCCGATGGTTTCCAGCAGGTCGTTCTCGCGGGCTTCGGGCGGGAACTTGACCCGCTCGCGCAGCAGGCCGAAGGCCATGTGCATGCCGGTCACCGGGGTGCGCAGTTCATGGGAGGCGCGCAGCACGAATTCGCTGCGCACTCGCTCGAAGGCCCTTTGCTCGGTTACATCGTGCAGCACCATCACTGCGCCGAGGATTGGCCCCTGCGGGTGGCTGACCGGGGTCAGGCTGTAGGTGAGCAGACGTGATTCGTCATCGACCTCCATGTTCAGGTCGTCCGGTGGGCGGTCGAGGCTGCCCCCGCGCAGAACCTGGCGCAGTTGTTGCTCAAGCTCGGGTCGCTGCAGGGCTTCGACCAGGCTGCTGCCCACGCGGCTATCGTTCCAGCCCAGCTGGCGCTGCGCCACCGGGTTGAGGTGCTCGAGGCGGCCCTGGCGGTCGATGATCAGCAGGCCGTCGTCGATGCTGTCGAGTACGGCCTGTAAACGCTGCTGGCCGGCCAGCAGCTCGTCAACGTTGGTGGCCTGGTGCTTGCGCAAGGCATCGGCCATCAGACCAAAACGGCGGGTCAGCTGGTTAAGCTCGGCGGCCTGGGTAACCGGCAACGTAACGTCGAAATTGCCCTTGCCTAGCTGGTCGGCCGCCTTGGCCAAGGCTTCGATCGGCTGGCCGAAACGCCGGGCGATATTGTGAGCGGTGATAAACCCCAGTACCAACACCACCAACCCCATCAGGCCGAGTACACCACTGACCAGCAAGGCGCGGTCACGGGTGCGCTCCTCGCTATGGGTAATCAGGTCCAATGCCTGCTTGTGGGAATCGATCAGGTCGGTGCGCACCTGATTGAACGCGGCCCCAAGCGGCTGATCGGCACCCATGCTGCGAGCGGGTGTGGCGCTGTCGCGATAGGTTTGGAGGAAGGCCTGGTAGTTGCTGCTGGCCTTGCTGAAACCGGTGCGCTCACCGCCTTGCTCCAGCCCTTGGTTGAGCAGGTCCTGGAAGTTTTCCTGCAGCAGCCGCAGGCTTTCCGGGGCGGTGTCTTCATCGAGAATCAGCATCAGCTGTTCGCCCAGGTTCTGGCGCAACTTCAGCCCCACTTCCAGGACATGGGTGGTATCGCGCACCAGTTGCTGTTGCACTGTAGCCATCTGCAGCATGCTGACCAGACCCAGCAGCAGCCCCAGCAATGCCACCGTGACGAGCGTCGAGATGCTGAGGAAAAGCCGCGTCCGCAGCTTCATGGGCGGCCATTTCATAGGTTGTACTGCTTGCGCTTGCGGTACAGGGTAGAAGCATCGATGCCCAAGGTCTTGGCGGCTTGATCAAGGGTATCGCTGGCGGCCAGTACGGCACCGATATGGGCACGCTCCAGCTCATCCAGGCTAAGCGCGGCACCTACGCGCGGGGCATTGCCGGCGGGTTGTTCACCCATGCCCAGGTGGCTGATTTCCACTCTTTCCTGCGGGCAGATGATGCTGGCCCGTTCCACTACGTTGCGCAGTTCGCGAATGTTGCCAGGCCAGCGGTAGTTGAGCAGGGCGGTGCGCGCCTCGTCACTGAAACCGCGGGCGGGGCGGGAGTATTCCTTGACGAAGCGGGCAAGGAAGCGGTCGGCCAGGATGAGGATGTCTTCACTGCGCTCGCGCAGCGGGGGCAGGTGCAGGGTAATCACGTTCAAGCGATACAGCAGGTCTTCGCGAAAGCGGCTTTCGCGCACCATCTCTTCAAGGTTGAGGTTGGTGGCAGCCAGGATACGTACATCGGCACGTCGGGTAACCGGGTCGCCGACGCGTTCATATTCCTTGTCCTGGATGAAACGCAGCAGTTTGGGCTGCAAGGTCAGCGGGAAATCGCCGATCTCGTCGAGGAACAATGTGCCCCCGTCAGCCTGGCTGACCCGCCCCAGGGTGCTTTCGCTGGCGCCGGTGAAGGCGCCGCGGGTGTGGCCGAATAGCTCGCTTTCCATCAGCTCGGCGTTAAGCGACGGGCAGTTGATGGTCACGCAGGCTTTACGAGCACGCTTGCTCCAGCCATGGATGGCCCGTGCCAGTTCGCCCTTGCCGGTACCAGATTCGCCAAGGATGAGGATGTTGGCGTCCGTGATGGCGACTTGGCGGGCGGTTTCCAGCACCGCCATCATGGCCGGGCTATGGGAATCGAGGCCGTCCTTGGGTTTGCGTACTTCACCTTCCAGGGCTTCCAGGCGCGCAGAAAGCTGGCGCACCTCCAGTTGCTTGGCAGTGGCCAGGCGCAACTGGTCTGGGCTGCACGGCTTGACCAGGTAGTCGGCAGCGCCGGCCTGGATGGCATCCACTGCGGTGTCGATCGCTGAGTGCGCGGTGACGATCACCACCCGCATCCACGGGGCCTGGATACGCATCTGTGCCAGCACGTCGAGGCCGTTGTCTTCACCCAGGCGCAAATCGAGGAAGCATAGGTCGAACACCTGGCGCTGCAGTAGGGTTTCGGCCTGGGCGGCGCTGTTGGCCGTAGCCACGCTGTAGCCCTCGTCTTCCAGGCAGTAGCGGAACGTGCGCAGGATCGCGGACTCGTCATCCACCAGTAGAATGCGGCCTTGGTTGTCCTGGGCTGATTCCATTTCCTGTGCTCCTTAGGGAAAGATCTTTATTTAGTGTGGGAAAAATCGGGCAAGTTGCATGGTCAATTCTGAAGGATTCTGTCCTTTGCATGCTAGCCAGTGGCCAAACGATGTCTACAAGCCGTGATTCTTCAATGATTTGCTTAGAGGCACGCGCTGGCACATTGGTTGCGATGTTTTTCAGATTTTGCCCACGAAGGAGGCGCTGTCATGCCCTTTTCCCTGCGTACAGCCGTTTTGGCCGCCACCCTGCTGCCAATCTTTACCCCCGCATTCGCCGACCCTGTGCAGGACGCGCGCCTGGAAGGCGCCCTGCAAACCGCTTTGTCACTGAACCGCATGCTTGATTCATTTCGTATCAAGGTTGAAGTGGACGGCAAGCAGGCGCGGCTTTCCGGTGAGGTGGAGAACGAGGTCGAGCGGCAGCTGGCCGAGGACGTGGCCCGCGCTACCCGGGGCATCGAACAGGTGGAGAACCTGCTGCAGGTCAATACCCAACTGGTGGAGCGTCCACTGGAGTTGCGTGCCTACGCCCAGCGCCTGGAGGATGTGACCCTGGCGGCGGTGATCCGTGCTCGGCTGTTGTGGAGCCGTACCACCGAAAAGGCCCCTATAGAAGTACAAAGCAGTGAAGGTGTGGTGACGTTGCGTGGCAAGGTCGACAGTGCCGAAGCCAAGGAGTTGGCGGGCGTGGTAGCGCGTACTACCGACGGCGTGTACCTGGTCAACAACCTGGTCAGCCTCGATACCGCTGCCATGGCCAAAGCGCGGGAAACACCAGCGGGTGCGCCAACCGGGCCGCAGCCAAGCGACGGCTGGATCGTCGACAAGATCCAGAGCAGCTATCGCTTCAGTCGCAACCTCGATGGCCTGAACCTGAAGGTGGCCAGCGAAGCAGGCATGGTGCGGCTCTCGGGCGAAGTGGTTAGCGCGGAGCAGAAAACCATCGCCGTGGAGATCGCCCGGCAGATCATCGGCGTACGGGGCGTGGATGCTGACCTGCTGAAGGTGGCGACCAAGGTTGAAGGCTGATCGTGCAATTCGCACGACCGTACAGGCGCCATCGTGCAGGATACGTCCTCATGATGCATTCGTGTATTGGTTAACTCATTGATTTATAACGATTTTATTTAAATCAAAAGGCTGGCATGCAGGCTGCAATTACCTGTTCAGGTTGAACAAAAATTACAGCAGGAGAGCCAGCATGAACCGCCAATCCGTCAACCGCTCGCAGAGCGCCGCACTGCCTTTGCGCCAGATGCTGACACTCGGCATGGCGATGCTGCTGACCTTGGCCGCTGGCCTCTTCTATTACAGCTTGCAGACGGCGCGTCTGGCTGAGCAGGTGGCAGCTCAGACTGCCCTGTTGACGCAGATTCAGGCAACCCGTGCCAACACCTTGGTCAAGGCCGCTGACTGGCAGCCAGCTGGCCAGGCCATTGCCTCACCGGCCACTGTGGAAAAAGTTGTTCCCCAGGAACGCTGGGTTTTCTGACCAAGCGGCCGGATCGATTCCGCAAAAAGAAAGGAGAACTACCATGCTGAGTTGGGCTATCACTTTCCTCATCATCGCCATTGTCGCCGCCGTATTGGGCTTCGGTGGTATCGCGGGCGCTGCTACAGGTATCGCCAAGATCCTGTTCATTGTCTTCCTGGTGTTGTTTGTAGCCTCCTTCTTCTTTGGACGCGGGCGAGGTTGAAGATGAGCAGGAAGCTTCGTTCAGCCGTGGTCGCCGCCCTGTTGCTGGGCGGCAACGCGGCGGCCATGGCGGCCAATGACGGCCAAGTTCGGGTCGACCAGCTGCTCGGCTCGGACCCGGAGTACCGGGAAACCTGGCAGGACACCCTCGAAGGCGAGGAACGCCTGCCCGATTGGGTGGTCAATCTGACCGGCAGTGCCCAGGAGCAGATGTCTGCCGTTACGGAAGACGGCGACAAATACCTGGTCGGCCCGCTGTGCGAAAAACAGGACAACTGTACCTACAAGCGGCTGATCGTGGCGTTCAGTTGGGACAAGGATGATGCCTACGGAATGCTCGTGGAGGTACCCGAAGGTTTGCCGAGCGACAAGTCGCCCACCCGTCATGCGCAGTACCGCTGGCTGGGCAAACCTGACGACGGCATGAAGGCAATGCTGCAGGAGCAGCTCAAACGTGACCCGAACTGGTACTGAGCATTATTGCCGGCACGGATGAAAGGTCACTCACTGTCACGTAATAGAAGCTGAAGCTTTCTATAGTTCAGCCTTCTATGATGCGCCGCCCCGAGGAGGGGTAGCACATGACCAAGGGGTCGGGCTGCTCTGATTGTTTCAGGATCGGAGTGGCCTAGGGGTACAGGGAGTGCCTCCAGTAATGGGCCGGGTCAGGAAAGGCGGAATCGGAAGTCTCAGGTCGGCGGCGTCACAGGGATGCCTTGCCAGACCTGACTTCCGAGGAGCCATGTAGGAAACGTCGCTTCCCTTGCGCGTTTTTTCCCCTGGGACACATTTTGTCTCGACCGTACATCAAATTTTTTTCGACCTTCTTGGTGCTGCTACAAGTGGCATTTACGCCATTCGGATTGTCGAACAGGCCATCTTTCATGTCCTGCCTGTCCCGCCAAATCTGCCGAAATATGGCGGTTTGGTCTTGTTCGGGATTCCGAATGTTATAAATCAAGCACTTGCGAAGCTGCCGGCTAGGTCGAAAACAGTATGCATAAACGACATGGGCTATGCGTTTCAGGCATTAGCTTTCGCCCCTTGCCGTCGCAATAGTTGCCGCCTTTTTCGCTGGCCAGAGCGCCCGGTCGCTCGCCTGCGGTGTCCTTACATGACGTCGCCTGACGGAACCCTTACTGCCCGTGACCTTGCCTATGGCGCTGTTACGCGTGTTTCCGCCAGGTGCCATGACCACTAAAACAAAGGGTAAAGACATGAAGAAGGCAAAACTGAGCCTCGCCTGGCAGATCGTCATCGGTCTGGTCCTGGGTGTTGCAATCGGCGCGCTACTGAATCATTTCAGTGCAGAAAAGGCATGGTGGATCAGCAACGTCCTTCAGCCCGCTGGTGACATCTTCATCCGCCTGATCAAGATGATCGTCGTCCCGATCGTGATTTCGTCGCTGATTGTGGGTATCGCCGGTGTTGGCGACGCGAAGAAACTGGGCAGCATCGGCCTGAAGACCATCATCTACTTCGAAGTGGTGACCACGATCGCCATCGTCGTAGGCCTGGTGCTGGCCAACCTGTTCCATCCAGGTGCCGGCATCGACATGAGCACCCTGGGCACGGTGGACATCTCCAAGTACCAGGCGACAGCGGCCGAAGTGCAGCATGAGCACGCGTTCATCGAAACCCTGCTCAACCTGATTCCGTCGAACATCTTCGCAGCGCTGATGCGTGGCGAAATGCTGCCGATCATCTTCTTCTCGGTGATGTTCGGCCTGGGTCTGTCGAGCCTGCAGGCAGAGCTGCGTGACCCGCTCGTTCGTACCTTCCAGGCTGTTTCGGAAACCATGTTCAAGGTCACTCACATGATCATGAACTATGCCCCGATCGGCGTGTTCGCCCTGATTGCCGTGACCGTGGCCAACTTCGGTTTCAGCTCGCTGCTGCCGCTGGCCAAGCTGGTGCTGCTGGTGTACTTCGCCATCGCCTTCTTCGCCTTCATGGTACTGGGCTTGGTTGCCCGCCTGTTCGGCTTCTCGGTGATCAAGATCATGCGCATCATGAAAGATGAGCTGATCCTGGCCTACTCCACCTCCAGCTCGGAAACCGTGCTGCCGCGGGTGATCGAGAAGATGGAGAAGTACGGTGCGCCAAAGTCGATCTGCTCGTTCGTGGTACCGACCGGCTACTCGTTCAACCTCGACGGTTCGACCCTGTACCAGAGCATCGCGGCGATCTTCATTGCCCAGTTGTACGGTATCGACCTGTCGTGGAGCCAGCAGCTGCTGCTGGTACTGACCCTGATGGTCACTTCCAAAGGTATCGCGGGTGTGCCGGGCGTATCGTTCGTGGTACTGCTGGCCACCTTGGGCAGCGTGGGCATTCCGCTGGAAGGCCTGGCCTTCATCGCGGGCGTGGACCGCATCATGGACATGGCCCGAACTGCGCTGAACGTTGTGGGCAACGCCTTGGCTGCATTGGTCATTGCTCGCTGGGAAGGCATGTACGACGCGGTCAAGGGCGAGCAGTACTACGCCTCGCTGCTGGCCGAGAAGCAGGAAGCTGCAGTGGTTGGAGAAACCGCCAAGCGCTGAGCCTGATGGCTGTTTGACCAAGAGCCCCGACTTGTCGGGGCTTTTTGTTATCTGCGAGATCTTGAGCCGCGCCTACAAAGGCTCGCGATCGCCAGTCACAGGCTGCGATACGCTATTATTCGGGCACTTTTCAGGGGGAACATACGGATGCTCAACGGCCTTTGGCTCGGCTTTTTCCTGGTGGCGGCGGTGTCCGCCATGGCCCAATGGCTGGTGGGTGGCAACGCAGGCATCTTCGCGGCAATGGTCGAAAGCATCTTCGCCATGGCCAAGCTGTCGGTCGAGGTGATGGTGCTGCTGTTCGGCACACTGACCCTGTGGCTGGGCTTTCTCAAGATCGCCGAAAAGGCCGGCATCGTCGAATGGTTGGCCAGGGTGCTGGGCCCGTTGTTCGCCCGCCTGATGCCGGAGGTGCCGCCCGGCCACCCGGCCCTGGGCCTGATTACCATGAACTTCGCCGCCAACGGCCTGGGACTCGACAACGCCGCTACGCCGATTGGCCTGAAGGCCATGCGCGCGCTGCAGGAGCTGAACCCTGGCAGCACCACCGCGAGCAACGCGCAGATCCTGTTCCTGGTGCTCAACGCCTCGTCGCTGACCCTGCTGCCGGTAACCGTCTTCATGTACCGGGCGCAGCAAGGCGCACCAGACCCGACCATGGTGTTTCTGCCAATCCTGCTAGCGACCAGCGTCTCGACCCTGGTAGGTCTGCTGTCGGTGGCAGTGATGCAGCGTTTGCGTCTGTGGGACCCGGTGGTGCTTGCCTACTTCATCCCCGGCGCTTTGCTGCTGGGAGGCTTCATGGCTTTTCTTGGCACCCTGTCGGCCGCCGCGCTGGCCAGCCTGTCGTCGCTCATGGGCAACCTCACGCTGTTTGGCGTGATCATGCTGTTCCTGGTGGTGGGCGCCCTGAAACGGGTGAAGGTGTATGAAGCCTTTGTCGAAGGCGCCACGGAAGGCTTCGATGTGGCCAAGAGCCTGCTGCCCTACCTGGTGGCGATGCTGGTGGCGGTGGGTGTGCTGCGCGCCTCTGGTGCCCTGGAGCTGGCCCTGGACGGTATCCGCCATGCGGTGAACTGGATGGGCCTGGACACGCGCTTCGTCGAGGGCTTGCCCACCGCGCTGGTCAAGCCGTTCTCTGGCAGCGCAGCGCGGGCAATGCTGATCGAGACCATGCAGACCCAAGGCGTGGACAGTTTCCCTGCCTTGGTGGCAGCGACGATTCAGGGCAGCACCGAAACCACCTTCTACGTACTGGCCGTGTACTTTGGTGCCGTGGGCATCCAGCGCGTGCGCCATGCGGTCGGTTGCGCACTGCTGGCCGAGTTTTCAGGGGTGGTCGCGGCGATCTTCGTCTGCTACTGGTTCTTCGCCTGAACCTTCAGCTGTGCCTGGTTGGCCTGGGCAATGGTCCAGCTCACCACCTGCCCCACCAGCTGGTCGCTGGCCAGACCAAAGCCGGCGACTACCGCTGACACTTGCTTGTCGGCAAGCGGCTGGCGAATCTCGAAGCGCTTGCTGGCCTGGATGCGCTGGTCGCGCCCCTTAACCAGACGCGCATCGTAGCGGATCACCACCTCCACCGCCCCGCCCGGGCGGTACTCACTCTGAAACGCCTGCAGCTCGCCAGCCAGCTCGTAGTCGGCTTGCAGGTTACTGTCGTCAGCGCTCAGGCGCTGCACCTGGCCGTCACGCTGGAATCCATCAAGCAGGCGGTTGCGCAGCAGCACCGGAGCCGCATCGCTCCAGCGTGCGCCCTTGTAACTGCTTATCACATCGCCTTGGGGAATGACGGCAATGCGCGGCCCGGCCAACACTTCACTGGCCAGCGGCTTGTTCAGGCGCAATGACCACTCCAGCGGCGGCGCTGTGCGGCTGGGCTGGTTTACTGGCAGGCGATAAAGGTCCACAGGTTCGCTCTTCGGCAGGATCGAGCAGGCACTGACCAGGCTCATCGAGGCCGTCAGGGTCAGCAGGCGCAGCGACAGATTCATGGCTGGAACTCCTTGTTGTTGTCGCGGCCAAGCAGGTAGCCGCTCGGGTCGGCCTCCAGTTGCCGGGAAATGCCTTTGAGCGCGTTAAGGGTTTCGCGCAGTTCACGAATGGCCGGGGCGAGCTGGTTCAGGCTCTGGGCGCCGTCACCGATAGCCTCGCTGTTGTTCTTGAGCAGGTTATTGATGGTTGCCGTGCTTTGGGCCAGTGACTGCATGGCCTGTTCGGCGCTACCGATCGCCTGTTTGCCTTCGCTACCCAGCAGGCCGTTGGCATTGCGCATCAGCGCCTGGGTTTCGGCCAGGGTGGCGCTGGCCTGATTACCCACCTTTACCAGCTGTTCGATGGCCTCGGCGATGCTGCCGTGCTGGCCGGCAAAGGCGCCGGTGGTCTTGTCGAGGTTGGCCAGCGTGTTGCTGAGGTGGCCTATGTTGTCCTCAGAGAACATCTGGTTGGCGTTATGGAGCAGCATGTTGATGTTGGTCACCAGGTCGCTGCTGTCGTTGAGCAGGCGCGAGATTGGCGATGGCGAAGCGATGATCACCGGCAGCTTGCCATCCTTGCCTTTAAGCTCGGGGCTTTGCGGCGTGCCGCCACTGAGCTGGATGAATGAGTTGCCGGTGACGCCGGCCAGGGTCAGCTTGGCCTGGGTGTCTTCCTTCACCGGGGTATCGGCGCTCAGGCGCACCCGTGCCAATACCCGGCGCGGGTCTTTCGGGTCCAGACGCAGGGTCGACACGTCGCCCACCTTGATGCCGTTGTACTGCACCGTGCTGCCTCGGGAAAGGCCAGACACGGCTTCGTTGAACACTACTTCGTAATCCTTGAAGGCGTCGTCGACACTGGACTTGGCCAGCCACAGGCCGAACAGCATGGCCCCGGCCACCACCAGAACGGTGACCAGGCCGATGAGGACGTGATGGGCTCGGGTTTCCATTGCTCAGCGCTCCTGCCCGGCACGGGTGGCAGCCTGTTCGGCGGCGCGCCCGCGAGGGCCGTGAAAGTATTCTTGGATCCAGGTGTCGTTGGTCTTCTCGACCTCGGCCAGCGGGCCGGCCACCAGGACTTTCTTTTGCGACAGCACCGCGATGCGGTCGGTGATGGTGTACAGGGTGTCGAGGTCGTGGGTGATCAGGAACACCGACAGCCCCAGAGCATCGCGCAGGGTAAGGATCAACTGGTCAAATGCCGCGGCACCGATCGGGTCCAGGCCAGCCGTGGGTTCGTCGAGGAACAGGATGTCCGGGTCCAGGGCCAGGGCGCGGGCCAGCGCTGCGCGCTTGATCATGCCCCCCGACAACGAGGCCGGGTACTTGTCGGCAGCCGAGATCGGCAACCCGGCAAGGGCCAATTTCACCCCGGCCAAGTGCTCGGCATCATTGCGCGACAGCCCGGCGTGCTCGATTAGCGGCAAGGCCACGTTTTCGGTCACCGTCAGCGAAGAGAACAGCGCCCCCTTCTGGAACAGCACGCCAAAGCGCCGCTCGACCAGTGAACGCTGTTCTTCGCGCAGGCCGGTCAGGTCCTGGCCGAACACCTTGATCTGCCCTTCATTGGGCCGGCGCAGGCCAATGATGCTGCGCAGAAGCACCGACTTGCCGCTGCCTGAGCCGCCTACCACGGCGAGGATTTCGCCGCGGTACAGGTCAAGGTCAAGGTTTTCATGTACCACCTGGCGGCCGAAGCGGTTGCAGATGCCGCGGGCTTCGATTACGCAATCCTGGCCACTCACCAGCCCATCTCCATGAAGAACAGCGCTGCCACCGCATCCAGCACGATGACCACAAAAATCGACTGCACCACTGCCGAGGTGGTGTGTGCCCCCACCGACTCGGCGCTGCCGCTGACCTTGAAGCCTTCCAGGCAGCCGATGGCGGCGATCAGGAAGGCGAAGAACGGTGCCTTGGCCAGGCCTACCAGGAAGTGCTGCACGCCAATGTCGCTTTGCAGCAGCGACAGGAACATGGCCGGCGAAATATCCAGCGTCAGGGCGCATACCACCGCACCGCCAACGATGCCGCAGATCATCGCGACAAAGGTGAGCAACGGCAGCGAAATCAGCAGGGCCAGTACCCGCGGCACCACCAGCAGTTCCATGGGGTTGAGGCCCAGCGTGCGGATGGCGTCAATTTCTTCGTTGGCCTTCATCGAGCCGATCTGCGCGGTGAACGCGCTGGCAGTGCGGCCGGCCATGAGAATGGCGGTCAGCAGCACGGCGAACTCGCGCAGGAACGAGAACGCAACCAGGTCGACGGTGAAAATGGTCGCGCCGAAGTCGGCCAGCACCGTGGCGCCGAGAAAAGCGACTACGGCGCCCACCAGAAAGGTCAGCAACGCAACGATGGGCGCGGCATCCAGGCCGGTCTGTTCAATGTGTGCCACCACAGGAGTGAAGCGCCAGCGATGTGGCTGGAAGGCGCGGCGCAGCAGGGTTTCTAGAATCACACCAACGAAACCAAGCAGTTGCATGCTGTCCTGCCACAGCGTGCCGACGGCGCAGCCGATGCGCTCCAGCAGCAACAACAGCACATTGCGCTCGGGCTCCTTGACCGGGATGCAGTAATCCTGGACCGAACAGTAGACATTCTTCAGCAGCGCCTGGCTGGCTTCAGGCAGCACGTGGGTGCAGCGCGACAGGCGCTCGGAGCCTAGCAGTTCGGCCAGCAGCGAAGCACCGGCGGTGTCCAGGCGGCCCAGCTGGCTGAGGTCGGCGATCGTGTTGGCAGCGCACTGCGTGCGCAGGCGCTCGCTCTCGCGCTTGAGGTTGGCGTAGTGTGCCAGGGTCCAGTCACCGGTAATACGCAGGCAGGCCGGTTGGCAGCTGGTGTCCAGGGTGGCGCTAGGGGTGGTCATAGGCTCCATGCAATTGACTCGGCGCTAAGGCTTAGGGGCTGATCATAGCGCAGGGGGCATGGGCTGTTTGGTGATTATGTGCTGTGTGTGCGCTTGGTAGCAGTGCCATGGCGCAGGCTTGTGCTGCGAAGAGCTCGTAAGCGCACACGGAAGTGGTGTGCTGTACCGGCCCTTTCGCAGCACAAGGCTGCTCATGCGCAAGGCAGGGGGTCAACTACCCGCGGGTGCATCATTGACCACCTTGAAGCGCAGCACGCCAATCACTTGCCCATCCTCGGTCAGCACCCTCACCTGCCACTTGCCTACCGGGTTGGGTGGGAAGTTCTGCTTGTGGGTCCAGGCCCGATAGCCTTCCTTGCGCCCGCCGTGGATGTCCAGGGCAATGCGGTCGACCTCTTGGCCGTCCTTCTGCCACACGTGGTAGATCCGCTCGTTCAGGCCGCGTGGCGCGTTGATGGCGGTGTAGGCATACAGGCCACTGCTGCGAATGCGGCTGGCGGCAATTTCGTCCAGCGAGTCGCCCGGTTGGCGGTTCATGACTTCGGTACTCACCGCCACCTCGGTCATCCACAGGGTTGCCGGCGGTACCCAGGAGCGCAGCAGCCAGCCACCGGCACCGACCGACAGGGTAACCAGCACCAGAGCCACGGCGCGGCGCCAGTTGTTGATCGGGAAGCTGCTGGCCAGGCTGGGGAATGACAGGGCCATGGCTGCGATCAGGGCCAGCTTGAAGCTTTGTGCGGTGGTCAGGTGCAGGATGATCGGTAGCGCGGTCAGCAGAGCGGCAAACAACGTCAGGGTATGCAGCGCCAGGAACAGCCAGCGCCGTGGTGCCAGCCACTTGTAGTACAGCGGGTCGGTGATCGAAACCAGGCCGGCGGCGCCGAGCAAGCCGGTGAAGACCAGCTGACCGCTGTTCCAGGTGGTGGTGATGAAAAAGAACGGCAGCACGAAGAACAGCGTTTCCTGGTGGATCATCTGCGTTGCATAGCGCAGCAGCGGCTGAGGGATCTCGCGGTTGAACGTGCGCGCGAACAGCCCGGTGAGGGTGTTCTCCAGCATCAGCCAGACCCAGCTGACCAGCATGAGCACGGCGACCCAGCTGGCCAGGCCAGCCTGGCGGTCGACCAGGATGAAGCTGCCGATACCGGAGAGGAAACCGCCGAGCGCAATGATGCCGGGGTAGCGCTTGAGGAGTTCGATGACGCGCTGGACGATATGGGGGATTTGGGGCATTGGGGGCTACAACAGAAAAGTGAGGTGGCTGTGCCAGCCTCTTCGCGGGCAAGCCTGCGAAAGGGTCGGTACTGGCAAAAGGATACCGCCGATTTACCGCTGCCGTGTAGCACCACTGGGCCGTTCAGGCCCATGCCGCCGCCAGCGCAACAGCCCCGCCGTCAGGCACAGCCCCGCAAGCAAGGCCATCAGCCCGTAAAGCTCGTCATAGCCTAGCAACGGCTTTTCGATGCGCACATAGCCATCTTCCTTGAGCAGATCCTTCAGTGCCTCGTTGGCCTGTTCCAGGCTGACTTGGCGCAGCTTGCGCACCGGGCTGGCAAAGCGCCCGTCGGTATAGTCGTTCAGCGCCCCCCAGTAGTAGTCGGCCAAGGCGCTGTTGCCTTGGGTGCTCCAGCTTTCCTTGGCGATGCTGGCTTCCTTGATGCGGGCGAAGGTGTCCGGGTCCAGGCCTTCCTTGCGCAGGTGGTCGAACAGGGCCTGCATCACCTTGACAGCCTTGTCGATGTCATCGCGCTCAAGGTCCGCATTGAGGCTGAGCAGGCCGGTGTCGCCAAAGCTTTCACGTTGCACGGAGGGGCCGTAGGACAGCCCGTTGCGCAGACGTAGCTGGTCGTACAGCGCCCAGTCCAGGTAGCGCGAAAGCAGGTCGAGGGTGGCTTGATGGTCGTTGTCCAGCACCGGCTCGATGAACAGCCAGTGCAATTTGACGCTATCACCCAGCCAGCCGCGGGTCAGGTTGCGACGCTGTTCGGCCTGTTGGCTGATGCTTTCAAGGTTGCGGCGCTCTTCGGGTTCAGTGGCGGGCAGTTCGCCGAAGGACCGCTCCAGATAAGCCGGAAGCAGGCGATCGAGGCCTCCGACCATGATCAGGGTCATGTTGTTGGCCGCGTACCAGCGGTCACGCAACGCCTGAACTTGCTCCAAGGTCATGTCGTCGAGGTTGGAGCGCTCCGGGCATTTCAGACCCAGCTCGGTGGCCAGCTGGTCGTTGGCGGGGTGGCCGATATCCTGGCGGTCGAGCCAGCGCTGCAGGTGGCCATAGTGGCCGCCATCCTCGCGCTCTATGATGCGCTTGGCGGTGGTCAAGGCCTTGGCGTCGATGGTGGTATCGCGGATGACTGCCAACAGCAGGTCGAGGACCTTGCGCTGGTTGCGCGCCGGGGCCTCGATGACAAAGGTGGTGTCGGCACTGCTGGTATAGGCGTTCCACTCGCCGCCGAGCGCTTGCAGGCGCTCTTCCAGCCCGCCTTCGCCTGTTTCGTCGATGCCACTGAACAACAGGTGCTCAAGCAGGTGTGGCAGCTCTTTCTGCTCGCAGTCGAAATCATCCAGGCCCACGCCGACCACTAGACGAATCGCCACATGGTCCCGTTCGTAGCCGTTTTTCAGGATGACCTGCAGACCATTAGGCAACAGGTAGCCTTCAACCCGCGAGCGGTCGAGGGCGAACGAGGGCAGGCTGCAGATCAGCAGGCAAACGAACATCAGGCAACGCATGGGCGAGCGAGGGTCCTCAGCTAGGAGAAATCACGGCTGGCGGGCTTCATCGGGCACACTGTCGAGCATCAGCCCTCCGGTGTCCGAGCCGCCCAGTACCACATAGGCACTGCTACAGAACAAAGAGTTCAACCGCTTCATGTCGGCGATCAGTTCCAAGTGTAGCGAACTGGTCTCGATACTTTGCACGACCTTGCGCTGCAGGCGGCTGACATGGGCGTGTGCGAGGCGCCGCTCCTGGGCACGGAACCGGCGTTTTTCCCGCAGCAGCAAGCGGGCGCTTTCCGGGTCGGCACTGAGGAACACCGACAGGCCCAGGCGCAGATTGGCCAGCAATTGCTCCTGCAGGCCGGTCAGCTCTTCCAGGCCTACCTGGGAAAATTCCCGACGCTGGCTGGTTTTCTGCTGCTGGACCTTGCGCAGCATGCGTTCGATCAGGTCACAGGCGAGTTTGAGGTTAATTGCCAGCTCGATGATTTCGGCCCAGCGGCGGTTGTCCTGTTCGCTGAGGTCTTCCCGTGACATCTGCGCCAGGTACAGCTTGATTGCACTGTACAGGGCTTCGGCGTCTTCGCCCAAGGCGCGAACTTGCTGTGGCAAGGCGGTCTGGGTGCCACGCAGGGCTCCAAGCATGGCTTCGAGCAGGCTGTCGACGATATCCCCCAGGCGCAAAGTCTCGCGGGCGGCGTTGGCCAGGGCCAGGCTGGGCGTTTCCAGGGCCGAGGTGTCAAGGTGACGGGGGCGCACCTGACCATTGCCGATTTCCCGTTCAGGCAGCAGGGCGTTGCACAGTCGACCCATCGGTTTGACCGTGGGCAGCATGATCAGACAGCGCAGCGTGTTGTAGAGCAGGTGAAAGCCAATGACCAGCTCCTGAGGGCTGAAACTCAGCGAGTCCATCCATGCCACCAGCGGGTGCAGCACAGGGATGATCAGCACCAGGCCGATCAGCTTGTACAGCAGGCTGCCCAAGGCCACCCGACGCCCGGCGGCGTTCTGCATGCTGGTACTGATGAAGGCCAGCAGCCCGCTGCCGATGTTGGCGCCGACCACCAGCCCGATGGCTACCGGCAAGCTGATCAGTTCGGCGCCGGCCAGTGTCGCTGTGAGCAGAACGGCGGCCAGGCTGGAATAGGAAATCATGGCGAACATTGCCCCGACCAGAGCGTCGAGCATGATGTCGCCGGTCAGTGAGGCAAACAGCACTTTCACGCCCTGGGCATGGGTGATCGGCGCAGCTGCCTGCACGATAAGCTCAAGTGCCAGGATGATCAGGCCAAGCCCGATGCCTACTCGGCCCAGTTGGCCGGCCCGTGTCTGCTTGCGCGAAAGGAAGAAGATCACGCCAAGGAAGATCAGCAGCGGCGACAGCCAGGACAGGTCGAAGGTCAGTACCCGGGCCATCAGTGCGGTGCCCACGTCGGCACCCAGCATGATTGCCAAGGCCGGGGTCATGGCCATCAGGCCTTGGCCGACGAAAGAGGTGACCAGCATGGCCGTGGCGTTACTGCTTTGAACCATGGCCGTGACCAGAATACCGGCGATGAATGCCAGCGGGCGCTTGTCCATGTTCTGGCTGATGATGCGTCGCAGGTTCGAGCCGAATACCCGAAGGATGCCGGTACGCACAATGTGGGTACCCCAGACCAGAAGCGTCACGGCCGAGAGCAGGTTGAGCAGGGTCAGCATGGCGAAGGCCCCCTGTTGCATAGGCCCATCGGGCCAAGAAAAGAAACGTGAGCGTTTGAAGAATTTTCGGTGCTCACTCAAAGCTTTAGCTGTTTTGCCAAGCTGTCGCCAGCTTCGCATGGCAGTCATTTATTTGAAACAGATCTTGAAACGAATGACGGCCTGTCGGCGCTGCTTCGCGGGCAAGCCTCCACAGTGAAAACGCGCAGGAAAAAACGCACAGAAAAAAGGCATGAAAAAGGGCCCTGCGAAGGGCCCTTGTTGTGCAGCACTTTCCTTGGCCTTATTGACCCGGAATGTCCTTGCGCAGTTTCACCGGTTCATGATCTTTGCCTTCCTTGCGGGCCATGGCGGTGCGCATGCGTATGTTGATGGCTTCCACCCCCAGCGAGAAGGCCATGGCGAAGTAGACATAGCCCTTCGGCACATGCACATCGAACGCTTCAGCGATCAGTACAGTACCGACCACGATCAGGAACGACAGCGCGAGCATCTTCAGCGACGGGTGTTTGTCGATGAAATTGCTGATGGCGCCGGCGCACAGCATCATCACCAGCACGGCCACGACGATGGCGGCGATCATCACCGGTACGTGGGAAACCATGCCCACAGCGGTGATCACCGAGTCCAGCGAGAACACGATGTCGATGATGGCGATCTGGATGATGGTGTAGAAGAACTTGCCACCTGCGCCTTTGGGCTCCTCTGCATTCTCGTCCTCGCCTTCCAGGCCGTGGTAGATCTCTTGCGAGCTCTTCCATAGCAGGAACAGGCCACCGAAGAACAGGATCAGGTCACGCCCGGAGATGCCTTGGCCAAATACCACGAACAGGTCGGCGGTAAGGCGCATCACCCAGGTAATCGACAGCAGCAGCATGATACGGGTGACCATGGCCAGGGCCAGGCCGAAGATCCGGGTGCGTGGCTGCATGTGCTTGGGCATGCGGCTGACCAGAATCGAGATCATGATGATGTTGTCGATACCGAGGACGATCTCAAGCGCGGTAAGGGTGAAAAAGGCAACCCAGATTTCCGGGCTGGTCAGCCATTCCATGTATTTTCCTTCGAGCGGTAATGGCAACGCGCCCCGGTCAGGGCGCGTCGCGTACGTGATACGGATGTATTAAAGACTACTGAACAGCGGGAAAATCCCCATCAGCAGTGCGCCGAGCATTATGCACAGGCATACCAGCACTGCCCACTTGAGCGTGAAGCGCTGATGATCGCCGAACTCGATACCGGCCAGGGCCACCAGCAGGTAGGTGGAGGGTACCAGCGGGCTGAGCAGGTGTACCGGCTGCCCGACGATCGACGCACGGGCCATTTCCACCGGGGTGATGCCATAGTGGCTGGCGGCCTCGGCCAGCACCGGCAGCACGCCGTAGTAGAACGCGTCGTTGGACATGAAGAAGGTGAACGGCATGCTCACGATCGCGGTGATGACGGCCAGGTATGGGCCCAGTGCCTCGGGGATGACCGCCAGCAGGCTCTTGGACATGGCGTCGACCATGCCGGTGCCGGACAGGATGCCGGTGAAGATGCCGGCGGCGAAGATCAGCCCGGTCACGGCCAGTACACTGCCGGCGTGGGCGGCGATGCGGTCCTTCTGCTGTTGCAGGCACGGGTAGTTGACGATCATGGCGATACTGAAGGCAATCATGAACAGCACTGGCAGCGGCAGCACGCCGGCGATCAGCGCGACCATCAGGGTGGCGGTCAGGGCACCGTTGAAGTACAGCAGCTTGGGCCGGCGTGCGTCCGGGTACTGCGAGACGGTGATTTCGCTGTGGTCGATGTCGTCGGTAGGCAGATGCAGTTCGCCCAGGCGGGCGCGTTCACGCTTGCCATACATGTAGGCAATGGCCAGGATCGCCAACACACCGAACAGCATGGCCGGGATCATCGGCACGAAGATGTCTGACGGGTCTACGTGCAGGGCGCTGGCAGCACGCGCGGTCGGCCCACCCCAGGGGGTCATGTTCATCACGCCGCCGGCGAGGATGATCAGGCCGGCCATGATCCGCGGGCTCATGCCCAGGCGGCTGTACATCGGCAGCATGGCGGCGCAGCAGATCATGTAGGTGGTGGCTCCGTCACCGTCGAGCGAGACCACCAGGGCCAGTACAGCGGTACCGACCGAGACTTTCAGCGGATCGCCCTTGACCAGCTTGAGGATCTTGCGAACGGCCGGGTCGAACAGGCCGGAATCGATCATCAGGGCGAAATAGAGGATGGCGAACATCAGCATCACGCCGGTAGGTGCGAGCTTGCTGATGCCCTCTAGCATCATGGGGCCGATCTTGGCGGAAAAACCACCGAACAGGGCGAACAGGATCGGTACCAGAATCAGCGCGATCAAGGCCGAAAGGCGCTTGGTCATGATCAGGTACATGAACGTGATGACCATGGCAAAGCCGAGGAAGGTCAGCATGGCAATACTCCAGGCGGGGCGCGGCGAAAGGACAGTCGATTCGGGCGTATCAGCGCGTAGGGCGCTGTGCGGGGAGCATGCGGAGGGGGACTACGAAAAGGCGGGCACAGGAATACATCAGAATCACCATTGTTGTTGTTGATTGGGCCGGGCGCGGTATTGACCGGGTGCCCTGGCTGACCGGTCTTGTGCCGGTAGTGGGCGCTATCCTAAAAGGGCAAGCTTTCAGCCAGCTTTCGCTGAGGCAAAGGTGACGAGAGGTAGGTGATGCAGGATGTAACCGAAGGTGGCTGCCATTGTGGCGCCCTGCGTTATCGGCTGGAGGGCAACTTGACGGACATTGCCCACTGTCATTGTTCGATCTGCAGGCGGGTCAGCGGTGGACTGGTGGTCACCTGGCTTACCCTACCCCGTTCTGGGTTCCAGTGGTTAACGGGCGAGCCGAACTGCTATGTGGCGCCTGCCAGTTGCAGCCGCTACTTCTGTGGGCAGTGTGGGGCGCATGTGGCGCTGGTGACCACGCATAGCCCGCAGACGATCGATGTGACGGTGGCCACGCTGGATCACCCTGAGTGGGTGCAAGCCAACCGGCATATCTGGGTAGGCAGCCGGTTGCCCTGGTTGCATCTGGATGAGGATTTGCCGTCGGAAGATGAGGAGCGCCTGTAGGCGTGGGCTTGCCCGTGAAAGGGCTAGCCCTTCATCCATCACAACTGCAGGCCACCAGCAGCCTTGTGCAACGCCCGCAAATGCTCACCGATTTGCTTCACGTTGGCCTCGATCGCTGCAATTTCCTTGGCTCGCGACGGCTCCAGCAGCGCCCTCACCTCTTTGTCCAGGCTGGTGCTCAAGCGCAACAGCTGTGCCTGCCGCTCGCTGCTCACCTGCTCCAGGTGCTTGCGCTCTTCTGGCTGCGGCAGCCCGTAGCCTTTGGAATCGAGCAACTCTGCCGGGCGGCTGAGAAAACCGCTGTTGGCAAGCATTTGCTTGAGCGTGGCATCAGCTTTGTTGATGCTGCCATCCTTCAAGGCTGCGGCATTCAGGTAACGCTGCTTGACCTCGTCCTGGGCCAGCAGAAGCTGCCGGCGCAGGCTGGCCTGCTCAAGCAGAAGCAGTGCCGCGCTGGTGCGCAGGTCAGCCTTGGCGAACCAGCTACGGCGCTGCTCGGCATTGAGGGCCAGCCAGTCTTCAACCAGAGCTTGCTTGATTGGCAACTGTTTTCTCAGCACCTCGAACATGGCCTGGTACCGGTCGCGGTAAGAATCGAAGCGGTAGCCCAGGCGTAACGCTTCGCGCGGGTTATCAAGCACGCTGGTATCTGCCAGCCCCCTGCCCTTGAGCACGGCCAGCAAACCGTTGGGCATGATGCTGTCCAGGTCGTTGAGGCGTGGATTGGCGGTGCCGCTGCGCAGCAGCTTCAATGACTCCACTGCACAGTTGTTGGACAGGAACCAGTAGTTGCCGTCATAGCTCCAGTGCATCTCGGCGGCCTGGCGCACCAGGCTCTCGATCTCATCGCGGTTGAGTTTCAAGGGCACCGAGGCCAGGCTGCGCAGCTCGGTCTTGGTGTATTCGTCGATCACCTGGCCCAGCGGAAGCACGAATAGCCGCGACGGGTAGTTGCCGACCAGGCCGTCCCAGCTGGAGAGTTGCACGTCGTTGACGAAGGCGCGGTACGAAAGCACCAGGCTTTGATCAAGGTCCAGGCGGCAGTCTGGGCCGCGCGGTCGGCCCGGCTTGCAGATCACCAGGCGCAGCATGCTGTGCCCCCAGCGGCTGACCAGGTTCTGATTGGCTTCAGCCAGCAGATAGTCCACTTCGTAGACCCGCTCTGGGTCGATTTCACCTAGCGGTTGGCGGGCGAAGTCGCTGCCGGCATTGATGAATGGCAGGCCTTTGGCACAGGTGTCCTGTTGGGGTGCCCAGCCGAAGTGTTCGCGGAGGTACTGATACAGCGCCGGGCGACGGCAGCTGTAGCTCGGGTCGAGGAGGAAATACTCCATGTTGACCGCGATGTATTCCTTGGGGCTGCTCAACTCATAGCTGTCGGGGCTGCGCACGAATTGGCCATTGTGCTGTTCGCGCTCGCCGCGTCGGCCCACGTACTGCTGCCACCCGGCCAGGTCGAGCAGGCGTGGGTCGTCGCTCAGGGTGAAGCGGCGCTCGGCCTGCCCGCGGCATTCTTCCGGCAGGCCGACCTTGCCCAGCGTGCCTTGCTGGCGCTTGCAGCGTGCAATCAGCGAATTCTCGACGCTGGGCCACAAGCGGGCACGGTCGTAGAGATGGGTGAGCTCGTGCAGCACGGTGGCCAGCAGCTCTTCACGCACCGTGCCATGTGGGCGGTTGGTGCGCTCAGTGGCGGCGCTGCCATCGGTGAGGCTGGGCAGCAAGCGGCGGTTGAGCTCGAGGGTGGATATCAGTGAAGCCTGCCCATAGGCGTCGGCAGGCATGTTGTCGCTCCAACTGACCCGCACGCGACGGTCCAGCTGTTGCTTGAAGCGCGGTGGCAGCTTACCCATGGCCTCGTCGAGCAGGGCTTGGGAAGCTTGTGCTTGTTGCGGGTCCAGGCCGGACGACTGCAGCTCAAGCTGCAGGTCGGCCAAGGCGGGCGTGCCGAGCAGCGTCAGGGCGCAGCCGAGCAGCCAGGCGCGCACGCGCGTCACAGTGCGAGTATGGCTTCAGCCAGCACCTGGTCGCTGGCGCCTCGCGCTTCCGGTACGCGCTCGCGCAGGGTATTGAAGGCTGCCTCGAGTTGGACGCCGCGGATGTCACCGTTGCTGGCGACAAAGCTTGCAGCGTCGTCGTGGGCTTCGCGCACCACTTTGGAGTCGCGGATCGAGGTGGTGGTGTCTGAGGTGAAGTCGATCGAACGGCCAAAGGCACGCACGATGATGTTGCTGGTGGCCACCAGGGTCTGTGCCTGGGCCAGGTCGGCCAGCAGCAGCATGCCGAGGGAAGCGGCAATCAGCGGTTTACGCATGGAGCATCTCCGAAAAATACAGGGAGTCAGATGTAGTTATTGGACGAGAATTGCCTGCGCCAGTTCCAGATCGCCGACGGCGTGCCGTGCGCAATTGTGGCGTAATGATTCAAGGGCGGCTTCCAGGCGTGCACCACGGATCAGGCCGTCGCTGGCAACGAATGCGGCGGCATCGTCGCGGGCCTGTGTGACCAATTTGCGATCGAATGGTGCGGCTGTGACCTGGCTGGTGACATAGCCGGTGATGACCAGGCTTTGTGTGGTCGTATCCATGGCATGGGCGCTGGCCATGCCTGCGGCGGCGAACAGCAACGGCAACAGATAACGCATGAGCTTTCTTGAAGGCTGGAAAAGTGAACGGCGAAGCCTACCTCAGGTGCGAGGGCCGAAGCCAACGCACCTGTCTCGCATGGCGTGTATCAGAGTGCCAGGATGGCCTGGGCCAGTTGTGCATCGCTGGCTTGCAGGGTAGGCATGTTCGAACGGATGTGTACAAAGGCGCTTTCCAGTCGGGCGCCGCGGATAGCGCCCTGAGTGCCGACGAAGGTGGCTGCGTCATCGCGGGCTGCCTGGACGATCTTGTCGTCGCGGAACGAAGAGCTCAGATCGGAAGTGGCGTCGGTGGAGGCGGCAACGGCGCGTACTACCGTATCGGTGGTGACAACGAAGCTGGTGGCGTTGGCAGTGCCAGCCAGGCCAAGCAGCAGGGCGGCGCCAAGCAGGTGTTTACGGGACATGATCGTGGACTCCTGGGGTAGGGTCAGGTTGGTTCTGCTTTATCGGACGTTTGCAGGGATCGTCACGGTACGTTTCAACAACGGGGTTCTAGCAGACGGTTATGCCAAGCGTATCACGCAGTGCTACGTAGCGATGATAACGAGTGCTGCGCCAGGCAACTGTTAAGGTGTTTTTTTGTACCTATAAAACTGTACTGGTCGTGATCTCAAGTGCTCTACAGCGCGTCTCTCGGGCAATAAAAAACCCGCTGCAGTCACCTGCAACGGGTTTGGGGAATTCACGGTGCCGGTCAAAGCCGGCAAGCCGGGAGCTTAGCGCCAGAAAGGCTTGCTCAGCTCTTCGTAACGCTGCGACTCGCTGATACCGGCGTCTGCCAGCAGGCGGGAGTCCAGGCGAGCCAGTTGACGACGGCTGGTCATACGGCGCTGCCACAGCAGCAGGGTCGACAATGCGCGCAGCGGCAGCGAGGTGTTGGATTGCTGGGCGTTGCTTTCAAAAACCAGACCGGAACTGAGGGTACGTTCCATGATGCTTCATCCTTCCGCTTATGGCGGCATTAGGTAGTGATTTAACTGATGCCAATGATCCTCCTCTGTCGTCCATAACAGTAGATACAGTTCAGTTGAAAGACGATGGCTCAGTTAACAGTGTAACCCTACTGTTGCACTCGAAATAGGCGTAACTGTACTGGTCTGCACTTCTTTGGTGCGCTTTGATTCGAAGAAGGGGATTTGTCAGTCGGGAAGATCTGAAAACACCAGTACAGTAGAACAGATTATTCTGCTGATGGCGGAAAGGTGTATTGATAGAAGGGTTTGACTGTTATGGTCCATTCGCGAGCTTGCCCGCTCCCATAGAGAAAGTGCTGCCCTTTAGGGTTGCACATCACCTGTGGGAGCGGGCAAGCCCGCGAAGAGGCCGGAACAGCAGAGGCAGGGCCGCCGTTCCGTACCACATCTGGATCAGCTAGCCAGCATGCGCCCGGTTTCTTCCAGGTTTTCGTGCCAGCTCAGGGCTTCACGCAGGATGTGCGGGGTATGGCCGCCACGCTGGCAGGCACGGTCGAAGTAGTCGTTCAGCGCAGCGCGGTAGTCTGGGTGCACGCAGTTGTCGATGATCGCTCGCGCCCGCTCGCGCGGCGCCAGGCCACGCAGGTCCGCCAGGCCCTGCTCGGTGACCAGGATGTCCACGTCGTGCTCGGTGTGGTCGACATGGCTGACCATTGGCACCACGCTGGAAATCGCCCCGCCTTTGGCAATCGACTTGGTGACGAACACGGCCAGGTGGGCGTTACGGGCGAAGTCGCCGGAGCCACCGATGCCGTTCATCATCCTGGTGCCACAGACGTGAGTGGAGTTGACGTTGCCGTAGATATCGAACTCCAGTGCGGTGTTGATACCGATGATGCCCAGGCGACGTACCACTTCCGGGTGGTTGGAGATTTCCTGCGGGCGTAGCACCAACTTGTCCTTGTAGCGCTCCAGGTTGCCGAACACATCGGCATTGCGGCGCGTTGACAGGGTGATCGAGCTGCCCGATGCGAAGCTAAGCTTGCCGGCGTCGATCAGGTCGAAGGTGGAGTCCTGCAGCACTTCGGAGTACATGGTCAGGTCTTCGAACGGCGACTCGATCAGGCCGCACATCACCGCATTGGCAATGCTGCCAATGCCGGCTTGCAGCGGGCCGAGCTTGTTGGTCATACGGCCTGCATCCACTTCCTTCTTGAGGAAGTTGATCAGGTGGTCGGCGATGCCCTGTGTTTCATCATCTGGCGGCAGCACAGTGGACGGCGAGTCTGGCTGATCACTGATGACGATACCGACGATCTTGGCCGGGTCGATCGGGATCGCGGTGCTGCCGATACGGTCGTCTACCTTGACCAGCGGGATTGGCGTGCGAGTCGGACGGTAGGTTGGGATATAGATGTCGTGCAGGCCTTCGAGGTTGGTGTTGTGCGAGAGGTTGATCTCCACAATCACCTGCTTGGCGAAGATCGCGAAGCTGGCCGAGTTGCCCACCGACGTGGTTGGCACGATGTGGCCTTGCTCGGTGATGGCCACGGCTTCGATGACCGCGATGTCCGGCAGCTTCAGCTGCTGGTTGCGCAGTTGCTCGACGGTTTCCGACAGGTGCTGGTCAATGAACATCACCTGGCCGTCATTGATGGCTTTGCGCAGGGTGCTGTCGACCTGGAACGGCATGCGGCGGGCCAACACACCGGCCTCGGTCAGTTGTTTGTCCAGGTCATTGCCCAGGCTGGCGCCGGTCATCAGGCTGATTTTCAGTGGCGATTGCTTGGCACGTTCGGCCAGTGCATGCGGTACGGCCTTGGCTTCGCCGGCGCGGGTGAAGCCGCTCATGCCGACAGTCATGCCGTCCTCGATCAGACCAGCGGCATCAGCCGCACTCATTACCTTGCTGTGCAGGGAGGACAAGCGGATACGATCACGGTACATGGATTGTTATCTCGGGCTACTGAAACTACTGCAGCGCAGTCTAGAGATTTCGCCCATTGCCGTCCCACGACCATGGTCGTATGAGAAGCCTTGTATTTGAGCCGTTGATCCGGATCAATAAAAGAAAAGCCCCGGCAGATTCTGACCGGGGCTTCCTTTATATCAGCTGGTTTGCAGCGGCTGGTGTCATTCCACTGCCTTGACCATGTCCTCGATGACCTTCTTGGCGTCACCGAACACCATCATGGTCTTGTCCAGATAGAACAGTTCGTTGTCCAGGCCGGCATAGCCGCTGGCCATCGAGCGTTTGTTGACGATGATGGTCTTGGCTTTGAACGCCTCGAGGATCGGCATGCCGGCGATTGGCGACTTGGGATCGTTCTTCGCCGCCGGGTTGACCACGTCGTTGGCGCCCAGCACCAGCACCACGTCGGCCTGGCCGAACTCGGCGTTGATGTCTTCCATCTCGAATACCTGATCGTACGGCACTTCAGCCTCGGCCAGCAGTACGTTCATGTGCCCGGGCATGCGGCCCGCCACCGGGTGAATCGCATACTTCACGGTCACGCCGTTGTGGGTCAGCTTCTCGGTCAGCTCTTTCAGTGCGTGTTGTGCGCGGGCCACCGCCAGGCCGTAGCCCGGAACGATGATCACGCTGTCGGCATTGCTGAGCAGGAAGGTGGCATCGTCAGCCGAACCGGACTTCACCGGCCGCTGTTCTTGCGAACCTTGCGCCGCGCCAGTGTCGGTATCGCCACCGAAGCCGCCAAGGATGACGTTGAAGAACGAGCGGTTCATCGCCTTGCACATGATGTACGAGAGGATGGCACCGGACGAACCTACCAGGGAACCGGCGATGATCAGCATCGAGTTGTTCAGCGAGAAGCCGATGCCGGCCGCTGCCCACCCCGAGTAGCTGTTGAGCATCGACACCACCACTGGCATGTCGGCGCCGCCGATCGGAATAATGATCAGCACACCCATGATGAAGGCCAGGACCAGCATCAGGGTGAAGGCACTGTAGTGGCCAGTGAAAGTGAACAGCAGGCCAAGGGCGATGGTGGTCAGGCCAAGGATCAGGTTCAGTTTGTGCTGGCCAGCGAACTGTACCGGTGCGCCTTGGAAGAGGCGGAACTTGTACTTGCCCGACAATTTGCCAAAGGCGATCACCGAACCGGAGAAGGTAATGGCACCGATGGCAGCACCGAGGAACAGCTCCAGGCGGTTGCCGGTGGGGATCGGATCGCTGATGGCAGCCACAATGCCCATCGACTGTGGCTCCAGCACGGCGGCGATGGCAATGAACACCGCGGCCAGGCCGATCATGCTGTGCATGAAAGCGACCAGTTCGGGCATTTTGGTCATTTCGACGCGCTTGGCCATGATGGAACCGGCGGTGCCGCCGACCAGCAGGCCGACGATGACATAGCCGATACCGGCAGTGGCAAGTTCAGCCCCAAGCTTATAAATGAGGCCGACCGTCGTGAGGATGGCGAGCCCCATGCCGATCATGCCGAACAGATTGCCGCGCCGCGAGGTAGTCGGGTGCGACAGGCCCTTGAGCGCCTGGATGAAGCACACCGAGGCGACGAGGTAGAGGAGCGTTACCAGATTCATGCTCATGCTTACTTCTTCGCCTCGTTCTTGGTTTTCTTCTTGAACATTTCAAGCATGCGGCGGGTGACCAGGAAGCCACCGAACACGTTGACTGCGGCAAGGGCCACGGCCAGGGTGCCCATCAGCTTGCCGGCCGGGGTCACGGTCAGGGCCGCGGCCAGCATGGCGCCGACGATGACGATTGCCGAGATGGCATTGGTGACCGCCATCAGTGGGGTGTGCAGCGCCGGGGTGACGTTCCACACCACGTGGTAGCCCACATAGATGGCCAGCACGAAAATGATCAGGTTGTAGATGCCGTGGGAAATCAGCATGTCTTCCATTGTCGTGCTCCTTAGCCGTTCTTGCGGACGATCTGACCATCACGGCACATCAGGCAGGCCGCGACGATGTCGTCTTCGAGGTTGATGATCAGCGCGCCATCCTTGTCGAACAGCAGCTTCATGAAGTCCAGCAGGTTGCGCGCATACAGTGCCGAGGCATCGGCACTCACCTGGGCTGGCAGGTTGGTCGGGCCGACGATGGTCACGCCGTTCTCCTGCACCACCTGGTCTGCGACGGTCAGCGGGCAGTTGCCGCCTTGGGCTGCAGCCAGGTCGATGACCACCGAGCCAGGCTTCATCTGCGCCACGGTTTCGGCGCTTAGCAGGGTCGGCGCCTTGCGCCCGGGGATCAGCGCGGTGGTGATGACGATATCGGCCTGCTTGGCACGCTCGTGCACCGCCTGGGCCTGGCGCTGCATCCAACTGGCCGGCATTGGTCGGGCATAGCCGCCAACGCCTTCGGCGCATTCTCGCTCCTCGTCGGTCTCGTAGGGCACGTCGATGAATTTTGCACCCAGTGATTCGATCTGCTCTTTCACCGCCGGGCGAACGTCGGATGCTTCGATCACCGCACCCAGGCGCTTGGCGGTGGCGATAGCCTGCAAGCCGGCAACGCCAGCGCCCAGTACCAGGACGCGTGCGGCCTTAACGGTACCGGCAGCGGTCATCAGCATTGGCATGAAGCGTGGGTAGTGATGGGCTGCCAGCAACACGGCCTTGTAGCCGGCGATGTTGGCCTGCGACGACAGCACGTCCAGGCTCTGCGCCCGCGAGGTTCGCGGCGCGGCTTCCAGGGCGAAGGCGGTAATACCGCGTTCGGCCATCTTGCCGATCAGTTCACCGTTGAAGGGGTTGAGCATGCCCACCAGAAGGCTGCCGCTGTTGATCAGGGCCAGTTCCTGGTCGTTGGGGGCGACCACTTTGAGTACCAATTGGGCGCCGTAGGCATCGGCGGCGCTTCCAAGGGAAGCACCCACGGCTTCATAGGCACTGTCCGGAATGGCGGCGTTGAGCCCTGCCCCCCGTTGAACGGTGACCTGATGGCCCTGGCCAATCAGTTTCTTGATGGTTTCGGGGGTCGCAGCGACCCTTGTCTCACCGGTCTGCGTCTCGAGAGGAACACCAATGTGCACGACTATTTCTCCTGCGGTGACCTTTTGTCTTTGTAGAAGCCAGCACACTTCGGATGGTGCGCTGGGGCGGCTGTGGAGCGCCAACCCGCCGGATCCCGGGCGGGGCGAAGCATTTTGCAGACGAACCCGAAGGCCTTCAACCGGTTCTGAAGCGAAACGAAGTCAAAACTACAAGTCACCCTGTGACCGCTTGTCGCAGCAATAGGGTTGCAGCCCGTCAAACATGCGCCATTGGCAGATTAGGAGAAAAAATCAAAAAAAAAGCGGCCAATTCGCTTACGACTAGTTGGATGTCGCAAAATAACCCGCAAAGCCGCGTACTGAGCACGGTTAAAGGGTGTTTTTATGCTTGCGTTACAGTTTGCGAATATGCGACATATACATATATCTGTAGGTGTTTAAAATAATTGACTACAGGGTCAATTTGTCGCGCTTGCCCCTGATCTATTCAGGTAGGCCTGAGCCTGGCTTACCAGCCAGTCGCGAAAGGCGCGTAGCGACGCCGACTCCACCTTGCGCTCTGGAATCATCAGATAGTAGGCCTTGTCGCTACTCAGGGCATGCCTGTTAGCGACCACCAGCCTTCCCTCCTCCAACTCCCGCTGGATCAGGAACGGTGGTATCAGGGCAATGCCCATGTCGTGCATGGCCGCCTGGGCGAGCATCGAGAATAGTTCATAGCGCGGGCCTGTCATGTCGCGCTCCACATTCATGCCCACACTGCCGAACCATTGCCGCCAGGCATACGGGCGCGTGCTCTGCTGCAGCAGTGGTAGCTGCGCGATGTGGCGTGCCTCGAGCATGCCCTGGCCGTTCAGCAGTGCCGGGCTGCACACGGGTACTGGGTTTTCACCCATCAGTTGGTGCGACTGGGTGCCTGACCAGTCCGCATCACCAAAATAGATGGCGGCATCGAAGGTAGTGTCGGCGAACAGGAATGGCCGGGTGCGGTTGGTGAGGTTGACTGTGACCTCCGGGTGGCGCTGCTGGAAGTCCTTGAGCCGTGGTAGCAGCCATTGAGTGCCAAACGTCGGCACTACCGCCAGCTCGATCACATTGGCGCCTTGCTGGCGCATGACCGACAAGGTATCGCGCTCCACGGCGTCCAGTTGGGCCGCCACCTGGCGACTGTAGGACAGGCCGGCTTCGGTCAGCCTTACGCCGCGGCGCGAGCGACGGAACAGTTCCACATTAAGGAAGGCTTCCAGGCCACCGATCTGCCGACAGACGGCACCCTGGGTCAGCGCGAGTTCCTGGGCAGCCTTGGTAAAGCTCTCGTTACGGGCTGCCGCCTCGAAGCAAATCAGGGCGGCGGTACTGGGGATCTTACGGCGCATGTACGTCAACCTCACTTGTAAGGCTGTCAATAAGGCGTTTTGCCGATTTACGGAGTGACAAAATATCACTAATTGGTGCGCAATCCTCGTTTGTCCCGGCGGCCGATCAGGCCTAGGCTCAAAGGCACAAGAAACTGACCCCTATTTCGAGGATTCGCTCATGGCCGGTAAAGCAAGCTTCAACTGGATCGACCCGTTGCTGCTGGATCAGCAGCTCACTGAAGAAGAGCGCATGGTGCGTGACAGCGCTTATCAGTTCGCCCAGGACAAGCTGGCCCCGCGTGTGCTTGAGGCCTTCCGCCATGAGCAGACCGATCCGGCGATCTTCCGCGAGATGGGTGAAGTAGGCCTGTTGGGTGCAACCATTCCCGAGCAATACGGTGGCAGTGGCCTGAATTATGTGTGCTATGGCCTTATTGCTCGCGAAGTGGAACGTATCGACTCAGGTTACCGCTCGATGATGAGTGTGCAGTCGTCGCTGGTGATGGTGCCGATCAACGAATTTGGCACCGAAGCTCAAAAGCAGAAGTACCTCCCCAAGTTGGCCAGTGGCGAGTGGATCGGTTGCTTCGGTCTGACCGAGCCTAACCATGGCTCCGATCCTGGTTCGATGATTACGCGCGCGAGGAAGGTCGACGGTGGCTACCGGCTGACCGGCAGTAAAATGTGGATCACCAACAGTCCCATCGCCGATGTGTTCGTGGTGTGGGCCAAGGATGATGCGGGCGATATTCGTGGCTTCGTACTGGAAAAAGGCTGGCAAGGCCTCAGTGCCCCGGCAATCCATGGCAAGGTTGGCCTGCGCGCGTCGATCACTGGTGAAATCGTCATGGACAATGTGTTCGTGCCAGAAGAGAACATTTTCCCGGGTGTGCGTGGCCTCAAGGGCCCGTTCACCTGCCTGAACTCGGCTCGCTATGGTATTTCGTGGGGTGCGCTGGGTGCCGCTGAAGCCTGCTGGCACACCGCTCGCCAGTACACCCTGGACCGTCAGCAGTTTGGTCGTCCACTGGCCGCCAACCAGTTGATTCAGAAGAAGCTTGCCGACATGCAGACAGAAATCACCCTGGCGCTGCAGGGCTGCCTGCGTCTGGGTCGCATGAAGGATGAAGGGACGGCTGCGGTGGAAATCACCTCCATCATGAAGCGCAATTCCTGCGGCAAGGCGCTGGATATCGCCCGTATGGCGCGTGACATGCTGGGCGGCAACGGCATCTCCGACGAGTTTGGTGTGGCCCGCCATCTGGTTAACCTGGAGGTGGTCAACACCTATGAAGGTACCCATGATGTGCATGCACTTATCCTGGGTCGTGCGCAGACCGGTATCCAGGCGTTCTATTGATAAGGAGCAAGCCATGGGCGCGCTATCACATCTGCGGGTGCTAGACCTTTCGCGCGTGTTGGCCGGCCCGTGGTCTGGTCAGATTTTGGCTGACCTTGGCGCCGACGTGATCAAGGTCGAGCGCCCTGGCAGTGGCGACGATACCCGCTCATGGGGGCCGCCTTTTCTCAAGGATGCCGAAGGTGAGGACACCAGTGAGGCGGCCTATTACCTGTCGGCCAACCGCAACAAGCGCTCAGTGACCATCGACTTTACCCAGCCGGAGGGACAGCGGCTGGTGCGTGAACTGGCGGCGAAGTGCGATATCGTCATAGAGAACTTCAAGGTAGGTGGGCTGGCAGCGTATGGCCTGGACTACCAGAGCCTGAAGGCGATAAACCCGCAGCTCATCTATTGCTCCATTACCGGCTTCGGTCAGACCGGGCCCTATGCCAAGCGCGCTGGCTATGACTTCATGATCCAGGGGTTGGGTGGGCTGATGAGCCTGACTGGTCGTCCGGAGGGTGAAGAGGGCGCCGGGCCGGTCAAGGTGGGGGTGGCGCTTACCGACATTCTGACCGGGTTGTATTCCACGGTCGCCATGCTGGCTGCTCTCGCCCACCGGGATCAGGCCGGGGTCGGTCAGCATGTCGACATGGCATTGCTCGATGTGCAGGTGGCCTGCCTGGCGAACCAGGCAATGAACTACCTGACCACGGGCAGCCCTCCTCGTCGGCTGGGTAATGCGCATCCTAATATAGTCCCTTACCAGGACTTTCCGACGGCAGATGGCGATTTCATTCTTACCGTCGGTAATGACAGCCAGTTCCGTAAATTCGCTGAGGTGGCCGGGCAGCCGCAATGGGCGGAGGACCCTCGGTTCGTTACCAATAAGCTGCGGGTGGCCAACCGGGCTGAGCTGATACCACTAATTCGCCAGGCTACGGTGTTCAAGACCACAGCTGAGTGGGTGGCCCAGTTGGAGGCTGCAGGAGTGCCGTGTGGGCCTATCAATAACCTGGCGCAGATGTTCCAGGATCCCCAGGTGCTGGCGCGCGGGTTGGCGTTGAGTATTCCGCATCCCTTGGCGGGTAGTGTGCCGCAAGTTGCGAGCCCGATACGGTTGTCGGAGACGCCAGTGGAGTATCGCCGGGCGCCACCCTTGTTAGGCGAGCATACCGAAGCGGTGCTGGGGGAGGTGTTGGGGCTGGATGTCGGCGAGGTGCAGCGCCTTCGTGGTGCTGGTGTGCTCTAGATGAATAGCGGGGAGGCCGTCAGGCCTCCCCGCTTTGTTTTTTCTGCGCTATCAACGGTTATTGAAATTAAAGGTTGACGCCCTCTCGAATCCCCTTATAATGCGCCCCACTTCCAGCGACATCGGAACGAAAAACTCCTTGAGATTCAATGAGTTAAGTAGTGAAGGCAAAAGCTGAAAGGGCTACGATCGAATGATCGAAAGTGGTTGAAATGGTGGTTGACAGCGCTTCCAAGTGCTGTATGATTCGCCTCCCGCTACGAGAGATCGCAGCGAGCCAAGTGTTTGAAGCTAAACGAGTTTCTCGCAAAAAACTTCAAAATAAACGCTTG